>CZKD01000005.1_pt1 | contig 383791 bp, 298 predicted proteins | sample 1122401 | NCBI WGS metagenome assembly CZKD01 (sample SAMEA3539301, study PRJEB10725) | soil metagenome | biome: tundra; feature: field; material: soil | place: USA | collected 2010-05 | depth 0.15 m
CGATGTCATAGATCGAATCCACATCCTGCAGAAACGTGCCAATGCGCTCGAGTCCGTAGGTTAACTCGGCCGAAATCGGAAACAGATCGACGCCGCCGCACTGCTGGAAGTAGGTGAACTGCGTAATCTCGAGGCCATCGAGCATGACCTGCCAGCCCACGCCCCACGCGCTCAGCGTCGGCGCTTCCCAGTTATCTTCCTCGAACTTGATGTCATGCTGGCGGAGGTCGATGCCAATCGCTGCCAGCGATTCGAGGTACAACTCCTGCACATTCTCCGGCGGAGGCTTCAGGATTACCTGCAACTGCATATGCTTGAACAGCCGGTTGGGATTCTCGCCATAGCGTCCATCTGCCGGACGCCGCGAGGGCTGGACGTAAGCGACCTTATAAGGCTTCGGCCCCAGCACGCGCAGAAACGTTTCCGGCGCCATGGTGCCCGCTCCGACTTCAACATCGTAGGGCTGCTGCAAGACGCATCCGCGCTCGGCCCAGAATGCCTGCAAGCGCAGGATGAGTTCCTGGAACGTGAGCGAATTGGAGGAGGACAGAGTCACAGATTCAGCCCTTGGCTCTTAAGCTTTTGGCTCTTAGCTTGAAACCCCAGGATCCGAGTGGTCGCTCGAACTCCTACAGCGCAGCCGGAGATCAGAAGGTTAATCCTTGATTGTAATGGATGGGGGAGCTAGCCGTCAGCAGGGACAGCCGAAAACATTCCTTCAAGAACACTCCCGCTCACTCCGCAAACGCTGATCCCGGATGCTCTCGAATAAGCACAGGCGCTGCTATCGCTATGCAATGCGCTGCCGTTGCGGTAGACTCACTCCCTCAAAGGAGGAGCAGTGCCCGGGAGTCCCCCATCCTATTCGGACGACGTGTACGCAGCGGCCGACCGTCTCGATTCCTGGAAGGAGATCGCCTCCTATCTCAAGCGGGACGTCCGCACCGTTCAGCGCTGGGAGAAAACGGAAAAACTGCCGGTGCGCCGGCATCTTCACGAGAAGCAAGGAACGGTTTACGCGTTCAAGTCGGAGATCGATGCGTGGAGCCAGGGTCGTCAATTGCAGGACGATGACTTGGGCAACGACGCCAAAGCAGATATCGCCGAAGCGGAAGACGACCCGCAGGATCTGGCATATTTCGAAGAAGAATTTATTCCGCTGCCTCCCGGACCGGTCCGACGATTTCTTTCATCGCGAGTGAAGATCTCTCTGGCTATTGTGGGAGTTGCCGTAGCCGCCGCCGTTGGGGCACATCTCCTCTGGCCACCCAGTCAGAACGTAGTACTCGCGGTGCTCCCCTTCAAGAACCTCGGAGGATTCGACCAGGAAGCTTTGGTCGATGGGTTCACTGCCGAGACCAAGGCGAGGTTGGAGCAAGTTCAACCCGAAAAGATGGGCGTCTTACTGCTCACCAAGAGGTATGCGGAACTTCCGGTAGAAAAGGTCGCGGCTGAATTTAACTCGGCGTACGTGTTGCAAGGCGCCGCGAAGATGGTCGGTCAGAAGGTGTCGATTACGGCTCGGCTCAGTCGAGTGGGTGCACGTGGCATGACTTCCGTGTGGAACGATCAGTACGAAGGAGACTTGCGCGATATTCAGCACATTCAGAGTGAGGTCTCGTCTGCGATTGCCAAGGCTGTTCTGAGGCAGATTCCGGATGCGCAACCGACCGAGCAACTCAATACCGAGGCCTATGAGGCATATCAATGGGGAGCGTATTTCCTGAACAAACGAACCACACACGACTTGTTGAAGGCTTTGGATTACTTTCAAAAGGCTATCCAGATAGATTCGCGTTACGCACCTGCGTATGCAGGTCTAGCGGCATGCTATTCCCTTCTTGGCTCAGCGCCTTACACTCAACTTCCGCCGAAGGAAAGCTATTCCAAAGCAGAATCTGCAGCGCGAAAAGCACTCGAACTGGACGAGTCTCTAGCCGAAGCCCACATTTCGCTGGGTTACTCGCTGCTCGTCTACGAACGCAATTATGACAAGGCGAGGCAAGAGTTTGAGCGCGCGATCAAGCTGCGTCCCGGATATGCCACGGCTCACGACTACTATGCGTACTACCTGACTGCCATGGGGGAGATGAACCGGGCAATCGCGGAGCGGGAAACTGCACGCAAACTAGACCCGGTTTCACCGTTGTTAACCACCGCGTTGGGAGAGGCTTACTATCAAAACCGCCAGTTCGATTTGGCGATCCAGATGGCCCAGAAGGCGCTCGAACTGGACTCCACTTACCCGGTTAGCATGATCAATCTGGCGCGCTCCTACGAGCAAGCGGGAATGCACCCGCAGGCGCGCGCTATCTATCAGAAAATGCTCGGATTTGCCCCCGACGATCCTGGCGTGTTGTCTTTGATGGCGCATGAGTATGCTGTGTCCGGTGACGCGACGTCAGCCCGCAAGATCGAGGCTCAGCTGGAAAAAATGCGCGGCCAGCGGTATGTCGCCGCGCTCTACATAGCGCTGATTTGGACTGGCCTGGGCGACCGGGACCGCGCTTTCCAATGGCTGGATCAGGCTTACGACGAAGACTGCGAATACCTGGTGTATTTGTCCACCGAACCCGCGGCTGATCCACTGCGCAGCGACCCTCGCTTCCCCCAATTGCTTCAAAAGCTGGGACTTCACTCTCACCACTGACGGATATCCTGGGGTTCACAGACATATACGGATCGTCCGCAAAGCCTCTCTACGCCTGCAGAATTGGTAGCGCAAGCATGTCGTAGTGCGACATTGCCCGGTGCCGCGCTTTGCCGCTTGCGCGCGATTGCCCCTGCGGCTAGTTTCCAGCGCATGACGAAAGCGATTGCAGTCGCAGTCTGGGCCGTATCGGCAGTTTTAGCCTCCGAGCTGCTGGGTTACCTGTTGCATCGCTTGCTCCACAGCGGCTGGATCCCGTTCCTGAGCACGAATCATATGAAGCACCATCTGCTTTTCTACGGTCCTCTACAAAAGCAGCGACCCGGCGAAGAGTACATAGATGCGACCACGGGCCAGATCGCCATCGGCAATATCGGACTCGAATGGATCATCCCAGCCGGAATACTGCTGGTCACCTTGGGTGGTCTTTTCTGGTTCCTCAGGATCAGCCCGGCTTACCAGATTCTGTTTTTCGGGATCGTTCTCGGCTGGAGCTTCTGGGTCTTCAGCTATTTGCACGACCGCATGCATATCAAAGGTTTCTGGATGGAGCGCGTGCCGGTTGTGAGGGGCTGGTTCCGCTGGGCGCGCAACCTTCACGATATCCATCACCGGGTGCTCAACGACCAGGGGCTCATGGACAAGAACTTCGGCATCGGTCTCGCCTTCTTCGACTGGCTCTTCGGCACCATGGCGTCCGTGCAGCCCCCCATTAATCATGCAGGATTTGCAGCGGCCAAGAGAAGGTTTGACTTCGTCATGCGGAGATCGTGTGACCTCCGTACGGCGACTGAGGAACAGAACTAGTGAATCCCCGACTCAAACTACTGACGGGCAAACAACCCCGAGGGGAAGGCAACGACCCATGCGGTTATGAATTCTCAACACCGGAAAATACAAGGAGAAACTCTATGAAGATCGAGCATCTGGCTGCTCTTATCTGCGCATTGAGCGCGGTCTCGGTGGCCCAAACGTCAACCCCCAGCCCAACTCAAAACTCCATCCCCACATCTGCGATCACGGGCAGCGGCAAGAGAGGATACCTGCCGAAGTTCGCAGGCCCTGCTCAGATCAATGACTCCGCGATTCTACAATCCGCTAATGGCAATGTCGGCATTGGCACGACCACGCCACTCTTCCCGTTGCATATATTCAGCGCGAACACCACGCCTCCACCCGGACAATACCCCACGGCGCTCGACGTGGAGACCCCCGTATCGGTGGATGGCACCAATACCGTAGCGATACAGGGTCTCGCAAGTTCCAACAGTGGATCGGTGTTTGGAGTCCTGGGAACAACTTACAGTCCAGGAGGGATCGCCGTGCTGGGCAACAACACGGGTACCACTGGAGGAGGAGGTGGGGGAGTGGAAGGATTAACCTCGTCAGCGGATTTTGGCTTCTCGTGGGGGATCCGTGGAGACGCAGTTGCATCCACCGGCTCGGCGGTCGCGCTGTTTGCCCAGACCTACAGCTCCGATGGCACCGCGGGCTACTTTCTGAACCGCGCCTCAGGCAACATCATCGTCGGACATGTTGGCCAGAACGACGATCAGAGCGTCTTCCGCGTCGACGGCACTGGTCGAGTTTTTGCCGATGGTGGCTTTCAGCCCAACGGGGCTGATTTCGCGGAGTCCATGGCGGTATCGGGTAAGCGTGGCGGCTACGCAGCCGGCGATCTGCTGGTGATTGATCCAGCTGCAAAGCGTCATCTGGTCTTGTCACAGAAGCCCTACTCCACTCTCGTCGCTGGAGTTTATTCCACCAAGCCAGGAATGCTAGGAAGCACGCGCCAAATAGACGCGCCCAGTGCGAACGATGAGATCCCGCTCGCAGTGGTTGGCATCGTACCTTGCAAAGTCAGCACTGAGAACGGACCCATTCGGGCGGGGGATCTTCTGGTCACTTCCTCAACACCCGGTCACGCCATGAGAGGAACTGATCGCGGCAGGATGCTGGGCGCGGTTGTTGGAAAGGCCCTCGAACCACTGTCGGCAGGAATGGGTGTGATTCAAGTACTCGTTACGCTGCAATAGCGATTCCTGAGTTCGCGAACTCGGGACACCCGGTCACACGGGTGCCCCGGCCCACCTCAACATTATTAAGGAGATTCAGTGAACCTAATCTGCAAAGTCGCACTCGCAATAGTGTTGCTTTTGGCCATTACGATCCCTGCGCCAGCCCAGGCTAAGATTGATTTGGGGCACATCGGCCCTTCGAACGCTGAGATCGTCGGTGCCGCGGTCGGACTGGCCGCGGTCAGCGGGGTGGTTCTATACCTGACCCTGCACAAGACCACCATCACCGGATGCTTGAGATCCGTGGAAGGCACGAACATTCTCACCAACGAAGCTGACAATCTGACTTACCAACTTGTTGATGGCCCCAGACTCAATCCAGGAGAACGAGTGAAGATTCAGGGGAAGAAGAAAAAGGACAAAACCGGTAATTTCTCCTTCCGAGTGAAAAAACTCAAGCGGGACTTTGGTCGATGCACCACATGAAGCGTTGGACACAACCGGATTCAGAACCCTCCCTTTTCCAGCATGCCCGCCGTTACCAACTTCTTTTCGAGATGCCGTTGCAGAATCTGAATCAGGAATTTCCGCAAGTCCGCGCCCTGCGCTTTCGGCCACGGCTTTTCTGCGAAAGTCTCCACCGGGGCGCGAAACATTTGCGCAGCCAGCGCCCGCGAGTCGCTTGAAATCTCCGACGACGCCAGTCGCTTGTCGTCGGGGCACATCAAGCCGTCCGCCAGCGCATGGAAGTAGGCGCGGCTGCCGTTCAGGCTGCGGCCGCAGACGGTGCACTCCGTCAACTCGGGCAGGAAGCCGACCAGGCGGGTCAGCCACAATTCGAAATACGTGACCGGCATCCACACTTCAGGGCCCGTCAGGACGTGCAGCACGGACAATGTCAGGCGGAAGATAGCGTCGTTGGCCTCGCGGTCGGGCAGCAGTTCGTCGAGCAATTCGGCAATGTGCCCCAAAGCAACCGCCCGCGCATAGCTGACCTCCGTAGCCATAGGAGATTCCAGCACTTCGCAAGAATCGAGCCGGGCCAACTCCTGGCGCTCGCGGACGTCATAAAACGCGCGCACGTAGGTCAGGGGCTCGAGCGCCCCGCCGAAGCGCCGCTTCGACTTCTTGGCCGACCGCGCCACGCCCCGGACTTTGCCCTCCGCGCGGGTGAACAGCGTGACCAGCAGATCAGCCTCACGCAGCGGATAACTGCGGAGCACGATCGCTTCCGACTCTCTGAGGGCCATGGGAACTCGACGGGTGAAGGGTTGATTCTAGTGGAAGCAGCTTTCAGCCGTCAGCTGTCAGCTATCAGCAAAAACCCGGGGCTCGATTGAGTCGCCAGCTTCCCGCTTCGATATACTTCTAAGATTGTGAAAAGAATTGTCTCGATCCTTCTCTTGATTCCGCTTGCCGCTGCTCTTGGCTTCGCCGACGAGACCTCGTTCAGCCACGTCAGGGTGCCCACCCTGAAGGGCAAACACGTCAAAGCTGTATTGACTTTTAGCGATAAAGACAAGGCTGTCGAAGTGCGCCCCGCCAAAGGCGATCCTGTGACAATTCCCTACGGCCAGATCGACAAGTGCGCTTACGAATACTCCATCGGTCTCATGGATGAGAAGGCCTACTGGCTGGAGATTCACTACCACGACCAGGACAAACCGAAGGTCTTTGTCCTGCTCATGGACAGCCACAATTACCTGCGAATTCTGGAATCTCTGAAGGCACACACGGGGATTGACGCCGAAATCCTGGGAAATGCCAAAAAGCGATAGCCCAACTTGGGTCGTTCGCCAGAAATAACAAGGCGCGCGCCCATAAAGGACGCGCGCCTTTGATCCCAAACAAGTCAACGAGCTAACGGCTTCGAGCCAAAAGCCATCCTACCGCCCGAAGTACTTGGCGTTGCGCTCGGTGAAGGCGTTCCACTTCTCCGGCAGGTCGTCGAGGGCGAAAATGGCCGAGACCGGGCACACCGGGACGCAGGCGCCGCAGTCAATACATTCCACCGGATCGATATACAGCAACTCCTCGGTCGCGTACGCGGGCTCGTCTTTTTTGGGATGAATGCAATCCACCGGACACGCATCCACACATGCGGTGTCTTTGGTGCCAATGCACGGCTCAGCAATCACGTAGGCCATAAAGGTATCAGTCTCCTGAGAGTCTCTTGTCTATTTTACTACTGCGGCGTTTTTGTGACCGGACATTCTAGCAAGAATCGATGCGGCTGGTACAGGGCTGTCCTCCGCCTCCTCGAACCGTTCCCAGGGCATCCCGATTCCTGCAGTATTGACCGCCCGAGCACCCATGACCGAAGTAATTTGGCCGCGTACCGCCAGGGGTGAGTTAATGACGGCAGACGTGCGGTGCGACCTCTCCTTGCTGAAAGCGCGCAATTCATGAACAAACTCAATGTTGTCGTTTCCCTGATCACAGACGACAACGACTATCAACTTGAACAGGCTGCCTCAGCCCAGGCGGCCGCGCTCCAGCTCGGGGCAAACGTTCAGATCATCTATTCCGGCAACGACGCGGTGCAACAGACGCAGCAGATTCTCACCTTCATCCAGGACCCGTCGAAACGACCCGATGCCATTCTGGCCGAACCCGTCGGCACGGGGATGGCCCAGATCGCGAAGGCTGCGGTGGACGCCGGGATTGCCTGGGCAATCATCAACACCAACGTGGATTACATTACGCAACTGCGGCAACATGCTCTGGTTCCGGTGTTCTCGGTGATGTCGGACCACGAGGCGATCGGCAAGATTCAGGGCCAGCAGATCGGCGCGTTTCTCGGGGATATGGGATGCGTACTCTACATTGAGGGCCCCTCGGTTCGCGACGTGGCAAAGCTCCGCACTAAGGGAATGCTCTCGACCAAGCCCCAGCGCGTCGATGTGAAATCCCTCAAAGGCGATTGGACGCAGAACAGCGGTTATCAGGCTATGAAATCGTGGTTGTCGCTCAGCACGTCGCGGCAATTGCACGTCGGAATGATCGCCGGCCAGAACGATGATATGGCCCTTGGTGCGCGCCGGGCCCTGGAAGAGTTGGGCAATTTGGCCGAGCGGGATGCCTGGCTCCGGCTTCCCATCACCGGATGCGACGGTCTCCCGCGCTCCGGCCAGGAATGGGTTCGCCAGAAGCGCATGGCAGCGACAGTAATCTCGCCGCCCCTTGTCGGCGACGCCATTCAATTGCTGGCCTCGGCCCTTGCTGCTGGTTCTCAGCCGCCTGAGCGCACGGTCGTGACTCCCAGTTCCTTTCCGTCTCTGAAGGAACTGCAAAAAGTGCGAGGTCAGGCAGCCCAAACGTCATAGATATTACATCGGCACCACCCCTAGGCTGGGATCCCCGATTTAGACAAAAAAGGCTGGCAGCGAGAAGCTGCCAGCCTTAGTCACGATTTTGCTCAGTGTTGGTTACCGGTGTCCGCCGCCATGACCCCCGCCGCCGTGACCGCCGCCACTGTGGGAACCTCCGCCACCGTGGGATCCGCCACCGTGATAGCCACCGCCTCCATGAACCGCGCCGCCGCCATGATATCCGCCGCCACCGGCATAACCACGCGCGTATCCGCCTCGGCCGTTGTTACCTGCATAGCCGCGTCCGTACGCCCCGCGGGCATAGCCCCGTCCGTATCCGCCAGCGTAGCCGCGCGCGTAGCCTGGGCGACCATATCCACCGCGTCCCCAATATCCACCATGACCCCAGCCATACCAGGGGCCGACACCGACGAACGCTCCGCCAACGAACCATTGCGGACCGTAGAAGCCGTACGGCGCACAGGCATACGGGTAATAGGAATAGTACCCGTACGCACATACCGGCGGACCACTCACATATCCTGGGCCGGCGTAAGTCTGATCGGAATAGCCGCGGTCGGGATAGCCTTGATTGGCTGGCCCTTGGTCAGGATAGCCTCGATCAGCTTGACCTTGCCCTTGATCGGGGTAGTTTCGATCGGCTTGACCCTGGTCGTTGTAGCTCTGATTGTTTCCAGCGGCAACTCCCGCTTCAACCTGCGCCTGCGAGTAAGCAAGCGGCACCGTCAGCACTGCCAGCAACGCAAGATGTTTCATGTATCGCATATGAACCCCTGTTCCAGACCCGCCAAAACTCCGATCGGATCCGCAAACCTTCTTAAAGACTGGCGGCCTTTTTGGGGTTCCTTTTTGCCATCGACCCCTAGCCACTGTCTCTATCTATTTGAACGCGGAATCCGAAGAAAAGTTGCAGGAACCGGGGTGGCTCATTTCAGCCATCCTGGCTAAATTCAACCACTTACGGGCCTCGGGCTGCCTCGCACGGGTCGGGTCACTCAGGGACGATAGATCCAGGTTTGGGAGGTCGCTTCGGGGTTGTTCGGATATCCCCCCGCCAGGAGCACACTACCATCCCGGAGCCTGGTTTCCGACATAAAATGCCATCGATCGTTCATCTGCCCGGCGACTATCTCGAACTTCCCAACCGATGGGTCGAACACTTCCACTCCCTTGCTTCCGCCCGCGATCAGAAGGCGGCCGGAGGCAAGCTGCACGGCTTCATCAGGCAGCTTGAATCGGCTATCGTTCATTGGGGCCGCAGCCGTGAACTTCGCGGTGCGCGGATCGTAAATCTCAGCGCTGTTCAGGTTCCCGTTCCATCCGCGGGAATCGGAACCGCCCGCAATCAGCACCCTCCCGTCGCTCAGAAGCCCCGCCGTATGTTTGCAGCGGGCTGTGCTCATGCTGCCGGTTTCCGTGAAGGTACCGCTGTTCGGATCGTACAGTTCCGCGCCCGGCTCCAACCGGTCCCCATAACCTCCCGCGATGAGAACGCGCCCATCCTTTAGCAGCGTTGCCGTGTGGGAGATACGCGAATGGTGCATCGAACCGGTGGGTTGGAACGAAAGCGTCTTGACGTGGAAAATCTCGGCGGAGGCCAGGGACTCGTTGTCCCGTCTTTCCCCGCCGGCGATCAGCACATCCCCATTCGTCAACAGCGTGGCGCTCGGCCGCCCGCGCGGAATGGTCATTCTTGCGACCACTGTAAACTTGCCCGTAGCCGGGTCGTATAGCTCAGCCGAATCTGTGCCGCGCATGCCCACCCATCCTCCGGCAATCAACACCCTTCCGGATTCCAGCAGCACTGCAATCTGCCCGACTCGCCCGATGCTCATGTCGCCCGTGTGTTGAAACTTGCCGGTCGCCGGGTCGTAAATCTCGGCAGACTTGTAGAAATCCTGATTGCGTCGCATGCCGCCGGCGATGAGGACTTTGCCGTCGGGAAGGAGCGTCGCGGTATGTCCGGAGCGCGGCTCGAGCATTGGCGCCGCAGGGCTCAGGAAGCCAGCGGCCGACGCCACGGTAGAAGGGGTCGGAGAGATGCGTCGGAATGCTGCAGCGGCGACAACGAAACTCACCGCGATGATAGCGACGAGAAGCAGGCGGGAGCGTTGCATGTGGGTTCTCCTCGAAGGATCAGACTCTCCTGATCCCTACAGGTGAGCTGGCCCGAAAAAATTCTCTGCCGCTTAGTCGTGGCCGTTGACAACCTACTACCAGATCCGGCACACGTCTGCGGACGGCTTCACCATCGGCTGGCCCGCCTTGCAGGAGAACGCCTCCGCGAAATCTGGCATGTTCACCACGACGCCATTGATGCGGTAGCGCGCTGGAGAATGCGGGTCGGTCATGGCGCGGACGCGCATGTCTTCGGGCCGTTCATTGGCGCAGTCCCACTGCGCGAATCCGACGAAGAAACGCTGCTCTGGGGTCAGCCCGTCGACGGGCTGCAGGTTCTTGTCTTTGGTGGCGTCCCTCCACGCGATGTAGGCCAGAATCTCGCCGCCCAGGTCGGCGACGTTTTCTCCCAGCGTCAGCTTGCCATTGACGTGAACCTCCTCCACCGAAACATATCCCGAATACTGGTCTTCCACGCATTTGGTGCGAGCATCAAACTTCTCGCGGTCTTCCTTCGTCCACCAATCCTTCAGATTTCCCTTGGCGTCGAACTGGCTGCCCTCGTCGTCGAAGCCGTGGGTCAGTTCGTGGCCAATCGTGCCTCCGGTGTCACCGTAGTTGGGAGCGGCGTCCATTTTCGGATCGAAGACCGGCGGCTGCAGCACGCCCGCAGGAAAGTTGATGTCGTTCATCTGCGGATTGTAGTAGGCGTCGACGGTGGTAGCAGAAATATCCCACTCGCCGTGGTCAACGGGCTTGCCGATTTTGTTGATATCGCGGCGGCTCTCGAACTGATGGGTGCGTTCGACGTTGCCAGAAAAATCGTCGCGTGCGATCTTCACCGAGCTGTAGTCGCGCCATTTATCGGGATAGCCAATCTTGTTGCGAATTCCTGCGAGCTTGATCAGAGCCTGCTGCTTGGTTTCAGGGCTCATCCAGTCGAGCGCGCGAATGCGCTGGCCCATGGCGTCCTCGATGCGGCGCACCATGTCGACGGTGTCCTGCTTGAGTTCAGGTGAGAAGACTTTGGCCACGTACACCTGACCCAAGGCCTCGCCCAGATCGTAGTCGACATACTGCACGCAGCGCTTCCAGCGCGGCTGCATCTCCTTCGCGCCCCTCAAGTACTTGCGGTAGAACTCGAAGTTCTCCTGGACGAATTTCGAAGAGAGATAGGGAGAGGAAGTGTCAGCCACATGGAATCGCAAATAAGTCTTCCAGTTGTCGATCGGCTCGGAGGAGAGGAGCGTGTTGAGTTCCTTGATAAACTCGGGCGCATCGACGTTGAGGATGGCGAACTCCGGATAGCCCATCGCATGGTAATAGGTCACCCAGTCAAAGCTAGGCGCGAGTTGGACCAAATCGGCGACCTTCATTTTATGAACCAGGCTGTGCGGGTCGCGGCGCTGGACGCGGGTGAGCGAAGCCTTCGCCATCGCGGTTTCAAGGCGCATGACCGTCTCGGCGTTTTGCTTGGCGATGTTTGGGTTGTCGCCCGTCAGCTCGAACACTTTCTGAACATGCAAGAGATAACGCTCACGCGTTTCTTTCGACTTGGCATCGTCCTTGGTGTAGTAGTCGCGATCCGGCATGCCCAGGCCGCCTTGATCGACGTCGGCAATCACATGCTCAGAGTCGTCCGGATCCTGCACCGAGCCGGCGGAAAACAGCATGGAACTGGTGTAGGAATACCGGAAATAAGTGAACTGCAGCCGCGCCACCAAGGGCGTGAGATCCTTCGCGGACTTGACCTGCGCGATGGCATCGAGTTCCGGCTGAATCGCGGCGAGTCCCCGTTTTTCCACCGCACTTTCGTCCATGCAGGCGGCGTAGAAGTCGCCAATCTTCTGGGTCACGGCGTCGCGCGGCTCATTAGGCTGCGCTGCCTGTTCAAGCATGCCGCGCAGGAAAGTCAGATTGTCCTGATAGAGCTTGGCATAGACCGACCACGAAGTCTGATCCGGCGGAATGGGATTGCTCTTCTGCCAGCCACCGCAGGAATAGTGGTAGAGGTCGACGCACGGGTCCACCGACTTGTCCATCGAGGAGACATCGAGGCTCGGGCTGTACGGCAACTCGGGCGCGGAAGAGGGCGTTGCGGAGGGCGTCTGCGCATTTACCAGAGTGAGAGTGGCGAACAGAAGGAACGGAAGGCACACAGAGTGTTTGTGCATATCCACCTTGGACGGAAATTGTCGGAAAGAGTTATAGACAGATCATGGTACTGGACACTCTGGCTGTCATCAAGACGCTGGGCGAGTCGGAGACCGTTTTAGATTCTTACGCTCCGACCAATTCCTTTTTCTCGCTCGGTTCGTATTCGACGATGTACCCCGCCACGGCGCTGGCAGCAACGGTCAGGGGCGAAGCCAGGTACATCTGCCCCGGGCCGCTGCGACCGGGGAAATTACGGTTCTGGGCGCTGATCACAACTTGGTCGGACCGAGTGGAAACTCCCGGACCAGCGTTGATGCAAGCCCCACAACTCGGCTCGATCACCTGCGCGCCGGATTTCTGAAACACGTCCAGATATCCCATGCGCAGACAATAGTCGCGCGTCTCCTGCGATCCGAATTGAATGTAGAACTTCACCGAATCGGCCACGTGCTTCCCGTGCTTGAGCGCATCGGCGAGCACGGCGGCGTACATATCCATATCTTCATTCTTGCCAGCGGTGCAGGTGCCGCCGTAAGCGATCTCGACCGGAACCGGCGTATTCAGTTCACGAACATATTTGCCATTGCCGGGATCGCCCGGCGTAGCCACCATCGGCGTGATCTCGGCCGCATCGAGTTCGATCACATGTGCGTACGGCGCACCAGGATCGCTGTACAGGCCTTCGATCATGGCCTCGGCTTTTGCACGGTCCATGCCACGGCGCTCGACCAGGAAGTCCACCGCTTTCTTGTCAGGCGCAACGATGCCGGTGAAGCCGCCAATTTCCGCCGCCATGTTCGTCATGGTGGCGCGCTCGTCCACACTTAGCTCTTCGATCGCCTCGCCCGCATATTCCATGACTTTCGCAAGCGCCTTGCCGCTGCGCACGTAATCCAGGCTCAGGATCTTCAGGATGAAATCTTTCGCGGTCACGTTGGGATGCTTCTTGCCGCGAACCACGATCCGCACCGACTCGGGCACCTTCACCCGAACGTCTTTCGTGATCCACGAATTGAACACGTCGGTGGTCCCGATGCCGAAGGCCACACATCCGATCGCCCCCACGTGCGGCGTGTGCGAGTCGGAACCGATGTTCAACTGCCCCGGCAGCGCATAGCTTTCGAGCACGATGGAGTGACAGATACCTTCCGAACCCTTGCGGTCGGTCAATTCCCCATGCAGGCGGATGCCCTGCTTCTTCGCGAAATCCTGCTGCTTGAGTTTCAACTGCGTCGCCAGATCGAGCAGGCCGAGTTTCTTCTTCTCCTCGGAAATCACCTCATCAAGGAACGTCAGGTGATCGCGGAAAAACAGGATGCTCGACGGATCGTTGACCTTGGCATCTTTTCCGACATAGCGCTCGAAGAAAATCGCCGCCATGGGCGTGACGTACTCGTGGCTGAAGCGGAGATCCGCGCGGGCAAACCCGGTATCGCCCGGCTTGACGGATGACACGCCGACTTCGCCCTTCTCGTTGAGCATGTGTTGCGCAAAGATCTTCTCGGCCAAAGTCATTGGCGAGGTGCGATACACGCGCGTCTGGCCCTGCATCTTGAGCTCAGGGGCATCTTGGATCGGAGGAAAAAAAACCTTCCCCTGCATACGCGCCACGTTGAACGGGAACAGCCCACCGTACTCAATGACTTGCCGCGTGATCTCATCTTCGCCTGCGGTGAACTCGCTCAGCGCGATCTCTTCCCCGCCGCGAATGCGGTCAATCAGCGAAAAGTTCGTCGAGGTCAGCACCCCCAGATTCTGGCAATTCTGCTTGTAAATCCGCTCGATGTTCTCGGCAATCACCACGCGAATTCCCGCGCACATTTCGGCGTAAGGAGACTGCTCACGGCTCGATCCCTTGCCACGCCGCTTCCCGCTGACCGCGCAGACGAACCCGCCGCGCTTCACGTCGCCGCGGCCAACGGGCGTCACGCTCCCGCACTTCAACCCAAGATAAGGGATCTCACCCAACGTCTCGTCGAAATAGAAACAATAGTGCGCCGGGGTAATCTCGTCCGTCGAAATGTCGTCGCGCAGTTTGGGATTGTTGGCAGGATTCTTCGTGTCCCAGGGCAGGTCTTCGCCCGACAATTGCCGCTTGATAAGTTCAGGATCTTCGGTAAGAAAAAGGATGCGTCCTTGCAGCCGGACTTTGTCCGGCCGCTTTTCGATCTTGCGTTCCAGCAGAGAATTGATCACGGTAGACCTGGGCTGTTTTTGATTTGGCCACCGCCCGGAGCGGAGCGGGCCGGCGTCCCCACGGGTTCATTGTAACTCGGGCAAGAGGAGCGACGCCGTGACGGCAGCGCCACTCTACGCCTTGTATTCGCTGGGCTCGGGCAACGGAGCCAGTCCTCTTCCCGCAAAGATTTCCGCGAATTCGTGCAGCAGTGCGTCGTGCACCAGTCCATTCGAGGCGAGTGTCTCGCGGCTGTCGATTGTAAACGGAGATCCGTCAAAGCGGCTGACCCTGCCGCCGGCTTCTTCGACAATGAGCGCGCCGGCGGCCGTGTCCCACGGATTGAGATTGAATTCCCAGAAGCCATCGAAGCGCCCACTGGCCACATTGCACAGATCGAGCGCCGCCGATCCCGCGCGCCGCACTCCGTGAGTCCGCAGCGTAATCTGGTGGTAGAAGTGAATGTTCGGATTCTTGTGCCGCTTGTGGCTGGGAAACCCCGTCGCCACCAGGCATTCTTTCAGGTGCGCGGCCTTCGACACGTGGATCGGAACGCCGTTCAGGTGCGCACCTCTTCCCCGCTCGGCCGTGAACAATTCGTCGCGCGTCGGATCGTAGACAACCCCGGCAATGCGGCGCCCCTGACCCTGCACTCGATGCTCCAGCGCCATCGACACACAGAACACCGGATATCCGTGCGCGAAATTGGTGGTGCCATCGAGTGGATCGACATACCAGCGATAATCGCTGCCTTGATCGTTCAGACCCTGCTCCTCGCCCAGCACATCATGCGAGGGAAACTTCTGGGTGATGCGCTCGCGGATCAACACTTCGGCCGCACGGTCTGCCGCTGTCACCAGATCGGCGTCGCCCTTGTACTCGATCTTCAGTCCCTGGTGGAAATACTGCAGCAGTAGCGCTCCGGCCTCGCGAGCGATGGCCGACATGGTGGGGAGGAAGCTTTCGGATTTGTGCGGGGAAGATGACATCTATATTCGGGGCGCGGCCTACTTGCGTTTCCCGCCTTCTTCCGCGATGTACATGATCTCGTGCTTGAAGATGAACAGATTGGGAGCGCCCTCGCGCGTCAGCCGCACCATGTTCTTGTCGTAGTACTCGATCCATCCGTAAAAGATTTGGCCGTCGAGGAGCTTAACCGAGACCGGCTTCTGCTTTTCGCCCAGTGCCTTGAGGAAAGCGGCCTCTTCGAACGTATCTTCCGGAGGAGGCGTCCGGCTGCGCTTGGCGGCGTTGGGATTCCCTTGTGGAGCGCGGAAAGGCATGCAGGCATTGTACACAAAACGCCGGGCCCAACAGCCTGCGAAGGGACGGAATCCGCGCGCAAATCGGGAGTACAATGCCTGAAATCCTTGCTCTCCGGCAGGAGGCGCACCGTGAAGAAATGTGTTTTGCTCTCACTCCCTGTATTGCTCGCGCTGTCGGTAACGCTGGCGATTCCACAAACTACCGGACACCATTTCCCGACGCCGCCGGAGGCGCTGGATCCCAAGCCTATCGACAAGTCAGCGGACACTCCGTCGCGGCGCCTCGATCTCATCCAACTGCAACGCGACGCAGACGACCTGGCCCGCACCGCGCAAACCATTCCGACGGACGTCGCCAGCGTCCGCAAAGGCATGCTGCCCAAAGACGTGATCGACAAGCTGAAGCAGATCGAAAAGCTGTCGAAGCGCCTGCGGACGGAGCTGAACCCGTAGGCCTTGGAATGGGTGATCCGCTGGGGGAATGAGGAGGTCCGCTGTGCAACTGCAGCCTTTTGTGGTCATTCTGTTTCTCGTCGCTGCATCCGTCGCGGCACCCGCACAGTCGACGCCCATCCGGCCGGGAATCCGCCAGGCGGATCAGGCCGAGGCGCAGACGGAGAAGAACCTCCCGCCGCCCGACAACGCTCACACTCGAATTGATCTAGTGAAGGTCAGCCACGAGGCCGATGAACTGGCTAGGCTTGCCCAGTCCATCCCCCCGGATGTAGCCACTATTCAGCGCGGAATTCTTCCGAAGGACGTTCTCGAGAAGCTCAAGCAGATCGAAAAGCTTTCCAAGCATCTGCGCAGCGAATTGGAACACTAATGTCGGCAACGAAAAAGCCACCAGCCCGGTTGGACTGGTGGCTATGAAGAAGATTCGATCTGGCTAGAAGGTAACCTTCAGGCCAAATTCCATCGTGCGCGGTGATCCCAAGCCGAAGACGCCGGTGCCAGCGCCCACGCGGAACGTGTCGCTGGGGAAGCTGGTCCCAACCAACGCCTTGGGAGTGCTGTTAATCGAGTTGCCTCCCGCGTTGAGCCACCCAGTCATAGCGCCAGGAGGCAGGTTGAAGTTGGAGAAGTTAAAGAGGTTGTAGAATCCCACACTCGGCGTAATCGTGATGTGGTCGTGGAAGGTGTGGACCCAGTCCAATTTGAAGTCGAATGCTTTCACCCATGGGAATGTTAGCTGATTCGTGGGAGCCGTTGGCAGCTGCGGCGCAACCAATCCGAGTTGGCTCAGCGTGTTCGCGGTGAACATGCCGGTTCCAACGAGTTGCTGGCCCGCCGGGGTAGGTTGACCGGCCACGGTTGCGTTGTAGGTGCTGATTCTAGAGTTCAAGCCGCTGACTCCGAAGTCCCGCTCGAACGAGCCGTTCGTCGTGCCCGGCATGGGTTCGCTGGCCTCGCCGCCGCCGGTAAAGTCGGTCTGGAAGATCTGCCCTCCGCTCTGAGTATCACCCACGATGGCCGGGCTGGACAGCGGGCTATAGAAGTGACCGATAATTCCCAACCGGAATCCAAACGGCACGTCGAAATTGCCGCCAAAGGATAGCTGGTGCCTGCGGTCGAGCAGCGACGGCCCCATGAACCTGAGCGGATTATTGTTGTCCGCAGCCTGGAGCACGAAATCCTGATCGTTTGCGCTCACAGCATTGGATGGAGCCGAAGCACCCTGATACGCCAAGGGGTTGACGAACTTCGACAAGGCATACGAGATTTGGAAGTTCGCAGTCTTCACGCCTCGCATCGGATTGGCAACGTTGTCCACGAGCTTCATCTGCAGTCCGTTGTAGACCGAACGGCTGATGGGGGCCAGCATCGACATGGCATTGTAGTTCTGGTTGATTCCGCCGAACGCACAAGGGTGGCCTAAACCACCTGCGCCCGTCGGCAAGTTGCAAGCCACGCCGTTTACGTCGGTCGGTGTACCCAGACCGTTACCGAGAAGAGCGGCTGTAACTGCACCAATCGTCGGATGGTTGTTTACCCCAGTCGCATCGCCAATCATGCAGTTAACGGCGGCTGCACCTGACAGGCCAGCGCAGGGGGTTGCACCCTGATCGGTATAAGCGTTAGCCGCTCCGGCCACGGCTGCCGTCGCTCCCGCAGCGTCGAAGTTGTTCGAAGTGCCCACCCTGTTGAGGTCTTGCCCTAACAGCGCGTGTGTTTCTACGTTACGCAGAAAATCAGCCGTAAAAACCATCCCGTGACGGATCTCGTGCTGAAATCCGACGTTCATCTGGATCGAACGGGGAGAGATGTAATTGGGAGCGAACATATTCGCGCCCTCCGCCGCTCCCGCACTCAGGACGTTACCGATGAATCCTCCGTTCGGTGCGGTGGGGTCGAACGGATAAGATGCCTTGAGATTGTTCTCAAGTGTGGCGACGTTGTTGGCCACCTGCCAAATCGGCAACTGATTGCCGGAAGCGTCTCCGCAAGTACCTGTAGGCACTGGCAACAGGGCACCACCCGGCAAATTCACCGGCTGTGCTGATCCCGCAAAGCACGCCGCAGTGTAGTACAAGAAGGCGCCTTGCCGCAGGCGTAGCGGACGATCAAAGAGAACGTTATTATAGATCACGTTCTCATAGAAAAGCCCGGCGCCAGCCCGTATTACGGTCTTGCCGTTCTTGCCAGGGTCCCAAGCGATTCCCAACTGCGGAGCGAAGTTCTTGTTGGGATTGTTCACCCGGTTTCCGTACCCGGGGAATGCAGCGTTTATTTCCGGGATAGCTGGCAGATCGCTATCCGTACGCCCCGTATCACGCACATACCGCAGCCCCGGCGAAATGGTCAGGTTGGGAAGGATCTTCCAGGAATCACCGATGTAGAACCCGATGCGATTGTCCGGCCCCAAGCCTCCTGCCGGGAAGCCCAGCGCGGCTTTCTCAGTGGAGTAGCCTTGGCCGTTGCCGATGATGGCTTCGAACATATCTTGGTTGGTCGGATTTGAGTTAACCGTCCCGTCGGGACCAAGAGGGCAGCCCAACGAATTCGCACCCAAGCAACCTGCGTCGACAGATCCACTGCCATAGACGTTGGCTGTCGTACCGAAGAACCCGGCGAAGCCGCCGCCCTGAATGTGGTTCCAGCTAGCGCCGAAGCGGATGATGTGCCTGCCCCACGCCTTGCTGCCGTCGTACTTCAACTGGTGATCCGACTGCGGTGTGCTCTGCGGCGCCAGAAGGTTCGGGCCTACGGTGAAGCTGCCGTTGTTGATGCTGACCGGATAATTTGCGAAGGGGACACTGGTTCCTCGGGTGCCGTCCACAAGTTGGTTCTGGAACTTCAGGAAGGAAAAGCGGATCGTATGGGTGAAGTTTCCGGTGTTAAAGTCGGCGCCGACCACGGTGTTCCGGGTGATGTTCCGGTTGTTGTAAACCTGGAAACTGTCGGGGAAGAATGTGGCATCCGTGGCATTCTTGTTGTAATTGAACCGGCTGAACAAACGAGCCGTCTTTGTCAACTGATAATCCACGCGTGCAGTAAGTTCCTGATCCGTGAAGGGCGCTGGAAAGAAGCCCGAATAGCCGTCGTATGGAGCGGCTTCGAGTACCGGCGCGCCCAAGTGTTGTAAGGTGCGTTCGCCATCCGCAAAGAAGAACAGCTTATCCTTCATGATTGGGCCGCCCAAGCTGCCACCCTCCTGGTTGCGCTGGTAATACGGCGATGGCAAGCTCGTCGCATGAGGCAGGCTGGCTCCGCCAATCGCGTGGTCGCGGAAAATGCCAAAAGCCTCCCCGTGGTAGGAGTTCGTACCGGCCTTCGTCGTCACGTTGATCGCGCCGGACGAAGTCAGTTCGTTCGAAAGATCGAGGTTCGATTGCGAGACCGAGAATTCCTGAATGGAACTGGCGGGTACGTCCAAGGTTGTGGTCCCGACGGTCTCGTCGCTGATGTCGACGCCGTCAACCTCGATGCGGGCCGTACGGCCGAAACGTCCGCCGAAGGAGATGGAAGAGTAACCGACCTTGGTCGGATCGAAATTTGCGCCGTCCTGAATCTGAACGCCCGGCTCCAGCTGGGCGAGATCGAGGAAGTTCCGGCCATTGACCGGAAGGTTCTCAATCTGGGTAGAATTTAAGACGCCCTGGACGATCGCCTGCTCCGTGTTCACCTGAACTTCAGTTGCCTGCACGTCAACGACGGTGCTCTCCTGACCGATCTCCAGCTTCACGCTGCCATTCGAACTGGTCTCGACCTTCACGTCCAACGCCAATTGCGCGGTCTTGAAGCCCTTGGCTTCGATACGCACACTATATGCGCCCGGGACGAGAGAACCGGAGGAATAGCCTCCCTGGCCGCTGGTGGCGGTTTTGATCGTCTGCCCAGTAGAGCCGACAATCGTCACCTTGGCGCCGGCGACAACTGCGCCCGTGGCGTCGGTCACGGTTCCCACGATGCTGCCAGTCGAAACCGTGGTCTGGGCAAACGCAGCACATGACAACAGCGCAAGCGTGGTCAGCAGGACCAGCCAGAAACCTGCTCGAGTAGCAAACCGCTGGGAGGTATTGAAGTACATCATCGTCCACCATCCTTTTAGGAGAGTTCGCAGAATCTTCGTCGTGTTTCGTGCCTGCACAGCCACTGTGTCCGAGATCGCTTGCAACAGAAATCTGTCCTTAACTTTTTGGCGGGAACGAGATGCAAGCTGAGCGTCAAGAACTTGCAGCTTAACAAATCGAGACTGAATCGCGACGTTCCCTACGAATCCACTTTGACTTTGTCTCGTGCTGCTGCAATTTTCCGGCCAGCGCCGATAAATATCCCATCCCCAATCCATGGCTTATTCATTTCAATCACTTACACTGCTTCCGCCGGTCTAGGGATATGCGGAAAACAGCTCCAGACACGCCGGTAAATTCCAAATAGTGTATCTCTGTTCTGTGAAACGGGAGATAGTCGCACTTACTCCGGCGTTTACATATACTTACAAACATACGTAAGCAACTGTTCGCGCGATCAAGTCTGGGATGTTATGTAGCGGGAAGCGGGGTCAGCGGGAGGGGGACCGCGTCTCCGGTCAGTCTGCCGACTTCACTGAGTAGTACCCCGCGCGGTGGCGTACGCGATAAGCTGCTGCCTCCGGCACTCCCGCTATTTTGACGTCGATGCGGCGGAACTCCGAGAACGACGTGCGCTGCGACGGATAGTATGCCAGCAGATACTGCGTGCGCAGCTCGTCGCTGATCTTGCGGAAGGCGTCATCGAGCTGAGCCGTAGAGGTCGCATAGTAGTACTTGCCTCCCGTATCGTCGGAGAGCTGGATCAGGGCATGCTCGCCTCCGATTTCGCGGCCCGCGCTGCTCTCGATCGGGACGATGATGATCGAGTAGATCAGCGCTTCGGCTTCTTGCGCAGCGCGCAACGCTTCCTTGTAATCAACCTTACTGTCCACGTCTTCGCCGTCCGTAATCAGGACGAGAACTTTGCGTCCTTTGCGCTTGTCAAGCGCGCGCGAGGCCACATACACCGCGTCATAGACGGCTGTGGATGCGCCCAGGTAAACGTGGTCGATATTCTGGTCGATACGCCGCAGATCCGCGGTATATCCCGAAGGGGCTTCGCGCACGACCTCGCTAAAACTGTATACCGACATGGCGTCGATGGGGCGCAGGATGGCGTGCGCAAAGCGCTTGGCCGAGGCCTGTTCGAGCGGCAGATCGTGGCGAGTGCTCAGGCTGGTGTCGATGGCCAGCGCAATCGAAATGGGCAGCGCGGACTCTCTGTCGAACACAGCAATCCTTTGCTCCCGATCGTCCTCTTTAAGAATGAAATTCTCTTTCGTCAGCCCTCCGATGGGAGCGCCGTGCTCGTCGGTCACGGTCACGAACACGTTGATCAGGTTGACGTCAACTCGGATGGTGGTCGTCGGCTCGGACTGGCGTTCCTGGTTCGGGGATTTCTGTTGAGGTGGATTCTGTTGGGGCTGATTCTGGACCGGCGTCTGCTGCGCCCATAGGCCGCCGGAGACAACGAGCACGCCGATCAGGAGCAGACTCTTGGCGGATTTTCTCATCGAATAGTCGAATTATAGCTTTGCGAGAGCGCGCAAAGCCGATCCCGGCGCTCAGTTAGATGCAGCGTCCGACGCGGGGCTGCCTCAGGTTCCGGAATTTGCCCGCTGAATTTCCGCCGGGAACGGCTCTCCATCGGCCCAGACCGCGCCATCTTCGAAGTGCTCCTTCTTCCAGATGGGCACGGTGCGTTTGAGCGTGTCGATAAGCCACCGGCTGGCGTCAAACGCGGCGGCCCGATGTGCCGAGGCAACCGCGATCAGCACGCTGGTCTCGCCGATTTCCAGCCGCCCCAGCCGGTGGACGATGGCTACATCACGAATCTGAAACTGTTGCAGGGCCTGGTTAGCCAGCAAATCCATCTGCTGCAACGCCATCTCTTCGTACGCTTCGTAGTCGAGATAAAGGGTCTTGCGGCCACGGGTCTGGTTGCGGACCACTCCCTCAAATACCAGCGCGGCGCCGTCTTCCCCGCGCTTGAGGGCATCCACAACTCGCTGCGTGTCGATGACCTCGCGAACGATCGTTGCATAGCGCTGGCGCCCCGCCGGCTCAGGCGCGCCACCACTCACCGGCGGCAGCAGAGCGATCTCGTCGTCCGGCTTCAATTTGGTATCGGGCCCCGCGTATTGTTGGTTCACGGCCAGGGCCAGCGATGGCAGCGATTCCCTCAGGCGGGGCATCTGCGATCCATAATGCGCGAGCACATCGCGGACCGAAGCCCCATCGGGCAGATCGATCTCATCGGCCGGCTTCCCGACGATCTCTTTCAAAATCCCGAAGAAGAGGACTCGCACTCGCATCGGCGTTCAGTGTACCGCGAGTTCGCTAATGAAAAGAAAAAGGCCAGCTCCTCGCGAGGCTGGCCCTTGAACGTCTCACAGACCCTTCAGGCTCGTGTCAGCACCTTGTCGTGAACCGCTTCCGGTTCCTTCACCGGCGCCGTCGGGTTGTAATCCTGCCTGGGATCTTTGGGCGGCGTGGAGAGAATTTTCGCCGCCGGACCCTCCGCCACCTGAGGCAGAGAAACCCGCAGGGCCTCATCGATCGTCTTCACGTAGTGCACCCTGAAGTTCGCCAGCTGTTCCGGCGTCAGATCCTCCTCGACGTTCATCTTGTTTTCTGCCGGAAGAATCACATCGGTCACACCGGCGCGCTTGGCGGCCAGCACCTTCTCTTTGATCCCGCCGACAGGAAGCACATTCCCACTCAGCGTGATCTCGCCCGTCATCGCCAGCAGAGGCGTGATGCGCTGCTTGGTCAGCAGCGACACCAGGGCCGTAGCCATGGTCACTCCGGCCGAAGGCCCATCCTTCGGGATCGCACCCGCGGGCACGTGGATGTGCAGATCGTGGTTGGCGAAGAAATCTTCCGCAACCCCGAGCCGGTCCGCATTGGACCGCACCCATGTCAGCGCCGCCTGCATCGATTCCTGCATCACCTGGCCAATCTGTCCGGTCATGGTGAATCCGCCCTTGCCCTTCATGGCATTGGCCTCGACGAAGAGCACGTCGCCGCCTGACGGAGTCCAGGCCAAACCGACGGCCACACCGGGTCGCTCGGTCCTCTCAGCGATTTCTCCCTCGCTGCGAATCTTGATGCCACCTAGAAATTCCTGAATGACGTCCTTCGTGACAACCAGCTTATCGGTCTTGCCCTCGGCCAAACGCCGCGCCTGCTTGCGGCAGATGGTGCCGATAGTGCGTTCGAGACTGCGCACGCCCGCTTCCCGCGTGTAGTGGCGGATGGTATAGCGCACTGCCTCTTCAGGAAACTCGATCTGCTCGCTCGTAATTCCGTTCTCTTCGATCTGGCGCGGAATCAGGTACCGGAATGCGATATGAACCTTCTCTTCCTCGCTGTAACCCTGCAGTTCGATGATCTCCATGCGATCGCGCAACGGCTCCGCAATCGGATCGAGCATGTTGGCCGTCGTGATGAACAGCACCTTCGACAAGTCGAATGTCACGTCCAGATAGTTGTCGCGGAACGTCGAGTTCTGCTCGGGATCGAGCGCCTCCAGCAACGCCGAAGCCGGATCGCCGCGGAAGTCTCGCCCCACCTTGTCAATCTCGTCGAGCATGAAGACGGGATCTTTCGTCTCAGCACGGCGAATACCCTGAATTATCTGCCCGGGCAATGCTCCGATATACGTGCGACGATGGCCGCGGATTTCCGCTTCATCGTGCACACCACCGAGCGAGAGCCGGACAAACTTGCGGCCCAACGCGCGCGCAATTGATTTGCCGAGCGAAGTCTTGCCCACGCCCGGAGGCCCGACAAAGCACAGGATCGGCCCCTTCATGTTGGGCTTCAGACGCCGGACCGAAAGATAGTCGAGAATGCGATCTTTGACTTTCTCCAGATCGTAGTGATCCGTATCGAGAATTTCCTTGGCCTTCGGAATCTCGATTTCCTGCCCCGATGTCTTCGCCCACGGCAGCACGGCAAGCCATTCAATGTAGTTGCGCGTGAGTGAATAGTCGGCGGCCATCGGCGACATGCGCGAGAGCCGGCCTAATTCCTTCAGCGCTTCTTTCTTGACCTCGTCGGGCATGCCCGCTTCTTCGATCTTCTTCTTCAGATCTTCGACGTCACGCTGCCCCTCGTCCTGCTCACCCAATTCCTTCTGAATAGCCTTCATCTGCTCGCGCAGGTAATACTCGCGCTGCGTCTGCTGCACGCGATCCTGCACTTCGCTTTGAATCTTGTTCCGCAGTTGCTGGACTTCGAGTTCCTTGGCGAGGTGCTGGTTGATTTTCTCCAGCCGCACGTGGATATCGAGAGTCTCCAGCGTGTCCTGCTTGTCTGGCGTCGACAGCGACGGCAACGACGACGCGATGAAATCCACTAGACGGCCGGGTTCGTCAATGTTCATGGCCACCGTCGAGAGTTCATCCGACAGCGTCGGCGACCCGGCGACAATCTGCTGGAACAGCGTCAGCACGTTGCGCTGCAATGCCTCGATCTCCGAGGTCGCGACCGGCGCGGTTCCCTCGGGCAAAGTGGAATAGTAGGCGCTCATGAAGGGCGCCAACTGTGTGAACTCGCCCAGCTTGACTCGTTCCAGACCTTCGGCAAACACGAACAGGCTCTGGTTGGGCATCTTGACGACCTTGTGCACTACGGCGGAGGTTCCAACCGTGTAAAGGTCGCTGGGCTGCGGGGAGTCAACCCGCGCCTCGCGCTGTGCCACCACAATGATGGTCTTATCTTCCCCGAGGGAGTTAATCAGCTGAACGGAACTCTCCCGGCCCACAGTCAGGGGCAAAACGGCGTGTGGGAACAACACCGTGTCCCGTACCGGGAGCACCGGAAGCGCCTTTTGATCGTTTATTTCCTTATTCTTAGGAGTGCGCTCGACGGGCGGCTGCTGGCTCATTATGTCTCCTTGAGTGTAACTCGCTCAAGTTTAGATGATACTCCTCCCGGAAAGGTTTCAGGATGTCCCGGAAGGACTTCCGCAAGATGTTGAATTCTATTCCCTTACTCTGTCTGGAGAATGTGCCTAAGGTGCAGAGGCTAACGCGGAGGATAAGCGCTTGCAAGACCTAAATTGAAAGAACAAGAAAACGAGGTATCGGCGCACGCAGGACCAGCGTCAACACCCCGGCCGCGAGCGGTGGCGCTCACCCATCCGCTCGCACCCGAATCCGTGTGTCGATCCTGGCTCAGAAAACGTGCTTCGAAGTGTCGCCGCGAAACACTAGCTCCTGGAGCACCCTCTCATTACTGGCGTCGACTTTGTAAATCTCTTCGTTGTGGTCTGCTTTCTTCGCCAGCGGAACCAGAGTGCATTTCACTTTGACTTCGTCTTTGCCCTGCACGCTTTTGAACACCATGATGTGATCCTGCTGTTGCATCACGTGCCGCACAACATAGTCCCCTGCCGGTAACAGAACCGTTCCTACCCGGACTGGCGCAACGAACGTGACGTTGTTCACATCGTGGATTCCCATACTGTTTTTCGATCCGGCCATGACCATCGAGCCCAGCGCTATCACGCACAGGAATACACACAGAACCTTCAATAAACGCATACACTCTCCATTCATGCAGATTTTCCGTCGTAACCCAAGGGGACGGGTTACGCCGAGAACAAGTTTAGGAGGGTACGGCAACCCGCAATGTGCTCCACGTCACAAACTGATGTGATCGAAGACTTCTACAGTTTCATTTCGGTGTGACCTGCCCTGGCGCCTGCGATCAAAGTATCGCGAAGAAAGTTACTCTAGGTCGAGGATGATTCAAACATGCGTCAATCGTCCTTCGCCTTCAACGCTCTGGGGGAATTCGGTGTTCTGGGACGTCGCGGCTGCGGAGAAGTTCGCCAAAATTCAAGCTGCCGGATAAATCCCCAGCACCTTCACGAACTCGGCGACCTCGCCCAGATGCCGCAGCGCATTGCGCGCCGGCTCATCGTCGCCTCGCAGGAAGTCCACGTAGAAAACATACTCCCACGGCCGCCCGCGCATGGGTCGCGACTCGATCTTGCTCAAGCTGATATCCCGCAACGCAAATACGCTAAGTGACTTGAAAAGCGCACCTGGCGTATTCTTCACTTGGAACACGATCGAGGTCTTATTCGCGCCCCGTGGAATCAGCCGGTGATAGTCCGCAGTTCCCTTCTTTTTCTCCGTGCCGCGCCCGACTTTGCGAATCAAGAAGAAGCGAGTGAAGTTCCGCTTATCATCTTCGACGCTCGACTCAAGAATCTTGCCCGAATATTCGCGCGCGGCCTGCCGTCCGGCAATTCCTGCCGCGTCTTTCAACTGGTTGGCGATCACGTGCTTCACGCTGCCCGCCGTGTCGTAGAACGGCACCGCCTCAATTTTCGGATGCCGCTGAAAAAAATCTCTGCACTGGTCGAGCGCCACCGGATGCGATAACACCCGCTTCAATGCCCCTAGCCGCACGCCAGGCATAGCGATCACGTTGTGCACGATGCGCAGCAGATATTCCGCCTGAATGAAGACCTCGTGCGTGAGCATGAGATCGGCGTGCTCCGCCACGGTTCCGGCCAGCGTGTTTTCGATTGGGATGACCGCAGCGCCCACGGTCTCGCGCGCCACGCGATCGAACACCTCCGCCGATCGCGAACACGGCACCACTGTGCACCGTGGCAGCATCCGCTCCGCCGCCTCGTGACTGAAGGACCCGAGTTCGCCCTGGATGGCAACTTTCATGTCGTCATTACCCAAATAGGCAAGTTATCCGCAGAAGGCATAGCAGCGCAATTGCGTCTTTCTGCTCAACCGGCCAATTCCTTCTTCAACACCAGCGCGTCCACGCCGTTCGAATAGTAGCGCGGCCAGGTCCGGATCACGCTGTAACCGTGCCGCTTGTAGAACGCCAGGGCGGTGAGGTTGTCGACTGCCGTTTCCAAGCCCACGGCGCTGGATCCGCCCGCGCGCAGTCGATTTTCTGCCGCCCGCAGCAGCAGCGATCCCACTCCCGAACGTCGGGCCTCGGCACCTACGTCAATGGTGATCACGTGTGCGGTTGGGGCCTGATGCACCACGATGAACCCCGCCACCGTGCCCGTGTCCCCGTCGGATGCGACCAGCGTGAACGCTCCCCGGTGGCGCACGTACTCCTTCAGTTCTCGCTTGGAATACGCGATTCCCGGCGGAAAGCACTCTTGATCCATGCGCCAGAGCACATCGAAATCTTCAGGCTTGAACTCGCGGATGACGAAGGCCACTCCGCCATTGTAGCGGGCCCATCCGCCGGAGGCTTCCAAAACCGAAAGCAAACCCGTGAGGTCACAGGTTTTCCACAGCCCACCTCATGGTTCGCAGAAAAAATCGCTATTGGGGTCTATTGTCCACTTGCCCCGACCGCAACCTCGGACGTACCATCGGCATCAGAGGACTGTGGGAAGACGTGGTGGGACGCCTTCTAGTCATTGACGTCGTCGGCGCGGTGGTGGCCTTGGGAGCCTGGTACTTCCTCTTTGCCGCCTACAACCGTCGCAAAGGAACCGAAGCGCTGCGCTGGGTACAATCCGCCTGCGCCGGTAAAGGACGAATCCTCGACTCGCACTGGCTCAACAGTTCCCGCCTGCATGCCCGCCTGCAGTTCCCTTCCCGCAGCTTCGAAAACGCCAACGTCACCATGAAGTTCCGTCCGCGTGCCTTGCCGGTCCAATGGCTGCTGAGCTGCTACCACAAACAGAAAGAGACGCTGACCTTTGAAGCCGACTTGGGTGGATCGCCCAGCTTCCATCTCGAAGTGGTGCGCCATCGCTGGTGCGCCCACAGCCGCGGAGTCACCGCTCGCCGCCGCGACGAACGCGAGTGGGACCTCTACGAACCCGGCCCGGTTGTTCTTACCACCCGCACCCACTGGAAGCAGGATTCCACGCCCGAACTCAACACGCTGATGACAGTTCGCCAGCAGGACGTGCTGCAAGTCCGCTTCCGTCCCGAGTCTCCGCAGTTCTCCGCCACCATCGCGCTCGACGCCCTCTACGACCCGCGCACTGCCGCAGGCTTCCTCACCACCCTGCGCGAGCTGGCCGCAGGCGCATCGGCCCATCGCCAGTAGAGTCTAATGGGTGCCCCATTTCTCGCGTTCTTTGCGAGAAGTGGGGGGTCTTGACCTCCGGAATACGCCTCCGCGCACGTCTCTTCGAATATGAATTAAACTGCCCACATGCCGACTGGCCGCCAAGGATCGATCCACCTGTTTCGCTTCTCCGGAATTGACGTCTTTCTTCACTGGGCCTGGTTTCTGGTGGCGGCGTACGAAATCCAGCTCAGAAAGGGACTCTATTCCTCAGTCACCTGGAACGTGCTCGAGTATCTGGCGCTGTTCTTGATCGTATTGCTGCATGAGTTCGGGCACGCCCTCGCTTGCCGCCAGGTTGGAGGAAGAGCGGATCGAATCGTCTTGTGGCCCCTCGGTGGCGTCGCATATGTGGACCCCCCACCACGGCCCGGCGCCACGCTCTGGAGCATCGCCGCGGGACCACTGGTGAATGTGGTGCTCATTCCGGTGTTGGGGATCGCGCTAATAGCGAGCCGATCCGCCGGTATGACGGCATCTTCTCCAGATCTCTATACGTTGCTGTACTGGGTCTTCTGGATTAATGTGAGCCTGCTGGTGTTCAACATCCTTCCCATCTATCCTCTGGATGGCGGTCAGATTCTTCGCTCACTGCTCTGGTTTGTGATGGGGCGTGGTCGCAGCTTAATGGTGGCTGCGATCCTCGGATTAGTCGGTGTGGCCGGGTTCATAGCTCTCGCCCTTTGGAGGCAATCCGTCTGGTATGGAGCTCTCGCTGCCTTCATGCTCATGAACTGCTGGAGCGGCCTGCAACACGCGCGGGCCCTTTTACGTCTCGACAAGCTGCCGCGCCGCGATGGCTTCGCCTGCCCGACATGCAAAACGGCCCCACCGGTGGGACAATACTGGACATGCGGAAAGTGCGGACAGCCCTTCGACATGTTCCAAACCCACGGAGTGTGTCCCCACTGCTCGACCCAGTACGCCCAGACAAAGTGCTTGGACTGCGGAAGACTCAATTCCATGAATGATTGGATGGTCGGCTCGTTCGTGCCTTCCTCGAAACTCTAGTCAAGAGCATGCTGGAGCACGCTGCTATTTTCGCGAGACAATCGCCGCAAACCATCCCGCGAATAAATCTCTTTTATGCCGTGCATTAGCTTTTTCGATTGGCGGCCACCGGACCCACGCGCTATTCTTCTCCGTTCCAAGTCAAAGTGTTGAAACCAGCCATTTCAACTCCCCGTACCCGTGATGCGGTTTTGCTCAAATTCTAAGTTTCTACACGAAGGAGACTGAAGGACATCCATGCCCACCGAACTGCGCAATTTCCTGGCACTCTCATACGACGAACTGGAAGAACTCAACCTTAAGGCGAAGGAGCAGCGCAGGAACCGCGTCGCATCTCACAAAGTCCAGGAGGACCGCCTCAAGTACCTGACCGACGAGAAGCGGATCAAGGCCGTGACCGTGCTCTTCAGCGATCTTGAAGGCCGGTTGCACATGCTGGACTACGACAAGAAGTTCCTGTTGAAGAGTTATGACAACCTCACCTTCGACGGCTCCTCCATCCGCGGCTTTACCGCACAGCGGGAAAGCGACCTGCGCCTGGGCATCGATTGGGGCGCCTTCTACTGGGCTCCGTCCGACGTCTTCGGATCCGGCAAGGTGCTCGTATTCGGCGAGGTCATCGACAAGGGCGGCACATCCTATTCCGGCGACATTCGCGGCGTGCTCAAGGGATACGCCGACGAACTCCACAAGAAAAAGGGCTACACGCTCAACGCTGCCAACGAAATTGAAGGATTCCTCTTCAAAGGCCCCGACGCGGAGCGCCATTATCACGAAGTTGGCGGCAAGTTCGAATACGTCAACACCGGCGGCTACTATCACTCCCTTCCCGGCGACCCGCTCCGCACCTTCATCGACACGACTGCCGAAGTGCAACGCGCCATGGGCTTTCAGAACGAAAAGGACCATCCGGAAGTTGCGCCCTCGCAGTTTGAAATCAACTATGGCTACGGCGAAGTCGTAGCCGCGGCCGACCAGATCCAGCTCTACAAACTGATCTGCCGCCAGGTCGCGACCCACATGGGGCTGACCGCGTCCTTCCTGCCCAAGCCTGTCGTCGGCGTGAACGGCAGCGGCATGCACACCAACGTATCGATCAGCGAAAACGGCAAGAACCTGTTCTGGGATGCAAAGGGCGAAGAGAAGCTCAGCAAGATGGGCTGGGCCTTCGTTGACCGCATCCTGACCCACGGCAATGACATTTGCCTGCTGCTGAATCCCAGCGTGAATGCCTATCGCCGCCTCGATCCCCACTTCGAAGCGCCCAACCAGATCAAAGCGTCGGCAGTGGATCGCGGCTCCATGATCCGCATTCCGATCGGCAACGAGAAGAGCATGCGCGTCGAGGTCCGCTCCGTAGCTCCCGACGCGAATCCCTACCTGGTCATGTACTCGATCTTCAAGAGCGGGCTCGACGGCGAGACTGCGAAGATCAAGAACCTGCGCCAGGCCGAGCGCTATCTGCCCGACAACATCTACAAGGCGCTGGACGACTTCAAGAAATCTCCGTGGATCACGACCATCCTCGGCGAGGACGTCAAAGGCCGCTACGCCGATCTGAAGGAAGCCTCCGCCGACCGCTGCCCCCGCGCCCTGGGAACTTTCGTCAAGGCGCAGGAGGTTCAGTTCCACCACGAGGTCTACAACCAGTTCCTGTGGAATCTGTTCTAAACTCCACGCAGTTCTGCCAAGCCCCGGCCAAAAAGCCGGGGTATTTTGTTTAGCGTCACTGGCGCCCCGTCGACCGTAGCACTGGCGTCCCGTCGGCGACCGCGCAAACCCCAAAACTTCCGAGGCCTCCAGCCGCGGAATGAGGTATACCCCCCTCCACCCCCAGTCTCTTGGAATCACAGAGTTAGCGGGAAATCGTCTAGAAGTCTTTGGGGCTCAATATTTTGCGGGCAAAATCTTGAGAACACTGGAGTTACATGAACCGCATCTCACGATTTTTTTCTGGCGGTTTCGCTAAAATATTGCTTTTAAAGGGGTTGCCAGGCGACGATCCGCGGGACCCTTTGCAAAATCTTGAGCCAATTGGACTTACATCTAAAATATTGTCAAATAACGACTTACAATCGCGGCCGGAAATCCGGCCTTGCCTCTCGGCATTGCCATGATCGGACGTCGCGGCTGTGGACCGCAAGGTCAGATGTCACAGGTTCGTGCTGTGGGAAACTCGATTGTGGGGTTACAGAATTTCATGGACATCGCGGGAGTGTCGGGAATCGTCTGGCCCCGCCTCGGCTCTGGTAGCGCTGGCGTCCCGCAAGATGTCACGGGTGTTGTGAGTGCAATAGCTAGTATCGAACGACTTGACGGCGACCAAAGACCAACGCTGCGCTCGCGTGCAACGGCAAGTGAGCTACAATCCGGGCCATGCGTCGCAATTTCGTCTCCCGCAGCCTTCCCGTCATCGCGGTGCTAAGTCTTGTGGCGGTCCTTTTTCGGATCGATTTGAGGGCTGCCAGTCCTCAGCGCGTCCAGGTGACTGGGCCTGTTGTTGAGGGCTTTTTGCTTACCAAAACTGAACCCGTCTACCCGCCGATTGCTCACCAGGCGCGCGTCCAAGGAACGGTTGTGTTGAGCGCGGTGATCAGCACGGAGGGCTCGATCGAAACGCTCACACTGAAGAGCGGACATCCAATGCTGGTGCAGGCTGCCATCGACGCCGTCAAGCAGTGGAAGTACAAACCGTATCTGCTTAATAACGAACCGGTCGAAGTCGATACGGAAATACGGGTCAACTTCACGCTCTCACCATCGGACACTCCCGCCTCCGCGAATGCCGCTCCTGATGCCCTACAAGCCGAGGCCACCAACATCAAAACTGATTCGATACTGGTGCCCGAGGTGGTTGGTGTTGTTCGGGCAATGTTGGGTCAGCAAAAGATTGATGAGGCGCTGGACACCGTGAACAGAGCATTGGAAGCGCAACCTAATTCTGCACCGTTGCTGGCGGCAAAAGGCGATGTCCAGTTTCGTCGCGGGGAAATGGCAGATGCCGAAATTTCGTACCTGGCAGCCCGGAAAGCCGACCCGAAGGAGGTACGCGCCTATCTAGGGTTAGCGCGCTTATACCGTTCGTACTCAATGTACCGCAGAGCCTATGACCTCGTACAGGTGGCACACAAGATCGCTCCTGACGATGTTGAGACACAGGCGCTATGGCTGATGACGCTACCGCGAAAAGACGGCCTCGCAGCAACAGAATCTTTTCTGGGCACTACGCATACCGGTCATGAAGACGAAACAAGGTTAATGACCAAGTATTCGGAGTTCCTGAAAGCGACTGTGGACAGGCCCATTCATCCGTGCAGGCTGGTCGGCAAGGTGGAGCGATCCGAGGTAGCGCTCGAACCCATTAGCCCGAAGGAACGTCACAAGGAACATCACATGTCGGGAATAGGCTTGGCGGCAAAGGTCAACGACCAGAATGTCTTGCTTCAACTTGACACAGGAGCACGCGGGATCATGGTAAGCCGTAAGGTGGCAGACAAGGCGGGATTGACCTTTATCTCCGAAGCGCATTTCAGAGGGTTTGGCGACGAAGGGTCCCAGGGCGGTTACGTAGCATTAGCAAAACATCTCCAAATTGGGGAGTTAGAGTTCGGGGACTGTCTGGTGTCCGTAAGTAACTTGAGCATGATGCCGTATGAAGACGGATTAATCGGAGCGAATGTTTTCGCAAGTTATCTTATCGACATTAACTTACCGGGAATGCGGCTCAAATTATCTCCGCTGCCGAAGCGTCCTGAAGACGCAGTTGCGCCGACCGCTCTGAACAGCGGGGGCGAGGAGCAACCGAGCGAGGATGGCACGACCGAACACACTTCGACGGAACCGAATTCCTCAGTGCCCATTCCTGCGTCCCCACAACCCCTGCCCAAAGACCGTTATGTTGCTCCTGAGATGGCCAACTGGACACAGGTCTTCCGGTTCGGCCACCTCATCCTGGTGCCGACCAAGGTGAATGAATCGAAATCCATGCTGTTTCTACTCGACACTGGCAGCTATTCAAACCTTCTCTCGGTGCGAGCCGGGCGTCAGGTCACCCACGTTCATTCGAACTATGATGTGAAAGTGGAAGGTTTGAGCGGTAGAGTGAACAAAGTCTACAGTTCCGACAAAGCCACTTTGACTTTCGGACACTTGCAGCAGACAGGCAAGGACATCTTCACTGTGGACCTCTCCTCCATCGGCCGCCCATTTGGGACGGACGTTTCCGGTATCTTAGGATTTGAAACGCTTTGGCTGCTTGATGTGGAACTGGACTACCGCGACGGCCTTGTACATTTCGAGTATGACCCAAAACATGGAAAGCGATAGATCACGATTCGGAGCTGGCGTTGTTGACGAAAAATCTCTCTAGCGCTCATAAGGAAAGAGGCACGGTGTTTAGCCGTGCCCTCGCTAGCTATCGTTGGTAGTGGTTGCGGAACGATCCGTCGTGAAGGCCCGTCCGCGTGCAGCACTTCTTGAAATCTACGTCCTGATCCGCACGGACACGGGTCTTTTCGTCCTAGCAGACTGCTGAAAAACTCTTTCGTCGCGTCGAAAACGACCACTGGGGCTTAAAGCCCAGTTTTTTGCGTCTCTAACGGCACGGCTGAAGCCGTGCCCTTCCACGAACCTCCTCAAATCCGTCCTTCACGAGGTTAACTCCGACTTGGCCCCTCCCGACGTTGACTCCGGCTCGGCCCCTGCCTAAGATGTCACCCCAGATTCAGCAAACTCCATTCCGAGGCTGCAATGTCTCCGAACCAGGCCGGCGGTTCCAGTAATCTGTTCCGCGCAATTCTGACCGATCTCCACTTCTGGATTCCGCTGATCGTTCTTCTCGGCGGCCTTTTCCTTCTGGACAAGCTCCGTTGAACTCACCCTCCGGCACCGCGCAAGCAGTTCCCCCTGCGAAAACTCCCGTGCACGCCACCCGCCTGCGCAGCCTGCAAGCCCTCGGCATCTTCTGTGGCTTCGCCGCCGGAGCCTGGCTGGGCGGCGCCGAAGCTCCCATCAAGCTCGTCAACCCCGACATCTCTCCGATCACGGTTTCCTTCATCATGGTGCTCGGAGTCTTCCTCGCGCGCTGGAGCGTCCCCGCGTTCATCCGCGGCACGGCGCATGTAAGCAACGATGTCCGCCAGGCACCGCACCTGATTGTCTGGGCCGTGCTTGCCGGATGCATGTGGGCCGTCGCCAACACGCTGACCATTTACGCCATCCGCAATGTCGGCCTCAGCATCGCCTTTCCTCTGTGGAATACGAACAGCCTGCTCGGCATCTTCTGGGGATTCCTCCTCTTCAACGAGTTGCACTACGCCGGATGGAAACGCTGGCTCGGTGTCCTGGGCGGCGCAGTCTGCATGTTCGGGGGCGCCACGCTGCTGGCCATCGCGTCGTCGCATGAAGCTGCGCCTGGCAAGGCAGCCCTGGGAATTTTCGCTGCACTCGGCGCCGGCATTCTCTGGGGAACGATGTACATTCCCTACCGCAAGGCCTATCTCACCGGCATGAATCCGTTGTCGTTCATCACGTTCTTCACCGTCGGAGAACTCGCCACCATGACCGTGCTGGCGGTCACCTACCGCGGCGCCATCCCGCTCTGGCACGAACTCGTCGGCGCCCGCGAGGTTCTCTTCTGGCTCATGCTGGGCGGCTTCGTCTGGGTCCTTGGAGATTTGTTCCAGCAATACGCCACAAAATACGTCGGCATCAGTCGCGGAATACCGCTCTCCAATACCAACCAACTCTGGGGACTGTTGTGGGGCATCTTCGTCTTTCATGAACTGCGCGGCGCAAGCCAGACCGTCTACGCGCAAGTGGCAGGAGGTTCGATCCTCATGGCCCTCGGCGCAGTTGCGATTGCGCTCTCCTCGGCGACCGAGCGTGAACACTCATCGTGGCAGGACGCTGCCGACCGCGAAGGCCAACGTTACAACGTCGAATCCGAATACGTCCGCGCAGGCATGGAAGGCCGCGCACATGGAAGCGGAGCGACCGGACGAACGCTTCTCGATTGGGTCCTCATCCTCGGCACGACAACTCTCTTCGCTGTTCTCGCTGCCATAGCAAGACTCCCGCACATAGACATCTCACTGGATTGGGCGAGTACACTCACGGTCGCAATGCTCGCCCTGTTGGCCACCTGCGGAATCGCTCTCTGGCGCACCACCCGCTTCCGCTGAGCCGCGCCAATCTCTGACCCTCACCGCACGCTCTCGCCCAGTATGCTAGATTCGAAGACTCGATGGACCTCGCACCCACCATCTCTACCCAAGGCCTGAGCCGTCGCTTCGGAGAACTTGTGGCCGTCGACAACGTCGACCTGCGCGTCGCCCCCGGACAGTTCTTCGGCTTCCTCGGGCCCAATGGCGCGGGGAAATCCACAACTATCAAGATGCTCACTGGACTGCTCGCGCCCAGCTCCGGACGCATCGAAATCCTCGGCATCGACCTCAACGCGCACCCGGTCGAAGTGAAACGTCAGATCGGAGTCGTCCCCGAAGGCATGGCGCTGTTCGGCCGCCTCACCGGCGCCGAGTTCCTGAGTTTTGCCGGACGCATGTACGGCCTCGATCGCACTACATCAGCCAAGCGCGCCGCAGAGTTGCTCGACTTCATGCAACTCGCCGACCAGCCGAAAAAACTCGTAACCGATTATTCCCACGGCATGCAGAAAAAGCTGGCCCTCGCGGCCGCCGTGATTCACGGGCCCAAGGTTCTGTTCCTCGACGAACCGTTTGAAGGCGTGGACGCCATCGCCGCCGGAACATTGAAATCGATGCTGCAAGGCATGATCGCCCGCGGCGCCACGATCTTCCTGACCTCGCACGTGTTGGAAATCGTTGAGCGCCTGTGCAGCCACGTCGCCATCATTCATCAGGGACGCCTGGTCGCCCAAGGCTCCCTCGAAGAACTTCGCGCCGGAGTCGAAGCGCAAACCCCCGCCGCATCCGGCAATGGCTCTCCTTCGGGCGAAAAGCTAACGCTCGAGCAACTCTTCCTGCGCATCGTCGGCGGCGAACGCCGCACCGAGCAGGAGCTTTCGTGGCTGGGGTAGATCCTTCGAGCAGAAGTAAACTCGCTACGATCGCGCAGTCCGGCGGAGGAACTTTCTTCGGCGATAGATACGACTGGCGCGCAGTGTTCGCAGAGGGTGAAACGGCTTGTGGTGAGTCGTGATCGACATGGTTTCCAGCGAATACTCAAAGTGCGCGCCACAACCACAGCAGACCTTGTAGGTATGTCCTTCAATCGTGAAAACTCGGCTCAACTTGGTATGGTGGCAACCGAAGGCAAACTCAAGCGCGCTCGCGAAAGGATGCGTGACGGTGTCCCACAGCGGAATCTGTTCCGATGCCATGATCTTTATTTCCTCTACAGCTAAAGTTCTCATCGGCAATTGAAAGGCAGCCGTGAGCCGCCCCACCCCAGCTTGTGATTAAAATCACACCAAGCCTCTGCGAGGTCCCGCTCTAGCCACGGAACAGTTTTTGTTTCAACGCCTTACGCTGATGCGCATCCGATCCGGATGTGCAAGAATTGAGGCCACCCGAAATGACGCCTCCAAAAGTTTCAACCCAGCTGACCGCCATCGCCGAACTCCGCTGGAGCATGTTCGTCAATGGCCTGCGCAGCAAGCGCGGCAAGATGGAACTGGTCTCGCGCGTCATTGTGACCGCAGCTTTCTCCTTCGGGGGCTTCGGTGGCTTTGCCGTCGCCACCGGGGCTTCCTGGTACGTCGTATCGCAAGGCCAGGCCGAATATCTTGCGCTTATTTTATGGCCCATCTTTTTCTTCTGGCAAGTCTTTCCCGTGATGGCCACCGCCTTCACCAACAATCCCGACTCCGGCGAGTTGCTGCGTTTCCCCCTCAGTTACCGTTCGTATTTTCTGATTCGGCTGGCCTACGGTTATTTCGACCCGGCCAGTGCACTCGGCACTCTGGCCCTGTTTGGAGTTCTGCTCGGCACCAGCTTCGCACGCCCTGCGTTGTTTCCCTGGGCACTCCTTGTGCTGCTGACGTTCGTACTCTTCAATCTCGTCCTGATGCAGACGGTCTTTGCCTGGCTTGAGCGCTGGCTGGCGCAGCGCCGGACGCGCGAAATCATGGGCGTGCTTTTCATCCTGGCCATGCTGAGTTTCCAATTGATCGGCCCGGCCATCGAACATCTCGGCAAAGGACCGCACCCCGAATTCAGCCGCGCGACCCAGATCACGGCGCAGGTTCAAGCCTTGTTACCCCCGGGCATCGCCGCGAATGCGATTGCCCAGGTTTCCCATGCACACTTCCCGCTCGGCGCCCTTTCTTTGGTCGTGCTCGCGATGCTGACCGCCGGGGTTGGACTTCTGCTGCACCTGCGTCTGCGCGCCCAGTTTCGCGGCGAGAATCTCAGCGAAGCCGCCGCGCGTCCCAAAGTGGCGCAGGCACAAGGCCTGCAAGTGGGATGGAACCTGCCCGGCCTTTCACCCTCCGTCGCAGCCGTATTCGAAAAAGAGGTCCGCTACCTCGCCCGCAGCGGCCCCATGCTGCTCACCTTGATCATGCCAGTCTTCATGCTGGTGATCTTTCGCATGGGACCGATGAACCCCATGCGGCAATCCGGCGGCTTCAACCGAACGCCCGACATGGCATTCCCGGGCGCGGCCGCCTACGCCATCCTGGTCCTCACCAACCTCGTCTTCAACAGCTTTGGAGGCGACGCTGCCGGTATGCAGTTCTTCTACGCCTCCCCTGTCACGTTCCGCCAGATCGTGCTGGCCAAAAACCTCACGCACGCCAGCATCCTCATCTTCAATACCGCATTGGCGTGGATTGCCGTCTCCTACCTCTACGGCACACCGCACCTCGCTGTTTCCATCGCAACCTTGGCGGGACTCCTATTCGCCGTGCCTTTGAACTTCGCGGCCGGTAATCTGATTTCGATGTATTCGCCCAGGAAGCGCGACTTCTCCACCTTCGGCCGGCAGAACGTTTCGCAGACGACCGTCCTTGCAAGCTTCGGCGTTCAGATCGTGATCGTAGGCCTGGGCATTGCGGGATTCGTCATCGCGCGGCTCTACCACAATCTGTGGATCGCCACGCTGCTGTTCCTAGTGTTCGCTGCAATCGCAATCCCGATTTACGTGGTCATCCTGAACCGCATGGATGGAATCGCGCTTCAGCGCCGGGAAACGCTGCTGGCGGAACTGTGCCGCGCGTAGGGCTTTTCGAGCAGTGTTCTTATTCTTTTTCCGGCAGGGCGAAAAACCGGTACCCCACGCCCCGCACAGTCAACAAGTGTCGAGGATGCCCCGGATCATCCTCGATGTACCGCCGCAACCGGACTACAAAATTGTCGATGGCGCGCGTATCGGTGTCTTCGTGCAGCCCCCACACTTCCTCCAGAATCTGCTTGCGCGATACGATCTTGCCATCGTTCCTCACCAGATGACGCAGCAACTCCGACTCCATCAGCGTCAGATGAATCGTGCTCTCTCCCGACCGCAGTTCCAGTGCGCCAAAATCAATCGTCTTCCCGCCAAAGGAGAATGTTCCGAAGTCCCCAACGCTGCTGGCGTCGGACCGAGCTTCGTCCGTACTGGGTACTGGCCCACCGCGAATCCACTGGCTGCGCCGCAACAGCCCCTGCAGCCGCGCCAGCAGAATCGAAAGATCAAACGGCTTCGCCAGATAATCGTCCGCACCGGACGCAAAACCCTTCAGCACGTCTTCGGGACGTCCCCGCGCCGTCAGCATCAGCACCGGCACATAATTGCGCGCCGCTCGCAGTTCCGACACCACGCTGAACCCGTCTTTCCCCGGAAGCATGATGTCGAGCACCACGGCGTCAAAATTCTCTTTCTTTTCCAGCAGACGATCGGTGGCCGCCTCACCATCGCCCACGACTTCCGCCGCATACCCCTCGGCCTCAAGATTGAACCGCAACCCCTGCGCCAGATGAGCTTCATCCTCCACCACGAGAACCCGGCTCATGCCTCCCACCTCGGCAGTTCCAGCACGATCGTGGTTCCCTGCCCTTCGCCAGCACTCTCGGCAAAGACTTTGCCTCCGTGCTTCTGCGCAATCGCCTTCACGATGAACAATCCCAGCCCCGTGCCTTTCACATGCGCCAGAGAGCGGTGTGTGACTCGATAAAAACGTTTAAAGATGCGCTTCATATCGTCGGGAGGGATTCCCACTCCCTGGTCCTGCACACGCAGCACGATGTGCTTTTCGTCGGGCGATTCCAGTTGCACCCGCACGTCGACGCTCTCGCCCGAGTACTTGACGGCGTTGTCGAGCACATTGATCACTGCGGTCCGCAAATCCTCCGCGCTACCCCGTACCCGCAGTTCGTCCCCGTTGTCCGATGTCTCCTGATACCGGATCGCCTCCGGCTGCAGGTGATGCCGCGCCCGGGTGGCGTCCATGCAGTCGCGAACTAGCTGCCCGAAATTGACCTCCGCCTTGTCCTTTCCAGCTTTCTTGTCGCCGGCTCGCCCCGCGCGCAGCACCTGCTCCACCGTCTCCGTCAGCCGGTCGGTGTCGCTCAGCATCAGCCGGTAAAACTCCTGCTTCTGCGTTTCCGGCAATTCGCGCCGCTGCAACGTCTCCAGATGCAGCCGGATCGACGCCACCGGCGTCTTCAATTCATGGGTTACGGCGTTGATAAAGCTGTCGTGTTGCTCACTGCGTCGCAGTTCGCGTAGCAGAAAAATCGTGTTCACCACCATCCCCGCGATGATCAGCGCGAAGAAGACGATGCCGAAAAACAGCAGCACCCCCTCACGCCAGTTGAGGATGATCCACCCGACGTTCAGGGCGATAGCCAGGGCAACCAGGATGATGCCTAGTATGAGGAAGAAAGCGATCGTTCCGCGGCGGCTCGAAATGCGCATGGAAGGTCAGCCCGATTTTACCGCGTTCGCGGCAATGCGCCATGATAACGCCGCGGCTGGAGGCATCTCATTTTTCCGCGCTCACACCCTTATGCTTCCTGCCGGACGGATCAACCCACCGAAACAATGGTGCACCCCATGTGCCCATCGCGAGCAGCGCGCCAAACAGTACCACGGCATCGATGCTCTCGCGGCCCTGCCGCGACCAGTATGCGGCCGCATCCAGGTTCAGCCACAGCGCGAACTCGTCCAGCGTCAGCGCAGCTCCAATTCCATACGCCAGCGCCAGCAATCGACTCCGAAGAATCGCGACCTCACCGTCGCCAGTTCCCACTTCCGCAAGTTCCGCGTACCCGGTGATGAGCAGCAGAAGAATCCCCCATACCAGATGATGGATGTGATGTCCGCCCATCTCAACCCAACCGAACGGCCCACTGCGGTGGATGATCGATGCGACCAGCAGCCGCACCATAACAAAGGTAAGGAAGAAGCTAACCGAGGCCAGGAAGAGCCGCCGATGCGGCCGATCGGGAATGCGTTGGTGGATCAGCACCCCAAGCTTCGTCAAGTGCAGCAGCAGGAGAATCAGGACGGTCAGTACACTTACGAGGATCAGCAGCATCCAGGAACCAGGAATGTGCATACAGAGCATTATGGCTGGGCAACTCAAGCTGCGCCAGTGAGCCGCCTGAGAAACTGTTCGCAGGCGTCTTTCGCAATACGTGAAGAAACGAAGGCGTCGTCCGTGGTGCCTTTGGGTGGCGCTTTTGGGTGGCGCAGAGCTTTCAGCGCTGCGATAAAGCTGCCCTTATCTTTGATCGCTTTAGCGTTCGAGGTACCCGATCTAGTTTGAGCATCGGTTCAGGCACCGCGATTCAACGAGAACGCTCCAAAGAAAAAACCCCGGCGAAAAGCCGGGGCTGATTCCCTAGAAACTGAATCCAACCGCTTAGTCGCCCGCCGCGATCGAGACTTCCGGCATCGCCGCGGTGATCAGCCGTCCGTTGGGTGTCGGCACCAGACCACGCTCAACTTCATCCAACTTCACCCGCTTGATGTCCCATGCGAGCCCCAAAGTCTTCAGCGCCCAAATGCCGTACCAGTTCATATCGACTTCATACCACTTGAAGCCATGCTGCGCGGCCGTCGGATGAGCATGATGATTATTGTGCCAGCCTTCGCCAAACGTCAGCAGAGCCACCCACCAACTGTTGGTAGAAAGATCGCGAGTCGCAAAGCGCCGCGTGCCCCACGAGTGCGTCGCCGAATTCACCAACCAGGTCGCATGCAAGCCAACCACAACGCGCAGGAACGTTCCCCAGAGCAGGAACGGCAGCCCGCCGATGGCGTACAGCGCGATCCCCAAAATCACTTGCGGAACGTAATGATATTTCGTGATCCAGACGTGGAATTTATCTTTGGCAAGATCGGGAACATAGCGGGCCAGTGTGGTCGTGTCGTGGTGCATCGACTTGCCCATGAGAATCCATCCCATGTGCGCCCACCACTTGCCATCGATCGGCGAATGCGGATCGCCTTCCTGATCCGAATACTGATGATGAATGCGGTGCGTCGCCACCCAGAAAATCGGCCCGCCTTCCAGAGCGAGCGTGGCGCAGATCGTGAGGAAATACTCGACCCACTTCGGGGTCTTAAATCCCCGGTGCGTGAGCAGACGGTGATAGCTCATCCCAATGCCGAGGCTGCCCGAAACCCACCACAAAAACATTGCGACAAACAATGCCTTCCAGGTGAAAAAGAAAAGGGCCACGATCGCCCCTACATGAAACGCCGCCATGAACGCCGCGGTAATCCAATTCACTTCGCCTTTTTCTGCTTGCCGTTTTTCCAGATCTTGAAGTTCCATATCCAAGGAAGGTCCCCATTTCGTGGTCGTTGGAGTTCGATCAGCCCCATAGCTAACCTACCAAGGGACGAAACGGCTGACTGTAATACTTGTGTAATAGCGGCCTTTGGCGCCATTACCGGAGTAATCGGAAGGTATGCGAAGGTGCTGCAGGATTGAGGGCCGTGGCGGCAGACTTAACTGAAGCAGGCCTCAGAGGCCACCGTGAAGCTTTCCGAATGTGTGGGCAAGCATGAGCGACATGATCAGGACACCCGCCCCCAAGACGAGGACGTGTAGAGTCCTGCGCAGATTGAAACTACCGACACGACAGACAAGCAGGTAGCCGGCAGCGAGGTTGAACAGGCCCCATAAAACATTGACCGTCGAGGACGACAAGCCTACACCGGGTGGCGATGCGAAGGGGCTCTGGAAAGCATGCCCAGAGATCCCATTCCCAAGATGGGGTAGCGCGTTCGCCAGAAACGCGCCTCCGAAGAAATACGCCAAATAGTGATACCAGCGCATGGTTGCTCTCTATGCGGCCTTCCCCTTCACCTGCACGCCCGCCCACTTCTCCAGCAGCGTCAACGTCGCCGCATAGTCGAGGTCCTTATTTCCATCCTCCGACGCCATCTCGTAAATCTCTTCGACGGTTTCCAGCGCCGGAAGCTTCACCCGCGCCTCCTTCGCCGCCTCCAGCGTCAGACGAATATCTTTATGCATCAGCCGCAGCGGAAAGTTTGGCGTGAAATCGCGCTGCATCACAAACGGCCCCTTGTAATCCACCACACCCGACCGCACCATCGTTGCCTCGATCAGCGTCAGCAACTGTTGCGGGTCCACACCAAGTTTGGTGGCCAGGGTCAGCGCCTCGGCGAATCCTTCAAAGATCAGCGCGATCTGCAAGTTCATCACTAGCTTCGTGGCCTGACCTTTGCCGGTCTCCCCCATGCGGAAAATCTTCTTCCCCATCGCCGCGAACAGCGGCTTCAGCCGCTCCACCGGCTCTTCGCTTCCTCCCACGATGAACACCAGCGTCCCGTCTCGCGCTCCGATCTTCGACCCGGTCATCGGCGCATCCACCCAGGTCGCGCCTTTCTTCCCCACGCGCTCCGCGAACTTCACCGTTGCTGACGGAGAGATCGTGCTTGAATCCGCAATGATCATGCCTTCGGTGAGCGACGCCTCAACTCCATCTGCCCCGAAAATCACGCCCTCGACCGCATCCGTGTCGGACACGCAGAGCCATACCACTTCCGCGCCTTGCGCCGCCGCCCCCGGCGTCGGCGCGACTCCCGCTCCCTCCACGAGGTTGCCCGGGGTTCGATTCCACACCGTCACTTCGTGTCCCGCCTTCACCAGGTTCGTGGCCATAGCGTGACCCATGATTCCCAACCCCACAAACGCAACTCGCATGCGGACTTCTCCTTCGTTCTGAAGAAAACGATAAAAGGAACGCTTTCGGATTAGATATGACCAGCGCGATCAAGGTCAAGCAATCCCGTGTGAGGATGAGGGTAAAGGCATATATGGGGACAGCCGCCTTCGGCTGTCCGTCGAGCGAAGCTCGACAGCGACAGTCAGTCCAGATGCCACTGTGAAAAATCCTTCACATCGACACTATCGCGACGATCGGGTATAGTGCGCGGGATGGATTTCGTCCCCGCTCGACGACAATCCGTCGACCCCCTGCGAATCTTGGAATCTCCGCACACAAGGATACTTCTGATGAAATCGTCACTGCCCGGCCTGTTTTGTGGACGAAATGCGTTCGCTTTGTCGGCCCTTCTCGCCCTGATGGCACTCACTCTCCCCGCTCCCGCACAAACTTCGTTGGCACGAATCAGCGTCGACAATCTCACCAATTCCGACAGTGATCACAAGACCGAAGTCGAGCCCGATATGTTCGCCTGGGGTAGCACCATCGTGACCACGTTCCACGTCGCCCGCCGGCCCGGCAGCATCGGTTGGGGCAGCGGCGACGTCGGATTCTCCACCTCCACCGACGGCGGCAAGACCTGGCACTACGGCGATCTCCCTGGCCTTACGGTCAACTACAAGGGAGGAACCTACGGCGCCGCCGCCGATCCCTCCGTCGCCTACGACGCCAAGCACGGCGAATGGCTGATCTCGACGCTCCCGCTCGCCGGCCTCAGTGGCTCTTCGGGTCTAATCGGCGACGTAGCTGTCAGCCGCTCTACCACTGGCCTGAGTTGGGGCAATCCCATCATTATCGACAAGACTCACCTCGACGATAAGAACTGGAGCGTATGCGACAACACCACGACCAGTCCCTACTACGGCAACTGCTACACCGAGTGGGATCAGGCCTACGGCACCGGTGATGTCCTGATGAGTGTTTCGAGCGATGGCGGAAAAACCTGGGGCCCCGGCCTCGCCTCTTCCGACCACGCGGGCGGTCTCGGCGGCGAGCCTCTGGTTCAGCCCAATGGCACTGTCATCGTGCCCTTTGAAGGCGGAGGCATAGATGTTTTCAGTTCCAGCAACGGGGGTGTCAGCTGGGGCAAGAGCCAGGCCATCGCCAGCATCCAAAACCACTTCGTAGCTGCCGGTCTGCGCAATCCCAACCTGCCATCGGCCAGCATTGACGGAGCCGGCAAGGTCTTCGTCGTATGGTCCGACTGCCGCTTCCGCTCCGGCTGCGCTTCCAACGACATCGTCATGAGTTCCTCCACTGACGGCAAAACCTGGAGCGCGGTTACTCGCATTCCCATCGACGCCACCACAAGTACCGTCGATCACTTCATTCCCGGCATCGGCGTCGATCCCACAACGTCCGGCGGCAACTCCCACCTGACGATCGTTTACTACTACTATCCAACCGCGAAGTGCACCACCAGTACCTGCAAGTTGGATGTGGGATTTACCACCTCCACCGACGGCGGTGTAACCTGGACCGCCGGCGTCAAGATCGCCGGACCGATGAACGTGGGCTGGCTCCCAGTCTCCGACAACGGACCGATGGTCGCCGACTACATCGGCGTCTCCTACTCGAACGGCAGTCCGTTCGGAGTCTTCGCCGTAGCGCAAGCGCTGGTCGGTTCAACCTATAGCGAGTCGATGTACACGACCAAAGCCCCGCTGCCGGTTTCCTACGACGCTCCGCGCTTCAGTTCGGCCGACGATCATCCCGTGCCCAACGCCAAGTCCGATCATGAGATGAAGTTCTTCTACGACGACGAGGGCCATCGCGAAATTCCGCGCTCGCGCTGGATCACCAACACCGAACCGTCGCAGTAAGGCCGAGGGGCTTGTCGAAAATCAACGCCGCCAACGGCCCGCTGGCGGCGTTTTTATTGGCAACCTTATGGCGTGTCGCGATTACCACCGTTACTAGCCCGGAAACTAAAAAGCAGCCCGCCATCCCCAACATTCATCTAAGATTACAGTTCGGTAAATAAATCAGACGCATCGCTCTTAATTACTCTGCTCTTCGCAGCGATTCGGACTAGTATCGAGAAACTGAGGCTGCTTCCGGTCCAACCCCCGGGCTCTGTAGCAGGATGATTAAGCAAACGCTCCGCAATCCGGCCCTTCGTAAACGCGCCACCCAGTTCGGACGATTGGTGCGCCATTCCGCTGTAACTCCGCGCTACGGCCAGACTCACAAACCTCGCCTCGCCACCAGCGGCGAGCTCGGCGTCACCTTCATCGGCCATGCCAGCTTCTTCGTGCAGATTGGCGGACAGAGCGTCGTCATCGATCCTAACTTCGCGCGCTGGCTGTTCGTCCTGAAACGCCTGCGCCGTCCCGGACTCAGAATCGCCGATCTGCCGGCCATCGACGTGGTGCTGGTGACCCATGCCCACTTCGATCATCTCCATCGCCCGTCACTGCGCGCGCTCGTGCAGAACAACTTGCGTACGCGCGGCGTTGCCCCGTCCATCATCATTCCGACGCATGTGTCCGATCTGGTCTCTGACCTCGGCTTCTCCGAGATCATCGAACTGGACTGGTGGAAGACTTCGCGCCGCGGCACCTTGTCGATCACGCACGTGCCTTCGCGCCATTGGGGCGCTCGCATTCTGAAAGATTCGCACCGTGGTTATGGCGGTTTCGTACTGAAAGCGGGCAAGCACTCGGTCTATCACGCCGGCGATACCGCTTACTTCGCAGGATTCAGCGAGATCGGGCGCCGCCTCGCTCCCGAACTCGCGCTGCTTCCCATCGGCGCCTATAATCCGGCGCAGTTCCGCAACGTCCACACCAATCCGGCCGACGCCATGCGCGCCTTCCTCGATCTCAAGTCCCGGTGGATGATCCCCATGCACTACGGCACCTTCCGCCTCTCGCACGAACCGGTCGACGAGCCCCTGCAACTGCTCGAGCAGGAAGCCGAAGCAGCAGGAACAAAAGACCATGTAGTAGTAATGGAAGAAGGCGTGACCAGATTCTTCTAGTGGCGCCGGCGTCCCGCCGGCTGTCGAGAGGGCGTCTCGCCCTCGCTCTCGCGGTCATCACAAATGACGGAACGTTTTACTCGATTCTCTTGACCGGAATGTCCTTCCCATCCACGTGCAGAATCATCGCCGTCACCTTGCCCTGGCTGTCCGCCTGAAACGTCATTGTGTCATCCGACGAAGTCGAGTAGAAATCGGTCTCGCTCTCAGGCATCAGGTCCTGCTTCGGCTCATCATTTTCCTGCACTGAGAGATGATCTCCTTCACGGCGCACCGTCAGAATGATGTCCGGCGGCAGCCCATAACGTCCGACATACCTATCCAGCACCTTCCCATCCACTGCGACGTTCTTGTGTTGCTTGAGCGGCGGCCGCGGAGGCAGTTTGTCATACGGCGTGTAGCCTTCCCACTCGATGGGTGTGAACGTGTCTTTCAGTACGGTCTCCAGCACGTCTTTGAAAATGCCTTCGCCGTTGCCGCTGTTCGTCATGATCACGAGGCCGGATTTCTGCTTGTCAAAACAGACGGCATAGTTTCTCCAGCCGTCGTCATGCCCTTCCTTGAAGAACACCTTGCCGTAAGGCGTCCAGTAAAGGCCCCACGCCAGTCCGTAACTGAGATGGATGCTCTTGTTCTCGTCGGTGGTCTCTTCGCTGAGCGTCGGGAACTCGTGCTTGGACATGATCGCAACCTGCGGGCTCAGCATCTGCTCTCGCGCCTTCGGCTGTAACGACCCGCCTCCCATCACAGCTTGCAGGAACCGCGCGAAATCGGAAATCGTGGTCAGCATGGAACCCGCCGCGTCGGGGCGCTTCCACTTCAGCGGTCCCAGCGACCGGCCGTACTCGTCATATCCGTTCGCATAGTCACTTTCGAATCGGTCTTGCCACACCATGCTGGTTCGGGTCATGGCCAGCGGCTCGAACACTTGCTGCTGCATCAGGTCGTCGAGCGGTTTCTTCGTGACGGTCTCAATCACTAACTGCAGCAGGTCGATGCCTTCGCCCGAGTACGCATAGCGCGACCCCGGTTCGAAATGGATCCTCAGCTTCCGGTCTTCCTCCATCCACCGCCAATTCGCAAACCCGCTGGTGTGGCTCAGTAGCATGCGTGCGGTAATTCGCTTATAGCGCGCATCATCCGCCAGATCCGCATACTTCGGGTATTCCGGCAAGGGCTTGGGCAAATACTGGTGGACCGGCCTATCCAGATCCAACTTCCCTTCGTCGACCAGTTCCATCGCCAGGTACGCGAAGGCCACTTTGGAAAACGACGCAGCGGACATCACGGAGTCGATGGTCAACGGCAGGTTCTTCTCTTTGTCCCGGAGCCCATACGCCTTCAGCAATTCGAGCTTGCCGTTATGGAATACGGCAATTCCGGCGCCAGTGACTTCGGCCGCTCTCATCAGCCGTGTCATCGTCGCATCGATCTCCGCCACAGAGATCGTGCTGCCATCCAATCGTGTAACGGGCGACTGTTGTCCTGCCGCGAGGGACGCAGTAGCCATTGCGATTAAACACCACACAAATGTCTGCCTCATCGCTTCTCCTCCACTGCAACACACGCGCGAGGTATGAGTGCGCGGTCATACTGCCTGAACACGACTCCGGCGTTTTTGATGTACACTGCGAGTCTTAAATTCTCCCGCCTAGGAGGTCCGCGATGTCCGTAAAACCTATCCCTGAGGGATATCACACTCTCACACCATTTCTTACCGTTCGTGATGCGGTCAGCGCCATCGAATTCTACAAGCAAGCGTTCGGCGCGCAGGAACGAGGAATCGCCAAAGGCCCGGACGGCAAAGTCATGCATGCCGAATTGAAGATTGGCGACTCCATCATTATGCTGAGCGACGAGTGGCCTGAGTTCGGAGCGCTGTCTCCGCTCAGCAGCGGCGGAGCAGGCATGGGACTGCACATATACGTTGATGGCGTAGACGCGGCCTTCGATCGGGCGGTGAAGGCGGGCGCCAGAGTTGACATGCCGGTCACAGACCAGTTCTGGGGTGACCGCTACGGAAAGCTGACAGATCCGTTCGGTCACAAGTGGTCGATCGCCACGCACACCAAGGACATGTCCGAGGACGAGATGAAGCGCAGCATGGACGATGCCATGACGAAGATGCAGCCACCGGAGAAAGTGAAGAAGACTGCATAGTAAAACCGCCCATGTGGGGACAGCCGCTTCGGCTGTCCCGCCAGGGCGAACACCGGCGGACTCGACCACGGGCTAGTACGCCAGCAGGATCCGCAGATCCCGCAGGTTGTTCCCGGTAGGTCCGATCTCGATCGCGTCTCCGATCGCCTGGAACAGCGGGTACGCGTCGAACTTCTGGAGCGCGGCGCGTAGGTCCAGCCCACGAGCCTGCGCTCGCTCGGCCGTCATGCCATCGACAACCGCTCCGGCCGCGGGACTGTTCCCGTCCACTCCGTCGGTCCCTGCGCTAAGCACCGTGATGTTCTCGCCCGCGATCTTCTTCGCACAGGCCAGGGCGAACTGCTGATTGCGCCCGCCGACTCCGCCGTTCGTGACCTTCACCGTGACTTCCCCGCCGGAGATCAGGCACACCGGAGAGAACTGCCTTCTTAGCTCGCGAACGCGCTGCAGCAAGTAGTCAGCGGCTTTCGCATAGTCCCAGTCGTCGCAGGAGTTGTCGACGTGCACGATGAGGCCGGCGCGTTCGGCCGCGATGCTAGCCTCCTCGATGGCACTCTGATTGGAAAGCACAGGCCACCAGCGCGCTCGAACAAACGCGGGATCGTCCGACTTGGGCGTCTCGTCTAGGGCGTGGCGCTCGAACAGTTCGCGTGTCGACTGGGGAAACTGCTTCAGGAGTTCGTACTTGTCGGCGATGCGGTAACAGTCGTCAATGCTGGTGGAGTCGGGCATCGTCGGACCGGAGGCGAGCGCGTCAGGAGTGCTGTCGGGAACATCAGAGACCAGTAGCGAGACCTGTTGCGCCGGATACGCTGCCTGAGCCAAACGTCCGCCCTTCACCGCAGAGAGATGCTTGCGGATGGCATTGATCTCGGCGATGGGCGCGCCGGAGTGCACCAGTGCGCGGTACGTGGCGATGAGATCGTCCAGGGAGATCTCGTCGTCGATCGGCTTCTCGGCTATCGACGATCCTCCGCCGCTGAGCAGGAAGATCACGAGCGCCGATGCGGGCTGGGCTTCGAGCATGCGCAGCATCGCGCTCGCCGCCTGAATGGATTCGGCGTTCGGCGTGGGATGGCCTCCGCGAAAGTAGCGGAAGCCACGAATCTGGGTTGCGGGCTCGACTGAACTGGCCACGATGCCTTCGAGCGAGGCTCCCACCTGCGCAGAGAGGGCCTCGACCATCGTGTGGGCGGCCTTGCCCAGCGACACGACGAGCACGCGAGAATACGATTGCAGGTCGTAGAGATCCTCGCAGACGCGCAACACTCCCCGCTCGCAGTGCACGTGCCGGGCAAAGCCTTTACTAATCGCGGCCTCAGCGAGCGCATGCTGGAAGATATCGCGCGCGACCTGCCGCATCCCATTCACGCGATCACTCGCTCGCGAACCCAAGTCTCTATCGCGTCGCGCAGTTCGCGCAGGCGGCCTTCAAAGAAATGGTCCGCGCCTTCGATCATTACTACCTTCTTCGGTTCCGGGACTGAGGCGATCAGCGCCTCCAGCTTCGCACGCGGACCGAACTGGTCGCGGGCTCCACTCACAAATAGCTTCGGCTTCATGCACTCTTGCAGGAACTCGAAGGTGTAGGTGCGCGGCACTTCGCTGTCGGCAACCACCGGACCAACGGGCGTGCCGACGCCGATGACCGCACGAACCCGCGCATCCGCGCAGGCTGCGCGCAATCCGACCGCTGCACCGAACGAGAATCCAGCGAACACCAAGGGCAAATGGTACTCGGCGTCAAGCCAGTCGAGAGCGGCGCGAACATCGTCGACTTCGCCGTTGCCCTGGTCGTGTTGACCCTGGCTCAATCCGGTTCCACGGAAGTTGAAGCGCAGGACGGGAAAGCCAAAGCTGTTCAGCGCCTTCATGGTGTGAAAGACGACCTTGTTGTGGAGCGTCCCGCCGAAGAGCGGATGGGGATGACAGACCACCGCCGCGTGCGTGGCGTTCTCTGCTCCGGCGTTGAGCAGGGCCTCCAGGCGTCCAGTCGGGCCGTCGAGGAAGAGTGAGCGGATGGATCCGTTCGAGGCGATCACGGTTCCAGAGTACCAAAGCGCAGGTCTTGGGTCTTACGTCTTGGGCCTTCGGGTTCAATGTGAGGCGCGAGGCGCATTTTGCGTCTGCTATTCTCTCGTCCATGGATGCTGTGACGCTTACGCGGCAGCTTGTGGACATCGAGTCCATTTCCGGCAATGAGGCTGCCGTTGGGAACTACTTGTACGGGGAGCTTTGCCGTCTTGGCTATCAGACGAAGAAGATGCCGGTCGAGGGCGACCGCTTCAACGTGCTGGCGAAGTGGGCGGAGCATCCGAATCCGGCGGTGGTGTTTTCGACTCACATGGATACTGTTCCTCCGTTCATTGCGTCGTCGGAAGATGCGGGACGAATTTACGGCCGCGGGTCGTGCGATGCCAAGGGCATTATCGCGGCGCAGGTTGCTGCGGGGGAGCGGCTGCGGCAGCAGGGCATCAATGTTGGTCTGCTCTTCGTCGTGGGTGAAGAGCGCGACAGCCTGGGCGCGAAGGTGGCCAATGATTACGTGGAGAACGGGCATGCTTCCGGATGCCGTTTTCTGGTAAACGGCGAGCCGACGGAGAATCACATTGCGCTCGCTTCGAAGGGAACACTGCGGGTTGAGATCACAGCAACGGGACGTATGGCGCACTCGGCGTATCCGGAGTTGGGTGAGTCGGCGATTGACAAGCTGATTCCGGCGCTCACGCGGTTGCGCGCGATGCCGCTGCCGTCCGATCCGGAGATTGGTCCGTGCACACTGAACATCGGACTGATCGAGGGCGGACGCGCACCCAATGTGATTCCTGATTATGCGCACGCGGATTTGCTCTACCGCCTCGTCGGTCCTTCGGAAGAGTTGCGGCGGCAGATTCTTGCGACGGCGGGCGAATCCGTCCAGGTGACGTTTCCTCTGGAGCTTCCCTTTCTTCGGTTGCGCACCGTTGATGGATTGCCGACGATGATCGCCAAGTTCACGACGGACATTCCAAAGCTCACCAAGTGGGGCGAACCGCTGCTGCTGGGGCCGGGATCGATTCATGTGGCGCACACCGATGGCGAGTACATCGAGAAGAAGCAACTGGCGGAGTCGATCGATTTGTACTGCAGGATCGCGAAGCAGCTTCTGGGGTGAACGCGGATCGTCCCCGGCACTTCCCGCTTTTTTTTGCTCCTGTTTCCTAAAATATTGATTTCTAAGAACTTGCTGACGAAGGACAGGGCGAGATCCTCGTAAAATCCTGAGCCGCAAGAACTTACAGCCAAAATATTATGGAATAAGGCCTTAGCTGCGGGCCCGACTGTTCGAATGTTTCTGCCGTTGCGGTCCAAAATATTGATTTCTAACGACTTGCTGGCGCGAGATCGGGCGTGGCACCGATAAAATCTTGAGCCGCAAGGACTTATGGTTAAAATCTTACGAAATAAGGACTTAGCTTCGGGCTGAGAGCCGCCGATGGAATCGAGCTTGTGGGGAGAGCCCGTGCGCATGAAGTGAGCTTGGGCTTTCCGGAATTCTCGGTCAAGGTTGTTCGTCACAAGAATTGGGATTATTTCTGTGGAAAAGTGTCGCAGGAGTCGCCGCCTAGAGAGTTAGTCCGTGCAGAGAATTCCTAGCGCAGTTCCGTGAGGTCAGATAAGGGGTAGGGATCCTTCGACTCCGCCGAAAGCGCGCCTTGCGCGCTTTCGGCTACGCTCAGGATGACAGGGGTAGAAAGTGGTACTCACCCTTCGCAAAGACACGCGGAAGCATGGGCCACCCCTTGTGATGGTGGCGCCAAACAAAATCAAAAGGTGGGCTACTCGACCAAGTTCGTCCGCTGCAATCCGACTGGTCCGAACCCGGTTACGTTCCGGTTTTCGTAACGGAGATCAGAAAACTTCGCACGGGTGGCCGACGTCAGAGAAAATATTCGCAGCTATAGCCTACGCCACCGTCTCAATGAAGTTGAAGGTGATGTATGAAGTTGATAGGGTGGGTGTGGCCTTATGCCCTGATTGCCATCTCGGCGATCGGTCTGGTTTACATGGCGCTGAATGGCCGCTTCTGAGTTTTAGTTTAGACTTGTTCTTGCCTGATGTATTCCCCGCCAGACTGCATGAGCTTCCGTTTTGAGTATGACGCCGCTAACAAGATCCTGCTCGGTACGTTCGAAGGCCTTCTTACCGAGGAATCCGCTGCCGAGTTTTACGGCGCGATTCGGAAGTACGGAATCGCGACCGATGCCAAAGCCGGGATATGGGACTTCTCGTCCGCGAGAGAGAACGTCGCGTCCGAAACCATACGGCGGGTTGCCAAGCAAGAGCCGGCCATGCCAGTGAATCGCCCGTGCTTTATCATTGCGCTCGACAATCATCTGTTCGGCCTCTCCCGTATGTTCCAAATCTCAGGAGAGCACAAGCGCCCGCTTCTGCAAGTGGTACGCACGCTCGACGAGGCGCTTAGGACGCTCGGTGTGAAATCTCCGCACTTCGAACCGCTGGACTGAGTCTGACGTCGCGGATGCGTCGACGTGGATGATCTCGAAGTGGGGACCTGAAGAGTCCGAAGAAAGTCAAAATCCCACCCTCTCGCAAAGGACGCGAGAAGGGTGGGGCACCCTATGTTGGTCAGGCGACGGCGCTGCGCACCGGTTGGTCGCTCGACGGAACTGGCGTCGCAAGATAGGGCAGGCGCGACGACGAGGCCCATCGCGAACGCACTGGGCCGAGTAAAACGCTGGATAGGTCTTTTTGAGCTCGTCTCGCGGAGAGGAACTTTTTTGTCGTCCGCATGAGCCAGTCTTTTCCATAGCAGGCGCGGAAGCCTTCCTCGAGCAGAGATTCGAGGACGCCGGGCGCACAATGAGGGTGGTTCCAGACGAGATGCTTGGTGTCGAACCGGGACCAGTCTTTTTCAAAAATACCGTAGCCGGAATCGAGTTCGCGCCACATTTCCGTCTGGGGATGCGGTGTGACGATGGTGATTTGCGTGACGTCGAGCTTTAGAGAAGCCAGGGTTCTCAGATCTTGAGCTATCGATGCCGGCGTCTCGGGCGGCAGGCCGATGATGTAGTAACCCTGGGCGTACATGCCGGCGCGGTCGAGCCGCTCGGCCAGTTCGAAGGCAGACTGCGCTTTCTCGTTCTTGTGCATCTGCTTCAGGATGTCCTGGTGAAAACTCTCGATGCCGAAAAGCGCGCCTTCCATGCCACAGCGCCGCCAATCGTTGAAGTTGCGCAGGAGCAGGTCTACGCGTGATTGCACGAGCCAGCGGACCTTGTGGCGCGCTAATAACTCGATGACAGCCTCGGCATGCGATGGAAGGTTGCCGAAATTTTCGTCGAGCAGCAGGACGAAGTGAATACCGTGCTGGACATAGAACCGCAGTACTCGATCCAAAGTGGCAAGAGAATTTTCCTTTGGTTGCGGCGCAAAGGCAGTGGTCTGGCAAAAGGTACAACGAAAACTGCATCCGCGCGAAGAAAATAGAACGCCGAGCGGGAACGACCATCCGCCGGGCAGGCGGAAACGGGTGACCAAAGGTGGATGCTGGATTTCGTCGAGATGGGTGCCAAGTTTTTGTGCCAACGCGTCTTCACTGTAACCGGTGAAGGAATGATCGAAGTGCGACTGGATGGAGGGAGTGAGAGCCCCGTAATTGCCCGCCCATAGTTCGCGGACACCGGCTTGCCGCGCTTCGGCGGCCATCGCCAGGATATCGTTGGTCTCTTCGAGGTAGAAGGAAAAGCCAACGGCATCCCAGCCGCGCTTGAGCTGCGTGGAAAATTCGGCGCGCGTCGGATATTCCAGGATATGCAACTGGGGAAGATTCTGCCGCAGGAATCGCAGGCCAAACGAGATCGTCCGTGGCATGCCGAAACGCCAGCGAAAATCCCGCGGTGCGTTCTCGCGAAAGTAATCGTAGAGGCCGGTGTCGCGGCAACGGGTTGTCAGCAAAACTCTAGGCAATCTTTCCTCCCCTGTGGAACCCCACCACAGAAGCGGACGCGGGCGCGTCCAGGAATGTAGCACATTTACGGACCCAGGTATATCAATTCGAAGTCGTGAGAGAATTCAGGGCAATCTCGTCGGAGAGTCTAAAGATGATTTTTGCCACGCGCTCGAAGCAGGCGCTGTCGAGGGTTGCGCTCGCTGCAATCGCCCTCTTCGTCAGTCAGATGGTGTGGGGGCAGCAATCGGCGCCCACGAATTGGACCGCCGAACAAGACCATCAAAACATGCTGGATCAGTTGGGGATCAAAGCGCTGCGCCCGGGGCCGAGCGGAAATGAGAAGGAGCCCAATCATGCCAACTACGATGAGGCGAAGGCGAATGCATATGGTGATCTGCCCGACGCGCTCACGCTGAAGAACGGGCAAAAGGTCACGACTGCGGAGCAGTGGTGGAAGCAGCGGCGCCCGGAGATTGTGGAAGACTTCGAACGCGAGGTCGTGGGCCGCATTCCGCCCAACATGCCGAAGGTGATATGGGCCGTGAAGAGTACAAGCGATTCGATGTCAGGTGTCTTCTCTGTCGTTGAGAAGCAGTTGGTCGGACATGTGGCAATCAACGTCGATGTTGAGATGACGCTGGTCACGCCCCGGAACGCAAAGGGGCCGGTCCCGGTGATGATCATGTTCAGCAGCGCGGCGATCCGGCAGTTCCTCGCAAGCCATCCGGAATTTAAGAAGATGATGGGGAGTGATCCGCCGTCGACGGAACAACTGATTGCCGGCGGGTGGGGTTACGCGCTGCTCGATACCAGCAGCATTCAGGCGGATAACGGCGCGGGGCTGACGAAGGGGATCATTGGCCTGACAAATAAAGGTCAGCCTCGAAAGCCTGAGGATTGGGGTGCGTTGCGGGCGTGGGGCTGGGGTGCGTCGCGGGCGCTCGACTATCTGGAGACGGACAAGAGCGTGGATGCGAAGCGCGTTGGCATGGAAGGTGTGTCTCGCTATGGAAAGGCGGCGCTCGTGACCATGGCGTTCGATCCGCGCTTTGCTGTCGTGCTGGTGGGCTCGTCCGGTGAAGGTGGCACGAAACCGCACAGGCGCAATTTCGGAGAAGAGGTGGAGAACCTTACGGGGTCCGGCGAGTATCACTGGATGGCAGGGAATTTTCTGAAGTACGGGGCGGCTGAGGCTTCGTTCGGAAGTAAGAACGCCAGCGACTTGCCAGTGGACGCGAACGAACTGATTGCGCTGTGCGCGCCGCGGCCGACGTTCATCAGCTATGGCGTGCCTGAAATGGGGGATGCGAAGTGGCTGGACCACCAGGGCAGCTTCATGGCGACGGTGGATGCAGGGGCAGTGTTCCGGCTCCTGGGTGCGAAGGATCTCGGCGTGAATGAGGACTATCACAACGCGAAGATGCCGCCAGTGAATACGGGGCTTCTCGATGGTCAGCTCGCGTGGCGGCAACATGATGCGGGCCACACGGACGCGCCGAACTGGAAATACTTTATTCCGTGGGCCGATAAATTCTTGGGCTACCACCCGACGACGTGGGAACTTCGTGCCGATCAGCCGGTTTTTCGGACGGATGCAAACTCTCTTGTGGCCCATGCCCAGTTGCTCGCGAAGGCGAAGCAGTCGGGGATCGACGTCTACTTTGAAGGGGACTCGATCACCAGGAGGTGGGGTGCCCTCGACTATCCAGAGCTGCTGGCCAACTGGAAACAGAATTTCTTCGGGTGGAACGCGGCTGACTTTGGATGGGGCGGCGATCGAACGCAGAATATTCTGTGGCGTTTAGAGAATGGTGAATTGGACGGGGTCAATCCCAAGGTCGTCGTGCTGCTGGCCGGCACGAACAACCTTGGGGATCGAGCAGCCCCGGGTGGAGCGCCCGCGGATGCCGACGACGTTACGCGAGGGTTGCAGGCGATTTTGCGAGTGATTCAGGAGAAGGCGCCCGCGGCGACGATCATTGTGATGGGAATATTCCCGAGGTACGACAATATGGCGTTCATGCCGGTCATCGACAAGATCAACCGCAGTTTGTCCGAGATGGCTGACGGTAAGAAGATTCGCTATCTGAATATCAACGACAAACTGACGGGCGGCGATGGAGGGTTGCGCGATGGGATGTTCAACGCAGACAAACTCCATCCAACCGTCAGGACGTATCAAGTGTGGGCAGATGCGATGAAACCGATCCTAACGGAGTTGCTGGGGCCACCCGCCGCGCAGGATCACGCTCCAGCGCCTACCGGAGATCCGGCAGCGACTCACTGATCAAGTGCGGCGGCAGACTACGCTTGACTCCAACGGCATAGGCTTCCACTAAGGCTAGTCCGGTTTGCCTACTGGCGGCCCATTCACGCATCGCGCAAGTCATTGCGGACCCCAAGTCATCTCCACGCGAACGGGGATCTCATTTTTTACTGGCAGAGTAAGGAGCGAGGGTGGGTCGATCTTGAAGTCGACGAGCGTGGCGGGGATCGTTCCCGTGATTCGGGTTTCGTCTCCTTGCTTCACGATTTCGAAAGCGATCTGCTGGTAGTGAGCGGTCTGGCCGGCGAACTGGACATCGAGATCGGCCTTGACCGTGGCTGAAGTGGAGGCGGACTCGGGCAAACGGGTGCGTACGGTGACCATGGGAAATTCCGCGCCGCGCGTGACTTGGAGCATGTGCAGGTCGCGGTTGCTGTCGCCGGAATCGAAGGTCTTGACGGGGACGGCGATCAGGAAGTCGCATTGTCCTTCGTGGCAGACGCCCTTGCCGCGCGCGGCGTGGCTCACGCCTTCGGACTGGTGGAGAGGGTGAGAAACGTGGTAGGTCAGTGTGCTCTGCTTGAGGATCCACTGGTGGTCGGCAGCGAAGAGGGTGGTCAGTGGGAGCAGGAGAAAGAACGGCAGGAGTTTTTTGTTCATAGAGTTTCGCTCGCCCAATTGTTCCGCATTAGAGATCTGACCGTCCCGGATACAGCGCCGACAATTATTCTTCGCCCCGCTGGGGCTTTCGCTTATTTTCAGTTCTCCACCCACGGCTTGCGCCGTGGGCTGCATTCTTTCGCCCCTTCGGGGCTCGCATTCTAGAACTTGAGCGACACCGACAACAGCGCTGCTCCGAAGGCGCCGGCGGTGACGATGGCCACCGCACCGTGAGCCGCGGCGATGCCGTGCACTTTTTCTCCGTTGCTCTTCTGGCTGTACGCCATCGCGCCCAGAATCGGGGTCAGGATCATGCCGGGGCCGTGGACCCAGGCCAGGGCTTTGTGCAGCTTGATTGGGCCTTTGGTTTCGGTGCCTGCGATTCTTGGAGCGCGAATGGCGTAGTAGGCGGTAATGCCATACAGGTCGCCGGTAACCGCGCCCAGCACAAGATGCACATTGCGGTCGGTCGTGCTGGTGCTCTTGCCGCCGGCGTTGACGGAAGTGATCAAGGTGGCCAGCAGAGGGACCGTGGTGATCAGTCCGAAGCGCTGGTGCATCTTCAGCATGTGAGTCCGCCTGTCGAGCAAGGCCTGCTGCGCCGCGTTCGCTTGGGTCTCAGTCTTGGAGAAGCCCAGATCTTCGAGGGAAGGCTCGGTCTTGGCGGGGGATGGACTGGGGGACGGGGCATTCGGCAGATTCTCGGCGGGTGCTGGCAATACGGAGGTCAAGGTCAGACTGAGAGTTTGCTGGCTTGCGGCGGTCAGGGTCACTTTGGCGACCGCGGCGCCGATTCCATCCGCTGAGGCGGAGACTTCGTACTCGCCGGGGGAAAGGCTGGGAACTGTGTACAGGCCAGCGGAATCGGTCTGCGTCTCGGTTGACTGGCCGGTGGACGAATTCTTCACGGTGACTTTGGCGTTGGGGAGAACCTTGCCGGAAGAGTCCTTGACCGTGCCCGAGAGCGTGGATGGGGCATCTTGCGCGAAGAGCGGATTAGCGGCTAGTACAAAAATCAGTACGACTCCAAAGAAAAAGTTCGACGTTTTCGGGATCATCAGGGCCTCTTCCTTTTGCGTAACGATACTGATAGAGAACTTTATGTTCCAAAGATGCTTCTGTCAACGCCAGGGATGCCTGGACCACCTCGCGAGTAACGGCTAATGGACATTTTCAGAGCGTAGATCAAGATCCCCACCCTGTCCCGCCAAAAGACGGCGGGACAAGGGTGGGGCACCCGCTCAGTGCCACTGTCTTCTTGTAAACGATTTAGACTGGAATCACCTATGACGACCACTACCCTCAACTCCCTCGCCCGCGCTTCGTCCGCCTATTTGCGGTCTGCCATGCACCAGCCGATTCAGTGGCATGAGTGGGGGGCGGAGGCGTTTGCGGCGGCGCAGCGCGACAACAAGCCGATGCTGCTCGATGTTGGGGCGGTGTGGTGCCACTGGTGCCATGTGATGGATCGGGAGTCGTACGACGATCCGGAGATTGCGGCGATCGTGAATGAGCACTTCATTGCGGTGAAGGTGGACCGGGACGAGCGTCCGGATATCGACAGCCGTTACCAGGCGGCGGTGCAGGCGGTGAGCGGGCAGGGCGGGTGGCCGCTAACGGCATTTCTGACTCCCGATGGGAAGCCGTTTTATGGGGGAACTTATTTTCCGCCGAGCGATGGATATGGGCGTCCGAGCTTTCGGCGCGTGCTGTTGAGCATTGCCAATGCGTACAAGGAAAAGAACGGCGACGTGGTCGAGCAGGCCAAGATGTTGGAAAGTGCGATCGCGCAGTCGGAGTCGTTTACGGGAAAAGACGGGCGGGTTTCGGCCGCGGTGATTGTAGCGATTCGGACTTCGGCGTTTCGGATGTTTGATCCGCAGCATGGGGGATTTGGGCAGGCGCCGAAGTTTCCGCATCCGACAGCGCTGGATTTGTTGATTGAGAGGTATGCACAGACGTCAAAATCCCCACCCTTCGACAAGCTCAGGGCAGGCTTTCTCGCGCAAAAAGACGCGCGAGAAATGGGGCACCCGGTCGACGGCACCGAACCCCCACCCTATCGCAAAGAACGCGATAGGATGGGGCACCCTCCGCGCACTGGTGACGACGATTTGCGGAACCTCATCACCACCACTCTCGAGCACATGGCTCGCGGAGGGGTATATGACCAGCTGGCGGGCGGGTTTCACCGTTATTCGGTGGACGAGCGCTGGGTGGTGCCGCACTTCGAGAAGATGTGTTACGACAATTCTGAGCTGCTGAAGAATTATGTCCATGGGTACCAGGCGACGGGCGAGGAGTTCTTTGCGGACGTGGCCCGCGACATTATTCGCTGGATGGACGAGTGGCTGAGCGATCGGGAGCGGGGGGGGTTCTATGCGTCGCAGGACGCCGACATTTCCATGGACGACGATGGCGACTACTTCACGTGGACACTCGAGGAAGCTCGCGCGGTGTTGACGGAAGAAGAGGCGCAGGTGGCGGCGCTGCGGTATGACATCAACGAAGTCGGAGAGATGCATCACAATCCGGCGAAGAATGTGCTGTATGTGCGGGCTTCAGTAGAGGAGATCGCGGGGCGGACGAAACTCGCAGCGGAACGGGTGAACGAACTGCTGGCGTCCGCCAAGAAGAAGATGTACGCGGCGCGGTTACTGCGGCCGACTCCATACGTCGATAAGACGGTGTACGTGGGATGGAACAGCTTGTGCGTTTCGGCGTATCTGGAGGCGGCGAAGGTGCTCGATCTGGCGGAGGCGAGGCGGTTTGCGCTGCGGTCGCTGGACCGGGTGCTGGCGGAGGCGTGGAAGGCATCGTCCAGCGAGCACGAAGAAGCGGGCAGAGCCTGCCCTGAGCCTGTCGAAGGGAGTGCCCGCTCTACACGGGCTGAGTTGCTGCACGTGGTTTCTTATTCGGATCCGGCAGCCTCGCATCGCGAAGTAGCGGGACTTCTCGACGACTATGCGTTCACGGCGCTGGCTTGCCTCGATGCCTACGAGGCTACCGCCGATCTGAGCTACTTCAAGTTTGCGCATGCGATTACGGATGCGATGATTGCGCGCTTCTACGATGCGACTTCGGGGGGATTCTTTGACAGCGAGCCAGCGGCCGATGGCACGAGCCTGGGTGTGCTGGCGACGCGGCGCAAGCCGCTGCAGGATTCGCCCACGCCGGCGGGAAATCCGATGGCTGCGATTGCGCTGGTGCGCCTGCATCATTACAGCGGCGACGCGGGCTATCGCGACAAAGCCGAGCAGACGCTGGAGACTTTTGCCGGCGTGGCGGAGCAGTTTGGAATCTTCGCGGCGAGCTATGGGATTGCGGTGGTCCATCTGCTGGAGAGTCCGGTACAGGTCGTTGTGATTGCCGGAGACGGAGATGATGGCGCCGCGGCAAAGCTGCAATCGGCGGCGGTCGCGGCTTTTGCGTTCAATAAATCCGCGCTGAGGGTGGCGGCTCATCAGACGGTGCGCGAGAACCTTCCGCCAGCGTTGGCGGAGACCATTCCCAATCTTCCTTCTTTAGGGTCGGGGAAGTCGTTTGCGGTGTTGTGCTCGGGGTCGTCGTGCCAGCCGCCCATCTTCGATGCGGATGAGTTGGGAAACGCGATAGAAGCAGCGATCGGGAAAGGTTGAGGCCAGTTTGCTTGGGGCTGGATTCCCCCAGCGGCTAAAGCCGGACCTGTTAGGCTCCCTTGACGCGGCCCTGAAGGGCCGCTCTTCCACGGCGGTGCACGCTTTTGTAGTCTTTCCGTACCCCTGGAGTCGGGGCCGTTTCCGAAATCTGGCTCTGTCACACAAAAAAGCGGGGCTGTCGGGTCAGTATGAGGTCCCGACAGCCCAAAGATTGCGAGCCCTGGTTCGGCCCAAATTGCAGTCACGACTAAGTTACTTTAGTGACCTTGCGGTCACAACCTGGTCCCGGTTCTACTGCGGTGGCAGGGTTGTTTGACAGTTGGGTTGTTTGGGTGGGCACAGAATCAGTGGGCCACCGTCCGCGGCGGGAACCTGTTGGACGGCGGCTGCAACGAATGTGCCCACTAGTCCTACCATCAGGATCGAAATCCTGATTGTGCGTTTCATGGGTTCGTCTCCTATCCGCTTAGAGTTTCCCCGGAGGGAACCTTTTTCGCGGTGCCGCATTATAGGACCGGTGTCAAGTTTTGTGTGCAACAATTTTCATCCCGCCTAGAATCGTCCCTCCGAAACCCTCTCCTACCGATTAATCGGATTCGAGTATCCACCTGAAATATCAGGCACTTGAGATCATCTAATCAAGTATTCGTTGCGATCCGCAGGAGGGGCGCACAGTGGTACATCCTTTGCGCAGATTTTACAATTTCAGAACAGGTAAAGACAGAAACGTCGCCGGAAGAGCCGGAGAATGGAAGAAATTCACAGGATGGACGGGGCGGAAACCACTACGGCTTGTTGACTTGGGGCGTGGGAACTCGGAAGCTGCCAGTTCCGGCTGCGGCTGCCCGGGTCGCAGTACCGGCCGCTCGACTCTCGTGGGTGAGGGGTACTTCCTGCTGCGTGCGGGAAAGAGCGCGGTCAACCATGCCTTCGAACATTGGGATGAGCGAGTCGGCGGGAAGCGGGTGGTGGATGTCGGACAGACTCTGCTCCCAGCGCTGGGGTTGCAGCAGAGACGTGGAGGCATCGCGAGCCGGACTCTTCAGGGCGACGTAGCCGAACCAAATCAGCAGCGTGCTGTTGTAGGCACACATGTTGAAGATGCTCATCCACGGGCCCGTCAAGTGCTTCCCGATCCAGGAGGAGACGATAATGAGTTCAATCACGGCAAAGGATCCGAAGCCCAAAGCGATCCCGAAGCTGTGCTGGCGGCGGCTGATGCCGACATAGTGCGCAAAGAAAAGCAGGAAGAGCACCATTCCCACTTGAATGATGCGCACGCATCTTTGGCCGGTGAGGATGGCCTGAATGATGGGCGGCATCTCCGACGAATTAGTGGAAACCGAGACTACGCCTGCCACCAGCAACATGACCAGACCCGCCCACTTGAAGAGCACGGTGCCCAGATCGCGCAGCGTATGGAACGCGCGGAAAACGTCGACAAACACCTCGTGGATCACGGCGAAACCAACAGCAACGCTGAGCGCATCGCAAATCCAGTAGAGGTAGAACAAGAGCGCATAACTATGCCAGTATGAGGGAAAAACCACGGCGAAGGTGACGAACTGAACGATGATGTATCCGAAGAAGAACTTGAACTTGCGGTGCATCCCCCGGCGGTACATGAGGGCAGCGATTGCCATCTCCAGTAGGGGATGCGCAATCCAGAGCGCGTAATAAAGGACTTTGATTGTCTCGCTCATTTCCAGGTTCGCCGGCAAGCTACGGGTACTCGGGTCGGTAAAGTAACGTTAACGGTTCGCAACCCGATGTTCAATGCTCTGAAGTAATCCGAAGTAACGTTACCTTCGGAGGCACCCTGGCGCAAGGTTACCTTCGTGCTACAGCACTCCAAACGCAGCCAAACCAGGGACTAAGGTCAGTCCTTACGAGGAGATAGGGGTGGCCCCGGCACTCAGAACAACGATCGAGTGCTGGGCGGGACGATTCCGACGCGGGCTTCGAGGGCGGTTACGCGTCGGGCATGGAGTGGATGTAAGCGCGCATCATACGCACCTCGTCATCCTTCTCATTCAGATCGTGCAACAGGATGTCGCGCAGCGAAATAATGCCCACGAGTTGTCCGTCGTGGCAGACGGGTAGGTGGCGGAAACCGTGGCGCCGCATCAGGGCCATGCAGCTTTCGAGGTCCTCGTTCATGCTGATGGTGAGAGGGTCGTCGGTCATCACCTCAGCCATACAGGTATTGCGGGGATCGCGGCCTTCGGCCACCACGCGCCGCATGAGGTCGCGCTCGGAAAAAATCCCGACGAGCTTGCCGTTGTGCAGGACAGGAACGGCGCCGATGTTGCGGTCGACCATGACACGCACGGTTTCGAGCACAGTGTGACCCAGTTCCGCTTGATACGTGTCCTGATTCTTGATCAGGTCGCAGATAAGCATTTTGACACCTCCCGGTTGCAGAGTTCCGAGCTGTCCAAAAGCATCTACCGGGGGGCGAGTATATGCCGAAAAGGAGATGGAAAGAAAGTGAAAAAGGTTGGGCGGGAAAGAAATTTTCCGCTCAGGGTGTACAATTCGCGGTCAATTTCAGAAGTCCTGAGAGGGCGCACAGGAGCTCGCGGCTTCTGATTAAACCCTGGGAAAGTGAGAATTCGCCATGTTCGTCACGAAGGCCGTCCAAACCGCAACATTTCTCTCTGTTGTTAGCATGCTGGCAACAATGGGTTGGTCGCAGGCGCCGCCGCAGATATCGAGTCTAGATCGCGGGCGGGCGCAGGATATGTTGCGAACGGTTGCGAGCGAAGTGCGGAAACACTACTACGATCCCAAGTTTCACGGCGTGGACTGGGATGCGAAGGTTGCCGAGGCCAAGCAGAAGATCGAGAAGACCACGTCGATGAATATGGCACTGTCGCACATTGCCGCGGCGCTCGACACCCTCAACGACACGCACACCTTCTTTCTTCCCCCGGAACACTCTTACCGCCACGAGTACGGATTGCAATATCAGATGGTTGGCGATCGGTGCTTTGTGAGCCATGTTCGCCCCAAAAGCAATGCCGAAACCAAGGGAGTAAAGCCGGGGGATGAGATCCTCACGATCAACGGCTATGACGTAAACCGCGACGATCTTTGGAAGGTGCAGTATGTATTCTCGATCCTACGTCCGCAGCCGATGCTGCAACTGGGACTCAAGGATCCGTCGGGGGCGCAGCGCCAGGTCGAAGTGGCCGCGAAAATCCGCGAGAGGCCAAAAATTGCGGACATGACCAGCGGAAATGGAGGTACCAACTTCTACGATTTGGTGCGCGAAGGCGAAGATCAGGAACACCTGATGCGCGCCCGCTTTCGGGAGTTTGGCGATGAGTTGATGGTCATAAAAATACCGGAGTTTAACTTTTCCGCAGTCGAGATAGGAGACATGATCGGTAAAGCTCGCAAACATCAGGCCCTGATCGTAGATCTGCGGGGCAATCCAGGTGGGTCCGTCGATACGCTCCGGTACCTGGTGGGCGGTATGTTCGACCGGGAGGTGAAGATCGCGGATCGCATCGGACGAAAAGACTCCAAGCCCGAGATGGCGAAACCGCTTCACAATACGTTCCCCGGAAAAGTGGCGGTACTGGTGGACACGGAGTCGGCCTCGGCCGCGGAGTTATTCGCCAGGATTATGCAACTCGAGAAACGGGGGATGGTGATAGGAGACCATTCTTCCGGCAGTGTTATGGAGGCCAGAGAGCACAGTGAGCAGACTGGAACAGATACGGCGGTGTATTACGGAGCTTCAGTCACCGAGTGGAATCTGATCATGGCGGACGGAAAGAGCCTGGAGCACGTGGGAGTTACTCCGGATGAGGTAGTGCTGCCGAGCGCTCAAGATTTGGCCAACGGCCGCGATCCGGTTTTGGCTCACGCAGCGGCCACCTTAGGTGTGCAGATCAGCGCAGAGGAGGCGGGGAAATCGTTTCCTTACGAATGGCCTCCAGCGATCTAGCGTGGGAGGCTCTTCGACGGCGAATCGTCGCTGGCGAAGATGAAGTACGAGGAGTTCCAGAGCGCGGTGGGCAGGCTGCCCCGCTGGCGAGCGGTGATGACGATGTTGTAGTCATCGGAGCCGCCCAGATTCATTTCGTGCAAGCCATCGTCCGAGGGCGCGTTCTTGCCGCTCTCTGCGCCGGTCGTTCCTGGTTCAATCACAGCCAGCCATGCGAGAAACTCATGGAGATCGCGGGTGCGGGGACGTCCGGGCACTACAAAGGAAACCTGCGCTTCTTGGGTGGAAAAGTGCCAAGCCAGTGAGGCGGTGAGATCGACGGCCTTTTCGTAGGCGCGTTCGGAAATCCGGCCCGGCTCGGGATTGTCGAAGGCGATGCAGAGTTTGCGCTCGTCTTCGCGGGCAAACTCGCGGACCTTGAGTGAGCCTGACTTGGCGGTCGCCTTCCAGTCGACGTGACGGGCAGAGTCTTCGGGCAGGTACTCGCGAATCATGTACAGGTCGGAGCCGCGGCCGCGGACAAAACTCTCCCACTCGCCCCGAACCAAAGGTAGCACCTCAAACACTTCGTCGGTCGGGTCGATGCGCGGGTAGACCAGAACTTCCCGGGGCAGCGATACATGGCGCGTCTTGGTGAGGAACGCGAAGGGAAAGCGCGTGGCCAGGCCGAAGCTGTCTTCGCGATAGCGGCCGCGCTGATCGAAGCGCAACTCCAGGTCGGCGGACGCGTCGGACTGAGGGGGAAGAAACGGGAAATAGGCCATCCCTTGAAAGATTCCGGGTGGCGGTGGAACGACGAGAACTCGACGCAACCGACGGTCGGGCAAGCGCAGCCATTGCTGCTCTTTGGGACGGTTAAAAGGGAAGGCGAATGTGGTCGCTTCCCACTGCCACTGCTTGGACGCCTTCTTTCTTTTCTTGCGCGTGGAAATTACGCGGATAGAAAACGACGGCAGGTAGCGGCGGGGATTGTGCAGTACGATGCGTCCGGCTACGGGGCGTCCGGCGAAGACGTGTTCGGGCAGGCGGACATCAAGTTCCAACCAGCGCAGCACCCAGGCAGAGACAATTCCGGAGACCAGGATGGCCGAAAGCATGGCCGCAACCACAATGTAGAGAAGATTGTTGCCGGTGTTGAGGGCGGCAATGGCGATCACGATGGTGACCAGCACGTAGATGATGCCGGCGCGGGTTACGTCGTAATCAAAAGACTCGCGCATGCGCTCGACGGCCACGCGCCGCGCCAGATAGGGGACGGTGACCAGCCCCACCATGGTGGCGAGCAGCAGCGAGGTCGAGGCCAGAATGACGGTGGCCCAGACGTTGCCGGCATCGCGCGACACGGTCGAAAAAAGCGCCGTGGCGAAGGCGAGGCCTAGTCCCACGAGTGCGAGCAGGAACTTGACCCAGACTTCCGCCGAGGCGGACTGCAGCCACTGAGCTAGGCGACTGGACACCGAAGGGGTCGACTTCAACGGATTGGCGTACGCAGAACCCACTTCTTCGGAGCCTAGCATTGTTGGGAGGAACGGACAATCAAGATCGGCTTGCGGGGAAAGCGTTCGTAACTTGAGGGAGCAGAGTTAGTTCCGGCATCCGCGGGCGAGACGCCCCCGGGACAGCCGCCGGGACGGCGGCGCTACAACGTCGTCCGGGACAGCGGCGACACTGACGCTACGTTCTTCTGATTCTGATTTTGTTGTGCTACGCTTTTGGACTCGCAGGAACTCGGCCCCGCAACTTACAGCAAATTCCCATCACTGAAGCTCCAGGGGATCCCCATGCCTATTAGTAAACGTGCAGCAGCGGAATTCATTGGAACCTTCTGGCTGGTATTTGGCGGATGCGGCGCAGCCGTGCTGGCCGCCGGCTTTCCCGCAGTCGGCATCGGCTTCGCCGGCGTCGCTCTCGCTTTCGGATTCACGGTCCTCACTATGGCGTTCGCCCTCGGACACATCTCCAGTTGCCATTTGAATCCGGTGGTGAGTGTGGGCTGGTCGTCGGCAAGCGCTTCCCAGCTTCCGATTTGTTGCCCTACGTGATCGCGCAGGTCGTGGGTGCGATTGCCGCGGCGGGCGTGCTCTACGTGATTGCCAGCGGATCGGCCAGCTTCGATGTGCACGCTGGATTCGCGTCGAACGGTCACGGTGCCAATTCTCCCGGAGGCTATTCCCTGCTGGCAGGCTTCGTCTCCGAGGTCGTGCTGACTGCGTTCTTCCTGATCGTGATTATGGGCGCACGGACAACCGAGCGCCGATAGGATTCACGCCGATCGCGATTGGACTGTGCTTGACGCTGATCCTTGGTGGGAATCCCAGTAACGAACTTGTCGGTCAACCCCGCACGCAGCACGGGGCCTGCGATCTACGCTGGCGGCTGGGCACTGCAGCAGTTGTGGATGTTCTGGGAGGCGCCGCTGATTGGCGGGGCGCTCGGCGGCGGGATTTACAGCATGGTGTTCGGGGAGTAAGTCCCCACGTCTCGCCAAAAACGCGAGACATGGGGCACCCGTCCTTAGTATTCCGACAGCTCTTTCATCGCCAGGAACAGATCGTTGGGCTGGGGAAGGATTGCATCTTCCAGAATGGGCTGGTAGGCGACGAACACGTCTTTCGCGGCTACGCGGCGGACGGGGGCGTCGAGTTTATCGAAGAGTTGGTCGGCGATGCGGGCTGCGATTTCGGCGCCGTAGCCCCAGCTCAGTGTGTCTTCGTACGCGACCAGCGCGCGATTCGTTTTGGATACCGACGCGGCGATGGTGTCCCAATCAAACGGATTCAGGCAGCGCAAGTCGATCAGTTCGACCTTCACGCCTTGCTCGCGTTCAAGTTTCTGCGCGGCTTGTAGGGCGCGGGGCACAACCGCGCCGTAAGTAATCACGGTCAGATCGGTGCCGGGATGCACGATCTTCGCCTTGCCGAACGGGATCATGTAATCGGGGCCGGGATAAGCGGCGCGGCCGAAGGATTCGCGGTACAGGCGCTTGTGCTCGAGAAACAGCACTGGGTCGTCGCAGCGGATGGCGGTGCGCAACAGTCCGGCGGCATCCTGCGAGTTCGATGGGAAAACGACGCGGAGGCCGGGGATGTGCGTAAAGACACTCTCGCCGCATTGAGAATGGTAGATGGCGCCGCCGGTCAGGTATCCGCCGATCGCGACGCGAATCACGACGGGGCAGGAGAATCCGTTGTTCGAGCGCCAGCGGATGACGCTGAGCTCGTCGCGAATCTGCATCATCGCGGGCCAGATGTAGTCGAAGAACTGAATCTCGACGACTGGCTTCAGACCGCGGGTGGCCATGCCGGTGGCGCGTCCTACGATGGCGGCCTCGGCGAGCGGCGCGTTGAAGACGCGATCGTTGCCGAATTCATTCTGCAGGCCGAAGGTGAGCTTGAAGACTCCGCCCTTGCCTTTGACCAGCTTGCGCTTTAGATACTCCTCGCGGCTGCAGTCGGCGACGTCTTCGCCGAAGATCACGATGCGCTCGTCGCGCTTCATCTCGTCGCGCAGGGTGGTCGTGATCAGGTCGGCCATGGTCTTGCCGGCCGGCTTTTTTCCGTCGGCCGGAGCTTCCGGAACTACAGCCTGCGTGTCGAATGCGGACGACGCCGGATCGATATCGGGCGAATACACAAATTTCGTGATGCTTTCGGGCACGGGCGGAAGGGCTTCGAGCGCCTGGTCTACCGCGATCTGCAACTCGGCTTCGACTTCCTTCTCGAGTTGATTGATGCCCTTTTCGTCGAGGATGCCTTCGCGCAGAAGAAACATCTGCGTGCGTGTGACTGGATCGCGCTGAGCGTCGCGTTCGCGCTCGGCATCGGGACGGTACAGGCGTTCATCATCTGACAAGGAGTGCGAGTACGGACGGATCACGTGGGCGTGGACGAAGGCTGGGCCGTGTCCTTCGCGGCAGTATCGCGTGGCCCGCGAGAACGCCGCGTAGCTTGCTACTGGATCCGTGCCATCGACTTCTTCGAAATGGAAGTTGGGGAATCCGGACACCAGGCGCGAAATGCTTCCGCCTGCGGTCTGGACTTCGACCGGGACGGAGATCGCGTAGCCGTTATCTTCCACGCAGAAAATGACTGGCAGCTTTTCGAGCGCGGCTGCGTTCATCGCCTCCCAGAACTCGCCCTCGCTGGAGGTGCCATCACCGAGAGATACGTAAGTGACTTCATCGCCCTGGAAACTGACGTTCTTGAACTGGCGGTAGTCCGCGGAACCTGAAGTGGGAACGGCCGCGGCCTTGGGATGGCGCGCGAAATAGCGTCCACCTTCGGCGCAGCCTACGGCCTGCAGAATCTGCGAGCCCGTCGGCGACGACTGGGTGACGATGTGCAGTGCAGGATAGCTCCAGTGCGAGGGCATCTGGCGCCCGCCGGAACTGGGATCGTCGGCCGCGCCGACGCCCTGCAGGAACATTTCGTAAGGCTTGACGCCGAGCGCGAGGCATAGCGCGCGATCGCGATAGTAAGGATAGAACCAGTCGTATCCGGATTTCAGCGCTAGGCCGGCGGCGACGCCGATGCCCTCGTGCCCGGCACCGGACATCTGGAAATAGATTTTCTGCTGGCGTTTGAGCAGGATTTCCCGGTCATCGATGCGCCGGGAGGTGTAAATGAGGCGGTAGGCCTGGATGAGCTGCTCGCGCGTAAGTCCTTCATAAAGCTTGCTCTTCTTCGCGCCGTTGGCCGTCACTGCCAGCTTGGGGTCGGTCTTTGTCGTGGCCATCCGGTTCCTGGGTCCTAGCTCAGTTAGATTCCTGGCAGCCGTCCTGCGATTCCACGAAGCTGCCCGGAACCTGTTGGATTGTAAATGGTAACTGGGGGTTGGAAAAGTACGGAAATTCTCAATCTCGCGTGACCGGGTGGTCGGACCACGTGACCGCTGTCCCGAACGGGAGTGCCCAGCGTTCTGGGGACGATGACCAGGACGCGGATCTTCACCGCTTACCAGCAGTCGCGAATGCGGGGACGACAGCGTCTTGCGTGAAGTAGCGACGCTGAAAGTACAGCGAGACGCTTACCAATCCGATGAGCGCCGGGACTTCGACCAGCGGGCCTATGACCGCGGCGAAGGCCGCGCCGGAGTTGATTCCAAAGACCGCGACAGCCACCGCGATGGCAAGTTCGAAATTGTTACTGGCTGCTGTGAACGACAAGGTCGCGGTCTTCGAATAGTCTGCCCCCAGTTTGTGCCCCATGTAGAACGACACCAGGAACATCACGACAAAGTAAATTAGCAGTGGAATCGCGATGCGAACAACGTCGAAGGGCAGGCGTACGATGTATCCGCCTTTCAGCGAGAACATCACGACGATGGTGAACAAGAGTGCGACCAGCGTGATGGGGCTGATACGCGGGATGAAGGACTTCTCATACCACTGCTTTCCGCGCGCCCGTAGCAGCACAAAGCGTGTAATCATGCCAGCAAAGAAGGGGATGCCCAGGTAAATGAAGACGCTGCGGGCAATGTCGCGGATCGATACATTGACGACCATGCCATGCAATCCGAACCACTCCGGCAACTTGGTGACGAATACCCAGGCATACACCGAGTAAAACAACACCTGGAAGACGGAGTTGAAGGCCACCAAACCCGCGGCATATTCTGTGTCTCCCTTGGCCAGTTCATTCCACACGATCACCATGGCGATGCAGCGCGCCAGCCCGATCATGATGAGGCCGGCCATGTATTCGGGGTAACCGCGCAGAAAAATGATGGCCAGAGCAAACATCAGAAGCGGGCCAATCACCCAGTTCTGCACTAGCGAGAGAATGAGAATTTTCTTGTTGCGGAAGACCTCGCCCAGTTCTTCATAACGAACTTTGGCCAGTGGCGGATACATCATCAGGATGAGGCCCACGGCAATGGGAATCGAGGTGGTGCCCACGCTGAAGCGATTTAGAAAGGGCACGGTTCCGGGCAAGGCCCAGCCGGCCGCGACGCCAACGAGCATGGCGGTGAAGATCCATAGCGTCAGATAACGATCGAGGAAGCTGAGACGGGATGTCACATTGGTGGTCATTTGCGTCCGATGCTCGGGGGTGAGGTTCATTGGCGGCCGATGTTGTCGATTTCCTTCTTGAGCGAGAAGCGGTCGAGGGTCGAGAGCGGGAGGCTCAGGAAGAGGCTGATTCTTCGATCCAGCAGGAAGAAAGCTTCGCGGAAGGCTTTCTCCACCTGCTCCTTGGTTCCCTGCACAGCAGAAGGATCGGGGATGCCCCAGTGGGCAGTCATTGGTTGGCCCGGCCAGATCGGGCAGACTTCGTTCGCCGCATTGTCACAGACGGTAAAAACAAAATCGAGTTTAGGAGCGTCTGGTTTCGCAAACTCGTCCCAACTCTTACTGCGAAGGCCAGTGGTCGGAAGGTGCGCGGATTCCAGTTGCTGCAGCGCCTCGGGGCGAACTGCTCCGGAGGGATGGCTGCCCGCGCTGTATGCGGTGAAGTTCGAGCGGCCCTTTTGATTCATGATGGCCTCGGCCATGATGGAACGCGCCGAGTTCCCGGTGCACAGGTATAGAACGTTGTAGTGTCCTGGCATTGCTGTCCTCTCCGATCCAGCTCAGTTGCAGCACGTAGGGCCACAGCAGGCCTGCTGCGTGGGAGTCGGTTTCACGGCGCGGAGGAAGGCGCTCAGGAATTTTCCGTCCACTTGCGGAGCGAGGGCGTCGACGTCGATTCCCTGCCCGGCGAGGAATTCGCGGGCATCTTCGGCGCGGTAGATGCGGGTGGGCTCGACTTCAATCTGCTCAAAACCGGCTGCTGCGAGTTTGCTGCGGTAGTCGTTCTCTTCCAGAGCGCCCGCAATGCAGCCCACCCACGCCAACACACTCTGGCGAATTTCGGGCAGAATCTCGCCGCGGGTGACGACGTCGGATACGGCGAAGCGTCCGCCCGGCTTCAGCACGCGGAAGGCCTCGCGCAGGACTTTGTCTTTGTCCGCGGAGAGATTGATCACGCAGTTGGAAATGATGACGTCGACGGAGTTGTCGGGCAGCGGGATGCTCTCAATCTCGCCCTTCAGGAACTCGACGTTCTCGATGCCCGCTTTGCGCTTGTTGTCGTTGGCCAGAGCGAGCATTTCGTCGGTCATGTCGAGACCGTAAGCTTTGCCGGTGGGTCCGACGCGGCGCGCTGAGAGCAGCACGTCAATGCCTCCGCCGGAACCGAGGTCGAGGACGGTCTCGCCGGGATTCAACTGGGCCAGCGCCGTCGGATTGCCGCAGCCGAGTGAGGCCAGCAAAGCCTCTTCGGGGATTTGTCCGGCCTGCGTCGCGTCGTAGAGATTCGTCGTGATGGGGTCGCAGCAGCCCGTGCTGGCAGTCGCGCCGCAACAGGAACTGCCTCCGGACTTCACGCGCAGGGCGGCTTCGCCGTATTTCTGTTTGACAACTTCTTTGATGTCGGTGGTCTCGTTCGTGCTCATAAAGGGCTCCTATTTACAGATTTGAATGATGTCTTGCGGTTTGAGGGCTTGATTGCGGGTGCAGCATTCGGCGTACAAGAACTGCAACAACTCTTGCAAGGCAACTGTGTTCGCGGTGTAGCGTAGAAACGTACCCTCGCGCTGCACTTCGACCAGGCCTTCGGTCCGCAGTTTGTCGAGATGATGCGAGAGGGTCGAGTTGGGGATTTCGAGTTCGCCCTGAATGTCGCTGACCACGAGTCCTTCAGGATGCGCGGTTAGCAACAGTTGCATGATGCGAAGTCGGGGTTCGGTGCCCATGGCGGAGAACATGTCGGCATATTTGGCGACGCGCTCGGCGGCCTTGCTGGGGGAAGGAGCTTTGGTAGTTGCTGCCATATTTCGATATTACTAGAAATATAGGTGATGTCAAGGGACAGAAGCAGCCGAGCTTTGCTCGGCCTTTCCGGGTCAAAGACCCGGAACCACACACCCCTTAGTGCTGACGGCTGCGTGCTGAGTGCTTTATTCTGGAAGCAGATGATTCGGACCCGCCGCGCTTTCGACCCGCAGTCGATCCAACTAGTGATCTTCGACCTGGATGGCACGCTGATTGACTCGCGCCTCGACCTGGTCCATTCCGTTAACGCCGCGCTGCGCCATATCGGGCGGCCGGAATTGCCCGACGAAGTGATCGCCAGTTACGTGGGCGATGGCGCGCCCATCTTGATTCAGCGGGCGCTGGGCGGCGAAAAGGTCGACGAGGCCCTGATTCGCAAAGGGCTGGAATTTTTTCTTTCCTACTACCGGGAGCACAAGCTGGATCACACGACGGTGTATCCGGGAGTCACCGAGGCGCTGGCAGCCGTTCAGAGATCCGGGAACGGCACACCGCGCAAGATGGCCGTACTCACGAACAAGCCAGTGATTCCCTCGCGGGCAATTGTCGAGGCGCTCGGGCTGGGACCATTCTTCACGCAGATTTACGGCGGCAACAGTTTTGCCACGAAGAAGCCCGATCCCGAGGGCGCGCGGAAGTTGCTGGAGGAGAGCGGAGTGCGTCCGGAGCAGGCCGCGATCGTCGGAGATTCTCATGTGGACGTGCGTACCGGGCGCAACGCCGGGTTGTGGACGATTGGCGTGACCTACGGCTTCGCCACGCACACATTGGACGACGAACCTCCTGACGTGCTCGTGGATCAACCACACGAGGTCGGCACCGTTTTTACTTCGGCATCGAAGCGCTGAATCTCCAAGACATTTCTGCACCAGCACGAATGCGAAACGCCAAAACCCAATGACCGATAACCACTCTGGCCTGACTCCCGGCTTCACCCCCAAAGAACTGCGCAAGCTGCGCAGCATGAAGAATCCATACGGCATCCAGAAATTTCTGGATGACATGCCGTATCACCTGGAAGACACGGCGTGGTCGCCGCGGAAGGTGCTGGCGGAAGAATCGTCGCATTGCCTGGAAGGAGCGATCTTCGCGGCGGCGGCCTTGCGCGCGAACGGATATCCTCCGCTGCTGCTGGATTTCGAAGCCGAACACGACACCGACCACGTCATCGCCATTTACCGCCAGGACGGCTGCTGGGGCGCTGTCGCCAAGTCGAATTACACCGGATGCCGCTGGCGCGAACCGGTCTATCGCACGCTGCGCGAGCTGGCGCTGAGCTACTTCAACGCCTACTTCAACCTGCGGCGCGAACGAACTCTGCGCCGCTACTCGGGTCCGGTGAACTTGAAACGCTTCGACCGACAGAACTGGATGACTACCGACCAGCCGGTGTGGTTCATCGTCTATCATCTGTTCGACATCAAGCATTATTCGCTGATGACGAAGGCGCAGGAAAAGCGGCTGCACCGCGTGGACGAGCGGCTCTTCCAGGCGGAGTGTTTAGGCAAAGCGCACAAGGTCAGGGACTGAATTTCCGGGGCTACGCTAAAGTTGCCGGTCCACGCTGCCGATCCATCCCGAAGGACCTTTGCGCTTGCTTTCACGCCGCGGTTGGACGCAATCTGGAGAGCGAGTCCGTTCCACCCGGGCCCGGCGCACCTCAGGTCCGGGAGACCATAGGCGTGGAAGTGCGCAGCCCATTCGGCGCGGACCAGACTCAGGAATCTGTGGAAGCTCGCCGCCATCCCCGGTTCAAGCTGGAAGTCGGCATTCGTGTATACCCGCGCGGCGCTACTGTGGTTCGAGGCGACACCGTCGACATCAGCGAGTCGGGAGTTTCGGCCATTCTGCGAGAGGAAGTTCCGGTGGGTGAAATAGTGCGCCTGGAGTTTGCCCTGCCCCTGGGCGACGTAGAACTGCTGGCACTGGTTCGCCAACGAAGCGCATTCCGCTACGGTTTCCAGTTCGTCGAAACCAGTTCCGCCCAGGATGTCATCGGGCGCACCTGCAGCCAGTTGGCGGTGAAGCAGTCGGTTCTCGCGAGCGATGAGATCTGACCTGCCATCCTTGCTTCCCAGCGGAACTTCAAGGCGTCTAAGGGGTTAGATTAACGTCATGAGGTCTCGCGGCCGCGCTCTCATCCTTTCCCTGCTCATCTACCTGCCGGCGTTCGGCCAGCAGGAGTCCGCCCCTGCAGCGGCGTCGCAAGAAAAGTCTCAGCCTGAAGTTAGCTCCGCGGAAACGATCCCAGATCTCACGACCGGGCCCGATGGCAAACTGTCCCAGGAGCAGATGCGGCAGTTGCTGCGCGTCGTGGCGGACAAGGACATCGAAAACGACAAGCGGCAGCGCGACTATACCTACATCGACCGCGAGGTCGAGAACAAACTCGACGGCAAAGGGCAGACCAAATCCACCGAAGTGAAGACCTACGAAGTTCTGGAAATCTATGGCGAGCAGGTGCAGCGCCTCATCGCCAAGGACGATAAGCCGCTCGACGCCAAGGAAGCGGCCAAGGAAGAAGAAAAGATCCAGAAGATCATCGACAAGCGCAAGAACGAATCGGAAGAACAACGCAAGAAACGGGAAGAGAAAGCGGTCAAAGAACGAGAAGATAGCCGCAAGTTCGTGCGCGAGGTAGCGGAGGCTTATAACTTCAAACTGGTCGGAACGGAGGAGGTGGACGGGCGCGAGGCGTGGGTGATCGATGGCGCACCGCGACCCGGCTTTGAGCCGCAGATGAAGGAGGCGAAGCTGCTCTCCAAATTCCGCGGCCGCGTGTGGATCGACAAGGGCGACCTGCAACTCGCGAAAATGGATATCGAAGCGATTGATACGGTGTCGTTCGGATGGGTGCTGGCGCGCATCCACAAAGGGACGCGCGTCATGCTCGAGCAGACGCGGGTCAACGATGAAGTATGGCTGCCGCGGCACGTGACCTTCAAGGTGGATGCGCGGGTCGCGTTGTTCAAGGGCTACAACATCGACGGCGATCAGGAGTATCGCGACTACAAGAAATTCCGCACCTCATCGAAGATTGTGGGCATGGGCGAAATAAAGGAAGAGAAGTAGACTGGCTTTGGGTGTTTTCGTATCTGCCTCTGCGCACTTGAAAAGCTAAACATGCCTTTTCTCCACTCTGGGCTACCCGGCTTTATAATGCTCAGTCCCGTGCGCGGCTGAGCGCGGGACCGGCTTCCAATTTCGTCTTCCTCGAGAGGCACAGAATGGATTCTCCTCTTCGTTCCCTTACCCGCCGCGATTTGCTTCGCTCTGGCCTTGCACTCTCGGCGTCAACTCTGGTCGCAGGGTCGGTGGGGCGCGCGCACGCTCTGCTCGCGGGGTATCCCGGCGCTGCGTCGGCTGAGGCGCTGGCTGCGGTGGCTCCGCGGGAGCATCTGTTGTTCGACTTTGGCTGGAAGTTTTTTCAGGGCCACGCGAACGACCCGCTGCGCGACTTGGGATTTGGGATAGGCCAGGGAGACTTCGCCAAGTCGGGAGAATTCTGGTTTGCCACACAGAAATTTGACGACTCGAAATGGCGCTCGCTCAATTTGCCGCACGACTGGGCGGTTGAGTTGCCGTTTGTGCGCGATGACGAAGAGGAATCGCACGGCTACAAGCCGCTGGGGCGACGGTATCCTGAGACCAGCGTGGGCTGGTACCGGCGCACCTTCGACATTCCGAAAGAAGACAGCGGACGGCGCATCACGGTGGAGTTTGACGGCGCTTTTCGCAGCGCGCTGGTGTTTTTGAACGGATATTTCATTGGGCGCAACGATAACGGGTACGCGCCCTTTCGCTTCGACGTGAGCGACTTTCTGAATTACGGCGGCAAGAACTATCTGATGGTGCGCATGGACGCCAGCTTTGGCGACGGCTGGTTCTATGAAGGCGCGGGCATATACCGGCATGTGTGGCTCACGAAGACCGATGCGCTTCACTTGGGAAATTGGGACAGCACGGTTCGGACTTCAGTAAAGGCTAATGGGGCGACGCTGAGTCTGGGGACCATGGTGCAAAATCAGGGTCAGCAAGCGGAGACCTGTCGAGTGCGTTGGCAGATTCTGGATGCGGCGGGAAAAGTGGTGGGAACTGCAGATTCGGCGCCGGAATCCGTGTCTGCCGACGGATCGGCCAGCTTTACGGCCAGTGCTTCGATTACCAATCCAGCGCTGTGGTCGCCGGAAAATCCCAATCTTTATTCGGCGGTCGTCACCGTCGAGGTGGGCGGCAAGGCGCGCGATGCGGAGCGCGTCAGCTTTGGCGTACGCACAATCGCGTGGGACGCTGATAAGGGATTCTTCCTCAACGGCAAGTCGGTAAAGATCAAAGGCACCTGCAATCATCATGATCACGCCGGAGTGGGTGCGGCTCTGCCCGACCGGATGCAGTGGTACAGGGTGGGCGTCTTGAAAGATATGGGCGGCAATGCAGTGCGGACGTCGCACAATATGCCGACGCCGGAGTGGGTGGAGGCTTGCGACCGGTTGGGGATGATGATGATGTGCGAAACGCGGCTGATGAGTTCGAATCCGGAGGGCATGGCGCAGCTTGAGGCGATGGTGAAACGCTACCGCAATTCGCCGGCAATTATTTTGTGGTCCATGGGCAACGAGGAGTGGACGATGATGTTTCAGCCCCAGGGCATGCGCGTCATTGACGACATGATTGCGCGAACGCACGAACTTGACCCCACGCGGCTTTGTACCGCTGCGATCAATACCGCGTTCGAAACCCACTTTCCCGAGCAACTCGACGTCATGGGCTTTAACTACAACCTCAAAGTTCACGATGAATGGCACAAGGCGCATCCGAAAACTCCAAGCGTGGGTTCGGAGACAGCCAGCACGGTTTCCACACGCGGAATTTATTCGACCGACAAGTTGCGTAACTGGGTCAGCGCGTACGATCTGAACCATACGGACTGGTCGCAACTGGCGGAGGAATGGTGGAAGTTCTATGCAACTCGGGAATGGCTGTCGGGGGGATTTGCCTGGACCGGCTTCGACTACCGCGGCGAGCCCACTCCCTACGCGTGGCCTTCGATCAACTCGCAGTTCGGCATTGTCGACATGTGCGGCTTTCCCAAAGACAACTTTTATTACTACAAGGCATGGTGGGGATCGGAGCCGGTGCTGCACCTGTTTCCGCATTGGGACTGGTCCGGGCGTGAGGGCGAGCCGATCTCAGTGTGGGTGCATTCGAATCTCGATTCGGTGGAACTCTTCCTCAACGGCAAAAGCCAGGGCTCGCAAAAAGTGCAGCCCCTGACGCATCTGGAGTGGCAGGTAAAATTCGAGCCCGGTGTGCTCGAGGCGCGCGGCACCAAAGATGGTAAGGTCGTATTGACTGAGAAACGTGAGACGACATCGGGCAAACCGGAGTCGATCCGCCTCACGTCCGACCGAACCTCAATCAACGCCGACGGCGAGGATGTAGCCGTGCTGAAGGTTGAAGTGCTCGACGGTGCGGGACGGGCACTGCCCACGGCGGCGAACTTGATCAGCTTTAAAGTCACTGGCGAGGGCGCGCTGATCGGCGTGGGCAACGGCGATCCCAACTGTCAGGAGTCCGACAAAGCGCCCAAGCGCAGCCTATTCAACGGGCTCGCTCAAGTAATTGTGCAGGCCAGCCGCACTCCGGGGACGATCACGGTGGAGGCTTATACAGAGCCGTATCCGCGGCCGAAGTTGCCGTCCACGCAGGTGACGATTACGACGAAGAAGGTCGAACTGCGGCCAGCGGTCGGATAGGGGTCTGCAAGTTCTTGCATCCTTAGATTCCATTTGACTTTGAGCGGCAGGGGTTATATCTGTATGGGCGCGCCGCTATGTTTCGTCGACTTCTGCCGCTTCTTTTGCTCTTGGCCGCACCGCTTGCCCCCGCACGCGACAAGACGGAGATTTGGCTCCAGGTTTCCAGCCCGCATTTTGTAGTGGTCACCAACGCGAGCGAGAAGCAAGGCCGCCGCGTTGCCGACCAATTTGAGCGCATGCGGTCGGTCTTTCACACCGCGTTTCCGAAAGCACAAGTCGACCCCGGCGCGCCCATCATCGTGCTCGCGATAAGAGATGCGAAGGATTTCCGTGCTCTCGAACCGGAAGCCTATCTGGCCAAGGGATCGCTGAAGCTGGGCGGATTGTTTCTCAGGGCGGCGGACAAGAATTATGTGCTGATGCGGTTGGATGCGGAAGGGGAACATCCCTACGCGATCGTGTACCACGAATACACGCACTTGCTGCTGAGCAAGTTGGCAGACGTTATGCCGCTGTGGCTGAATGAGGGCTTGGCCGAGTTCTATCAGAACACCGACATTCGCGACAAAGAGGCGCTGCTGGGACAGCCTAGCGCCGATGACATCCTGTGGCTGCGGCAAAATCGGCTGCTGCCGCTGGCTACGCTCTTTACCGTCGATCACAACTCGCCCTACTACCACGAAGAAAACAAGGGCTCCATTTTTTATGCCGAATCATGGGCGCTGACGCACTACCTCGAAATGAAGGATCGGGCAGAAAACACTCGCCACGTGTCCGAGTATTTGGACCTGCTATCGAAACAAGTTGATTCCGTCACGGCCGCCAGCCGTGCGTTTGGAGATTTGAAACAACTGCAGCAGGAATTGGAAAGCTACATCCACCAGACGAGTGGCTTCCGCTACCTCAAGATGATGACCACAACCGAGGTCGACGACTCGGCTTTCAAAGTGCAGACTCTCACGGGAGCGCAATCGGATGCCGTGCGCGCCGATTTTCTCGCCTACAACAGCAGGACCGCGGACGCGGAATCGCTCCTCGATCATGTCCTGCAGGAAGATCCCAACAACGTCTCCGCGCATGAGACCAAGGGTTTTTTGGAATTCCGCGAGGGGCATTTGGAGGAGGCGAAGAAGTGGTACGCGCAGGCCGTTCAGCTTGACTCTCAAAGCTACCTCGCACACTACTACTTCGCGGCGATGGCAATGAACGGAGCGCGGGACGCGGCGGATCAGGCGCAGGTGGAAAGCAGCCTGAGAGCCGCGATCAAGCTGAATCCGACGTTTGCTCCGGCCTTTGACCGGCTCGCGATTTTTCTGGCGATGCGAAACAAGAGTCTTGATGAAGCGCGCATGATGGAACTGACCGCAATTGGTTTGGACCCGACCAACGTTGGGTACCGCATCAATATGGCCAACGTGTGGATGACGATGGAGAAAGGACAGAACGCCGTGGATGTCCTGCGCTTCGCGGCAAAGGTGGCCAAGACCCCGCAGGAGAGCCAAATGGTGGAGACCGCTCTGATGCACGCCCAGGAATACGCGGAAAATCAAGCTCACTTCGCCGAACAGACTCGACGTATGAATGAGGAAGAAAAGGCTGGAGGTGGGGTAGCGGTTTCGACGACGAGCGATGGATACATGCCGCACCTTGCGCGGCGTGCGGAGTTTGTGCCGCACGGTCCGCATCGATTTCTGGTGGGAGTTTTAAAGGGCGTGCGCTGCGATAATCCCGCAATGGACTTGACTGTAAATTCGAGCGGGAAGCTGGTTGCGCTTCACGTCGACAACTATTTCACGCTTCCCTTCACCGCTCTTGGTTTTCAGCCCGACAAGGACCTCAACCCGTGCGCCGACTTGGAAAACAGGCCGGCGAAAGTCGAGTATGTGGAATCGGCGAATCCGAACGTCACGGCACATCTGGTTTCTGTCGAACTGCACAAGTGAGCGCGTTCGCATAACCTTCGCTCACCTTTCCCGTTATAATGGAAGGATTCTTTGTCGGCGAAAGTCGGTTCTGTGGTGCTGCCGGCGAAAACCTGGCCTCGCTGCGCTTGGCCGGACGGGCGAAGGCGCCCGTCCCCACACGAGCTCATTACATTGAGGACAGAGATTGTCCTCTAGTGGAGTTAAGGTTTCCAGCTAAGAGCCAAGAGCTAACTGCTAAGAGCTTCCGTCATGGACTTCAAACTCGTTTCCAGCTACAAGCCGCAAGGGGACCAAGGGCGCGCGATTGAGGCGCTGTTGCGCGGAGTGTATGACCGCGAGCAGCACCAGGTTTTGCTGGGCGTCACCGGGTCGGGCAAGACGTTCACCATGGCGAAGGTGATCGAGGCCGCGAACCGTCCGACGCTGGTCATGGCGCATAACAAGACGCTGGCCGCACAGCTCTATCATGAGTTCAAGAATTTCTTCCCGCACAATGCGGTCGAGTATTTCGTCTCGTATTACGACTACTACCAGCCAGAGGCCTACGTCCCCGCCGCCGACCTCTACATTGAAAAAGAAGCGACCATCAACGATGAACTCGACAAGCTGCGGCTGTCGGCGACGCGGTCGTTGTTTGAGCGGCGCGACGCTCTGATTGTGGCTTCGGTGAGTTGTATCTACGGCCTGGGCTCCCCGGAGGCCTACTACGGAATGATGATGTTTCTGGAGAAAGGCCAGAAGATCAAACGTGAGGACATTACGCGCCGACTGGTCGACATCCTCTACGAGCGCACCAACGCAGACTTCCGCCGCGGCACGTTTCGCGTGCGCGGCGACGTGGTCGAGGTCTTCCCTACTTACGACGACATGGCGTACCGGATCGAGTTGTGGGGCGATGAGATTTCGTCCCTGACGCAGATCGACCCGCTGTTTGGCACCGTGAAGCAGAAGTATATGCGGCTGCCGATTTATCCCAAGACGCACTATGTGATGAAGGAGGAGACGCGCGCGTCGGCGGTGGATTCGATCAAGAAGGAACTCGCATGGTGGGAAGTGGAAATGGAGAAACAAGGGCGGCTGGTGGAGGCGCAGCGCATTCACCAGCGGACCATGTTCGATCTGGAAATGATCAAGGCCATGGGTTTCTGTCACGGCATCGAGAATTATTCGCGGCACTTTACCGGACGGCTGCCGGGCGAGCCTCCGCCGACGCTGCTGGATTATTTTCCGCGTGATTTTCTGATGTTTATCGACGAGTCACACGGAACGGTGCCGCAGTTGCGCGGAATGTACGCGGGCGACCGGTCGCGTAAAGAGACGCTGGTGGAGTATGGCTTCCGCATGCCGTCGGCGCTGGATAACCGGCCGCTCACGTTTGCGGAATTTGAGCACCGCACTAACCAGCTGATTTACGTTTCGGCAACACCGGGGCCGTATGAGCTGACGAAGTCGGCAGGCGTCGTGGTCGAACAGATTATTCGTCCAACGGGCCTGATTGATCCACCGGTGGAAGTGCGTCCGGTCAAGGGTCAGATTGATGATCTTCTCCATGAGATTCGCGCCCGCGTGGAACTCGGGCAACGCGTGCTCGTGACGACGCTGACCAAGCGCATGTCGGAAGATCTGGCTGAATATTATGCCGAGGTGGGCGTGAAGTGCCGGTACTTACATTCGGAGATCGAAACTCTGGAGCGGGTGAAGATTCTGCGCGATTTGCGTAAAGGTGAGTTCGATGTGTTAATCGGCATTAACCTGCTGCGCGAGGGACTGGATCTGCCGGAAGTGTCGCTCGTGGCAATTTTGGATGCGGACAAGGAGGGATTCCTGCGGTCGACCGGTTCGCTCATTCAGACGATCGGCCGCTGCGCGCGCCATCTGAACGGCCGCGCCATTCTTTACGCTGACCGCCAAACGGATTCGATGAAGCGCGCGATGGATGAGACCATGCGGCGCCGTGCCATTCAAACGGCATACAACGAAGAAAACGGCATCACACCCGAGTCGATCGTGCGCCCGCTGGATATGACACTGGCCGGAATCGTGGCTGCCGACTACACGGACCTTACCGGTGGAGAAGCCGAGGGCGTGCCTGAGTTCAAGACTCAGGAAGAAGTGGACGCCTACATTGGCAAACTGGAAAGCGACATGCGCGAGGCCGCCAAGAAGTTTGAGTTCGAGAAGGCAGCGAAGCTGAGGGATGCGATCAAGGAGTTAAGAACGAAAGAATTCTTGTTCGCGTAGGGATCGAAATGACAATTGCCATTGCCTGGATGCGAAGAATCCACGATTGCGAAGAACTCGTTTTCGCCTCTGATAGTTTATTGCAGGGCGATGGACGTACTTTCGATGCGGCACCCAAGATATTGACGCTTCCGCGTGGTGATTGTGCCATCGCATTCGCAGGAAACACGCTGGATGCCTTTCCCATGATGCTGCAACTAGAGCTAGCGATCACATCACATGCGCCCAGCCTTAGGCGCTCTAAAGAGATCGCCGAAGTACGCACGCATGCTTTGGCGGTTTTCAATGGCATGCGGAAACAGGTCGGCCGCGATCCGCATATAAAAGGATCGCCTCCCACCGCTGAGGATCCCGAGTTCCTGTTTGGCGGCTACTCGTGGGTGAAAAAGAAATTTGAACTCTGGCGCATCCACTACCACACATCCGACCGGATGTACATTGCCGAACCTGCGCCGTGGGCATACTTCTCGACTGCGGGTAAGCGTGTCGAGATTCGAACTAAGAGTAGGCCACCACGCACCGACCGTATCGGCCAAGTTGCGTTTGCGGGTGACCAGTCGGATTTGGCAAGACGCCTCTTAGCCGAGAAATTAACAAAGCAACATACATCCGTCCCGCCGTTTAGTAAGCTCGATATGCAACCGTTTGAAGTGCTCCGAGACATACTCCGCGATCCTGATCGATCCCATACAATCGGTGGTGCACCACAACTGGCTAAGATTTACCAGTACATGCAAGCTGTGCCTTTCGCGGTTTATTGGCCAACCAAGAAAAGCGGCAGGAAATATCTGCAAGGACGCCGTTGCGTGGGCTATGAGCGACTCGATCGAAAGGCTGTCGACCCTGACCGGCCCGACTGGAAACACTTTGAATCTGAAGATAACGCTCCTCTGGATTGAATTGTTGAGCGTAAGTTTTTCCACGGAGAAAGAATCTACGATCTCCTAAATCACCGTCAAAATATAGACACCACTGGCTCCTACAAAGACCAACGAAGCTGTCGGGCTTGCCCAACCGGACAGCCGGGGCGGCTTCCCCACATGGCTCGTTCTGGAAATCACACTGATTTCGTGTTACACTGTTGTCGTGTCATCCAAACCACAACTCCGGAATGTCACCGTGACTTTAGAAGAGGACGTCGCGCAGTGGGCCCGCATCGAGGCGGCGCGGCGGGATACTAGTGTTTCTCGGCTGCTGGGTGAACTGCTGAAGGAACGCATGACCGCGCAGGACGGCTATGAGCGGGCTATGCGGAGAGCGCTGGGACGCAAGCCTTTTCTTCGAAGCACCGACCGGTACCTGACGCGCGAGGAAGCGCATGACCGCTCCCGTCTTCGTTGATTCCAACGTATTCCTTTACGCAGTGGACGACGCCGACCCGCGCAAGCAGCGGGTTGCCAGGGATTGGCGCGCCGAACTGTGGAAGAGCCGACTGGGACGGGTCGGCTTTCAGGTGCTGAACGAGTTCTATGTCAATGCGGTGCGGCTCAAGCCTGCTGCCAGCGACGAGGCTCGAGCAGAAGTCCGCGACCTGCTGGCGTGGAATCCTGTGGTCGTGGACGCTGCCGTAATTGAGCGCGGCTGGAAGCTGCAAGACCGGTATCAGCTTTCGTTTTGGGACTCGTTAATCGTCGCAGCGGCGAAGACTGCGGCGTGCGGATTTCTTCTCACCGAGGATTTGCAAGACGGGCAGAAGTTGGACGGAGTGGAAGTGGTGAATCCATTTCTGCGCAGGCCTGCGTCGGTGCTGTGAATTTGCTTTCGTCCTGTGGAGCTTCATTCATCCGGAAAGGGCTGCCGGGCTTCGCCCGCCCGGACAGCCGAAGGCGGCTGTCCCCACATGATCTGAAATGCTGCTTACCGTCCGTAGGCAGCGCTGGCCGCTAGCGGTTTGCGGTGGAAGGTGTAGCCGTCGAAGGTTTCGGACCGGAAGTTCAGGTTCGGGGCGCAGAGCTTTTCGGTCTGGCTCAGGAAGAGGTATCCGCCGGGTTCGAGGTATAGGTGCAGGCGCTCCATAAGGGCGGTGCGCTGGGCGCGTGAGAGGTGCGGCAGCACGTCCATGCAGAAGATGCAGTCGAAGCGTCCAATGTAGACTGGCTTGGTCAGGTTCATCGTATTGAAGGTTACCAGGCTGCGCAGGCGCGGCTTCACCAGCAGATGTGCGCCGTTGGATAAGCCATTCGCCGAGCCATTGCCAGCGCCATTGCTCGATCCGTTCGTCGCTCCGTTTCGCGAGCTTTCCTGAGATCCGTTCGAGTTTCCGTTGGGGCTCACAATTTTGGAGAAACTAGCGCGGATGGCCGCCGGGGGTAATCCCGTCAGAGCAGACTGCGGATAAAGCCCGCGCTCGGCGACTTCAATTGCGGAAGGGAGCAGGTCGCTGCCGATAATGTGAACGGACCAGTCTTTCGTCCCGTGACCGCAAGAAGCTGGAATGCCATTCTCGACGATGCCGCCGTTACGGCCGGCTGCGTTCTTCTCCTTGGCTTCCTTGTTCCCGTTGCCATTGCTCGAACCGTTCCCGTTGCTGCCGGGCAACGTCTCGCACAGTGCCATCGCAATCGAGTACGCCTCTTCGCCGGTACCGCAGCCCGCGCTCCAGATGCGAAGGGTGCTGGGTCCGTCCTCCGATTTGCGGGCGTAGAGTTGCGGGATGACCTGGCGGGCCAGCGCATTCATGGCTCCGGGATGGCGGAAGAAACCGGTATTGGCGTTCAGCACACCGTCGAGAAACGCGGGCAGCAGCGACGGATCCTGATCCGACGCGCGCAGACGGGTCATCAAAGCGACGGGAGATTCCAGTTCGTGCGTCTCCAGATAATCGGCGACATGTGCGGCTAGAGCGCTGTTGGGACAGTCGAGCAGAATTCCCGTCTGGCGCTCGACCAGCAGGCGCAGTTCTGAGAGTTCGTGCTCAAGGATCGTAACGCCCGCCATCAATCTATGCATAAATCCTTCCCCCGGAGGGTATGCCAGCGTTCATCCGCCGAACTCTTTGAGACCGGCGTCGTGCGAGGGGAGAAGTTCTCATACTTCTAATTACCGGCGGCTACCGCCGCGTACGACTTGCCTGAATCCTGTTCAGCCTGCTGTGCGACGACATTCATTTCTTTTTCCAACGACGAGAAACGCTGCATGATCTCGTGGATGCGCAGCGTCATGTTGCGAATGGTTTCGATCTGGGCGCGCGTCTGGGCGGAGAGGCTTCCCGGCTCAAGCAGCAGCAGGTCGGAATTTCCCAGCACCGACGTCAGAGCGTTGTTCATGTTGTGGCGCATTTCCACCATGTAACGGCCCAAGGTCGCCTGGCGATCGAGTGTGGCGCAAGCCGCCTCAGCCGCGCGGGCTCGCGATTCAGACCGGGAACGGTGCACCGCTTCACTGGCCGCCAGCACCAGAGTTTCGAGCCAGTGTTCGCTGGTCCGCAGGATGGCAACGCGCGGCCAACGATCGTGCACCAGTTGCGCAGTGGCAGGGTCCTGGCAGACGCAGAAAATCGGCTGACTGGTGGAATGCAGCGGCTCCAGTACCACTGACAAGAGGTCGCGACGCAACTCCCCAACGATCGCCACATCAAACACGTCCGCAGCAAAGCGCGGCCACAACTCCCCACTGAGAAGCGTGAACGTGGGGACATTGCGCTCCATCTGCCAGCGGGCAGTGACGCGGCGCGAGAAATCTACTTCGTCGGAGATGATCAGTACGGTCGGTGCCTGCACTTGCAACTACCTCTTCGCCTTCAACTTCGCGTTCAACCCAGCGATCCTGTCGATAAGCTGTACAACTCTGCGAACGGCTTATTTTTTCTTTCCCGGCTCCGACGGGGAGTCCAAATCCCAGCCGGGCGTACTCGAAACTTCAAACTCAGGCGCATCTGCACTTGGCGCCGCGGGCTTTGGCTTCGCGGCAGCGGCCGGCGCGGCCGCAGTCTTTGTCGGGGTCTTGGAGGCGCCAGCAGCGGCAGCCATCGCCGCCGGTTTCGCCAACGCCGGTGCGAGCGTGGCCGCGACGGGCTTGGAAGCGGCTTTCGCGGTTTCGGCCGGCTTTGCACCGACAGCGGGTTTGGCCGCTGTCGCAGGCTCTCCCTTGGCGTCAGCTTTACCTTCCGCTTCCGGAGCTTTCCCGCGGCCGAGTGCGTACTCGACCGAAGCGCGCAGATCGACCAGCATGCGCAAGGGCTGTCCGGAGGAATACTCCGCCTGGAACATCACCTTCCAGGACTGGCAGATCACCCGCAGACGAACGATCGGCTCCTGCGCGGAAAACTGGGCGCGCCGGCAGTCGATGGTCTCGATGCCCTTGTCCTCGAGTTCAATGAGCCCGTCAAGAATCGTGTTGAGATCGCCCAGCATAAGCCGGAAAAACGACCGCCGCATGAGATATCCGAAGCGTGTGAAAGCGGCGAGAGCGACCGGCAGGTAGAACAAGTCCCCTGCCAAACCCTTAGCCTTGCGTCCCTGCTCCAGAACGCCGCTGTGCAGCAACTCGTCGAGCGAGCGGCATTTGCGAGCCGCTTCGACGACACGGTCGAGCGCGTTCAACCAAACGGGGGGCTTGAGTTCCGCCGGTCCCAACACGGGCTCCAGTGCCTGCGCCACATAAGCGAGGTCGACTTCGGCGTCGCCCACGCCCGAGGGCGCGACCTGGCTGAAATACTGCACCAGGAGAAAATCAATCTTGTCGCGGATGATGTCGGTCTTTGTCGGCTTCGCCAGGAAGTGCTGCAGCAGGCTAACCAGCGCTTCCGGAGTCACCAGAGAACTGGTCTGCAGGAACTGGCGCAACTGGTGTACCTGGACCAGTTGGTCCATTTGCTCCAACCATTGGTTGGCCTGTTCGACGACATCCTTCCCGGGCGTTTGGACGCCGGCTTCCAGATCGGGGCAGGCTTTCACGTCGATGGCGAACTCACGCGCGAGTTCGAAGTAGATGGGGTAAAGCCGCCGCGCGGTACTCCATTGGCTGGCCAGATCTTGGGCGGGCGTTGTAGGTGTCATGATTTCACGATCCAGTTGGGGACTTCCCCACGAAAGCGTGCCGCCACCACGGTTTTGCCCGGCTGATACTGCACCGCGACGACCGAAGCGGCGACATCGAACGAACGGTCGGAGTTGCGCAATTGCAGTTGATCGCCAAACTCCAGAGGCGTGTTGCACTCGAACAGGACTTCGCGGGGAGTGCCAAATTCAATGACGACACTTTCGCTGAAATGGGCTGCGGTGGGTTCGGCACCTTGCGGAACGCGGGCGAGTTGAACCGGCATGCGGACCGGCGAGGCTTCGGGGAAAAAACGGGCAAGTCCCGCCACGGTGCTGGCGTTCTGTGCGGCACGTGCCGTTGCTATACCCTGGTGCGCCACGCGATGAAAAACCTCTAATCCAGACTCGCTCTGCCCTACTGAAATGCGGGTTGGGCTCCCCCTCTTCCCGGTTAGGAAGAGCTGTGAGGAGCCAGAATCCGCGGTTCAGAAAAGGAGGAGCAACACGGCAACCATCTCCGCGAACGAAAGGACTAGCACTCAGGTGAGCGCGTTTTCAGCGAGTTAGGGACGAACTCAGACGTACCAGGTGAAGTCAGCCGAAATGGGCGTCTCAGCCTGAGACAACAGTCTCATAATCAGTGGCTAGTGATTCGTGGTTTATGGCTAGAAATCCAGTACCCTCTGGACTTCAGCCTCCGGAAGGACCCAGAGAGATTACCAACCACTAATCACTAGCCACTTTTTACTGTAGCGTGTGACTCGACGTGCCCGAGCCGGATTGCCCCATCCCAATGTTGTAGCGCTTCAGCTTGCGGTACAGCGTGGCGCGGCTGATGCCGAGCATGCGACCGGCGAGGGCCTTGTCGCCTTTGACCTGCTCGAACACGCGCTGGATGGTGGCGCGCTCGATGTCTTCCAGATCGGTAGTGGACAACGGAGCCCGCGTCGATTCGGTTATGGCCTGCGCCGCGGCGAGATCAGGATCGAGAATGGTCGGTCTCTCGATCGGGGAGGCGGTTGCCGCTCCCGCTGCCGTAGAGCCCGACGCGATCGCAGGCGGAAGGTCCCCGAGATCGATGATCTGTCCGTTGCCCAGCGCGACGGCGCGCTCCACACAGTTCTCCAGTTCGCGCACGTTGCCGGGCCAGTCGTACTGCATCAGGGCCTTCATCGCGGCACTGGTCACGTGCAACTCTCCACCGGGGGCGTAGCGCTCCAGGAACCAGTGCACCAGCATGGGCGTATCGCTGCGCCGCTCGCGCAACGCGGGAACGTATAAGGTCACGACGTTCAGGCGAAAATAAAGGTCTTTGCGGAAGGTTCCGTTCTTGTAGGCTGCTTCGAGATCCCGGTTCGTGGCAGCGATGACGCGCACGTCTACCTTGATTCGCTGGTTGCTGCCTACGGGGCGCACTTCCCTTTCCTGCAGCACCCGGAGCAGCTTGGCCTGCAGCTCCAGAGGCAACTCGCCGACTTCGTCGAGGAAAATAGTGCCACCGTCAGCGGCTTGAAACAATCCCTGCTTCGACTTCAGGGCTCCGGTGAAAGCTCCCTTTTCGTAGCCGAACAGCTCGCTTTCAATCAGCGTGGGCACGAGCGATCCGCAATCGACGGCAACAAACGGACGGTTGGCAAAAGCGCCACGGAAGTGCATAGCGCGGGCCACCAACTCCTTACCCGTCCCACTTTCCCCGTAGACGAGCACCGGGGTCCGCGTGTCTTTCAGGCGCGCCACCATACGGAGTACATCCTGGATCTTGACGGACGATCCGATGATGCCGTGCACCGCGGTTTCCGAATCCATGCGCTGGCGCAGAAATTCGTTTTCTTCGACCAGACGGATCTTTTCCGCCATGCGCCGCAGGAACAGCCTCAGCTCCTCCAGCGGCGAGAAGGGCTTCGTGATGTAGTCATAGGCGCCGAGCTTCATGGCCTGAACAGCGGTTTCAATCGATCCGTGTCCGGTCATCAGCGCGATCTCGGTGCGCGGCAGCAGCTTCTTTACTTTCTCCAAGAACTCCAGCCCTGACATGTGCGGCATGACCATGTCGGTCAGGACCATGTGCACCGACTGCTCTTCCAGCAACGCCAGCGCGGACTCTCCGCTTTCGGCTTCCAGACACACAAATCCCAGGGCCTCGCCGACCGTAATGCAGAGCTTGCGGATACTCTGCTCGTCGTCGACGATCAGCAGGCGGATTCGAAGATCTTCTTTGCTCTGACTATTCACTCGGCCTTCCCAAAAGTCTTGGAGACAACATCAATAAACTGCTGCACGCGGAAAGGTTTCTCCACGCAGGGCGCGCCGGTTTGACGCAGAGTGGCGACCGTCTCTTCGTTGGCGATGTCTCCCGTAATAAAGATGATGCGCGAAGCCAGATCCGGGCGGTGGGTGGCCACCCAGGCATGAACCTGGCCTCCATCGACTCCGCCGGGAGTGCGCATGTCAGAGACAACGCCGAGGAAGGCACCCTTTTCCAGCAGGCGGAGCGCATCGACGCCCGATTCGCAGCACACCACAGGATAGCCGCTGCGCTCTAAGGCGGCTTGAACATATGCCATGACGGCGGGTTCATCCTCGACGAGCAGCACAGGCAAGGGCTGGAGTCTCATTGCGGGTAGGCTCATGGTTGTATCACTCCTGCGGCCACTCCTAAGGATGCGGTGTGCGCCGCTGCGGGCAGGCGGACAATAAACGTGGCGCCTGGCCGGTCAGTGTTGTTGTGACAGAGGATCTCTCCTCCGTGCTCCTTCAGAATGCCGTAGCAAATGCTCAGGCCGAGGCCGGTGCCTTTGCCAACCTCTTTCGTGGTGAAGAACGGGTCGAAAATCTTGTCGGGATGGGAGATGCCGTCGCCGTTGTCGCGGAACGAAACTTCGACCGCGTCGCCAGCTTTGGTGGACATGATCTCGATGCGCGCCGGACGGCCGACTTCGTGCACCGCATCGTATGCATTGTTCAGGATGTTCAGGAAGACCTGCTGCAGCTGGTGAGCGTCGCCCATGACCTCAGGCAGTCCTTCGTCGAGATGTTCCACGATGTCGACGCCGTGGCTGTTGAAGTCATACGCCCGCAACTGCATGGTCCGCCGCAAGATGGTGTTCAATTGCACGGCACTGCGCTGCGGCGGCATCTGGCGGGCGAAGCTCAGCAGATTCTGCACGATCTGCTTAGTACGCTGCGCCTCTTGCAGAATTACGCGCATGTCTTTGCGCGCGGTCTCGGGCAGATCGGGATTCTCCATCAGCAAGTCGGCGAAGCCCAGAATCGCGGTGAGCGGGTTGTTCACTTCGTGAGCCACGCCGGAGACCAACTGGCCGACCGCGGCCATTTTCTCGGCGTGCACCAATTTGTCGCGCAGCACCGCGGAATCGGTGATGTCGGTGAGCACCACGACGATGCTGGTCACAATTCCCTGCTCGTCGCGCATGGGGCTGAGGTTGGCGGAGAACTTCCCGGCAGCGCCATTGCCGCGCACGATCTGCAATTCCATGTTATCGACTTGCTGGCTGCTCAGCGTGCTCTGCAGCGCTTCGGCCAGGGGGCGAACAAACGCCGGAGCCGCCAGTTCGAGTAAAGGACGCCCCAGCAATTCGCGCTGCTCGAATCCCGCGTCGTGCCAGCGGCGGTTGGCATAGCTGATCAGGCCCGCGGTATCCGCCACCAGAATCAGGCTTTGCGTATTGTTAAGAATCTTGCTGGAGAAATCCCGCTCACGGTGCAATTCCGACTGGTAGGTGCGGAGGCCGGTCACGTCCAGCATCAATCCGCGAATCTGCAGCAGGCGGCCCAGATTGTCGTGCATGCCGAAGGCATTAATCAGGACGTGGATGGGCGACCCGTCCTTGCGCCGCAGCCGCGCTTCAAAATTGCGCAGAGTGCCATTTTCTTTCATCACTTCCGAATGGTGATCGCGCTGCTCCGGCGAGAAATAAAGTTGTGTCGGAATATCGATCTGCAGCAACTCCTCGCGGCTGGTGTAGCCCAGCATGCGCACCATGGCATCATTCACTTCGATGAAACGCCCGCCTGGTGTGCTGAAGAACAAGCCCTCCTGAATATTGTCGAAGAGTTCCCGGTACCGGCGCTCGGCTTCGCGGCGGTCGGAAATGTCTTTCAGGACGTGGATGGTTTGCAGGCCTTCGTCGGAATCGCCGTGAACCCGCGACGTCGAAACCAGATACGTGCGATCGAATACGGGATGCGCAAATTCGTCGGAATCGTCTGACATGGCCCGGCAGAACGGACACGAATACGACGCCGTATCGCTGGTCAGGGCCATCAAAGCCCGCATGTTCACGCCGATCAACTCCGCCGGCGGCACCCCGATCATCGCCGCCAGCGAGCGATTCACCCGTAGAACTTTGTCCGCCTGGTCGTGGACCACGATGAAATCGCTGATGGCGTCGAAAATCTCGATCCAGTGGCGATTCGCCTGCTCGATGCGCGTGAAGAGGCGGGCGTTCTCCAGCGCCATCGCCGCATGGCCCGCCATGGTCTCAAGGAAGACCTTATCCTCCGGACCCAAGGGAGCGGAGTTCCTGGAGAGACAGAGGAGTCCAGTCAATTCCCCGTTCGCGCCGGGCAAGCGCACCAGCGTGCAATCGGTCCATCCCAGGGTGGCAGCAGCTTCCGGGCCCAATACTTGTTCCGCGGAGCCGGAAACGACGGTGCCGGTATGCCGCGCCACAAAGTCGCTCAACGCCGTGCCCAGCGCTCGCTCCAAGCCGTGCTCCACCACAAAGTCGGGATGGCGATTCGCCGGCGCATTGTCGGCCGGGGCAGTGAGCCGATTCTCCTCGCGCAAAGGCGCCTTGCGGTCTTGGTCCGCGGGCACCGACACCGCGTCCGAAGTCTTTGTGGGGGCTGCTTCACGGGTATGCAGCGCCGCGACCTGCCAGCGGCCTTCCTGCAGCACGGCGAGCAATCCGGCGCGGGAGTTCGAGAGTTCCGCTGTCCGGGACACAAACCGCCGCGCGAACTCGGGCAGGCGCAACGCTCCATCCATTTCGCGAGCCAGTTCGATCAGCGCCTCAGCCCGGCGCCGGTGTTGCTCGGAGAGATGCAGATTGCGCGCCACTTCCACCACGATTGCCACTTGACTGGAGAGCACCCGGGCGCGGCGGATGTCCTCTTGCGAAATGCCGGTGCCGTCCAGCCGGTCGAGAACACCAAACATCCCCAGCACCCGCCCGCTCGTGCTGACCAAGGGCGCGGCAAGGAATTGGCGCACGTTATATTTCGTGACGACGTCGAGGTTCACTCCCGGAGTGCGGCTCGCTTCATCGGTCCAGAAGACTTCCTTGGCGCGCAGGGCTTTGGTAGCCACCCCCTCGGGAAACGGCGTGTCCACGCGCTTCGGTTCTCCCTTTTCCACTGCGTAGCGCACCTGGAACTGGCCATTGTCTTCGAGTGCGATGAAGCAGCGCCCAAAGCCAAGAAAATCGGAAGCTCGAATCACAAAGGCCTGCAGAACATGTTCGAGATTGCTACTGGAATTGAGCTCGCCGGAAATCTCGAGCAACTGGTGCAGTTCGTGCGCCTGTGCAGCCGCGGTCGCGTGGAGTTCCGCATGCGCCAGAGCCACGGCGCCGAAGCCTGCAACCGCTGCCACCAGCGCCTTTTCTTCCGCGGTGAAAACGCCCTCCTGGCGCGGATAAAGAAGGATTGCGCCCTGAGTGCGCGAGGTGCGGAACGGAGCGGCGATCAACATTCCAGGCGAAACCAGGCTCCCCAGCGAATGCACATCCGCCCCAATGGAAAGCGTGATGGGCTCTCCGGCGGCCACGGCCCGCTGGGCCAGGTCGGCCGCGAACCGCAGCGTTTGCCGGTCATGCCGGGCCCGGGCTGAGGTCGCCAGTTGCGGAGTCTCCGCCGAGACAGCCTTCAACTCAAAAGGGCCCTCGCGGCGCAGCAGAACGCAAACCAGCCGAGTGCGCAAGAGCAGGCGCAGACGATCGGCCAGGGCCTCGATCACCGCGGAGACATCGGGCGTTCCATGCAGGGCATGGGCCACATCCGCCAGGATTTCGGCGCGGCGGTGCTCCTCGCGCGACGCGTCGCTCAACCGTGACGCCTCCAGCAGGCTGCCCAATTGACCGGCCAGGATCGTAGCCTTGGCGGCCAGATCCTCATTAAAGAAGTCGTCGCTGGAATCGTGCAGAAACGTAACCGCGCCAATGACTTCGTTGAAAACCATCAAGGGCGCCGCCAGGAGGGAGCGCGCCTCAAACTCCTTGGCTGCCGGAAAGGTCACTGACTGGACCTGATTTGCGAAGATGGTGCGCCGCTGTCGCACCGCTTCGGAAGTCACCGCACTCTGGTCGGGACGCAGGCGGATCCCGACAAACCGCGCCGCCAGTTTTCCATCCGCCTGTTCTCCGACCAGTTCGTCCGCGAAATGGCAGCGCCAGAAATAGACCCCCGACACTTGAAAGAACTCGCGCGTTGCTTGGCAGAACAACCGGATCAAAGCGTCAGCGTCAGACCGCTCACTGGCCTTGGCGGCAATCCGAAGCAGCAACTTCTGGAAGGCCTCATCGGAACCCGGGACGAATTTGGTTTCCGGGGGAATGATGGGACTGCCGCCAGAAATGCTAAGCGCCGCACCGACAATGGAGGAATAGGGTTCTTGATTCACAAGTGCTTGAATCTATTGGGAAACTACCTGTCATCTCAATTTGAGTCAAGTGAAATGGGTAGAGGGGGTGCCTTGGTGTGAAATCCCGAGACAACGTGAGATTCCGTCTCAGGGTGAGAAACGGAAGGCGATTCCGCCGGAATGAGACGGCCCCCATGGAGGGCGTCATTCTGCGACTCTTTTCGCTGCGGACTAACCGGCTTCCTTTCTTGTAGATATGGCCCATTACTTTGGTTTTTTCAAGAAGGCTCAGGTGGCCCGGGCGTTGCACGCCTAGGGTCAACAGCTTCTTGTAAGCAAGGAGGAATTGTGTCTCAAAGAACTGCGGCGGCCTTACTCGCTGTCCTGACATTGACAGTGACTCTGGGCCCGATTCATGCGGGGGCACAAACGGCTCAGAGCGAGGAGATGCTCCGCCGGGCCAAAAGCAAAGTGCAGCCTACTTATCCAGAACTGGCGCGGAAGATGAGTATTTCAGGCACGGTCAAGATCGAGGTTGTGGTCGCGCCCAATGGCACGGTGAAGGATGCTCGGGTCGTGGGCGGGCACCCCGTCCTGGCCAGTGCGGCGCTGGAAGCCGCCAAGAAGTGGCGCTTTGAGCCGGCCTCGGCAGAAAGTTCTGGAGTCATCGACTTTAAGTTTGAGCCGCGGTAGTGGCACAGCCGCGGAGGAGACGGGAATGACAATCGGTAAGAAGTTATACACGAATTTCGGCATCATCCTGACGATGGTGGTGGTGCTGTTCCTGGTGAATTGGTCGGCAGTTCAGCGCGAGCACTCGGCGAAAGCCGCAGCGGCGGCTTCTCAGGAACTTTCGGACATCACCAACAGCGTCCGTTCCCAGATGATGCAAAACCGGCTTTATCTCAGCAACTACTTGCTGAGCGGCGATACCCGCGAAGTGGACCGGATGAACGACGGTCTGCGCACTCTGAATGAGAAACTGGAAGACGGGAAGAACAAGGCCAACTCGGATCAGGTTAAGACCACGCTGGCCAAAGTTCAACAGTTGGAACAGTCTTGGGGCAAAGAATTCGCTCAACAGCTCATTGAAAAGCGGAAAGACGTCGACTCGGGCAACGCCACCGTCGCCGAACTGCAGATCTACTACCTCCAGAAGGACGCTTCTTCATGGGTGAAGAATTCCACTGACGCGCTCGATGTGGCTGACGGCGAGAACCACAAGCAGTTGGAAGAGCGTCGCACCTCGGACGACAAGGCTGCAAGCTGGACCATCACTGTTTCCCTGCTGAGCACGTTGCTGGCGCTGTCACTCGGCGTCGCCATCGCTTACCGGACCGCCAAGTCGATTACGCAGCCGCTTAACAACTTGATGAATGTGGCCCGCGGCATCGGCAACACCGGCGATCTTGAGCACAACATTGACCTGACTCGCGACGATGAGATCGGCGAACTGGCCCGCACCTTCCACAAGATGGTCACTTATCTGAAGGAGATGGCGGGTATTTCTGAATCCATCGCCGGAGGCGATCTGTCGGTGGATGTGAAGCCCCGGTCTTCTCATGACACCCTGGGCAATGCCTTCTCCCGCATGGTGGAAGGTCTAGCGGGCCTGGTCCGGAGCGTTCGCGATGCTTCGTCCCAGGTAGCCAGCGCGTCGAACCAGGTGGCTGGAGCTTCTGACGACGCAGCCAAGATCGGACTGCAGGCGTCCTCTGCCATTGACGAAGTCACCAGCACCATGCACGAGATGAGCGTCAACGTGCAGAACATGGTGAAGAGCACGCAGGTGCAGGCTTCCAGCGTGAGTGAGACGTCCGCCTCCATCGATCAGATGGTGGCCTCGATCCAGCGCGTGGCCGATACGGCCAAGGTGCTGCTCGACATCTCCAACCGCTCGCGCGAAGAAGTGCACAACGGCATCGGCACCATGGAAAAGGCCACCGACGGCCTGAACCGCATCAACACCACCATCAACTCTTCGGGCGAAATCATTGGCGCCCTGGGACAGCGCGCCGATGACATCGGCAAGATCATTGAAGTCATCGACGATCTGGCAGAGCAGACCAACCTGCTGGCACTGAACGCCGCCATCGAAGCGGCCCGCGCCGGAGAACACGGCCTGGGATTTGCCGTAGTCGCCGACGAAGTCCGCAAGCTGGCCGAGAAATCGGCGCAGTCCACCAAGGAAATCTCGGAACTGATTCAGAGCATTCAGAAGGAAGCCCGCAAGGCGGTCGAGAACATGGACCGCTCCACGACCATCGTGAACGAGGGCCTGGAACTGGGCGGAGAGCTGAACTCCGCGCTGCGCAAGATTTCCAACGTGGTCACCGAAGTCTACAAGTTCGCGCAGGAAATCGGGGCAGCCACCAACGAACAGTCGCACGGCTCGTCGCAGATTGCGCGCGCCACCACGCGACTCAATGAAATTACTCACGAAATCAACTCGGCGGTGGAAGAACAGGCTTCCGGAGCGCAGGCCGTGGTCAAAGCCATGGAACGCATGCGGGAACTGGTGCAATCCTCCACTTCAGGCTCGACCGAACTGGCAGCGTCGTCGGAGCAGATGTCGAAGATGTCGCGCGGCCTGCTGGAATTCCTCGACCGCTTTGCCCTGGCCGACGCTTCTCATTCGCAAATGGGCGCGGAGAGCTCCAACCGCACCGCACGCCGTGCCGCGGCCGGCGCGCAGTACTAAGGCCACTGCATGAGGTCGGAACCCTATGAGCCGTGAACTTCATATCGTGGGCTTCAAGGTGGGCCGTGAGACCTACGGCGTGCCCATCACTTCCCTGCATGAAATCGTGCGGGTGCCGGAGATCACTGCCGTGCCCGATGCGCCCGACTATCTGGAGGGCGTGATCAACCTGCGCGGCAAGATTGTCTCCGTCATGGACCTGCGCAAGCGTTTTGGAGAGAAGCAGGCCACGCTGCGGAAGCAGAATCGCATTCTGGTGGTCGAACACGCGGGCCGGTTGGCAGGCCTGATCGTGGATTCGGCCTCCGAAGTACTGAAGATCCCTGCGGACGCCGTGGAAGCTCCGCCGGCAGTGTTTCAAGAAGGCGGACTGAACTGTGTGACGGGACTCGGCAAGGTCGCCGGACGCCTGGTGGTGCTGCTCGATATGAGCAAACTGCTGGCGCCGGAGAGCCTGCAGGTCAAAAGCGAAACGGGCGAAAAGAAGGCTGCCCCAAAGGCCGACGCGCGGGGCGCCGGGGCACGGTAAGGCAAAGTTTCAGAGTTCAAAGTCGCAAGGTTTCAAGGTTGAAGACTGACTTTGATACTCGAGAACGTTGCAAGAACTTTGAGACCTTGAAACCTTCGAAACCTTGAAACTTTGAAGTTAGAACGAGAGAACGCATGAGCTCATCCGGAGCGGCACCTGCTCCCATATTGACGGAAGCGGAACTGAAGCTGCTGCAGGCGCTCGTCTATCAGGAGTGCGGCATGCACTTCGACGAGCGCCGCACGCACTTTCTGCAGGACCGCCTATTGCGCCGATTGAAGGAGTGCCGGGTGGACTCCTTCTACGCCTACTACCGCATGCTGATCAGCCCCCAGGGCAAGGACGAACTGGCCAAGCTGCTCGAGAATCTCACCGTCAACGAAACCAGCTTCTTTCGCCACAAGGCACAGCTGGATCTGTTTCAGAAAACCGTGCTGGAAGAGTTGTTCAAGCACAAGAGTTCGCGGCGGGAATACTCGATCCGCATATGGAGCGCGGGCTGTTCCACCGGACAGGAAGCCTACACGCTGGCCATGCTCGTGACCGACGCGCTGGCCTACTACTACCTGCGCAATCCGCTGCCGGTGGATTTGCCGCTCCCCAAGCCGTTGGTGCCGCCACCGTGGCGGGTGGAAATTCTAGCCAGCGACATCGCTTACTCGGTGCTGCGGCACGGGCAGGAAGGCAGCTACAGCGAGAACCAGATGTCGATGGTCGATTACGGCTACCGCCTGCGCTACTTCGACAAAACCGGCGAGCGCTATGCCATCAAGAAGCCGCTGAAAGAGATGGTCCACTTCGACTTTCACAATCTGAAGACGGAGTACCTGCCGCAGCGCAACGACGTGATCTTCTGCCGCAACGTGATGATGTACTTCGATGAGGCCGAACAGAAACGGCTGATCGAAAAGTTCTACCGCTGCTTGAATGCCGGTGGCTATCTGTTTGTCGGTCATGCGGAAAGCCTGCTGGGCCTGACCAAGAAGTTTCAGATGCTGCACAAGGACAGTGGCACGGCGTACCAGCGCGTTGAGGTGAGGGAGTAAGGCATGACGAACGTCCCCGATGAGCGCGGCCTCGAACTGCGGGAGCTCTTCTTTGAGACTTCGCAGGAGCTGCTGCAGGCGCTGAACGATGAGGCGCTGAAGCTCGAAAAAAAGCCCGGTGACGAGGAGATCGTGCGCGGCATCCGGCGCACGGTGCATACCCTGAAAGGCGACTCGGCGGCCTGCGGACTGCGCGAGTTGAGCGAACTGGCGCATCAGTTCGAGGATGCCCTGTCGCTGGACGGTACGGCGACCCAAACTGCAGTGGCGGAAATCGCCTTTGCCGCCGCTGACGTGTTTACGGAGATGATTGCGGCCTACCGCAACGGCACCAAGTTGCCCTCCACCAAGAGCCTCAGCAAGAAGATTCACGATCTGACCGCAACTCCAGCTGCCGGCAAGGCGAAGCGTACGCGGAAGACGGCGGGCAGGACCTCGTCGGCGAAAGCGCCCACACGTAAGACCTCGGCGGCGCGGGCAGACGCCAAAGTGGATGCGCTCTGGACCGAGTACGAAAAGCTGGCGATGACGCGGGCGCAGGCGAGCGGCCAGGATGTGTATCACGTCGTGGTGAAGATCGACCCGCACTGCGCCATGCCGATTGCGGGACGGCAACTGGTACACAACGCCATTGGCGTCATGGGTCCGGTCCTTGCGGTGCGGCCTGACGCGAAATCGCCGGCGGCCTCAAAGCAGGTGGAGTTCGTGCTGGCTAGCGTGCAGACCGCGGAACAGATTGCGGCCAAGTGCAAGATTCCGACGATTGCGGGCGAAGTCACGGTCGAGTTGATGATGGAGGCGAACCCGGCTCCGCAAGCCGTCGTCGAGCAAACCGGTCTTGCCCCCGAAACTGACACTGACGCGGGTCCGGAAGAGGTCGCAGCAACCGCGCCGGAAGCACCCGCTGCCGCTGCAGCGCCCGGTCTCGGATCGGTTGCCGCCGCGCAGGAGAACCTGCTGCGCGTGGAGGCCAGCCGCATCGACAACGTCCTCAACCTGGTGGGCGAACTCATCATCGGTAAGTCGATGCTGCAACAGGCGCTGAACGAATTCGCCAAGCGCTATCCGAAGGAGCTGCTGCGCGGCAAATTTGGCGACGCCATGGCCTTTCAGGCTCGTGTACTGAACGACCTGCAGCGCTCGGTGATGAAGATCCGCATGGTGCCCGTCGACCAGCTATTCCGGCGCTTTCCGCGCATGGTACGTGACGTGTCGCGGCAATGCGGGCGCGAAGTGGAACTCGATATTAGCGGGCAGGATACCGATCTCGACAAGGGAATTCTCGACGCCATCGCCGAGCCCTTGACCCATCTGGTGCGAAACGCGGTCAGCCATGGCATTGAGCCCGCCGAAGAGCGCCGCAAGCTGGGCAAGAAGCCGCAAGGGGTCGTACGGCTGAACGCGTATCACCATGGCAACCAAGTGGTCGTCGAAGTAACCGACGACGGACGCGGCATCGACGCACAGAAGATTCGCGCCAAGGCCATTGAACTTGGCATGACAACTCCCGAAGAAGCCGCGCGGATGAGCGAGGCCGAAGTCCTCGACTTCATCTTCCGGCCGGGCTTCTCGACGGCAGAACAGGTCACCGAAGTCTCCGGACGCGGCGTGGGCATGGATGTGGTGCAGAGTGTGCTGCACCGTTTGAAAGCCTCGATCAGCGTGGAGACTCGACCCGGGCAAGGCACAACCTTCCGGATGAAGCTGCCGCTGACGCTGGCCATCATCAAGGCCCTGCTGTTCTGGGTGGAGCAGCGGTTGTACGCCATCCCGCTGAACGCGGTGCTGGAAATTGCGCGGACGTTCGAAACCGAAGTGCATCAGGTCGACAACTACGAGGTCCTGCAGTTACGGAATCAAGTGCTGCCGCTGCTGCGACTGGGGCGTCCGGTAGAGGCTGCCGGAGATCGAAAATCCAAGCTCTTTGTGCTCGTCATTACCGTAGGAGAGAGGAAGTACGGCTTGATCGTCGATGCTCTGGAGGGCGAAGAGGAGTTAGTCATCAAAGCGCTCGATGACCACACGTTCCATACCGATCTGGTTTCGGGCGCCTCCATTCTGGGAGACGGGCGCGTGGTGCTGATTCTGAACCTGCCTGCGGTGGTGGAGCACGTGGCCCGCGCACGGCCCGAAGAACTGGGGCACTGCAATTCGGGCTTGTTGTTGTCGCATACGGACCGCGTACGGCTGTCGCTCGCCCCGGTCACCGGAGGCCAGGCATGAAGAACGGCGCGGTGAGAGTGCTAGTGGTCGACGATTCGGCGCTGATGCGGAAGCTGATTCCGCAGATGCTGGCCGCGGATGAGTCCATCGATGTGGTTGGAACCGCGATGGATGGCAACTTCTGCCTGAAGAAGATCGAAGAGTTAAAGCCGAACGTGGTCACGCTCGACCTGGAAATGCCGGGCATGAACGGCATCGACACGCTGAAGGAGATCATGCGGCGGCAGCCGGTGCCGGTGATCGTGTTCAGCTCGCACAGCACGGAAGGGGCGTCGGTCACGATGAAGGCGCTGGGGCTGGGTGCATTCGACTTCGTGACCAAGCCCAAAGACGCCACGGCGCACATGGCGGAGACCGCTCGGGAACTGATCGCCAAGGTGAAGGCGGCGGCCGAGTGCAAGCTGAAGCCGCGCATGCTGCCTGGGACTCCACCGAAGAAGGAGAAAGCGCCGGTGTCCTCGGCGTCTCCCAACAAGGTGGTCGCCATCGGAGTCTCGACGGGAGGCCCGCAGGCTCTGGAATACGTGCTGACGCAATTGCCAGGAGACTTTCCGGGAGCGATCACGGTGGTGCAACACATGCCCGATGGATTCACCGACATGTTCGCGCGGCGGCTCGATGAAGTGTGTCCCCTGCGGGTGAAGGAAGCGCAGTCGGGAGATGTGTTGCAGCCGGGACGCGTGCTGATCTGTCCGGGGAACCGGCACATGAAAGTAAAGCGCCTGCCTCTGGGAGACATTGTGGTGCTGGGGGACGAGGCGCGGGTGAACGGGCACCGTCCGAGTGCGGATGTGCTGTTGCGCAGCGCGGCCGAGGAATTCAAGGCGCAAGCGGTCGGGGTACTCATGACTGGCATGGGCGATGATGGCGCCGAGGGTCTGGGAGCGGTGAAGAGAGAGGGCGGCATGACGATCGCGCAGAGCGAAGAGTCCTGCGTGGTGTACGGCATGCCGAAAGCGGCGATCGAACGTGGGTACGCCATCCGCGTGGTGGGGCTGGATGTGATGGCGTCGACGCTGCAGGCGATTTGTGGGCGAAGCAACGGATCCGAAATGGGGTCCACCGGGCGCGCGGTCCGCGCCGGAAACTAAGTTTGGGCGCGGCAAGTACCCGTGACCAGCGTCATCTGGTGCGGGACCAGCCGGGCATGATATGCAGTAGACAGGGGAGGTCTGTATGGAGCAGTTCGCACCAGTGAAACGCAGCAAGGACGGGCAGCCGGTCCGCTACTTGATCGTGGACGATTCGGTGTTTGCCCGTAAGAATCTGGCCCGCATGATCGAAACGTTCGGCGGGCAGGTGGCGGCTGAGGCCGGCGACGGCTTGACTGCCATCAGCGAGTTCGACCGCACGCATCCGGACATTGTGCTCATGGACATCACCATGCCGCAGATGGAAGGAATCGAAGCGGCTGAACGGATCGTTCAACAGCATCCGGAAGCGCGCATCGTGATGGTCTCCTCGGTGGGATACCAGGAGAACATCGTCGCGGCGCTGCAACGGGGAGCACGTCATTTCGTGCAGAAGCCGGTGAAGCCGGAAGTGCTGTACGAAGTCATCAAGTACGTACTGGGCGACGACGGTGCCGTAGCGAACGCAGCGGGAGCGGGAGTCTAACGCGATGAAGATGGAACTGATCCAGCCTTTCATCAATGCGGCAGACGCCGTGTTGTCGCAAGGGTTGCAGTGCACCACCAAGGTGGGAAATCTCACCATGGAAGAAGATGCCTACCGCCGCAAAGGAGTGGCAGGCATGATCGCGCTGACGGGTGACATCGAGGGGCGGATCGTACTCGACCTCGAACCCGCGACCGCCGTCAAGGTGGCGAGCCACTATGCGGGCGCCGAGTTGCCGGAGTCGGACGCGCTGATCAAGGAAACCATCTTCGAACTGGCCAATCAGGTCGTGGGGAACGCCATCTCGGCGCTCAACGACCAGGGCTTCCATTTCCGCGTGCATCCCCCGCTCCTTCTTACGGCGCAGGAGGGCGACAAGACCAGCGAAGACACCGAAGCGCTGATGATCAGCTTCGAGACCTCCCTCGGCCATGTCTTCATGAACGTCGCGCTGCGCTACAACAAACGCCGGATGGCCGATCATGCGGCGATGGGCGCCTGAGGCCGGTCGGCAGGGCGCACTCTTCAGCTAGGAGCATTCGGGCACGACGTTCACGCCCGGCTCGATCGTCGGTAGACACCTCCTACTATTTTTTCGTCTCAACAGCCAAAATATTGATTCTGTGGTACTTACGCAGAAGGGTAGTGTCTTGCACCCGCAAAATCTTGGGAACAAAGAACTTACAAGTAAAATATTCCAGAATAAGGGGTTAGCGGTTCCCTGCCGCTGATGGATTCTTCGCGCTCTTTCTTCCGTCACCACCGGGCCGTTGCTGAGGCGGATGCGCATGGTTCCATTGTGCGCCGTCTGTATCCTCGGTCAAGGTTGTTCGTCACACAGAATGGAATTATTGCTGTGGAAGGCTGTGGAAAACATTCGATGTGGGCGTCCCGCCGAGCCGGTAGGGAGAAGAGCGGCGAACTTCCAATAAGCGGTAACTTAAGTAGGGGACGGGCTAGAAGTTGACCCTGCCAGCCGGCTTCTGAACGATAACTTCCGAGTAGCCGACAACCCGCCCGGAGGCTTCATGCACGGTTGCTTTCAAGGGGAAGCGTCCACGACACCCGCAGTATTGCGATGCTGCGCCAGCGCACGAGGGGTATAATGTGCTCGAACGTGGAATGAGCGGAGGTGTGCCCATGGCTTCGCCTCGCGAATCCAAAGGTTCAACGAAAATCGCCGTCCCGGCGCCGATTGAACAGAAATCGCAAAGCACGCGGAATTCTACGCGTCCACCCCCAGCCCCCAAGAACGGCCGCAAATTCGACCCCCAGGTGTTCCTCGACACCATCGGCGAAGGCAGGAAAGCTTTGCTCTTTTCGAAAAAGCAAACCATCATCGCCCAAGGGGATCCCTCCGACGCAGTTTTCTACCTGCGGACAGGCAAGGTAAGACTCACCGTTGTCTCCAAGGATGGCAAGGAAGCCACAATCGGTATATTAAGTGACGGGAGTTTCTTCGGCGAAGGTTCGCTTGCGGGCCAACCTCTCCGCATGGGCTCTGCAACCGCAATGACGGATTGCGCTGTTCTGAGAATCGAGAAAAAGGCCATGGTGGACGCGCTTCACCGCGAACACACCCTTTCCGATCTGTTCGTCGCATATTTGTTGACCCGGAACATTCGATACGAAGAGGATCTGGTTGACCAATTGTTTAATTCCAGCGAGAAAAGGTTAGCCCGTGTCCTTCTCATGGTCGCTCATTTTGGCAAGGAAGGGATTTCTGAATCCGTGGTTCCGAAGATCAGTCAAGAGACGCTGGCGGAGATGGTGGGCACCACTCGGTCGCGGGTGAGCCTTTTCATGAATCGGTTCAGGAAATTGGGATTCATTGACTACGCCGGGGGTGCAGAAGGCGGGTTACAGGTTCACAGTTCACTTCTCAATGTCGTTCTCCACGACTAGCGGGCCGTGTCATCTCGATTGCGGAACAGCGGCTAAATAGTGATCCAGGGCGGGCGCCGCGCCCATAGAATCCGATGAAGCAGGCGCAGCCCCTATCCGAGCGACTCTCAAAGGCGTAACATTAGGCTGAACGTTTCACGCCCAGGTATCACGGGAATTTTGCACGGCAACGGAACGAAAACGATGCTTCCTCCACAGACGCGAGATTTGGCGCAGCGCCTTCTTGCTTACGAAAACGCTGCGGGCAAAAGCTCCGAGCCGACGGAATTCGCGGCCTTTCGCGTCTGCGAGACTTTGCGCCAACCTCTATGTGCACTCGCGGGAGTTGCCGGTTGCCGCTCGCTGCTTTCTCGTGCTTTGATGCTGGCCAGGGCGGAAGCTCCCAGTCTTAGCGTGGTGCAGGTGGCGGCGGATGGATCGATACAGGGTCTAGACGAGCTTCGGCCGCAAGTCGACGCGGACCAAGCTCGGGAGGCAGGAATAATTCTCATTACCCAGTTACTTGGACTGCTTGTCCGAGTTGTTGGCGAAGCTGTGACGTTGCAGCTGGTGACATCTGAGATTCTCCCAGACTTTAGGTTCCTCTCGAAGAGCGGTATACCCATCGGCTTTGAAGCGATCGTCAATGAAGTCGATGATCTCCAAGGCGTCAGTGCGCGTCTCGAGAGACTGGCGGAGCAATATCCGCCCGTCTCAGAAGCGCTGATGACTATCTCGGGAAACGTCCTAAACACGGCGACGGTATTGGCGGTAGTGGCGGCAATTAAAAGCCCCAAGCCGAACTGAGTACAGCGTTCGCGCCTTGCACGGAAAAGGAAATCGTGAGCATTCCAGAGTCGCAACATTTGGCCCAACGCCTTCTTACTTACGAAGCCGTTGCGGGCGAGAACTCCGAGCCAGCGGAGTCTGCGGCTTTTCGCGTCTGTGCGAAGCTGCGTCGGCCCCTGATTACACTCGCGGGAGTTGCCGGTTTTCGCTCGCTCCTTTCTCGTGCTCTGACGCTGGCCAGGGCGGAAGCTCCCAGTCTTAGCGCGGTACAGGTCGCGGCGGATGGCTCCTTAAGAGGTCTAGATGAATTGGAGCCGCAAATTGATAAGGAAAAGGCTAGGGACGACGGAGCCATTCTTATCGCCCAGTTACTCGGGCTGCTTCTCACGTTCATTGGCGAGGGTTTAACGTTGCGGCTGGTTCAGGATGTGTGGCCGGAGGCCGCCTTCGACGGCCGCGTTTCCGAGAAGGAGAGGGGAAAGCTTGAGCACAGCAGATAAGGTGAAAATAAACAAATTGTCGACCGGGGTCCCAGGCCTTGATGAAATCCTGGGCGGCGGTCTCCCGGAATTTTCTTTTAATATCATCGCGGGCGCCCCGGGAAGCGGCAAGACCACGCTGGCGCACCAAATCATATTCGCCAACGCGACGCCGGAGCGCCCCGCGCTCTATTTCACCATCCTCGGCGAACCCGCCATCAAAATGCTGCGCTACCAGCAACAGTACACGTTCTTCGACCAGGCCAAGTTAAACAACTCCGTCCGTTTCATAAACTTGAGCCAAGTTGTGTTGGAGAAGGACTTGGACGCGGTCTTAGAGGAGATTACGAAAGAGGTTGAGAAGGCAAGCCCCGGCGTCGTGGTAGTGGACTCCTTTCGCACCGTGGTGCGGAAGGCGCAAGGCGGTACAACCGAGGTGGAGCTGCAATCTTTCATTCAACGGTTAGCCCTGCTCCTGACGAGTTGGCAAGCTACGACTTTTCTGGTCGGGGAGTATGTCGAGGGAGAGATCCGAGACAATCCCGTTTTCACGGTTTCCGATGGCCTCTTTTGGCTTTACCAGTCTGCGGAGCGAAGTTCCATTGTGCGGAAGCTACAGATCGTGAAACTGCGCGGGCAGGCGTCTGTGCCCGGACTGCACACCTTCCGCATTACCCATGATGGGCTGCAAGCCTTTTCGCGCACTCTTGGGCTGGCCGGGCTAGTAAGGAAGATGCCCAGTACACGGCGCCTTTCCATCGGTATTCCAGAATTGGACAAGATGCTCGGCGGGGGCATTCCTGAAGGCGATAGTGTCCTTGTGGCAGGGGCTTCGGGGACGGGAAAATCGGTTTTGGCAACCCAATTCATTGCTGAGGGCATACGCCAGGGGGATCCGGGAATTGTGGTGGTCTTCGAAGAACGGCCGCAAGGGTATGCGGAGCGGGCCAGCAGTTTTGGTCTGGATTTGAAAACACCGCGAAAAGAGAAGAAACTCGAAATTCTCTACCTCCGCCCGCTGGACCTCTCGGTGGATGAAACCATGCATGAGATTCTCGACGCGGTCCAGAAGATTGGCGCCAAGCGCCTGGTGATCGATTCGCTGGCGGGCTTTGAGATGGCGCTAGCACCCGCCTTCCGCGAGGACTTTCGCGAATCGCTCTACCGGATGATCACCGCTTTGACCGGTGTCGGGGTGACGATTCTAAGCACAGTTGAGATGAACGAATCTTTCACAGAATTCCCATTCAGTACTTACTCTATCTCCTTTCTCACCGATGACATTATCCGGCTTCGTTACGTATGCATCGACGGCCAGCTTCGCAAGATCATGGTCGTTATCAAGATGCGCGGTGGCAACCATAGCAAGGATATCCGCGAATATGAAATCACCTCGAAGGGTGTGGTCATCATCGGCGAACGCCTCACCGATTATCAAGGCCTTATCACCGGGATTCCTGAGCATTTGAACCGATCCGGCAATCATGAAGAGCGCTCACATAAGCCGAAAGCCAAAAGCTTGAAGTAATCTGGGACTAACGTTAACAGCGATAGCACCCACAACGGGGAGTGGCTGGTCTGGATTTCTGGCCGTGTCACGGACAAACCGGGAAGAATTCTTAGGTTAGCGCTCAGGGAACTCCGTCCCCATGTTTGCTGTTGACGAGCAACGTCGACCACGGGGGCTGAAAGCCGGCGGTGATTTCACATGCCCTGCGCGGCCCTCGAAGGCTTCCACGTCGCAAGTGTGGTGTCGGCTCGGAAGTATTATTAGGTCGAGGAGCACGGAAGCCGTGACCACGCGTCAACCGAAGGTTCAAACACAACTCGGCCGGACGGCGGTCCGGATATTTGCTGCCAACGAGCGGATGAACCAGGTTCTTATCGAACATCTTGACCCTGCCGCGTGGAAAGCGAAACCGCCCGGGAAGGCGCGCACCATTGCGGCGATCTTCACGCATATGCACAATGCCCGCACCAAGTGGGTGCGGCTTACCGCTCCGCACCTTAAGGTTCCACGACAACTCAACCGCACGCACTGCACGCCGCAGCAGGCGCGTGTGGGATTGGCGGAGAGCGCTGCGCGCTGCGCGGAGATGCTGGCGGAAGCGCTTGGCGACGGCCGCGTCAAACAGTTTCGGAGGGATGGCTGGGCGCGGCCTTGGCCGGTGGGCGTGGAAATGCTGTGCTACATGCTGGCCCACGAAGCTCACCATCGCGGACAGGTCTGTATGCTTGCGCATCAGATGGGATTCCCGTTGCCGATCGGGGTGACGTCCGGGCTGTGGAATTGGGAGAAGCTGTGGAAAGAGTGCGGGGCGCGTGGCGGTCCCGGCGCCAGTTCTTAGCGGCGCTCAAGGGCAGCTGCGCGCCTTGTTCCGTGATAGAGTTCCGACTCATGCGGATCCCTGTTCCAGCGATTGTGGTTCCACTGGTTGTAGCTCTGCTCTACGTCTTTGTGCCTGGCGTCAAGGAGAAGCCTTGGACCGCGCCACGAATTGCTGGCGCAATCCTGGCAGCGGTCGGGTACATCCTGCTTTTGACCGCTCGGATGCAGCTCGGTAAATCGTTCGCCGTTACGCCACAAGCAAAAACTCTCGTTACTCATGGTCTCTATTCGCGAATCCGCAATCCGATTTATGTTTTCGTCAATGTCATGTGGTTGGGGGTCATCCTTGCACTGCATCTTTACTGGTTGTTCGTACCGCTAGCCGCGTTGCTGCTTTTTCAGGTATTTCGAGCACGTCGAGAGGGGCAGGTGCTGCAAGAGGCGTTCGGACAAGCATACCTGGATTATCGAAAGCAGACATGGTGTTGATCTTCGCAGTTCCAGGTTGTGCGTGTGGAATTTGAGGCAGAGTCGGCGATCGATGACGACGATTTTCGACAAGATTCGAGCCGCACGGATATCGTGCGCCCGTACCGCGGAATATTCCAAACATTGATACCCTTGAGTCGGTGAGGACTTATGTCTGGTAGGAGCGCGCTTGTGATTCTAAGACGATGGGGCTTCACGGTAGGACTGCTGGCAGCGGCATTGCCGGCGCTGGCCGCGAAAGGTGCGAAGCCGGAGTTCGGACCGAATGTGCTGATCTTCGATCCTTCGATGTCATCGCAGGCGATCCAGAAGCAGATCGATGCGGTGTATCGAACGCAGGAGCACAACGAGTTTGGGCCGCAGCGGAATGCGCTGTTCTTCCTGCCCGGAAGCTATGCGGTCGACGTGCCGGTGGGGTTCTATACAGAAGTGATGGGGCTGGGCGCGTCGCCTGATGCAGTCCGCATCGCAGGCAATATGCATGCGGATGCGAACCACGAACACAACAACGCGACGACGACTTTCTGGAGAGCTGCGTCGGGGCTCTCGATCGCTCCGGCGGGCGGCACGATGCAGTGGGCAGTGTCGCAGGCAGTGTCGCTGCGGCGCATGCACGTGCGCGGCGACCTGGTGCTGCACCAGCATCGCGGCTGGGCCAGCGGCGGCTGGATGTCAGATTCGCTGGTGGATGGGAATGTCGACTCCGGCAGCCAGCAGCAGTGGATTTCGCGCAACTGCGAGTGGAAGAGTTGGACGGGCTCGAACTGGAACATGGTGTTTGTGGGCGTGGTGCATCCGCCAGCTGGGGCGTGGCCTGAGCCACCGTATACGACGGTGGCGCACACGCCTGTGGTACGAGAGAAGCCGTTTCTGCAGGTGAATGCTGCGGGCGAGTTCAGTGTGCGCGTTCCGGAGCTGTACAGCGACAGCGTAGGGATCACGTGGCGCGGCGGAGAAACACCGGGAGAAACGATTCCGATTACGCAGTTTTATATTGCGCATGCAGATGTAGATACGGCGGAGACGATCAACGCGCAGCTTGACCGGAGCAAGAATCTGATTCTTACTCCGGGGATCTATGATCTGGCCGCTCCGATTCGCGTGACACGGCCACACACGGTGGTTCTGGGACTGGGATTTGCGACGCTGCGTCCGGTGAAGGGCACGGCGGCGATGACGACCGCCGATGCGGATGGGATCGAGATTGCGGGGCTTCTGTTCGACGCGGGGGCGAGCGAGTCTCCAGTGCTGTTGGAGATTGGACGGGATGGAAGCCAGGCGCGACATGCGAAGGATCCAATCACGCTGCACGACGTTTTCTTTCGCGTCGGGGGCGCGGCAGTGGGGCGAACGAAAGTGAACTTGCGGATCAACAGCAACGACACTTTGGTGGACCATACATGGATCTGGAGAGCAGACCACGGCGACGGAGTGGGCTGGGATCTGAATACCAGCCAGAACGGGCTGGTGGTGAATGGGGACGACGTCACGATCTACGGTCTGTTTGTGGAGCATCACCAGCAATTCCAGGTCCTGTGGAAGGGCAATGGCGGAAGAACGTATTTTTACCAGTCCGAGATTCCTTACGATCCTCCGAAGCAGGCGAGCTATACGAGTGCGCCGGGCGTCAATGGGTGGGCTTCATACAAGGTGGCGGACGCAGTCACGAGTCATGAGGCGTGGGGGCTGGGCGTGTATAGCGTCTTTATTTATCCGGACGTGGTGTTGACTCGGGCGATTGAGACGCCGAAGAGGCCGGAGGTACGGTTCCACGACATGATCACGGTGGCGCTGGGAGAGCACGGCGCGATCAACCACGTTATTAATGACACGGGCGAGGCGACCGCGATGAAACCTAGGGTCACGCCTAAGGTGACGAACTTTCCGTGAGCTCAGGTTAGAGATAATCGGGGCGGGCCATCAGAGTCCTCGGCGGGGTCGGCGAATCTTCGCAGCTCGGGATATTTCTGGACTAGCGTAGGCGGGGCTGGGACGCGCTTGCCGGTCAGCATGGCTTTCAGCTCGAGAGCGTTGACTCCGGCCTTGCTTTCGAAGTGATTGTTGGTGATCACGTAGGTGGTCTCGGCTCTCGCGGCGACGGTTTCAATTCGTTCCTTCCAGCCCGCCAGTTCCCTCTCGTTGTAGAGATAGTTGTAGCGGTCGTCGCGGTTGTCGGAGTCGAACCATTGATCGTAGTTGCGTCCGTGGAGGCGTATGTAGGCGAGGGGCGCGGTGACGTGATCCGTGGGGGCGAGCGAGCGTCCGAGGACGGGCTGGTCGATGTTGCAGAAGGCTACATGCTGGTGGGCGAAAGAGGCCAGGGTTTCAGCGTTGTCCCAACTGGAATCGCGCACTTCGACGACCCGCGGATATTCGATGAACTGGCGGAGGAGGCGGTCGAGGTATTCGCGGTTCAGCGAAGTGTTCTTGAAGGAGAGAGGAAACTGGATGAGGAGAGCGCCGAGACGGCCTTCGTTGGCTAGGACGTCGAGGCCTTCGCGGGCGCGGGCTTCGTCGTCGTCGGTGGGGCGGATGGTGGCGGCGGAGGTGGGGCCCATCACGGGCGAGTGGGTGAAGGCGCGATACAGCTTGGCGGTAAAGAGGAAGCGCGGATTGACTGCGGCAACTTTGCGGCACCAGAGCTTGGCGAGTTGGGCCTTGATAGGGCCGTAGAACGACGTGTTGATTTCAGTGGTGTCGAAAAAGCGCGCCAGGTATTCAAGGGGATGCATTTTGCGGTGCTGCATGCCCGAGGGATAGAAGACGCCTTCCCAGTCTTTGTAGGACCATCCGGCGGTGCCGAAGCGAACGTCGTTGGGGAGAGTCTGAGGCAAGCGGGCTGGTGCCGAGGATCCCATGAGTGAAACCGCAGACGGAGGGCAGGGCAAGAGTAGCACACGGGATGGTGAATGGGTCGTCACGGATTGAACTTGCCGCCGACGGCGGGATCATGAAATATGGAGAGCATGCGCAAAATCCTGCTGTCGACTGTGACGCTGTGTCTGCTGACCGTTTCGTTCACGCGCGCGGTGGCGCAGGAAGACTCGGAAGCGGCTCAAGTGAAGGCCCTGGATCCCAAACTGACGGAAGCGTACAAGCAGCGGAAGTTCGATCTGCTGGCTTCCCTGCTGGACGACGATTTCGTCATTACGTTTGAGGATGGCAACGTTTTCGGCAAGACCGGGTACATCAGCTTCAGCGCAGCGTCGACGAATCACGTGGACGTGGCGGATATGACCGACGTCAAGGTGCGGATGCACGGGAATACGGCGATCTTGACGGGGGTGTATCACGAGAAGAGCTAAGGATAAGGACGGACCCTACGACTATCACGACCGGTTTACCGATGTTTGGATGAAGGCGGGCGGAAAATGGCGGCTGATTGCGTCGCACTACGCGATTCCGGTGAAACCGTAATTCTGGTTCCGCTATTGCGCCGGAGCTTGTTGCGCGGACAGAGTCTGATTGAGCTGACTGGCTAACTGGTTGGCCTGCTCGTTGGAGATTTCAACCTGGCCTTCGAGCACGACGCTCAGGCCACCCACTCCCAGATCCCGGAATTTTGCGCTTTGCAGCGTGGCGGAGTTCTGCACTGCCGGCGGAAGTGCAACTTTGAAATCCGTTCCGACGCGCGCCGCAGACAGCACCGACTGGGCGACCTTGTTTTGCAGGTCCTCACCCAACGCCCCGGAATGCAATACGTCGCTCAACATGCCCGTAGCATCGACGCGGCCGAAGGCGGCTTTTACCACCAAGGTGTTCTGCTTTTCTTTCTCAATAGCGACAGTCAGCTTGATCTCGACGGTTCCGTCGCTCTCGGCCAGTTCGGTGGAAGTCGGCTGACCTGAGGCACGGAGACACATCCAGCGTTCAAAGTGCAGCCGCACGACCAGCAGGCTTGCAGGAGCCGCGGGCGTGAGCCTGGCCTGCTGGATGGAGACGCGCTGTCCGCAGGTTTCGGAGGAATCGATTTGGGAGCGAAGAACATCGGTGATACTTTGTTGGAGCTCGGTCAAATCCGCTATTAGCTCGAGTCTGAAGGTGCGCCGGCCGCCCTGCGCCGCGCTCTGCGAAAGTACTCCCGAAACCGTGACAGGGATGGTCAAATTCTGAATGCCGACCGACCGCTTCACCTGAGGAAGAATGAACGCCAGATCCTCGCCCGTCGCCAGCGTGATACTCATCTCCCGTCCGAGCGCGAGTTGCAGGTTGTAGAAATCGGTGAGCGCTTTATCGAGACTCTCGGCGTGGGGTGTGAGTTCCGGAGCGGCCGACTTGAGTTCCAAACTTTGATTGAGTCGTTTCTGTTCCAGATCGAGATCGACGTCCGTCTTGGCCAGTTTCTTGGCGATATCTTTCAACCCAGCCTTTTGCGCGGGTGAGAGGCCTTCCAGGAACTTCTTGTTTCCGATGCGGGCGTTATCGAGAGCGTGGTCCAAAGGCTCGCGCCGGCCAGAGTTGGTCGCGCCATTTTCCTTGTGCAACTGCTGCAGAAGCGCTTGCAGTTCCGCTTGCGCCGTTTCGATACTCTTGATCAGGCCCTGAAACTCCGCGATCTGTTGGCTGGTCGCCTGCAGAGCAAGAGCCTGGTGAAAATCCTTCATGCTGTCCTTTTCGTCGACTCCGCTCGGACGGCTGATCCCGGAGATGCCACTTCCGCCCGCCATACCGCCTCCGCCGTGGCGCTGGGCAGTTGCTGTAATGGAACAGGAGAGCAAGATACAGGCCAGGACCAGACCGTTAACGGTGGAGAAGGAAATCCCTCTTCGAAGCATGACGCATGTCCCCAGACAAACCAAGTGTGAGATTGAAGCGAAACAGCCAGTATGGAAGTACAACCAGGAGGGCGCATCAATCGGGCCAAAACTGGCGACCTGACCAAACTGGCGACGTTCTCTAGCTTCACTCAAACGCAGGGAAAAAGCCACCATTTTTACAGTTCTTTGCAAACCGGGGGCTACGCCCTTGTTTAAGGCGATCCAGGCGACCCCGCAGGTCGCGGTGATAAACCAGCACGCGGAGGTTCTGTGTGGTTCGAGTGCTAGGATTTCTCCATGGCAGTCAAACTGGAGTCAGAACAGAGTCGAACCGCAGGCGGATTCGGAGGGCGCACGGTGCTCTCGTTCGAAAGCCGGCGCTCGGCGGAAATTGCAACCCTGATTGAGAACTGCGGGGGGCGCGCCATGGTGGCTCCCGCCACCCGAGAGGTTCCGGCAGCCAATAGCGCAGACGTGGCACACTTTGCCGGCGCGTTGTTGGAAGGCAAGGTCGATCTCGTCATCTTCTTGACGGGCGTGGGGACACGAGCGCTGGTTCGAGCCATCGAGCCGTTCTGCGCACGGGAAGAGTTCGTTTCCGCTCTGAGCAAGGTCCCGGTGCTGGCGCGTGGGCCCAAGCCGGTCGCGGCGTTGAAAGAACTGGGCGTGCCCATCCAGTGGAACGTGCCGGAGCCGAATACTTGGCGTGAAATCCTGAAGGTTCTCGATACGAACAAGGTGGCTCTGCAGGGGCAACGGGTCGCCGTGCAGGAGTATGGCATTCCCAGCAAAGATCTGGTGCAGGGTCTGCAAGAGCGTGGGGCCGACGTGCTGGCCGTGCATGTGTACGACTGGGCTCTGCCGGAGGATACTGCGCCGCTCAGGAGTGCGATCCAGGCCTTGATTGCTGGGAATGTGGAGGTGGCGCTGTTCACGGCGGCGATTCAGGTGCATCACCTGCTGCAGGTCGCCGAAGAGATGAGTTGCAAAGATTCTCTGGTGGCTGCGCTGGGCAAAGTCAAAGTGGCCTCGATTGGGCCGGTGACTTCGGAAGCGCTGGGAGAATACGGGATCCCGGTGAGCATGGAGCCGACTCATCCGAAGATGGGGTTCCTAGTGCGAGAAGCAGCGGGAGCTTAGCTCGGAATTCTGCTATTCCAACGACAACACAACCCAATAGACGCCGGTGGGATAGGTGTCGGTACGGCTGTAGCAGGTGCCGATGGAGAAACTGTGTAGCGTGGGGCTGGTGATCGCGTGGGTTGTTCCGTTGGGCAGGGTTTCGGGATGCAGGCTGGTGTAGGTGAGCACGGTGGAGCGTTCCGCGAGTTTGTGAACGGGAGACGTCCCGAGTTTGTCGGCGTGTGCCATGGAGCAGGCGGCGTCATCAGCGGTGATCAGGTCGCGGCGCGTCAGTACGGATTGGCCGCTCTGGTGGCGACTCTGATTCACGGCCGCGGCGATGCGCTCTTTCACCTGGGCAGAAGAATAGTTGGGGAGGGCGTGCCCGAAATCTTGCACGATGTAGAGGCGGTCTCCGCTTCGAACCACACCCAACCCGACCACGTTATAGGCCGGATTGAGCAGGTTCGCGCGATGGGGAGGGGAGAGCATGAGGTGTTCGTGTCCGTGTTCGGCGTCGTAATCAAGCGCCACGTTTTCTCCCTCTTGATCGAACTGGAGGGCAGTCGTGGCGGCGAGACGTACTGGGAGGGAGGGCTCGCCGTTAAATTGGTGCGAAAGCTGCCGAGCCTGGAGCATCGCCAGCGCGTGGGTACGTGCGGCTTGGGAGAGTCCATTGTCGAGCGTGAGAGGGGGGGCGCCGGCCTGCTTTCGGGACTGGTTGGCTAGTGCCAGCAACTGTTCTTCGGTCTGAATCTCGTAATCGTGAAATGGAATGTCGGGGGCTTTCGCGGCCACCGACTTCAGCGACGCTTTTTGCGTTGACTGGCCTGGAGGCGCGGGGCCTTCCGCGGGAGAAGCCATCAATCGGGTGGCGGGCTGAACGGTCGCGGAGGCCATCAGCAGCAGGAACGCCAGCAATAGTCTGGGGGATCTAAGCATCAATTTGGCCTATCCAACGAGATCCTGGGAGGGATCGAGTTCAGGCTCTAACTTTCCTATCGGCTCAAGTTCGTTACGGGCGCAATCTTTGTTGCTAGTGCTAGGCTAGGGGTTGGGTGCGAGGTCGAGAAGTTACCTGTGACCATGGAACTAGGGATCAGTGGGGGCATTGGCCTATTGTTTGGCTGCCTGCTTGCGTGGCTGGCGCTGCGTTCGCGCACCGCAGCTCTGCAGGCTCGTTTGTCGTTGACGGAAAAGGAATTAGCGGCCGTAAAGGTTGATCTGGCGCGGGTTTTGGCCGATCAGCGGCAACTGGTGGAGAGCCGGGCGAGATTAGAATCTGCTCTGGAATCCGAACGAAAGACCAGCAACGAAAAGATCGAATTGCTGACGAAAAGCGGGGAGCGCGCCGCCACGGACTTGCAAAATGCGTTCAAGGCGCTGGCTGCAGATGCGCTGACCAGCAACAGCACTTCTTTCCTGCAGATAGCGCAGGAGACGTTGAAGCGGTTTCAGAGCGAAGCGAAGGGCGATTTGGACGCGCGGCAGAAAGCGGTCGCGGATCTGGTCACGCCGGTGCGCGAGTCGCTGAGCAAGGTGGACGCGCAGATTCAGCAGATGGAAATTGCGCGTGGCGAGGCTTATGGCGATTTGAAGGCGCAGGTGCAATCTCTGATCTCCACACAACGAGAATTGCAATCCGAGACGGGGAATCTGGTGCGCGCGTTGCGCACTCCGAATGTGCGGGGACGTTGGGGAGAAATCCAGTTGCGGCGGGTGGTGGAGATTGCTGGGATGCTCCCCTACTGCGACTTTACGGAACAGGGAACCGTGATTGGCGAAAGCGGACGGCTTCGGCCCGATCTCGTGGTGAAGTTGCCTGGCGGGAAGCATGTGGTGGTGGATGCGAAGACTCCGCTGCAGGCGTTTCTTGAGGCTTTCGAAACTACCGACGAAGAAGCACGGCGGGCGTGCCTGGCGAATCATGCGCGGCAGGTGCGCGACCACATGAAGACGCTGGCCGGCAAGAATTATTGGGAGCAGTTCGAGGCTACGCCGGAGTTCGTAGTAATGTTCCTGCCGGGGGAAACGTTTTTCAGTGCGGCGCTGGAACAGGATCCGACACTTATTGAACAGGGCGTGCTGCAGCGGGTGATTCCGGCTTCGCCGACTACCTTGATCGCGCTGCTCAAGGCCGTTGCCTACGGATGGAACCAAGAAAAGCTCGCGCGGAACGCGCATGAGATCAGCAATCTGGGGAAGGAACTGCACGACCGATTGCGCAAGCTCGCGGGGCACATCACGGGAGTTGGAACCAATCTCGACCGGGCTGTTGAGGCTTATAACCAGGCTGTGGGATCGCTGGAGAATCGGGTGCTGGTTTCGGCTCGGAAATTCGCCGAGTTGGGAGCGTCGGTGGCGGAGGACATTCCGGAGTTGGAGCCGATTGAGACTACGGCGCGGGCGCTGTCGTTTGAGTGGGACGACGATGAGACGCTTCCGGAGCCAGCGAAGAAGGGCGAGCGGAAGGCGGGGTAGTATTCGTTTTTAGTCCGCGCGAGATCCCTCGCTTCGCCTGAAAAACGGCTCCGCTCGGGATGACGCCATCGAGAGATCATTTGACCACCTCACGCTAATCGTCTGATCCTTGTCGGAGGCTCTCATGCATCATTCCGGGCAACGTTTTGCCCATCGTATCTTCGCTCTCATCGTTGCAGCGTGTTTACTCGTCGTCGCCTGCCAGGCGCAGGCTATCGCTCCGGTCATCACTGTTGACCACGGGCAGAATGCGCCGCAGCAAATTTCGAAGTCATACGTGATTCTGGTTTCGCTTGACGGCTTCCGTTACGACTACGCGAAGCGGTATCACGCCGAGCATCTGCTGGCCCTCGCGGCCAACGGGGCGAGCGCGCCGGAGGGGATGCTTCCCTCTTATCCTTCGATCACCTTTCCCAACCACTACAGCATCGTTACCGGACTCTATCCGGAGCATCATGGCATCGTGGCCAATAGCTTCTACGATCCAGGGCGGAAGGAAACGTACAATTACCGCGATAGCAAGACGGTGGGCGACGGCACGTGGTATGGCGGGACTCCGCTGTGGGTGCTGGCTGAGCAGCAAGGTATGCGGTCGGCTTCGTTCTTCTGGGTGGGTTCCGAAGCGGACATTCAGGGAGTTCGCCCCACCTATTATTTGAAGTTCGACGCAAGGTTTCCCAACCCAAAGCGAGTTGAACAGGTTCTTGCCTGGCTCCGGCTACCCCCGGAACAGCGGCCTCACTTCATCACGCTGTATTTTTCGGACACGGACAGCGCCGGACACCGCTTTGGGCCGGATAGTCCGCAGGTCGCCGACGCGGTACATGAACTCGACGGAGAAATCGGGAAACTGATGGATGGCCTCAGAGAGATAAAGTTACCGGTGGATCTGATCGTGCTGGCCGACCATGGGATGGTGAAGGTGGAAGGCGATCCGATTCACCTCGGTCAGTATGGGTTTACCGCTTCATTGTTCTCCCCAATCGTTGGGTTGGGGCTCTATGCAAAGTCCGATACCGACGCAGAGAAGGCGTACGAGGCCATGCGCGGAAAAAGCGATAAGTTTGCGGTTTATCGGCGCACCTCGGTGCCCGCTTACCTTCACTTTGACAGCAATCCACGCGAGGGCGACCCGGTGGTTGTGCCGAATGGACCTTATTTCCTCAGCACCGACACAGACCCTGACGCCCCGGAGCATCCGGTCGGTGCGCACGGATTCGACGTGACCCGCATGCCCGAAATGAAGGCGCTATTCGTGGCCGCCGGTCCAGACATTCGACACGGAGTTTTGCTGGAGCCGTTTGAGAACGTGAATGTGTATCCGCTGGTCGCGAGGATGCTGGGCCTAGACATAACAAAGCTGAAGACAGGGCCGATCGACGGAAAGCTCGGAGCGCTGGAAGGAATTCTGCAAAACAAGTAGCGGCCAAGCCTTGCCTTTGCCCACTCCGCCCGGAAGCATTCGAAAGCCTTCCGAACCGGACTGTCTTCCCCTCCAACATCCTGTAGGAACTTCGCGAATCCGCTATTCTTGAGCGGATCTGAAATCCATCAAACGAGGTTGGCGTCCCTAAACCCAAGAATCGCAAGGAAAATGGGATACCGAATTCCACAGAAACCTCCAAAAAGACATACTTACCGTTCGAAAATGCATCTATAATTTCGGAAGTGGCTTTATCTGCGGGACTTAGCCGTTAGAGGAATGGGGCTCGAGGTGGCAGCGAAGTTGCTCATTGAGGATCGGTGGGAAGTCCGTTCCACGCCTCCACAGCCCCCTGGGGGTTCGGGGCCAACGCCGAAACCCATGAATCGGGAAAGCCAAGCTCGCTTTGTTGCAGTCCTGTTGTTCCTGCTGACAGTGGCTGCGGTGGTCTTTGCCGGCTTCAATCTACAAAAGGAACGTGATTCTGCCGCTCCCGACGATGGAGTTTGGTGGGTAGAGCACGAGGGCCGCCTGGTGGCCGACCGTGTCGATCCCATTGGGCCAGGCGCGAAAGCCGGGATCAAGGTGGAAGACCAGTTGGTATCGGTCAACGGCCAGGAGATCAAGAGCACCCCGGGGCTCGAGCGCCAGCTTTACAACACGGGAGTCTGGTCAAAAGCGACTTATTCGCTGATCCGGCAGACGGTCCCGCTGGATTCGAGCGTGATTCTGGTTCCCGCGGATCGATCCCTTAATAATTCACTGCGGCTGATTGCTCTGATCTACCTGGGCATCGGGGTTTATGTCCTGTTGCGGCGTTGGACTGCGCCCGGATCGACGCACTTCTACGTTTTCTGCCTGGTATCGTTCGTCGCGTACTCGTTCAAGTACACAGGCAAACTGAACGACTTTGACTGGACGATTTACTGGTGCAACATAGTCGCGTGGGTTCTGCAACCGACGCTATTTTTGCACTTCGTTCTCACATTTCCCGAGAGGCGACACTTCGTTCGGCAGCGTCCGTGGCTGTTAGCGCTGGTTTATGTGCCGGGCGCGATGCTGCTGGCAAGGCACATTTTTGCCCTTCGGCTGGCTCAGGCCAGCGGGTATTTGCGATGGGACATGGACCGGCAGGAAATGGCGTACGGGGCGCTTCTGTTCATCGCCGCTGCGGCGGTGCTGTGGGATAGCTACCGTCTGGCCGGCACGACCATCCTGCGTCAGCAACTGAAGTGGGTCACGCGTGGAACCGTTCTGGCCATCGTTCCTTACACGCTGTTCTACGTCGTGCCGTTTCTGATGGGTTCGCTGCCCGGTACGTGGATGAAGTTGTCTGTCCTGTTCCTGGGCTTGCTGCCGTTGACGTTTGGTTTCGTGATCTTCCGTTATCGCCTGATGGACGTTGATCTGATCTCCAAGCGGGTTGTGGTCTATACGCTGGCGGTCACGGCTGTGGTGGGAATGTATTTCGCGCTGGTCGCGGGAGTCGCCACGCTGGTCCACATGCGGCAGAAGGAAACCGGACCGGTGGGCCTCATTCTGGCGGTAGTGGTCACCGCGCTCTTGTTTGATCCGGTGCGCAAGTGGATTCAGGATCGCGTCGACCAGTTTTTCTATCGCACCGTCTACGACTACCGACGAACACTGATTGAGTTCGGCCGTGAACTGGGCTCGGAAACCGATCTGAATGCTCTGCTTTCTTCCGTGGTGGATCGACTGTCGCGAACCTTGTCGGTGAACCGGATCGCGATTTTCCTTCGGGCGGGAGAGGAAGTAGACGAGTTCGTCCTCTCCAAGTCGGTAGGCATGAACCCGATGGGTAAACTCGACCTGACGTTCCTGGACACCCCTCGACCGGAGCCCGCCGGGCACATGTTCTTCGAGAATACGCACCAGGTGCCGCGCGAGACGGCCGGATCGCAGGATGCCATCGCCCGGCTCGATTTGAACTACTACATTCCTTGCCGCGCGCAGCAGAAGACCGTGGCGGTGCTTGGACTGGGAAAGACCAGCAAGGGCGACTACCTCTCGAGCGAAGACATCGAGTTGCTGGAGACGCTCGGTGGGTATCTGGGCATCGCGATTCAGAACGGTCGCCTTTATGCTTCGCTGCAACAGAAAGTTGCCGAATACGAGCGCCTGAAAGATTTCAACGAGAACATTGTCGAGTCGATCAACGTGGGCATCATGGCGCTCGACATGGAAGACCGCATCGAAAGCTGGAATGCGCAGATGGAAGTAATGTACGCGCTGCCGCGCTGGCAAGCTCTAACGCAACCGGTGCGCAGCATCTTCCCGGCGGAATTTGTGGAGGAGTTTTACCGGGTACGGCAAAACGCCGGCATCAACAATCTGTACAAGTTCCGGCTGCAGACTCCGGCGGGCGAAACGCGCACGGTCAACGTGGCTATTGCGCCGCTAGTGACGCGCAAGTTCCAGGTCATCGGGCGGCTCGTCATTATGGACGACATCACGGAGCGCGTGGAGCTTGAGGGCCAGCTTTCGCAAGCGGACAAGCTCTCGTCGATCGGGCTGCTGGCAGCCGGAGTGGCGCACGAAGTCAACACGCCGTTGGCTGTGATTTCGTCTTATACCCAGATGCTCGCCAAGCAACTGCAGGGCGATCCGCAGAAGTCGGGACTGCTGGAGAAGATCACGCGGCAGACGTTCCGCGCTTCGGAAATCGTCAACAACCTGTTGAACTTCTCGCGCACCAGCGGGACCGAGTTTGCCGACCTCAACCTCAATAAAGTAATTACCGACACGCTCGCGCTGCTGGAGCACCAGTTCAAGACGGCGAAGATTCAGGTGAACTCCGAGTTGACGGCGGGGATTTCTCCGATTCAGGGAAATCCGGGAAGACTGCAGCAGGTCTTCCTGAACCTGTTTCTCAATGCCAAGGACGCGATGCCGGGGGGCGGCAAGCTCAACGTGGCTACGACCAATGGCGACATGGTGAGCGTGCGGGTTTCGGACACTGGGTCGGGCATTGCGCCAGAGCATATTCAGCGGATTTACGATCCGTTTTTCACCACGAAGACGGCGCCCAAAGAAGGTCAGAACCGTGGAACCGGACTGGGACTTTCCGTCACGTACGGCATCATCCAAGAGCATGCGGGCAAGATTCGTGTCGAAAGCAATCCAGGTTCCGGGACGACCTTCGCCCTGGATTTCCCCCTGAGCAGGAAGGCAGTGCATGTCTGAAGCAGCAGTCATTGCGCGCGGCACGATGAACGGCAACCCGTCGCCGGCGGGCTCGGTGCTCATCATTGACGATGAGGCGGAGATCCGCGAATCGCTGCAGACGCTGCTCGAAATGGAGAGCTTCGAAGTTGAGACTGCAGTGAGTGGCGAAGACGGGCTCGCGCAAATGGCAGACCGGCCCTTCGATCTGGTGCTGCTCGACCTGACCCTGCCCGGACGGGATGGAATGGAGATTCTCTCGGAGATTCACTCGCACGACTCGCGCCTGCCCGTCATCATGATTACCGCGTATGGCACGGTGGAAAATGCCGTGCGCGCCATGCAGTCGGGCGCGGCGAATTTCGTGCAGAAGCCTTGGGACAACGAAAAACTTCTTGCCGATGTGCGCGCTGCGGTGGGATGGCGCCGGGCCGAAGAAGAAAACGTACAGCTCAAGCGCGCGCTCAAGCAGCGTTACAACTTTGAAAACATCGTGGGCAAGAGCGAGCCCATGCTGAAGATTTTTGACCTGGTCGCGCAGGTGGCGAACAGCCGGTCGACTGTGCTACTGCAGGGCGAAAGCGGCACCGGCAAAGAAGTGATTGCAAAGGCCGTGCACCTGAATTCTCCGCGACGTGACAGGCCGTTCGTTCCGGTGAATACGGGGTCGATGCCGACTGACCTGCTGGAGTCTACGCTCTTCGGTCATGTGAAGGGAGCGTTTACCAGCGCCATCGCGTCGAAGAAGGGGCTGTTCGAGGTTGCGGACAAGGGCACGCTGTTCCTGGACGAGATCGCTACGATGGGGCTGGAGACGCAGGCCAAGATTCTGCGCGTGCTGCAGGACCGGCGGTTTATGCATCTGGGCGGGATTCAGGAGATTCAGGTGGACGTGCGCATCATCGCTGCCACCAATATTGATCTGCGCCAGATGGTACGCGAGGGGCGGTTCCGAGAAGATCTGTTCTACCGGTTGAACGTGATCACCGTGGAACTCCCGCCGCTGAGGCAGCGCAAGGAAGACATTCCGCTTCTGGTTGAATTCTTCCTGAAAAAATATGCCGAAGAAAATGGACGCACTACGCCGCGCATCACTCCGGAGGCGCTGCGTCCACTGATGGCTTACTCGTGGCCGGGCAATGTGCGAGAACTGGAGAATGTCATCGAACGTGCTGTCGTTCTTTCGTCTGGACCAGAGATCAGCATGGACTTGCTGCCGGACTCGATGATGGGGCGTGGTTCTTCGCTGACGCTGCACGACGCGCCGTCCGACGCGTCGCTGTTTGAGATCATCGGGGACGTGGAGCGCCGCATCATCATCGACATGCTCGAACGGTGCAACTGGAACCAGACCGAGGCCGCTGAGCGCTTCCACGTGCCGTTGTCTACGCTGAATCAGAAAATCCGGCGGCATAATATTGAGATTAAGAAGAAGGGGCGGGGGTAGGAGCAGTTCTTAGTTCTTAGTTCTTAGTTCTTAGCTCTTAGCCCGTAGCTCTTTGCCCGTAGTCGACCCTCATCCCTAGCGAAACCGACGGATATCAGTTCCAGCTGACGGCTGATCGCTGACAGCTTTCTCTGTTATAGTTCGGTCAAGCCAGTGCCTCGCACCCGATGCCCGGCTTTCCGAATCGCATGGAACTGACCTCGCCCACGGAGTTCGCCAAGCAGAAAGTCCAGGCGGTTCAGGATTACACCTTGCTGGCTGCACATTCGGTCAGCAATCTGTTCCGCAAGCCCCTCTATTTTGCGGACATGGTGCAGCAGGCCGACCTGATCGGCGTGGGATCGCTGCCCATTGTCGTGTTGACTGGGTTCTTCACCGGCGGCGTGCTTGCCCTGCAAACCGCGAACACGCTGCAGCGCTTCGGTTCCATCACTCTGATCGGCCAGTTGGTTTCCACCTCCATGGTGCGCGAGCTGGGGCCTGTGCTAACCGGGCTGATGGTTGCGGGACGCAATGCTTCGGGCATGGCCAGCGAGTTGGGATCCATGGTGGTCACTGAGCAGATCGACGCGATGCGCGCGCTGGGCACCGATCCGATGAAGAAGCTCGTGACTCCGCGCGTCACCGCGACGGTGTTCATGCTGTTCTTCCTCAGCATCATTTCGGATCTGGTCGGACTGGCAGGCGGCCTCTTCGTGGCCAAATTGTTCCTCAACCTCGATGCCCGGCAATATTGGGCGAATGCTTGGCAGACGCTCGTTTTTCAAGACGTTTTCATGGGATTACTCAAGCCAGTTCTATTCGGTTTCATCATCGCGACGATCGGTTGTTATTACGGCATGACCGCGCGGGGGGGCACGCAAGGCGTGGGCCGGGCAACGACGCAGGCCGTTGTAGCTGCCTCTGTGTCTATTCTGGTCACCGACTTTTTTGTCACCAAGCTGTTGATTTCCATTTTGTCGTACCGGTAAACGCATGTCTGCGCCAACGCTGCCTATCGACCATGCTGCCGCCGTCACCGAGCGGCCGTCTGGGTCGGCCATTGTTTTCGAAGACGTGCATCTGGCATTTGAGGAAAATGAGGTCCTGCGCGGCGTCTCGTTTCATTTGCCTTTTGGAGAAACCAAGGCGCTGTTCGGCGTCGCGGGATCGGGCAAGAGCACGATTCTGAAGCTCGCGCTGGGCTTGCTACGCCCGGACTCTGGGAAGATCACCGTTCTCGGCAACGAAGTCACCGAGATGCGCGAACAGGATCTTTTTCCCATGCGCGGCAAGCTTGGCATGGTATTCCAGGAAAGCGCGCTGTTCGATTCCCTCACGGTGAGCGAAAACGTTGCCTACCGCTTGATGGAAGAGCATGGAATCTACGATGAAGAGATCGACCGGCGGGTACGCGAATCTCTCCGCTTTGTCGAGTTGGAACACACTCTCGACCTGTTTCCTTCTGAACTATCGGGAGGCATGCGACGGCGGGTGGCCATTGCACGCGCCATCATTACTCACCCGGAACTGCTGCTCTACGATTCACCCACGGGCGGTCTCGATCCCGTCACGTCCAATACGATCGTGGAACTCATCATGAAGCAACGCGATGTTTACCGCACCAGTTCCCTGCTGGTCACGCACCGCCTGCAAGACGCCTTCACCTTGGCCACGCATGAATTCGATCCACAGACTAACCAGTTACGGGTGTTGCCACGGGGGCAGTACTGCGATGTGCCGATGAGCTTTCTGATTTTGCGCGACGGTAAAGTAATTTTCGACGGGGACGTTCGGCAGTTGACCCACACCAAAGACGACTACATCCGGGAATACATCTCTTAGGCTGGCTTAATGCCCTATTCCCTGGCAGAAAAACAGATTGAACAACTCTCAAACTGGATTGCGACGTACATCGCAGAACAGCGTGCCGCTTTTCAAGGCAAGGCAGCGTCAATCGAGGGAAAGCACCATAGGGCGCTGCAGGCGTTCTTCCCGGCCGACGTGCTGAACAATGTGCGAGTGGTCCGCGGGCGCGCACCTGAACCACCGTTTTACCCGCAGCTGCGCGCGCTGGGGATCCGCAATGCGCTCCCGTTTTCAGACATGGCCGGAATCACATTCCAGGATGTGACTGTGCACGTCGAACCGTTTACGCTTCCGCTGCTTTTTCATGAACTGGTGCATGCGGTGCAGTATAAGCACCTCGGCTTGCAGGGATTCGCGGACGCATATGTTCGTGGATTTCTGACCGGTGGTTCCTACGAGGAAATACCTCTTGAGAAACAGGCGTATGAATTAGAAGGCAAGTTCTCGGCGAACTCCGCGGCGACGTTCTCCGTTGAGGACGACGTGAGAGATAGAATTCGTGCGAAGCGATTCTAAGACGCGGCCGGCCTGACGATCACTTGCCCGCCATCGCCTTTTCCACATCCGCGGCTTTGGATGGGGCTGCCGCGCTCAACTTGATCAGTTTGCCGTCGGCGCCGACGTAGAAGTCGTCTTCGATGCGCACGCCGATGTTTTCTTCCGGGATATAGATTCCGGGCTCGATCGTGAACGCCATGCCCGGACCGAGCGGGACTTTGTAGTCGCCGGGATCGTGCACGTTCAATCCAATGTAGTGGCCCAGGCCATGAATGAAATATTGATCGAGGGGCTGGCCGTGGAGATCTTTGCCGTGCGACTTGATGTAGTCCTTGGCCACTTTGTTGAGCGACGCATCGGTGTCGCCAAACAACATCGACTTCCCTGACTGGAAGGCGGCAATGGCGGCTTCCTGCGCGCCGAGGACGATGTCGTAGATCTCGCGCTGCCGCGGGGTGAAGTGGCCGTTTATTGGCAACGTGCGGGTGATGTCGGCGGAGTACATCGAGTATTCGCCGGCCGCGTCAATGACCACGACGTCGCCCGCCTTCATGGTGTTGCTGTTGTCCGAGTAATGAAGCACTGTGGAATTGTGCCCCGAGCCCACGATTGGCGAATACGCGGGACGCTCGCAGCCGCGTCTTGTCCATTCATATTGCATCAGTCCAGAGATTTCAAATTCGGTGACGTTGGGCTTCACCGCTTTCATGGCGGCCACGTGAGCGGCCACGGAAGCGTCGACTGCCTTGCGGATCAGGGCCGCTTCGCCCGCGTCCTTGACGGTGCGCACGGAGGACAGCATCGGCTTCACGTCTTGGAAAAACAGGAATGCATTGGTGCGCTTCAGGAACGTCAAAGGCTCTGCGCTGGCGGAGGTTTCTCCCTGCGAGGCGACGTCGGTGTAGATTACCGAACGATTGCCGGCCAGAACTTTCGAGACGTCCTCCGGCAGCTTCGCCATGTCTTCCACGCGGTCGAAGCCGGTGATCTTCGATGCGTCGGGATTTTCCGCGCCCAGTTTCGGTCCGGTAAATTTCTCCAGCCGCAGGTTGTGGGGAGGAAGAAAGAGAATCTCGGTGTAGGGGCGAGCGGGGTTGTCGTCTTTGGCTTCCACCGCGGGTGCAATCAGCAATGCGACACCCGGCTCGGTCACACCGGAGAGATAGTAGAAATTGTCATCTTGTCGAAAACCGTAGACCGCGTCACCGGCCTCGAGCGGGGCGAACAGCACAACAACACCCGCCGCCTTCTTGGCCAGGGCTTCACGGCGGGCATGATAATCCGCGTTGGGTTGTCGATCGAGGGCGTTTCCGAAAGAGCAGGCTAAGACGAAAATGGCAAAAGAAAGCACAAGCTTCCGCATCAAGGCTCCATGACTACGATTTTGTATTCCGATAGGGCGACTCTATTTTGGCGCCGAAGACAAGTTCTTCCCGGCCTGAATGAATGACGCCACATTGGCCTTGTCGATCAGGCCCGAGCCTGTGTCCACAAAGCTGGGGATGGGCGCGAAAGTGTCCTTCGACCAATCCGTGTCCAGCGAAGACGGCTTGTGGTGATAGAGATTGTCGAGCATCTGCATGCCGACAAAAGCCATGGTGTAGGGTTTCTGGGCAATCGTGGCGGCGATGAGGCCTTTCTGAATCCAGTCGAGTGTCTCCGGGTCGGTGTCCATGGCGATCACGACTTTGCCCCTCACCTTATAGCTGTTGAGGACCCCGGCTACTTCCTTTCCCGATTGCGCTTCCAGACAAACGAATCCGTCGACTTTGTCGCGCTCTTTTCCCACGATCTGGGTTGCAGTATCGAAGGCGATGCGGGGATCGCCCTGGATATCGACCACGCGTGTGATCTTGATGTTGGGAGTCTTGGCGAGAGCGTCTTTGTAACCGCGCAGGCGGTCTTGCAGGTTGGGCTGGTCGGGCATGGTAAAGACCACGACGTTCCCCTTGCCTTTCAATTCCTGCGCCAGTCGTTGTCCGCCGGTTATGCCGGCTTGATAGTTGTTGGTGCCGATGAAGAACAGTCTCTTGCTCGCAGGCCCGTCGGAATCGATGGTAATTACGGGGATGCCAGCCGCCACAGCCTTATCGATGCTGTCCTTGAGCAGCGCCGCATCGGTCACGTCCAGCAAAATGCCGGTCGCTTTCTTCTGCACTGCCTGATCCAGAGCGTCGCGCTCGGCCTTGGGATCGAAGTTCTGCGGCCCCGTAAAATCGGAACGTACTTTCATCTGCGCGGCAGCATTGGAAAAGCCTGCTCCCGCGGCCTTCCAGTAAGGAAGTTGCAAATTTGCCGAGACCAGAACAAAGAATTCGTCGGAGTCGTGGGCGGCGCCGCAACTCAGGGTTAATACCAACAGGACGGCGACGGCGGCCGAGTGGAGAATCGTACGCGAGCGGAGCATCGCATCCTCCTTTCGAACAGCGCTCATGCCGGACTGATGCATTCCTGCCGGATGAGAACAATCAGCGACAGGATTGTAAACGAGCGGGCAAGCGAAGACCAGAAGTCAGCGGAGGGCGTTGTCGAGCAGACCCGAGATGACTGCGCCGTCGACCTCGCCAGATCGGTTGTAGAGCGCCGATCCTGACGCGTCGAGGATGACGACATGAGGAATGTGGCCGCGGAAATATTTCTTCTTGAGTTCCTTCTGCTCCCGAGAAAGATGCTGGTCGATGTCGATCACCACAAACTGGACGCGCCCCTTATACATTTCGTAGAGGCCCACGCTACGCCGCGCCTGCCGCTTGGAGTTAAAGCAGCCCTCGCCATACATAATCACGTACGCCGGCTTGCCCGCGACGAAGCCGGCGTCCATGCTGTCGCCCGTGATGAGGGGGCCATCCTGGCTGTCGCTGGTGTAGTCGAGTTTGGGATTCAGTTTGAGGTTTTCCGCAGCAAATGCTGGGACGACCAATGTCAACATCGCGATCGTCGTAATGACAAATCTGTTCATGACCCACTCCCAATCGAGAATCAGAACTGTCTGAAGAGTCGGTACTGCCTCCTGAATAAGACCCACCACGAAGGAAAAAGTTACAGGCCTTGCCGGCAGCACATAGGATACTCCCGTGATTCCCGACATTGTTTTTCGGAGTGCGTCGATGTACCTTTATTGGCGCTTGCTCGGGTATTTTCAACCGTTTCAATTCCCTCTAGGTTTAAAGGAGAATCTGCTGTGGCTCTTCGACGATGGTTTCCGATTTGTCTGTCCACTCTGATCGGTATCGCGATCATGGCGAGCACCGCCCGCGCCAGCGGTATGCTTCCAAGCGGCGGCGATGTCCATTGCCACGTGGTTCCGGCGCACGAACCTACCTCAGCCGAAAAGGCCTACCTGGCCGGCAACGCAAGCCAGGCAGAATCTCTCTATCGCGAGGCCCTCGGCAAAACGCCGCACGACGCAACCCTGACCGCCGGATTGGTCCGATCCCTGCTGCGCGAGCAGAAAGTTGACGACGCTACCTCCGCCGTTGCCACTGAACTTGCCACCGCGCCAAACTCTGTTCCGCTGCTCACCGCGTCGGCCGAGGTGCAATACCGCCAAGGCAAAATTGCACAGGCGTTTGCCACAGTCAACGAGGCATTCAAGATCGACCCATGCAATCCCCGCCTTTATCTCATCAGCGCCCGCATTTTTCGTCTCAACTCGATGTATGCCTCAGAACGGCGCGACATCGCCACAGCCCACGCTCTCGATCCGTCAGACATGGATATTCGCCGGACGTGGCTCGGCACTCTGCCGCTCACGCAGCGCATCGATCAACAAAAGCAATTTCTGGCGACAGCTAATGGAATGGACCCTGAAGAACGAGCGCGTGCGGAAAAGGGGCTTCCCAATCTGATTCGGTGGGCCAGCAACTCCGACAAAACCTGCCACGTAGCGTCCGACACCAGTTCGACTGAGCTCCCGATGGTGCCGATTCTGGCGGAGGGGAATAGCCGGCGGATTCAGAGTTGGGGACTTCGCGTTCTGTTCAATAGCAAAGAAACCATCCTCGGGGTAGACACCGGCGCTTCCGGGTTGATCATCAACCGGGCGGTTGCGGATCGAGCCGGACTGAAGCCCATTGGCCGACTTGAACTCGGCGGCGTGGGAGACCAAGGGCCGCAGGGCGGATTTGTGGCTCACGTCGACTCCATCCGCATCGGCTCGCTCGAATTTCGCGATTGCACGGCGACGGTTACCGACCGCAAAGATATCCTGAGCATGGACGGCATTATCGGGACTGATGTGTTCAGCAGCTATTTGGTGACTCTGGATTACCCCATGCGGAAGTTCTTGTTGTCGCAGCTGCCACCCCGACCCACCGACGCTGCAGGCAACGCAGGTACGCTCAATACCGAGGCTGGAGATCAGGCCGCGGGAGCCAGTGGCGCTCCGGGGTCCTCCGGCCAGCCGCAGGATCGCTACATTAGTCCGACGATGAAAGATTACGTCGGATTCTTCCGCTCGGGTCACGATGTGATTGTTCCCACACGTTTGAACGGCAAGACCGAACGTCTCTTCCTCGTGGACACCGGGGCATTCAGTTCCAGCATCTCGCCCGAAACCGCGCGCGAAGTCACCAAGGTTCACGGCAACGCCCCAGTCGTGGTTAGAGGATTGGGCGGGAATGTAGCGAAGGTTTCGACCAGCGAAGCTGTACTGTTTCAATTCGGCGGGATTCAGCAGCAAAATAACGACCTGTACACTTTCGACACCGCTGGTCTAAGCCGAAGTGCGGGCGTGGAAATCTCTGGCTTCCTGGGCAGTACGGTTCTCCGGCAGTTAACCATCTCGATCGACTACCGTGACGGGCTCATCAAGTTCGACTACGACCCCAAGCACGGAAACCACAATTTCGAGGACGGAGCCCGCAATAACTACTAAAGGGAGGAAATAGCTCGGGCGTTGCAACCTACACCCCGACCGGGAAGGGCTTCGTGTGGGTGGTAGCGCGGAGTGAGGCGCCTCCGAAGCGGCCTTGGAGCAACGACATCAAGCCCGTGTACCAGTATCCCACCACGAACAGGAGCAGGAACGGAACCGTAATGTAGTTCTCATTGTCGATGGCGTAGTAGACCGTCGCAGCAAAGTAGCTGCCGATTACCAGTTCCAGCCACGGAACCCATCCCAGGCGCTTGCGGTATTTGGTGGCCCCGATTTTATCCTGCTTCGAGACGACACTGTATTTGGGCGTGCGGGCGAATGCGCTTTCCTTGCCGACCAGGGCTTCGAGGACTGCTTTCGTGTTCGTGATGGTCAGACCGATTCCCAGCGCCATTAAGAATGGCAAATACAGCAGAGCCCGCGGCCAGCTTCGCGGGAAGAGTTCGCGCTGCGATACCAGGTAGAAGCTGGAGATCGAGAAGGTCGATGCCATGAACAGGGGCAGGTCGATGTAGAGCATCTGAAACCAGCCCTGGTAGAAGCGGATGATCATGGCCGGAAGGAGCAGCACCGAGAGCATGATCATGAGCGGATAGCTGATGTTCGCGGTAAGGTGATACCAGGCTTCGATCTTGGTGTGCAGTGGAGCGTCGCTCTTGAGCACGCGCGGCAGAATCTTCTTTCCTGTCTGAATCAAGCCCTTCGCCCAGCGGGCCTGCTGCGTCTTGAATGCGGTCATTTCCACGGGTAATTCGGCGGGGCATTCTACGTCCTGCAGGTAGATGAACTTCCAGCCTTTCAGTTGCGCGCGATAGGAGAGGTCGGTGTCTTCGGTGAGCGTGTCGTGCTGCCAGCCTCCGGCTTCGTCGATAGCGGCGCGACGCCACATGCCGGCGGTGCCATTGAAGTTAAAGAATAGGCCAGTGCGCGCGCGGCCGGAGTGCTCGAGCACAAAGTGGCCATCGAGCAGGATCGCCTCGACCTCGGTCAGGAAGGAGTAGTGGCGATTGATGTGGGTCCAGCGGGTCTGCACCATGCCGATCTTGGGATCGCTAAAGTGGTGGATGGTGCGCATCAGAAAATCTTCCGGGGGAGTGAAGTCGGCGTCGAAGATGGCGACGAACTCGCCCTTCGCCGTCTTCAGGCCTTCGGCGAGCGCGCCCGCTTTGTAGCCTTCACGATTCGTCCGGTGGTGGTAGGTGATGGGATTGCCAAGTGCCGCATAGCGTTCGACCAGTCCCCGAGCCACGTCGAAAGTTTCGTCAGTGGAATCGTCGAGCACCTGGATGTCGAGCTTGTCCTTGGGATATTTCAGCTTGCAGATCGATTCCAGCAGGCGCTCCACCACGTACTGTTCGTTGAAGATGGGCAGTTGCACCGTGACCCGCGGCAGGTCTTCAAAATAGGCGGCGGGGTCGGTCGTGCCGTTTTTCCTATGCTTGTAATAGAGATACACCAGGACATAGCGGTGCGCTCCGTAACCAGCCAACAGAATCAGGACAATGAAATACGGGATCAGCAGCGCAACGTCGAACGCGTTGGCGTGGTAGAGTCCGCGAAACGTCGTGTCGAGAAAATGCTGGCGGATGTAAGGCACGACGCCGCCCTTGGGGGCAGTCGATGCGGCCAGCTTCGCGGTCAGTATGAGATCAGAAGTTAACAAGGCGTCCCGGTGAAACCTTTTATTTTACCGGATCGGCGCCCGGAGACGCGTTTTCGTCATGGGATGCCTCGCCCTCCCGCGTTTCTGCGCGGAGGGTGGGGATCTTATGACGATTCACCTCTATGGCCCTCCTAAGAATCCACTGCCTAGATTTGGTTTATCCGTGCTAATATGCCGGACGATTTAGCTCATTGGAGGACTCGTGACACCCAGCCGCTTCGCGCAAACAGCGTTCCTGCTCACAGCGCTCTTCGTGGTTTCCGCCACCGCGCAAGATTCAGCAATTCTGGTTCCTCAAGTATCCCGGACTGTTCCCGTGAGCACGGGCGCACGGGCTTTAACGGCCGAGCGGCCAATCAGTGTGCCGGATCCTGAGGCGCAACCACGCCAGAATCCCTCGGCTCCGCCGACGAACAACTGGAAACTGCTGGCGACGCTGCCGGGCACAATCATTCACGATCTTGTTTTTGTCAGCGCCACGGTTGGCTACGCAGCAGCAGAGGGCGGACAAGTCTGGAAGACTACCAATGGCGGCAAGAATTGGACGATGGTATTGAATCTTGGATATCCGTACTATTTTTACGGAGTGGCTGCGCTGAGCGGGAAAATCATCGCGGTGACCGGTTTTCTCGACACCTCCACAAGCCAGCCGGGCATCCTGCGCTGGTCGCAGGACGGGGGCACGACCTGGAGCAGCGACATCACCATCACGACGAACAACAGCTGGCTGCAGCGCATTCGCTTCGCCAACGCCAAGGATGGTTTGATTTTTGACCTCGCCGATGGTAGCGCGCAGTACACCACCGATGGCGGAGCGACGGCCTCCGACTGGACTACCGTGGTCAACAATCCGATGGAGGCTGGTTTGGCCTGCAGTTCAGCCTGCTGCCGAATCTTCATGCCCGCGCGTCCGGCATTAACTTCTGCACCAGCATGAATGGCGGTGCACAATGGAGTTGCGGTCCATCGGTCGACTCGGTTTTTGATGGGCCAGTCCTTTTCCAAGGCGACACGTTTGGTTGGGTTGGCGGCGGTGAAATTTCTCCGAACGTGGAGGGATGGGTTCACGTCACGACCAACGGCGGAAAGACATGGAGCGCTCGAACGCTGGATGGGCCGTGGCCGATACGTCAGTTCGTGTTTCTCAACACGAAGATGGGGTGGGCAGCCGGAGGCAATCTTTACACCGGCGTTGGCGGTATCTACTTCACCACTGACGGCGGACAGACCTGGTCGGTGGATGTGAATACTGGCGCTGAGATGGATGCCTGCGACAAGAGGACTCTGAAGGTCGGCCACCAAGTGTGGTGCGCGGGCTACAACGGGTCGCTCACCGGAGTCATTTACAGCGCCGTGACCCAATAGCTTTTCTCTCGCATCCAGCGGGCGACCGACCCGGTTGCCCGCTGGCTCTGCGTCAGCTACAAATAGAACCACTCATGGAATCCAGACCAGCGGGGGCTGCGGACCGCGCGCGCAGTGCATCTCCACTCTTCGAGGCATGGGAGCGAGTACGGAATTCGCCCGGATGGATCGTCGCCATCGCCCTGCTTCTACGCGTTGGCTGGATCGTCATCGGGCATACCTACAAGTTCAAGAATACGGATGACAACTTCGGATTCGGCTGGGAGATGGGACGCATCGGCGCGTCGCTCGCTTCCGGCCACGGCTTCAGCAGTCCGTTCGGACCGGCGACGGGGCCGACCGCGTGGGAACCGCCGCTCTATCCTTACGTCATAGCAGGCGTGTTCCGAATGTTCGGCATTTATTCGAGAGCGTCGGCATTTGTGCTGCTGACGCTGAACAGTGTTTTCTCGGCGCTGACGTGCGTTCCGATTTTTCTGATCGCACGCCGGATTTTTTCGGAGACGGTTGCGGTTGGATCGGCGTGGGCATGGGCGTTGTTGCCGAACGTGCTGTTCTGGTGCACGCGCGCGATCTGGGAGACGAGTCTGGCGGCATTGCTGCTGACGACGATCTTTTGGCTGGCTCTGACTCTGGAGGATCGCGACGGCTGGATGCCGTGGTTTCAGTTCGGACTGCTGTGGGGCATAACGGCGTTGAGCAGCACTTCCCTGCTGTCGTTTCTGCCGGCAGCGGGACTGTGGGCGTGGTACCGGCGCGCGCGACGTGACAAACGATCGTTGACCGGCGTGGTGCTGGCGTCGGTCATTTTCTTTGCGTGCATCGCGCCGTGGCTCGTGCGCAACTATCAGACGTTTGGCAAGTTCATTTTCATTCGCGACAATTTCGGCGCGGAACTTCGTCTGGGGAATGGCCCTGGCGCGGACGGAACATTGATGGTGTATCTGGACGCGACGCACGATGCTTACGGGATGCGGCAGTTTCAGGCGATGGGCGAACTGCCCTACATTGCAATGCGAAAGCGCCAGGCGCTCGCCTACATTCGAGCTGACTATGGACGATTCGCCACGCTGTGCGTGAGGCGATTCATCTATTTCTGGGCCGCGCCGCCGAAAGACACGCAGCCGTGGTGGATGAGCGAGGCGAAGAACTCGCTGTTTCTCGCGGCGTCAGTGCTGACGTTCTGGGGATTGGGTCGCGCGCTCCGGTTGCGCAAGCCGGGGGCGTGGCTGCTGTTCTGGCTGTTCCTGATTTATCCGGCGATGTACTACTTTGTGTATTGCATTCCGCGGTACAGGCATCCGATTGAGCCGGAGATGGCGATCCTCGGAGTCTTTCTGCTGACGGAGGCGGGAAAGAAACCTAAGGCTTCTCCTCTAAATCAATCTTCAGAACGTGAATCTGCTTGAGCTTGGGATCGAGGACGCCGGTAAGCACGACTCTCTGTCCTTCAAATCCATGCACCAGATCAGACCGGTCGAGCCGGTAAACGTCATTTCCGGCCGACAAGACCAGGTAGCCGCCGAGGTGCTCGATGCAATAGACCGAGCAGGTGTTCGACGTGCCGCCCATCGACTTCGATTTGAGCATCTCCTGGTGCGACCGGGTGTGAACGTTCATGGCGCACTGGCTGTCGGACACTTCGCCATGATAGACGTGAGAAGCCTGCCCATAAGCGGCCCCGGCCAACGCCAGGACCACCGCTGCACCCCACATCGTCATCGTGCTGCGAAACCTGATTCGATTCATAGACACTCCTGCTTCGATTGCCCTCAGGGCAGAACCGTAAACTTCATGTGCATGCCTTCATGCTCTTCGCTGCAGATCACCGTGCAAACCACCTCGTAGCCCCCCGGTTCGTTGGGAGCGGTGAGGAGGAACTCCTGCGTCCCAGGCTTGAAGAGCAGGTCCCAACCGTCCACCCGGGTCCGGTCCTTGGCTCGCAGCAGGGTAAAGCCATGAATCGAACCATCGCGATTCCACGATTTGCCCCGGTGCGCCGTCACGCGTAGAACTATCTGTTCGCCCGCCTTGACGGTGATCTCCGGAGTGCGTTGTCCAGCAATCTTGTAACGGCTGTCGCTGTCGGCAGTGATCTCGATGACGCGGGCTTGCGCGCTGGCTCGAGGCACCGCAGCGAGAACCGCGCTGGCGGCCACGATCCACACCAACATACGACGGATTTTGGATGAAGTTGTCATCGATTTAGGCAGTAACCTCCGTGGTTACTGGGTCATATAGAAAAGGATGAGGCGCTGGTCTTTGTCGGTGATGGCCGCGCGGACCCGCATGTGGCGCAGGATGGTCCCCATCATGCGAGGCGGAAATTTTTGCGGAGCGGCGTGACACCGAGCGCAGTTGGCGCGAAAGCGCTGTTCGCCGGCAATCCGCATGCTGTCGGCATCGGTCACGTGGACGACCGGGGCAGCCGCTGAACCATCATTGCGGTTCGAAGGAACGTCGTTGCGGCGCGAAGGCGATCCAGCGGACATTGAAGTCGCGAGCGTAAGGGTGCCCAACAGCACTGTGATCGCAGTCTTCGGATTGAAATTGATTTTCACAATTGTGGCCCTACGCGGCCGAGCGGAATCATGAATCGGTAAGCGACCCCGAAGCTCCACTGGTTGGCATTCCCGGCTGAACTGAACTGGCGGCCGTAGCTGGCGATGCCCTTCAGCGCGTTGTGAAAGAAGTAGTTGACGCCGAAGTCGGCTTCGCGAGTATCCGCACTGGGCAGGCCGAGCGTCTCGGCACCATCCGGGCTGATTTCGCCCGTGTAGAACTGCTGGAGGCGGGCAACGACTTCGGTGCGGCGCATGGCCTTCTGCCAGAAGTGCGCCTGACTGAGGCGGTAGGCGCCCTCGACCCAGTAGCCGCTGCCTTCAAAGGAGTGGGCGAACTCGGAGCGCAGGTTCAGTGGCGCCTTTTCCGGCTGCCAGGCCAGGTGGAATCCGAAAGCATTCTTGCGGTCATCCTGCAGGGTGCGCTGCCAGGAGCCGCCGACTTCGAGGCGCGGGCCGGGCAAGAAGAAGCCCATGCGTCCGCCGACGTGACGCTCCGAATCCACACTACCGATGCCGATGCCGGTGACGGAGACGTATGCGGCATAGTTCAGGTTAGCTCTGGCGCTGACCGGAAAACCGCCGCGGAACATGGCGCCGTCGCTGGGCGCGGTGCTGATGGGAAGAATCAGGGGATCGGGCTGCAGGGCGCGGATCCAGCAGGGATAGAGCCGTTCGTTGAAGATTCCGAAAGGAGTTAAGAATCTGCCCGCAGTGATGGTGACGTAGGGGCTAGCGATGTAGTCGAGTTGGGCATAGTCGATATGCTTGGTGACAGGGCCGCCGTAAGGTCCGCCATCGGGCGGACGTTGGAACATACCCTCGAACGCCACCCTCGACTCGATGAGCCAACGATCTCCGATCGGCACGAGAAGAATGGGGTTGAATTGCGTGTCGATTAGATTCTGACCGGCTGTGACAAAGCTGAACGCCCCAGCGTTGCCGGTGAGGATGGGAACGGGCTTCTCTGAGTCGGAGGTCTGGGCGGCAATCGACGCTGGAACAAGGAGCAGAAGAAACAGCGCGATGCCGGACAGGGCTCTTCCCCGCCGGCGCCGGAACGCGGTATTTCTGCATCGATACGACACTAGAACCCCAGTTAAACTCTTGAAGGGATTGTCTTTCAGTCTCAGGAAGAGGGGAACATCACGGAGGTAACCTTCGTATCCCATAGTGTGGGAAAAAGCGTTTTCAGGATGCTTTCTCACGAATCGTCCGCGGCCGCGTCTAACCCATTGAAACGGAGGCAATCATGAACCGTCATCGCCAATCTGCCACTTGGTTGGGAGCTACCCTGGGAACCGTTTGTTCCCTGCTTATCCTCGCCTTGGGAGCGCACGCGTCCGACCATCGCGGCGCGCTGACCGAGGAGTTCCATCAGACCTACGCCCTGACCGCCGATGGCCGGGTTGAACTCGATAACATCAACGGCGACGTGCACATCTCCAGTTGGGACCGGAATGAAGTGAAAGTGGATGCGGTGAAGTACGCTGATACGAAAGAACGGCTGGATGAGGCGAAGATCGAGATTGACGCAAGGAACGACTCTATCTCGATTCGGACCAAATACCCCAATCACGATCACAATTGGACCTGGGGGTCGCACAATAATCCGGCCAGCGTGGAGTACACACTCACGGTGCCGCGGAAGGCGCGACTGGATGAGATCAAGCTGATTAACGGAGAACTCGACATTAACGGTGTGAGCGGAGAGGTGAACGCATCGTGCATTAATGGGCGGCTGGAGGCGCATAATCTGGCCGGACGCGCCCGATTGTCCACGATCAACGGGCACTTGGATGCACGATTTGATCAGTTGGCCGGGCAACGAGTCGAACTGAATTCGGTGAACGGCTCGGTCGATCTGACGATCCCTTCTGACTCGAATGCGGAGGTCGAGGCAACAACGGTTTCTGGCGGAATCAACAACGACTTCGGGCTGCATGTGAACCATCACCGGTTCGTGGGCCACGACCTTCGTGGCGAGCTGGGCAGTGGCGGGGCGCGCATCAAGATATCGAACGTCAACGGAAGAATTGAAGTTCGTCATGCGCAGGATGGACGCGCGCTGAGTCCGGCGAAGGACCTGAATCATAGTGACAAGGACGACGACGACAGCTCGATTTAGTCACTTAAGACCCTAACGACAGCATCTCACCATCGCAGGTGGCGGCGAGACGCCGCCACGACAGCCGCCGGGACGGCGGCGCTACTAGTAGATCGTGTATCCCGGAAGCGGCGTGCGCAGGTCGGGCTTTGAGGCCATCAGCAGCAAGGCGCCCTCTCGCTTGAACGCCCGCAGATCGTCGAGGCTGTTGAAGGATTTTGTTTTGTAGTCATCTGGAGTGGGCGTGTCGTCGGGGATGCGGACCGCCTGCACGTCTTCGAAGGCGTGCTTTTTCAAGAGTTCGATATATTCGGTGGCGGACCGCACGTGCACCGGAACCTTGAGCTTGTCGACCCACTGCAGCGAGTACTGGTTGTCTTTGTAGAGGTTGATCAGGATAAACAGCCTTCCCTTCGGCGCCATCACGCGGAACAACTCCATCAGCGCGCGATCCTGATCGGAGTAGTAATAGAACGATTCCACCGATAACACCTTGTCGAAGAAGTTTTCTTCCCACGGAATCTGCTGCGCCGATCCCCAGACGTAAAGAATGTTTTCGAAGTCCCTCGAGGCTTCGCGGGCCTGGCGCACCATTTCGTCCGCCACGTCGAGACCGATTACTTGCCCGAAGCCCTCGGGGCCTTCGCCCACCAGGCGCGCCAACAGACGCGTGGCCCATCCGGAGCCGCAGCCAAGATCGAGTACGCGCTCGCCGGGACGGAGATTCATGAGGCGGATCGTCTTCTCGGTGATGTTGAGGTGATGGCGCTCCATCTTCTCGCCTTCCCCGGCGGAGGCCCAGCGGTTGAATTCGTGTTGCAGCTTTTCGTCGGGAGCCTGTGGCTTATCGGGCATACGGTTGAGATTGTAGCGCCAGCGTATCGCCCTCGCGAGTGGCGGCGAGACGCCGCCACGACAGCCGCCGGGACGGCGGCGCTACGTCTATGCTACAGTTTCTCTCTTCATGGTGACACGCCCCCAGAATCCAGAGCCGGAGGGTGATCGCGAGCCCGGGTCGCTCTACTGCCCGAATTGCGCGGAAGAAGTGACGGATCCGCTGACATGCGCAGACTGTTCATCCGTCATCTGCAGGCGTTGCGGGACAGCGCTGGAATCATCCGACGAGCTCGGAATCGGATAATGGAACCCGCCCCGGTGTTACCGGCCACCGACGCACCGCAATCTGGAACATCGCCGTCCGACCCAAAACCTTCTCTGGTTCGCGGACTCGGATTGCTCGATTCGGTGTTGCTGCTGGTCAGCGGCATCATTGGGTCGTCGATTTTTCTGACGGCGAAAGATATTGCCGGGCCGTTGCCGCAACCTGTTCTTTTCCTGCTGGTATGGGTGTTGGGGGCGGTGATCTCGCTTTGCGCATGCTTTGCGTTTGCGGAGTTGGGCTCGATGTTTCCGGACTCCGGCGGGCAGTATATCTATTTGCGCGAGGCTTTTGGCGACCTGACCGCTTTCCTCTATGGGTGGATGCTGTTCAGTGTGGCCAATGGCGGGACCATTGCGGCCCTTTCGGTGGCGTCGGCGGCGTACGCCGGACAGGTCTTTCCGGTTGTCTCGCAAGGCCACGTGGTGTTTGCATTCGCCGGGATCGTGGTGACGCGGGCACATTTGCTGGGGCTGGTCCTGATTGCGATTCTGACTTATGTGAATGTCGTCGGACTGCGCTGGGGCGCGCTGCTGCAGAACGTTTCCACCTGGACGAAGTTCACGGCGATGACCGCGTTCGTGGTACTGGGATTCGCAATCGGCAAAGGCCACTGGTCCAACTTCCACTCGCAAGGCGTCAGCTTGAACATGGGACTGGGACCCGCGCAGCTGATCTCGGCGCTCGGAGTGGGATTGATCGCGGTGTTCTGGGCATACGACGGGTGGGTTTACATCACGTGGGTCGCAGGCGAAGTGAAAGAGCCGCGGCGGAACGTGCCCCTGGCAATGGTTCTCGGCGTACTTGCGGTGGGAGTCATTTACATCGCGATGAATCTGACTTATATGTACGCGCTGCCTCTGAAGGAAATTGCGGTTCACGAGACCATTGCGCACGCGGCGGCTGCGGCCTTGTTCTCGCCGCGAGCAGCGGTGTGGCTGTCCCTGATGATTGCGGTGTCTTGTTTCAGTGCGGCTGCGACTTGCACACTCTCGGGAGCGCGGGTATATCTCGCCATGGCGCAGGACGGCGTTTTCTTTAAGCGCATGGCGGTGATTCATCCCAAGTGGAGGACGCCGGCTTTCAGCCTGATCGGGCAAGGCGTGTGGGCCGCTGTCCTGACAATCAGCGGACGCTACGACCAGCTCTACACCTACGTGATTTATGGCATGGTGCTGTCGTACACGCTGACGGTGGTAGGCATGTTTCTGTTGCGCTGGAAGCGGCCGGAGATTCCGCGGCCTTACCGGTGTACAGGATATCCCTGGCTGCCGGCGATTTATGTGCTGATCGGCACGGTATGGACCTTGAATACCATCTTCACGAGACCCACAGAAGCGTTCTGGGGAACGGCCATCGTGCTGGTCGGGGTGCCGTTTTATTTGTTCTGGAAGCGAGCGAACCGGAAGCGTTCTTCTCCAGTTTCCGACTGTTGACGACTCCTTCTGGACCACTTTCGGCTTGCCCCGCGCCCGAGGCGGTGTTATTCCTCTTCTTCTCGCGCGCGTTAAGCTGACCCCGGGACACGCCATTGGCAGACTCCAATCCGAAGCAGCAAACGAACAATATCGGCTTTCTGTCGCCCGGGGTTTCCATCGCCGAGGCAGAAGACCCCAATCGACCGCGGCAGGTGATGGGATTCCGCGATCTGGTGCTGTTCTATGTGATCACCGGTATAAGTTTGCGGTGGATCGCGACGGCGGCAGCGGCAGGACCGAGTTCCGTCGTGATTTGGGTAGGGGCGTGGCTTTGCTTCTACACGCCGCTGGCGCTCTCAGTGCTGGAACTTTCGTCGCGCTATCCGAACGAGGGTGGGCTCTACGTTTGGAGCAAACGGGCGTTCGGAGATTTTTCCGGCTTCATGTCGGCGTGGACGTACTGGACCAGCAATCTGCCGTACTTCCCCGCCGTGCTCTACTTCGCCGCCAGCAATGTATTGTTCATGCGGCAGGCTAACTGGGAACATCTTTCGGGAAACGCGACGTTCTACATAGTTTTCTCTCTGCTCACACTGAGCGCGGCCACGCTGTTGAATATCGTGGGGCTCGATATCGGCAAGTGGCTGCATAACGTGGGCGCGATCGCGATGTGGATTCCGGTGGGAATCGTCATCGTGATGGGCTTTGTGGCGTGGCACCGCTTCGGATCGGCGACTTCGTTCACGCTGCATTCCATGATTCCCAGCACGCATTTCAATGACATTATTTTCTGGTCGGTGCTGACGTTTGCGTTTGGCGGATGCGAGACCGCGTCGTTCATGGGGGAGGAGATTAAGAACGCGCGGCGAACAATTCCTCTCGCGTTGTTGTCTGGCGGAGTCACGGTAACAATCTGCTACATCCTGGGAACGGTTTGCGTGCTGCTGGCGCTGCCTTCGACCGAGGTGAATAGCCTGCAGGGACTGGTGCAGGCTGTGTCGAAAACGGCATCGCGGGTAGGGTATCCGGGAGTTCTGCCGCTCGCTGCCTTTCTGATCGCACTCAGCAATGTTGGCGCCGCCGGAGCTTATCTGGCGGCGGTGGCGCGGATTCCCTTCGTGGCGGGGCTCGATCGCGTCTTGCCTCCGGCGTTTGGGGCGCTGCATCCGAAATGGAAGACGCCGTGGGTAGCTTTGCTGACGCAGTTTTTTCTCGGCGTCGTTTTTATTTTTCTCGGGCAGGCCGGTACCAGCGTGAAAGGGGCTTACGACGTTCTGGTCAGCATGGGTGTGATTACGTACTTCATTCCGTATCTGTATTTGTTCGCGGCGATGATCAAGCTCCAACGCGAGCCTGCGGGAGCGGACGTGATTCGAGTGCCCGGTGGAACGACTGTGGCAAAACTTGTGGCGACTGTGGGATTTATCACAACAGCACTGACGATCGCGCTGTCGCTGGTTCCGCAGGCGGACGAGCCGAACAAGCCGCTGGCGATGTTCAAGGTCATCGGAGGGTGCGGAGCGCTGGTGCTGATTGGAGCGTGGATCTACTGGGCCGGAAAGCGACGGGCGGCAAGAGCTGCCTCCCCGGCCTAGGAACGCTCGAATCCAAGATTATGTGGGGACAGCCGCCATCGGCTGTCCAGCGAGCGAAGCGCTTTCGTGCGAACCATTCAGAAGTGGCAAGGTTGAGCAACCTCCGCCGGGCTTCGACCGGCCGGACAGCCGAAGGCGGCTGTCCCCACGTAAACCATTTACACCGGTGTTGCGGTCTTCCTTGGCGGGTTGAAGAACGGAAGGTTCGTCACCTTCACATTCGTCTTGAGTCGCATCGCTTCAATGGTGATTTCCATCTGCAGCGAGGTTCCGGCCTTCGCGTACTCGGTGTCGACGCTGGCCAGCGCGATCAACTTCTTCAGGATTGGGGACCAACTCGTGGTAGTCGCTTTGCCAGCTTGCTTCTCTCCTGAGTACACCGGCACCGCGACGCGCGAGGCCTGCGACGGCGCCGCCGGAGTAAGACCGTAGCCGTCGTACAGTTGCTCAATATCAGTCCAATCCACTTCTAGCCCGACAAGTTGGCGCGGCACACCTTTCTTCGCGTCCTGCTCAAGAGCTTTTTTACCGATGAAGTTTTCCTTTTCGAGGTGAACCATCTTGGCGAACCCCAGTTCGTACGGCGAGTACTTCTGCGAAGGAATCAGCGCTTTCTTGGAGCTGATGTAGTCGACTTCGATGAGCAGCAGTCCGGCTTCCACGCGGGCAACGTCGAGCGCGAGCATGCCGGCAGCGTGCAGGTCAAACTGCTTACCTTTGTCGGCGAGGGCATCCCAGACCTTTACGGCGTCGTTCCATGGCATCCAGATTTCGTATCCCAGATCGCCGGTGTAACCGGTGCGCGAAATGTCGACGGGCACTCCGGCGATTTTGCCGCGGGTAACGCGGAAGTATTTGAGGTTGGCGATGTCGGCGTCGGCAACAGCTTTCAGCAGCTTGGCTGATGTGGGACCTTGCAGGGCCAACGCTGCCACTTTCTCGGAGATGTCTTCGACCTGCACGTCCATGTTGAGGCCGTTCTGGCGGAACCAGCGGAGGCTGGGGTCAGCAGCCGTCCAGCGATAGACGTTTTCCTCGAGACGCGAGATGGTGCCGTCGTCGATGACCTTGCCCTCTTCGTCGCACCAGCAGCAATAAATCACCTGGCCCACTTTGACTTTGTTGATGTCGCGAGTGATGACGCGGTTCACGAGGCGGGTCGCGTCTTTACCGGTGATCAGATACTTGTACAGCGGCGAGATGTCTATGAGCGCGGCCGCGTTGCGAATGGCGTTGTACTCGTGCTCGTGATGAACTTCGTACACGCTCACGGTGTAGTAGCCGGACCATTCGCGATAGTTCAGGCTGTGGCACAAAGGAAAAGTGCGCTCGTGAAATGCAGTTCCAATTGGCAAGGTAAGGGCCCTCGACGTAATTCTAGCCGAAGCGGGATTATAGCCGGATGAACCTCAGCTTCCGAAGCCAGACAGTTTGGGCTCCTGCGCAGGCCGGTCGAAATCCGCCCCATCCGCGGACTGACCGTGCCACTCGCTGATGTGTTGCAGAGCCTGGGCCAGCGTAGACACGACGGCGTCAGGGCGCGCGCTGCCAAAGCGATCGAGAGCCTTGTTCGGATCGCCGCTATAGCCCCAGATTCCGGCCAGAACCTTGATCTCCGGCAGGTGCAGCCGAACCCTCTGGCAGATCGAAGCAGCTTGTGCAAAAGCAAATGGCGGCAGGGCCGAGATGCAGATCACATCCTGCGGCTCGGGAGGAAGGTGCTCCACAATGTCTTCGAACTTGGACTCCACCGGCAATGAAATCACTCCGTGGCCAGCACACTCCAGCAACTGAGCCAGCATGGAAGAGGTAATCTCATCAGCCTGGTCGTTGGCCGCCAGACAGAAGATGCGCATGGCCGACGGCGCGGGCTCGGAGTGACTGGCCACCGGCGCCACCGGCGCTTTGTTCGACATCCAGCGCCGAATCAGCCGTCGAGGCTTGGGCACGTTGTCCTCGTGACGGTAGACCGCCAATTCAGAGACGATCTCGCTGGTACTGAGAAACAGAAACGACTCGCGTGTCTCGTCGAGCCCGCCTTTGTGGCGGTCCTGTTCCGCCAGAGCCAAGGCCGGGATCAGCACCTGGTCATAAAGACTTTCGAGCGAGTGAGACTTCAGGAAATTCATCGCGATGCCACGAGCGTCTTCCTGGTCCAAGGCCAGCAGACGCTGGTAGAACTGTGCCTCGACCGAGAGAGCGGTTTCATCCCCCAACAGAACGTGGAGAAACGACATGCGCGGCACGTAACGTCCCAGCACGATCGCGCACACGGTCAACGGAACCGCCAGCACCAGTCCGGCCCATCCCCACAGCATCGTCCAGAAAACGGTGGTCACCAGCAACGCGAGCGATGAGATTCCGGTGTGCGCGCCATACAACCAGGGCTCCACGACATTGGACGCGACCAAGTCCAGAACCGCGAATAGTAGAACAACGAGCACGGGTGGTCCCCAGCCGTGAAACAGGGCGAGAGCCAGAACCAGAGGAAAAGCGGTCGCCGCCAGCGCGCCCACATACGGCACGATGCGAAACAGCCCGGCAATCACGCCCCAAAGCAGCGCGTTGGGGATTCCGATCAGAAGCACTCCAATCCCAAAGCAAAGGCCATAGCAGGCGTTCACCACAAACTGCATCAGCAGATATCGGCTGATACGCTGCGCCGCGTCGTCTAGCGCAAGGGTCATGGCGTGCAACTGTGCCACTCCCGCAAGACGGAGAAAGCGGTCACGAAGGTCTTCCTGCTTAATGAGAATAAACACGGTGAAAATGATCACCATGCCGCCGGTCCCGAGCGGCTTGAGCAGCGGGCTCAACAGCTGGCCGAGATATCGCAAGCCGGTAGCCGGAGGCGTGATGATTTGTACCGGGATCGTCGGGACCGTCGAGTCCACCTGCGGCGCGCCAGCTTTCAGCGTTGCCGGCGCCTGCGGACCCGTCTGCGCCGGGCGAGTAGTCGGCGACTCGACAAACTCGGCATCAATTTCCTTCACGCTCACGGCGGCGCGCCCCAACGCGCTTTCAGGCGCTAGATGAAGAGCCTCAATCTTGTTGCGAATGTTCTGCCGGTACTTGGGAAGATTGCTGGCCACCTGCAGCAACTGGCCAGATACAACCCAGCCCATCTCGCCCACGACTGCCGCGGAAACCAGCATGACGACCGCCACGGCCAGCACCCGACTCATGCGCAATCGCTGCAGCCACGTCACCATCGGGGCGAGCAAGAAGTTGAGCGTCAGGGCGAGCGCGAGGGGAATCAGCACAGCGCGCGCAAAATAAAGAATCAGGATCACGACGGCCAACCAGATCAGCGGGCTTAACGTCGAAGTTCCCTGGCGGCGGCTCATGTGCTCTGCGAGAATACTCCAAAACACTGAATACTAGCGGACAAAATCGCGCTTCTCCATTAGAATGACGGTTCGCGTTCCCATCGATCATGCCCTCGACGTTGCCAACCTTGTGGAGTCTCCTGAGAAGCTGGACTGTGCTTCCTTCCGGACTCTAGCAAGGACAAGGCTGGTCTTCCCTCTTTCCCGTTGTGCTCTGGAGCAACAGAATGTTTCCTGAACTGATTCCACCGAAAGCAGCGATACGCACCTGCTACAATCCGTGCGATTCCGCGCTGAGAGTTGAAGACAATTATGGCTGGTTCTAACGGGTCGAAATACGATGTGATCGTAATCGGCGGTGGCCATAATGGCTTGGTCAATGCTGCCTATCTACAGCGCGCGGGCAAGAAGGTGCTGGTGCTGGAACGCCGCCATGTACTGGGCGGCGCGGCTTGCACGGAAGAGATTGTGCCGGGATTCAAGTTCTCGGTGTGCTCCTACGTCGTGTCGCTGCTGCGGCCGGAGATTATTCGCGATCTCGATCTTCCCCGCCACGGGCTGGAGATTCTTCCGCTCGACGGCACATTTACACCGATGCCCAGCGGCGATTATCTGTGGCGCGTGAACGATCATGGCAAGACGCACCGCGAGATTGCCCGGCACTCGCGCGTCGACGCCGAGGCCTATGACGAGTTCGGCAAGGCGATGCAGGCCATGTGCCGGTTCGTGAAGCCGATTCTGAGCATGGTGCCACCCGATCCAACCACGCTGAATCCACGCGAACTGATGAAGCTCCTATTTATCGGGCGGCGGTTTCAGGGTATGTCGAGCTACGACAAGTACAACCAGGTGCAACTCATGACCATGAGCGCCATTGATTTTCTGGATCAATGGTTTGAGACGGATGTGCTGAAAGCTACGATGTCAGCTTCGGGGATCATTGGGACATTCTTGGGCGTGCGTTCTCCCGGAACTGCCTACGTCCTTCTGCACCACTACATGGGAGAGATTGACGGTGCGTTCCGCGCCTGGGGATTTGCGCGAGGGGGCACCGGCGCGATTTCGAATGCGATTGCCGATGCGGCCCGCGAGGCGGGCGTGGAGATCCGCACCCAGTCTGGGATTTCGCAGATCATTGTGAAGAATGGCAGGGCCAAGGGCGTGGTGCTTTCCAACGGAGACGAGATTTACGCTGACGTGGTTTCTTCCAGCGTCGATCCGCGCCTCACGTTTACCAAGTTCATGGGCGCCGAGCATCTTCCCGGCGACTTTCTGGAAGAAATCAATCGCTACAAGTTCCGCGGTTCGTCGGGCAAGGTGAACATGGCGCTCGATGGGCTGCCGAACTTCAAGTGCATGCCCGGACCGGGAGCGCATTTGCGGGGAGCGATTTCGATTTCGCCTTCTGTCGAGTATATGGAGCGGGCTTACGACGACGCGAAGTACGGGAACTTCTCGAAGCGGCCGTATATCGACATGGTGATTCCTTCGCTGACCGATCCATCGGTCGCGCCTCCGGGAAAACATGTGCTGTCGTGCTTCGTGCAGTATGCGCCTTACAAGCTGCGTCCAGGGCTCACGTGGGACGATCAGAAGGAAGCGTTCGGCGACACCGTGGTAAACACGATTGCCGAGTACGCGCCGAACATCAAGGACCTGATCCTTCACAAACAGGTGATCACACCGCTCGATCTGGAGCGTGAGTGGGGATTGAGCGAAGGCAACATCTTCCAAGGGGAGCTTTCGCTGGAGCAGCTGTTCTTCCTGCGCCCCGTGCCGGGCTGGGCGCAGTACCGGACGCCGATCAAGAACCTTTATATGTGCGGATCGGCGACGCATCCAGGCGGTGGCATTATGGGCGCGAACGGGAGGCTGGCAGCGCTGGAGATTCTGAAAGACATCAAGGGGGCGGCATAGCATGTCCCAGGGGCGCGATATCGTCATCATTGGCGGCGGCCACAATGGGCTGGTCGCCGCGTTCTACCTGGCTAAGGCGGGCTACAGACCGCTGGTACTTGAGCGCAACGCGCAGGTCGGCGGGGCCGCGGTGACCGATGAGTTCCATCCCGGATTTCGCTGTTCGACACTCGCGCACACGGCGGGTCCGATTCTGCCCAGCATTGTGCGTGACATGCAACTGGAGAAGCATGGGCTGAGGTTGATTACGCCGGATGTTTGCGTGACGGCGCTTTCGCCCGATGGGCGGGCACTTTCGCTCTATCAGGATGCAGGCAAGTCGGCGCAGGAGATCGCTGCGTTCTCGCAGAAGGATGCGGGGAAGTACTCCGAGTTTGAGCAGTCGCTGGGGAAGATTGGCAAGGTCATTGGCGACGCGCTGGCAACCACTCCACCTGACATCGACAGTCCCAGTCGCGGCGATCTGTGGAGCATGCTCAAGACGGGGCGAGCGATTCGCAAGCTGGGAAGGAAAGATATGTTCCGGCTGCTGCGCTGGGGGCCCATGGCTGTCGCGGACCTGGCGTCGGAATACTTTGAAACGGAATTGCTGCGGGCGGTGATTGCGGCTCGCGGAGTGTTCGGAACTTTTCTTGGTCCGTGGTCGGCGGGAAGCGCGCTGGTGTTGCTGATTCGAGCGGCGGCGGATCCGCATCCGGCGGGGTCGGCTTCATTTGCCGCGGGCGGGATGGGCGCGGTTACGCAGGCGATGGCTTCGACAGCGAAGGCCGCGGGCGTGGAGATTCGCACCGGCGCGGAGGTCATTGAGATTCGCGTACAGAACGGCACGGCGACGGGCGTGCTGCTTTCGACGGGAGAGGAGATTCAAGCGAAGGCGGTTATCTCCAATGCCGATCCGAAACGCACTCTGCTCAAGCTGACCGATCCCACGCACCTTTCGCCGGACTTCGTGCAGAGGTTGCAGCACTACCGCGGGAATGGCACGGTCGCGAAGGTGAATCTGGCGCTCGCTGGGCTGCCGAAGTTCACGGCACTCAAGGATGGCGACGCGGGACCGCTCAAGGGGCGCATTCATATTGGCAATGAAATTGACTATCTGGAGCGCGCGTTCGACGAATCGAAGTACGGCAACTTCTCGCGGCAGCCGTACCTCGAGGCCACGATTCCATCGCTGACCGATCCCACGCTGGCGCCCGAAGGCAAGCACGTGATGTCGATTTATATGCAATACGCGCCGTACAAGCTGAAAGGTGATTGGGAAGAACAGCGTAAGGCGCTGGGGCAGACGGTGGTGCAGACTCTCGCGCAGTATGCGCCCGATCTGCCAGAACTGATTTTGACGCACCAGATCATTACGCCGCGCGACTTGGAAGAAAAGTACGGGCTGACCGGCGGGCAGATCTTCCATGGGGAACTTGCGCTCGATCAGTTCTTTACTATGCGCCCGCTGCTCGACTGGGCGCGGTACCGAACACCGATTCAGAACCTGTATTTGTGTGGGAGTGGGACGCACCCCGGCGCGGGCCTGACCGGAGGGTCCGGGTCGAATGCGGCGCGTGAGATTTTGAAGGAACTGAAGAAGTAGCGCTGGCGTCGTCGCCGGCTGTCGCGAGAGCGTCGAACTCTGGCAGCAGCGGCGGCGGGACGCCGCCGCGACAGCCGCCAGCCTGTCCTGAGCTAAGGGCGAAGGGGCGGCGCTACTCATGAAGAATTCTGCCATCCTGCTCATCTCCTGTCCCGACCGCAAGGGTGAGGTCGCGACTATCGCCGACTTTGTTTACCGGCACAACGGGAACATCCTGCATGCCGATGAACACGCAGATGAGGAGTCGGGCCTGTTTCTGATGCGGGTCGAGTTCGATCCCAGGGACTTCGACATCGATCTGGCGGATTTCGGCAAATATTTCTCGCCTGTCGCGGAAACCTTCAACATGAAGTGGCGGTTGGCGCAGTCGTCGGTTCGCCAGCGCATGATCATTCTGGTTTCGAAGTACGACCACTGCCTGGTCGACCTGCTGTATCGCCACAAGAGCGGCGAACTAGCGTGCGACATTCCCCTGATTATTTCCAATCACGCTGACAACCAGGCGATTGCTGAGTTCTACGAGATTCCTTATGCGATCGTTCCGGTCACCAAGGACAACAAGAGCCAAGCCGAGACAAAGATTCAGGAACTGATCGACGAGCAGAAGCCGGATTTCATGGTGCTGGCGCGGTACATGCAGATCCTGTCGAATGAGTTCGTGAATCGGTATCCGCAGCGGATTATCAACATTCATCACTCGTTCTTGCCGGCGTTTGTCGGGGCCCGGCCTTATCATCAGGCGTTTGAGCGGGGCGTGAAACTGATTGGCGCCACCAGTCATTACGTGACCGAGATGCTCGACGATGGACCGATCATCGAGCAGGATGTCGTTCGGGTTTCGCATCGCGACACCGTAGAAGACCTGATTCGCAAAGGACGCGACCTGGAGAAAGTTGTGCTGTCGCGCGCGGTGCGGTGGCATGTCGAGAATCGCGTGCTGCTGTATGGAAACAAGACGGTTGTCTTTTGAGCCGGCCCGGGGCGCACATCAGATCCAGCAGGGCACGTACCGTCCCTCCGGGACTCGGTTTCAAATCTTGAGAACGCCACCCAGGACTCCAGTCCTGGGCTATCACATGCTGCCGCATCCGTGGCTGGAGTTTCGGTTGGGGGCGAGTTCCGGTTCTCCCCAAACGTTATCTTTACCGACTCGTTACCCAGAAGTCCATGTACCTCCGCGGACTCGCCTTTTTCCGCGTGAGAGTCTCGCTCCGGTAGTAACTTGCACCGGAAGTAACATTTCGTTTTTACTTAGACATTAGTAAAGTTTCAGAAGGGAAATCTTGCTCTCGGGGGCACGTTTGGCCGAAGATCTTCGGTTTGAATTAGCCATTCTGGCGACCGTCCAGGGCTTCTACCAGAAGCTCATGCGGGACGCGCTCGGCGGGGATGTCCCCATTCCGAGCGGTCTCGACGAGGACGCGCTACGCCACTCCGAGCGCGAACTTCCGACCACATTGTCGCGGATGTACCGCTGGCTGCACCTGCTGGATATGGCGATTACACCTGCCATGGTGCGGCAAGCACTGACTCCGGAAACGGATTCTGAAGTCGCCGAGGCTCTGCTGCGGTATTTTGTGCGGCGCCGCGAGCCCAGCGACGTGAACCGCGACAAGACCGATCTGATCGCGACATTCTTATATCGCCATCCGCGCGTGCCGGGGCAGTGGGAGCGGACGGGCTACGGACTGGACGGTGCGCTGCCTCTCTCGCCTTTCGAAATTGCACTGATTGAGATCCTGGCAGACTCTGATGTGCCCTCTTTGCCCGAGGAGCATGTGCAGTTGCTGCGGCGGTTTGATCCGCTGCGCGACGAGATTGCACGCTTCCGCGACTTCAACACGCTGATCGACTCCGGCATTATTGGGCGGGTGCGGGAACTGAAGCAGTGGCTGGATTCCTCGTTCTATCATCCTGGCGTGCTGGCCACGGTCTCGGCCTACAACGCGACATTCGGCAAGAAGTTTGACGAACTATTCGCCAAGGCATTGACCGAGATCAAGACCTTCGGGCAAGCGCTGGAAGAAATGGGCGGGACGATTCTGACCACCGTCGACGGCGTCGAAGTAACGGTGGAGCACGTGGCCGCCATTCAAGGGAAGCAACTGCTGGAGGCGGATTATGGGAGTACGTTCGAGAAATTCCGGCGCGTTTCGAAGCTGAAGAAAGAACTGGACCGGCGTCCGCCGATCCGGCGGTCTCTGCTCACTCCGGCGGCACATTCGTCACGCACGGCGGGCGGGACGGGTGCGGCGGCTAAAGCGGCCAAAGCGGCGGCGGCGAAAGCACCTTTGGCAGCTGCGGTGTTCCAACCGCCGGCCGTGACTGCGCAACAAATCTCGGCGGAAGAAGGGAAACTGCGGCGCGTCGAGGAGTCCATTCGGGTGTTTGTGCGAGTGGCTGACCCGAAGTACCGACAAGTTGTTCCCATGCGATTCTTCAACTTGACGTTGACGACACCGGAAGCTGACGCGTACAGTGCTCCGTTCCTGGAAGAAAAGAGCACGCGTGCCGACGTGGCGCGGACCCTGATCCGGATGGTTTCGATTTCCGCGCGCATCAGCACCGAGTTGGAAGAACTGAAGCGCAGCCAGAAGATGTCGTCTGTGTGGAAGCTGCACGCCGATTCTGTTGTAGTGTTGCTGGATATGGCCAACACCACCGCCGAGGATGGAGGCAGCGTTGCGCAGACAGCCGAGCAAAGTGGTGCCGGACCAGCCGCCCGTTCGATTCATGAGTCGGCGCAAAAACTGCGCAACCATGCCGATGTCGCCGTCAAGACACTTGCCAACGTGGCGAGCTAGATCCCCTCGCCTTTTCTGAATCCCTTTCATTCGTCATTCGGACCTCCGTGTCCCTGTGTCCTCTGTGGTTATTTCTAGACATTAACCACAGAGGACACGGAGGACACAGAGGAAGAAACTGCGCGACAAAAAGAAAAGACGGGCGATTGCGCCCGTCCTTCCTGATGGCTGATGGCTGATAGCTGACAGCTCAGTTGATGTCGAACTGCTGCTGGTGCACCGCTGGATCGCTCTTCACGATGATAGTGCGCTTCGTCATTTCTTCCATCTCGTTCAGCAGGCGGCCGTTGTTGGACTTCAACTCCTTGGCCACATCCGGATGCACGCGCAGCATGACGTCTTCATGTTCGAGGTGCTTGGCGATCTTGCGCATCTCGACGTAGATTTCGTTGCAAACTGTGGTGACGGACTTGACGTATCCGGTCGACTCGCAATACGGGCAAGGCGCGCCGATGGTGCGTTCGAGCGACTGCTTGACGCGCTTGCGAGTGATGGCGACGAGGCCGAAGTCGTTAAATTGCAGCGTCTTTGATGGGGCGCGGTCGTGGCGGAGCTCTTCTTCCAGCGCCTGCATGACGCGCTGGCGGTTGCGGCGTTCATCCATGTCGATGAAGTCGATGATGATGATGCCGCCGAGATCGCGGAGCCGGATCTGCCGCACGATTTCTTTGATGGCGTCCACGTTGGTCTTGACGATCGTGTCTTCCAGGCGCGCCGTCTTGCCGACGTATTTGCCGGTGTTGATGTCGATCGCGACCAGGGCTTCGGTCTGGTTAATGACGATGTAGCCGCCGCTCTTGAGCCACACTTTCGACTTGAGGGCCTTGTTCATTTCTTCGGCGAGGCCGAATTGCTCAAACAGAGGCGTTTCCTTGGTGTAGAGCTTCACGCGCTTGACCATCGCCGGCTGGAAGCGGTTGAAGAAGCGCAGCACGCGCTCGTATTCGGGTTCGGTGTCGACCCAGATCACGCTGAAATCAGAAGTGACTTGATCGCGCAGCACGCGCTCGACGACGTTCAGATCGTGGTAGATGAGCGCAGGTGGCTTCGAGCTTTCGGAGCGATTCTTGATGTCCTGCCACAAGCCCTTCAGGAAGCGGATGTCGGCGCGGAGCTCTTCTTCGCTGGCGCTCTGCGCGGCCGTGCGGACAATGAAGCCGCCGTGGCCGTTTTCGCGCTCGCTCAGAATGATCCGCTTCAGGCGCTGGCGCTCTTCGTCAGAGGCGATCTTGCGCGAGACACCGGTATGGTTCACGGTAGGCATGTAGACCAGGAACCGGCCCGGCAGCGCGATGTGACTGGTGATGCGCGCGCCTTTCTTGCCGATGGGCTCCTTGGCGATCTGGACCAGAATTTCCTGGCCTTCTTTCAGCAGATCGCTGATGAGGGGGACAGGGGCATTCTCGCGGCGACGGAAACGGCGTCCGCCTCCACCTCCTCCGCGGCGTTGCCGGTCGCGAGGGCCACGGTCGCGGTCCGGGCCAGGACGCGGGCGTTGCGTGCGCTGCGTGTATCCTGCGGTTGCCGCCGGAGCACGAACTTCCACGCGGGCGTCAACGGTACCGTTGCCGCGAGCCTCCGCGTCCAGCAAGGCTTCCGCTTCAGCTTGGGCCTCTTCGAGTTCCAGTTCCTCAGTATCTTCTTCCCCTTCGGCAGGAACCGCCTCCGCGGGATGAGCGACAGCTTCGGTGAGAGACGCGTGATGAATTTCAGCGACGGTCTCGCGGGCGTCGCCATTCAGATGTCCGGGGCCGGCCTGCGTTTCCTCTTCGAATTCGTCGTAGCCTTCGTCGGAAGAAGCTTCGTAATGGATGGTACCGGCCTCTTCATCGTCGATGGTCTCTTCTTCCATGGTGCCGGGAGCGGCGAAGACAGGAGGTTCATCCTCGCGGCGCGAACGCACGGGTGCGTCGGCTTGCTCGCTTACGGCTGCGGCCTGTGGCTCATGGACTTCTTCTTCCACTTCGCCCTGTTGAACCGCGTCTTGTGCCACCGTAAGGGTCGACTCTCCGGGCCATCCAAGTGAAGGCAGGGGAGTTGGTTCGGGACGGCGGAATTCCTGGTTCCAGTCGGTCGAGGTTGAGGCCGACTCAACTTGCTCGAGGGGCTCTTCGTGGGCCGCCTGAGCGTCGTCGTGCTGCTCATGGAGGGGTTCAGCGACCGAATCGGAAGCGGCGAAGATGGGCTCATCCTCAGGGAACGTCGCGGCTAATGGAGCGACAGGCTCGGCAGGGGATTCGGACTCGACCGCAGTGATTGACTGACGGACCGGCTCCAGGGCCGGCGGCTGCTGGGCGTAGCGCTGGTACTTGGAAATTGATTCTCCGGGCAGCAGCATGGGCTGGTATCCGGGCGGCGGGCCTGAAGGCTGGTTCCGGCCGGAATCCATCGCGCGGGTGGGCATCGGTTCGACGGGACGAGCGAAGCGCTGTTCAGGGCTGCGGTCGGAACCTCGGTCGAAGGGTCGATCGGGCGCCCTTTCTGGGCCTCGGTCCGGACCACGATCACGGCCGTCGCTGCGGCCGTCGCGACGTCCGCCACGGCGGCGGCGGCGTCCCCGGTAGCCTCCGCGCTCTCGGTTTTGCGAATCGCCAGCCTGCTCAGGTATCGCCCCGGCTGCTGCCGTCGGCTGGACATCACCTTGGACGTCGGTCTCAACAAATTCCTGACCCGATTCCTCCTGCAAATCGCTTTCTGTTCCATCGGCCGCTTGAGGAGCATCCATCGAAACCGGGGCTTCGAGCCGAGAGGGTTGCTGGCGCAGGTCGGGCACGTTGCGGTTGGCCGGGACTACGTCGGTCAAATCGTCGTCGTGCTCTTCCAACTCCATGAAGTCGGAAACGTAGAGGAAGGCATCGCGCTCCAGGCCGATGTCGACGAAGGCCGACTGCATGCCAGGGAGCACCCGGGTTACGCGGCCTTTGTAGATGGATCCAGCTAGGGTGTACTCGTTCTCGCGCTCAAGATAGACTTCCGCGAGCAGATCGTCCTCCACCAGGCCCACCTTTGTTTCGTGGGGGGTAGAAGAGACAAATAGTTCTTTGTTCATCGAACACTCCGGTCCCGCCGACTCATTACCGAGGTCGGTCGGGCTTCACCGGGGCGGAGTCAGAAGAGGTGCGGGAGGATGAAGTGAAGAGCGTCGCGATGCTGCCCCGAATTGGGGGCAGACTGGGCTACAGAGATCTTCTCTGCGCCGAGTCCGCTGCACAAGCTTGGGAATCTTTTGCACTTATCGCTTTAACTTCTGCCGGGGTTTGTGACCGCACTCTCAGACCCAACTAGGGTCGGGGGGCCGTTCCCTGCCCGACTGCTCAACTTCAATCCTGCCCGGCCTTCTACTGCTCGACTAGCCGGTGAAATGCCCCCTTAACGCGAGGGCGATCGATATTCTTGGGGTTGCGCCTGCGAGCGCAACAAACTGCTAATCCTGCCGTTTCTTCCTGGTTCCTGAACCCGTTGCTTCTGAATCTGTTCCGTCCTAACTGGCTCGTCTAACCAAGCACCAGTTAGTTCACGAAGCGGCGCATACGAACATTCATAACCATCCCCAGCGCCAGGAACATGAACAACACAGAAGACCCACCGTAACTCATCAGCGGCAGGGGTATTCCGGTGACCGGCATAAAGCCCACCACCATGCCGACATTGACCAGGATATGGAAGCTAAGCACAGCCACCACACCCATCACCACGAACGTGCCAGCGCGGTCGGGCGCTGTTTGCGCGTTCTGGGTCAAACGCATGAGCACAATGAAGTATAACAGCAGAACGCCGAGAGCGCCTACGAATCCATGTTCTTCTGAAAAAGCGGCAAAAATGAAGTCCGTTTGCGGAACCGGCAGGAACGCACCGTGTGTTTGCGAGCCTTTGCCGCCCCACAGGCCCCCGGAACCCACGGCGATCTTGGATTGCTCAACTTGGTACCCAGAGCCCTGCGGATCGAGTTCAGGGTCGACAAAGCTAGTCAACCGCTGCTTTTGATACGACTTCAGGACGTGCACCCTTGGGATGAAAAAGACTGCTCCCAAACCGACGGTCGCAAGCAGGGCCACGGTTAACCCCTGCTTCCATTGCAGTCCGCCCAGAAACACACCCATGGCCGCAATCGGGAGGTAGGTAAGAGCAGTGCCCAGGTCTGGCTGTTTGAGCACCATCAGCATGGGGATGCCGACGATCGCTGCAGCCTTCATAAAATCAGCCCAGGAAAGTTCCCGTTCGCGCATGTCGGCAAAGTACTTGGCCACTGCCAGGATGAGGATGAGCTTCACCCATTCGGACGGCTGGAAGTGGTTGCCACCGGGCATTTTGATCCAGCGTCGCGCTCCCAGATACTTCTGTCCGAACAGCAAGACGGCCACGAGCGAACTGACTCCGGCGATGTAGAACCAGTGAATCTGATCGAGCAACGCCTGATAGTTGACCAAGCTGATGATGAACATTGCGCCGACGCCGGCCACAACCCAATAGACCTGCTTGACGTGGGCTCCGGCGAACTTCGTGTGCTGGGTGGCGCTGTGAATCTCCATGACACCCAGGCCGCAAATGATGAGCACGAAGCCCAGGAGGACCCAGTCGAAGTCGCGGTATGAGACGTAACGTGCCATAAAACAGCTTCTAGCTTCGAGCTTTTAGCTCCTAGCTTCTAGCTTTTCCCTTGAGGGATCCACGGTTCGGAATCGCTTTTGGTTCACTGATGCATTCCTGGGGCTGCGACGGCTACTGCCAGCGGCTTCCTGGGGAGAGCGAGCACGAAGCGTCCGCCCTGCAGCTTTTCTTTGTCTCCGTCGGACTCGGGTTCGGTCCAGAGGCCGCCGATATCCACCGTACTGTTGCTCTTTGGCTTCTCCACCATCTTCTGCGGGGTCCGGTGTTGTTTGTCGACGAACGCTTTGATTACCTGAGTCGCCAGGCGGGCTGCCAACTTGCCGTGCTCGCCGCCTTGGAACAGAACACACACCACGATGTCGGGATTGCGGCGTGGCGTGAATCCCACGAACCATCCGTTCTGCGCCAGATCTTCGCTGTTCTTGAACTTGGCACGAGTCGTCAGGGAGACAACTTGCGCCGAACCCGTCTTGCCTGCGATGTCGATCCCAGGAATGTGGGCGGACTGAGCCGTCCCTTCCGGCAGAAGAACGCGCGACATGGCATCGGTGATGAAGGTCCACCCATTCGGGTCAATCGGGACGTTCTTCACCTCCGTATAGCGAGCAGCTTCGACGTAGCCCGGCGGCACATCCGTTGGATTGATAACGTGGGGCACAACCATGCGGCCGCCCATGGAGATTGCGCTGACGGCGCGGAGCAACTGCACGGGGGTGATTGCAACTGCGCCCTGACCGATGCCGACAGAGATCGTTTCGCCCGCGAACCACTTCTGCTTAAAATTCTTGATCTTCCATTCCTCCGAAGGCATGACTCCGCTCACTTCATTGGGAAGATCGATCCCGGTCTTCTGGCCCAGACCCAACTCAGTCGCGTACTTCGCAATGCGGTCGATGCCCAGCTTTTCCGCGAGCGTGTAGAAGAAAACGTCACAGGACTGGTAGATCGCTTTCTCCAGCGTTACCGGTCCGTGGCCGCCTTTCACCCAACAACCGAACCGCCGGCCGTAGAACTCGGCACCTCCAGTGCAGTTCACGTGAAGATCTTGCGCAATCCCTTCCTGCCAGCCAGCAACCGACATGATGATCTTGAAGGTCGAGCCGGGCGCAAGTTGCGCCTGAATTGCTTTGTTCATGAGAGGCTTGTCGGGGTCGGTGACCAGCTTGTTCCACTGATCGCGCGACACGTGTACGGCAAAATCGTTGGGATCAAAGGATGGCCCGCTCACCATCGCAAGAATCTCGCCCGTGTGCGGGTCCATAGCAACGATGGCTCCGTTCTTACCCGCCAGAGCCTCTTCGGCGGCAATTTGCAAATCGATGTCGACCGTCAGCTTGAGTTGCTTGCCGGGTATCGCTTCGGTTTCACCGAGGCGCCCGACTTCGCGGCCGTGGCTATCGACCAGGGCCTGGCGAGATCCATTCTGTCCCATCAGCAGCGTGTTGTACTGGCGCTCGACGCCGGAAATGCCGACGACGTCGCCGGCGTTGTAAAGCTCAAACTGGGGCTGGTTCAGCATGTCTTCGCTGACCTCGCCAACATAGCCGATCAGGTGCGCCATGAATCCGTTGCGCGGATACAGGCGACGGTGCGCCATGATCGTGTCGAGTTCGGGCAACTCGTTGCGATGCGCTTCGATGAACTGCAACTCGTCGGGAGTGATGTCTTCTTTCAGGAAGATCGGCTGGTACTGCGGCAACGCCGCGAAGTGGCGGATGCGGGCCCGCACCTCGTTCGGATCAAGATGCAAACCCTGGGCTATCAGGTCCGCATCGCCGATCAGGTCGCGAGTAGAGTCACGCAGCAGCAGCGCAGAGAACGACGGGTAATTGTCGACGATGGTGCGGCCTTCGCGGTCGAGAATCTTGCCGCGCGGCGCGAGCACCGGAACGTTGCGAATGCGATTCTTCTCGGCGGCCGAGGCGTAATAGCCACTTTCCATCACCTGCAGCTTCCACAGTCCGTAGGCGAGGATCAGGAAGATGCCAAGGATGATGTATTGCGCCGCCGTGAGGCGGACTTCGGAAACTTTCTCGTCGCGGCCGAACATCAGTTCTCGCTTCTCAGTTCTCGATTCTCAGTTCTCGCTTCTCAGTTCCGGTTGGTTGCATCCTGCGGCTCACCGAGACTGGAAAACTGCGGTGCACTGCTGTAATTCGATTCTAATCCAGACAGACGATTCGATCTCGGCCGGGTAGTAACGTAAGTCACCCCTGCTTTCTGAGGACTGAGAACTGGGAACTGAGAACTGTTGTTCACGTTCTCTGCTTAAATTTGTCGAGCAGGAAGAACAGTGCGACTCCCAGGATCGCGTTCGCGAGACCGCCCAAAATGACATGAGGCCAACTCCACGTCACGTTCATGTTGACCATCCCTCGGGCAACGGTGAAATGGACCGCGGATTGGATCAGAGAAAAACCCAACGTAACCAGCAGGCGGGCCCCGGCGTTTTCGACGTCGAGTTTCACACCCAACGACGAAGCTCCATACCCCACCACGGTATTAGCGATTCCGTAGATTCCGATGGGATTGTGGCCCAGCATGTCCTGCGCCAGGCCAATGACGGCTCCCGTGAACAGGCCAGCTACCGGGCTGCGGCGCGCCATGGCAAAGAAGATGGTCACGAGCAGCGGCAAGTCAAAATAGACCGCAAAGCGCGGGAACCGAAGCGGCAGAAATGCCTGCACAAAGAGCGCCAGCAGCGGCACGCCAATCGTTACCGGGATACTGAACCGGTATACCTCAACCTGCTCATTGGATGTGTAGGTGATCGGCACGCTATTGTGGGCTGCTCTCGTTGGGCGGGGGCTGCGGATTAGGCTGCGGCGCGGTGGGTGCGATTGGATCAGCCGGTTTCGCCTGGTCGTTTGCGGGTGCGGTCTGAGTTGCGGCCGGCTTTGGTCCAGTCGGCGGATTGGCCGGGGCGGTCACGCTTTTCTTCACGACGGAGGTCCCGGCGGGCTTCCCTGCTGGGCTCACTCCGGACGCGCCGGGAGCAATGCTCAGCCCGGATGGATTCTTGGCAGAAGGCGTTGTGGTCGCGGCTGTGCCCGTGGGTTTCGCCGTGGTCTTTGCGACTGCAGGTTTGGCGGACCCTTCTACAGTTCCCGCAGCCGGGTTCGCATCCGTGGCCGGCTTATCGGGCACGGAGGGCAGCCGTTGTGCCAGAATGTCGGCGGCGCGGACGCGCACGCTGTCTTCCGCAATGGCCTGCCGTTCCTGCTTCTCGACCAGCACCAGCACTTCTTCCAGTTTGCTCAGGTTGGCGGCAGGCTTGATTTTGATATTCAGAAACAAATCCTTGCCGTTTCCGACCTTCGTGACCGTACCGACCGGCAGGCCCTTGGGGAAAATCTGGTCGCCGCCGCTGGTCAGCACGGTTTCACCCACCGGAACTTGCTCATCGCTCATCACCCGTTCGAGCACGACCTCGCCATTGGCAGTACCGCGCAGGACTCCCTGCAGGCGGGTCTTCTCGAGGATGGCGCCGACGCCGCTGCTCTGATCACTGATCAACAGCACCTGCGAGACCGACGGAAAGACGACGAGGACCTTGCCAACGATTCCGTCGGACGTCATGACGGCCATATCGCGCTTGATGCCGGCGTTCTCCCCCTTATCGATATAGATGATGCGAGAAAGATCGCTGCCGCTGGATCCAATCACTTGTGCAGCCACGGTCCGGGAGATGAATTGTTCCTTGAAGGCCAGCAGCGTTTGCAGACGCCGCGCCTGGGCAGCGTCTTCGCTGAGGCGCACCTGCTCGAGCCGCATTTGCTCGATCTGCTCTTTCAATTGGCGGTTCTCGGCACGCACGCCGCGGAGGTAGAAGTAGTTGTGCCAGACATTGCCCGTGCTGTTTTGGGCCCAGACTAGAATGCGCTCGAAAGGAGTGATGGCGCCGACGCCCCAGATGCGGATCAGGCGTGTGTCCTCGACATCGTTGCCGCCGCTGCGTTTCACCTGCATGGCCAGCCCGAGCACTTGCAGAAACAACACTCCTACAAGAATGACCAGGTTGCGGTAGCGGCCGAGTACGGATTCCATAAGAAAACAGTTTCAAAGTTTCAAGGTTTCAAAGTTGCAAGGAACCAACTGCCGCCGCGACTTTGAGAATCTACTCGCAGCCTCAGCACCTTGAAACCTTGAAACTCTGAAACCTTGAAACCTACTCAATCGATATCTTTCTCAGCAGCTTGAAGTCGCTGAGCATTTTGCCGGTGCCAAGAACCACGCTGCACAGCGGATCGTCGGCGATGGAAACAGGCAGGCCCGTTTCTTCGCGGATACGCTTGTCGAGGTTCTTGAGGAGCGCCCCGCCGCCAGTGAGGACGATGCCGCGGTCGCTGATGTCGGCGGAGAGCTCGGGAGGCGTCCGCTCGAGGGCCACGCGGATCGCGTTCATGATGGTCGAAACGCACTCGCTGAGCGCTTCGCGGATTTCGCCGTCGTCGACCGTGATCGTCTTGGGCACGCCTTCGATCAAGTTGCGGCCTTTGATTTCCATGGTCATCGGCTTGTCGAGCTGGTGCGCGGAGCCGATTTCCATCTTGATCTGCTCGGCGGTACGTTCGCCGATCAGCAAGTTATATTTCCGTTTCAGGTAATTCATGACGGCTTCGTCCATCTGGTTGCCCGCCATACGCACGGAACGCGAATAGACAATGCCGCTCAAAGAAATAACTGCGATGTCTGTGGTGCCGCCACCGATGTCGACCACCATGTTGCCGCTGGGTTCGGTGATAGGAAGGCCGGCGCCGATCGCGGCAACCATGGCCTGCTCGACGAGGTGCACTTCGCTCGCCTTGGCGCGATAAGCTGAATCCATAACCGCGCGCTTTTCCACTTGCGTGATCTCAGACGGCACGCCAATCACGATGCGCGGGTGCACCAGCATCTTGCGGTTGTGCGCCTTCTGGATGAAGTAGTTCAACATCTTCTCGGTGACTTTGAAGTCGGCGATCACGCCATCTTTCATGGGCTTGATGGCGACAATGTTGCCCGGCGTACGGCCCAGCATCTCTTTCGCCTCTTTGCCAACGGCCTCGACTTCGCCCGTGTTCTTGTTGATGGCGACGATGGAAGGCTCGTTGACGACGATCCCTTTGCCGCGCGCATACACAAGCGTGTTGGCGGTGCCGAGGTCGATGGCCAGATCGCTGGAGAAAATGCTGAACAGCGACCGGAGGTTGTGACTGCGCGTCGGGCCTGAATGATATCCGTTGTTTGACATGACGAAATGTTCCCGCGTCTTTCTACGTGCTGCTTTGCCGGGAGTTCTCCCGGTGTCTTCCTTTTTTCTGTCAGGGTGCTGGCTATCTTCATTCTACGAGATGCCCGGCAACCGTGCTCAAATCGAAAGTTCGCTATCCCAAAGGTCGCAACCCAGTGTCTGGCAGCGACGGCGCTTACTGAATAATGATCTTCTTCTGCTGCGTATTCACTCCGCCCTGCGCGGTTTGCGCCGTCACCGTGATCACCGCTTCCCCGGTCGGCAACGGCGGCGTGAAGTAATGAAACTGGCCATCTGTGCCGATCATGGGAACCTCGCTGCCGTTCACCATGACGCGCGCCCCGGTCTGGGTCTTGCCTGTCACTTCAATGACGTGTCCATGCTGAATAAACGGATCCAGATCCAATTCGATGGCCTCGGTCTCCTTGCCTTTGGAAATGATGGTGAAGCGGTTCTTCTCGCTCTCCACCGATTCTTTCCCGGCTGTGTCGTACGACTGGACCATCCAGTAATAGGCGCCTTCGCCGAGGCTGGTGACGGTTACCGCCGCTGTATTAACCTTCTTGTCAACGAGTGTAGAAGAAAAATAAGGATTGCGGGAGATGCGCAGGCGGTAACCAACTGCATTCGCCATCGGCGTCCAGGAGAATTCCACATCCTTGGTTGCCTCGCCCGCGGAAAACAGCGGCGCCATGTTGGCGGGAGCGATGGGCGTGGGAGGTCCAATTTCTTTAGCCTTCTCCAGGTGCGATTGTTGCCCCTGGAAAGTGACTTTTTCCCAGTTGGCCAGTTTTACCGTTTCGCCATTACGCGAGACCTCACCGGCACCTTTTTTCATCAGGATTTCGTGCTGATCGGCCTTGGGATCGTTATGCACCTGCGCCGCTGACTCCGGCGACAGCGAAGCCGTGGCGCCCGCCACAATCACCTGCGATTTCGAACCTTGGCTGTAGGTCGCAGTCGAGAGATCAACCGTTCCGGTGCTGACGGCTACGGCCACATTGGTCTGCTGCTGGTCGTTGGCCGAGTTCTCTTCGATCACGATCAGCGAATCCTGTTTCACGGTGTAGCTCGTGCCGTCGTTGAACACGACCTTGGCCATGCCTTCCGAACCGGTCTGGACGACATCGCCCTTTTCCAGAGGGATGCTGTAGTCGCCGGTGACCCAGCTATTGCCGTTGCTCTTCTTGACGCGCACGGTGCCATCGAGAGCGGTGAAGTGCGCCTGCTGGGCCGTCGAGGTTCCAGGTCCAGTTGCCGGAGCCATGCCCGCAACATGGTCCAGCAACTTGCCGACTACATTCCCGCCAGCCTTGACCGTGTTCTCGGTGAATTGTGGGAAGGTGAAACGCACAACAAAATAGAAGATGACCGCGCCGGCCATGATCAGCAGGGCGACACTGCGGTAGGTGATGGTGGTCCACGCAACGTGGATCCCCGGTTTGCGGTTATCGGAAGACACTTGGGATCGAAAAACCTCGCTAAACCTTTGCAAATATGCGGTAAAGAGCAACGTTAGCACAAGCAAAACGGAGGAAAGAACAGGTAATCAGTTTGAGACGTTACCGAAGTGCCGAAGCCTCTGCCTGGCGTCACTGCGGGGAAGTCGGAGAGAAGTGATTCGGCGCACCTGAAACTGCGCGGGGAATCAGCTATTCTTAGTTTCCCATGGCCGCCCATCCCCCGGCACTCTTGGCTCTCGACCGCAACCAGCAATCTTTCCTCGCTTCGGGCATGGCTGTGATCTGGGCAATCGCCTTGGCCAAGCTGCTCTTCCACATTTATTTCAACAACCGCTACGGATATTTTCGCGACGAGTTCGACTATATGTCGTGCGGCGACCATCTGCAGTGGGGATATGTCGACCAACCTCCGCTCATTCCTTTTCTGATCCACATCTGCCGCGCTGTGCTGGGAGACTCGCTGCGAAGCATTCGCTTCATCCCTGCCTTGGCGTCCTCCTTGCTTGTCGTCCAGACCGCTGTCCTCGCTCGCGAGATGGGAGGACGCCGCTACGCCGTGCTGCTCAGTGCCGTCTGCGCCGTCATCGTGCCGCAGTATCTTTCCAACGGCAGCTTGCTCGGCACAAATTGTCTTGAGCCCAACCTGTGGATGGGCTGCGCCTACTTCGCCATCCTGGCCATCAAGCAAGACAATCCCCGCTACTGGCTGTGGTTCGGCGTGTGCGCCGGTGTCGGACTCGAAAACAAGTACACCATCGCCATCTTCGGCCTGGGAATTGTCGTGGGCCTGTTGCTCACCGAGCAGCGCCGCGAATTCCTGAACAAGTGGATATGGCTGGGAGGACTCGCCGCGTTTCTGATTTTCCTGCCCAATCTGCTATGGAACATTCACTACGACTGGCCGTTCGTACAGTTGATGCGCGCCATCCGGTCCGAAGGGCGCGACGTTGTGTGGGGGCCCGCTCAATTCTTCTTTCAGCAGGTGCTGGTCACCAATCCTTTGGTCGCGCCCCTCTGGCTGGGCGGGTTGTTCGCCCTGCTATTCTCCGCACGCCTCCGGCCGTATCGGCTGCTGGGTTGGAGTTATCTGGTTACCTATACGATCTTGTTCCTGCTTCACGGCAAGAACTACTACCTTGCTCCCATTTACCCGATGTTGCTGGCCGCGGGGGCGGTGGGGATTGAACATTGGCTGGACCGTCCGGAAAGCGCGAGGCCGCGCCTCCAGTGGTTGAAGCCAACTATTGTGATCGTCCTGCTGGCCAGTGGAATCCACCTTATGCCAATCGTTGTTCCGGTTCTCTCGCCGGACCATTTCCTGACTTATACGAAGACTCTTCCGTTCAAGCTCCCGGTGAATGAGTACTCCCATGCGCGCGCGGCGCTGCCACAGTGGTACTCCGACCAGTTTGGCTGGAAGGAGATTGCGGACGAGGCCGAGGTGGCGTGGAACCGCATCCCAGTCGACCAGCGCTCTGACTGCGCCATCTTCGCGCAAGACTACGGCCAGGCGGGGGCCATCGACTTCTTTGGCCGGTCGCACGGCTTGCCTCCCGCTCTCAGCGGCGACCGCACATATTTTCTCTGGGGACCGCGCGGGTATTCCGGCAATTGCATGATCGTGCTCGGCGACAGAAGAGAACGTCTGGAGCAGCTTTTCGAACAGGTCGAATATATTGGCACGTCAGCCGACAATCCGTGGGCGTTGGAGTCGCAGATCGGCGTCTACATCTGCAAAGGCGCAAAGTTCGGGACACTGACTCAGATCTGGCCGCAATTGAAACGTTGGCGGTAGGTTGTCGAACCTCTCTTGCCGCACCTTCCTTGCGGGTTGTAGCATCAATTGTTTGGGCCTTCATATTCAGAAACCCTAGGAGACATCATGGCAACCGATACTTTGACCAGTCCAGCCACGCTCAACTACGGCAAGACCAAGGTTTTCAAGAATTTCATTGACGGCGAATGGGTCGAGGCCTCGACCGGAGAGACGTTCGAGAACCGCAATCCCGCCGACACCCGCGACCTGGTCGGCATCTTCCAGAAATCCGCCAAGGCTGACGTGGACTCTGCCGTCGCTGCCGCCAAGCGCGCCTTCACGAAGTGGCGACTCGTGCCCGCCCCGCGCCGCGCCGAGGTTGTTTTCCGCGCCGCAGAGATTTTGATCGAGCGCAAGGACGATTATGCGCGAGAAATGACCCGCGAAATGGGCAAGGTTCTGGCCGAGACGCGCGGCGACGTACAGGAAGCCATCGACGCCGCTTACTACAACGCCGGCGAAGGCCGGCGGCTGTTTGGCCCCACCGTGCCCTCGGAAATGCCCAACAAGTTCGCCATGGCCGTCCGGCAGCCGATTGGCGTATGCGGGATGATTACGCCATGGAACTTCCCGATGGCGATTTCGTCCTGGAAGCTTCTGCCGGCCATTGTCTGCGGCAACACCTGCGTCATCAAGCCCGCGCAGGATACTCCGCTCTCGACTTTTAATCTGGTTCGTGCACTCACCGACGCGGGCCTGCCGAAGGGCGTCATCAACGTCGTGAGCGGATTCGGGGCAGACGTAGGCACTCCGATCGCCGAGCATGCCGACGTTCGCGCGGTTTCTCTGACGGGATCGTCCGCGGTGGGCCGCATTATCGGCGGCATCGCGGCCAAGAGTTTCAAGCATTGCTCGCTCGAGTTGGGCGGCAAGAATCCCATGATCGTACTCGACGACGCCAACCTCGATCTGGCCATCGAAGGCGGGCTCTGGGGAGCGTTCGGAACCACCGGCCAGCGCTGCACGGCGACCAGTCGCATGATCGTGCAAAAAGGCGTGTATCGGGAATTCGTCGAGCGGTTGGTCGAGCGTGCCAAAAAACTGAAGGTAGGCAACGGCCTGGACGAGACCGTACAGATGGGACCGGCCGTCAACGAGAAACAGCTTCAGACGGATCTCAGCTATGTTGACATCGGCAAAAATGAAGGCGCAAAGCTGGTCTGCGGCGGCAATCGTCTCGATCAGGGCGACTACCAGTACGGCTGGTTCATGGAGCCGACGGTCTTTACCGACGTCGACCCCAAGATGCGCATCGCGCAGGAAGAAATCTTCGGCCCTGTCGTAGCGATCATTCCTTGCGACGATCTCGAAGACGCCATCGAAATCGCGAACGGGATCGAGTACGGCTTGTCGTCCGCGCTCTACACCAAGGATGTTAATAAGGCGTTCTCGGCCATTCGAGACCTCTATGCAGGCATCACCTACATCAATGCGCCGACGATCGGCGCCGAGGTGCACCTGCCCTTTGGCGGCACCAAAGCCACGGGCAATGGGCATCGCGAGGGTGGAATCGGCGCGATCGACTTCTACACGGAGTGGAAGTCGGTTTACGTCGACTATTCGGACAAGTTGCAGAAAGCCCAGATCGACCGGGAAGACTAGGTTCCCCTCCGCGTTCAGCCGTCAGAATCTGTTCTGACGGCTGATTTTCTTTTCCGACGTCGTTTTTCCCCGCGAAGCCAGTAAGCTGCGGGTTGCTTTCCTGAGTACTTCGGTAATCTTGTTCACCCCTTGCTGGCAACCTAACTTAACCGCATGAGGCTTCCCTCCAGGTCTCAACTCTTGCCTTTGGGGTCGTCTTGTGATGGATCGTCAATTTCGCACCGTTCGCAATCTGAGCGTCAGGAACAGGCTCTGTCTTGCCGCCCTGGCCGTGCTGCTCGGACTAATGGATGTTTCCACTCCGCGTCTTTTGGCTCAGGACACGGCCAAGATACACCGCAAGGTCCTGGTGATGACCGAGCCCGACTATCCGTATGTCCTCAGGAATGGGCACTTTGAAGGACAGGTTCGCCTGGCGGCGACCGTGCTTCCGAACGGGACGGTTTCGAAGGTTGAGTGCAAGGGCGGCAACCCCATGCTGGCCCAGTATGCCTCACAGGCTGTGATGCATTGGAAATACGCACCCGGCCCAGCCCAGACTCTCGAAGAAGCCGTGTTCACATTCAACTCTAACAAGTAAGTCTTCCCACTCTTCAGTCTTGCCGCCCCTCGTTCGCAACTGGCGGGGACCGGGCGCAGATTTCTGCGCTCTAGCGCGTCCCGTGCATTTAGAATTTCTCTTGAGCCGCGGCCCGGAACCTTCGCCGTGGCGAGGCTTCCATGACTCCCATCAGCTCAGCTCACGAGATTGCTGCCGCCTCCCGCCTCGATAACGTCCGCTACGCCATCCGCGACCTGGCCTGCGTCGCCGATGAAGTTGTGAAGCAGGGACACAGGGTCCTTCCGCTCAACGTCGGCGATCCTCTGAATTTCGATTTCCAGACGCCGCCGCACATCATCGAGGCCGTGTACAAGGCCATGCGCGACGGTAAGAACGGATACGCGCCGTCTCCGGGCATCCCGGAGGCGATCGAGGCCATTCGTGGCGAGGCCGGGCGCAAGGGTCTTACCACCGTGCGGGATATTTTCGTTACGGCCGGAGTGAGTGAGACGGTCGACCTGTGTTTGTCCGCCCTCGTGAATCCCGGCGAGAACGTTCTGACTCCCAGCCCGGACTATCCGCTGTACTCGGCGGTGCTCTGCAAGCTGGGGATCGGGCTTAACGCCTATGACTTGAACGAAGACGACGCTTGGCAGCCGGAACTGGCCGACATCGAGCGCAAGCTCACGCCGCGCACACGCGGCATCGTTCTGATTAACCCCAACAACCCTACGGGATCACTATGCACGCGGCAGATGCTGGAGCAGGTCGCGGAACTCGCTCGCCGCCACAACCTGATCGTTTTCTCGGACGAAATCTACGACAAGCTGATTCTCGACGGCACGCCCCACATTGCGTTCGCCTCAGTCGCGCCCGACGTGCCTTGCGTAACCTTCGGCGGCATGTCGAAGAACTACCTCGTCCCGGGATGGCGCATCGGATGGGGCATCGTCTCCGGCGACGCAGCCGCTGTAAAGACTTACACAGAAGGTGTTCACCGCCTGCTGAGGGCACGCTTGTGTGCCAACCATCCCGAGCAGTACGCGATCAAGCCCGCGCTGGAAGGGCCGCAGGATCATCTCGCCGAAGTGCAGCGCAAACTGCGCTCGCGCCGCGATCTCACGCAGAAGTGGTGCAAGGCGACTCCGCGGGTGAGTTGCGTCGCGCCGCGGGGAGCGTTCTACGCCTACCCGCGCATCGACATCCGGGAGAGCGACGAGATCTTCGTGAAGGAACTCATCCGCCAGAAACACGTCATGGTCGTGCATGGCTCCGGCTTCGGCCAGAAGCCGGGAACGCAACATTTCCGGATTGTGTTCTTGCCAGATGAAGCGACGCTGACGAAAGCCTACGCGGGGATTGCGGAGTTCATTCGCGAGCGATATGGGACGAGTTTGTAACCGCGAAGGTCGCGAAACAAACCAGCGCGTACCGGCACGCCCTGTTGAAAGCGCAAGTGGAGTTGGGCCCAGCAATTCTTTCGAACCCATCGAACACAATCTGCCAGTTCCCGCGCGGCTTGGACTTTGCAGACGAATCTGTTTAAATCGTGAGGAAGGGCAACTATCAGCGGCGTGCGGGTGTTCGTACAATTGTGGTCGACATCCATTCTCACATTCTTCCTGAGGTAGACGACGGCCCGAAATCGTGGGACGTTTCGGTCGCCCTGTGCCGCGCGGCGGCCGCCGACGGGATTACGCACATGGTGGCCACGCCTCACGCCAACGATCGCTATCATTACGACCGCGAGTACCTGAAGGGACTCGCCGCGCATCTGCAGGAACTCGTCGGCGATTCGCTCAAAATCGGCTTGGGCTGCGACTTTCACCTGTCTTACGACAATATCCAGGACGCCTTGGCCAACCCGACCCGCTACGTCATCGAAGGCACGGGCTACCTGCTTGTGGAGTTCAGCAACTTCAGCATCTCGGACCAGACGACGGAGCACTTCTACAAGCTTAGGAATTGCGGAATGACGCCGGTCATCACCCATCCCGAGCGCAACCCTATTTTGCGCGAGACCCCGCAGCGCGTGTTGGAGTGGGCGGACCAGGGATGCGTGGTTCAGATGACGGGCTCGGCTCTGACCGGATTCTGGGGCGATCGGACGCGGCGCGCAGCGCTATGGCTGCTCGAACACCAAGCCGTCCACGTTCTCGCGACCGATGCTCACGATCTCGAAAAACGGGTTCCGATTCTTTCCACGGCGCGCGATGCTGCCGCCGCCATCTGCGGAAAAGACGTCGCCGAAGCTCTAGTGGAAACGAATCCCCGCGCCATCATCACCAACCAGACCTTACCTTACTTCCCGCAGCCGGGGATGATGAGCTACAAGAAGAACTAGCCGTCCGCCATCGGCATTCAGCCCAGCCAGTTGGGAAAGTTTCGCCAACAGGCATTCCAGTCTCAGCCAGACGAACTGATGCGAGCCGTGCATCTGTTTTGACCGAATGCTGGGTGGTGACTGCTGTCAATAGCTACTGCGGGCGGGAATCGTTCGGGTTGGCGGGCGGCGCTGGATCGGCCGCAGGCGGAGTGCTGTGCGATGCGGTGGGCAGCGGCTCTGCGCGTGGCGCATCTGGAACAGTGGTCATCGCGCTTTCAGGATTCAGCAGATGGTCCTTGCTCGGTCCCAGGCCCAGCTTGATCAGTGCCCGCGAGTCGGGTACCGTCTTGCTCTGCCAGCCGTGATCCGCCTGGTAGCGGCGCATGGCCTGTTCGCTGGCCTCGTTCCAGGTGCCCGTCGCTTCTCCGGTCATGTAGTGCTCGCGGATCAGCGCTTCCTGGATTGCTTGTGCCCTCTCGGAGTCGATTTTCTGCTGGCCGCGCGTCTTCGCCGACTTCTTGTGCGAGGAATGTTTTCCTGACGATGCGGTGTGCGTAGAACCGGACTTGGTCTTGCCTGTTGAAGCGGTGGAAGCTTTTGTTGTGCTCTTGTGAGGCGTCTTATGAGAAGAGGAGGTGGTACTAGCTGGCTTCTTTTCCGTGGTATCACTTGTCGATGTTTGGCCACCCTTCGCCGCACCGACGCACGCCAATATCGCCAGCGTGCCCGAGGCAATGAACCGTGCCCTACGGATTGGAGTCCAACTTCTCAACCGGAAACCTTTACCTCAAAATAAAAAGCCCAACGGACGCTGGCATTGTAATCATCCACTATGGGAGAGTACAGCGCCAGTTCCCGTTGGGCTCGTTTCGGTTACGGAAGTGTACCGGCCAGGAAGATGGTTCCGTCCTGTTTCGATGAACCGCGAGAGCGTACCAGAAACACAACGTCCTGGCCGCTCTTCAGGCTCGACTCGACCTTGGCGAACTCTTCCTCGCTATTCACCGGCTGCTTGTTCACTTCCAGAATAATGTCGCCGCGTCCCAGGTTTACGTCTTCCGCAAAAGAGCGGGGCTTCACGTCTTGCACGATGACGCCTTTTCCGGCCGGCATATCGAGACGGTCGGCCATTTCCGGTGTCAGCTTTCGAACCATCACACCGAATTTACTCTGCTTGGGAGTGCTCTCGTCTTCGTTCTCCTGATCGTCGCCCAGCCGCGCGGCAAACAGCCTGGCGCGGTCTGCGATGGTCACCGAAGTTTCCTGCGATTTTCCGTTGCGCAGGAAAATCAGGTTCGCCTTCGATCCCGGCTTGCGCGAGGCGATGTCGGCCACCAGTTCGGAACCCTTGGTCACCTTCTTGCCGTCCACGCTGGTGATCGTGTCGCCGACTTTCAAGCCAGCCTGGTCGGCCGGACTGCCCGGCACGACGCTCGATACAGTCACACCCGATCCCGAACCGTACACGCGGGCAATCGCAGGATTCTCGACCGCATCGAACATGATGCCAATCGAGCCGCGCGAAACCTTGTGTTCCGGCCCGGTCAGCTGGTTGTAAACGTCGACCACTGTCTTCGAGGGCAGCGCGAACCCCACGCCGGCATAGGCGTTGGTCTCGCTCAGAATCGCTGTGTTAATTCCGATGACCTCACCGTTCATATTGACCAGCGGTCCCCCCGAGTTTCCGGGGTTGATTGCCGCATCCGTCTGAATGAATGTCTGGAACTGACGGCCGGGGACGATGTCACGGCCCTTGGCCGAAACAATTCCCGCGGTCACCGTCTCGGACAGGCCGAATGGACTGCCAACGGCCAGTACCCAGTCGCCCACCTGCATGCTGTCGGAATTACCCATCTTGGCAGCTGGCAGCACGCGGTCAATGTCCACCTTAATCACGGCAAGATCTGTTTCCTGATCGGTGCCGATGACCTTGGCGTCGTGCTGCACGCCCGGCGGATCATCTTCGAAGCGAACCCGAATGCGATCCGCCTTCTCGACTACGTGCCGGTTGGTAACAATGTATCCCTTAGGATCGACGATCACGCCGGAACCCAGCGAACGCTCGCGGATCGCGCCATCGCCAGGCCCCCCGGGAGCACCTTGGCCACCCGGACCACCGAAGAAGTGGTTGAAGAAGTCGTCCATCCCGCTGCCATCGCCGCCATCTTCGTCGTCGGGATTCTGCCCGCGACGCTTGTGGACGTTCTTAATGGTCGATTCCGTGTTGATGTTGACCACGCTCGGTTCCATCTGCTTCGCAATCTGCGAAAACGTGTTCGACAATTGCTGCGGTGCGGGCAGCGTAAGCGGCGTCGCGTCGCTCTTTTGCCCTTCTTTCCCTTTGACTCCGTAGGAAACGACCGTCCCGATCAGAATGCCGACGGAAAGCGTTGCCAGAATACTCAGCGTGTAGGCCCAGCCATGAGCCTTCATGCGCATCCACATTGCGCCCGAATCCATATGTCTACTTCCCTCCGAAACCGATTAAACCCTTATAGTATACCCATTTACATACCGGTACTGTCGGTTGTGACAGTGCAGATCCCGCCATAGAGAGTTCTGTTATTAGACGCACAAACCCACGAAACCGTTTGATGCTCAAGGGATTTAAGTAAGATACTCTCCGCGAGAGTGCTAACCATGGACTCGATCGTCGATCGAGCGTACGGGCCTCGATTTACTTCGCTTCGTACACCGTCTTCCCGCCCAATACGGTGCGCAGTACCTTGGTGCCCAGCAACTTCTCCGGCGCGGACGCCGTGGGATCCCGGTCCAGGACGATAAAATCGGCCAACATTCCGGGGACCAGTCTCCCCTTTTCCTTCTCCTCGAACTCGGCAAATGCCGAACCCACAGTGTACGCGGCGATCGCCTGGTCCCCGGTGAGCCGCCCTTCGGGGAAGTATTCCTGCTTGCCGTTCTCGCTTTTGCGCGTAATGGCGGCGTAGAGCCCCCGGAATGGCGTGACCGGTTCCACCGGATAATCCGTGCCAAAGGCCAGCGTGACGCCCTTATTCAGAAAGGCCAGCCAAGCGTACGAGGTTGCGGCGCGCTTCGGTCCTAGCCGGTCTTGAGCCCAACGCATGTCGGTCAGCAAATGACTGGGCTGCATCGAAGCAATCACTCTGAGAGTCTTGAACTGCGCGATCTGCGCGGCGGTGGTGACCTGAGCGTGTTCGATCCGCAGGCGGAAATCTTCGCCGCCGTTGGGCGCTTTCACGTGCGCCTCGCGCGCGGCCTTTTCGGCCTCGGCAAAGGCGTCGAGCGCCATCTGCACGCCCTTGTCGCCGATCGCATGAAAGCCGATCTGGAAACCCGCCAGCACGCGCTCTTTCGTCATGTCGTTCAGCTTCGCGGCGTCGTATCGCGGCAGGCCGGAGTTCTTCGGATCGTCCGCATAGGGCTCCAGCATCGCGGCCGTGTGCGATCCCAGTGAGCCGTCCATGAACCCCTTCAGCATCCCGGTATGCAACATCAGGTCCGACTGCGGATGCGAGTTGCGCTTCTTGTCCAACTCTTCGACGGGATCGTCGAAGGGCAGCCATTCCGTGATGCGGGCGGTGAGTTTGCCTTCTTTTTCCAGTTCCTCGTAGATCTGAAAATTTTCCCAGTTGGGCGAATAATCCTGCGCGGACGTCACGCCATGTTCGGTCAGATCAGCGAGAGCAAGCTCAAGGGCTTGACGGCGGAGGCGGTGCGTCGGTTTAGGAACCACTTCCAGAATCGCGGCCTGCGCCGTCTCCCGCACAATGCCGGTGGGCTCACCATTCTCGTTGCGATCGATCTGCCCGCCCTGTGGATTGCGGCTGGCCAGCGTGATGCTGCCCAGTTGCAGCGCCCGAGTATTGGCCACGGCGATGTGTCCGTCGATTCGGACGAGGAATACCGGATGCCCGCCTGACACTTCGTCGAGATCCCAGCGAGTGGGCGTCACTTTCACTGGCCAGAGAGTTTCGTCCCAGCCCGATCCCAGAATCCAATCGCCGGCCTTCGACTCTTCGACTTTCTTCGCGACTTGCGCGCGGAGGTCATCGAGAGACTTCACCCCCGTCAGATCCAGGCTCAGCTTCGTCATTCCAGCATCATCAAGATGCAGGTGAGCGTCGTTGAACCCGGGCATGACGAAGTGCCCGCCGAGGTCGACGACTTGCGTCTGCGGCCCTTTCAGCTTGTTAATGTCAACGACCTTGCCCACTGCCTGGATACGGTCGCCGCGCACGGCGATCGCTTCCTCGCGCAGAATGGAACTGAACGGCGTGTTGGCAGGCACGCCCGTATAGACGTTGGCGTGCATGAAGATGATGTCGGCCATCGACTTTGGATCTCTCACCATATGTTCGGGGGGCAAAGGAGGTGGCGTCACGGTCGTCGAGGTCTGGGCACGAGCAATCGGAGCGACGAGACAGAGCAGTCCACAGAAAAGAGCAGATATCGCATTGCTTCCCTTCCAAAATCCCACCGTTGCAAATCTAAGCATCATTCCCCCACCCCCGCCAGCGCCATCATCGTCAGCAAAATCCGCTTTAGGCCCAACTCGCGTCCGTTGGAATCGAACCACTCCTGCAATGTATGTGCCCCGCCGCCCGACCCGCCGCCGCCGATGGCAATTGCTTCCTGCCCCAGCGAAAGCGGAATATTCGCGTCCGTCGATGCGCGCTGCACCTGCGCCGCATTGGCGAGTTGCGAATCGACCGCGCGCACCACCTGCAAAATTCGCGCCCCCGCCCGCAACTCTCCCGCCGGACGGTTCCCGATCACCACCACCTCGCAACTCACTCCGGATGGCCGCTTCTGCGCGGACGATCGCATCTCGGCGGCCATGGTTTCATCTTCCACCGCGCGATTCAGCGCCAGGCGTAGCGACTGTTCCAAGCGCTCCATTTCGGTCATCGATGTCGAGCGGATATCGACTTTCATGCTGGCCGACTCGGGAATGGAGTTCACCGAGGTCCCTCCGCGAATCACACCGACGTTGAACGTGGTCTTCGGCGCGGTCGGAACCGGGGTCGCCGCGAAGGTTTCGATTGCCTTCGCCAGAATCACAATAGGATTGGGCGCGCCAAAATCGCTCCACGAGTGGCCGCCCGGCCCGCGCACGATCACTTCAAAGCGGCGACTGCCCAGGGCTTCGGCCACAATCGTGTCCGCGCCCGCGCCGTCGAGTACCAGACTGTACGCGATCGAATCTTTCCAGCGAGGCGTCGCAAAAATGTGCCGCATGCCGCGCAGGTCGCCCTCGCCCTCCTCGCCCACATTCCCGATAAACACAAACGGGAGCGAATGCCGGATGCGAACATTGCGCAACAGCGATGCAATGCCCAGCAGCGCCGCGACACCTGCGCCGTTGTCGGAAACTCCCGGCCCGTAGATGCGGCTTCCCTGCTGGCGGATATTCAGAGGCGTGTTGGCGGGAAACACGGTGTCGATATGCGCGCTCAGAGCCACATAGCGCCGCCCAAATCCGGGATGCGTGCCGAATACGTTGCCCACGTCGTCGATGCGAACATCGTCCAACCCGACTTCACGAAAGCGTTCCGACAGCCAGGCCGCGCGCGCCGACTCGCCAAACGGAGGCGCCGGAATCCGCGCCATCTCCATTTGCCAGTGCGCCAGTTGCGCTTCCTGGGTGCGAAACCAGTTGAATGCGGAACGTACTTCCGGGGATGCGGCGAGGCGCGCCACTTCCTGCTGCACCGAGGGCGCAAGCGCGGCGTCCGGCAAGTCCGAGCGCGGGGGATTCGGGCTCATGGAAGTATTGCGTTAGTTTACAACGCGTTGGCCGGATTGGGGATTGGCGAGGGCGTTACGGAAGATGATTGGGCACTGTGTCGTTGGGGTACCGGTTGGACTGTCCTTTGGCCCGGAAACAAACACCCCTTCGTTTCACCGCGCAAATCGATGTTCGGCGCCAATTCGCGCGCATTGCTCGAAGAGCTTGTCGACTTCGGCAACGGCTGCGGACAGCCGCTGCTCCCCCGTACCGGAGATCTTGACCCATGGGAGTCCGCGCTCCGTCAGCACGTCTTCGAAACGGCGCGTCATCCACTGCCGGATCGTCTCCCCATCCCGCAACCCGTCTTGCACGAAAGGAAGGTCACAGTCCGTGAGCAGATAGAGATGGTGACGGTGGGCCGCGGCAATGGCCCCCACATCAGGAGAACCAGTCCGCAGGTAGCGCTCGTGCCAGATCTCTGTTGCCAGAACGTCTGTGTCACAAATCAGGACACGGTTGGCTTCGCGTGCCATGTCGTCTTCCATCTCCTGCTGCTTGCGGGCGATTTCCGTAAACTCCGCGCTGCGCCACTGGTAGGTCCACAAGTCCACGCCTGCCGCCTGCAACTTCTCGCAGTATTCGCGACCGTACTCCGGCACCCAAACCGTATCGTAATGCAAGGCCAGATCGCGCGCGAGAGTTGTTGTACCGGTCGATTCCGCTCCCACGACGCTAACCCGCTTGGCAAAGAAAGCACGAACGCAGGGCTCAAGATACTCCCAATGCCGCAGGGGGGCTGCCCGAATCGCGCGCGCCGAAACTTCCACATGGGTTCGATTCCGGTCGACCATCACGTGACGGCAGCCTAGAAAGCGGGCGTAGGCTTCACCATAGTCCTCAGAAGTAAACACTACGTCTGGTACAGTCCCCAGGATTTGCGCCGTGTATTGAGCCCAGAACTCGGAATTGTCGTCTTCGCCGGGATCGTCAATTGCCCTCACAAAAGCGGAAGGATGCATCTCACGCAGCCATTGCGCCCGCAGCCCTCCTGAAATCCGCTGATCGGGTCGCACGCAGATCAATACGTCGAGACGGTCCACTTGGGCCAGCGCCGTCTCGATGAGAAATTTGTGCCCGCGATGGGGCGGATAGAACTTGCCGATCACTAATCCGCGTGTCACAGTACTGCCGCCTCCTGCGGAGCCCGCGCGGTGTTCGACGCCAGAGACTTTCGCCAGCCCGTGTATCCTGCGATGCACATCGCAAAGAAGACGAGATAGAGAACGCCGGTCTGGTAAAGAGACTTGTAGCAGTAGAGTGCGATGTAGATCACGTCTGCCGTCATCCATACCCACCAGTTCTCCAGCAGCTTCCGGCTGAGCATGTACTGCGCGGTCAAACTGAGCGCCGTGGTAACGCCGTCGCCGAAGGGCACGGCACTGTCGGTGAAGCGGCGCAGAGCTGCGGTGAGCAGCGCCGTCGCTGTGACGGTGATCAGGGTAAGAGTAATTCCGGCTCGAGCTGTGGTCTTACTGATGGGCAGTTCGGTATGACCTGTCCCACCGCGCACCCAGTTCCACCAGCCGAAGACCGAGATAACGATGTAGACAATCTGCAGGACCGCATCCGCGTAGAGTTTCGCTTTCCAGAAAAGGATCAGGAAAAAGATATTGTTCGCGATTCCGACAGGCCAGTTCCATGCGCTTTCGCGGACCGCCAGCAGAACCGATGCGGCGCCCGTCACAAAACCCAGGATTTCCGTCCAGGTCATTTCGGAATGCTACACGAGGGAGCGTCGATTCCCGGCTCGAATCTCCACCGCCGCGACCAGTCTCCTCGTAGTGGGCACCTCGATCCTGTGACGCTGACCGCCGCGCAGGATGGGTCCTGCGATCGCGTCGATTTCGGGGACATTGCCGCGCTCGACGTCCTTCTGCATGGAACTGCGCATATTCGGGGGCATCTTTATCATCGCTGCGATGATCGCGTCCGCGTCCACTTTGGCGCCCTCTGCCACGGCAACCGCGCATGCTTCCCGAACGCAGGATTCCAGTTGCTGCTTCCACTCGGGATCGGCGATGACCGCTCCCGTCGTGCGATCCGCAGCGGTGGTCGTCAGAGCGAACGGGGCGAGGAAAACAATCTTGCTCCACATCAGCGTCGGTTCGTCATCGATGAAGTGGCACTCGAAACCCATCTTCTGAAACTCATCAACGACAGCGCCGAGGAGACTTCGTCCGGCTGAAGACACGTTCAGACGAGCAAACGGAGTGCGATGGACGATGTGTCCGGGTGCAACGCGCTCGGTTTCGACGGCGATTGTTGCTGCGATGACTTTTTCGGGACCATACTTGGCGCGCAGTGCCGCGAGGTGGTCGATCCCGTTGAGCAGAGGAACGATGGCTCTCACTGACTCGGGCTTGGTTAAAGCAGCCAGCGCTGCATCCAGTTGCGTGGCCTTCACGGCAATCCACAAGACGTCAGCAGGCGGCACCTCGTCGGCACGGGCAACCGGCACGCTGAAATTTCCAAACGCGCTTTCCAGATGAACTTGTTCGGGATATTGCGCGAGGGATTCGGGCCTAACCACCACCGTGACCGTCTCGCCCGACCGCGCAAGGCAGGCGCCGATCAGGCCTCCAACTCCGCCCACGCCGAGAATCGCATGTCTCAAGGGAGCCATGCGCGGGTCACTTCTTCTGCGCCGCGGTCGGCACGCATTCCAGAATTTCCGCCTCGCTCAGCGTGTGGTCGCTCTGCTTGGCTCGCTGGTAAATGCGGTTGACGATTCCGTCACTCACCGGGATGCCGTGCCGCTCCAGCCACCACAGCACGTTCGACTTTCCGCTCATCGGACCGATGTCGATGATCTGCTCCAGCCCAAAGACGTGCGAGGGCACGCCCGAATAGACTGTATTCGCCAGCACGACGTCGTCTTTGTGATATGCCTTGATGATTGCCGCCGCGTGCACACCGGTTGCGGTGCGGAAGGCATCGTCACCGACCACCGGATAATTCGCCGGAATCGGCACGCCGGTTGCCCGCGACACCGCCTGACAATACTGCTTGAGCTTCGTCAGATCCTGCTGATCCCAGGGCGCAATGCCCATCAGTTTCAGATTGACGAGCATCTGATCCACCTGCGTGTTGCCGACGCGTTCACCCAGGCCAATCGCGCAGCCGTGCACGCAATTTGCGCCAGCAATGATGGCCGCCATCGAATTTGCGATCGCGAGGCCGCGGTCGCTATGTCCATGCCAATCGACACGAATGTTCTCGCCCGAGGGCTTCACGCATTCCGCAATCACAAACCGCACCAGCGCCAGAGCGCCCATGGGCGTGGCGTGCCCGGCCGTGTCGCAAATGCAGACGGCCCGGGCGCCGCAGTTGATCGCCGCCGTGTACAACCGCTTGACCGTCTCCGGATCGCACCGGCTCGTGTCTTCGGTGACGTACATGACGTCGAGCCCGAGCGAGACGGCATACTTCACGGCCTTCTCTGTCGTGTGCAGAAGAAAATCGTCCGTCCATCCTTCGGTGAATCTGCGGATCGGACTGGAACCGATGAAGGTCGCGGCCTCGATGGACAACCCCGTCTTCTGGACAATCTCGGCGACTGGGCGGATGTCGTTCTCATGCGTTCGGGCCGCGCAGTTGGCGCGAATTTTCATCTTGTGCGCCGCGATCTCGCGCGCGAGCGCAGTGACAGCCTCCACCGCGCGTGGCCCGGCCCCTGGCAATCCCAACGCCAGAGAGTGGATCCCCAGCGCCTCCATCAGATGAAGGATCTCAATCTTCTCCGCGATCGAAGGATCGCGCACCGACGGCGACTGCAGCCCATCGCGCAAGGTCTCGTCATTGATCAGCACCGGCCCCGGCGGCTTCAACCCAGGCGGATGATTCTTGTTCCAGTCGTAAATGAGGTCAGGAGTGTTCATGGAAACAGCTGCTAGCTTCTAGCGGCTAGCTCCTAGCAAAACTCATGTGGGGACAGCCGCCTTCGGCTGTCCGCCGAGCAAAGCTCGGCTTGCGTTGGTGGATCCCCAGAATGAATCGCACTGCGCCTTAGCTAGCAGCTAGAAGCTTCCTCACTTCTCCTTCGGCGGCAGCGTCAACCCGAACACCGAAATCATCCCCTGCCCCGCGACGTTGATCTTGGTCTCGCCCGGCGTTGGCAGATACAGCGCCCTGCAGTTTTCGCAGCGATACACTTCCGCCTTCGGACCCCAGGCTTTCTCGACGTCGCCGCACTCGCGCTCGACCGCGTCGGTCATATAAAACCAGAGCTTCAAGTGCCCGCCGCAGAATTTTCCCTTCTCGTTTTTCTCGTTGCAGGCGCGCTGCCCGGCCTTCTTGACCTTCACCTTATGGTTGGGAAGCTGCGGAATATTCTGGGTATTGGAAGTGGTCACTTCGCCAGTCGCCAAGGACGTACCCCTCGTTCGGGCGGCCCAAACGCCGCCGGATTCGGCCTTACGCGGTCATTGTAACCGAAACGCGGGAGGCGAAACATGTACGACCAAGGCGCCCTCAGATTCACTCAGGAAGAGGGTCTGGACATTCCCGAGCTAATCCCGATGGCGTATGCTAGGCAGACTTTATGAGCATGCTCAGGACTTCGCTCACCTTCGCCGCATTTCTTATTTTCCTCGCCCTTCCGTTCCGGCCGGCGCACGCACAAGCGCCGAAGACAAAAAGCAATGTCAATCAGGAACTCGTCCGCACCGAAACCGGCTTCTTCGAGGCCTGGAAGTCCAAGGACGTAGCCTACTTCCGCAATCACATTCCCGAGAACGGAGTCTTCTGGGGCGAATACGGCAGCTTTTCGCGCGACCAGCAACTCGAGGAGCAGAAACAATCCGCACAATCGTGCGTGGTGGAGGGCTACAGTCTTTCGGACTTCGGAGTGCTGCCGTTGGCCACAGGCACCTACCTGCTCACCTACAAAGGCGAGCAACACGCCACCTGCGGCGGACAAAAAGTTCCGGTGTACATGAATGGCAGTTCGGTCTACATCTTCAAAAAGGGTCGCTGGCAGGCCATCTACCGCGCCGAAGTGCCGCTGAAGAATCAGAACTGACCTGGCGCGCCCCAGACCTCTGCTAGGCTGTAGGATCGAAGTTCATTCGTGGACCGGGCTTGCCCCTCCGCACATTTGACGGGAACGCATGATCACAATCGTTTCGGGACTGCCTCGTTCAGGCACCTCTCTCATGATGCAGATGCTGGTTGCGGGCGGGATGAACGCGCTCTCTGACGGCGAACGGCAGGCCGATACCGACAATCCACGCGGCTACCTGGAGTGGGAGCGGATCAAGCAACTCCCCAATGATCCAGCGTGCATCGCGGAAGGCGAAGGCAAAGTTGTCAAAGTAATCTCGCGGCTGTTGCTCTCACTTCCCGCGAGCCACGAATACCGCATCATCTTCATGCTGCGCCCGCTACTGGAAGTGCTGGCTTCGCAAGATCAAATGTTGAAGCGCCGTGGGACTTATAAGGAGGGCGCAAACCCCGCCGCGATCTCCGCAGCATTCGAGAAGCACTTGCGCGAAGTGTATGCGTGGATGGATGGCAAAACCTACGTCAAAGCCCTTCGCGTGCCTTATCACGAAGTTCTGAGCAAGCCGAAGGATGTCGCCCAGCACCTCGCACAATTTCTCGGAATCCCGCTCGATGTGGAAGCGATGACCCAACAGGTGGACGCGTCGCTCTACCGCAATCGCTCCAAATAAATTACAGGTGCGGCGCCTTCAGAACTCGCGCTTCGGTTTGTTCTGATCCGCTCCCACGCGTCCGGTCTGAATCTCCGCCACGTAATAACTTTCGCCTTTTACAGGCGCGCCGGCAAGCCGCCGAAGAATATTGATCTGCCCAACATGCGTCAATGCATCCGCCACCGGACCTTGAAACAACTTCTCGCTCGGCGCATGCAGCGACTCGCTCGAAGCAAGAAAATCATCGAACTTCTTGAGAGCGGAAAAGAATCGCTCTACCTCCCGTTCCCACGGCAGAGGCTTCGAGTCACTCCACTTTTGTTGACCTTTGGCAATCGATAGCGCCCAGTCAAACAAGTCTCCGATATGCGCCAGGATCTGGCCCGGGGTGCGCGTTCCCTCACCCGCCTGGAAATCTGCGAAGCTAGCCGGCGCGTTGCGCACGGCTTTGCCGCCTCGATACGCGACCGTGGCCACAGTGTGCCGCAGCAATTCCCGCTTAGGATCGGAAGAAGAAATATTCTGGATAGGATCGCTCATGGCGACCAGATTACACTGGTCTTACAGGAGACGAAAAGCATGGAGAGAAAAGTCCCATCAGAGTCGCTCCCAAGCGCCTCGGTTCATGCACGTTCCGTTACGCCCGCCGCCGTGAGCCGGGACAATGCCGAGCACTATCGCTGGGGAGTGGATTGTGACGCCTGGTATTTGGTCAACGACGAACAACTCAGCGTGATCGAAGAGTTCATGCCCCCGGGCGCGGCCGAGATTCGCCACCACCACGAAAAGGCGCAGCAGTTTTTCTACATCGTGTCGGGTGAAGTAATCATGGAGGTGGAAGGTCAGACCACGCTCCTGCATGCTGGAACCGGCATTCGCGTAATGCCGGGACAACGCCATCAGATCCGCAATCCCTCGTCCGTCCCGGTTCGTTTCCTGGTGATATCGCACCCCCGCAGCCACGGCGACCGGTTCAACGAGTGAGCTAGTGGAAACATGCGGATGCGGCACGACTCATGTGGAGACGGCCGCCTCGGCCGTCCGGCCAGAGCCTGCCCTGAACGAAGTCGAAGAGGCAAAGCCCGGCCGAATCGTCACAACTGTTTGCGGTTTAAAACCCCCGCCGCCCGCAACGCGCCGCGCATCCGCGTCCCCAACCCTCGCGCGAACTGCATATCCAAAAACCCTTCCATCTGCCGCCGGAAGCTCTCGCCGTACCCATGCCACCAGACTTTCTTCATCCCCGGCACGCGGTCCATATCGAGATATTTCACCCGCACCATTTCGTCCAACCCGAAACGTCCGTGGGTACGCCCCACGCCGCTGGCCTTCACGCCACCGTGCGGAGCCTCGCTGATGCCGAAGCACGAAATCACATCGTTCACCATCACGGTGCCCGCATGAATGCGCCGCGCCAAACGCTCGCCGCGCTTGCGGTCGCGCGTCCACACGCTCGCAGCCAACCCATACTCGGAGTCATTGGCCAAACGCACGGCTTCGTCGTCGTTATCGCATGCCATCACGGGGAGCACCGGACCAAACGTTTCCTCCCGCATGATGCGCATGTCCTGCGTCACGTCAGCAAGAACGGTAGGAGCATAAAAGTTCACTCCGAGTTCCGGAAGCCGCGTGCCTCCCGCGAGAACACGCGCTCCGCGCGCCTTCGCGTCTTCCACGTGCGATTCCACAATCCGCACCTGCCGTTCCTGAATCATCGGGCCCACATCGGTGTACGAATCCATGCCATTGCCCATGCGCAACTGCTTGGTCTTTTCCGCGCACGCGCGGGCAAACGATTCGTACAAACTCCGATGCACATAGCAGCGCTCGACCGACAAGCACGCCTGCCCCGCATTAACGAACGCTCCCCAAACCGCCGCGCTCGAAGCCACGTCCACGTCGGCGTCGTCGAGCACCAGCATCGGATCTTTCCCGCCCAACTCGAGCACCACGGGAAGCAGCCGCTCGGCGGCAGCCGCCGCGATCCGCTTCCCAGTCGGAACGCTGCCCGTGAACACGAGCTTGTCAATCGGCGATCGCAGCAGCGCCGCCCCCGCCGGACCCTCTCCGACCACGACTTGAAACACATCCCGGGGCACACCCGCCGCATGCAGCAACGAAGCCAGTTCCAACGCCACCAGCGGAGTCAATTCTGACGGCTTCAGCACCACGGCGTTGCCCGCCACCAGCGCCGCCAGCGTCTCGGTCGCCGGAATCGAAAACGGATAATTCCACGGCGAAATAATTCCGATCACGCCATGCGGTTCGCGGACCAGCCATCCACTCTTCAGCTTAGTGACCAGATTGCCGTGCGGCACTGGCTCATCGCGCAGCAATCCCCAGGCGTTGTCGATCAGAAATCGCGCCGCGTCGAGCACCACCAGCACCTCGGTGACCAGGGCCTCGACCAGTGGCTTACCTACTTCACGCGTAATGGCTGCCGCAATCTCAGACTTCTTCTCGTACAGTTTCCCCTGAAACTCGCGCAGCACCTCAATCCGCCGCCGCAGTCCCAGCTCAGCCCACGCCGCCTGCGCCGCACGCGCCCGTGCAACCGCAGCCTCAACCACCCCTTCGCCCGCGCACTCCAGTTCCCGCAGAACCTCGCCCGTCGCCGGATTCACCGAAACAATCTTCAGCGCCGCGATTTGTAGATCAGTGGCCATGAATAAATCTTAGTCCGTAGAGACGCAGCTTGCCACGTCTCTTCTTCGCCGCTACCCACGCCCCGCTTAGTACTCGACGTTCACTAGATAAAGCCCACTCGCAGGCGCAGTCGCTCCGGCCGCCGACCGATTTCGCGCCTCGAGGATGCGCGTGACATCCTCAACCCGGAGCGTCCCTTTGCCTACCAGAATGAATGTGCCCACCAGGTTCCTCACCATGTGGTGCAGAAATCCCGAGCCGCGAACCGTGTAAATCAACTCGTCGCCCAACCGCTCCCACGACGAGGAGAATATTTTTCGCGAATTGGACGTCGGTGCTTCGCCGCGCCCCCGCTCCGGATCAACCGCCGCGAACGAAGTGAAATCATGCTCCCCGACAACGAGCGCAGCGGCCCGCCCCATCTCCTCCTCCGCCAGCCGGTAAGGAAAGTGCCAAACGTACCGCGCCAGAAACGGCGGACAGATCGACTCGCGATAAATGCGGTAGCGATACGTCTTGGCCTTGGCCGAATGCCGAGCGTGAAATTCCGCCGGCGCTTCCTCTACCTCCAGCACTCGCACCGACGCCGGCAAAATATCGTTCAGAGCTTTGAGGAAATTCCCAGTGGGTACCGAAGACTCCGTGACAAATGTCATCACCTGCGCCAGCGCGTGCACTCCCGCGTCGGTGCGGCCCGAGCCTTGCGGCAATACCTTTTCCCCGGTAATGCGTCCAATGGCTGAGGCAAGTGTGCCCTGCACTGTCGAAACATCGGGCTGCACCTGCCATCCGGAGAATTCCGCCCCGTCATAGGAGAGAGTCACTTTGAGATTGCGCATCCTGCGATCTTTCGAGTCCCGTGCCGCCGCCGCATCATCCAACCGATTTCTGGCTTTGCCAGCAATTTACCAGTTCCAGGAGCAATGTGGTGCAAGTCAAGTCGCGTTCCTGTCAGCTATACTGGATGGTTTCCGCGGAACCCCGGTCTTTCAGTATCGAGACCTCTCTGCCACTACGTCCCAGGCAACACAGAGCGCAGGAAACCAGGAACGACAACAGCGCAGCCGCGGGGAAGGTCATTTTTCTCCCAGCTTTCCGGAACCTTCCGCCGGTCCTTTGCGTACCAATGCCTGAGTAGGACTTTATTACCAAGTCGATTTGTCTCGGGCAAACCCAAGTGTATTCGCAGCAAGGTCTTAATTCGGTTGGTTCTTAAACGAACTTGGTGTTAACGAACTGGTTTTAACGAACTGGTACTAACGAACGGAGATGAGTAGATGCCATTCCCATGCTTGATGTCGACCGTCCGGCTCGCCGCCGCTGCCAGCCTTTTCGTAACAATGACCGCCGCGTGCTGGGGCCAGGAGTCAGTCGCTGCCCCGATGCCTCAGCTGCCAGCCAACCAGCCGCTGCCCATCCTGAACTACGCCAAGCCAGTGTCGCATTTTCCTAATCCAATCGCGCCCTACAAGTCGCGGTACCTGTCGGCGCCGAATTTGTCGAATACGGCACGCATCGACCAACTCATGCACGATGGCAAGCTCTATCTCTCTTTGAACGACGCCATCGCGCTCGCGCTCGAGAACAACCTGGACATCGCCATCGCGCGCTACAACCTTAATATCGCCGATACCGATATCCTCCGCTCCAAGGCGGGCGCGGCCGTTCTGGGTGTGCCCATCGGCATTGTGCAAAACACTCCCGGTGGCGGCGTCGGCGGCCTCGGCGGGCAGGTTGGCTCTGGCACGGGTGGCACAAGCCTCGGAGCGGGTGGCGCAGGAGCCGGCGTTGGTGGCCTGAACGGTTCCACGCTGGGCATTGGTTCTCTAATCAACAGCTTCGATCCCATACTCACCGGTACCCTGCAAGAGGATCATTTCAGTCAACAGGCGACGAGTATTTTTCAAGGTGTGCTGCCAGGCTCAAGCTTGGCTCAAAACACCGGCACCGTGAACTTCGCTTACCAACAGGCTTTTCAGTGGGGCACGAACCTATCGGTGGGATTCAATAACGGCCGCAATACCACCAACAGCTTCTTCTCAAGCCTCAGTCCGGCGCTGAACTCGAGTTTCAGAGCCCAGGTCACTCAACATCTTCTTCAAGGGTTTGGGTTTGCGGCCAACACCCGCTTCATCCGCATTGCCAAGAACAATCGCGAGATCTCCGACGTGGCCTTCCGCTTGCAGATCATTACGACCGTCAATCAGATTCAGACGATGTACTGGGATCTCGTCTACGCATACGAAAACGCTCGCGTTCAGCAAGAATCGCTGGCATTTGCGCAGAAGACACTCTCGGACACCAAGAAGCAGGTGGAAATCGGCAGCCTGGCCCCTATCGAGGTGGTCCGCGCTCAGAGCACGGTCGCCCAGGACCAGCAAGTTCTGACCATTGCCCTGACCAACCTGCAATTGCAGCAGTTGCTCATGAAAAACGCGCTCAGCCGTACCCTGCGCGATCAGACTCTGGCGGGCGCGGAAGTGATTCCCACGTCCACCATGGAAATTCCACCGAATGAACCGATCCAACCCACTCAGGATCTGGTTGCTAACGCGTTGCAGCATCGCGCCGAACTCGTGGAGTCCCGCATCCAACTCAACACCACTGAACTGAGCAATAAGGCGGTGCGCAATGCTCTTCTCCCCACTCTCGACCTGTACGGCTACTATGGCGGTGCAGGCGTAGGCGGCTCCCAGAATCCGGCGAACCTTTGCTCGAATCTTGACCCCTCATTGCAGGGCTTCGGCTGCGCCACCACGCCAGTGACGTCAGTCGGCTACGGGGCCACTCTTAACCAGCTCGTCAACTCTACAGCTCCCGACAAAGGCGTCGGCTTGCAACTCAATATCCCGCTACGCAACCGGGCAGCCCAGTCCGCTCAGATCCGCTCGGAACTCGAGTATCAGCAGGCCCAGATGGCATTGCAGCAAGCCGAGAACAAGATCAACATCGAGGTCCGCAACGCCCAGTTCGGAGTCGAACAGAACCGAGCCAGTGTAGCCTCCGCCCAAGCCGCGGTGGATTATGCCAAGCAGTCTCTGGACGCCGAACAGAAGAAGTATCAGTTCGGTACCTCGACCACGACGGCTGTCCTGCAGACGCAGAGTGCGCTGGCAACCGCGGAATCCACGTTGATGTCGGCTATGGCCGCCTACGAAAAATCGCGGATCGAACTTGACCGCGCGGTTGGTACTACGCTCGATCACGCCGGCATCAGCATTGACGACGCCGCTAGGGGACATGTGACGAGCACGCCCAATGTTCCGCACGTGGCGCCGCGAAAGGATCTACCTTCGATCACACCGGCTCCGCCGACAACCGAAACGCCTCAGCAGTAGCACTCGTATCACCAGGTGGCGCCGCTGTTCAAATCGACAGCGGCGCTTTTTCTTTCTCCTCACAATTCTTTACAATCCCCCGCCCTTTTCGCGAAACTTCTCCCGCTAAGATGAAGTGACATATTTTTGTGTCTTGCATCCAACATTGGCATTATCCGAATTCCGCGTGCACAAGAATGCGCGCCCGCTTTTATGCAAGGAGAAGACTCATGCGTTTACCGCGTTTGATTTCCATGGCTCGGCTGCTGCCGCTCTGCCTGGCCGCCGTCATTTCTGCTTCGGTCCCACTCGCACTCTGGGCGCAAATAGCCTCACCCACGCAGTCGGCCCCGCCCGCGGCGCCTCAGCCGGCACAACCGCAGGCCGTTCATCTCAGGGACTATTCGATTCCGCGGTCGGCCTTCCCCCACTTGCTGCAGCCCTATATGGCGCAGGACCTGGCGCAGCCCAACCAGGCCAACTCACCGCGTATCGACGCACTCATGCGCGATGGCAAGATCTATCTCTCCATCGATGACGCAATCGCGCTTGCGCTCGAGAACAATCTCGACATCGACATCGCCCGCTATAACCTGAACATCGCAGCCGCCGACTTGCTGCGCGCCAAGTCGGGTGCCAACATTCTCGGCGTCAACACCGGCGTTGTGCAGAATACCCCCGGAGGCGGCGTGGGCGGACTCGGCGGCACGGTCGGTTCCGGCACGGGTGGCACCACGGTTGCCGCCGGAGGTGCCGGCACCGGCACCAACGGCCTGGTCGCCTCGACCTTGGGCATTGGATCCACTATCACCGCATTCGATCCTGCTCTGACCGGCACCCTGCAACTCGACAAGAACGAAACCGAATCCGTCAGTGTCTTCAGTCCCACCCCGATCGTGGCCCAGAACACTTACACCGCAAACTTCGGCTATTCCCAGGGATTCGAATGGGGTGGAGCGCTTACCGGCTCGTTTAACAACACTCATCTGACCACCAATAATCCCACCAGCCTGCTGACGCCACAGTTGGGCTCGAATTTCCAGTTTCGCTTCACGCAAAATCTGCTCCAGGGTTTCGGCTTTTTACCCAACACACGGTTTATCCGGATTGCAAAAAACAACCGTGAAATCTCCGACGTAGCCTTCCGCTTGCAGGTGCTCACGACTGTCGACCAGATCGAAAACATGTACTGGGATCTGGTATTCGCCTACGAGAACGTTCGCGTGCAAGAGGAATCGCTCACCTATGCGCAAAAGGCTCTGGAAGATTCCAAACGCCAGGCTCAGGTCGGGACCGCGCCTCCCATTCAGGTCGTGAGTTCGCAGAGCACCGTCGCCACCGATCAACAGAACCTGATCGTCGCGCAGAACAACCTGCAACTGCAGGAATTGCTCGTGAAGAACGCTCTCAGCCGCAGCATCGAGGATCCCGTACTGGCCGAGGCTGATGTTGTCCCGACGTCAGCCGTGCAGATTCCCGATCAGGAGCCCGCCGTTCCCATTCAGGATCTGATCAATGAAGCGCTGCAGCATCGCGCTGAACTGGCCGAGTCACGCATCGACCTCAATTCCCGCGACGTCAGCAACAAAGCAGTCCGCAATGCGCTGCTGCCCACGCTCGATGCCTTCGCCTACTATGGCGGATCCGGCGTGGGTGGACAGGTCAATCCATTGGTTCCCGTATGCTCCGCAAACTCCAGCAAGTTTTGTTACACACCGTCGACGGCCCCGCCACCGTTCCAGACTTCAAGCTCGGTCGGCTACGGTACGACCCTGAATCAGCTGGTCAATTCCACGGCGCCCGACAAGGGTTTGGGGCTCTCGCTCACCATCCCGCTGCGCAATCGCGAAGCGCAGGCCAACGAGGTGCGCGCGCAACTCGAATATCGCCAGGCTCAGGTGCGATTGCACCAACTCGAAAATCAGATCCGCATCGAAGTACGCAATGCCCAGTTCGATGTGAAGCAGAACCGGGTCGCGGTGCAGGCGGCCCAATCGGCGGTAGACCTGGCGCGCCAGACGCTCGACGCCGATCAGCAGAAACTAAAAGTGGGACTCACCACGCAAACCGCAATCCTACAGGATGCCGCGACTTTGACCACGGGCGAGTCGAATCTGGTGTCGGCGAAGGCAGCCTACGAAAAGTCGCGCATCGAACTCGATCGCGCTACCGGACTGCTGCTTGACCACGCCGGAATCGACGTTAGCGACGCCAGCCGCGGCCAGGTCACGCACCTGCCCAACGTCCCCTATGTCGCCCCGCGAACAGATACAACGCCTGCGGCACCACCTGCTTCCACGCCGATGCCCCCCTCACCTGCACCGTCCGGAGGGCAAATGTAGAGTCGCGTCGAGCCCTCTGGCGATTTTGGCGGCATTGCAGACAATAGACTTACGCTGATTGTACATACAGTTTTGTACGAAAAGTGTTCCTGCAGGAACACTTCGGCACTCTTGCGCGCCACACTCTGTTTTACTCAACACCCTGTCATCCCGAGCGTAGCATTGCGATTGGATGTATCAATCGCAATGCGCAGTCGAGGGACCTGCTGTTGGGTCGCGTCCATTTCCTGCATCGCGTCGGGGCGAACGCTAGTCCTCGCCTGATACACTACGCCCGATGGCGAGACCGTCCCGGCCTGCACTCCCCAGATTCTTCCTCTGGCTGTTGCCTCTGTCGTTCGCGCTCCAGGTGGCGACGATCGGAGCGTTCCATCAGTATCGGACGCGTCCGGGCGACGACAATTTCGAGTTTGGCTGGGAGATGGGCCGCGTTGCCCGCTCGATCGCTCTGGGCAACGGTTTCAGCAGTCCATACGGCGGTGACACTGGCCCAACTGCGTGGGAACCGCCGCTCTATCCGTACCTGATGGGCGGTGTCTTCAGGATCTTTGGCATCTACACTCATGCTTCCGCGTGGATATTGCTCAGCATCAACAGCCTGTTCACAACGCTCACTTGCATCCCCATCTTCTGGATCGCGCACAGAACTTTCGGGGAACGCATTGCCGTGTGGTCCGCGGCATCGTGGGCGCTCTGTCCGTACGTCTGGTACTGGTCGGTTCACTGGATCTGGGACACGACATTCACGCCACTCGTGCTGGCTTGTCTGTTCCTGCTCGCCTTGGAATTGCAAGAATGGCCGGGCTGGCAAGGCTGGGCGATCTTCGGCGCGCTGTATGGCGTTGGAGCCCTCGCTAATCCCACGATGTTAGCCTTCCTTCCCTTCTGCGGTCTCTGGATTTGGCGGCAGCGATACAAGCGAGGTCTGTCTTCGCTGGGTGGCATCGTGCTTGCGTCCATCGTGTTCTTTCTGGTGCTGACTCCGTGGGTCGTGCGGAACTATGAAGTGTTTGGCCGCTTCGTGTTTCTCCGCGATGATTTCGGATTGCAGTTCCGTCTGGGTAACGGTCCTTATGCCGATGGCTTGCTGATGCCTTACCTGCAGCCCAATCTCAACCGACTGGAGTTCGAGAAGTTCCAGCGCATGGGCGAACTGGCGTATGCGGACTCCTGCAAGCGCATGGCATTCGACTGGGTCCGCGAGCATCCGGCCCGCTTTGCGGTGATCAGCTTGAAGCGCTTCTTCTACTACTGGAACGGCGTTCCGAGAGCAACCAGCAGCCTCGCGCCCGTGGACTTCCGCACGTCGGCTTTCCTTGCAACGTCAGCGCTGGCTCTGTGGGGACTCGGCCGCGCAGTGCGGCAGAAGCGGCCCGGGGCGTGGCTTTTCGCGGGACTGGCGCTGACCTATCCCACGGTCTACTACTTCGTATTTCCGCACGCCCGCTACCGGCATCCCATCGAGCCGGAGCTGATCATCTTGATCGTGTTTCTGTTGTCGGAAGTTGGAAGACGCACGGCTTCGCCGGTGCACGCGGACAGCGCGCCTCGACAACAGGATCCAGTGTGAGACAATTTCGAGTCCGCGAACGAATGTTGAAACTGGAATGCCCGCATTCCACCTATGAACCTTTCCGTCGTCATTATTACTCTTAACGAAGAGGCCAACATCGGCCGCACTCTCGCCAGCGTGCAACCCCTGGTGACTGACGGCAAAGGAGAGATCATCGTCGTCGACTCGGGCTCAACCGATCGCACAGTCGAGATCGCGAAATCATTCGGCGCGAAGGTGTCCGTCGAGGAATGGAGAGGCTTCGCCGCGCAGAAGAACTCGGCCATCGAGAAAGCGACTGGCGATTGGATTCTGAGTCTCGACGCGGATGAAGAAGTCTCAGACGACTTGTCGACAGAGGTACTTGAGTTGCTTGTGCTTCAACCCGGCAAGGCTGTTCACAAGTTGTCTAGCCGCGGAGCCTACGACTCTTGGATCGAGCTCAAAGACGATCTATATGTAACTTTTGAGGATCAGCGTGAGGGCAGTCTTTCCGGGATCGAGATACCTCGAAAGAACTTCTTTCTGGGGCGATGGATACGGCGCGGCGGTTTCCATCCAGACAGGAAACTGCGTTTGTTTAAGAAAGGTTCAGCCGTATTCGAGGACCGGAAGGTACACGAAGATGCGCACACTCAAGGGTTTGCGGTGCGACTCAGAGGTCCCATCCTCCACCACTCCTACCCGACGCTCTCCGACTACATCGAGCACATGAACCGCTACTCGTCGCTGGGCGCGGAGATGGTTGTGGCCAAGGGCAATCGTAAGGTTCGGTTCAGCGTCAGCAACATCGTGCTGCGGCCGTTCGCGACGTTCGTCTACAACTATTTCTTTCGCCTCGGATTCCTCGACGGCCGTGAGGGCCTGCTGCTGCACCTCTACCATGCCGCCTACGTTTCGTGGAAATACGCCAAGGCGTGGGAACTCTCGCGCAAGTAAATTTATGTCATCCTGAGAGGAGTGACTGCTTCGCAGAATGCGAAGCAGTCACGGAGTCGAAGGATCCCTATCACGACCGACAATGTAGCAGGTAGTTCCTGAGAACCATAGAAGACCTGTCTCGATCGTCAGGACTGCGGGAGCCATAGGGATCCTTCGACTGGGTGGGAAGTTCGCGTTCGCGAACTTCCCATCCGCTCAGGATGACAAGGCAACCAATTACGTCCCAGGCTGACCGACCGGTCGTTTGCACCTGCGGTTCCCGCCTTGCTCCTCGGCGCTCACTTCCCTATTATCGAGACAGAACACTGGGGTTCGCATGGAAAAGAAGCCGGTAAAGCCGCAAGTTGCCGAGAGCCCAATCGCGGATGTGTTTGAAGATCGCCATCCTGCCGAGGGTGAAAAAAAGTGGGCGGAGAATACGCTGGCGCCTACGCTGGAGAAGTCTCCCGAGCGGCCGATTGGCGCGCCCACCGGCGTAAATCTTGACGAGCACGGACACGCGCGCTTCACCACGATTTCAGGTGTGCCGATTCGCCGCCTCTATACTCAGGCCGATCTCCCGCAGGACTGGAGCGAGGAGCAGTACCTCGGCTATCCCGGCCAGGCGCCGTACACACGCGGGATTCACGCCACGGGATATCGCGGCAAGCTTTTTACCATGCGGCAGTTTTCAGGCTTCGCCTCGCCCGAGGAGACTAACCAGCGCTACAAATACTTGCTCGAGCATGGCGGCAGCGGCCTCTCGGTCGCCTTCGATCTGCCTACGCTGATGGGCTACGACTCCGACCATCCGGCCAGCGAAGGCGAAGTGGGCAAGTGCGGCGTGGCCATCGATTCGCTTGAAGACATGGAAATTCTGTTTGGTGGCATCGATCTGGAAAAGACCACCGTATCGATGACCATTAATTCACCCGCGTCGGTGCTGTGGGCGATGTACCTGGTGGTCGCGGAGAAGCAGGGCGCAGACTGGAAGAACATTTCGGGCACGATTCAAAATGACATCCTGAAGGAATACATCGCGCAGAAGGAATATATTTATCCGCCCGCGCCGTCGATGCGGCTCGTGATCGACACGTTTGAGTTCGGATCGAAGTTCACGCCGCGCTTCAACACGATTTCCATCAGCGGATATCACATTCGCGAGGCCGGATCCACTGCCTTACAAGAGCTGGCATTTACGCTCTATGACGGCGTCGAGTACGTGGAGTGGGCGCGGCGGCGCGGGCTCGATGTGGACGAGTTCGGTCCTCGGCTGAGCTTCTTTTTCAATGCGCACAACGACTTCTTTGAAGAGATCGCCAAGTATCGGGCGGCGCGCAAGATCTGGTACCGCGTGATGAAAGACCGCTTTGGCGCGAAGAACCAGCGCACCTGGCTGATGCGCTTCCACACACAGACCGCCGGAGTATCGCTGCCGGCACAGCAGCCGATGAACAATATCGCTCGCGTAGCGGTGCAGGCGCTCGCGGCCGTGTTAGGCGGAACCCAGTCGCTGCACACCGATTCCTACGACGAGGCTCTGGCCCTGCCGACCGAAGAAGCGGCACGCATCGCGCTGCGCACGCAGCAGATCATCGCGTACGAGTCGGGAGTCGCGCAGACGGTCGATCCGCTGGGCGGCTCATATTTCCTGGAAAATTTAACGCTGCAAATGGAACACGGCGCCCTCGATTACTTCGGCAAGCTCGACGCCATGGGCGGAATGGTGAAGGCCATCGAGCGTGGCTACCCGCAGAAAGAAATTTCCGAGGCATCGTACCAGTACCAGCGCGCGGCCGAGGCCCGTGAGAAAGTGATCGTCGGGGCCAACGAATTCGTCATCGAGGAGGAGTCGCCGCACATTCTCTACATCGACGAGAGTGTAGCGCGCCAGCAGTCAGCCAAGCTGAAGACTCTGCGGGCACGGCGGTCGAATGAGGCGGTGCAGCGGGCGCTTGATGCGCTGAAGAAGGCCGCAGCGCAAGAGCCGAATGCGGGAACGAACGACAATGTCTCCTCCGCCAACACCATGCCGTACATCGTGGACGCCGTGCGTGCTTACGCCACGGTCGGCGAAATCTGCGAAGCCTTGCGGCAGGTGTACGGCACATACACGGAAGTGAGCATCACCTAGACCTCCGGAGTTTCCGATTGAGTTCTGCTGCTGACCCAATGCCGTCGAGCTTCGCTCGACGGAGAGCCGAAAGCGGCTGTCCCTACATGAGCTAGTGATCCTTCTTGTGCTTCTTCTTTAGCGGGGCGCCCTCGAGTCCCCACATCCGTAGATGACACTGGCGGCACATGTCCTTGGTCTCCGTGTCGTGGTTCAGGGCATCTTCCGGAATCTCAGCCGCCGCCTTGAGCAGGTGCAGTTGCATTCCTCCATGCGCCTGATGGCAACTTATGCACGACATCTCCCCACCGTTGAGCGCATCGTGGCTGCCGCTCACGGGATGCCGCAGGTAGGGGTGTCCCATGCTGTTGTTGGCGGTGAGTTCGATCGTCGGCATGTAGCGCGAGGACACGCTCTCCTTCGTGCGCAGGTGACAACTCAGGCAAAGCTCGTTCACTTTAGCGCGCAGCAGGCGAGGATTCGCTGAAACGTGCGGATTGTGGCAGCGCGTGCACATCCCGGAAGCATAGGGAAGGTGCGGATAGAGGAACGCGGCCGGGTCATGACAATCGAAGCAAGCGACGCCCTTTGTCTGCTTGAGAACGACATAGGTGGCATCTTCCCGGTTGTCGATGCTGTGGCAGGAAGTGCACCCCATCGTGACGGCAGGATGAACATGATCTCCCGTGGCGTGATCGGCGTGGCACTCCAGGCAGTTTGAGTTCTGCTCGACTCGAACGGGATGCGAACCTGCGTAGCATACGCACGTGCCCATCAGGCACGCGACAATCACGCGAAGGACGAACCGCGCGGAGACACTCATTAAGGTCCTCCATCAACGGTCTTCGGTTGAATCCTCTGGAACTCCACTCGCCGCGACAGGCTTTAGACGAACCAAGTATGGCGAGAAGGGTGTGACTTCCAACGCCAATTTGTCTTTCGCCGAGTAGATGCGGGGCGGCCGCGCTTTCACGAACTTCAACTGTCCCGCCCAGGGATCGACCTTCACGCGGCTGCCGAGGGGTAAGGCGACGATCTGCTCGGGATTGTCGAGTTCGAGCGCGGGAGCGGCGTCGGCAATGGGACTCATGAACGAAATCCGATTGTCGGCGACCAGGCTCTCGCCGAGGGTGGCCTTGGTCAGATTGGGAACCTTCCGCTCATACTTGGCCAGAGCCTTGAGAAACAGTCCCGCTTCGGCAAGGTTGTCTTTGTAGGGTGAGTTGGCAAGGAACTTCAATCCGAGCGCATCGGCTTCCCGTTCCTGCTCCGGAGTGTGCTTGAAATCAAACAGCGGCAACTGCCGCAGGCTGGGGACGACCATGCGGTCGTTGAACGCGAAACTGCTGTCGAGGTCATGTCCCAAGGTCGCGTGCGCCAGAGCGTGAGCCAGAATCACGGCGAGCGCAGCTTCGTTCGGCAAGGCGTCGAGCAATCCGCGGCTGACCAGGATCGTGTGGCCGATCGTGGCGACTTCGATCGGCGTTGTGGGAATAATCCGGCAGCGAACCTCGGGATCGAGAACAATCTTGTTGGTGACTTCCAGATTCGTGATGACGGTTTGCAGAACCTTGTCGACCTCGCCTTCCGGGACGACCAGTCCGAGTTCTTCAAGCTTGATGATGACGTTGTCTTCGGCGCGGCGCTGCCAGGAGCGCTGAATGTCGAGCGGACTCTGGTCGGGATTCTCCGACGAGTCTTTGGCGACCGCAGGATCCACGACGATTTCCGCAAACTCTGATTCCCGGCGCGGGCCGAGGTTGTAGCCCCATATACGCGTCTGCGCCTTCAATCGGGGACCCTGGGTTTGCGGTTTGTTGGAATCGAATTCTTCGGAGTACACCACGGCGGGAAGCCAGACGCCTTCGCGCAAGTTCATGCGCCAGCTATCGATATGGAAGGTGCCGTAACTGCCGTTGAAACGAACAATCTGATAGTCGCCATCTTCCACCCAGATGGCGCCTTTGAAGCGGGGCACCTTCCGATCCTTGCGGGGATTCACCTCGAAGAGCAGGCAGCGTACCTCGCCCAGAAACTCGCTGCGCAAGTAGTGCAGTTCGTAATTCTTGCGGTCAAAGCCGGAGCGATCGACAAAGATCATGGCGGAGAAGCCCACGGGGCTGAGGGAATAGAGCTTCGAAAACGAACCCGCCATGCGTTCGACCAGGCGCTTGTCGAGATAGAACTCCTCCTTCGCCTGCTGAAACTGAACGCGCCCGAGGAAGTAGTGGTCCTCGGCGGGGAGGAATCCCATGGTCGTGTCGGGCTGCATGCGCTGGAGGTAGGTTTCTACCATCGGGCTGTAGCTGCGCATGGTGGTGCTCAGGGCTCGTTCGTTGGCGACAATTCGGTCGATCGCCTGATCGGGATTGGATTTCGGAGTGCCTGCGAATGCCGGAGTGGAGGCCAGCAGGATAACCACTGTGAGAAAGGAGCGCCGCGTCATTGTTCGCCTCCCTGCAGATCTACGTCGTCTGAAGCCACAGGACTGAGTGCGACATCGGGGCCGGGCCCCAGCATCAAGGCGGGGGTAAGGGATCACGCAGGGAACGAGACAGAATCAGTCCTAAGGGATGCGGGTGGGGACCCACCTCCGCCAAGCATGGGCGAAAGGACCGACTTCTGAGGCCTTGCATAAAGCCTCACTCTCGGAAGGGAAAGGGCCCAAAAAGGCAGTTTCCGAGCACCTAGGGGAAGGACAACCGCAATGCTAACGAAGATGGCCGGATGCGGACAGTGAGGCGGCTCACACAAGAATGTGATTTGACTTGGAGGGAAATTGCCTGGTCCTGCGAGGTCGCGGGAAAAAAGCGCAGAAACTGCGAAGAAAGCCCCGAGCTCAAACGTAGGCGCATCTCTCAGCGCCAAGGTCCTCCTCGTAAGTCATTGTAAAAACAAGGGTATGCAAGGATTGAATGTTGAATGAAGATGGAACCACGCGTGCCATATCGGAGGTTTACGACCTGGAATCCTAAAGGAAGAACTATGGCGAATGAAGCAGAACCCGGCGTAGCGCGAGGCTGGCGGACGTCGCAGGTGTATGCCATGGCCACCATCTGTCTGGTTGTGGGCTTGGCTTTGGGCTATCTGTTTCGCGGGTCGGCGTCGCGCTCCGCACAACCTTCTCCTGCGCCGCAAGTGGCCGCCGCCACGGGCATTCCGAGCGGTACGCCACAGATGCCGAGTCTGGAAGAGATGAAGCACATGGCCGATAAAAAGGCCGAACCTCTTCTCGCGAAACTGAAGACTGACCCCAACAACTCCGACCTGCTGAATCAGATCGGAACGCTATACAAATCGACCCATCAGTTCAAAGAGGCTGCGGGATACTTCCAGAAGGCCATCGACGCCGATCCCAAGAATGTGGCCGCGCGCACCGATCTAGCGTCGTGCCTATTCTATGAAAGGGATGCCGACGGAGCGATCCAGCAACTGCAGCAATCGCTCACCTACGATCCCAAAGACGCGAATTCTCTGTTCAACCTGGGAATGATTCGCTTGCAGGCCAAGAACGATCCCAGCGGCGCAGTGGCAGCGTGGCAGCAGTTGCTGAAGTTAAATCCGACGCTGTCCGACGACAAAAAAGCCGCGGTCCAAAAATTGATTGCCGAGGCGCGCAAGCCGAAAGTGAGCCAGTAACTGGTTCACCGGCGATCTCCAGACGCCGTGATCCGCCGCCATCCCTAGCTGGATGGCGAGGACTTTTCTAATCCCGCCAGATTTAGAATCTCTCAGAATCCGCTACGGAAGCGGGCTTTGGGGCAAGTGTCCGTCCACATCCCGCAGAACCAAGGAAAATGAAATGACGTACGTAATCAACGCGTCCCTAAAGTTTCGTACGAAAGGCCGATGTAGTCGGTATGGCCAGACGTCTATCTTGTTGGCATACCGCGCCCCTGCTCTCGCTTCTAGTCTTGTGCGGGGGGATCTCCCCGGGAATCGCAGGGGACCGGCCCGACTACACCTACCACACCAACGCTAGCGAGGTGCGCCTCAGCTTTTCTGCCACCGACCAGAACAATCACGGCGTGGCCACGTTGCAGGCCAGCGACTTTGCAATCGTTGACACTGATGTTATCGTCCGCAACTTTCAAAGCTTTACCCGTTCCGATTGGACGAAGCTTGAAATCGCGATTCTGATCGACGCCAGCGAATCCGCCACACCGCGATTCCACCAGGAAATGGCGGACGTTCTGGAACTGGTGTCGCAGACCGATGGCGTTCCTGACGAGAATCTTTCCATCTTCTCTTTCGCGGCTTCACAGCCTGCGCTGCTGTGCGCCGGAAACTGCCGGGCATCGCACGCCCTCGAGCGGATTCCGGCGGCCGGTGCCCGAGGCCTGACTCCGCTGTTCGACACGATCGTGTTCGCGGCGGACTATCTTTCCAGCCACGGGGATGAGCACGCCGAGAAAGTCCTCATCGTCTTCTCGGATGGTATGGATACGATCAGCCGGAACGCGATGGGCGATGCCGTCAACTCCGCACTGAGAAGCGAGGTGGAACTGGATTGCATTGATCTCAACAAGCCCGCTTACCGGTCGCAAGGCGCTGCGACGCTGCGCAGTCTTGCCGACACAACCGGAGGCCGATATTTTCCCGCCCCGGGCGGCGCAGCGCAGGCACTGAATGTAATCCTGGAAGGGTTCAGAGCAAGCTATTCGATCAGCTATCGACTTCCCAGTCACGTTTCCGGATTTCACACTGTCCGGATTCTTCCCACACACAACCTGAACCTGCAGTTCCGCAGCCGAAGCGGATATTACTATCCCAACCGAGCTTGGTAACTTTGAGGGCCTATGAAACGTATGCTGTGCTGTATTTTTGTGCTCGCCTTTCCGATATTTCTCTCGGCGCAAAATCACTCTCACCAGCAAGGCACGATCATCCGCATGCGCATGACGGATTGCCTGGGTCCGCAGCATGGATTCATGGCCGCCATGTCGGGCGAGGGCAAAGTCGAAGCCGGGGCGATGTGTCCCGAGTACGTTCTGGTGGGGGATAAGGTGGTGTACGTCATCAGTGGCAAGACTTCCGACCAGCTCATCCCGTTGGCCGAGATCACGCGTTTCCGATTGCAGAAAAACGAAATGTTGATTCGCATTGATGATGCATCGAAGGAGTCGCATTTCCACATCAAGGCCATGGTGTTGCGTCCGGAATGGGATCGCAATCAAATGATTGAGGAGGAGACGGCTAGAGCGATGATCAGCCACCACCTGGACCCGATGGCGATGCGAGAGCAGCAATAGGCGTTGCTGGAGACTCAGGTTCTCGGTTGCGGAGTTGAGGAAGTTTACTTGCGAGGCTTCCCTACCCGCTGCGCGGTCGCAAACATTTTTGCCACGGTATCCAGATCCTTGGGTTGCACCTTCCCTGCCGGAATACGCATGTGGGTGAGGTCCTCGAGCTTCACCAGCAAATCGATCAGGGACATCGAATCGATCAGTCCCGACGAAACCAGCGGGGTATTCTCGTCCAGGTTCACGCCCGGCTTTCGAATGAGTTGAACAATGTGTTGGACCATTTGCTGCGCTTCGTCGGTCATGGGGAGATTCCCCTCCTAAGACTCGGTTCCAAGTTCCGGATGCTCCTGCAACAGCTTCTCGCGAGTCGCGGAGCGGGCCGGCTTGCCGGCGGTGCTCTTCACAATCCATTTGGGGGGCTTCAGAAAGATTGTACGGATCGCGACTCCCATTCCGGCCACGACAAGGCTTCGAATCTCGCCTTCAATTTTGGTGGCTTGCGCGAGCTGTTCTTCATGCTCTAACTCTGCAACGACCACAATGTCTTCCGTCCCGAGATCGGGATTGTACAGGCCCATGGCGATCACACGGCCGTCGCGAACGGTGGAATGGCTGGCAACAATTTCTTCGATGTCCTGGGGATAAATATTCTCGCCGCCAATGATCAGCAGGTCTTTCTTTCTGCCTACGACATAGAGTTCGCCTTCCAGACAGAAGCCCAGATCGCCGGTGTGGTACCAGCCGTCGATGATTGCCTGTGCGGTAAGGTCGGGACGGTTATGGTAGCCGTCAAAAAGGCAGTCGCTTTTGACCAGAATCTCGCCGACGCGGCCGTCTCCGAGAACGGCGCCAGAATCGGAGGCGATGCGAATTTCATGATGGGGTAGCAATCGGCCTGAGGAGGTGAACGCAACCGCGCCCGAAGCCCCCTCCGCAACGGCTACGATCTGACGGGCACCTCGAAATTGCGGACCATCCGCCCATAAGCGGGGCGGACCGGACGGCCGTGAAAGGTCGGACTGGGTGACCGCGAAAACATTCTCAGCCATGGCGTATGAGGATTGCAGGGCCGTTCTCTTAAGTCCTGCCGCCCCGAACGCATTCTGAAACTCGCTCATACTCTTCGCGCGAACCGGCTCAGAACAGTTGATCAAGGCGCGCACCGACGACAGATCGTATTGTGTTCGAGAGCGCTGAGAAGTCCGACGGGGCGCAAACTGGAAGGCAAAATTCGGCAGCCATGCCAGAGTGCATTTGTATTCGCTGATGATCTGCAACATGGTTTCCGGGTGCATCACCCAGTCGAGCGGCGATTGCATTACGATCGGGATGTGAAAAACCATGGGCAGCATGAAGCATGCGATCAAGCCCATATCGTGATAGAGCGGCAGCCAACTGTAAATCCGGTCGGTAGCAGTATCGATCTTGAGCGCCTGCGATAGGTGATCGAGTTGACGCAGCACCGCCGCGTGAGTCAGGGCCACTCCTTTTTGCAGGCCGGTTGTTCCCGCCGAATGCTGGATGAATGCCAGACTATCGGCCTGAATGTCGGGACGAACCAAATCTTTGTCGTCCGCGACGTTTCCAGTTCCTGCACGAACCAGCCTGGTTCCTTCGTCGAGCGACACATGGCCCAGCATCTCGTCGGGGAATGCTTCGTCGATGACCACGGTCTTGGCCTTGAGATTCGCGGTGACCCCGGTCAATCCGGAGCGGTACTTGGATGGCTCGATCTTGAAGTTCGGATAGGCGAGGAACGTGGGCGCCGCGCCCAGCATCATCGCTCCGACAAACGTAGTCATCGCCGGAATGCCCTGTGGCATGATGATGACAACGCGGTCGCCGGCGGTCACACCCTGGTCACGAAGCATCCCAGCCTGCAGATACGCATGCCGGCGAAAGTCGGCAAAGGTCAGCGTCACCTGCTCATCTTCGTCAATCCATGACGTGATAAATGGACGGTCGGGCGGGGCCGCGCTGAGGGCTTCGATCAGATTGCGGAATCGCACGCAACATTATTGCATCCAGGGAGGCGAGTGTTCTTGTAACTGGCGAATCAGACCTTTATTCTGGTTCGCTATTCTGGTTCGCTGTCTTCGGCGGGCGTGTCAAAAGCTGGTCTCCCGCGCACCTCGGTTTGTTGAAGCACGGAGGAAGGTTGTTCCAAGGCATCCTGTACTGTCTGCTGTTTCTGCTTTGCGTAGTTATCTTCGCGAAGGTCCGCTCGCGAATTGCGCGGCAGACGGTGCTGCTGATTGCAAGTTATGCGCTCTATGTCACCTGGGGACCATGGTTCGCGGCCGTTCTGGCTTCATCGACCGTGCTCAACTTCCTGATCGGGCGGTGGCTTCAGCGTAGGCCTTCCGCGGCCATCCTCTCTCTCGGCATTCTGTTAAATCTGGCGTTGCTCGGCAGCTTCAAGTACCTCCCCGAGGTGGCCGTCCATCTTCCGTTTTCGTCGTTGCAGAGGTTCTCGCATCTGGCTCAGCCTTTGGGATTGTCGTTCTGGACCTTCCAGGCGATGAGTTACCTCTTTGATCTTTATCGCGGGGAAGAACTCAATGCTTCTGTTTTTGAGTTTGCCCTGTACATGGTTTTCTTTCCCGTCACGATCTCTGGACCAGTCTGCCGCATGCCCGACATGCTGCCGCAGTTCCGTTCCGAGACACTGACGCGCTGGGACGACATCGGTCACGGGTTCAGGCGTATCGCTACCGGCGTGTTCATGGTGCAACTGGCCAAACTGCTGGGCCAAGGGATCCTGGGCGGCGATGATATCGCGAGCGGGTTCGATCGCGTCACGCACTGGAGTGGCACAGATGTCTGGTGCCTGGCGCTGGGATACGGCCTGCAGCTTTTTCTCGATTTCGCCGGATACTCGCACATCGCAATCGGCGCCGCTCAAGCGATGGGCTTCATCGTCCCCGAAAACTTCGCGCGCCCCTTCCAATCCACTAACGTCTCGATCTTCTGGACCCGATGGCATATGTCGCTGTCGTTCTGGATTCGTGACTACATTTTTCTCCCGCTGGCGATGTTGCGCCGGGAAGTGTGGTGGCGAAATCTGGCTCTGCTGGTCGCGATGATTCTGTTCGGGCTGTGGCACAAAGCGACTGTGCTCTTTCTGCTGTGGGGCTGCTATCACGGAGTGCTGCTGGTCTTGCATCGTCAACTGCAGCGGATGCAGCGGAAGTTCGACTGGGAGCCAGCCGCCAGGTTCTGGATACCGGTTTCCTGGATGGCCACCATGCTGCTCATCAATCTAGGATGGATTTTCTTCCGCGCCAATTCCCTACCTGAAGCAGGTCAGATGTTGTCGGCTGTCCTGTCGCCCGCGAGCTACGGTTCGCACTTTCTGGGTGGGAGTCTGTATCTATTGGTGGCGGCGATGGCTGCGGGATACGCGATCGTGGTGTTCGTGAGCGACGCACTCGAACGCTACTCCAGTGAAGCGCAGACTTCGGAATCCGCAGCTCACACGGGAATCATCGGGTTCATGGCACGCTCGCGCTGGTTCTGGCTCCCGCCGCTCTACGCGCTGGCATTGATTTTCTTATTGATCGTGACTTTGACGCGCGGGGCCAGCACGGCGCAGTTCATGTACAACAAGTTCTAGGCACAGGTAGACGTTCTTATGGCACGGGCATCCCGTCCGGCGTAAAAACTGGAAATCCATCCCATGGGCGGGACAAGCTCAGCTGTTGGATCGCGGCATTGCGGTTGTGCTCGAAGAGGAAAAGTCCGTAGTTGTAATGCAAGACTGGGTCGCCCGGATTCTTCCGGATCGCCCACTCGTACTCGGCGGCAGTTTCATCGGGATTTTCCGCAGGCTCCTGCGATTTGAGCATCAAGCGCAAGATTTGATCGGAGTGGTTCAGTTGATTGGTAAAAGGCGGCTTCTGCAAGCGATCCAGCATTTCCGTCGCGATGCGGGAACGGTCATGGCCGGTGAACGCCAGGAACTGCTCGCACTCTGCTTGAGAGGGAACGTCGGCTTCCGTCAAGGGATGTCCGGCCTCGGATGGCAACTTGCTCGCTATCTGTAAGAACATCGCCCGAGCGAGCAGATAATTGCCGAGGGGAGTCATGTGGACATGCTCATACACAAGTTCACTGCCAATGATCCCGTTCGGGCTTTCTTTGGAAAAGATGGCATCGGCGTCCACGAGTTCTGCGCCCGGAGACGAGGACGCAACCGAGCGATTGATGTCATTGATTCTGGTGTCGGCGCGGAAGCGTAGCGTGTCGAGATCGCGAGCGCGAAGGTAATGCTGTTTCGCGCTCGCATAATCTCCCTGCATCCACAGGCTCCGGGCAATGCGAAATTCCAACTCGGCGTACTGGTCATCGATCTTGGTCGCCGCCTGGTAGGCCTTCAGGGCATCGGCGTAGTAGCGAGTGCTCTCCAGGTCCGCTCCCTGCTGCACAAGCGTTGTCCACGAACGCAAGTCGTCAGGACCCAAGTTCTCGCGGTGCAGAGATGAGAACGGTCCGCAGTCTTTCAGATTGGTGGCGACGGTGCTGATAATGACTCGGGTGCCGGAATTGTGCGCAACGGCAACGGTGTCCCGCAGGTTCTGCTCGAAGTTGGCGTACGAATACTGCATGAGTGGCGAACTCTCCCGCACCTGCTTGTCGAGAAACATCTCCATCCCGCGCCATTCTTTCTTTTGAGTTCCGACCTTGGTGAGGAACTGGCCGATGCGGGTGGAGCGGACGAAGATGCTGGTGCGGATGACCGGCAGGCTCATGCCGGACGTGGTCAGCGCGGTCCCGGGTCCATAGGGTCCCACGACTTCATTGTTGCCTGAGTAGATGATGAACAGGTCGGGATGCTGTTCCGCGAGACCCTTCGCGATCGGCAGAAGCACGTGAGAGTTGATGGCTACGCTCCCGGTGTTCACGACCTCGAACTTCATCGACGGGAAACGTTCCCGCAACATCACGTCGAGGTACCGGCTGAAAGCGTAGGCCGGATCCGGATCGCCCATGGCCGCGGACTCCCCGAGCACAAAGATGCGGAAGGTGCCCTGCGTTTTCTCCGCTGGAATCGCATACGCTTGCGGGGTCTTGATCATGCCCGGCGGGAAGAAAGGCGCGGGAAAAAACAGGTTGTAGCAGGCAGCAGGCTTGCCCCGCAGAGTGCAAGGCACTGTCAGTTCCGTGGGAAAGCCGACGCCGAACAGGCGCAACGCGCCCTCGATCACACCCAAGAGCACCAGAGGCACCACAATGGCGCTGGCGATTTGCAGCCCATACCGCCTTACGGGGTTGTGGCGTTCGCTCTTGGTGGGTACGGGCTCTGCAGGTGTAGGCATGGTTCGATCGTTCCCGAGGATCTGTCCTTCAAATAGCGGCAAATTGCGGCTTTCGCGATACAGGGCTGGACTCGATCCGATTCCGTAGGCCTAACCACAGCGTCAGATCGAAAATCATCCAGCCCTGCCGGTCCCCGTGCATGCTATGTTCCGCTTGAAAGCGGAACATGTTATGCCGCGGAAAAACGAAGTACGGGCGCAGATACACATCGCAACCTGAGGTAATTGCACCAGAGTTGCCAAAGCCACTTTTCCATCAGCGCCACCAATTGAGCAATGGTTTCAATCGTTTATCTTCCGTGCGGCGCAGCCGATGTGGCTTCAAAGGACCACCACGGTGCCTTTCCCCTCATCCAGCGTGTGTTTTAACCCCTTTGCCATATTTGTCGTTTGGAGACTATTGAGGCAAACCCGTTACGTTCACTTCGCTTTCCCTTTAGGTTTCACCGACGGTGCAGTCGAGGTCACAGTTCCATCCGAATTGTGGGCGGCGGAGTGGCACATCAGCGTGCAGGTATTGGTGCCGTGGTTGTAAGCGATGGGAGCGGCGCCGTTCGCGCCGACGACGTTGGCGTCGAAATTCACTAAGCGCTCGCCGGTGATAGTGGGTGACGTGGTTCCATTTCCGTGTGCAGTGTGGCAGACCGAGCAGCTGAACCCATACTGATAGGAATGCAGATTGTGCTGCGGAAAGCTGGTGTTCGCGAAGATTTGAGTGAGATCGTGGCACTTCGCGCACATCGAGTAAGGGCCGGCGACGCTGGTATCGGGATTGGGGAAAAGATTCGTGACCGGTCCGCCAGGGACGGCCGCCTGGCTGAACTGATAGTTGCGCTCCAGAATGTGCGAGTTGATCGACCCATGCGGACCATTCGGTCCGGCGCCACCGAACTCCCGGTTGTCGTCGCTGTTGTGGCAGTCGGTACAGAAGATCTGAGTACCGACCAGGCGCGCCGATGCCAGTCCCTTCTCGTCGAGCATGTTCACCAGCAGGCTGGGTTGCGGCAGTGGACTGGAACGAGTGTGAGTCACCGGATGGCTCGACGTCGCCGTCGAGGCGAGTTCCGGGATGATGTTCAACGAATCTGGAGCCGTGACGACTCGAATGGGCGCGTAACCGTAAATCACCATCCGCTGCTTGCCGATGCTGGTTCCGTGACAACGCAGACAGGTTTCGTATTGATTGACGGCTGGAATGATCGCGGTGATGCCGTCGAGGGCACTGATGCCGGTTGCGCCAGACTGCGGCGGACGAATGGTGGGTGGCGCGGAAAACTGCAACTCCGGATTGGACGCGTGCGCGCTGTGGCAATCCACGCAAGTGGCGTGCCGGTTGTTGTTCAGCAGCGGCGTTTCGCCGGCATCGTGGAAGTTATTTCCCGAAGGCATGGGATGGCTGACCTTCGCCACCTCGGCCATGATGTTGGGAATTGCCGGCGCCAGATAGGTGCCTCCGCCGTGGCAAGTCATGCAACTCTGCGTGACCGGATCATACGACGGGGCCGAGGGTACCGCCGGCCGAAGCAGGCGGGCCGGAGCGACCGAATCGTGCGACATGTGGCACGACGTGCAGGCGTTCACACCAACGGTGGCGTACGCACCGGCGTGCGCGTCGGGGGAAACCTGATTCGTGGCGGTCTGATGGATGCTATTGGTGAATCCAGCCAGCGGATTGACCTGTCCCTGCACCACGCGCGTCGGATCGTGGCACGCCAGACACATCTGCGCGTTGGAACTGTCGCGCACCAGAAAATTCTGCGCAATCCTGTCGATGTTCTGAACGTGTGGACTGTGGCAACTCGTGCATTCGATGTTGCCTTTAATCAGTTTCACTGCTCCAGTAGGATCGGCCGTCTTGCCTTGCGAGGCCAGCGAAGCAACCAGGTTGGAAGCATCTTTCAGCGGGATGACCAGGCTGAACGGGTGCGAGCCGGTCAGGGTAGTGCCGAAGGAATCAGCCGCATTCAGCGATCCGACCGTCGGCAACTGTCCGTAAGCCGCGGACTGTCCGACGGCCACGGTTCCGTCATGACAACTCAGGCACAGACTGCTGGTGACTCCCAGCGTGGGCTGCGTGTTGCCCAGATTCGGATCGGTGGTGCTGCTGTAAGGCACGTACGACTTCTGCGACAGCTTCTGATTCCAGAGCGGGGTGTTGCCGCCCAATCCACTGTGCGGAGCGTGGCAAAACGTGCAACCAAGACTCCCCTGCGAATAGACCGACGCGCCACTGGACAAAGACAGGTTGTGCATGCCCAGCACATCCCCGTTGGGCTGCACCTGGGCAAAACTCTGCGCGACGACGAACAGGCATGCCAGTGACAGGAGCGGCTTCACGGTTGCTTCCTCCCGTCGGCCGCCTGCGTGACGCCGTAGTAGTGAAACACTTGGACGCGACGGTTGAAGGAGTCGACCACGTATATGCGGTCGTGATTGTCAATTTGCAGTCCCGTGGGCAGTTGAAACTGTTCTGCCCCGGTTCCTTTTCCGCCGAAGTAATACAGCAACTGCCCCTGTTCGTCGAAGACCTGCACCACGCCCCAAGCTCCATCGACCACATACAAGTGCGATTCGGAATCAAAGCCGATGCCTTTGGGCCGGAAGATCCATCCCGCGCCGTCCCCAGCCTTGCCGATGGCGTAGCGGAAGGTGCCGGAGCGGTCGAACACCTGCACCCGGAAATTCATGGCGTCGACCACCGCCAAATCCTGTCCATGCAGCCGCAGTTCGGTGGGATAGTTGAACTCGCCGTCGCCGGCGCCCGTCTTTCCGATGGTCTGCAGCACGCTGCCCTGCATGTCCATCATGAAAATCTTGTTACGAAGCGTGTCGGTAACGTAAATGCGCTGGGCCGCGGAATCCACGGCAATGCCCGTGGGACGCTTGAAATATCCTTCGCCACCTTTCAAGCTGCCAATCGCGCGGCGATACTTGCCATTCGCATCGAACACAAAAACCTTGCCCGCCTGCGAATCAGTTACGTAGATATTGTCTTGGGCATCGACGGCCACGCATTGCGGCGTGAGCATGGGATCCTTCCTCGCATCGCGCCGCGAGAGGAATTTATATTTCTGCTGCTCGAAGTCGAAGATGTGCACGCCAGACGCCGCTACATCGGTAACGATGATGCGCCCGCGTGAATCGGTGACCACACTGTAGGGGCTTACCAGATAATGAAAATCGGGCAGGCCCGCGATCACGTCGACCACACGGGTCCAGAAACTGCGCTTGGGCTTGACCTCGCGCTCCAGGCTGAAGCTGCGCTCGAATGAGAGCTTGCGCCCGCCGTCCATCAGCAAGTCGGGTGCGGAGGGTGCGACCATCTCCTTCGGACGCTTCGCCGCGTCTGCAGGGGACGCCAGCAACAGCGCGAGCGCAACCGTCAGCCCGGCAAGAGCCAGTCCGCTGCGGACCACCGCTCTGCCTCGATCGTCTAGAAGAAGTCGAACCATCTGGAGATACCCACAAAATAAGATGTCGTGTTGGCTGGCGCTCCCACCGCGCTGATGCCCTGCGTGAAGCGCGTGTACCCAGCCTGCAGTCCGATCCTGCGTAGATGGTACTGCAACTGGGCATTGTAGATTTCGGTATTGTTGTGCGAGATCGTCTCACCAATCGTATTGCTGATAGCGCGACTAAAACTCCCCGCGATGACAAGCCGCCGGATCGGGGTTGCCGAAATGCCACCGCCGTAACTTGATCCGCCAAAGGTAATGAAATCAGTCACGCCGGGTGTTCCTGAAACCGGCACGAATCCGCCAGCGCCGAGCAGCGAGATCCCCGTCGACTGTGTGTAATTACCGGTAACAGCGAACCTCCGCGAGCTAAGCGACGTCGAATAACCTTCCCCCTGGCTGCTCGTTCCCTGGTAGTTCGTCAGACCGCTGCGGGTTCCGTTGAACGCCGCCGTCCAGGTCAACCCGGCAGGCAAACGGCGATGCAAATTCACACTGTAGCTGTAGTACGAGCTCGTATACGTCACCAGCAACGACTGCACATTCTGGGCATAACTGAATACGCCTGATGTCTGCCAGCCCTTGAAACGGTGAAAGAAATTCACATTGCCAATGAACCCCAAGGCGTTGGTCCCCTGGCCGTTGCTGCTGTCCACCACCGAGCCGGAGAACGTGAACATATCCCACAGCCGCTTACCGTAGTTCACCGTGCCGCTCAAGTAAGTTCCGGTGTAGCTCTTCCCGAAATATTCCTGGTCGTAATAGGTGGCCTGCGATGACGCCGAAAGAAAATTCGTGAACTGGTAGGTCGCGCCACCGCCTATGGTCGAGGAATGCGCCCCGGTCCCCAAGCTGATTCCAGGCTGTGCGGTTCCGTTACTGCTCAAACTCTGGGCAAGATATCCATTCAGGTTGCTCGTGTAATTCTCGGTGACATTCAGTGATAGTTTCTGCGTGGGATGAAAACTCGCGCCGGTGTTTACGATATCGTCGGTATAGTTCGAGACGTTGGAACTCTGTCCCGTATCTGAGAAGTAGTTGCTCTCGGCCGACGATCGGTTGTAGTTCGCATAAAACTGGCCGTGAAGGGGCAGAGCGTGTTGCGCTCCAACTCCCACGTCGTGGCCAGTTGAGTCCTGCACCGATTCCGACTGGCCTGACAGGAATTCCGGAAATTTTGAGTTCAAGCTGTTGCGGTCGTAAAAAGCGTTCAGCCGAAATCCCGCGATCTGATAGCCGGAGCGCACATTGAACAGTCTCGTGCTCGTCGTTGTTTCTTCGCTGGTTCCATAAATCGTGCCACTGCCATCGCCTTGCGAATATCCAACAGAAAGAGTGGGCAGATTCGGAAGCAGGGCGCTCCAGTTGACAGCGAAACCATCGCCCTTTCCGATGGTCGTAAAGTTGGGCTGCCCGCTCAGACCAAACGTCCCGCTGCTGTTCCGGTCATAGCGGTAGCTCACCGATCCCGGAAAATGGCTGCCGCTGAAGAGGTTGGCTGTCGCACTGACGCCGCTCGCCCCAGTCAGCGATTGATAGCTGGAATCGGCCCGCGACTGGTTGTAGTACGGCGATGCCGTGAATGAAATAAAGTTGGGATTGTAGTAATAACCGGAGAGCTTGCCGTCAACTCCGAATGTCAGTCCGTGGTCGGAGGGAATGACGTCGCCATAATCTCCACTGTATCCGAAGGTGAACAGGCCGCCGGCGCTCAGCTTTGTGTTTTCGCCAATCGAGAGTTCTGGGGTCTGGGACTGGGGCACGCTTTGGGCGCATATAAGTTGCGCCATCATCAGTATTGCTAATCCGATGATTCGATTCGCTGCCTTCATTAGGCTCTGCCCTTCCGACTAGAAACCGCCTCGTACTTACATGTGGTTAGGCACAACGATTGCCAAAGGCAATGATCTTTCCGATTTCTAATCAATTGAAAACAGGGGATTTACAACTGCCACGGAGGGGGATTTTCGGGACAGGTGCGGCATATCACCCGGCCTCCGAGTTGGAACACACAACAGTGAAACCGACCCGCAAATTAGCGCTGCCATCCTGAACGAAGTGAAGGATCTATGTACTTTCCCGAGAGTACATAGATCCTTCACTTCGTTCAGGATGACAAGACAAAAAAGTTTAGGGACTACACCATTTCAATCTTGGCTTTGGAACGCAATTGCTTCGCAAGGTTCGAACGCAGTTTCTCGTATTTGCTCTTCTGCAAATTGGTCTTCAGTTCGGTCTTGACCTCGGACAGCGGCTTCTTGCGCGGCGCAGTATGGGCATTCAGGCGAATGATCGTGAAGGCACTCTCAATCTGAATCAATCCGCTGACCTGTCCTGCTGGCATGGATTGCAAAGCTTTCACAACCTGGGGCGGTAGCTTGTCCGCCGGAACAACTTTGTGGTCGCCCATGTTCACCCGGAAATCGTCCTCGGAGATCTTTTCCGCCAACAATCCGAAATCCTGATAACTCTTCGTCGCCTTGGCCTGGCGCAGCGCGTCCTCAGCCTTGCCGCGAGCTTGCTTCGCCTGCTCGGGAGTGTCTTTCAGCGGAGGCACTACTGAAATACTCTGGAATGTGAATGTCTCTCCCTGTTGATACTTCGCCGGATTCTTGGCGTAGTACGCCTGTACTTCAGCCAATGAAACGGCGGACTTATCTTCCACGTCGGTCTTCAGGACTTGCTCGATGAGCAATGAGCGCCTCATCTGCTGGCGCAATTTTTGCTCGGAACCCTGCATTTCAGTTTGCAGGTATTGCTGGTACTGGTCGGGACTCTTGAACTGGCCACGAAAATCAGCCTGGGCGCGATTCAATTTCTCTGGCGAGATCGTCAGCTTGCGCCGCACCGCTTCCTGGTAGACAAGTTCCTCGAAAATGATCATCTCCAGCGCACCTTGGCGGATCTCTGCTTCCTGCGCCTTGGGGAATCCGTTGTGCTGTTGCGCGTAGGGAAAGATCATATACATCTCGCGCAGCAGGTCGCGATCGGTCAGCACTGCGCCGTTCACCCGTGCCACGGGCTTGTCGCTCACTTGCAGAGGTGAGGTCTGGGCAGAGGCCGTGTTCGTGATCGCGGTCGGCGAGTGTGAAGCCATTTGGGCCGATGCCGCCGAGAGTGCCAGGGCCAGAAAACCGCAGATGGGGAGTTGGTATTTCATATTTCCTCGCTTACTAACTTCATACGGTGTTCGTAAAAAAAGGGGAGAGTAATCCTCTCCCCCTTTTGCACATCATCCCAGGTCTACTGGAATACTGTCGTGATGTTGTTGGTGTTGTTGGCTTCGTTCGACTCGCCAAAGTGGCACTGGCGGCAGAACTGCGTGGTCGAAGGAGCGTTCGCATTGGCCACGTTGTTGATGTTCGGATTGTAGGGGCCGTTCACGAAGAAGTAGGTGGCATAGTACTTGCCGCCGCCGTCGTTCGCGATCGGGCTCGAAGCGCTGGACGTGTAAACCGTCATCACGTGCTGGTTGTGGCAAGTGGTGCAAACTACATATGGCGCGCCTGTAGAGGTGACGCCGTAGGGGCTCGACCATTTGCCAGGGGCCAGTGCCGGCCACCCGTAATTGGCTACGAACTGCGCATAGGGGCTGCCAGCGGTTACCGACAGAACGCCAGCGGTGTTGACCAATCCGCTGCCAGTGCTGATGAGAGCCAGCTGGCCCACTGGGTGGTCGTTGGTGTAGTTGCCGGCCGTCGTGCCGTCGTTACCGAGCAGGGTAGGAATCTTGCCCGTCCCATAAGAGGTATTGGTCAGAAGGCCGATCCTCTGTTCATAGGATTGGTTGACCATCATGTTGCTGGCCGTGACGTTGCCGTCATGGCAGCTCAGGCAAAGGAGAATGCCGCCGACTTCGGTGCTGCCCGTGGAGATGCTGGAGGGCAGAAGTTCGGTGTACTTTCCGGTGTCGCCAAATGCGATCGTCTTACCGTACAGTGGGCTGGCATCCTGCCCCCACAATGCATAGCTGCCAGTATCGGCGGCGCCGGCGTGGCCGGAACCGAAAGAGCCGCTGTGCGGCGAGTGACAGCCCGCGCAGCCGCGTCCGTTATTGTTGTGTGCGCCGAGGACGTCAACCGGCGATGACCAAGTCTGCGCCATCACCAAGCCCCCGACTGCTAGAACGAACATTACAACTAACATCGCTTTCTTCATAAAATTTCACGACCTCCATGAATGATGTGTTTCCAGTTGTTACTGAACTCCCAGAGGCTTAGGCCGTGGGCTGCGTTTTGTGCCTGGGCACTCGTCGCAACCGCCCCTCGGACCATGTAAGTGCAACTGGCCGCCCGAAACAGGCGGGTTTCCGATTTCGGAGATTTTTCCGTCTAAGTCATTGAATATAAAGCCCGTACATCCACTTCTCCTCCTACGTTCCGATTCGGGAAAATCGCATTCAGTGGGGGAAAACAACCACCTGCCGACGTTGGTTGGTGAAATTCCTCAGTTGCAGATGTTCACAGCAGGTGTGTTGCAAATCGCAGCAGCTGGCACAGTCGCGTGGATTCACAACGTTGCCCCCCTGAGCAGAGCGAAGGACTAATGTGTTTTATGCCGCCAATTGAGGTCCTTCGATATGCTGGGGATGACAGGGGGGCCTACTTGCTCTGCGGGCTCTTGGCTTCGGTCGCCGGAGGCGTGACGGGGACGACCTCTTTGTTCCCCGCCGCTTTCTTCGCGCGCTGCTCTTCCTTGTCCTTGCGGGCCTGCTCGGCCTCCGCATCGGTGACGTAGCGGAATTGCTGCACCCTTCCGGGATAGATCTCGGAGGTGAAGATGCGATTGTTCTTGTCGGCCGCGATGTTGACGATGCCCTGGAACTGCCCCGGCAGCAGGCCATGGCCGCCAAACGAGATCAGTAACTGCCCTTCCTGGTTGTACACCTGCACCCGGTCCTGCACGCCATCGGCGACCCAGATATGGTTGTCGCCATCGATCGCAATGCCTTTGGGCCGCGAGAAGTATCCCGGGCCGTCGCCGGGCTTGCCGAAGGTGCTGACGAATTTTCCGTCGGCGTCAAAAATCTCGACCCGGTTGTTCAGCGTATCGCAGACATAAAGGTTGCCATCCGCATCCACTGCCAGCCCGGTGGGCCTTGCGAAATCCCCAGGGGTGGTGAGCTCGTGGTGATGTCCGGTGGTGCCGATCTTGCGCAGCGGTTTGAGCGAATCCGCGTCGTACACCAACACCTGATCGAGTTCGATGTCAGAGACATACAGCAGCCGGTTCTCGCGATCGATCGCCAGCGCGCCAGGATTGACGATTCCTTCGGTAATCACATCTTCGGCCACGTGGGCAGCATTGAAAACGAGAACGTGGCGCAGGCCAGGATCGGAAACAAACAGACGATCGCCATCGTCCATGGCCAACCCGATGATGCGGTTGAAGTGCGCGTGAGCTTTGTTCTTGATCATGTCCAGCTCGCGCGTCTCGGTATTGAAGATGAAGATGGCGCCCACCTTCTGATCTGCAATATACAAATTGTTCTTGGAATCGATGGCGAGGCCGTACGGTTCGGCGAGCTGGTACAGCACTTTGGCTTCGCTCTGCGGCTGCGTGCCCGCCAGGCGGTCCATCCACTTCGCTTTCTTGCTGTCGTTTCCCGCCTCGACCTGCGAAATCTTTTCGGCAGCATAGAAACCTGTGTAGCGGATGCGAGCGATGGCAGGCGGATTGGGCCAGACAATGTTCGAATAGTCGATGACCGGAATCTTCTTTGCATCGCCAGCCTTCTTTTTTTTATCCGCAAATGCAGAACTGGGCGCAAGCAGTGCCAGGCCGAGCATCAGACAGAGGACGAGTCGCCCCTTGCGGCTATCGCTTAACTTTGCGCTGAATTCGGTCATGGTCATCATTCTCCTTATGTAAATTACCGTTTGGTTAGATCCTTGTGACAACTGGCGCAGAATTGAGCGTTGTTCACTTGGTCCTTCGACAGCAGATCGGGCTGCGCTGACGAATGCGGCTGGTGGCACGACAGGCAGTCAATTTTTGCGTGTATTTTCGTGATATCAGTCGGGTCCAGCACATCGGACACCGGGTGGCCCTCGATCGGATGTCCACGCCCGAACTTCAGCGGGAGCACGACCACTTTATTCTTCGAGAAGTAGTCTTCGGGCAGCCGCACACTTCCGTTGAAAATCGTCAGCATATGCTCGGCTTCGAGTTTCTTGGGCTGCGAATCTGGACCGTGGCACTCGAGGCAGAGGGCATTCGCCGTCTTGGCGCGCAGCAGATGATCGTTCTCACCGCCGTGCGGCTCGTGGCAGGTGGCGCATCCCTGCTTGAATGCAGGCTGATGCAGAAAGTGTTTCTTGCCTTGATCGGCCTGTTCGGTATGGCAGGTCAGGCATATGTCGACCGCATTAGTTTTGGGCAGGCCCGGTTGGCGGCTGGCATGCGGATTGTGGCAGTCGGTGCAATCGCCCGCCGCTCCTGGGTGCGGCACTTTCGCCTTTTCGATCTTCTCGACTTTGTCGCTGTGGCAGGTCACGCAGATCGATTTCACGTCGGCTTGCGCGAGCACGACTTTGCCGTCCTTGGCCGGCGCATGGCACGTTTCGCAGGACTTGTCGGCAAACGGCGGATGCAGGAACTGCCGCATCAGCTTCGGAACAGCCGACTGGTGCGGATCGTGGCAACTGGTGCAGTCCGCCGTAGCGAAGGGCTGATCGTGATGCGCCTTCTGCAGGCTGGCGTCCGTGACGTCGTGGCAATCAATGCAAAGCGCTGGAGCACTCTTGGTCAGGTGAAAATCGAACTCAGCCTTGCCGGGTTCGCCGGTCTTGTGAGTCGTGTGGCAGGTGTCGCATCCCATGTCGAGAGCGGCGTGTCGACTGCCTTTTTCTGGGACGTTTAATCCTTGTTTGTGGCAAGTCAGGCAAAGATTCTGGTCCTTGTCGCCGGACTCCGGCTTCAGCAACTGATTTTTGTTGTCGCTTGTGTGCGGGTCGTGGCACTTGATGCAATCGCGCACAGCCGGGGGATGCACCGTCCCTTTCAAGGTGGCGGCGTCCTTATCGGCGTGACAACTGAGGCAGAGCGCTTGCGGCGTCGAGGTGATCAGCTTGATGCGAGTGATGTCCTTGTTCACTCGAACTTCGTGACAGCTCAAGCATCCCGTGGCGATCGCGGAATGAACCGCCTTGCCTTTCGACTTGTCCTCATGGCACTCGAGACACTTCGCCGAGTCGACATTCTTGTCGAGCGGAACCGGATGCTCCTTGGCGAATGCGGGCATCGCCCCGATCAGAACGAGAATCGCCAGCAACTGGAGAAGACGGGGGAGGGGTCGACCGATGCTGGTTTTCCTGTGCATATGAAGACGGCTTTGGGACGATGGGACCATTGCCAACCGATGCATGTGCACGATCCTCGCCTTACCGATGTGGAAACAACTGCCGGTTCTTGATTGGACTGTAAATTATTGCAACAAATCATCTTCTAACTTACACCTCCGACTGACCAGAATTGTCGCGAACCGGATCTGAGCTCCCGTGAATGGGCTTTCTGCCACACCTCGTCGGTGAAATCACGCACGTTCGTCCATCGTCCAGCAGAGTTTCCATTTCAGCTAGATTCCAAGCCATTTGTGATTGAAATCACAGACTTCCGGCAGTGCGTGAATTCGCAATTGGACCTTCTAGAGATGAGTGTTATGCCTCATGCAAGGGGCTCGCACGGAGCATCGTTCTTGCCTTAACTCATTGATCGCACAGGACTTGGCACAGCCCCCGAATGTTGGCGCGGAACGTGCATTGCACTATGCGAGGAAGAGAAAGTCATGGCCCTGTCACTTCGCTCCGCTGTTAGCGTTATGCCCCGCAGAATCTGGCAGACGCTCAGTTCCATCAAGACCGGCGTCGTTCTGATCATTCTGGTTGTCATCTTCTCTGCGGCGGGGACGGTCATCCTGCAACGTCCGATGACCGATGCCGACGACATGCAGCGCGCGTACTCGCCCGCCATGCTGCGCTTTCTCGACGCCACGGGCCTCACCGATATCTTTCACACGCGCTGGTTTGTCGCCATGCTGATTCTGGTCAGCCTGAGCATCATCGCCGCGTCGGTGCAGCGCTTCCCCAATGCCTGGCGGTACTTCGCGCGTCCTTATAAGAGCCCCGACGAAAGTTTCCGCAAAGTTCTGCCGACGCAGGCGCATATTGCAGTTGCCGATGAAGAGCAGGGATTGAGCGCAGCCGAGCGCGCCTTCAAGCACCTGGGACTGAAGACGGAGCGGATAGTACGAACGGATAGCTTCTCTTTGTTCTCAGAGCGCAGTCGCATCTCCGAGATGGCTGTCTACATCGTGCATGCCAGCCTGCTGCTGATTTTCCTGGGCTTCATCGTCGACTCGCTCTACGGGTGGCGCGGATTTCTGATGCTGAGTCCGGGAACATCGAGCAACCAGATCGAGACGAAAAATGGCGCCATGCGGACCATTCCGTTCTCGATTCGCTGCGACGGCACGGGCGAGGAAACTTATGCCGACGGCTCGCCGAAACGATGGTGGTCGAAGCTGGCCGTGGTCGAAGGCGGCCGCGAGGTTTCGAGAAAAGAAATCGTGGTCAACGATCCGCTGGTCTATCAGGGACTGCGCTTCTACCAGGCCAGCTACGGCCGCACCGGGAAGCTCGATCAGTTGATTCTGAACGCGACTCCAGCGAACGGCGCGAAAGGCACGCCGCAGGAAATCTCTTTAGGCATGAACCAGACGGTGGCGCTTGATGCCGACACCAGCGTGCAACTTGTGGAGTTCATCCCCGACTTCGTAGTGCAAGACGGTCACGTCTATGCACGCAGCAAGGACATCACGAATCCCGCGGTCCACATGATCGTGACGTCGAAGAAAGCCAACGCTAGCGTCAACGTGTGGCTGCCCGAGATGCCGGGAATCGATGAGAATGCGTCCTCCCCCTACACTTTCGATCCCAAAGACCTGAAGACTGGCATTTACACCGGGCTGCAGGTCTCGCACGAACCCGGCCAGTGGGCAGTATGGGCAGGCGTCGTGCTGATGGCGATCGGCCTGACCTTTGTGTTCTACGTGGTTCACATGCGCTTCTGGGTCGTTCCCGTGGTGGATGCGCGCGGCCGGACCGCACTTTGGATCGGTGGCACGGCGAATCGCAATCGCGACGCATTCGAACTTAGATTCAAGAACGTGGTGGAGCAAATTAAGAAGGAACTGAAACCCGAACTCGTGGCCTCTGCCCAGCAAGCCACATCAATCGCCGGTCGGTGAGTCCGGCTACGGAGGAAGTGTATGGCAAGCGAAAAAGTTGAACAGCATCCCGCGACCGGCACAACGCTGGTCGTCATGGTGGGGTTGGGAATTGCGTTTCTGCTGTTCATCGCTTTTCTGAATGTGGTGAAGAGCGGAAACATTCTGAGTGAGGCCAATCTGCTCTATGCCGCGCTGGTCTTCTACGGGGGCGCGGGAGCGCTGTATCTCGGCTTCGGCGTGACCGGGACGGAAGCTTACATCAAGTTCGCCTCTCTCATGACGTGGGCGGGACTGCTGGCCAATACCGGGGCGGTGGCGCATCGCTGGTATGAAGCGGGACATCCGCCGTTCGCCAGCATCTATGAAATGCTGCTGAGTTTCGTGTGGACCCTGGCCGCGCTCACCCTCATAGCCGAGAAAAAGTACGGTGTAAAAGTCATCGGCACCGTGACCATGCCGGTCGCGATTGTCGGCGTCATCCTGATGCAGCTTCTGCCCAGCGAAGTGCGGCCGTTGGTGCCGGCGCTGCAATCTACATGGCTGCACGTTCACGTAACCCTCGCCATGCTGGCGTATGCGGCGTGTGCCCTGAGTTTTGCACTGGCCATGATGTTCCTGATCCAGGACAAGGTAAAGACGGAATTATTCCTGGCGGCAACCAGCATCTTCACCGTAGGAATTTATGCCGCGGTGCTGACTCGCTTCGAGAAGTGGGGCGGCTTCAACGTAATTGCCTGGGACGCTGAGAATAAGGCGGAGGTATTCGTCTCACGCGGCGTGCGGTTGTTCGTCACCATCCCCGACCTCGGCTGGCTGATGCTGCTGGTCTTCGCCGCTGTGGCTGCTCCGCTGGTGCTCTACATTCTGTCACGCCTCAAGAAGAACGAAGGCTTGCTGGCGGTTGCCGATCGCGCCGTCTTCATCAGTATTCTGCTGCAATCGTTGGCGTTAGTCTTCTTCGTGCTGCGCGTACGAGCCGGACAATATCCATCGCTCGACGCGGAAGGGTTATACGCAACCAGCCTGTCCGCGAGCCCCTTCATTCTGTCCGCGCTGGTCGGCGGTATCTTCGCCAACCTGCTTTACCTGCTGCTTCTCTGGCGGCGCCAGGATCTCGAACGACTGCTGCCGGATGCCGACGCGCTCGATCGCATCACGTACAAGACAATTTGCATCGCTTTTCCCTTGCTCACCCTGATGATCGCCGCCGGCGCCTACTGGGCTAACCGGGCCTGGGGGTCCTACTGGAACTGGGATCCCAAAGAGACGTGGGCGGCGATTACTTGGCTGGTGTATGCGGGCTACCTGCACATGCGCATTACCCGCGGCTGGCGCGGACGCCGCGCGGCCTACTTCGCCATCCTCGGATTCGCGGTGGTGATGTTTACCTTCTTCGGCGTTACCTACTTATTGCCTGGATTACATGCATATGCCTGAGACCATGACCGACAAAATAGTTCCGGAGATTCCGACTGAAGCGGTCCCTGAAACTGCCGCCCCACGCTCGCGCACGGGCTTTTTCAGCACGGCGTACTCCAGCCCGGCTTTATTAACGGAGCCGATCTCAACGGGACCAGTCGAGGATGGGTCCACGGCGCCCAGCATGAAGTCCGAGGATCCCGAATTGCCCTGGCTTCGCATCAACTGGGAGATCAAGGCTCTGGTTCCGATCGCGTTCGTTCTTCTGGGCGGAATGCTGCTGTTCCTGCTGGCTACGCTCTCCTGGCGCGATCCCGAACGCCACATGGTGTTGTTGGTCGCAGGCGCGGGTGCAGTCGCGATTTGCGGCGCTCTTCTCGTCGTGCTCACCTACACCGTGCAGCGGCCCATGGTCGAGTTGCAGCAGAAAATCGCTCAGTTAGGCGGCGGCGATCTCAACGTGTCCGTGAGTTTTGCCCGCCGCAACGATGAGATCGGCGACCTCGGCCGGAACTTCAACCAGATGGTTTTGCAACTTCGCGAAAGCCGGAACGAGATCGAGCGCCTGCACCGCACACAAATGTCACGCGCCGAGCACCTGGCCACTCTGGGAGAGATGGCGACCGGACTGGCCCACGAGATCCGAAATCCCTTGGCAGGGATTGCAGGCGTCATCGAAATCATTGGCCGCGACTTGCCTTCGACCAGCCCCGCCCGCGCCGTGGTCAAGGACGTTCGCCAGGAAATCGCCCGCATCAACCACATCGTCACCGACCTACTGCAGACGGCGCGTCCGCATCCGCCGACGTTTCGCAAAAGCAACCTCAACACTACGGTGGAACATGCTGTCATGCTTGGCCGGCAGCAGGCGCTGGCGAAATCGATCGAAATTACGCTGCACAAGGACCCCACGCTGCCGGAAGTGGAGCACGACAGCGATCAGATCCACCAGGTGCTATTGAACTTGATGCTGAACGCGCTGCAGGCAATCGACGCGAACGGAAAGATCACCGTCACGCTGCGACCCCAGGGTACGACAGCCGTCGTCGAAGTTGCTGATAACGGACGCGGTATCGACGCGGATCACCTCCCCAACATTTTCCGTCCCTTCTACACCACCAAGGGCGACGGCACCGGCCTGGGATTGTCCCTGGCCCGCCGCATCGTAGAAGGCCACCAGGGCCGTATCGACGTCACCAGCACTGTCGGCAAGGGCACAAGTTTCGCGGTCATCCTGCCTTTGCAGCGTGCAGAGGCTCCAAACTCGGCCTCCTAGCCCGCATCCGTCCATTCCCCTCCCTTCCGTAGTAAGCTAAATAGAGATGCCTGCGGAGAAGATTCTGATCATTGACGACGAGCGCCTGGTGCGCTGGTCGCTGCGCCAAAAGTGCGAGGAGTGGGGATACCAGGTCTCGGAAGCCGTTGCCGGCGAACCGGGACTGCGCATGGCTCAACAAGAGTCTCCCGATCTCGTGCTGCTCGATGTCCGCATGCCCGACCTGAATGGGATTCAGGTTCTGGAGCAACTCAAGAAGGCTCCCGACGCTCCCGCGGTCATCATGATCACCGCCGATCCCCAACTGGATGACGTAAAAACCGCCCTCAAGCTGGGCGCCTATGACTTCATTGGCAAGCCGCTGGACTTCGAGGAATTACACGTCACCATCCAGAATGCCCTGGAAGCTTCGCGGCTACGAACTGAAGTCAAATCGCTGCGCGGCGAGGTTCGCCGGAACACGGGGTATCACGAAGTGGTCGCGGTGTCGCCCAAGACGACCGAACTGATGAGCTTCGTTCAAAAGGTAGCGGCCAGCGAGGCCACGACAATTCTGGTTCAAGGCGAGAGTGGCACGGGCAAGGACCTGATCGCCAAGACGATTCACTATGAGAGCACGCGCCAGAACGGTCCTTTCGTCGCCATCAACTGTTCCGCGATTCCTGAGACTCTGATGGAAGCGGAACTTTTCGGCCACGAACGAGGCGCCTTTACCGACGCCAAGCAGATGAAGAAAGGCCTTTTCGAAACAGCCAACGGGGGCACGCTCTTTCTGGATGAAATCGGAGAACTGTCTCCGCTGCTGCAGGCCAAACTGCTGCGCGTGCTGGAGGATCAGGTCATCCGCCGCGTGGGAGGCGTGCGCGATATGCAGGTGGATGTGCGCGTGATCGCCGCATCCAATCGCGACCTGGAGAAGGCCGTGCGCGAAGGCCATTTCCGCCAGGATCTTTATTACCGGCTGGCGATTATCGCCATCTTCATTCCGCCGCTGCGCGAACGTACGGAAGACATTCTGCCACTGGTCGATTTTTTCATCGACTGGTACAACCGCAAGTTCAAGAAGGCAATCCGCGGCATCAGCCCTGAGACGCGACGGTTGCTGCTGGCTCACAACTGGCCGGGGAATGTCCGCGAGCTGAAAAACTCGATTGAGCGCGCCATGATCCTGGAAGAGGAGTTCATTCTGCGGCCGGTGTACATGCCTTTCGCGGTGGGAGAAGCCGCGCGCAGCGGCTTGACCGCGTTCGAGCACAGCAGCGCGTCGAGTGACGGTGGGGGCAAGCAGTTGGCGAACGGACGGGTGCTTCCGCGGCTCTATATTCCCGAAGAAGGCACGTCTTTAGAAGAGGTGGAGCGTGCCATGGTCGAATTGGCCATGCGACAAGCCAACGGCAACCAGACCCACGCCGCCCGCTTGCTCGACATCAGTCGAGACGCGCTGCGCTACAAGCTGAAGAAGTTTGAACTCGTTCCCGCCGGCGACGAGGAAGCCGCGCCCGACTCCGTTCCCTCGGAAAACTCCTCGGCTTAGCGAGATCCTCTAACTGTTGTAATCATCTGCGGCACCCCGCCGGGAACTGCGCGGCGGATCGTCTGTGTCTGCACAACCTTTGAAGAACCGCTCACATTCGACACGGACGATACAGATACCCCGTCGTTGACCTGCGCGCAATCCATTCGCAGCGTGCCATTGTCGTTGAACACCAACCCATAGAAACGCAGCGTATTGCTTGCGGCGAGTGCCTGCGCGTTGAGCAACTGAGTGTTGCTGTCGACGTACACTTCGAGCTGGCTTGGGTTGTTCTCAACTGTGGTCTGGCTAGGCTGATTGGCCAGCATAGGGAATAGATCATAAGGCGCCAGCGTTACCGTGTAGTCGGTGAAGTTGCCGCTCGGCGTTGAGGCCCTAACCGTGCCGTTAATGGTTTGCGGCATCAACGTCATTGTGGTCGCTACTGGGTAAACGACATTGAAGGAGAACGAGGGAATCGATATATACACCTCCTGACCTGGAACCATGTTGGAAGCATTGAAGCTTGGCACAAAAGGCAGACTCCCCAGGTTGGTGAGTTGGCCGGAGGTTTGAAACACGGTGCTGCCGAAGTTGAGAGATCCAAAACCGCCTACGTAGCCCGGAAAATCCTTGCCCTGCTGCTCGCGAGCATGCATGAGCACGACCGATACCGAGGGAGCCACTTGCATCAGCGGCCCCCGGAACACGTCTCCGGCAGAAGTGTCTTCCACCGCAATGCGTGTCGCCAGCAGAGAACCATCCGATCGGATCGCGCCATCCATATTCACAAACGTGCCTACCGTCAGTGCTGAGTTCCCGCTGATGCCCTGATAAACGGTATTGCTGTTGGAGGTAACGGAAAGCGGTCTCGGACCTGTCAGATTGGGTATCGACAAAGTGAAACCGTTGCCGGCTGCTGCCAAGGCGGTGATCTGCCCGTCGAGGGCCGCGACCTTGCCGTTGGCGGAATTCGTCGGTGACGCGGACACGCTAAGCGGCGTGAGATTGAAGGTCGGCGTCATCGAAAAGCCGGTGAAGCCGTCGACGTTCAAGCAGTCCGGGAATGTCGCTGATTGCGAAACGAGTAAATTGAGCGAGAGTGCCATACTCGCACCGGTCACTGTGATCGGCGATGGCAGGCTTACGGTCACAGTCGATGCCGGCCCCAACAGGCTGAAGTTCGCGCTACTAAGGGTCTCTTGCCCATCCACCGGACCAAGAGCTATGCAGGTGAATCCTCCGGAACCGAGAGTTACCGTGGCGCTGGTGTAAACATCTTGGGCAATGCTGGCAGTCGCCAGTGGTTCCACAGTGCCGTTGATATGCATAAATTCAGCCCCGACAGGAGGCCCTGACGCATGCAACAACAGGAGAGTTGCCGTCTTCCCCGACTGGCTGGTCAAAGTGATGCCTTGAAAGCCGAGGTCGAACTCAGATAGCTGGTCACTTGCCGTGCTGGACACCATCACGGTGACGTCGGTGTTCCCGGTCAACGAAGCTTTCGACATTCCGCTGGAGCCGCAACCAGTCGTAAAACTGACGACAGCCGCGAGAATCAGGGTTGCAAAGGCAAGACGAGACCAGGAAGAACGCAGAAGTGCGGGAAGCGCCAGAAGTGTTGTCACAACATCCTCCCAAAGTTATATCAGTCTCACGAGTGCGTTCCGACCGCTAGTCTGAGCCTAGTGAGAGCCAGTGACCACCGTGATCGTCGGCTGCATCCGGCCAGCGCCCGCGTGACGGACGGTCCGCGTCTCCCCGGGCTCCATGTGATTTCCTGAGCTCGACTGAGACGACCCGGCCACGCCGTCATTCACCTGGCCGCAATCCATTCGCAGCGTGCCGTTGTCATTGAATACCAACCCATAGAAGCGCAGGGTGTTGCCTGCAGCGAGGGGCGTTGAGTTCAGCATTTGGGTGTTGCTGTCCACGTAGACTTCCACCTCGCTCGGATTGGTCAGCAGAGTAGTCTGCCCCGGCTGCACAGCCAGCGTGGGAAAAAGATCGTACGCCGCCAGCGAGACGCTGTAATCAGTAAAGCTGCCGCTCGGAGTTGAGCTGATGACGGTAGCATCAATGGTCTGCGGAATCAGGGTGATGGTGTTCGCGGGAGTATACTCGCCTCCCATCAATTCGAGCGCGGGCGAAGAGATATCAACATTCTGGCCAGCTACCATATTTGACGCATTGAAGCTGGCCACGAATGGGAGACTCTGTAAATTTGTCGTCTGGCCGGATATCTGGAATACGGCACTACTGAAATCCATATAGGGCGTGTCGAAGTAATTGCCGGAACCGGCGGGACCTGGACTAAGCGGGCCCTGCTCCTGCCGGCCGTAGACCAGCAATACCGGGACTTCCGAGCCAACCTGCAGCAGCGGTCCCGTGAACATATTGAGCGCAGACGGGTCCTCTACGGCAATGCGCGTCGCCGCCAGCGTCCCATCCGACTGAAGCGCTCCGTCCATGTTTACGAAGACTCCAGTCGCGAGTGCCGAAAAATCGCTGACTCCCTGAAAAACGGTAGCGCTCCCCACGCTGACGGAAAGCGTTCTTGTCCCGTAAGGTCCCTCCGGCACTGAGAGATTGAATTTGCTGTTAGTCGAGTCGAGCGAAGCAACTTCTCCCTCAAGCCCTGCCAATTTGCCATTTGCAGGACTTGTGGGCGAGGGGGACAACGTGAACGGAGCAAGATTGAAGGTCGGCGTCATGGAAAAGCCCGCGAATCCATTCCGGTTCAGGCAATCGGGTGCTGTCGCCGAATTCGCAACAAATAGGTCCAGTGCGAGCGCCATGCTCGCGCCTGTCACAGTAATGGGGGATGGCAATGTTACGGTAACCGAGGCGGCGGGCACGTTGCTGTTGTAGTAGTCAAATGCCAGGACCTGTTGCCCCTCCATTACACCATTGGCGATGCAGACGAGCCGGCCATACGCGATGGTTGCTGTCGCCGAAGTGTAAACATCCTGAGGTACAGTAGCCGTGATCAGCGGATCGATTGCGCCGTTCAAATGCATAAGCTCAGACGGCTGTTGAGTCGATAGCAGGGTAACGGTCTTTCCGGACTGGCTAGTTAAAGCAACGTTCTGGAACTCGAGATCAAATTCCGACAACTGATCGTTCGCCGTGCTCGACAGCACGACCGTCACTGAGGTGTTGCCACTGAGCTTCTGGCCACCTCCGCCTCCGGTAGAGGAGCTTCCAGTGGAGCCGCAGCCTGTCGTAATGGTGATCGCCGCAAGGACTGTAAGGATGATGGGAAAACGCGAAGACGAAAGCGTGCGAGCAGAAGAAAGTGGCGTCATAAACTCCTCCGGTAGCGGTTCCTGAGGGGAGCGCTTGGAACCTACACCGCTCATAACTCATCTCACTTCAACTTGTAGAGGTTAAATCCGCCTAGCGTATCAACTATGGCTGGGCACACCTATGATATGCGCCGCTAATGTCAACTGCCACATTGATGAGTCAAGATTTGTAAAACCTGTATCAATCTTGTTACGAACTTGTTACAAACTCAAGAAATAGGGGCTTCCTTTTGGGAAGCCCCTTGGCGCCGGTATGAGCGGGTTATGAAGGAGCGCCAGTACTCAGAATTGTCTAGCCGCGCGACGCGTGCTCTTTCGCCTTGGCGATGTACTGCTCGACCTTCTGCTTCTCTGGATAGTCCGGATTCGCCTTGAGCAGTTGCTGCCAAGCCTCAATTGCGCCCTTGGGATCCTGTTTGCCTTGCCACCGCACCCATCCCAGGTTGAACAAAGTCTGCGGATGTCCCGGCCGGTACTTCAGGGAAGTCTCCATTGCGGCCAAGGCTTTTTCAGAGTTTCCGGTATACCAGTACGCGGTCCCCATGTCGGTGCGGACGTCCGGATTATCGGGATGAATGACCAGGGCCCGCTCGTAGTACTGGATCGCATTGGGGAACTGTTGTCCGTCGTAATAGAGGTTGCCCAGCTTCACGAGCGAGTCGAAGTCATTGGGATTTTTGTTTACCGCCTCAAGCAACGGTGTCGCAGCCTGGGCCAGTGCGGCTTGGGCGTTGGGGTCTGACTGCTTTTGCTGAGAGACGTTTCCCTGCTCGGTGGTTGTCGGGGGTACGGCCTGCGCCGCGCCGGCCGACGCCGATCCGCGAAAAAGATATCCTAGGGCCACGCCCAGCAGCAGACAAAATGCTGCCAGAACATAAGCCTGCTGACTCGTCCACGAAACTGCACTGGTGGAATTAGTAGTAGTTGATTGCGACTGGGCGTTCTTTCCTTCGCTCATTTGCTTTCTCCGATATGGTGCCGGCAAGCGCCTGTTTCGGCGGTTCCAGGTGAAACAGGCGGGTGACCGCTGCGGTCATCTTCTCCTGTTCCTCCTTCTCTGGAAGTTCCTTGAGTTCGCGAGCCAGGGAGCTGGCAATCTTCTGTATGACCTGCGCTGTGATTGCGTGAAGTGACTGATCCTGCTCCCGGGTAAACGGCCCGCGCTCTTCGATAAAGGACTCCAGCTCTTGCCGGCAAATTTGGTCGAGGCGGCGGCGCAGCGCGACGATAGTCGGCACCACGCTTTCAGCCTCCAGTTTGCCGCGGAAAGCTTGCGCCTCCGCGACTACAATCTTCTCCGCCTCAGTGGCTGCCGAGACATGCTCCTCGGCATTGTTCCGGACCACGCGCTCCAGACCCTCGAGGTCATAGAGCAGGATTCCGTCGACGCGGCGGACCTCTGGTTCCACATCGCGCGGCATGCCAATGTCCAGAATGACCAGCGCCACACGGTTGCGCTCGATGGCGATTCGCTCGGCTTCCTCGCGGGTCAGCACCACGTGCGGGCATCCAGTTGCGCTGATGACGATATCGGCGCGCAGCATGCACTTCCAGCGGTCGGCCAGGGTGGCAGCCGTGCCTCCCAACTTCTCTGCCAACTCTTTCGCGCGCGTCGGTGACTGGTCGATGACAACCACCGATCCAGCCCCGTTTTCGGCCATCTGCCGGGCCGATAGTTCGCTCATCTTGCCCGTGCCTAGCAGCAATACTCTTCGGCCTTCCAGCGATCCAAAGATCTGCCGGGCAAGATCGAGCGCTGCCGTGGGAATGGATACCGCGAGTTTTTCGATCGCCGTTTCGTGCCGAACTTGATGGGACACACTCAGCGCCTTCTCCAGCACTGCATTCAGGAATCGTCCGGCGGCGCCCACGGTTCGTGCCTGCTCCCACGCAGCATTCACCTGCGACACAATCTGCGGCTCGCCCAACACCAGCGAGTCGAGTCCGGAGGTCACACGGAAAATTTGGCTCAGGGCGGCTTCGTCCAGGAGGCGGTAGAAGTGTTCCCACTCGCTCAACTTCAAGCCGTGCTCGACCGCCAGAAAGTGGAGAAGTGAATTCGCGGCCAGCGTGGGCTCATTGGCCCATACCAGGAACTCGGTGCGGCAGCAAGTGGACAGAACGACGACTTCTTCAATGCCTTCCGCGTTCTGCAGGAGCCGCAGGACTTCGTAGCGCCGGTTTTCGCTGATCCAAAAGCGTTCTCTCATGGCCAGCGGCGCGGTGCGGTGGTTCAATCCGATCACCATGAGCGTAGGTTCCACGACGAATACCTCGGGCGCAGGTTGGTTGCACCTAGGCTAGCGCAAGCCGCGTGCCAAACGCCCAGCCGCATTTGTCACGTCAAACATTGCATTTTCAGCAGCTTGCGCCGGGTGCCCGAGATGAAACATTGATCACCTGCTCAACAGTGCGGCATATGGCGCGGACCGCGAGTCTTTTCACACGATCTGTCTGTGCCACCTCGACTTAGGCTCGCACCACAATCACGCCGGTCCGTGACCACAATCACTGACCCGATCCCCCGTCTCCGTGGAAACTGCATGACGATTAGTAAGTCTTTATCGAGTCTCGAAACTCGACCGCGAGATTCTCCTGCTTCAGCGCGGACGCAGCCCCGAGACAACTAAGGTTCTGAAAGGAAAAGCAATCATGAAGATGTCGAAGCTCGTAATCCTGATCGTGATGATCGCGCTGGCGTTATTCCTCGTTCTGCCTAACCTCTCCTGGGCCGCCGATGACGGCGCGGCCATTTACAAAACCAAGTGCGCCATGTGCCATGGTGCCGACCTCGCAGGAAAACCGGCTGCCAAGATTCCGAGCCTGGTTTCCGACGATGCCAAGAAAGCCTCCGACGCAGATCTGACGGACATGATCTCCAACGGCGGCAAAGACAAGAAAGCTTCGCATGCGTTCGCCGCCAAGGGCGTAACTCCGGATCAGGTCAAGATGGTCGTGTCCTACATCCGCGAAACGCAAAAGAAGTAGTAGAAGAAGTAGTTGATGTTCAGACCGTAACATTGCTGTTCCGACAATGCGAACCCGCGCTGCCCAACTGGCACCGCGACACACACGACGAGGGTGAGTGATCCGCTCACTGGCGACTCTGGCCAAGCCGTCTCGCCACGTGTCCCCTCTCCGGTTCGCCATCACACGGAACAGCCAGCCCGGGTCTAAGTGCTCACCCTTAGACCCGGGCATTTATTTGCTTGCATCCATCGCTATTTCTCAACGGGCGTAAGCTAGTGCGTCTTCGAAAGGCGAACACTCGGTCGCTGGCCGGCGCTATTGGTGATGTTCTTGCAGTCCACTCCATGAATTCTGGCGGCGTCACCATAGGCAACCGACAAGGCATCGCAAACCAGGGAACCTCCGCCATTGCCGCTGAAGGTAAGTGGGTCGTAGAAACCTCCTCCACTCAAGTTGGTCTCGATAACCCCCTCTTCCGTGTTGTTAGAGACCACCATGTCGAACATGGTGAGGTCACTCTTAACGAGCAACCGAATGCCCGGGCCGACATTACTGTCGACGAGCGTTCCACTTCCGATCGTGAGCGACGCACCCGCCATCGAGATGCCGCCGCGAGAACCAGGATCTGCGTCGGCACTGCCGTTCCTGCTGATAACGTGCGGTCCATAGATCTGCGCCGCGGAAGATCCGCTTAGCACCAATCCTACGGTCGAGTGCCCGTCGATGGTGGTAACCGCATTGTGTCCCTCGGCGTCGACTGTTGAGACCAAAGTGACGGATGAGGCGCCGCCCACCGAAATGCCGGTGCTCCCGTTGTTGTGGATACGGAATGCGCTCCACAGCGTCGCCGAAGCCGCGTCGCTCATACTCAATCCTACGTTGTTGTTCTCAATTACCCCGGGCGTGTTCGCGTCTCCACCGTAAAGCTGAAGACGGCCACCGTCCATGCTGATCCCTGCGCCGGCGTTTCCATCGACCGTCAGCACGCCGAAATTTAATTGCACCTGCGAACCGTCGATCTCCAGGCCGCCACTACCATTGCCGCCGCCACCAAATCCATTCCCCGTGATGCGGATGCGTTGCGTAGGGTAAGTACCCAAGAGCAGCTGAGACTCGTTCGCGATGACGACGCCCGCAGCCGAATTGTTCTTGATCGTCGAATCCTGGATGACAAGTTGGGACTCCATGTCCATGTCGAGTCCGTCAGCCAAGCTGTTCTGTACAGTGCAACTCTGCATGAGAATAGCGCTGGAGGAGTCGCTGACGTACATGGCCGGAGAACCTCCTTGAATAACCAGGTTGCTGAGGACAATATTGTGCGATCCCGCTATGTACAACGTGCTCACGGGCGGGGCAGCTGCGTTTTCGATGGTGGCAACATGTCCGGCCGCGGCCTGAATAGTGAGTCGGTCTCGCTGCACGAGAGCAACGTTCTCTTGACAGGTTCCGCTCACTGTTATTGTGTTAGGTCCGACAAGATCCAGAGTGTTCAGGGCAGCGGTGATGGTGTGAAAGGCTTGAAGATTGGAACCTGAGCAGTCGACGTTAACAGTGGTCTGAGCGTGCACGATACGTGCGAGTGTGAACACCAACACGACCAGCACACGAATACTTAAGCGCTTTTTCATGAACGACCTCCTTTTTTTGAGTCCGAAATTGGTCAAACCAGCCACAGTGCCGAAGCGAGCTACAGTTGAGGCCCCGATTCCGTGCATGCGAGAAGAGCGAATACCCAGAAACTTGTCACCACTTGGCCCGATTTTCTGGCATCTTCAGAGTTGACTGAATCGCGAAGCGCCTCCGCGTCATGGTGTTTCTCAAGAACAACAACCGGCGCTGCAGGATCTCGCCCATTCCACTGAGAGACAAGATGGAAGAGGGAGGACCGTCCGACAGCGCCGTTGGGAGTCCGCCTAGTTGCTGTTTACAATCACACCTGCGACCAACCCGGCATGATCTGACGGCCAGAGTCCATCGGCCAGGCGGCTGCGCGCATCGGCCCCGACCAAAACGGCCCCCCACGGACTTACACTGCCGTGTGTTAACACCAGGTCGATTCGCTGATAAAGTTGCGAGACAGGATTGTTGTCTGCTTCATCCTGACAGCAAGTTACTCCTGCGCGCTGTGGAAAGATCTTGGACCAAACGTCGTTGTAGCCAGCCGACATGAAATCCAGATAGGTCGGGTCTTGGGGCAACGGGAAGGCCTGCGCGTTGGAATCCATCGCGATAATTACCGGTAAGGGGCTGTTTGCCGGACCCGCACGCAATTCATCGCCCTGCAATTCCCGGACATTCGCGTCGAAGGACTCGAGATGGGTATCGATGTAGTGGAAAGAGTGACCGAAAAACTGTCCATCGACCGAAGCCCACGCCCTCGGATACGGAAATGGCCCAAGCGGAGTTTGCAGAACAAGCTCATTCTCGAACTGTCCGGATTCCGGGTTACTCCACTGGAAGATCCAGGAAGGAAGATCCGTGCGAGCCAGGATAACGTTGTAGTCGGTTACGGCAACGCAAGAATAACTTGCGGGCGGAATCAGTCCCGGGGTAGGCGGAAACGCATTTTGCGTGACTTGCACGGCAACTTCGTAGTGCCCTCCCTGCGCGGCTAACGCACCGAGAAGCTCTTGCAACATGTCATATTGCAGGGTCGTGGTTCCGCAGGTGCCGGCAATCGGGTCAAAGGATCCTGTGGACCACTGGTCTACTTCCTGCAGGCTTACCAGTTCGGGTTGCGCCTCCAGGATTTCTCGAGCCACCGCCTGCATCCGTTCCGGAGGATTGGTGCCTTGGACTTGGGTAAGCACCTGACCCACGCCGAGCATAAATTGCGACAGAGTTTGGGCGCCTACCACCTGCAGGAAATCGGTTCCTTCGTTCGCGTTGTAAGTCATCACGGTGCCGATACCGGGGAAAGATTGGGCCATGGCGGGAAGGGTCATACCTGCCCAAGCTGCCGCGACTGAAGTCATCAAAAGCGATGCTCGTAGAATGTTGCGTTTCATGAAGATTCTCCTGACTAGAGTTGTTGAAACCAAAAGAGGAAGGTCGTTGCGGATCCACCTACGAAACACCGTTACTGGCTGAACCCGCGAATCCGGTCCAGTTCCGGAGGCTCGAATAGAATCCCTTTCATGCTGGGAGGCAAGCGGCGAAGCGCGTCAATCAACGACAAGAGCCGACATAAGACTGTGATGAACTACGGGGCCACGCAGCCCAGATAATAAGGAGGCATGGCAAAACCTGGTCGCCGAGTTCCGAACCGGAAGTGGAGGTCCTGCGGGGTCCAACCGAATTGAAACAAAGGCTGCAGTTTCGGCTAGAGAATGGTCATTCTGAATTCCGAAGAGTATCGCGCGGCGCCGGGCTTAGAGAGAGCAAGCACGACCGGACGGGGGATCCGTCGGAAACCTAGAAACTATCCCCGCGCCATGCAAGGTATACACGACGGTCTTGCGTTAGGTGACGAAAAATCTATTAGCTCATCGGCTCCAGGCTGCCTTTTTAACCTCACGTTTTCCACAGAGGAACGCTCGGACCATGTTCACTTAACCTTGACTGAGAAATTTCCATCCGCGATACTGGCACAGACCATCGAGATCCGATCTCAGACTATAACTCCTTGCGGCTCAAGATTTTGCCCCCTAAGTGATTGCAGCCCATAGATTAAATCTCGAATTCCCCCCAAGTTGCTGATTCCAATAGACCGGGGGGAAGGGGGGAGGGGAGTTACCAAAGGGTAAACTCTCCCAAAATGGTCTGCCGCGCGCCAACCAGGGCCGCATGCCCACTCATCCATGATTCCCTGCCCCTGCCTTTTTTGCGAGATCAGTCACCGCTCCCTGTGATTCTAATCACAGCCTTTTCCCGCCACGAAAAGTACTCTGAACATGCTTGTGGGAGCGTTTTCAGAGTCTTACGCCGAAAGGGGAGCGTCATGGGGATGACTGGTAATCCGCCACATATGGGCCGCATGGCTCAGGACTTTTCCAAGAATCCAATGCTGGTCTACTGGGAGATGACTCAGGCATGCGGACTGGCTTGCAAACACTGCCGCGCGGAAGCGATGCCCAAGGCGCACCCTCTGGAACTGAATACTGACGAGAGCAAGCGGTTCCTGAACCAGCTCGTGGGATTTGGCGACCCGCTGCCGCATCTGATCCTGACCGGCGGCGATCCTCTCAGCCGCAAAGATATTTACCCGCTGATCGACTACGCCAACGGCTTGGGGCTGGAAGTCTCCATCACTCCGAGCGCGACTCCGGAGTTGACCAACGAGGCCATCACCAAGTTGAAGGCGCACGGAATTCAGAGCATGGGACTCAGCCTCGACGGCTCCACAGTCGAGCGACACGACAACATCCGCGCCGTCGCGGGAACGTTTGAGCGCACCATGGAAGCGGCCCGCCAGTGTGGACGCCTGGGCATTCCCATCCAGGTCAACACGTTGGTTGCAGAGGAAACCGCCGACGATCTGCCCGCGATCTACGAGTTACTGCGCACCAGTTTTCCGGTGATGCGTTGGAGCCTGTTTTTTCTGATCTCGGTGGGACGCGGTAAGGCTCTGAACGAAGTCTCCGCGGAAGAGGGCGAAGCGATTATGAAGTGGGTGTTTGATCTCTCTCACCACTCACCGTTCATGATCAAAACCACGGAAGCACCGTCCTATCGGCGCATTGCGATCGACAAGATGCGTTCGTCCGGCATGGCGACACCCGACATGAAGGCCACCTCGGTATATAAAGGCTTCCAGATTCGTGACGGTCACGGCATCGTCTTCGTCTCGAACCTGGGAGACATTTATCCCTCGGGATTCCTGCCGCTTCGCTGCGGCAATGTCCGCACGGGATCGCTGGTCGAGGTCTACCGCAACTCCGAAATTTTCCGCGCACTGCACTCCCCCGACCAGTTCCACGGAAAGTGCGGCAACTGCGAATACAGCCACATCTGCGGAGGGTCCCGCGCCCGAGCCTATGCTCACACGGGTGACGCTCTGGGCACGGATCCGTTCTGCACCTATGAACCCGCAACCAAAGAGCCGGCGATGGCCTAGAGCGGCTGCGGTGGAGGAATGGCGATCCGCTGCCAGGTGAACGAATCCAACGACGAAGGCGCGTCTGAGCTACGAGCTCGTCTCGCCGCCGACGACTCGGGGATCAGACTCGCGGCGCTGCGCACGAAACTGATCCGGCGCGCCCTTCCCGATCATTCCCAGATGCAGCGCCGGAGCTTTCAATTTGCCTTCCTACTGCTGAACGTGTGGCTCGGCGGCACATTCTATTTTTGGGTGCGCCACATTGAAGCCGGCACGCACGACCCTAGCATGGTGCGGCCCGCCGGAGTCGAAGGCTGGCTTCCAATCGCCGGGCTGATGAATTTGAAATACTGGCTGACGACCGGGCGCGTCCCAGCGAGTCACCCCGCCGCACTGTTCCTACTCGTCACCTTCCTGGCAATCGCGTTTTTGTTGCGCAAGGCATTTTGCAGTTGGCTGTGTCCTGTCGGGACTCTTTCCGAATATCTGTGGCGCGCGGGACGCCAGATCTTCGGTCGTAACTTTCAGATGCCGCGCTGGCTCCATATTCCTCTGCGCAGTTTGAAGTACCTGCTGCTGGCATTTTTTGCGTGGGCCGTCGCAAACATGTCGGCGGGCGCGATCGAGCAGTTCATGCACAGTTCTTACGGCGCGATCGCCGACGTCCGCATGCTGAACTTCTTTCGCGATCTGGGCGAGACTGCGGCGGTCGCGCTGTTCTTCCTGGTTGTAGCATCGGTACTCGTCCAGAACTTCTGGTGCCGCTACTTGTGTCCTTACGGAGCGCTACTCGGATTGACTGCCCTCCTGAGCCCGCTGCGCATTCGCCGCTCCGCGCCCGCTTGCATCGATTGCGCGAAGTGCGCCAAGGCCTGCCCCTCCGCCCTCCCGGTCGACAAACTGGTCACGATCAAATCGGCGGAGTGCACGGGATGTCTGGAGTGCGTTGCGGTGTGCCCCTCAGAAAGCGCACTGCATCTGGCCCTGCCTCGCTGGACACGCTCGCCCAACGATGGACGGCTCCCTGCATGGGCGATGGCCGCAGGAATCGCAGTCTTGTTCTTTGGAATTGTCGGATACGCCAAGACGGCCGGCTATTGGAATGGCGACGTGCCGGACTACATCTATCGCCAACTCGTACCGCAGGCGAACGACGTGAGTCATCCAGCGGAATGAGCGTTGGGACAGTTAGGTTGAACGTAGTGCGAGTATTCGTGACAAATCACGAATACAGTTTGATGGGCGCCACCACCCGCGTGATGGTTCCGCCGGGACTGGGCTGGTCTGGCTTGAGACCAGATCGCATGGAAGCGAAAAGGCCAATCAACTGGCTCAGCATCACGTCCAGCACCGGACGATAGTAATCGGGAAAGTCGGTCGCGCAATTCAGCGACAGAGAATAATCCGCCAGCGATGACACGTCGGTGTCGCCATGCGCCGTGACCACCGCCCGCACCCTTCCCAGACGCTTGCGATCAATTTCCCGCAGCAGATCGAGTTCGTATCCGCGGCGCCGCGGATCGCTCGACAGGAAGGCCACAAACAGCGTCTGGCTGTCTACGCTCGACAATGGTCCGTGACGCAATCCGAGGGGAGTCTCGGCCAGGGTCGTGACTTTGCCGGCGCTGAGTTCCACTACCTTCAGTGCGGATTCGTCAGCAACTGCTCGCAGAACTCCCGCGCCCACGAAACAGGTGCGCGCGCACCCCAGCAAGGTAACGGTCTCGGCAACTTCGGCGGCCGCCGGAAGGAACGACCGGCCGGTCTCGCTCATTTGCCCTACCACTTCACCGAATTGTGAGAAATCTTCCAGATGCGCCACGCACTGCCCAGCCAGAACCATGTTCGTGAAGGAACTGGTCATGGCGAGGCCGCGGTCGTTCACAGCGTCGTCGAGCACCAAGGCTACGGCGCGGTCCGGATGCCGCAAACACAGTTGCGCCATCGGCCCCTGCTGGTTGCAGGTAATCACCAAATGCCGGATCTCGCGATGCCGGCCAAGCGCCTGCTCCAGAAGCGCCACACCCTCTGGACTCTCCCCGGAGCGGGAAAACGAAATCCACAGATACTCTCTTCCCGGTCGGTGATATTCTTCGAATTCCGTCAGCAGCGTCGTACTCGGAATGGGCCAAACGTCACAGCCCCAACGCCGGCGAAGTAACGGAGCCAACGCACGACCGGTGTAGTCCGACGTGCCGGCACCCACAAGATAGACGGTTGGCGACGAGGTGCTACCCCGGCCGATTCCGGCGCGCCGTAGCACGTCGTTCAGTTCGGCGAGGTGGTCGAGGCAGCGCTGGTACGTGGTGCGCCATGTGTCCGGCTGCTGCCAGATTTCGCGGGGCGTGTGCAGCAGCCCTCGCTCGTTCTTATCCTGCTCCGGCAAATCCAGCAGTGTGCGCAACGGGTCGCTCAACGTAGGATCTCCTCGGTCCAAGTCTATTACAATCCGGCTCCGTTGAAAAGCATTCGAAAGAAAAGGAAATACGGTTCGGAAGCAATCGTCAGAAAGAATTTTCCGAACCCGCATCACCTATTTCGGCAACTAATCAGCCTTGGCAGTGTTTCATTTCTCAAGGAGAGACTCATGATTCGTGGATTGCACCCAATGCGTGCGCTGCTGCTGGCGGCGGCGCTGGCTTCGTCACTTGCAGGAATCGGATGCGCGGAGCACCATGCCTACCGCGTTTACGATCCTTATTACACCGACTACCACACGTGGAACAATGACGAAGTGGTGTACTACCATCGCTGGGCCGAGGAGACTCACCGGGATCGGGACCGCGATTTCCGCAAGCTGCCTCCCAACGAGCAGAAGGAGTACTGGACCTGGCGCCACAACCACGGCGACCACGACCGCGATCACGGTCATTCCTAGGATCGGTTCATCGATCGACGCCCGCCAGGCTCAGTGGCCCAGCGCCGCAAGAGCCTGGTCGGTCGTCGTAACTCGCGCCCCCAGATTTTGTAACTCTGCCATTGTCTTCTCTCCGTCTTCCTGCTTCAGAGTTTCGATCGCATCTTGCACGACGGCCACGCGCCGTCCCCGCTCGAGCAGGCCCTTCACGGCGAAGCTCACGCAATATTCCGTCACAACTCCAAAGACGACAAACTCAGCACGACTGCCGAGTTGCTGCACGAGAGTGTCCGCGTGCCGGCTCTCAAAAATGTTCAGCGTCTGTTTTTCCAGCAGAATCTGCTGGTAGCGCGACAGGTCTGCGGGCAGTTTCGCGTCAGCTTCATTCGATACTCGCACAAATTTTTCGGCGAGCGCTTCCGGAACAAGTTCGGCGCCGGGAGTGCCCTTCACACAATGCGGCGGAAAGATTCTGAACTCGGGATCGTTCGGTGTATGAAAGCAGCCATGGGACACTAGGAATACCCGGTCCTGCCGCGCCGCATCGGTTAGCCTTCGAATGTTCGGCAGCAGTTTTTCGGCGCCCGGCACGTACAGGTGTCCTCCCGGAAGCATGAAATCGGCCTGCACATCCACTTCCCAGAAGATGAAGTCTTGCGAAACCATGGTTCTCCTTCCTGCGAAGGCCGAGCGTACCATCATTGTTCCAACGCTGACAACGTCATTGCGCGGCTTCCCGCTCGAAGAAGGGTCGCGTATGATTTGCGGGTTCGCCTATTTCGAGAAACGATCTCATGAGCCTCGACGCCCCGGCCAAATCTTCAGCGCCCAACAAACTAGTGATCCGCAACATCGGACTCCTCCTCAGCGGAGACCTCGACCACCCCATCCTCGACGCCGACACAGTTGTCGCTATCGACGGCGTCATCCACGCTGTCGGCAAAGAGAAAGACATCGACACCACTGGCGCCAACACCACGATCGACGCCAAAGGCACGGCCCTCGCGCCCGGATTGATCGATAGCCACGTGCATCCCGTCTGCGGCGATTGGACGCCCCGCCAGAATCAGCTGGGCTGGATCGACAGCTGTCTGCACGGTGGCGTCACCACCATGGTTTCCGCCGGGGAAGTTCACACGCCTGGACGTCCCAAAGATATCGTTGGCCTGAAGGCGATGGCGATTTTCGCGCAACGCGCCTTCCACGCGTTTCGCCCGGGAGGCGTCAAGGTTTACGCCGGTGCGCCCGTCCTGGAGCAGGGGATGGTCGAAGATGACTTTAAGGAATTGGCCGCCGCAGGCGTGAAGTTTCTCGGTGAAGTCGGCCTCGGCAGTGTGAAGGATGGCGTCACCGGGCGCCGCATGGTCGCGTGGGCCCGCAAATACGGCATCCAAAGCACCATTCACACCGGCGGCCCTTCCATCCCCGGTTCCAGCCTCATCGACAAAGATATGGTTCTAGAAACTGATGCCGACGTGATCGGTCACGTGAACGGTGGCCACACCGCTCTTCCCGACGACCAGATTGTCGCGCTGTGCGAACGCTCACCGCGGGCCCTGGAAATCGTGCACAACGGCAACGAGCGCGCTGGATTGCTCGCACTCCGAACGGCGAAAGAACTCAAGCAACTCCATCGCGTGATTCTCGGCACAGATTCACCTGCGGGCTCGGGGGTTCAGCCGCTGGGCATTTTGCGCATGATCTCGATGCTGTCGTCGCTCGGGGAAATCCCCGCAGAACTAGCGATCTGCCTGGCCACTGGAAATACCGCTAAGATGCGCAGCCTGAATTGCGGCCTGATCGCCGCCGGACGCGAGGCCAGCTTTGTCTTCCTCGACACCGCACAACAATCCGCCGGAAAGAATCTGTTGGACAGCATACAAAAAGGAGATCTCGCCGGAGTTGGCATGGTCGTCACCGATGGCGCCATCAGCATCCAGCGTAGCCGCAACACACCACCAGCCACGCGAGTACCGGAGGTCGTCCGTGCATAGACGCGCACTGATATTCGTTGTGTCGTTCACAATGCTTTCGGCGTCAGTGTTCGCGCAAGCACCAATCCCCGACTGGTGCCGCGCCCTTCCACGTCCGGAATATAAAACTCTCGAGCGCGTGCCAGTCAGCGATACCTGGTTCGAAGTCTACAAACCGGCGCCCGGCGTGTTTGCCATCTACGAACCGCACCAGGCCGAAGAAACGATCGGCTACCTCATCGTCGGACAGAAACGCGCCCTGCTATTCGACACTGGCATGGGCATCAGCGACATCAGGAAGATCACGGAAGAACTCACCAAGCTACCGATCATCGTGCTGAATTCTCACACCCACGACGATCACGTCGGCGGCAACTGGGAATTCGACACCGTCTACGGAATGGATACGGACTTCACGCGCAAGAACGCGCAGGGCTCACGCGAGGATGCGCAAGCGGAAATCACGCCTGATCAGATCTGCGGCACCCTGCCGAAACGATTCGATCCGAAGGCTTACGTTACCCGCCCGTGGAAGATCACGGCCTACACCCACGACGGAGACCGATTCGATTTGGGCGGCCGCACGATCGAAGTCATCGCCACGCCCGGACATACTCCAGACGCGATCTCGCTGATCGATCGCGCCAACGGCTTGCTCTTCACCGGCGATACCTACTACCCCGCACCTATCTGGCTTTTCCGTCCGGAAACTGATCTCCATGCCTACGCCGCGTCCATTCGCCGCCTTGCTGCACTTGCCCCGCAGATTAAGTTGGTTCTGGGCGCGCACAACATTCCGGTCGCCTCGCCTGCGGTGCTCGCGCAACTCGTAGCGGCTTTCGACGCAGTGCGAGCGGGAAAGGTCTCGCCCAAACCGGATTCGCCAGGCAAAGTTCTCTACAAAGTCGGCGATATCTCGTTCCTGATGCGAGCGCCCGCCGCGCAGTGACGGGAAATACTAGCGAAGCCCGTCTTCCCCTTGGATCTGATCTTTCGTGAGCCCGCCTACACGAGCCAGCGGACGTCCGCTGTCCGTGACCGCAATCGCCACCATGATTTCATTCGCTCGCGGCGCATCGTTCAGCCGCACTTCCATGCCGTCGAAGTGGCTGCGCACAAATGCCGCGTCCTTGTGCCCCAGCGGAATATCGAGCACCACGCCCAGTCCTCCGCGTTTCTTCGAAGATGGAATCAACGCCGCACCCTTGCCCAACACCCGCCGCACCGGAGTTCCCAGCTTCGGATGCAGAATGGCCGCAGCATGTTCGAGTTCCCCGTTCTCGCCGACTGCTGCAGCTTTGCCGTAGCTCTCCGCCGACGGTCCCGCAATTCCCAGCGCCGCCACCGCGCGCGAAGTGAGCAGTTCGCCAAGCTCCTCGCCAATTGCCATCAACTCCGAAAGATCCTCCACATATTTTCCCGCGCACGGATTCTCTATGACAGCCACTGCAGCCGCGCGCCGTGTCGGCGGAGAGATGTCGCGCTCCATCTCGCGCTGGGTTTCTTCCACGAACGTCGCAATCTTGCGGATTTTCGCTTTCATACTGTCGTCCTCAGTGTTTCGTCCTCACCGCAGCCCGTCTTCCCCTTTGATCTCTGACGCTTTAAGTCCGCCAACGCGGGCATGCACGCGAGCGCCAGTGGTCATGACCAGAGCCAGCAGAATTTCATCCGCCCGCGGCGCGTCATTCACTCCCACTTCCATAGCATCGAAATGACTTCTTACGTACGATGCGTTGATGTGCGTGATCGGCACATCGAGACGTGTGCCCAGCCCGCCAACTTTCTTCGTCGAGGCCACGATCGCTTTCGCTCCGCCGAGGACTTCGCGCATCGCGTATCCGCCTGGCACATGCCACAACGCCCCGTGCTCAAGTTCTCCGGCCGACCCAACAATCGCCCCCTTGCCGTAGCCTTCGACCACCGTCGGGTCTCCGCCCAGCGCCGTGACCAAGGTTCGAGCCATGTCCAAACCCAGAGGCTTTAGATCGTCCATGAAGCCCTCGATGTTCGCGACATACGATCCCGCGAAGGGATTGCGAATCACCGCAAGCGCCGCCGCGCGGCGCAGCGGCTTGCTAGCGACCGGCCCTCCTTCGTGAAAAATCTCTTCTACGCAGATACTCTTTTTTCGAACGACCACCTCAGGCATGCACGAAGCCCCTCTCGTGAACAGGAGTTGCAATCATTCTCGACTCTGCGGAAGTTCCGACAATGCGCGTCGTTCCTTGAAGACTCAGCGCTGTGGTCCGAATCAGTCCCATTTTTAGAAGGCATTCTGCGGTGCGCGCACCCGTTTCCAGAGCGTGATGAGTTTCTTCCAGCGTCAACTCGCCCACGGCTTGCGTCACCGGACGATCGCCAAGGTCGCTGTCGGGCGCCAGTTCACAGGCAGGAACGCGGACGACCGCAGGATGTCCCGGTAGGTCCACCGCGTTCGCAATGATCGTGGCTGCGGCGTCGGCCGCCGCGGCGCGATCCGCGAGGACTGTAACCGCGTCGGCGATCCCCAAAGAAAAGCTGCGCCCTCGCCACCCGCTGGTTGCAATTCCACGCACCGGATCAGCCGCATGCACCGTAGTCGTTCCGAGCAACGACGGACGGTCGGGCCGCTCCACCATCCCGACCACAAATTTCTCGCTCGGGCTCAGGTGCAATGCGATGTCGCCACCATCGTTCACATACGCCGACGAGAGCTCACTAGCGGCAACCATCGCTGCGAGAATCTCCTCGGCCACCGCGCCCGCCACCGCGGCCATCGGAGTGATGAAATACTCCGCCGCGTAAGGCATCACGGCCGCGACCATCCTTCGCGCGACTACGCCTTGCGGCCACGGCGCTTCCGGCGAACAAGACTGCCGCAAGAACGAGAGTTCGCCGCACAACTCGTCAAGCACCGTGACAAATCGCGTGCCCGCAGCGCGATACGCTGCCTCAATCTCGCTCTCTGGTCCGAACGCCTCGAGAATGACATCGATCGGGCCGTCGTGCAGATGCAGTCGCCGTCCGTCAGGCAACAGGCGGATTTGTGCGCGCTGATTCATCGTTTCTTCGCCTTGACACGGGACTCCAGCGGCCACGGATTCTCCGAGTGCGCGGCCACCCTTCTGCGGTTCTCATTCTCTGCCGCAACCGAGCTCAGCGGACGCACGTGCTCCGTGTACCCGCCCAACGCAGCATAATCGCCCAGCTTCAGCGTGAATTCAATCGGAGCCACCAGCGCCGGCGTCGGCACATATCCAAAAGCATTCTGCGGCATGCGACTGACATCAGCCATGAAAGTGATCCCGCCGCCCGGCCACACGTAAACCGGCGCGCCGCCACAGGTCACGCGGGTCAGCGCGTCGCGCACCGAGTGCGTCAGCTTCACCGGATTTTCCGTCACACCGGCCCGCAACGATCCTCCCGCTCCGCCCATGAACAGCACTGTGCACAGCGCCGGCTCGCAATTTTCCTTGATCCGCGCCACCGATTCGCGCAAGTCGGTGGGTAAATTCTTTTCCCGCGGCTTCAGGTCTTCGTCTAGTTCGAAATAGGCATGATGCTCACCCGTCGTACTCACCATCAGCAAACGCAAACCGGGCCATGCCTTCTTCGCATTGAACTTTCCCAGGATCGTCAGCGGATCTTCGATGTCGGTGCCGCCCCACGACGTACCCGGCTCCGCGACTTGGAAGTATCGTCCCGGAGTGGACCGCCGTCCCTTCAGCTTGATTCCGGTCTCCGGCACACCGAGCAGTTTCCCCGCCTGATGCTCGGACAACACGCCGGTGATGTGATCATCAACCACAACCACGTCGTCGACTTTGCCGAACCATTGCTTGGCGAACATCCCAATCGTGGCCGACCCACAGCCGACGCGCATGCGTTCTTCCTGCGCTCCGTCCACGATGGGCGGCTTGCCCGCCTGCACCACGACTTTCGCGCCCTCATCGATCTCCAATTCCACCGCTTTGCCGTTGCACAGGTTCAGCAGCGCGTCGCAAGTCGCCGTGCCTTCCTGCCGACTACCGCCCGTCAAGTGCCGCACGCCACCCAGCGACAACATCTGCGACCCGTATTCGCTGGTCGTCACGTGACCCACGGCTTCTCCCTGCGCCCGCACCGTGCTGCACTCCGGGCCCAAATGCCGATCGGTGTCGATCTTCACTTTCACGCCGCAGTAACTGAAAATTCCCTCAGTCACCACCGTGACCATGTCGACGCCTTCCACCTGCGACGAAATAATGAACGGCGCCGGCTTGTAATCGGGATACGTCGTGCCCGCTCCAATTGCAGTCACAAAAGTTTCGCCGTGGTTTCCTAGCGTGCCGTCCCAGTCGCGTCCGCGCTCGAGGAATGGCACAATCGACTCCCCACGCTCCAGCGCTCGATCCAGCACCACATGCGGGTCCAGGCGCACCAACTTGCCGTCGTGATTGCCATAGCGGTCGCATGATCCCGTCCGTCCCGGCTTAATGTAGCAAAGCACGGGGCAGGCGTCGCAGCGAATGGCATCGTCAGCCACGCGTGCCTCCTTTGGCCTTAGCGAGGAAGGTCGCCCGGACGCGGTCTGGTGTCGCAGGAGTCTTGCGGATGCGCACGCCGATGGCATCATGAATCGCATTTAGAATCGCGGGCGCCGTCGGAATCACCGCCTGCTCTCCGATCCCCTTGGCTCCGAACGGCCCCACGGAAGACGGGTCCTCGATCAGAATCGATTCGACAGGAGGAACATCGCCGGCCGACGGAATCAGATAGTCGTGCAGGTTCTCGCCCTTGCCGGGGAAGAATTCTTCCATCAATGCCATCCCCAAGCCTTGCGCCACGCCGCCTTCGATTTGCCCTTCGATCAGCGTGGGATTAATCGCGCGCCCCACGTCATGCGCCGCCGTCACTTTCAGAACGCGTACTGTGCCGAGGTCGACATCGACTTCAATCTCCGCCATGTGCGCGCCAAACCCGAACACTGCGTACGGATTTCCCTGCCCGTTTTCGTCGAGAGGACTCGTCGGCGGATCGAACGTCGCCGCGGCAGTAATCACGTAGCCATGTGGATCGAGCGGCAACTCCGACAGAATGAGCGTCTTCCGCTTTCCATCGTCGATAACCGCGACCTTGCCTTCCCCAAATTCGATCGTTGCGCAGTCACACGCTCCGCCCAGTTTCAATATCTCTCCACGCAACCTCGTTCCCGCCATCTGCGCGGCTTTCCCAGTAACAAACGTTTGCCGCGATGCCGACGTCTTGCCGCAATCCGGTGAAATCGACGTGTCGCCAGAAACCAGATCGAACTGCGCCACCGGCGCCATCAACGCATCCGCGCAAATCTGCGGGATGATGGTATTCGATCCCTGACCGATATCCACCGCGCCCTGATGCAATGCGATGCGACCGTCACGTTTAAGCCCGATGCGCACCGTGGATGGGTTGGGCAGCGACGTGTTCCCGCACCCATACCACATGCCCGCCACACCCACACCGCGCCGCAAGTGTCCAACCGCGTTCGCGTTGAATCTTCCTGCTTCCGCCCGCGCAGTTTGCCATCGCGGCCGCAATGCCTCAAAGCACGCGCGAATTCCGACCCCCTCTCCAAGCACCTGCCCGGTCACTGTCGGACTATCGTCGTCCAGCGCATTCAGAATGCGAAACTCCAGGCGATCCATTCCGACTCGATCTGCGAGATCGTCATAAAGCTGTTCCTGCGCAATCGCCGCCTGGGGCACGCCGAATCCGCGAAACGCCCCGGCTGGAACGATATTCGTGTGCACGGCGCGAGTCAGCGCCCGATAGTTGGGAACGCGATACGGTCCCGATGCGTGGACCGGCACTCGTCCCGCCACGGTCGGCCCCCAGGAAGAGTACGCACCCGTGTTGAAATCTGCGGCGAAGTCGAGCGCCGTGAGTTTGCCGTCGCGCGTCGCGCCCGCCCGCAGCCGCATCCGCGCCGGATGCCGCTTCGTGGTCGACACGATCGACTCCGTCCGCGAATACACCATGCGCACAGGTCGTCCCAACTTCCACGCCGCGAGCGCTACAAACGGCTGCACGGAAAGATCGAGCTTCGACCCAAATCCTCCTCCGACCGCCGTCGGAATAATCCGTACCTGTTGCGGCGCAAGCCCCAGAATCTTCGCAATGTCGTCACGATCCATATACGGAGACTGCGTGCAGGCCTGAATCTCGATCCGATCCCCAACGCGGCGCGCGAACCCAGCTTCGGGTTCGATGTAAGCATGCTCCACGAATCCCGTCTCGTACTCGCCTTCGACGACAACGTCCGCTTCGGCGAGCGCTTTTTCCACGTTCCCGCGAACTACGCGTCCGCAGACCAGAACATTTTTTTCGCGATGCGCATGAATACGAGGAGCATCCGTTGCCAAGGCGTCATCGATCGTCTTTAGCGGCGGCAACTCTTCCCAACGCATGGGAAACTCGGCCAGATCGAGCGCCTCGAGCGCATCTGTCTGGCCGACAACCGCAGCCACGGCTTCGCCTCGGAATCGCGCTTCGTTATGCGCAAACACCGGCTGATCCGCATACCTGGGAATTACGCCGTAGCAATCGGTGCCAGGCACATCCTTCGCCGTCAGAACGAGCACCACTCCCGGATGATCCGCAACGAACTGATTCAGATCTCCGAACTGAAACCGCGCTCGATGAAGGGGGCAGCGAATCACGCGTACTCCCAGCGTTCCCGCAGGGATCTCATCCGCCCCGAAGATCTCCGTGCCGTCGACTTTCTTCTTGCCATCGAGCCGCACCAGCCGCGCACCCACGGCCGCCCCTGCCTCGGGCGATGCCTCGACGACCACGTTCGCACCTGCTTCTACGATCGCGCTGATAATTTTCCGATAACCCGTGCAACGGCAAAGCACGCCACCGATTGCATCCATCACTTCGTTCTCGTCGGGAGAGGAATTTTTCTCCAGCAGAGCGGTTGCTGCCACCAGCATCCCTGGCGTGCAAGCTCCGCACTGCGCCGCACCATTCGAAAGGAATGATTGTTGGAGGCTCCCGTGCAATGGCGAACGCTCTGCCAGGCCTTCGACGGTAGTGACCTCGCATCCTGCGACCTGCCCGAAAGCCACCAGGCACGCGCAAACCGGATCGCCATTCAACAGAACCGTGCAGGCCCCGCAGTCACCCGCATCGCATCCCACCTTCGTCCCAGTCAATCCTAGATCGTCACGCAAAACGCGCGACAGCCGGCGCGTTCCCGACTCCGCAACCTCAACCTTTCGTCCGTTCACCGAGAACAAAATCAAATCGCCCGCCATTGGCAACTTCTCGACGGTCTCCATCTCAGCGACCGCCCACGCAAGCTTCCAGCGCGCGCTGCACCAGGGTCAACGACGCATCGCGCCGGTAGTCGGCCGTTGCGCGCATGTCGTCAATCGGGGAAAGAACCTGCAGATGCTCCGCTCTCACAGCCCCACTAATTCCCGTCTTCGATGGCAGACCGACTAAATCCTTTTCCAAATCCTTCAATCGCCGTGCTGTGGCGGAACACGATCCCACAGCGATGTGGGCCTGGGCCACACGTCTCGCGTCATCGACTTGCACCACCACGGCAACCATCGAAATGGAGATCACCAGATACCGCCGCGCTCCGAGTTTCAGAAAAGACGATGCAGCATCCTCCATGCGCCGCGGAACCAGCACCGCCGCCAGAATCTCATCCGGACGCCGCAATGTCTTCCGATTTCCGGCAAGAAACTCAGCGAGCGGCATGCGCCGTGTTCCCGCCGCAGAAGCCAACTCCACCTCGGCATCCAGCGCCAGCAAAGGCGGAACACCATCTGCGGCCGGAGACGCGTTGCACAAGTTCCCCGCCACCGTGCCGCGATTCTGAATCTGTACCGACCCTACTTCCCGCGCCGCCGCTTTGAAAACATCAAAACAGCGCGGCAACCGAGCGCGAATCACCTCGCTCCAGGTAGTCAGCCCACCGATCCGAATCCATTCCTTCTCGGTGGAGATGCCCCGAATCTCACCCAGCGCGGTAATGTCGACGACGTGCCCCCGCGGCAACCGCTCGCCCAGCGCCGGATAAAAATCCGTTCCTCCGGCCAGAATCTGTCCGCCCGGAGAAGCCAGCAGAGAAACTGCCTCATCCAGTGTTTTCGGCTTGAGATACAAGGATTTGGGCCCCCGAAACGACGCGCCACACACCGCTTTCAGAGTTTGTATACGAAGCCGATGCGTTTGTACAGCAGACCTTCAGGCGAGACACAGCCGCCGCGTGCCGATTCTGTGTTCTAATCTCCGCGTCGCAATTCTCGCACGTGATCATCATCCGGAGAGACACATGCTACGAACCTGCTTAAAGGCGTTCGCACTTCTCTTCTTCATTGTTCTGACAGTTGTGGATTCGGCGTTGGCCCAGTCTCCAACTGCCCCTCCAGCCGACCTTGACGCCTACGTCGCCTCGTCGATGAAGACCTTCGACGTCCCCGGGATGGCTGTTGCCATCGTGAAGGACGGCAAGGTGGTCGTCGCCAAAGGCTACGGAATCCGCAAGTTGGGCGACGGCACGCCGGTCGACGAATACACCATGTTCGGTATCGGCTCGAATACCAAGGCGTTCACCACCGCCGCTCTCGCTACGCTCGTCGATGAAGGCAAGCTCTCATGGGACGATCCCGTCTACCAGCGCCTCCCCGGCTTCGTCATGTACGACCCCTACGTCTCGCACGAGATGACCATCCGCGACCTGCTCACCCACCGCAGCGGCATGGGACTCGGCGAAGGCGATCTGCTTTTCTGGCCGCACTCCACCTACACGCGCGAAGAAGTCATCTACAAGCTGCGCTTCATGAAACCCGCGTCCAGCTTCCGCAGTCAGTACGCCTACGACAACCTTCTTTATATGACCGCAGGGCAGATCATTCCCGCTGTCACTGGCACTACGTGGGACGACTACATTCGCCAGCACATCTTCGCGCCGCTTGGCATGAACCACTCCAACGTCAGCAACCAGGCCTTCAAACCCGGCGACGACTACGCCTTCCCGCATTCCAACGTCGACGGCAAGCTGCAAGTGATTCCCTTCGGAGACTTAGACAATGCCGGCCCCGCAGGCGCCATCAACTCCTGCGCCACTGACATGGCGAAGTGGGTGCAACTGCAACTGAACCGCGGGAAATTTGTCGACCATGACGGCCATCTGTTCACCGAGCAGCGTTCGAAAGAAATGTGGTCCGCCCAGACCATTCTTCCGATTGGCGATCCTCCACCGCCGCTCGCCGGTCTGAAGGCCAACTTCGCCGATTACGCACTGGGCTGGGGACTGCGCGATTATCACGGCCGCAAGCTTGTCGGACACACGGGGGGAGTCGGCGGCTTCGTGTCGCGCGTCATGCTCGTGCCTGAAGAGAATCTCGGAGTCGTCGTCCTCACCAACGCTGAAGAAGGCGGCGCCTTCGATTCCATCCTCTATCACGTGCTGGATCATTATTTTCATCTGGCGCCCACCGACTGGATCGCGGCTTACAAGACTCTCAAAGATACTGAGGAAAAAGACGCCGCCGAGACTATGAAGAAAGCCGAGGGATCTCGCGACGTCAATTCCAAGCCCTCCCTGCCCCTCGAAAAATATGCCGGCGTCTACAACGACGCATGGTACGGACCGATCACCATCCGTATGGAAAATGGCGGCCTAGTCATCACCTTCGATCACACCCCGACGATGATCGGCGACCTGCAACACTGGCAACATGATACGTTCAAAGCGCACTGGCGCGTGCGCACGATCGAAGACGCCTTCGTCACATTCTCACTGAACCCCGACGGCTCGATCGACAGCGCGAGAATGGCCGCAGTCTCACCGCTGGCGGATTTCAGCTTCGACTATCAAGACCTGCTGCTGAAGCCGGCAGTGCAAGCAGCAAAGAAGTAACCGAGGGTGCCCCACCCTTGTCGCGCCTTTCGCGACGGGGTGGGGATTTTGATTTCCCTGGTCGAGATCGTTCAAACTTGTCTACCTCCGACAACCCGTCCCTGAAACCGGCAGAGGCCGTACAGGCCCACAGTGCCGCCCTGCGCAAAGAACTCGGCCTGTTCGACCTGGTCCTCGCCCAACTCCTGATCATCATCGTGGCTGATTACATCGGCACGGCGGTCAAAGCGGGCTCCTCTCACGTCGTCTACTGGCTCTGCGCCATCGCATTTTTCTTTGTGCCCCAAGCACTGGTCGTGATCCACATGAGCCGCCTGCTCCCAGTCGAAGGCGGACTCTACGAGTGGGCGCGGATCGCCTTCAATGACCAGATCGGATTTCTCGTCGCCTGGAATCTTTGGCTGTATGTGATCTTGTACGTCGGCCTGGGCGGACTGCTCACCGTCTCGTTCGCGTCCTACGTAATTCCTGGAGCAGCCTGGATCGCGTCGAGCAAATGGATGATCGTGCTCGCCTCGTTCGCCGTCATCGCCACGACCATGTGCATCGCCGGCCTCGGCCTCGGAATCGGCAAGTGGATTAACAACGTGGGCAGCGCCGTCTTCCTCCTCACCATCGCCGTGCTCATCGCGCTGCCATTTTTAAATCGCTGGAACGGAACGCTGGCGGAATACCATCCCTTTCGTCTAGTTGCCCCACCCTTAACTTTGTTCGGAGTGAGTGTCTTCAGCAAAATGACGTTCGGCGCTCTCACTGGCTTCGAGTACGTGGCCGTATTCGCGGGAGAGTGCCGCGATCCAAAGCGCCATCTGCCGCGTTCCGTTCTGGTGACGGGCCCCATCATCGCCCTGATCTACATCCTCGCTACCAGCGCCATTCTGGCTTTCGTCCCGCCATCGGCCGAGGACGTGGTCGCACCCATTCCCCAGGCGCTGAGCCGCGGGCTCGACGCCTTCGGTCTCACGCACATCGCGCTGCCTCCAGCCGTGGTGTTTCTGCTGATCTATTACTTGGCCACCTTCTGCGTCTTCTTCACTGTGAGCACGCGGCTGCCCATGGTTGCGGGCTGGGACCATCTTCTGCCGGAATGGTTCTCTCGCCTGCATCCCCGCTACAAAACTCCGATCAACTCGGTCTTGTTCCTTGGAGCCGCGACCCTGATTGTGGCATTGGCCGCACTGATCGGGGTTGGCCAGCAGGAATCCTACGAACTCCTGCTTACGTGGAGTTTCACCTTCTACGGGATCGCCTACCTGGCGCTCTTCGCGATCCCTGTCTTTTCGCCGAAGACGCGCGGTCTGCGTCCCCCGCTGTGGGTGCGCCTGGCTGCCGCATCCGGATTGCTGGTAACTCTGCTGTTCGTAGTGCTGTCAATCTTTCCTGTCATCGGCGTCGACAGTTCATGGCGCTATTCGCTGAAGATCGCCGGCGTTGTGCTGGGAGCCAATCTGCTGGGGTGGATGGTATATCGCGCGGGGCAGAGGAAAAGAGCCCGCGCGGTCGCTTAGTGTTGGTCCGAAGGAATTGTGGAGCTACTTTGAACCAGGATGGCCTGCCCGTTCTCGAACCGGAAGGTCATGGAATAGGCACGATGTTGTCCGGATTCATCCTCCACTACGACGTTGCCGATCGCCGCGAGCTTCCGGTTTTCCATATCGTAGTGCACTGAATCCGCATGCAACGAAAAAAGGTTGTACGCCACGAAGACGGAATCTTCATAAGGAGGTTCATCGTCACCAGTGTAGTCGTAGTAGTAGTTATCGGACCGAACGCGTTTTACATAGCTGACGTAAAGACGGAAGGGCACTCCATCCTCCGAGGGAATCGAAAAGAAATCTCCGTCATAGTAGGTAACGTTGCTCGCGTTCACCGCTGAGTTCCGACAACAATAGCCTTCTCTAGCGGACGGAAGGCGGAAAAGGGTTACGTTCAGAGTGATATTGATCGAAGAAATTACACGAAACTCTGGTCGACGGTACGGTCTAAACAGGGAGGCCCGCGAACCCAAAGCGCTCATGGCGTAGACGCCGAGAGGGAGATCCACTTCATAGTTGCCCACTTCATCCGTCGGCACCGTCACGCTAAGCTTTTCGTTCTCGAACGTGACATGAACCTTGGCGTCGCGGACTGCGGCTCCGGTGGAATCCCTAATTGTTCCCCTAGCATGAAATGTTCGAATTTGAGTTGCAGGCTTGGCCGATTGCGCCGAAAGAATAGCGCTGGCGACTACCGCGCCGAAAATAGCTAGGCTGACGTATCGTCTCATCACCAGCATTAGACACCGCTCTGAAAGAATCGTTCTCCTCCTCAGCATTCACCGCAGGAATACCCTCCCCGCGTCCTCCACCCGCACGGTCGACTTCCGCCGCGCACCCGTCCCCACGTTGTACGCCACGAGCACATGGTCCTCGACGATGAGAATTTCCTTCTCGCTGATCCACCCCACCAGCGTCGCATGGGGCAGAAACGTAACCTTGCCCGGAGCCTCCTGCATGCTCATCACCTGCACCGCCGGCAATTCCGTCAGGCCCTTACGAATCCGCAGCAACTCCTCAGGATTCGCCTCGCCCGATTCTGTCAGCTGAATGGCTTTGTTGACCTGCCCAGTCGAAACAATCGTCATCGCCACAGATCCCAACTCTGGCGACAGCTTCGCGTTCGAGGTGTAGAAACTCACGTCGTAATCAGCATTCTTATAGGTCTCCAGTTCGTCAAAAATCGTCCGCGTCTTGCCGTTCACCAGCACTAGCGTCTGATCGTTGCTCACATTCGACCAACCGCAGCAGCCCTTATCTGGAATCGCCTCCACCATGACGGTGCCATCGGACGCTGCGTCCAGCACACGCTGCAACGGCTCGGCCAAAGGCGTGGCCGTCCACTTCCCAGCGTCTGCCTGATACCGCGTGGTCGACTTGTATACCGCTTCTGTCTGTCCCGCGACGAGCTGCGTCATCAGGAACATCTTCTCCACGCCGTTCTCCGGTGTCCAGACCACTCCGTACGGACAACTGTCCTCGCACGTCCCGGTCGCACACCGGCAGTCGGGAAACTTCGCCGTTGCCAGTTCCTGCCGCCCCGCGCCGCTCAGGTCGGTTTGCCACGCTTGCCAGGTCGTCGTAGTGGAAAGGTCGACCCCCTCGCGTTGCAGCCGCCGCGCCTCATTGGCAAACCAGAACAGATGCGCGCCGTCGGCAGCCAGATACGCCACTGGCGAAGATTCGGCGATCGCGTGATTCGATCCTGCAGCGGTCAGGTCGCGCTTCAACCCCTGATCGATCGTCGTCGCACTGTGCCCGTTCCAAAACCATATTTTGTGCGCGGACTTGGCGTCGTCCTCCGAAAGTGGCAGCGATACAGGAGTCTCAAACAGAATTTGCCCCAGCCGGTTCACCGAAATGTTCTCCGGCGACTGCACTGCTTCGGCGGGAACCTTGACCGTCTGCTTCGCCGCAAAGGTCGCCGGATCATATTCGGCCATCTCCCCCGGCGCGCGCAACACCCACAACCGCTTCTCCTGCGCGAACAAAGCGGGCACCAGCAACAAGAGCCCGCACACTAAGTACCACGCAAATCTCATAAACGACTCTGATTTCCTCACCGCGTCTCGACTACAGGCAACTCAACGAAGCTCGCCTGATCGGATGAATGGAACACCCGCTGCGTTGCCTTCTTATAATCCCCGGGCTTGGCCCAGAAAATATTCGGCACAAACGTCTGCGGATTGCGGTCATACAGCGGGAACCAACTCGACTGCACCTGCACCATGATTCTGTGTCCCGGCAAGAACACATGATTCGCCGTCGGCAGCGTCCACTTATAGACCAGGGGCTTGTCCGGCGTGATCGCCTTCGCCGTCTCCAGGCTCTCGCGATACCGTCCGCGGAAAATGTCCGCCGACACCATCAACTGATACCCTCCCATCTCTTCCTGCGTCGCCACTTCATCCGGATACACATCAATCACCTTCACTACCCAATCCGAATCGGTCCCGCTAGTAGATGCCACCAGATTCACTACGGGCTGCCCGCTGATCTTCACCGGTTCCGTCAACACATCCGAGGCAAACGCCAGCACGTCCGGTCTTCCTGAAGCTTCCCGCTGATCGTCCACCAGCCACTGCGGCCAGGTGAACCGTCCGCCGTATCCCACCGGCTGACTCGGGCGCGCACGATAAGGCACCGGCTTAGCCGGATCAGAAACATATTCCTCAAAAGCCGCGTCCCCACTCTTGGGAGCCTCGAAGCCCGCCTTCAGCCCCGCTTCCAAGTAAAACCGCTTCGGACGGATCGCGCACCCGCTGGCGCATCCCGTTGGCCACGATGACAACCGCCGCCACGTATTGGTCCCCGTCTCAAACGCCGTCACTGGAGCCACATCGGCCTTTGGTGCGCCGTCCTTCAAATACTGATCGAGAAACGGCCGCAGAATGTTCTCACGGAAATAAAGCCCCGTATCGCTGTTGAACTTCAGTGCGCCGAGCGAACTGCCGTCGCCAATCTCCTGCCCGTGATGCCACGGGCCCATTACCAGAAACACCTTGTCGTTATTCGAATCCTTCGGTTTGATGGCCCTGTACACCGCCGTCGCCCCGTAAATGTCTTCCTGATCCCACAAGCTGTCGACCAGCATCACCGGCACCTTCAACGGCTGCGCGGCCAGAATCTTGTCCATGGCCTGCTGCTGCCACCACGCATCGTAGCTGGGATGCTCCAGCAATTTGCGCCAGAACCCGACCTGCTCCAGCCCGTGCCGCCGCCCTAGTTCGCCTGCCGATCCCGCCTCCATGTAAACGTCATAGTCGTCGAAATGATCGGTCCACCACTGCGCGCTGTTGTCGCGCGTCGCTTCCTGCTCCCAGATGTACGGGATGTTCTGTTGGCGAAACGCGCCGTTGTGGAACCAGTCATCGCCCATCCAGCCATCCACCATGGGATTCATCGGCACCGACACTTTCAGAGCCGGGTGCGGATTTACCAGCGCCATCAGCGGCAGAAATCCGTCGTACGAAATCCCGAGAATGCCCACCTTCCCATTGCTCTCCGGCAGATTCTTCACCAGCCAGTCGATCGTGTCATAGGTGTCGGTTGCATGATCGACCGCCGTCGGATTCAGCGGTCCGTGCAGAGGCCGCGTCATCACGTAGTCGCCCTCCGAACCGTACTTCCCGCGGACGTCCTGCACCACGCGGATGTAGCCCCCTCCCACAATCACTTCCACCGCATTGTCATAGCCGTTCAGAATGGGCCCGAGATGGGAACTCTGCGCGTGACTCAGCTGTGCGCTGGCGTTATAAGGCGTCCGCGTCAGCAGGATAGGCGCGTTCTTCGCCCCTTTGGGAATCACAATGACGGTGTGCAACTTCACCCCGTCGCGCATTGGGATCATCACATCCCGCTTGACGTAGTCGAAGCTCTCCGTCACCGGCTCGAGTTTGGCCGGAGTTTCGTTCGGCAAAGAATCAGCGGATGGAGCTGTCTGCGCCACCGAAGATCCCAAGAACAGTGCGCTGGCAAGAAACACGGTGAGACAACCCATGGTACGAACGCGGCAGAACATGGTCATGAAAGGTTTCCTTGGATACATGGGGAAGTTGCGTGAGAAATAGTTGCGTGGGAAATAGTAACGGGTGCACCAGCAGCCTGCCAAACAGCTCGGGGATTGCATCGCTTGATCGGCATCATTCTTGAGCGGTCTCCAGTCTTTCACGAAACCAGCAGAAAAATGCCATACCTGGTCTGGCTTTTTTCTCTTTTCCGGAGAAGAACAAACTCAATGTCCAGATTGCCGCGGAAGGTGATAGGCTACCCAATCCTCATCTGCAGGGTAAGGACGGTCTCGAGGAAGGCGAAAGCCGCACGCTTCCCTTATAATGACCGGGGCCAAAACGGCTTTCGATGGCACGGAATCCGTCGCATCAGATTCACGGCACCAGTTTCGTAACACCAGGGTTCCAACAAACAGCGCGCTGCTCATCTATGGCCGTTGACGTGAAAACTCCAAAGCCCGGAATCGAAGCGGCAAGCCTGACCGACGTCGGCCGCCAGCGCTCCAATAACGAGGACTCCTTCCTGTACTGGGAGCCCGACTCCGACGCGGACTTCCTCCTCAAGGGCCGCCTCGCCGTTGTCGCCGACGGCATGGGCGGATACGAAGGTGGACAGGAAGCCAGCCGTCTCGCTGTCGAAACCGTCCGCAGCGTCTACGACAACGCCTTTGGCGGCAACCCGCAAGACACGCTGATCGGCGCCCTCGAAGCCGCGCACCAGAATATTCAACGCTTCGCTCAAGAGCATCCCCAGTTCTATGGCATGGGGACCACGTGCACCGCGCTCGCCATCGTCGGCCGCCAGCTCAGCTTTGCCCACGTCGGCGACAGCCGTCTCTACCTGATTCGCGGCGAGTCCATCTCCCGCCTCACGCGCGATCATTCTTATGTCGGCCGGCTCGTCGAAACCGGCATCGTGCGCTCCGAAGACGCCGAGTCGCATCCTCAGCGCCACATTCTGACCGCTGCTCTCGGCTCCGGTCGCGACGTCACCCCGCACATCCCCGAGCACCCGAACCTCTTGGAAGAAGGTGACATCCTTCTGCTGTGCACCGACGGCCTCTGGGGAGTAGTAGGTGATCCGAACCTCGCTCGCGTTGTACAGACCAATCCGCCCGCGGAAGCTTGCCAAAAGCTGGTGAACATGGCGCTCGAGCGCGGCGGCCCCGACAACATCACTGTGCTGGTGCTGAGAGTTTCTGCCTGATCGGTCTGTCCAGCCAGCCCCCACACCGACGGCAAAAAGCCATTTCCCGCAACGGATCGATGCACTCGTCCCAGTATGCAAGAACCTGCAAACACGCGAGTTTTCCACCGCTCCAGCTGTACTTTTCCTGCCCCTGAACTGCAATCTGCTGCACATCACATATTCGTCCCGCAACATCGAAACGGCTAACTCGTTGATTTCAAAAACGTAATTCCCAGGCAACGTTTGGCCTCAGTGGAATTCCACTTGCAATGTCACTCATGTTAATAATGTCTATTACTTCTCTATACTTTATGGAATAATTCGCCTATGAAAATCTCCCAAAAAGGTCTCTATGCCCTGCAAGCCATGATGATGCTGGCCCGGCATCACCACCAGGGAGCGATCAAGATCCGCGACATCGCCTACGAAGAGGCGCTGCCGGAAAAGTTCCTCGAACTGATCCTCCTCGAGCTCAAAAACGCCCGCATGGTGGAGAGCGTGCGCGGAGCCAAGGGCGGATACCAGTTACGCCGCGACCCCTCCGACATTGATCTCAGCGAGATCATCCGCCTGATCGACGGCCCGCTGGCGCCTTTCGGCGACGCCGAGCAACTGCGCGAGCTGATCGACCGTGATCTTCCCCACCGCGCTCTCTACCAAGTGTTCCTTGACGTCCGCGATGCCGCCGCCAAGATCCTTGACAACACCACTCTGGCTGACTTGATCCACGACGGTCCGCGTACCGGCAAGAGCACAAAACGCCAGAAGAGCCAGAAGAAAGATCCGGCCAGTATCCTCCCCATGGTCGTCGGAGGCCGGAAAGGTGAGTAATCGCTCACTTCTCGGATGGGTGCTGTGCCTCGCTTCAGTAGTTCCCGGATGGGCCCAGGCTCCCGTCAACACTATTCGTGTCGGCGCGTTCCCCAACATCACGCACGCCCAGGCAATGGTCGGCAAAGCCAACGGCTGGTTCGATAAGGCCATGGGCCCGCAGGTCAAGATTCAATGGACCAGTTTCAACGCCGGGCCTTCCGCGATCGAAGCTCTGTTCGCCGGAGCGATTGACATGACCTACGTCGGCCCAAACCCGGCGATCAACGGCTACGTTCGCTCGAATGGCGAGGCTCTTCGCGTCGTGGCCGGCGCTGCCAGCGGCGGCGCTTCCCTGATTGTGCGCAGCGATTCCGGCATCAACAAACCAGAAGACTTCCACGGCAAGCGGGTCGCGTCTCCGCAATTTGGCAACACGCAAGACGTTGCCCTGCGCAACTGGCTCAAGACTCACGGCATGAAGACCAACGACAAGGGCGGCGACGTCCAAATCGTTCCCATGGCGAATCCCGACCAGTTGACTCTCTTCCTCAAGAAAGATCTCGACGCCGCGTGGGCTCCAGAACCCTGGGCGACGCGCCTCATTCACGAAGGCAACGGACGCCTCTTCGTCGACGAGCGCACGCTGTGGCCCAACGGACAATTCGTCATCGGCCTGCTCGTCGTGAACACCAAGTTCCTCAACGCTCATCCCGACTTAGTCAAGAACTGGATCCGCGCCAACGTCGATCTCACCGACTGGATCAACGGCCATCAACCCGAAGCCAAGAAACTTCTGAACCAGCAGATTCAGGCCGAAACCGGCAAGGCCTTGCCCCCCGCCGTTCTCGACGAAGCCTTTTCCCGCATGCAGGTCACTTACGACCCGCTGCACAACGCGCTGATCACCGCCGCCCAGCAAGCCTTTGACGACGGATTCCTCGGCCGCCAGATGCCCGACCTCTCCCGTCTCTACGACCTCTCACTTCTCAACCAGGTTCTCGCCGAAAAGGGACGAAAGGCGATGCAATGAGCACGAACGTGCAGAAATTCCCCAGCCAGTTTCCGATTCCCGCGGGTCCTGGCTTGGACCCGCGCTTCCCTGCCCGCGCCGGGGCTCCTGGAAGTAAGGCAGGCCCCATTTCGATTGCGCGCCCTGCGCACAACGTTTCGTCGCAGATTTCCAAGGTCGGCCTCAGCGAGATCTGCCTCAGCTACCGCATCCAGAGCGGAGAACGCCTGCTCGCTCTCGACAACATCAATCTGCAAGTGCGTGCCGGAGAATTTGTCTGCATCGTCGGCCCGTCCGGTTGCGGCAAGTCCACGTTGCTGCACCTGATCGCGGGCCTGCAACCCCAGACCTCTGGGCAAGTCCTGATCGACGGCAAGCCCGTGCAAGGACCGGGCACCGACCGCATCCTGATTTTCCAGGATCACGGTCTGTTCCCGTGGCTCACCGTCGGCCAGAATGTCGAATTCGGCATGAAGATGAAAGGCATTCCCAAGGCCGAGCGTGAAGAGAAGACCCGCTATTACCTGCGCCTGGTGCATCTGGCCAAATTTGAAAAGAGCTACATCCACCAGCTTTCCGGCGGCATGCGCCAGCGCGTCGCCATCGCCCGCGCCCTCGCCACCGAACCTGACGTCCTCCTCATGGACGAGCCTTTCGCTGCCCTCGACGCTCAGACCCGCGACCTGCTGCACGACGAACTGGAGCGCATCTGGAGCGAAAGCGGACGCACCATCATCTTTGTGACACACAACGTCCGCGAAGCCGTTCGCCTCGGCGATCGCGTGGTTCTGCTCACCTTCCGTCCAGGACGCGTGAAGAGCGAATTCCCTGTGGATTTGCCGCGTCCACGTCATCTCGAAGATCCGACCGTCGCCCGCGCCGCCCGCGAAATCCTCGACGAGTTGCGCGACGAAATTAACCGCTCGCTCGAAGCCGAATACGAAGAAGGCGTGAAGCCGCACGTGAAAACACCTGCGGAAGCGGGGTCCAGAATATGAAACGTGCCGCCCACTACATCATCTTCTACGCCGCGCTCTTCGGCCTGTGGACTTTGCTCGCGGAATTAAAGATCTGGCCGCCGTACCTGTTCCCCACGCCCTGGGGCGTCGGCCAAGCCCTGTACGCCGGATTCCAGGATCACAGCTACATGATCGCGATCCGCGTCAGCATGCAGCGCGTCGTGATCGGGTACGGCATCTCGGTCATCCTCGGCATGATCCTCGGCCTTGGAGTGGCCAGTAACAAGTTCCTCGAAGAAACCATGGGCGGCTTGCTGGTCAGCCTGCAAAGCTTGCCCAGCATCTGCTGGTGGCCGCTGGCCCTGCTATGGTTCGGGCTCAATCAGAACGCCATCCTCTTCGTGGTGATCATGGGCTCGCTGCTCTCTGTCACTCTGGCGATGGAAGACGGCCGCAAGCAGATGCCTAAGATCTTCGGCCAAGCCGGACGCAACCTTGGCGCCAAGGGATTCAAGCTGTTCTGGTACGTGCTGTTGCCGGCTAGTCTGCCGTTCATCGTCTCCGGACTCAAACAGGGCTGGGCTTTCGCCTGGCGCTCGCTGATCACCGCCGAGATGCTCTACCTAAGTCTCGGACTCGGCCAGGTCCTGATGATGGGCCGCGACCTGAACGACATGAGCGCGGTCATCGCCGTCATGATCCTGATTATCGCCATCGGCTATGTGGTCGACGGCATTGTCTTCAAAGGGATGGAACGTCATTTGCAGAATAAATGGGGGCTGACGCCCGCTACCTAGAACTCTCAGAGCGCATCCCCCGGCTCTCCCTGAAACCAGATTATTTTGAAACGAAAAAAGACATCTAGAGTATTTACAAGTATCTCTATTATGTTTATAGTAATACTTCAAGAAAACGAGCTGGCAGAGACGATCGCGATGAATTTGCCGCCGGCGACGAACCGTTTCCCGCCGTATCCCCCGCGAAGTCGCAGTGCAAGAACAAACCTAAAAGGAGAGGACTGTACTTCCATGAAACTTAACCAGAACTTACTCTTCACAACTCTTACGCTGGCAGCACTGACTGCCGGCGCTTGGGCACAAACTCAGGTAGCATCGAACGCTGCTCCCGCAAACGGACCTGCGGCGGCGGCAGCCGCAGCCCCGGCTCCTCCTCCAGTCACCGCCGCTGACGTCCAGGCTCTGAAAGATGCCTTGGCCGCACAGCAGCTCCAGATTCAGCAACTCACCCAGCAACTCCAGCGCCAGCAGGCTCTGCAGGAAACCCAGCAGGCTGTAATCAATGCGGTCGAAAAGACTCCCGCAAGTCCAGCGAAGCAAGTCGCATCACTCGGCGTCGAAGGCCTCAATGCCATCAGTCCGGTCCAGCAGGATGCCGCTCCCAGCCAGACTCCCAACCCTGATGACACACCGCAAACCTTCAACAAGCAGATGGAAGGTCCCGTCACCATCCACTTCCGCGGCATCAACATCACTCCCGGTGGTTATGCGGAAGCGGCTTTCATCCGACGGTCGCGAGCGCTCGCCGCAGACCTCTCCACGCCCTACAACTCTCTGACGATGCCCGGCGCTTCTCAGAGCCGGATGCCCGAGTTCTTCGGCTCAGGTCGCCAATCAAAGGTGACTGCCTTCGTCAATGGCCGTGTGAAAAACGTCGAGCTTTCCAGCTATGTCTCCGCCGACTTCCTTTCTGCCGGCGTAACGTCCAACTCGAACCAGACCAATAGCTACACTCTCCGTCTCCGCCAAGCGTGGGCCCAGGCCAAGTTCGACAATGGCTGGTCCTTCCTCGGTGGGCAGGTGTGGAGTCTTGTCACCGAAAACGGCCATGGCATCTCTCCTGACGACGATCTCGGCCGAACCAACGACGCCCGTCCCAAGACCATCGATCCCTCGTATAACGTCGGCTTCGTCTTCGCCCGCCAGTACGGCATCCGCCTCACCAAGAGCTTCGGCGACAAGGTTGCCATTGCATTCGCCGTTGAGAACCCGCAGGCCACGCTCACCACACATGGCAACGCGTCCAACTACCTGCTCGGCGAAGCGGGCGCCAGCAACAGCTACAACACCACCGCAAATTACTCCTTCAATCCTGCGCCCGATATCATTGCGAAGATTGCCTTCGATCCGGGCTTCGGCCACTATGAAGTCTTTGGGCTCATTGACCGCTTCACCGTCCGCGTATTCCCTTGCGCTGAGGTGCTCGCTACACAATCTTGCGGCGGCGCAGCGGCCGGCGTGGCTTCGGTAGCCGACGCTTTCAGTTCTTCGAAAGAATCGGGTGGCTTGGGTGCGAGCGCGCGCTGGAATTTCGCCAAGCGTGTCACGTTTGGCGTAAAAGGCTTCGGCGGCAGCGGAATCGGACGTTACGCTCCGGCGGGTCTTTCGGATGTCGCGATCAATGGCAACGGAACCCTTCATTTGCTCAAAAACCTGGAAGGCCTGACCACCCTCGAGGTGAAGGTCACAAAGAAGCTTGACTTCGTCGGGTACGGTGGCGTCGAGTACGCTTCACGTGCGGTCAGCTACGATCCGCTCGGAAACAAAGGTGCCGGCACTCTGGTCGGCTACGGTGCACCCACCTTCGTCAATTCTGGGTGCTATGCCGAAGTACTGCCGGGCTCCGGTGGATTCAGCCCGACTGGCCTCGCCAATTGCACCGCCGACACGCGTGCGGTTATCGAGGGCACCGCGGGCTTCTGGTACAAGTTCTATAACGGTCCCCGGGGCAGATTCCAGTTCGGCGCCGACTATGCGTACGTCACTCGTAACGCGTGGTCCGGTGTTGGCGGACAACCGCACGGAATCGACAACATGATCTTCACTTCGTTCCGTTACTACTTGCCGTAGACCGACGGTGGTCCCGCGCCAGTCTTTGACGCGGGACCACTCTGGTTTAACGGCCTCTCGACCTTCTGAGGGACACCTTCCCTTCGGAAACACTGCCGGCCCGGTTTTGGCACTCTCCTTTTCCGGGCCGGCGGTGCTAACCTAAATCACCTTGGTCCCAGAATCGGATGGCATACTCAACTGCTGACACTCTATGAACTCAAGACGCTACTTCATGAAGCAGATGTCCGGCGCCGCGCTCGCAATCGGCGCTTCTCCGTCTCTCTTGTCGTGGGCGAGCACCGCGCAGAGCGGATCGATCGATGTTCCGGGCGAAGATGGAATGATCGTTCGATCCTTCCGGTTCGTCGATCTGGAGACTCCGGTCGAGTACTTCAACACCTGGCTCACGCCCGTGCCGCACTTCTTCGTGCGCAACCACATGCACGAACCCAGCGAACTTAGCCGAGACGACTGGCGGCTCACCGTCGGCGGCGAAGTCGAGAAGCCCTTCACGTTGACTCTCTCCGAACTCTCCAAGTTCGAGACTCATTCCGTAGTCAACACGCTGGAATGCGCTGGCAACGGACGGAGTCTGCACCGTCCGCAGGTTCCCGGCATTCAGTGGGGCAAGGGAGCGGTCAGCACGGCACGCTTCTCTGGTCCGCGACTGCGAGACGTGCTGCGGCGCGCCGAGGTCAAGAGCACGGGCAAGCACATCATGTTCCGCGGACTTGATGAAGTCCCGGGCAAAGTTCCGCCATTCATTCGCAGCATCCCAATCGAGAAGGCGCTCGACGCCGACACTCTAGTGGCTACACACATGAATGGCACGCCACTCACCAAGCATCACGGCTTCCCAGCGCGCGCGCTGGTGCCCGGCTGGATCGGGGCGGCATCGTGCAAGTGGCTGACCGAGATCAAGGTCCTCGATTCGGAATTCGCCGGCAACTTCATGAGTCCTGCATACCGCTTCCCCAACCAGCCGGGCAAACCTGGCGACGCGGTGAAGCCCGAAGATACTCACCCGCTGACCGCATTGAGCGTGAAGTCGGTGATCTCGGGCCCGCTCGATGGCGCAAGCCTCAAGTCGGGAAGGGTCGCGGTCCACGGAGCGGCATGGGCAGGTGAGGCCGACGTCGTGAAGGTCGAGGTCTCCACCGATGGCGGCAAGAGTTGGAATCCCGCCGCCCTCGGACATGACCAAGCCCACTACGCCTGGCGGCTCTGGAGCTACGAGTGGAAGGCGAGGAGCGGCGACTACAACATCCTGTCGCGGGCTACCGACTCGCTGGGACGAACTCAGCCGGCTGCGCCCGTGTGGAATCCAAGCGGGTATCTGTACAACGCCGCTGATCAGGTGAAGATCCATGTCGCATAGAGTGAGGTCGAGACCCGTGCTGGTGTGCGCTACCCTTGCGGTTATTACCTTGGCGCTAACGTCGACGTTCGCGTGGTCACAGAAGGCAACCGAAGATCTGCCTGCCGGCGCTATGCAAGCCAAGGCCACGACGTCCTGTCTGGAGTGTCATGAGGCGCGCATCATCCTGCAGCAGCGGCTCAGCAAAGCTGCGTGGACGAAGGAAGTCGACAAGATGATGAAGTGGGGTGCGCTCGTTGATGCCAACGATCACGATCCCTTGATCGACTACCTGAGTGCGAACTTCGGCCCCGACCAGCCGCCGTACGAGCCGCCGCGGACTTCTACTGGGAAAGCATCCGTCAAGAACAGCGAGACGAAAACAGCGAAGTAGCGGGCCCCAAAAGCAAAGCGCCACCGACCCAGTGTCCCGCAGGGCTTCCTGGACACTACGGCAGCGCTGCTACTTCAGAGCCCAAACTGATGGGACTAGTATAGGAATTGGGATGCACTACTAACAGTGCATTACTAGGTACCGGCGAGTTAATACCATGACAGTAACCGACTTACGGCTTTTCCCCGGCGTCCTCCGTGTCCTCTGTGGTTGAGGCCTTTTCGGGGCGCAGTAACGGAAACAGGATTACGTCGCGGATGGTGTGCGAGTCGGTCAGGAGCATGCACAGGCGGTCGACACCAATGCCGACACCACCCGCGGGCGGCATGCCGTACGAGAGCGCGCGGATGTAGTCTTCGTCCATCTGATGGGCTTCGTCGTCCCCGCGATCGCGTTCTTTCAGCTGGCCTTCGAAGCGGCGGCGCTGGTCTTCCGGGTCATTGAGTTCGCTGAAGCCGTTGGCGATCTCCATCTGGCCGGCGAACATCTCCCAGCGCTCGGTCCAATCGGGCTCGTCCGGCTTCTGCTTCGACAGCGGAGAGACGGACGTCGGAAATTCGTAAATGATGGTGGGCTGGGTGAGATGCTCTTCGGCAACGGCCTCGAACAGCGCCGCGATGTTCTTCCCTGCCGGTGCATTCGCCTCATACGCCATGTGGGAGTGCGCGGCGTTGAAGCGGTCCACCAGTTTCTTCACGCCTTCGCTAGTGGCGAAGTCGTTCATCTCGGGCTTCGCGCCGGCTGCGTCCGGCCAATAGTGAATGATGGCTTCCCGCATGGTCATGCGATTCCAGTTGGCCCAGTCGATTTCCTGCTCACCCCATTTCGTTTTGGTGCCGCCGGTTACATCTTTCGCGGCTTCGGTGATGACTTCCTGGGTGAGATTCATGATGCCCTGGTAGTCGGTATAGGCCTGATAGGCCTCGAGCATGGTGAACTCAGGATTCCAACGCCATCCCAACCCCTCGTTGCGGAAGTTGCGGTTGATCTCGAACACGCGGTCGAAGCCGCCTACGACGAGCCGCTTGAGATAGAGTTCGGGCGCGATGCGCAAATAAAGATCCATATCGAGGGTGTTGTGGTGGGTGACGAACGGACGCGCCACGGCGCCGCCGGCGATGGGCTGCATCATCGGCGTCTCCACTTCAATGAACCCGTGCGCCTCCATGGTGCGGCGCATCGACTGCAACAGCTTGGTTCGTTTCAGAAAAACTTCCCGCACCTCCGGATTCATGACCAGGTCCACGTAGCGCTGGCGGTAGCGCAGTTCGACGTCGGTCAGGCCATGCCACTTCTCGGGTAGAGGCAGCAGGTCTTTGCTGAGGAACGTGATTTCTTCCACGTGGACGCTGAGTTCGCCGGTGCGGGTGCGGAACAGGTATCCGCTGACGCCGATGTGGTCGCCGAGGTCGAGGAGTTTGTAGAGCTCGAAGCCTTTGTCGCCGACGGCATCTTTCTTGACGTAGATCTGCAACCGCTTGCCGCCCTGCTGCAGGTGGGCGAATCCGGCCTTACCCATGAGGCGGATCGCCATGATGCGTCCGGCGACGCGCACGCTGACGCGAGCCTGGTCCAGTTCCTCGGCGGTTTTGGGAGTGTAGTCCGCCAGGATCTGCTCGAGGGTGTGGGTGAACTCGTACTTGCTGCGGTAGGTGGCCTGACCGAGCGCCTCAATCTGCTTCAACTTCTCGCGGCGCAGGTTATATATGTGGTCGTCGAGTGCCAAGGGAGTCCTTTTAATGCTTGCGATGGAAGAGAGATTATAAACAATGCGTTTGGACAGTTCGGCGCAGGCTTCATCGCCAATGCAGGCATCCGAATTTTTTTTTAGCGCTCGCGGCAAAATCTTGATTCTGTTGTAGTTACGAGGTGAGTATGGGCCCTGATCCCCGCAAAATCTTGGATCGAAAGGACTTGCGGGTAAAATCTTGGGAAATAAGGAGTTAGCGGCACAGACCGAGTTGGCCGCTTGCGCTTCGGATTGGATCTGGTTTGCGCGCACGAGTTGATTGTCCGCTTTCTATTCGCTGGGTCAAGGTTGTTCGTCACAATCGGACAGTTTTTTATTGTGCAGGGCTGTGGAAAATCGATCGGGCCTGCAGCGTGGAATTGGTTGGCGGACGACCGATTTCACGCGCAAGGCCGATGCGTCGCCTCGTACCGAATCGTGCGCATACCGTCGTCAATAGGTCCATGGCCGACGAGCACGAATCCACACTTCTCCCTCACACAAATCGAAGGTGTCAGTCCGGGCAAAGTGTGGGCAACAACAACCCGCACAGCTGGGTTCTGAAGTGCCCAGCCGACAGGAACTCGCACGGCTTCGGTGCAGTAGCCATTCCGCTGATGGGCTGCGGCGATGTCTCGCCAACTATCTGAGTCCCTGAGCAGAATTGACCATTTTTCTGCTGCGGCTTGCTGGATGATAGACAACCGTGAAGGCCAAGAAGCCTACTCTCAAACAGGTACAAGCCGTCCGTTGCCCGACTTGTGGAGCGGGACCGGGTGAGAAATGCGAACTCGGGACTGGAAAGCCACGTAACGAGCCGCATCGTGACCGACGTTTGATTGCGTCAGATTGAGCGTCGCGCCTACCGAACACCGGAGGGCGAATGACCTAAAGCAACCCACTAGCTTCTCGAGTGATAAGCCCCTGCAATCAGGCGACTCGAGCACTCGCCCAGAATCGTCTCGGCTATGAGCAATTTTGAACATCTAGACGATTCGCCGATCGGTGCGTACGATTGCCACCGCTGGCTAATTTCTTGATTTGATTAGGGGTTAGGCTCGAATGGCAAGTGAACGTATTCTCGGTCTTAACCGCCGCAGTTCTCCGCAAGAAGTTCCATGGTGGGATGTCTGTTCGGAACTACAAAGACAACGAGATCGTCTTTTCGCAAGGAGACAAAGCTGACGCTATCTTCTACATCCAGAGCGGCACGGTGAAGCTTACAGTGGTCTCGGCTCGTCGCAAAAAAGCTGTAATTGCCTTCCTCCGGCGAGGTAGCTTTTTTGGCGAAGGCTGTCTCGGAGGACAATCTCTGCGGATTTGCACCGCGAAATCAGTTGGTGAGTCCAACATCGCCCGACTGCGAAGGGGAAGCACGGTTCGTACGCTCAAGCGAGACCCACAGTTTGCAGGGCTGTTTAATGCATATCTGCTTTCCCGGATTATTCGAATCGAGGAAGACTTGGTGGATCAGTTCTTCAATTTCAGCGAAAGGCGGCTGGCTCGGGTTCTATTGCTGCTTGGGCACATCAACGGGGAATCAAAGCCGGAGTGCCCCGTGAGGGTGAGCCAGTCAACCCTGGCGGAGATGGTTGGCACGACCCGCGCAAGGGTCAGCAAATTTATGAATCAATTCAAGAAGAGGGACTTCGTCAGCTACAACGGCGGTCTGCAAATAAATAGCAAACTGATCGCTGCTTTCCTGCAAACTCGACCCATGTCCGTTGCGACCAAAGCGTAGACCCGCCAGAAGGGTCTGGCCATCGGTGAGGAACTCGCACCCACTCGTCACTCAAACTTGGTATTCCTGAAAGGGCTGTCGAGTCTCGGAAATGCCAAGAACAGGATCATCTGTTGACGTAATCATGTCTGGGGCTTGCGCTCTTGATGGTACCATGGTACATTGGTACGCATGACGGATGATCCTAAACTTTTAGTGGAGCGCGTGCAAACCGGCGTGCGCATCGAAAAACGAATCCTCAAAGTGCTCAAGGCGTTTGCCGAATACCACGATATGACGCTGGGCGACGTGCTGGAAGGCATCGTGTTGCATGCTTTCGATGGCAAGACTCCCTTCAGCGCGGCATCGCTGGAACGCATTCGCGAGTTGAAGAAATTCTATGAACTGGATCTCGATTCGAGCGCCAGCCACCGGCTGAAAGAAATCAAAGCCAAATCTCCGCGCAAGCGGGCTGGCGACAAATAGCGAGGAAATGCATGAGCTTCGTGAAAGCCAAATGCGGTCTGATCGTGCTGCAATACTCACTCGGCATCGTGATCCTGATCGAAGCCGTGATGTTCGTGCTGCCCGGCGCCGCGCACGAGTTTGCGCGGACCCACATGCCGGGTTTCGTCCGGCTGGTGGTGGGGTTCGGGGAGATTGCCGGATGCGTGCTTCTGTTGATTCCACAAACTGCGATCCGCGGCGCATGGCTGCTGGTGGCGGTGTTTGTGATGGCCATCCTCCTCCACTTGCTGCATGGGATGTATGGAATCGGCAATCTGGTGATTTATGCGGCGGCGGCGTTCGCGATTGCAGTAGGAAAAGGAAATTGAGCGCGGGGCATTCGGCGATTGGGTACCTTCGCCGGGCTGCGCCCGGCGGACAGCCGGGGGCGGCTGTCCCCCACATGACACACCAACAACTCATCCGGGATTTCGAGAACGATATGCTTCCCGCGGATTCTTTTCATCATGCGGATCACGTGCAGCTGGCGTTTGCTTACCTCTGCGAGTATCCGCCACTTGAAGCGCTCGAGAAATTTGCCACCGCGCTGAAGCGCTTTGCCACGGCTCGCGGCAAGCCCCAGTTGTACAACGAGACGATTACGCATGCTCACTTTTTTCTGATCCGCGAACGGATGGCGCGGTTCCCTGCTCGCGAGTGGGATGAGTTTGCGGCTCAGAATCCGGATCTACTTGTGGGGAAGGATGGGATCCTCGGCCGATATTATCGGGAGGAGACGCTGCGATCGGAGCTTGCGCGGACGGTGTTTGTTTTTCCAGATAAAGTTGAGTGAGGGTGCCGTCCCTGAAGGACTCGCGTCGCGTGTTTCACGGCTCACCCGGCACTCCCGTGCCGGGCTTCCCCATCCCGCCGCTTCGCGGCTGGGAAGCCAACTCTTCTCTTTTGCGTCCCTCTGGGCCGCTCGGGGCGGGCTTTCGCAGCCGGAATCAAGCTGCATTTTGTTTCCACTGCATCCCGATGTCTTTTAATGCTTTTCTTCGTCTAACCCGCGGCGGCAACCGAGATCGAGTACTATCACTCCGACAACAGGAAGGCTGAATGAAACTGCTCACGAGAACTGTTCTGTTCCCTGCACTTCTGATTGGCACACTTGCTCACGGGCAAGAGATCCGCACGGGCGACGCTCTGCTGCGCGCCATGCATGACCGCTACCAGGCGACCTGGTACAAGACGCTGACGTTTACGCAGAAAAGCACCACCTACAAACCGGACGGCACCAATTCCGCCGAAACCTGGTATGAGGCGGCGATGCTGCCGGGAAAGTTGCGCATCGACATTGGCCCGGCCAGCGGTGGGAACGGATACGTTCTGGTCGACCGGACTGCAACGGTCGTTAAAGACGGCAAAGTCACCGGCACTTTTCCCCTGGTCAACATGCTGCTGGTGCTGGGATTTGACGTGTACACGCAGGAGCCCGAGACGACGATCAGGGTCGTGAAGGGTGAGGGGTACGATTTGTCGAAGTTGCGAGAGCGTGGGAGGGACATCCTGCTTATGTGGTGGGTGCCGACAAGGGGGATCTGAGCTCCAAGCAGTTCTGGGTCACGAAGGACACGCTATTGTTTGTGCGGGTGATCGAACCGTCGCGCGGGGATCCTAAGAAACTCGACATTACATGAAGGCCGCGCTCGACGATTCGGGCAAGCCGAAGGCTTGGCTGCAGCGGTCGGTATTCCCGCCGATTGGATCGACCTTCAACGCGACTGAGGTTTACGGTGGGGCTGGTGAGATGTCGATGGGATGGACCGTGGTGCCGTTCGAAGTGCCGAACTTCCGGTCAGAGAACGGGCAAGCGGTGGCGCATGTGCGCATCGGGTGGCTGCGATCGGTGGCAAATATTTATCACGCGTTCGCGGTGCAGTCGTTCGCGAATGAACTGGCATATGCCGCGAACCGCGATCCGTACGACTACTTGATGACTCTGATCGGATCGGCTCGGACACTCGACGTCGGGCCGCAGGGGCCGCAGGGGGTCGGAGAAAAATATCCGTACGATATCGCACGGCTGCGCCGGGTGGCTGAGATCGCAGCAGAGAAGGCCAACTGGGGCAAGAAGAAATCCGGCAAAGGAAGCGGCATGGGCATTGCAGTTCATCGCAGCTTCTTTACTTACGTGGCGAGCGTGGTCGAGGTTGAGGTCGATGATCAGGGTGCGGTTCGGATTCCTCACGTCTACACGGCCGTCGATGCGGGGATCGTGGCGAATCCCGAGATGTTGCGATCGCAATTTAAAGGCGCTGCCGTGTTTGGAACCAGCCTCGCCCGCACGGGAGAGATCACCGCGACGGCGGGGGCGATTGACCAATCCAACTTTTATGACTACCAGGTGGCACGGATGAATGACGCGCCGCGGCAGGTCGACGTGCACATCGTCGAGAGCACGGCGCCGCCAGCGGGAGTGGGAGAACCGGGCGTGCCGCCGATTGCACCGGCCATCTGCAACGCGATCTATGCGGCTACCGGAAAACGAGTGCGGGAGTTGCCGCTGACGCGGAATAACTTTTCATGAGATCGTTCCCGAACATCAGCCGAGAGAAGCCGAGCTTCGCTCGGCCTGTCCGGGTCAAAGACCCGGACCCACACAAAAGGTCGAGTTTCCCTCGACGGAGAGCCGAAGTGGCCATCCTTTCGATCGGAGTGCTTGAAGTCGAGGGGGCTCTGCGCTAGGATGGCCTGCTGTTCTGAGTGAGGCTATGCCGCAAAACTACGTACCTATCTTTATCTTCATCGCCATCGTTGGGTCGCTGTTGCCGATCACGCTGCTGCTCGCGAAGCTAGTGCGACCCTCGAATCCCAGCAAGACCAAGCTGATGCCGTATGAGTGCGGCATCGACCCCATCGACAGCGCGCGCGGCCGGTATACGGTGCGCTATTACATCATCGCCATTCTGTTTGTCGTGTTCGATGTGGAGACGATTTTTCTGTTTCCCTGGGCGGTGCGGTTCAAGGCGTTTGGGCTGTTTGGATTGCTGGAGATGCTGATCTTCCTGGCGATCCTGATTGTGGGCTACATCTGGGTGTGGAAAAAGGGCGCGCTGGAATGGGTGTAGGGCGTGGTACCGTCCCTGCGGGACTCGTTTTCCGTTTCGGCTGCGACCCGGCACTGCCGTGCCGGGCTTTCCCATGCCGCCCTCCGGGCTCTGCCGATCGAGACTTCTGCAACGGAGTTGAGGGATAGTTCTAGGCGAATTGCATGACTGCAACTCTCGACAATCCGATGGATTCCTCTCCCGCCGAGACGTTTACTGCCAGCCGCTGGACGCAGGGGAACTTCCTGTTTCCTACCCGGCTCGTCATCAGCCCGCAGCGTGTCGCCCGCGTGAAGGGCCGCCTGTTCGGCAGCAACGAAGAGAGCATTTCCATTTCGAAGATCGCTTCGGTGCATATTTCCACCGGCGTGTTCTGGTCGGAGATCGTGATTGAATCGACCGGTGGGACCGACCCCATTACCAGCCACGGGCACCGCAAGGCGGATGCGCAACGCATCCGCGACTTGATCGAGACTTACCAGGCACAGGCGCGCGGTTAGCCACTTTTCGCGGGATTTGGTGAGCAATCCCCGTGGCGGAAACTCCTTGCGGGGCGGCTCGTTCAGCATCCTGAAAGGGATCCTTCGACGGCGTTGTCGTTCGCTGCGCTCGCGACAACTTGCTCAGGATGACAAATGGAAACAGTTGTACGAATTTTACACTTTCGCGAGCGCACCGTCGTTGACTTCGCACCGTCAAGCTGATAAAAGTTAACGTTCTTTTCAATGCACACGCTGCGGGAGGTTTGTGCCTTCACGCTATGCCGGACGAAATTAAATCCCCCACTCCACCGCCGCCGGAAGGTGAACCGAAACCGACGGCGGATCAGCCCGCTAGCCCGGGCGGGGTGAAAGCTACTCCCTCCGGCTCGGTTCAATCGGAAACGAAAACCGCTCCTGACAAACCCGCTGCACCAACTGCTCCCGCCACAACGCCTGCTTCTGCAACCCCAGCAAAACCTGCCGCCGCGCCTGCGGCTCCTGCTGCCGCCAAGCCTGCGGCTGCTCCACCGAAACCTGCGGCTCCAGTTCCGACGCCTTGGGATTCGCCCATGGTTGCCAAGCTCAAGGGCGAATATGGGTCCGGAATCGAGCCTCTGACGCATCTCGGGCAGAACTATATGGTGGTGGACCGGTCGCTGATTCCGGAGATTCTGCAGGTTCTGCGCAACGAAGAAGAGTTTGACTACTGCGTGGACATCACCGCGGTGCACTATCCGAAGCGGGAGAAACAGTTTGATGTGGTGTGGGTGCTGTATTCGTTCCCGCGCAATGAGCGGATCCGCATTACGACGCGCATTGCGGACGGCGAGAGTCTGCCTAGTTCGGTGCCGATCTGGGCGACCGCGAATTGGCTGGAGCGCGAAGTCTTCGACATGTTCGGGATTAAGTTCGATGGGCATCCGGACCTGAAGCGCATTTTGCTGCCCGACGGGTGGAAGGGGCATCCGCTGCGGAAGGATTACGGGATTCTGCAGCAGGATAACGAGTGGGTGAAGATCAACCTGGGGATTGAGAGCGGCCAATAATTAATGACGGATCCGAACACACTCTCGCCGCTCGATCTGGAAACGCCGGACAAGACGTTTCTCGATGCGAACGAGCTCGTCATTAATATGGGGCCGCAGCATCCGGCGACCCATGGTGTGCTGCGCGTCATCCTGCGGCTGGACGGCGAGAAGGTGATGGGGCTCGAGTGCGTGATCGGGTACCTGCACCGCGGGGTCGAGAAGATTGCTGAGAACCGCACGTATACGATGTTCAATCCGTACGTCGACCGGATGGATTATGTTGCCGCGGTTTCGAACGGGCTGGGATATTGCGAGGCGGTTGAGAAGCTTCTGAGCGTGGAAGCGCCTCCGCGGGCGCAGTACATCCGCGTGATCCTGACGGAACTGAACCGGATTGCCAGCCACCAGTTGTGGCTGGGGACGCACGCGCTCGATATTGGAGCGATCACGCCGCTGTTCTATACGTTCCGCGACCGGGAAGAAATTCTCAAGATTTTCGAGAAGTATTGCGGGGCGCGGCTGACGACGCACGCGTTTCGCATTGGCGGGCTGCAGTATGAGGCGTATGACGGGTTCGAGCGCGAAGTGAAGAACTTCGTTTCGTTCGTGAAGCCCAAGATCGACGAATACGAAGAACTGCTTACCACCAACCGCATCTGGCTGGAACGGACCAAGGGTGTGGGAACGATCTCGGGCAAGGATGCCATTGCGCTGGGCGTTACCGGGCCTGTGCTGCGTGCCAGCGGCGTCAAATGGGACATCCGCAAGGCTCTGCCTTACGCGAATTATAAGAACTTCGAGTTCGACATTCCCACCGGGCAGAACGGCGATACGTATGACCGGTATCTGGTGCGCATGGTGGAGATGCGGCAGTCGCTGCGGATTGTCGAGCAGGCGGTGGCGGGCATTCCGGAAGGGCCCATCATGGCCAAGGTCCCGAAGGTGATCAAGCCTCCAGTGGGCGAGATCTACCACTCGATCGAGGCTCCCAAGGGCGAACTGGGATACTTCATCGTCAGCGACGGGTCCACGCAGCCTTACCGGATTCGAGTGCGTCCGCCGTCGTTCGTGAACCTGCAGGCGCTCGACGTGATGTGCCGCGGGCAACTTGTGGCTGACGTGATTGCCGTCATCGGCACGCTGGATATTGTTCTCGGCGAGGTAGACCGCTGATGCACGACCTGATCCTGTACATTCAGTCCTACCTCGATCCGAACGTCAAGGTGACACCCGGCGGCGCCGGGAACATCTTCTGGGCGACGGTCTACATTCTGCTGGTGTTTGGCGGACTGTCCGTGGCCGTCATCGCGATGAACTGGCTCGAGCGGAAAATCCTCGCGCACATGCAGGTGCGGCTTGGTCCTATGCGCGTGGGCCCGCACGGGCTGCTACAACCCATCGCGGACGCGATCAAGCTGCTCCTCAAAGAAGACATCATCCCGGCTGAGGCTGACAAGATTGTCTTCTGGATCGCGCCCTTCATTGTGGTGCTGGCGGCGTTCACTGTTTTCGTTGTCGTCCCTTTTGGCCCTACCCACGCCATCACCGACATGAACATCGGCATCCTGTTTATGCTGGGTGTTTCGTCGCTGAGCGTGCTCGGCATCGTCACCGCCGGGTGGGCCTCCAATTCGCACTATCCGCTGATCGGAGCGCTGCGGTCGAGCGCGCAGATGGTTTCGTATGAAGTGGCGATGGGACTGGCGGTGGTGTCAGTGATTCTGATGACCAGCCTGCACGGGCTCGGGTTCTACGGCGTCGGCGGCGCAGGCACGGGAGACACGGGCACGCTCAGCATGATCGGCATCGTGCAGATGCAGCAGGAACAGCACATCTGGTTCATCTTCAAGTTCTTTCCGCTCGGACTGATCGGATTCGTTATCTTCGCAATCGCGATGGTGGCGGAGACGAACCGTGCGCCGTTCGATTTGCCCGAGGCGGAGTCGGAATTGACGGCGGGATTCCATACGGAATACAGCGGGTTCCGCTGGTCTTTGTTCTTTCTGGCGGAATACTCGGCGATGATCGCGGTCTCGTCGATTGCGGTTACGCTGTGGCTCGGCGGGTGGTGGCGACCATTTCCGAACTGGCTGAGCGGTTCGACTTGGGATTCCATCTTTTCTTTCTTCCCGGGGGTCACGTTCCTGCTTTTGGCAGCGATGTGTTTCTACAACACGGCCCGCATGCCGAAGCATCCCTTGTTCAAGATCCAGACGATGGGACTCGCGGGCTTTGGCGCTGTGCTCGGACTGATCGGCTTGGTGTTATTCCTGGAACCGGTACGAGTACGCGTCGGCGACATTTTCTGGTTCGCGGCGAAGGTTGCCGGGTTTATGTATCTCTATATCTGGTATCGTGGCACGTTCCCCAGATATCGCTTTGATCAGCTGATGAAAGTGGGATGGAAGATTCTGCTGCCCATGGGCCTGGCATTGCTGATTCTGACCGCTGTCGTTGGCATGCGTGCGGATCTGTGGGCGCAATTGCGGGGAATGGGCCGCCCATGAATCCCACGATAACGAATCCTCCGGTCGCGACCCCCTTCTTCTTTTACCTGCTGGCGGCCACCATGGTCATCGGCGGCATCCTGGTGATCACGCGCAAGAATGCGATTCACTCGGCGATGGCACTGATCACCACGCTGCTGGCCCAGGCCGGGCTCTACCTGATGCTGTACGCGCCGTTCGTCGCTGGCGTGCAGATCATTCTCTATGCCGGCGGGATTATGGTGCTGTTCCTGTTCGTGATCATGCTGATCAACCTTGAACGCAATATGAAAGAGCGGCAGTTCAACAAACAGTGGCTGGTGGGAATCGTCGCGGCGACGGCTTTGGGTGGGCTGTTCATTGCGGTATACACCTCGTCCAAGGGCAAAGCGCTGTTTCCCGAAGGGCGCATGAGTTTCGGGGAATCGCAAAACACGCAGAATGTCGCGATGCTGCTGTTCGACCGGAGCGCTGGACAATATATGTTCGCCTTCGAGATCGCGTCGCTGCTGCTGCTGGTGGCGATCATCGGAGCCGTGGTGATGGCGAAGAAAAGAATTTAGTCAGTCGTCAGAAGCTCAAATGGAAGCAATGCTCCACATCACGACGCTGCACTACCTGGTCCTAGGTGCGGCTCTGTTCCTGCTAGGCGTGATCGGCGTGCTGACGCGCCGGAATGTGGTCATCGTGCTGATGTCGATTGAGCTGATCCTGAACGCCGTCAATCTGAATCTGGTTGCATTCTCGCGGTACTGGCAGGGCATTCATGGTCCAGGCGCATTGCACGGGCAGGTGTTCGCAATTTTTGTGATTACCGACGCCGCCGCTGAAGCCGCGGTGGGTCTCGGCATCTTGATCGCCTTCTTCCGGAACAAGGAGACGGTGAACGTGGATGAGGTGAATTTGTTGAAGTGGTAGGAGAAGCTCTTAGCCATTAGCTCTTAGCTCTTAGCCAAACAGTATTAGGTTTGAGCGAAGAGCTAAAGGCTAAGAGCTAAAAGCTTCAAGAACTGAAAACGAATGTTTCTCTCCCACATCTGGCTCATTCCGCTGTTCCCTGCCATCGGCGCGGCGATCATGTTTTTTTTCGGGCGCAGGCTGCAGAAGGCTACGGTGAGCGCGGTCTGCGTCGGATCGGTGGTTCTTGCGTTTTTGATGGCTTGCGGGGCGGTGCTGCAGTACGTCAATTGGGCTCCGGCGCACGACCATCAGCCTTACCAAACCATTCTCTATACCTGGCTCGGTTCCGACACGGGCCACCTCAACTTCCAGAAATCCGACGGGACTCCGGCTTCGTTGCAGGCGGACGCAGGATTCCTGCTTGATCCGCTTTCCAGCATCTGGCTGCTGTTTGTTACGGGCGTTGGGATGCTGATCCATATTTATTCGACCGGGTACATGGCGCATGAGGGCGGATACTACCGGTTCTTCGGATACCTGAACCTCTTCATGTTCTCCATGCTCACGCTGATTCTCGCCAACAACTACGTGCTGATGTTCGTCGGGTGGGAAGGCGTGGGGCTGTGTTCGTATCTTCTGATTGGTTTCTACTTTCATCGCAAGTCGGCGAGTGACGCGGCAAACAAGGCTTTCATCGTCAACCGGATCGGCGATGCGGGATTCATACTGGGGATGTTCTTTATCGCGTGGCTCTGCGGATCTCTTCGATTCATCGATGTGAATTCGTTCGCTCATGCCGGCCACTTCTCTCCGGAGACCTTGAAGTACATCACTGCGGCAACGCTGCTGCTGTTTGTGGGAGCTTGCGGGAAGTCGGCGCAGCTACCTCTTTATGTGTGGCTGCCGGACGCGATGGAAGGTCCGACGCCGGTCTCGGCGCTGATCCACGCGGCGACCATGGTGACGGCGGGCGTTTACATGGTTGCGCGGTCAAATGCACTGTTTTGGCTGGCTCCGAAGTCGATGCTGGTAGTGGCCATCGTTGGTGCACTGACCGCCATCTTCGCCGCCTCAATCGGGCTGGTGCAGAACGACATCAAGCGCGTACTGGCCTATTCCACCGTCTCGCAACTCGGGTACATGTTCCTGGCACTCGGAGTGGGAGCGTTCTCCGCGGGTGTGTTCCACGTATTCACGCACGCCTTCTTCAAGGCTCTACTCTTCTTAGGCGCGGGCTCGGTGATTCACGCCATGAGCGGCGAGCAGGACATGCGCAACATGGGGGACCTGTCAGGGAAGATTCCGGTCACCTTCCGCACCATGTTTGTCGCGACGCTGGCCATCGCGGGAATCCCGGGCCTCGCGGGATTCTTCTCGAAGGACGAGATTCTTTGGCGGGCATGGAAATATCATCCCGCGCTGTGGGCCATCGGATTCGTGACTGCGCTGATGACGTCGTTCTACATGTTCCGGTTGATCTACCTGACGTTCTGGAGCCCTTCGCGGGTCACGAGCCACGAAGTCGAGCACCACATCCACGAATCGCCTAAATCGATGACCTGGCCACTGGTGATTCTGGCGTTCTTCTCGATTTTCGCTGGATACCTCAACGTGTCCGAGAGCATGGGCGGGGCCAAGCGCCTCGACAAGTTTCTCGACCCGGTTTTTGCGAACTCGATCGAGAAAGAAGCAACCGCGGGCGAGTCAGGCCCGGGCCTCACGGAATATCTGCTGATGGGTCTCTCGGTCGCGGCAGCCTTCGCGGGATGGTTCATGGCGAGAAGCGCCTATGGTAACGCCGGCAAAGGCTACACCGAGCCCATCGCCGCGGTCGCGCCGCCCGTTTACGACACGCTGCTGAATAAGTATTACGTAGACGAAGGTTACGACTACGTGGTCACCGGGCGCCGCAAGTTGGGAGATGTGCGGCTGGGCGTAATGGGGCTCGGCGAAGCCAGTTCGTGGTTCGATTCCCATGTGATCGATGGCGTGGTCAATGGCGCGGGCTGGATCACTCGGCTCGCCGCGACGTTCTCCAGTTGGTGGGACAAGTGGATTATCGACGGCATCGGCGTCAACGGGCCGGCGATTCTGGCGCGCATGCTCAGTTATCCCGCGCGCCTGTTTGAGTGGGGCCTGGTGCAATGGTATGCGCTGGTGATGACGGCAGGGTTGGTAGGGTTCGCGTTTTATTACGTGTACCACTGAAGCAGCTTTTAGCTGTTAGCTCTTAGCTTTTAGCCAGAACCCGCGGGCTACGAGTTTCGAGCTAAGGGCTACGAGCTAAAGGCTAAGAGCTTTCATGCAAAACCACATCTTATCGATCATTCTGTTCACGCCGCTCGTGGGCGCGCTGTTTCTCCTGTTTGTTCCCAAGGAGAACAAGGACGCCATCCGCTGGATCGCGAATGTTTTCGCGCTCGCCGGCCTAGTGGTCTCGCTGCCGCTGGTGCCGATGTTCTGGGCGCAGCGGTTTGAGCCGGGATTCAAGTTCATCGAGGGCTCCCCCAGCAATTGGATTCCTTCGATCGGCGCGGGCTATGTTTTGGGCATTGATGGCATTTCGTTTCTGCTGATCATGCTGACCACACTGCTGGGGTGGATCTCGATTCTTTCTTCGTGGACCGCGATCGAGAATCGGGTCAAGGAATACTACATCTGGTTTCTGTTTCTGCAGACGGGCATGCTCGGCGTCTTCATGGCGCTGGATTTCTTCCTGTTCTTCGTCTTCTGGGAAGCGATGCTGGTTCCCATGTACCTGCTGATTGGGATCTGGGGCGGCCCGCGCAAGCTCTACGCCGCCATTAAGTTCTTCCTCTACACCCTGGCTGGCTCGGTGCTGATGCTGCTGGGCATTCTGTTTCTGTACTTCCATCATCACAGCGTGACGAACCCTCAGGTGTACACGTTCAGCATTGTTGAGCTGTACAAGACTGCACCTCAGATTTATACGGACTACGGGCCGCATGTCGCCACGCTACTGTTTCTGAGTTTCTTCTTCGCGTTCGCGATTAAGGTGCCGATGTTCCCGTTTCACACCTGGCTGCCGGACGCGCACGTGGAAGCGCCTACAGCAGGCTCGGTGATCCTGGCGGGCGTTTTGCTGAAGATGGGGACTTACGGATTCATACGCTTCTCACTTCCCTTCTTCCCCGGCGTGCTCATGAATCCTGCCACGTTCCTTGGGATGACGGTCCGCGGGTGGATGATTTTCCTTTCCATCGTCGGCATTATTTATGGCGCGCTTGTCTCGCTGATGCAGAAGGACATGAAGAAGCTTGTGGCGTACTCATCGGTGAGCCATTTGGGCTTCTGCACGCTGGGAATTTTCGCGCTGACGCCGCTTGGTTTGAGCGGATCGGTGCTGCAGCAGATCAATCACGGCATCTCGACGGGGGCGCTGTTCTTGATTGTCGGCATCCTTTACGAGCGGCGTCACACCCGCGAGATCTCGGAATATGGCGGCATTTCGAACGTGATGCCGGTTTACGCCACGATCACGATGATCATGTTCCTGTCTTCGATGGGACTGCCGCTGCTGAACGGGTTCGTCGGCGAGTTCACGATTCTGCAAGGGACGTTCATGGAGAACTGGAAGTGGGGCGCGTGGGCTGTCCCGGGAGTCGTGTTGGCGGCGGCTTACTTGCTGTGGCTCTACCAGCGCGTGTTCTTCGGGACCGTTACTAATCCTAAGAATGAAAAGTTGCACGACCTGACGCCGCGGGAGGTCGCGACGTTCGTGCCGCTGCTGATCATGGCGTTCTGGATCGGGCTGTATCCGAAGCCGTTCTTCCAGATTCTGGAGCAACCGGTGAATCATACGATTGCGATGGCGCGGCCGGATTATCCGCAGCCCGCGGTAAACGCCGCGGCACAAACGGCGCCGGTAATCGCGCCCGCATCGGTGATGCCGACGACGACAACGCCGCCTGCCGCGGCCACATCCGCGCCGACGAAGATGAAAGGGACGAAATAGTGGTCTGGACTGACTATCTTCTGGCGCTGCCGATCACGCTTCTGGCGCTGTTTGCCCTCGGCATTCTGCTGATCGACTTCATGCTCCCGAAGGAGATGAAGTGGGCGAATGCGGTCACGGCCTTCATCGGAGTAGCGTTCTCCGCCGCCGGGGTCTACAAGATTCAGCTCTGGATGAATGGCTCACCCGGAACCTTCGGCATGCTCCGGACGATGCTGGTGGACCGGTTCGCACTTTATTTCTGGTACCTGTTTCTCGCGGCCACAGCGATTGCGATCCTCATGTCGGTGCGTTATCTCGAGACAGAGCATGAAAATCACGGCGAGTATTACGCCCTCATGCTGCTGGCGGTAGCAGGCATGATGTGCATGGCCGCCGGGTTCGACATCGTTCTCATCTTTATTGGCCTTGAGTTGATGGCGATCTCCACTTACGTATTAGTAGGATTCCTGCGGCGGGACCGGCGGTCCAACGAAGCCGCATTGAAATACCTGCTGCTGGGCGCGTTTTCTTCCGGCATCTTTGCCTACGGATTGTCTTTGCTGTACGGTTTGACCGGCAGCACGAATCTCGGCGTGATCCAGCAGGAACTGGCGCGGCACATCATGAACAGCGAATACAAGCCAGTCGCCGTTGTCGCCCTGCTGACGACGATCACAGGCCTGCTGTTCAAGATCGCGGCCATTCCGTTTCACCAGTGGGCGCCCGATACGTACGAAGGCGCACCTACCTGCATCACCGGATTCATGTCGGTCGCGGTGAAGGCGGCAGGATGGGCCATGCTCCTCCGCATCCTCGTCGTCGGTCTCATACCGATGCGGCCGATCTGGGTGCCGCTATTGGTCTTCGTCTCCATTGCGACGATGACGGGCGCCAACTTCGCCGCGCTCACCCAGACCAACACCAAGCGCCTGCTGGCCTATTCGTCGATCGCCCATGTCGGTTACATGCTGCTCGGCCTGGTCGCGGGCACCGCGACGCAACTCAGTCCTGATGGCATCAAGGGCATTCTGATCTACCTGCTGGTCTATACGTTCATGAACCTGGGCGCGTTCGCGGTCATCACCGCGCTGCGACATCGAAACGTGATTGGCGACGAACTCGACGATTTGAACGGGCTCTACTCCCGTGCGCCCGTGGAAGCCGTGCTCATGCTGGTGTTCATGCTTTCGCTGGCCGGAATCCCACCGCTCGCTGGATTCTGGGGGAAATATTTTATTTTCCTCAGCCTGATCGAGACCGGACACTATGCGCTGGCTTCGTTAGGCGTGCTGTATTCCGTGTTCGGCCTTTACTACTACCTGAAGATTGCGAATGCCATGTTCATGGGGAAGGTCGAAAAGAGCGAAGAGAAGCTGCCCATCAGCCTGAGCATGCGCGCGGCCATTGCGGTGACCGGCATTGCCACGCTTTACATTGGCCTGCTGCCCAACAGCTTCATCGAACTGGTGAACTGGGCCCTGGGGATTGCGCAGAATCCTAATGTCGCGAAGCTGACGCACTAATCGGAATCCTTTTGCTGGACGGACAGCCGAAGGCGGCTGGTCCCCACAGGAGCAGATTCACGGCAACGCCCGCACGCTGCCTTACATCTCAAGCCTGATACGACTTCAATGTCAGGTGACGATTTCGCAATGAAACGCCGAGATTTTTTCAAGACTGCCGCCATTTGCGGCGTCGCCAGCACTCTGCCATCGGCCTTCGCTCAAGACAGAGCCACCGCACCTCAGGAGAACGAATCCATGCATCCGATCACTCTCGCCACATCTGCTGGAACCCGCAAGGGCGACATGCTCTACCGCACGTTGGGACGCACCGGCGAGAAAGTCTCTGCGATCGGCATGGGCGGCTTCCATCTTGCACAGCATGGGCTTACAGAGGAGGACAGCATTCGCCTGGTGCGAGCTGGTATCGACCGCGGCATTACCTTCATGGATAACAGCTGGGACTACAACGAAGGCCAGAGCGAAATCCGGATGGGGAAGGCCTTGAAGGACGGCTATCGCCAAAAAGTATTTCTGATGACGAAGATCGACGGGCGCACCAAAGAGGTGGCCGAGCGGCAGATCGAGACTTGCCTGGAACGGTTGCAAACCGATCATATCGATCTGGTGCAGCATCATGAGATCATCCGCTTCGACGATCCGGATCGTATTTTTGCGGAAGGCGGGGCTCATGAAGCGGTGATGGCGGCGCGAAAGGCGGGCAAGATTCGCTACATCGGATTTACGGGGCACAAGGATCCGCATATCCATCTGTATATGTTGAAAGTGGCGGCCGAGCATGGCTTCCATTTCGACACTGCGCAGATGCCGCTGAATGTGATGGACGCGCACTTTCGCAGCTTTGCGCAGATGGTTCTGCCCGAGTTGGTGAAGCAGGAAATCGGCGTGCTGGGCATGAAGTCGATGGGCAATGGCGTGATTCTGAAAAGCAAGACGGTGTCGGCGCTCGAATGTCTGCACTACGCGCTGAGCCTGCCCACGTCGGTGGTGATTACTGGCATTGATAAGCCGGAGATTCTGGACCAGGCGTTTGAGGCGACGAAGAACTTTCAACCGATGAATCGCGAGCAGATCACGCAACTGCTGGCAAAGACGAAGGAAGTGGCGATGGCCGGCAAATACGAATTGTTCAAGACGTCGTCACATTTCGACTCGACCGCGAAACATCCAGACTGGCTGGGTGGGGATGCGCCGGACGTGCAGAAACTGGCGCCGCCGGCTGCCTAGAGTCCCAGAGGGCGATTTAGGATATGATCGGTTGCGCCGAGCCCCAGTGATGCCGCCCTCTACTCCACCCGACAACCGCAAGCCAGAGAAGAAACAGAATCCATGGGTGCAAGTCGGGCGCTATAGCCAACTTGCCCTGATGCTGCCGGCCGGCACGGTTGTGGGATGGCTCGCCGGCTCGGCCCTCGATCGCTGGCTGCACACCTCGTGGATCAGCATTGTCGGACTGTTTCTCGGGATCGCCGCAGGCATGATCGAACTGATTCGCACCGTGCTGCGGGACACGAAGTGAGTTTGTCCGAGTGTTGGGCAGTCGATCGCGTATCGTGACATTCTCGAAACTTCTGGCAGCGCGTCTTTCCTTTTTATGCCGTGCTGCTCCAAACACTCGGGCGGGGGCGCCCGCGCCACATAAACCTTGAACCCGAGGTATGCTGGTTGCAGTTATCCTGCTGCTAGCGCCATTCGTAATGCATTCCTGCGACAGATGAGCGACGACCACGAGAATCCTAACGCTTCCCAGATCTCTGGCGACGCCTTCTACTCCGGCGCCCTCGACCGGATTCGCAATTCGATGATTGCCCTCGCCCTGGGCCTAACTGCCGCGGCATGGTGGAGATTCGGGCGGGCGGCCGCTGCGGGCTTCCTGTGCGGATGCGTTATCGCCTACCTTAATTTCCACTGGCTGAAAAGCGGGGTTTCGGGCCTCGCCGATCGCGTCACCGGTTCGGCTAAAGCTCAGTCGGGCAAGGGGATTGTGGCCCGCTTCCTCTTCCGCTATGTGTTGTTGGGAGCCGTCGCGTATGGTATATTAACCAGTTTTCCCGCGAGCCTCAGGGGATTGTTTGTAGGCCTGTTTTTGCCTGTCGGGGCCATTGCCTGCGAGGCGGTTTACGAACTCTATGCATCGCTCGCACGCGGGATTTAGCGGAGAATTGCTCTCAACCGAAGGAAAAGCTAGCAGCTAGAAGCCGTCTCATGCCTGAACAACTCTGGTTTACCGAAATCCTGAACCGCCTGTTCGGCGGCCCCGTCACGGCATTTCTGCGGGCGCTCCACATCGAACCCAAGTACGCGCAGGCGCCCATTGCGAATTCGTTCGCGATGGAGTTACTGGTTTTCGCGTTCCTGTTGAGCCTCTTCCTTCTGGTGCGATCGCGCCTGTCGGTCGAGTCCCCCGGAGGACTGCAGCACACTTTCGAAGGCCTCGAAGGCTTCGTCCTGGGCCAGAGCCGTGAGATTATCGGACATCACAGCGAACCCTATACCTCGTTCTTCGCAATTGTGTTTGTGTTCATCCTGATCTGTAACCTGATCGGTCTGATCCCCGGTTTTGAGTCTCCCACGGGCGTTCCCACCGTGCCCCTGGGTTGCGCCATCTGCGCTTTCTTGTACTACCATACGCAGGGCTTCAAACACGCCGGGCCTAAATACCTCCTGCAATTTTTTGGACCACCCATGGAGGGCATGCCAATCTATGCCCGGATCCCGCTGGTAGTTCTGATGCTCCCGATTGAACTGGTCAGCCACTTCGCGCGCCTGCTTTCACTCACGGTGCGTCTCTGGGCCAATATCTTCGCCGGCGATCTGGTGACCCTGGTCTTCTTTTCCATGATCCCGATCGGCATCCCGATCATTTTTGGCGGCCTGCATATCTTCGTGGCGTTCTTGCAGGCGTACGTTTTTATGCTGTTGTCGATCATTTATGTCTCGGGCGCGGTCGCGGATGAGCACTAAGTTTTGTAGCCGCAAGCGTGAGGGCGTCTGCACGGTACGGCGTCAACCACCCACTGGCGGCAATTTGATACGAGGAGAAACACGATGCGTAAACTGAGTTATCTGTTCATGTCACTGTCTGCCCTGTGCTTCGCCATGCCTGCCTTCGCGCAGGGCGGCGCTGCCGGAGGGACCAATTGGGTCGCGATCACCGCCGGATTCTCCATGGCAATCGCCTCGGCGATTTGCGGTCTGGCTCAAGGGAAGGCCACCGCAGCCGCAACCGAGGCCCTGGCCCGCAACCCTGCCGCGCGACCAGGCATCCAGTTTGCCCTGCTGTTGGGCCTGGTCCTGATCGAGTCACTGGCGCTGTACACGCTAGCGATCATCTTCTTGAAGGTAAAGTAGCGACAGTGCGAGGGCGAGTCGCCCCTTCGGCAAGCTCAGGGCAGGCTCTCGCGACAGTCGGCGGGACCCTTCGACTTCGCTCAGGGCAGGCTGCCGGCGCTACAAGATAAAGCCTCTGCTCACGAGCAGAGGCTTTTGTATTTCGAAGCAGAAATCTGTTTCCTAGATCTTACGCTCGCCGCTCCACTCCTGGCCTTTATTCTGGGGAGCGTTATTCAGGGCTTCGACCAGCAGGCGGCGCAGGCGGTAGCGGCTCTCGAGGTCGGTGCTTACGATTTCGAATCCGACTTCGTTCACGCGGGCGCGGCGCAGCAGCACATGGGCACGGATCTTCGCGCGCATGCCGACCGAAATCTCCAAGTCGGCCTCGCTGCCGATGCGGAGGTTGTCTTCCTTTGTGCCCATGCCGCCACCCAGGCTCAATTCGCGGATCATGATTCGGGACTTGCCCCACGAGCTGCCAATCGTCGCCGTCACGGTTTTGGAGAGCACCAGACGCTCGTAGCGCCGTTGCCGCACCCACGGGCATGCCGGAGCCAGATCCAGCGGGGCAATTGCCAGCTCCGCCGGCTCGAGACCGCTGTCGGAGAGAACCTGCGAGCTATAGCGGGGATCGGTTTTCGAAAGAGCCTGCGCCGCGGCGATTCTCAGCTCGCGGTGGTGCACCCAGCCGAAGGTCTTTTTGGTTTCCAGAATCTCGCGGAGGGTGGCGATGGCCTCGGGGTCCTTCAATCGTCCCAGGGACTCAATCGCCTTGAGCTGCACGAACGGGGACCGGGAAGCGGCTTCGCCGGGCCGCGCCATGGCGATCAACGGCGGAGCCGCAGTCAGGTCGCCGCTCATTCCGATTTCGTCCACGGCCTCGGGCAGTACCAACGGATCCAGGATCTCGGCCAGTTCGAGAAGCGTGCGGCCGCGGTCGGTGGCTGCGCCATATGCAATCTGCCGCACTACAACGTCGTGATAGAAGCGGTTCCACTCCGGCATGCGCGCGGGCAGAAGTTCCAACAGCGTTCCCACGTCAAGGCGGCTCACCAGTCCCACCGCACCGGCGGCCTGTCTGGGCTGCCCAGTGCGAAGAATTTCGCGCAACTGAGTCAGTACGGGAGACCCCAGCTGCTGCACGAGTTCGATCATGCGGTCGCATTCGTCGCGCCGCATGCAACGGAAGAACCGGTCGGCCAGATGCTCGGCGCCCGCGTGGCTTGTCCGCCGCAGGACCGACAACATATCGGGAGGAATGGGCTCCAACTGGAGCGCTTCCTCAATGAACTCCGGCAGGCGGTTCTCAACGCCCACACGTGGGCGGAGATCGCTCATCAGTACCGGGCGCTCCACGCTGATCAGTTCCATGCCGGCGCAGACTTCATTGACGGCGGCGAAGTTCTTGGCTGAGCTGGCTTCCTGACTCAGGCGCACGAATGCGGCGCTGAACAAGCTTTGCAGTTCCGCGTCCTTCTCACCGATCAATTGCTCGCTCAGCTTGCGGATCGCCTGGCCCATGGGTTGCCCGCCCAACCGCGCGTACAGGTCGGCCAACTGGCTCAGGCCGATCGCGGTGCGACGGCGCGGTTCGGCATCCTTCGCGCTCAGGCAGCTGGAATAGTTGTTGAGAATGTCCGTCGCGCTCTGCTTGTCGTCGCGATCGAGCAGGACTTCCACAAACTGCCGCAGGTTGCGCGGAGGCACGCAGGGCGCCTCATGCGACATCAGCACGCTTTTCTTGCCGGACTCCGGCACTTCCGCCCAGAACATACGGTCCAGTATGTCGGCGTGCGACTCCACCAGAATCCCGGCCTTGTTCATCTTTTCTTCTTGCAGCTTCAGAATCTGGCGCAAGGAGTCCATCTGGCGGCTCATGTGCTCCATCATCTGGTGAACTGCGTTGACCTTGACCTCGCCCTTTTGATAACGCTCGAGCGCGAAGCGAATGGCCATGTGCTCGGCAGCCTTCATCAGCAGGGGCGTGTCGTCCTCTTCTGCTGTCGCGGCCTTCGCTGCCAGACTGCCCAGCAATTGCTGAAGGTTCAGCCGGGTGTTGGGATCGGTCTCCTTCAGTTCCTTCTGGATCTCTTCTTCTTTGATGTTCGGATCCGTCTGTACTTGCCCAAAACGCGTCAGCAGCCGGATCGCCTGGATTACTTCTTGCTCCTGCAGGGGAACGATTCCGCCTGTCCACGCCGGAGCTGCCCCAGTTGCCGCGCTACCTGGAGCCCCCACTGGAGTACCGTCCGGAACCCATCTTCCCTTGCCTGTTCCTTGCGGCATGTTCGGGACACTGCCCAGGGGAACCATGGGAGTTCCGTCCGCCGATGCTTTGCCCCCTCCGCCTGAGTTCGCGCCTTCGGCGGCGGCGATCAACTGCAACAATTTCTGGGGATCGTTGAGCCACTGCTTGAATTCTGGTCCCAAGGTTTGCGCGGCGATCTGCGCCGCGATGCTGACATCGCCGGTCAGCGGATCGGCTGCGACGAACTTCACTTCATTGATCTTAATGGTGCTGGGACCCCGGTTGTTGGCGGAGAGAGCTTCCTTGATCTGCTTGGAGACATCCTGGGCTTTCGATCCGGCAACGGTAAAGGCGCGCACCAGGCGAATGAAGTCTTCCTCTGTAACGTCTTTGGAGAAGTGCAGGCTGGCTAGTCCTGCCGTGGACAAGAGGGTGGCAAAGCTGCGCTCTGCGTTTCCTGTTTCCAGCGGAATCCCGTCGAGCAGCAACTTATTGTCGGAAACGCCCAGCAGGAAACCCTGGTCCCCGGTGGTCGGCAGACCCTGCTGCAACTCTCTCCACGTGGTTTCGAATTGTCCCTCAGTGCGCTTGTGCTCATAGCCATACATCCGGGCGTACTTGATCAGGATGTTGAGGCTATGAACAAATGCGCGGGCCGAGGCGGCACGTGCACCTTGCGATGTGTTTGCGGCAGAGATAGGAAACTCCTCGAAAGCGCAAGATTGAAGCTCAAGGGTAAAGCGAAACGGTAAGGGCTTAAACGTTACGGAGGTAATGGAGAGACACCAAAGGTGGGACCTCAAGGCCATGACCTCGCTCTCCAAAAGGGAACCCGGCATCGAGCTTTGTGGTCCCCAACTCTTGAACGCCGCGAAAACTGGGGAGGCTGGGTTCGTGGTGATGAAAGGCGCGCAAGTTCAGTAGAATACTCGCGGAGCGTGAGGGCCTTTCCCTACCTTGAAGACCACGACCAAGACGACGGGGCTGCGCTACTGGATGGCGCGTGTACTGGAAGAGTGCGAGCATGTCGCCGCCGATTTCAGCGCCGATCCCGTGCACGATTTGCGGGTATCGCTGCGGCGCTGCCGGTCCATGGCCGACGGCATGATGGCCATGGATCCCCATCGCGAGTGGAAAGCGATGAAGAAGGCCGGGAAGCGGCTGTTCCAGCGACTGGGCGCGTTGCGCGATGTACAGATCATGATGGAGTGGATTGAGAAGCTGCGTCCTGGCCCGATTGAGGCTGCGGCGATGGTTGTGTCCCCGGAAGTTTCTGCGGATGGCCACAGTGCGGGCGGGGGCGGCAGCGCCACATTGAACCCTGATCCGCCGGCACAAGCGCTGTTGCAGATTCTACGAGGGCGTGAAATCGAGCAGAAGCGGGAAGCTCGCGCCGCGCTTGAGGAATTTGATCGCAAGGAGTGGCGGCAATGGAGCACTTCACTGCCGGTGCGCGCGGCGCGCATTCGGCTGGGGAGCGCGGTATTCAAGCATCTGGCACTGGAGCGCTGGACGGCAGCGCGGGAACTGCACACCCGGGCGCTGCGTAACCGGTCGCAGGTTGGGTTTCATACTCTCAGAATTGGGATCAAACGATTTCGCTACATCGTCGAGAATTTTCTGCCCGTCGAGCACAAGGCATGGAGCAACGACCTGAAGCACATGCAGGACCTGCTGGGAGAGGTGCACGATCTGGACGTGTTGTGGGCCACCGCGCTGGCGTGCCACGTATTTCCAGACGAAGATTCGCGCAAGAGCTGGCACACGCGAATCATGGACGAGCGCACGAAGCGGATTGGCGAGTATCGGGAGCGGACGGTCGGTCCGGATTCCCTGTGGGACCAGTGGCGCGCAGGGTTGCCGCAGGGCAAGCAGATTCAGGCAATGGCGACGCAACGCATGAAGTTGTGGGCGAAGGCGCTGGATCCGGACTTCGGGCACTCGGAAAGAGTGGCGCGGCTGGCGCTGGAACTTTATGACGGTCTCGTGGGCGCGGGGTTGATCGCAGGTGGGCGTACTGCGGCCCCGTCGGAAAATGGCGGCGGGTCGGAGGCACGCGCCAGTTTGAATCTGGCCGCTCTGCTCCACGACGTTGGCAAGGCGAAAGGCAATAAGGGACATCACAAGGAATCTTCGGAATTGATCAAAGGGCACGGGACGCCTTTGGGCTGGACGACGGAAACCATGACGCGAGCCGCTATCGTGGCACGTTTCCATGCGGGGGCACTTCCCTCTCGAAGCCACAAAGCGCTTCGGGATATGCTTCCTGAGGAGCAGAAGATCACGATTCAACTGTCGGCGATTCTCCGGCTGGCGAATGCATTCGACAACGCACACGACGGCCACATCCGTCGGGTGAAGATCGAGAATATGGACCCGGCAAGACGGCGAACAAACGGGTTCCTGCGCAAGCCTGTGAGGTTGGGTCCGAATGAAGCTCTGATCATCGGGGCTGAAGGATTCGTGGCCGGGAGCGGGACCGCGCAGGCTGTGGCTGCGGAGAGATATTTGCTGGAAACGGTGCTGCGGAGGCCGGTGGTGGTAAAGGCGATGAAAAGTGCGGAGCCGCGGCGAGTTGTCACGGAGGCGAAACAGATCGCGTCGTGATGCGATGATCCTTAAGGAAGGATCGAGCGCTCGTCTAGCCGGGGAAGCCCCGCAGTCACTTTCGGCGACGAATGGTCCGGGTTACAAATGCATACATCGATGACTCACGCGCAACTGGTGGAACGGGCGGTGCGGTGGCTGCGGGCGTATCGCTGCGGGGTGGTGCTGTCGGAGCAGGCCTGCGTCAGTGGCGAGATGCCGGACGCGATTGGATGGAAGCGCGCTTCGCATTCGGTCCTCGTCGAGTGCAAAGTCACGCGGGCGGATTTTCTGGCGGATCGCGGGAAGCCTTTTCGCACCAAGCCTGAGCAGGGAGTCGGCTGTGAGCGGTTTTACCTGACTCCGCCATCGTTGGTGAAGATTGAGGAATTGGCTGCAGGTTGGGGATTGTTGGAATTGCGCCGCGGGCGGATCGAGATGGTGCGGAGCTCGGCGAAGAATCTGAGAACGGCTGCCGGCTTCCGCTATGAAATGAATCTTCTACTGGCCAGCCTGCGGCGAGTCGAGGTGCGCATCGAACCGCAGAGCATCACGGACTTCCTGAAGTGGAAGAACCGTATGGCTGAATACAATCGCGGGACACTGCCTGAGGGCCTGGAGACAGCCGAGGAAGAGTTGAATGTTTTCCTTGAACCGGAAGTACCGTGCTAGTCCGCGAGTGGGTTGAGGCCAGTTCATACCGCTGGCGATTCGGGATGCGAGGGCGAGACGCCAGCGCTACGGAAAAAGAAAACCGGGCTGGTTGGCCCGGCTTCTTCTGCGTCGAGTTGGATGCGGTTACATCACAGCGCGGCGCGACTGGCGCTGAGGGTGCTGTTCCGCTCCTCAGGCGAGTCCACAGATCGAAAGATCTGACCGGCAAGAGGAAACCGACAAGGGGCCGGGTGCACGCAGCGTGCCATGCACCTACTTGTTTCGATTATAGGTCGTAAGCGATTGTTTTCATTACGGTTACAGGAACAGCAATGCGCGCCAGATTTTGACTGGCGCACGTTTCGCTCCCAGCTCCAAGAGCAAAGTTTTGCACAGGATGCACACTACTGTGTGCATCCACGCGAGATCCACATTGCTGGCGGGCAGAGACGTAGCAAGCTACGTCTCTACGAATTGGCGGCGGGATGCAACGCACTTTCTCGACTATAATCTCCCGCACTCATGTCTCTGACCTCTGGCTCGCGCGTTGGCCCTTACGAAGTCATTTCAGCAGCAGGTGCGGGAGGGATGGGCGAGGTGTACCGCGCTCGCGATACCCGGCTCGACCGCACGGTCGCAATCAAAATTCTTCCGGCACATCTGACCGACAACCCTGATGCCAAGCAACGGTTTGACCGCGAGGCGAGGGCGATTTCGTCGCTGAACCATCCCAACATCTGCACCTTGTATGACGTGGGGCACCAGGACGGGATGGACTACATCGTCATGGAGTTTCTGGAGGGCGAGACGCTGGCTGCCCGGCTGGCGAAGGGGCCTCTGCCTCCGGAGCAGGTGTTGAAGTATGGCATTGAGATTTGCGAAGGGCTGGAAAGGGCTCACAAGACGGGAGTGATCCACCGCGATCTGAAGCCGGGGAACATCATGCTGACGAAGGCGGGCGCGAAGCTGATGGACTTCGGATTAGCCAAAGCGGTGACGGGCCCGCCGCCAGCTTCGGGACTGACCGCAACATTGGACGGGGCGTGGGCGGGTGGAACGGGCACGGGCGAAGGCGCACGAGCGTCGCAGAATCCGCTGACGGCGCGGGGCATGATCGTGGGCACGTTCCAGTACATGTCGACCGAGCAGATTGAAGGGAAAGAGGCGGATGCGCGCTCGGACATTTTTGCGTTGGGCGCGGTGTTGTACGAAATGGCAACCGGGATCAAGGCGTTTGCCGGCAAGACACAGGCCAGCGTGGTGGCGGCGATTCTGGCGTCGGAGCCGCAGCCGATTTCGGTGGTGCGTCCGATGTCGCCGCCGGCGCTCGATCGCGTGGTGAAAACCTGTCTAGCGAAAGATCCAGACGATCGGTTTCAGAATGTGCATGATGTGAAGTTGCAGTTGATGTGGATCTTGGAGGGTGGATCGCAAGCGGGAGTGCCCGCGCCAGTAGCGGAGCGCCGGAAGAACCGCGAGCTTGGGCTGATTGCGGCGCTTGTGTTGTGTGGACTTCTCGCTGCAGGCGGGATCGCGGGGACGCTGGTTTTCTCAAAGAAAGCGGACAGTTTCCGGAAGGTGGTGCGGGCGCAAATCGGGCCGCCAGAGCATTACACTTTCACGGCGCTGAATAACAGCAATCACGTCACGGTTTCTCCGGATGGCAACAGTATCGCGTTTATCGCGGAGGGCGAGGGCAAGCAGTTTCTATTTGTGCGCCCGCTGCAGGCAGCCGAGTCGAAGCCACTGGCAGGAACGGAAGGCGCGTATTACCCCTTCTGGTCGCCGGACAGCAAATTCATTGGATTTTTCGCGAACGGAAAATTGAAGAAGGTGGAAGCTTCGGGTGGAGTGGTGCAAGCGCTATGCGATTCTCCGTTCGGACGCGGCGGCACGTGGAACCGCGACGGCGTGATTCTTTTCACGCCGGGGATTCATGACGTGATCTATCGCATCCCCGACGGCGGGGGTCAACCCGTAGCCGTCACCAAGGTCAAGAAGCCGGGTCCTTTTGCCGGGAGTCGCTGGCCTTTTTTCCTGCCCGATGGAAAACATTTCTTATATGTGGAAACGGAAGCAGCCGATTTCCGGGGCAAGGTTTATGCGGCTTCTCTGGATTCTCCAGAAACGAAGCTGATCGTCGAAGACAACAGCGCCGCCGAGTACGCCAACGGCTTCATCTTCTTTACCAAGGATGGCAATCTGGTGGCGCAGCCGTTCGATCCGGAACGATTGGCTGTGAGCGGGAATCCAGTGCCGGTAGCGCCGAAAGTGGAGTACGTCGAGGCCAAGTCACGGGGGAATTTTTCTGTCTCGGCGAGTGGCGTGCTCGTCTATCGGAGTGCCTATTCGAGCCCAAGTCGCCTGGTGTGGCTGGACCACAATGGAAAACAAGTCGCAACTCTGGGGGAGCCGGCGATCTACGGGTGGCTGCGGTTTTCCCCCGATGGCCGCAGGTTGGTCGTCTCCCGCGAGGATGCGACAGAGACCGGCAAGTATGATCTTTGGTTCATGGATGTGGAACGTGGAAATCTATCCCGGTTGACCTTCCATCCTTCGGTGGGCTACAGCGCGGCCTGGTCTCCTGATGGCACCCACCTGGCGATTGCATCCCTGGGAACAAAAGTGCAAATCATACCCGCCAATGGGACGGGGACTCCGGTGACTGCTTCAAGCGAGCAGGTGTCGGGGGTGAGGGACTGGTCGTCGGATGGACACACGATTATCGTCCAGCAACAGAATTCCAGCACGGGCATGGATGTGCTGTCGCTGCCAGTTTCAGAGAAGCCAGAAGCGCTGACGCCGCTGCTGAACTCGCAGTTTGACGAGATACTGCCCAGGCTGTCTCCGGACGGGCACTGGCTGACCTATATCTCGAACGAAAGCGGGCGCGGAGAAGTCTATGTGGTGCCGTTTCCTGGCAGGGTCGGGCGCTGGCAGATTTCCAGCAACGGGGTCACGATGAACGTCCCAGGCGTTGCCTGGAGCCGGAATGGCAAGCAGATCTACTTCCGCGATGCGGCGGGAGGACTGATGGTGGTCGACGTCCAACCACAAGGCAGCGAATTTCACTCGGGCGTACCGCGGCAGATTTTCACGGCCCCAGGCGGGGTGCGGCCGGTTGATGAGGCGCCGGATGGACGAATTCTGGTGGCTCTAGAGCCGGAACAAGGATTCGCTTCGCCGATCACACTGGTGTTGAACTGGGATGTGGAGATGAAGAAGTAAGAACCCTTTTGGTCACTCGCCGTGCTTCGCACGGCGGACAGCCCTGGGGCGGCTGTCCCCACATTTCGACGACGTCACATGTCTCTGCGGCCTTCCATGGCTTTCAGCATCGTGATCTCATCCGTGTATTCAATGTCGCTGCCGACCGGGATTCCCATGGCTATGCGGGTTACTTTCACTCCGACGCGCTTGAGTTGCTGCGAGAGATACGTCGCGGTGGCTTCGCCTTCGACGGTGGGGTTGGTGGCGACGATGACTTCGTCGACGTTGCCGGCGTCGACGCGGGTGATGAGATTCGAAATGCGCAACTGCTCGGGGCCGATGCCGTGCAGTGGAGAGATCGCGCCGTGCAGGACATGGAAGACTCCGTTGAAATGCTTCGTCTTTTCGATGGCGGCGATGTTGGTGGGCTCTTCGACCACGCAGACCAGGCGCTGGTTACGGGTGGGGCTAGTGCAGTAGACGCAGGGGTCGACGTCGGTGATGTTGTTGCACACCGAGCAGAGCCGGAGGTTGGCCTTGACGTCGCGCACGGCGGTGGCGAGGGCCTCGGCGTCTTCGTCGCTGGAGCGCAGGATATAGAAGGCCAGACGCTGGGCGCTCTTAGCGCCAACGCCGGGGAGCTTTTTCAGCTCGTCGATCAGGCGGGACATGGGTTCGGCGAATTTAGACATTTTTAATTCACTTTCAATCGGCTGATCATCTTTGCGGTGGCCTATGCAATTTGCTTAGCGGCGAGAAAGTGCATAGGCCCTTCGCTTCGCTCAGGATGACAAGCATTAAGAATCACTCACTGCGATGGCGGCAGCGAGTATTCGAGATCGTAGGAGTGCTTGCCGCCGGCGGCGATGATGATTGTCATCTTTCCGGCGATTCCTGCCAATTGGCCGGTGCCGGAGTCAGGCACCACGGTGATGGTGAGTTGCGGTGTATTCTGCGTCATGATTCCGGTGTGCTGCAGGACGAAAGAGCCGGTGCGCCCTTGCAAGGTTCCGGTGACTTTCTCGATAGCGACGTAGGCGCCAGAGCCTTTAACCGCGGAGCCGGCTGTGAGCATCTGGCCTTTGCCGGTAGCGTCGAGATCGCCGTGGTACTGCTTATCGAGCGTCATGCGGCCAAGGAGTGGGTCGTCGGACTTGTCGTCCTGGGGCGTGACTTTGACGTCGAAGGGGCCGGTGGCGTGAGCGGGCATGGATGCCTCTTTCGGGTTAGAAGATGCGGTCTGCGCGAGGATCGACGCAACAAAGATCAGGCAGATCGTCCCTACGAATACAACTCCAGCGCAGTGATTCATTCTCATACTGCGGTCACCTCAGCGGCTAAACCCGCATCCTGTTGTTGCTCCGTGCGGCACGACTGAAGTCGTGCCCTTCCCGACTAGCCTGCGTCAGCTGGCATCCGTCAGAGACCGGGGATGCCCAGGCCACCGAGCATTCCGCCGACTGTCGATTGCATTTGCGAGTCGACCTTGCGGGCGGCTTCGTTGACAGCAGCGAGCACCAGGTCTTGCAGCATTTCGACGTCACCGGATTTCACGGCTTCGGGATCGATGCGCAGGCTGAGGAGTTGCTTGCGGCCGTCCATTTTGGCGGTGACGGTGCCGCCCCCGGACGTGGCTTCGACGACGGTTGCCTGCATTTTTTTCTGCAGGTCTTCGTATTGCGATTTGGCTTTGGACATCAGCTCTTGCAGGTTGAATCCACCCATAGAACCTCACGTTTCAAAGTTTCAAGGTTTCAGAGTTTCAAGGTTTCAAAGACTCGAGTGTGTTGTGGCAAAGGCCGGCGGCTTCGATATAGGTACTCGAAACCTTGAAACCCTGGAACTTTGAAACCTCGGCTTAACGCTTTTCCCTGTAGTCGATCACGGTGCGAATTTCGGCGTTGAACTTATCTTGCATGCGGCGGACGACCGGGTCTTGCTCGGCGCGGCCTCGGCCGCCGGGGCCGGAGGGGCGCGGGGCGCTGCCGTTGCGTTTTTCCTGCGGGGCCACGGTGGCGCCGGGAACCACCTTCAATTTTATTGGGCGGCCAAGGACTCCGCTGGCTGAGGCGATGGCCAGGCGTTTCGCATCAGGCCCAAGCGACATGTCGACTACTGTCTGCGATTCGGCGATCTTGATTATTAGTTCGTTGCCTTGAACACTCCACTCGCCGGCGGAAAGCATGGAGACCAGGATGCGCTGGTTGCCGTCGGTGAGGGCTTGCAGGACGGCGTTCTGGAGGTGCTCCAGTTGCGATGGTGCCGGCGTGGTGGCGCTCGACTGCGTCGGTGCAATTTCCTGCTCTGCTTCCCGCTGCGGTTCGGGTGCCGAGGGTTTAGTTGCGCCGCCAGAGACGTAGCTAGCTACGTCTCTACGATCTGTCGTCGGATTAGGGACCGGCTCACGCATCGTAGCGGGCGCAGCGGATCCCATGATTACTGGCTCGGGGACGCTGGCGGCGCCTACGATTCGGGGGCCGGGTGCGGGTGCCGCATCGGATGAGGCTTCCTGCCGCGGAGTGCCCTTGCGGGCAGAGTCGGCGGCGAAGGGAGAAACGAAATTCTGACGCGGCGCCTGAGTCGGCTCTGGACGGCGCGTTTCAGAGCTCGACGAGCTACCGACTATGGCAGGTCTGGCTGGCGGTCGCTGCGAACTGGCGGCCGGTGCGGCCGCGACGTCGCTGAGCAACTGTTCGATGGGCAGCAGCTTTTGCGCGTGCGCCATTTTGAGCAGGCCGAGTTCCAGGTGAAAGCGTTGTTCCTGCTTGTATCCCAGCTCGCCGTGGGTGCGGAGCATGATCTGGAGGTGGCGAGTGAGATCTTCTTCGCCGAACCATTCGGCGACGCGGGCAACGCGCTCGCGTTCCTCGCTGGAAACCTGCAGCAGGGATGAGTCTTTGCCTGCGATTTTCGCTACCGTGGCGTTGCGCAGGAAGCGAACCAACTGGCGCGCGAAGTGCGTTGGGCTGTGCCCTTCACTAATAAGGTGGTCGACCTGGCGGAGGATTTCCTCACTCCGGCCTTCGGACACAGCTTGCATCACTTGTTCGAGGATGTGAGCGGGGGCGGCGCCGACCAGGTTGCGGACGGAGTCGGCGGTGACGCGTCCGCTGGCGGAGGCGATGGCCTGGTCGAGAATGGAAAGCGCGTCGCGCATGGAGCCGTCGCCGGCTTCGGCGAGCAGGGCGAGGGCATCGTCGTCGGCCTCGATGTTTTCGCGGGTAACGAGGTCGCGTAACTGGGCAACGATGGCATCGAACTTGACGGCGCGAAAGCTGAAGTGCTGGCAGCGCGAGCGGATGGTTTGGGGGATATCCTCGGGCTGCGTGGTGGCCAGCATGAAGACGATGTGGTCCGGCGGCTCTTCCAGCGTCTTGAGCAGGGCGTTGAAGGCGGCATCGGTGATCTGGTGGGCTTCGTCGAGAATGTAGATTTTGAAGCGGTCGCGAGCGGGGCGATAGCGGGCGGCTTCGCGGAGCTCGCGGATCTCGTCGATGCCGCGGTTGGTGGCCGCATCGATTTCGATGACGTCGACGGCATTGCCGGCGCGGATCTCGGTGCAGGAGTCGCAGACGCCGCAGGGCTCGGGGACGGGCCGATCTTTGGAGCGGCAGTTCAAGGCCATGGCGAGGATGCGGGCGACAGTGGTTTTGCCGATACCGCGATGGCCGCTGAAGATGTAGCCATGGGCGGTGCGTCCCTGCTCGATGGCGTTCTGCAGGGTGCGAGTGACGTGCTCTTGTCCGATGACCTCGGAGAATTTCTGCGGACGGTATTTGCGGGCCAGGACGGTGTAACTCATGGGCGGAAGAGACGATTATACGTGATGGGCGGGGCGGTGTGCGGCCGCTCGGAACAAAGCCTTGAACCGCGGAGAACGCTGAGAAAAGCTAACTTTGGCCTTCTACACTGCATCCTCTTCTTGTTCTTGTTGTTCTTGTGATTCGGCGACTTTCAGCAGGTATCCGTTGGGCTCTCTTATAACGTATTGGCGGACGCCCCAGGGGCGGGTGGTCAGCTCTTCGGTGATGTCGGCGCGGCTGGCGCGGTGGTGGGCGTATACGCTGTCGATGTCATTTACCCAGAGAAAAATGTCGGGAGAGAGGCGGCGCTCTTTGATCGTGGACGCCAGGTCGGGATCGTGGGTTACGTAGAGCAGGGCTCCGCCGGCGCGGATGCCAGCATAGACGGGAGGGTCTCCCCAGATCCATTGCTGTTTGAAACCGAGTGTCTGCTCGAAATAGCGAATCGTGCCGAGCACGTCGGAGGTGGCGATCACGGGAACTGCGGAGCTGAAGTTCTTGAGGGTCATTTGCTTTTCCGGGAGCCAGGAATGGGCGAAATTATACGCGCGGGCGCAAGTATCGGTCCTGGGCTTGCGAAGGTCCGGCACACGCGATAGGCTGGTGCGTCAAGGTTGTGTGCGGATTGCGGCACTTCTTAACGCGGCCGCAGAGGAGAGAGGGATGCAATTAAAGCTGAAAAAGAGAACGGTGGACGGAATTCTGGCCATCGAATGCAATGGGCGGATTGTGTTCGGCGAGGAGTCTTCCCTGTTGCGGGACGATGTGAAGAAGGCCATTGCGGACGGCGCCAAGCGCATTGTGCTCAACTTGGGCGAAGTGAACTACATCGATTCGGGCGGACTGGGCACGCTGGTGGCCCTGCATACCACGGCGCATAACGCCGGGGGCACGATCAAACTGGCGAACCTGACAAAGCGCGTCGGAGATCTGATGCAGGTCACTAAGCTGCTGACGGTTTTTGAAGTGCATAACTCGGAGTACGAGGCGCTGGAAGCTTTCCGCAAGGCTGCATAGCTCAACTCTCAAGAGTCAAAACCCCCACCCTCTCGCAAAATACGCGAGAAGGGTGGGGCACCCCGTTCATCTTGGCCCGGTTCATCTTGGGATGATTTGATCGTGAAACGGAAGAACTCGCGGTCTCTGGCAGGAAAAATCAAACAAGAAGATTCTGGAGCGATGCGTCTGCGGATCGAGCAGACGGTGCGCGCGATTCCGCGCGGGAAAGTGTCGACCTATGGCGGTGTCGCGCGGGCGGCAGGATTTCCGGGAGCGGCGCGGCAGGTAGCCTCGACTTTACGTCGCGGATTTGGATTACCTTGGCAACGCGTGTTGGGAGCGGGCGGTCACATCAAGTTGACGGGGGACTCGGCGATGGAGCAACGTCTGCGGCTCGAGGCTGAGGGTGTGCGGTTCCGCGGGCGCCGTGTGGATATGAAGGCGCATGAGTGGAAGGATGGAAGGGCAACCAGGACGAAGGCATCCGGAAAGTGATGCTACCCCCTAAGTTGAGGCTGTCAACCAGCCTTGCCGCGCGCGGCTCCCCCTAAACATTCTCAGACTTTCACTTACGAAGCTCTATACCTACGGACGGGCTGCTTCGCCCCAGATGCTGCGACGATAGACCCCGATCTCGTGCCTGACGGCATTGAGGGCTCCGCCACCCCAGAGATTTGCGGGCTCAATGTCGTCGGTGGTGTTCGCGTCGAAGCCCTCGTCTGGCGGGACAAATTCATTGAACTGATGGATGATCAGAAAAATGGGATGGAGCTGTCGCGCATAGACCATGGAGGCGTGGAAGGTGGCATAGGAGTCATTCTCTCCGAAGCGGAGCGCGTCATCGGGACAGTACGGCGGTGAATTCGAATTCGGACAGCCCCATCCGTTCTGGCCGGCGGTGGCAATCGAAGCGGTGAAATTCTCCACTCTGTTCCCGGCCCTGTTGTATGAGGGAAAGTAGGGACAGAACGGCGCAACGGTGCAGGTTGGATTGAGGCGATCAACCCAGCTCCAGAAATGATATTGCGCAGCGAGTTCGATGGGGCCGGCGGGAACTTCCTGCGTGGCCCAGAGCAGCGGCTGGCTGTCGAGGTATCCCGCAATCATCTTAAAGGTGTATTTTCTTGTGAGTTCGGGATGGCTTTCCAAGAATTTCTTGACTTGAAACCACATCGGATTGTCGGAACGGTTGGGGTCTTGCGCGGCGCCAAAGAAAATCAGCATGAGCGGCTTGCCCTCGTAGGTCACCTGGCGTTCGGGATAGTTCTGCAGGAGCGATCCAAAGAAATCGATTTCTTTTTCGAACGAAGTCTTTCCGTCCAGATCCTGAAACAAGACATCCTGGTCAAAGCCGCCTAACTGTGGAATGAGCTTGAGTCGAGTTCCCAGTTTTGTCCACGCGGGATAGAGATTGCCGGTGTTGTCTCGGATCGTTTGGTTGTAGGAGCGGAAAGATGGGGTGCAGTACGGGAGATATTTCTCGGCGAACCACGCGCTGTTGAAGATGCAGCTTACATTGTTGGTCAGGTCACCGATCGCGGCATCGACCCCAAGGTGTTCCAGTTGGGTTACGTGACGCTGGATCACGGCGGGATCAGCGCTATCATATCCGCCGCCCACGGTTTGCATGTCGGGGGACTGCAACAGCGGCAGAGCGGCACTCGACTGAAAGGTCACGGCGTTCGGTCCGAACCAGGCTTCGTATTCCATGACAACGATGTGGCTGTCGCCATTAACGACGAGCGGCAGGCGCGGGTTCGCTCCGGCCGAGGGGTTAGAGACTGCCGTCGCAGCGGGAGTTTGCATCAAAAGTCCGAGAACTAGACTTAGGACGGCCGCCAGGCGGGACCGGGATGCGCGTTGGAAGAGAAAGACTTCGATGCCGCGGGAAACTCCTGCTGTTTGAATCATGGGGTTACTCGTTTCGATCGTAGAAACCCGGCACGGCCGCAACAGTTTCGTGGGAAGGTGCGAAGTGCTGGCGGACAGCCGATGGCGGCTGTCCCCACATCATCTTCTTAATCACTTCTTGAATTGCGGGTCGATCTCCACCTGATATCCCGTAACCATCTTATTGGTTTCGTTGGCCATGCCGACCACCGCCATCAATTCTTTGAACATAGCGTCGGTCATGCCTTTCTTTTGGGCAGACGCGGTGTGGGATGCGATGCAGTAGTGACACTGGTTGGTCACGCTCACGGCCACATAGATCATTTCTTTGGTCAGCGGATCTAGCGCGCCGGGGGCCATGATCTGCTTGATGTCTTCCCAAGTACGCTTCAGGGTGGCGGGATCGTGGGCGATGGCCTTCCAGAAATTATTAATCCAGTTGGTCTTGCGGGTGGTCATGATGTCGTCGTAAATGGCGCGGACTTCGGGAGTGGCGTCTTTGTATTCGATAAGGCCTAGTGTGGACATGAAGGGACTCCAGGTTTCAAGGTTTCAAAGTCTCAGAGTTTCAAGGTCAACGCTCCGGCAACCTTGAAACCTCTGACACTTCTTACTTCGGCAACTGTCCGGCCAGCAGTTGCTCCAGCTGTGCTGTCGGGACTCGCACGCCCACGTAGAAGTGTCCGAACAGGGCGTAGACAGCGCTGACTTCGTCGAAGCGCATTTCGTAGATCAGCTTCTTGAAGACCAGAGGATCTTCGGCAAAGAGGTCGACGCCCCACTCCCAGTCGTCGAAGCCGATGGAGCCGCTGATGATCTGTTTGACATCTCCAGCGTAGCGGCGGCCGATGACTCCGTGGTCGCTCATCTGGCGGGCGCGCTCTTCGATGGGGAGTTTGTACCAGTTCTTGTCTTCGCCGCGGCGGCGGTCCATCGGGTAGAAGCAGGCGTAGCGCTGGCCCGGGATCTCTGGATAGAGGCGCGGGCGCATGGCCTCCCGATGGCGGTTCAGTTTGCACTCGATTTCGGCCTTCCACTGATCGGAATGGGGCTCGATTCCCTGGTCAGTCAGTTCTTTGTAGATTTTCAGGGTGGAATCGTAGAGTCCGAGTTCGATAATAGAAAGATAAGACGTAGTGGGCTCGAGGTAATCGGTGAGGCGCAGGTTGGCAAGCTGCAATTCGGCCTGGTTGAGATCAGCGAACGATTCGCGGAAGTGAATCAGCATGAGGTCGCCCTTGTGGCCGATGAGCGAGAACAGCGCGGACTGGCCGGCGGATTTCTTCTCCATGGCGGCGAGAGCTTCGGAGGCTTCTTTGGCGATCGCCGATTTTTCGCCTGCGGGCAGGGCTCGCCAGGCGGGCCAGCGGAGGCGCATCATCTGATGGAGGACGCTGTAGCCCTCGGTGGTGAGCGGGACGGCGGGAATTTCTGCCGTGACTTGCGGCCGAGGTTGGTGAGTGGTGGTCATGCGAGCCTCTTTCCGGACGGTGCTTTCAGGGGCAACGTGTTCGAGTGCAAAAGGATATTGTACGCGGTGGGGCGGCAGGTCGAAAATTGCGGAACGACTCCGGACCAAGTATGTGCAGCAAAAGGCGAACGGTCATCATCTCATACGAAAGAAACGGAAGGGTGAGGGATTCATGAGGACGAAGGCACAGTTTACCCGGCGGGACCTGCTGCGCGGTGCGGTCTTGGGAGTCGCATGCGTTCCAGTCTTCCCTCTCGTCGGATGGGCAGAAAAACAGCGGGGATTTGCGGAGCCTGCGGCGGTCCCCTACCCCAGTTCGGACGACGCGCTGCTGGATGAGATCGAACGGACCGGGTTCGAGTTTTTCTGGAACGAGGCTGGCGCGTCGGGCCAGGTAAAGGATCGCGCGCAGGCGCAGGGCAAGGACACGCATACGATTGCCAGCATCGCAGCGACCGGTTTTGGGCTTTCGGGGCTTTGCATCGGCGAGACGCGCGGCTATGGAAAGAAAGCCGAGATCGTCGAGCGCGTGCGAGGAACTCTGCGGTTTCTGTGGCAGAAACTCCCGCACGAGCATGGCTTCTAACCACTTTATCGATATGAACACCGGGGAGCGGCAGTGGAAGTGCGAGATCTCGTCGATCGACACTTCCCTTCTGCTGTGTGGGGTCTTGACGGCGCGGCAACATTTTGCGGACGCGGAAATTCAGGATTTGGCAACCAAGATCTACGAGCGCGTGGACTGGCCGTGGATGTTGAATGGGGGCAAGACGTTTTCGATGGGTTGGCATCCTGAGTCGGGTTTCTTGGATGCTCGATGGGAGCACTATTGCGAACTCATGATGATCTACCTGCTGGCGCTGGGTTCGCCAACGCATACGGTTCCTGCGGACACATGGAAGGCGTGGACGCGGCCCACGGTGAAATTTCAGGGGCTGGAATACATCTCCGGGAATGATCCGCTGTTCACGCATCAGTACTCGCAGGCGTGGTTCGATTTCCGACACAAGCGTGACGCGTACGCCAACTACTTTGAGAACTCGGAGAAGGCGACGGCGGCACATAAGATGTTCTGCCTTTCGCTGCGGGAGGAGTTTCCTGACTACAGCGACCACCTGTGGGGCATCACGGCGTCGGACTCAGCGGCGGGATACCAGGCGTGGGGCGGGCCGCCGCGATTGGGAAAACTGGATGGAAGCGTAGTCCCATGCGCGGCCGGCGGTTCCCTGCCGTTCCTCGATACGGAGTGCATGAAGGTTCTGCGGACAATATTAAGGAGCGCTATCCGAAGGCGTGGGGGCGCTATGGATTGATCGGTGCTTTCAACCCGCTGACCAACTGGTACAACCCGGACGTGCTGGGAACCGATCTGGGGATCACGATGGTGATGGCGGAGAACCAGCGTACGGTATTCATCTGGAACACGTTCATGAAGAATAAAGAAGCGCAGCGCTGATGGAGAGGGCCGGGTTCCAGGCGCAAGCTGCGTGAATTGAATCACTTCCTACCCTTAGTCTTTGACGCTTGACGCGCCGAGAATTCCGCACAGTCTAAATAACACACTGCCACGGAATGAACGCCCGTTCATTCCGCAGCAGCGTGGTTCGGAGGCTCCCCGCTTGGGGAAGCACACTTGAGTTAGAAGCTGAACCGGGCCTGCAGTTGCACCGTCCTGCTGCCCAATGCCCTGCCGGCCACGCCGAAGTCCGGGTTTGGATGAGCAACCGTGCCATCCGGCGCTACGCCACCCAGATTCGTATCGATGGACTCGGTGTTGATGTTGTTCTTGTTGAAGAAGTTGTAAACGTCGGCGCGGATTTCAAAGCGGGCGCTCTCTCCCAAGCCTCGGATCCTGGGCAGGCCGAAGCCCTTGCTAAGGCTGAGATCGACGTCGTTATAGCCCGGGCCGTTCAAGCTGTTGCGCTCGATTCCGGGAGTAGGCGCCGGCGCGGTGGCCGGGAAAGCTGCCCCTTGAACATAAGTCGGAGGCACGAAAAACTGGGTGCCGTTGCCGCCGTAATTCGGGTTGGTGGCCCGCATGAATGTGCTGTTGCTGGTGCTTGAGCCCGCTCCAGGGGCAACGCCGGCGGGGCGAAGCACAGAGTAACCGCTGCCTTGATAATACAAATTATTGGAGCCGTAGTTCGGGTTCCATGGGAAACCTGAGTGCAGGTTCCAGATACCGCTCAGTGACCATCCACCCGCCACCTTCTCAACCCAGCTATGGCTGCCATGGAACAACACAGGCTGCCACAACCCGAATAGCTTGAAGGCATTCGCAACGTTGTAGTCGGACCGTCCATAGGCAGCCGCGGTATTAAAGGGGTATGGATCCTCTTCATACGGGCCCGAATTTTCGTCCAACGCTTTCGCCCAAGTGTATTGCGCTGATGCCTGAAACTCGTGCGAGAAGTTGTGCGTGAGGCTGGCCATCCCCGCATTGAAATTCGCGTTGCCTGCGTTCTCATAGTAGTCCACGAAATTGACCTGCGGGTTCATCGCCAGACCATTGGCTGCGCCGATGGCGAGCCAATTATTTTGTATCAGCAAATTGCGTGTCCGGTTTCCCTGGTAACCCACGGTGGCCACGGTGTTGAAGGGCAATTGATACTGCATGTCCAGGGAATAATGGTCGGTGTAGATCGTCTTCGGGTTCGACGGAAAACCCGTCACGGAGATTGGCGACCCACCTATCGGCAGGTTATTGCTGCCGAACGTCTTGATGGTGTTGGGATTGGGGGCATAGCCAAAAATAGAATGTACGTCGCCGGCGATTTCGTAGAGAATTCCATTACCCGCACAGGACGGGTTGGCAGTGAAGGGATAGGGGCAGGTGAAGCTTGGCGAGACCGCATTGGGCGGGTTCCCGCTGCCATTTGCGGTAATGGCGATTTCGTTTTGATTGTAACTGAGGCCAAATCCCCCGCGGATCACCAGTTTGCTCGAGTACTTATTCGGCTGCCATGCAAAGCCGACCACCGGACCAAAATTATTCTTCTGTGGAGTGTAGAGGTCCCCTCCAACACGAATGTTCAGGTTGGTGAGCGCATCCGCGCCCGATCCGAATTGCAGGACGTCCTGATCGTTCTGCTTGTTGTATAGCGATCCGAAGTAAGACCAGCGCAGGCCGAGGTTGACGGTCAGATTGGGACGGACTTTGAAGTCGTCCTGCACAAACACGCCCCACAGGTTTACGCGATCATCCTGTCGGTTCGAGAAGGGAACGCCAGTCTTAGAATTGAACTCGCCGTTCTCGAAATAGGGAGCGTCATTAGCAAAATCCCACAGGTTATGGAAATTAAAGCCAGGCCGCGCATTGTAGACCGGATTATTTAAATAAGCGAGCTTGGTGTACTCGATGCCCGTCTTGATACTATGACGGCCGAGTATCTTGGTGAGGACGTCATTGAAGCTGTAGGTCCATTGGTTCAGGTTGCTCGGTCCCGGGGCTCCAAAAAAGTTGATGCTGGCGGAGCCTTGGCCATCGATATTGTCCTGCGGCAGCCCAAAGGGCGCCTGCGGATTGGTCGTCACCTCGTTCCACTTCCAGCCCGCCCAATTACCACGCGCCTGATTCAGCAACGTGGATGAGAAGGTATGGTTCCAGATCAGCGAATAAGCATAGTTTTTCTGGCTGTGATGCCATAGGTTTTCCGGGCGGACCGTGCCGTTGTAATCCGTAGTAGTCACCGGAACCCAGTAAATCGTGAAACCCAGCCGGTCTTTCTGGGTGACGTCGGCATCGACACGGGCGTTGTATTGACTTTGTGATGTGGTGGTGGGGTTCACCGTATTGAAGTACGCTATGTCAGGGACTCCATCCAATCCGCCGCCTATGCCGGGTGTATTGGAGTTGCCACCGTAGGTCAGATCTTGCATTCCCAGGCCCGTCTTTATTGGCGAGCCTAAGTCCAGGCCGCCCGAAACGGTGGCGCAGTTCACCCCCTCCACCAACCCGATGGAGGCGCAGGTACGGGCAATCATCCCGTTGCTGGCAACGGCCGCACCGGGAAAGGAGAGGTACTTTGCCGCGATGCTGCCTGAGGTCGCGGCCGAAGTATCAAACTGTGAAGTTTCATACCAGCCTTGCGCCGTGGTAACGGCCTTCAGCGGGCTGGTCTCCCAATTGAAGAAGCCAAATATCTTGTTCTTCCAGATAGGGCCGCCGAGACTTCCGCCGTATTGGTTGAATCGGTTGTCATCACGGTTCAGGCCACGCAGGGCTGGCGTACCGGAAGTATCGGAACCGACGCCGTTCCAGCGCTGATAGGCATTTAGTCCGGGCCGCGACGCCTTAAAGAATGCACTGCCGTGAAATTGGTTGGTGCCGCTCTTGGAAGTGACCTGGATCTGCGCGCCGCTGAAGCGGCCATTCTCCGCATCGTAGCTGTTGGAGACGACTTTCATGTCGCCTACGGAATCTTCGCTGGGCGTGATGATCGACGTGCCACCCCACACCGCACTCACCGTGCTGATACCGTCGACGGTGATGCTGTTGGTCTCATACTGGCCGCCACCACTCTGGATCTGGGGGCCGTTCTCGGTTTCGAAAATGCCACCCGCACCGCCAGAAGTTCCGCCCGGTCCCTGGTTTCCCGGCGCATTGAAGGCGCCTCCGCCAGCCTGCTGCGAAGCATCTCCGAAAACTCCCGGCGTCAGTTGCGCCAGTTGAAACACGTCGCGATTGAACGACGGCATGTGCTGGATCTGGTTACTGGTAATGGTGGCGCTGACCGTGGCGGTCTCGGTGTCCATCGCTTGGGTTGTGCTGGAAACCGTTACGGTCTGTGAAACCTGACCCACCTCGAGCTGCAAGTCCAGAGCATTGAGTTGCTCGGGGATGATCTGTACATGCTCCAGTACTTTCTTCGTGAACCCCTCGTGCTCCACGGTGATTCGGTAGGGAGCCGGCGGCAGGGCGTTGAAGTTATAAATGCCGTTGCCGTCGGAAGTGGACACTATGGTCTTGTTGGTGTCGGTATCGACGAGCGTCACGGTCGCGCCAGGAATCACCGCGCCTTGACTATCACTTACCGTTCCGCGGAGGGAAGCGCGATATTGTGCATGGGCCAGGACCGCGGAGAAGGTGATGCAGACAAGAAGCGAAACGCTGCGGAACACAGAAGAAGTGGAACGGCTCATTGAAGCCTCCCGGTCTTTACGAACCTTACGATTTTGATGGGGCGCCGCTTGCTAAAACTCTACAAAAGCGTTTTAGTAACATTCGACCGCTTATAGCACAGGGGATTTTCCACAGTCAAGCGTAATGCTCTGGGAAAGACTTAAGATGCGGTTTCGCCCGGCGACGGCAGGATTTATTTGTGCTCGGCCACCTTAACGATTTTGTTAAGGCGATCACGCGATGTCATGGGTCTTCGCCTGACGGCTGACGCGCAGAGAGATTATTTTTCAGGAAGAAGCTTCCAACAGATGTTTTTTGTTGCGACGCTACTTGGGAGCGAGGCCGTTCGAGACCCGGCAGGTAGTCTCGCGGATCATCAGCTTGGGTTCGACCATCCTCTCGCCCCCGTGCGAATTCGATTCCGAGGCGCGAATGCGGCGGAGCAACGTCTCAGCGGCGATCCTTCCCATTTCGCGCAGCGGCTGGCGCACAGTGGTCAGCGCCGGGTTCTGGTAGGCAGCACTCTGGATATCGTCGAAGCCCACCACGGAGACGTCTTCGGGCACGCGGAACCCGGCCTCGCGAAGGGCCCGGATGGCGCCCATTGCGGAGATATCGTTGAACGCGAAGAGGGCCGTGAACGGCTTGTGCGACGAAAGCAGCTTGCGGGTGGCTTCATATCCAAGCTCCGGAGACGGAGAGTCGCCCTGGAGCTGAGAGATGAGAGCCGACGAAATCCGCAGGCCGAGGTGGCGAGCAGCCTTTTCGATGTTCGCCCAGCGCACTTCCGTATCGGAGCTGAATTCCTGCCCTTTGATGAAGGCGATGTCGCGATGACCGAGCTGAAAAAGATGCTTCAGAGCAATCTCGGCGGCGCGAACGTGGTCCAGAACGATGTTGGTAACGCCCTTCACCTGGTTGTGCCCTGACACCGTGACCACTGGGACCTTGAGTTGAAGAGTCCAGGGAGTGTCGACCGCAATCAGGCCATCGACGGATCTCTCCAGGAACAACCGCGGATATTCATCGATCAAATCGGCGCGGTGTCGGTGACTGACAACGAAGTAGAAGTATCCCTCTTGCAGCAAATAGTCCTCGACGCCACTCATCACAGAGGCGGAGTAGCCATCACTGACCTCAGGGACGATGACTCCGACGGTGAAGCTGCGCTGGGCGCGCAAGGAGCGAGCGAAAAAGCTGGGACGGTATTTGTACTTGCGGGCGGCGGCGAGAACGCGGTCTTTCGTTTCCTGAGGGATGGAGTCCGCGACGGGCGAGCCATTGATGACCAGCGACACGGTGGCGGGGGAGAGTCCCAAATGTTCCGCCAGCTCTTTCAAGCTCACCGGCTTGGGCCCCATGCGCACGGTCTTGCCAGCGCTCTTGCCCTTCTTCTTTGTCGTCACGCTGCGCAGTCTCGCACAAACCGAATCGGCGTAGCAAGCACGATGTTTAGCACGCCGCGCGGAATACTTATTGACATTGAGAAGAAAAGAGTTTTTGATACATTGCGGAAACGCCCTACTAACCCGATTTAGTAACTAGTTGTAACCGGGCCCCACGGAGGCTCCATCCCAATGTCATCCTCATACTCATCCATCGCTGTTGCTCGCTGGGCACTCCAAAAACTCCAATCAAGGTTGCTGCAGAGGATTTCAGTTGCGCTCCTGTTGTGCGGAATCGGTGTCGTGATGAGTGCGGGCGCGTTCGCCCAGGCGCAATCGACGCGATCGTCGACACCCGAGATGGGCGGCGTCGCAGACCCGAAGTTCGATGCCAGGGTGGAATCGATTCTGCAGCAGATGACGCTGGAAGAAAAGGTTGGACAGCTAGTGCAGTACTCCGCCGGGCAACCTACCGGGCCGGGAACGGGCAGAACCGACTATGCCGACATGATCGCGCACGGACAGATTGGGTCGCTGTTCAATGTGATCGATCCGCACGAGATCAACAAGTACCAGAAGATTGCGATGGAGAAGGCGCGGCTGCATATTCCCATCCTGTTCGGGCTCGACGTGATTCACGGATTCAAGACGGAGTTTCCGATTCCGCTGGGACTGGCCTCGACATGGGAGCCAGCGATTGTGGAGAAGGCTTCGCGTGTGGCGGCAATGGAGGCGTCAGCGGACGGGATCCGGTGGACTTTTTCGCCGATGGTCGATATCGCACGGGATGCTCGCTGGGGGCGCATGGCCGAGGGTGCCGGCGAGGATCCTTTTCTGGGATCGGCCATGGCTGCGGCTTATGTGAGGGGCTATCAGGGTTCGCGGTTGGATGCACCGGACAGCATTGCGTCGTGCGCCAAGCACTATGTCGGCTATGGCGCGGCTGAAGGTGGACGCGACTACAACAGCACGGAGATTTCCGAACACACTCTGCGCCAGTTCTATCTGCCGCCGTTTCATGCGGCGGTTGAGGCCGGGACCGCGTCGTTGATGAGCGCGTTTAATTCTTTGAACGGAGTACCGTCGACAGCGAACCCATTCACGTTGAAGCAAGTGTTGCGCAAAGAGTGGGGCTTTCGTGGGTTGGTGGTGAGCGACTGGAACGCAGTGGGGGAACTGATTCCGCACGGCATTGCAGCGGACGGTGCCACCGCGGCGCGCAAGGCATTCCTTGCTGGCGTGGATATGGACATGGTGAGCAGCCTCTATCACGACAATCTGCAACAAATCGTAGGCTCGGGCCAGGCGACGCAAGCTGAGTTGGACGAGGCTGTGCGACACGTACTGCGCGTCAAACTGGCGTTGGGACTATTCGAGCATCCGTTTGTGGATGAGGCTGCAGCGGCGAAGGCGCTTTACCATCCGGAGAGCATTGCGCTGGCGCAGACCGCGGCTGAACGATCGTTCGTGTTGCTGAAGAATGAAAACGGGCCGGGTGCAAAGCAGGTCCTTCCCCTGGCGAGTGGAACGCAGAACATTGCAGTCATCGGGCCGCTCGGCGATGATTCGTCCTATCCGGGCGGAGCGCCCGCTGGATCGGGCCCACGCGTTTCTCTGCCGGCGGCGCTGGCGCAACGGATCGGCGAAAGCCATGTGTTTCGATTCAAGGGATCCGGAATTCTCGACGGAACTGATGGCGAGATTGCCGCCGCGGTGGCAGGAGCGCAGAAAGCAGACGTCGTGATCCTGGCACTGGGGGAGACCCCGGAGATGAGTGGGGAGGCGGCATCGCGTGCGCATCTGGGGCTTCCCGGCAGGCAGCAAGAGTTGCTGGAAGCTATTGTCCGAACAGGTAAGCCCGTGGTTCTGATTCTATTCAGCGGACGGCCGCTCACGGTGCCCTGGGCGTTTGAACATGTGCCGGCCGTGATTGCAGCATGGCTGCCCGGAATCAGCGGAGGACCTGCGTTGGCGCGCACTCTTTTCGGAGAAGTGAATCCCAGTGGGAAGCTGGTTGTCAGCTGGCCGCGCAGCGTGGGGCAAGAGCCGCTTTATTACAATCATCTGAACACCGGGCGACCTGCCGGGAACACCGACCTCACGCACCCGCCGAAGGATATTACAGAACGGTACTTGTCGCGCTATATCGACGAACAGAACACTCCGCAATTCCCTTTCGGCTACGGCGGGTCTTACACCAGCTTCACATACGGAAATACAACAATCAGCACGCAACGATTGAGTGCCGCTGCTCTCAATACAGGATTGAGCGACGCAGAGCATGCGGCCCCGGCACTGACCGCCGAGGCCGAGGTGACGAATGCCGGAGCCCGCGCTGGCGAGGAAGTGGTTCAGCTGTACATTCAGCTTCAAGGCACCAGCGATGCCGAACCCGAGCGCATGCTGAAGGGATTCAAGACCGTCGCTATAGCTCCCGGCGAAACCAAGAAGGTAACCTTTGACTTGAAACCGGAAGCTTTTGCGATCTGGAATGCACGCAACGAATTCGCTGCCGAACCGGCCAAGGTTAAGGTTTGGATCAGCCCTGATTCCGCGCACGGTTCGGCGGCAGAAGCGGAGATTCTGCCGTAGAACCGTGTCTGATACTCGCAGCGGACACGGCTGCGGAAAGCTGTCGTCACGATCACTGAACAAGAGCCTTGGCTGTGAACTGCGGTTCTTGCTGCCGCAGCTTGCTCGCGCGCTCTCGAGCCTCACCGATCTGCTCTTGGCTCAGGACCTCTTCCAGCGAATGAAGCAAGTCGTTGCCGCGCGGGTCTCCGGCCATGGCCGCGGCCGTAATCCAGGAATACGCGGCTTCCGGATCTTTTTTGGTTCCGCGGCCATCGGTATACATGTATCCCAGCTTGATGCGGGCTCCGGTATGTCCCTGTGCGGCGGCTTTCTGGAACCACAGAAATGCAGCATCGTTGTTCTGCGGAACGCCTTCCCCGCGGAGATACATGTCTGCGAGATTGTTCTCGCCCAGAGGATTGCCGGCCTCGGCGGCTTTGCGGTACCAGATCGCGGCGGTCGTAGCGCTCCGCGAGGTGCCGAGTCCCTGATCGTACATATAGCCGAGATTTGTCTGTGCGCTGCTGTCGCCGGCCTCGGCGCCTTTCTGAAACCAGCGGAAGGCTTCGTCGTTGTCCCGGTGCACACCTTTCCCCTCCATATAGAGAATGCCGAGGTTGTAGTAAGCGCGCGCAAAGTGCTGATCGGCCGCCGCGTGGAGCCAGTGCAACGCCGCCGCATAATTGACGGGTGTGCCCCAGCCGTTGACATGCATGACAGCGAGATTCACTTGGGCCGGAGCGTAGCCTCGCTGTGCCGCCTGGCTGAACCATCGCAGAGCCTCTCGTTCGTCATAATCGGGACCAATCGCCAAGATGGAGGCAATCCCCAACTGGTTCTGCTCAAACGCATGTCCTCGCCGTGCCATCTGTTGAACAAGCCCATCGTCACAGATTTTCTTGTCGCTCCCTACCAGGCGCGAGACCACGGCGAGACTGCATTGCTCCTTCGGCGGCGTCTGACCCAAGGCGTTTCCGGCGAGCAGCATTTCGGCTAGCGTTATGACGATTCCTAATGCAAGCTGGCGTCGGGCTATGGTTCGATTCAAACGTTTTGTTCTCACGATATCCCTCCCGGCCCGGGACCTTGACCCTTGATTTCCCTGAGCTCAGGCCCAAAGGTGTCGCAGGGCGCCGGATACCGCAATGCAAGCTGAGTCATTCGTAGGTGCAAACCGGATCATTTGTCAGAAAGCTGGACCTCATCCAGCAATGACCTGATGACAAAAGACTTAGTCGCGCGTCCATGGAACTAGAGTGGCTGCGAAAACGTAGAATGCTGTACCATCGGAAACCGCCTGGGTACAAATGACTCGCTATGGTTCAGATCGGGCACGGTTCGGTCCTTTTGAAGTGGACCTGCACACTCATGAACTGTGGAAATTCGGGACCCGACTGAAGCTGGTGGGCCAGCCTTTTGAAATTCTCGTGGTGCTGCTGAGTAAACCGGGAGAGTTGGTAACCCGGGAAGAACTCCGAACGCGCCTTTGGCCCGGGGACACCTTCGTCGACTTTAACCACGGCCTCAATGCTGCCGTGAACAAGCTGCGGGAGGCGCTGAGCGACTCGGCGGAGAATCCGCGGTATGTGGAAACCTTACCTCGCCGCGGCTACCGTTTCGTTGCGACCGTCGAGTGGGTGGCGGCCAAGCCGGTGGCTTCGGAGACCCCGTCGCCAAATCCTCCGGTTCCGCTCCCGGTCGAAACTCCCTACGCCCCTCGAACCGACTTCACGTTCTCGGCTGCGGGGCCCGCCAATTCGGACACTCCCAGCCGAAGTCCCTTCCTTCAATACCTGATCGGAGCCGGTGTGCTTTTCACTTTGTTCCTGGCAACCGCGCTTCTTTTCCGAACGTCGTCCAGTTACGGCGCGGGATCGCCCTCCCGCTCCATGGTGGAGCACACCCGCCCATTGCTTGCAATTTCCGATACCGCAACGCCAGCTTTTTCGCCTGACGGAAATTTCGTGGCTTTCTTCCGCGAGCATTCGCAGCCGGGAGAATCGGGCATCTACGTGACGGCGGTGGGCAGCGAACAGCTTTTGCAGCTCACCGGCAACGACGACGACCGCTATCCGGTATGGTCCCCGGATGGACGCTGGATCGCGTTCTCACGCTTCTCTCACCAGACCTATACCATCCACATAGTGGCCGCCGACGGTGGAGGCGAGCAGAAACGAAAGGCAGAACAGAACGTGACCGCCGCATCCGCGGCGTTCAAGTTAACTTCCAGCGGTACGGTTGAGCGAGAACTTCCAACCGGCGGTGTGGTACCCAGCCATGGAGAACTTGATTGGTCGCCCGACGGCAAGTTCATCGCGTTCGCGGGGCAGTCCGGCATTTACTTGCTCTCGCTCCAAGACTCGACGGTGCGCCGCATCACCGAACCGCCGCCGACGGTCGAGGATTGGGGCCCATCGTTTTCTCCGGACGGTCAGAAAATAATGTTCGTGCGCAAAGGTGAGATCGATGCGCCCGATGAAATCTGGACCGCACCAGTCAGCGGCGGCGTTGGGGTTCGCCTTTTTTCCGAACGCGGTCGGATCGGCAGTGCGCCGCAATGGTCCTTCGACGGGCGCTCGGTTATCTTTTCCTCCAATCGCAACGGTCATCCGGCGCTTTGGAGAGTCTCTTTGGACGCACCTGACTCCGCCGTGGAGATCAGAGAGGCAGGCTCGCCTGCGTGGGATCCCGCGGTCTCACGCCGCGGATATCGGTTGGTTTACGAACGCCTGTTGCGCAGCGTCAGCATCTGGCAAATGAATCTCTCGGGCACGGGCGATAAGCACCCTTACCTGACGGTCTCATCGACGAGCGACACGGATCAAGGCCCGGGACCGCAGTTCTCTCCGGATGGCAAGAGACTCGCGTACATGTCGGATCGCTCGGGAACAATGGAGATCTGGGTCAGCAACAGCGACGGCAGCAATGGATTCCAGCTCAGCGCGGTGGGAGGAGCCGGCACGCCGCGCTGGTCGCCCGACAGCCTTTCGGTCGCGTTTGACGCTACCACGCCGAACGGCAGCAAGATTGTGACCATGAACCTGCACGGCGGCGCGCCCCTCATTTTGACTCCGGATGCGTCCCACAGTGTTTGCCCGAGCTGGTCGCACGACGGCAAGTGGGTTTACTTCGCTTCGCCGCGCTCTGGAGAGTGGCAGGTCTGGAAGGTGCCTGCGGGAGGTGGCCCGCCGGTGCAAGTCACGCAGCATGGTGGACACGCCGCTCTAGAATCTCCCGATGGCAAGTTTGTTTACTACGCTAAGACCCAGATGGCTGAGCCCGAGATTTGGCGCGTTCCCGTGAATGGCGGCCCAGAGGCACCGCTGCCTCTGGTACATCCGGGAACATGGGCCAGTTGGCAAATCGTGGAAGACGGAATTCTTTTCGTGGGCCCGTCTCTGGGACATCAGGCGGTGTTGAGCTTCTACGATTTCGCGCGGCAGCGCACGACCACCGTCACCGTGCTCAATCGCGTTCCCTTCTGGCTGGGAGCCACGCCCGATGGCCACACGGTCGCTTTCGACCAACCTGGCCAGGAGCAGGCGCAAGCCATGCTGGTCGAGAACTTCCGTTAAATACGTTTTGCGTGGTTGCGATCAACAGGTCGCCATCTCAATGCGGTTTCCGCGATTGCGATCTCCCAGACATTGAGACGATCAGCGTGCCTTCCTAGTCTTGATCGAGGTATTCGTCAGGCACATCGTCCTCCGGAACCTCACGCGTGGTCACTTCCTTGGTTCCTTGCCTTCCCGCATCTTCCACGCCCGTAACGATTCCAGCCTCGAATGCGTTTCCTTCCTCGACCAACTCGTCAACACTCTCCGAATCCGCGTCCTCGACATTAGACAAACCCTGCAAATCTCCGGACTGCCCGCCCGAGCCCGGGCCTAGCATCTCGGGGGAGACTGCCGATGCGCGCCGTCCTCGACTTGCCTTCGGAGTCTCCCTGGCACCTGCACCCGAAATCTTCCGAGGAGCCGACTTCTTCACCTCGATCTTCTTTGCCGCAGCTTTATTCGGAGCAGCCGTCTTCTTCGCGGATTTCTGAGGGGCTGCCCGTTTCACCGCCCGCTTCTTTGTCTGCTTCTTCTTCGGAGCGGCGGTCTTCTTTGATTTCGTAGATTTCTTCTTGGTTTTCTTCTTGGTAGCCATTGGCGCAGTCTAGCACCGACGCACACGTGCAAGCAAAGCCGAAGCAGCGTGCTGAGATGAATGCGTTTCTACGCGGTCCAAAAAAGCGAGGCCGTCCCCAGGCGGACGGCTATCGCTCGAAAGAGACCGAAAAAACCACGCGCCGGGTTACGCTTTAATGAACTCGACGTCCACCGTGATGGTGACTTCCTCGCCCACGACGATCCCACCGGTCTCGAGCGCTGCGTTCCACGTTAGTCCAAAATCTTTTCGATTGATCTTAGTCGTTGCAGCGAGTCCCATTCGGGTGCCGCCCCACGGGTCTTTCATGGGGGCGCTCAGCCCCTCGACGTCAAATACCACATTGCGCGTAACGCCGTGAATCGTAAGATCACCTTCGACGGCAAGTTCCACACGTCCCTCTTTCGAAACGCGAGTCGATTTGAAGGTTAAGACGGGAAATTTCTCGACATCCAGGAAATCGGCGCTTTTCAGGTGCGCATCGCGCTGCGCTTCCCGGGTGTTAATCGTGGCAGCATCGATCGAAGCCTCCACTCGTGATTTGGTGATGTCGGCGTCGTTTAGTTCCAGCTTGCCGGTGATGGTAGTGAACTCTCCCTTCACATTCGAGATCATCATGTGCTTGACCTTGAACTGGGCGGCGGAGTGAACGGGGTCGATGTTCCAGGTCGTAACGGCGGTTGATTGTGGTGCAGTGACTGTGCTCATGTATGGCAATCCTCCTTTTTCAAAGATGCTCATGGACACGACAAAGTATGCAAATATTTTCGTCCCCTATTCGTTGTTCGATTCGAAAGTCAGTTCTTTCCACGATACTGCCCCTATTGCAGACTCCAACCGACGGCCTCGGTTTGCTCCCCGCAGGACGAGTTTCGCGAATCGTAACGGGAGGCCAAGAGGAAGGTTGCAGCGGTCGAAACGATGGTGGCCAGGGACGGAATTGAACCGCCGACGACAGCCTTTCAGAGTGGCGTTGATAAATGTTTACTACGGCTTAATTGATCTTGGGTGGCTGCGTAAGTGCTCGAGAAGTCGTAGGTGACACGCTTAGGTTGGGTCGGGATCTCGGCCGGAGGACAGCTTTCCAACGTGCTGCGATCCGCCGGCACTTCGTGGGTGCGCACTCCCTTCGCGTCATCGCCAAACTCATGCGAAAGGTCGGCGTGCCGAATCGCGACATGCTTTCCGTGCATGCGATTACGCATTCGCTGGTGCCGAATATGCAGTGCTGACGTTCTTTACCGCGTCCACTAAGCCGCTGCCATCTTTCTCCAAATTCAACCGCGACTTCTCAAGATATGCCGCAGCCCCCGCCGCCACCAGTTTCTTCTCGTTCCGCTGCGAGAGGCCGGAAAGAACGATTACGGGTATCGACTTCGTACAGGGATCTTTCTTCAACTGGCGCAGGACTTCCGTACCTTCGATCATGGGCAGCATCATGTCCAGCAAAATGATCTCGGGGCGGACAATCCGGGCGCGGCACAAACCTTCTTGTCCGTCTCCGACTGCAGTCACGCTGTAGCCGGCCTTGATCAGAATCCTCTCAATCGCCAAGCGCAACAGTCGGCTGTCTTCAATCACAAGTATGGTCATATTTCGTACCTCTAACGATCGGGTGTCGATTTCGTGTTCTGCAATGCCGGCGAATTCGCCGTGAACGACTGCCTCACGGGCAGCCTTTGGCGAACCCAACCTGGCTATGGTGACTTGCGAGCAGTTCCTCGATCGTGTCCCCGGGGACGGGTCGCGACCACAAATATCCTTGACCCAGTTCGCAGCCAAGGTCCCGGAGCACTTCCATTTGCTCCTGGGTCTCAACTCCCTCGGCAACTACTTTCAGTCCCAGGTTATGCGCCAAGAGGATAATGATGCGGACGATCTCATGGCTCTCAATGTCGCCGTCCATCGCGGAGATGAAGCTTCGGTCGATTTTCAACGTATCCACGGGAAACCGTTGCAGACGAGAAAGAGAGGAGTGGCCAGTGCCGAAGTCGTCGATGCTCAGCCGAACGCCAATGGCCTTCAATTCCGAAAACAAGGTTGCTAACCTCTCGGGATCGCCCATGGCGATGTTCTCAGTGATTTCAAAATCCAGAAAGCGAGGATCAACTCCACACTGCCGGAGAATCTCTCCCATCTGAGAGGCCAGGTCCGTCTGGGCTGCTTCCTTTGCCGTGACATTGACGCTCATAAAAAGAGGTGGATCAGATGGAAAGAGCGACTGCCAGCGGCGAAGTTGACCACAAGCGTCGCGAAGCAATTGCCGGTTCATCGGCAAAATGATGCCGCTTTCGTCCGCAACGGTGATGAACTCCCCCGGCATGACAATGCCATGCGGGCGTTGCCAGCGACTGAGCGCTTCGAATCCAACAATTCGATTGTCCTGCAAGGACACGAGCGGCTGGTAGTAGACCCGGAACTCATTGCACTCTAGCGCCTTTCGTAGGTCAGTTTCGAGTTGCAACCGTTTCACCGCGTCCGCTTGCATCGCGCAATCGAATACCTCACAGCGGGCTTTCCCGGTGCTCTTGGCGCGATACATGGCAATTTCGGCATCGCGCAGAACATCCTCAGCCTCCGTACTGCTCCCGCTGAAGACGATACCAATGCTTGCGCTGATCACAATCTCTCGGCCATTCACCGCGAAAGGCATCGCGATCCGCTCCCGAATGCGCTCCGACATGCGGATCGCATCGCTCGGGTCGCGCAGTTCCGCCGCCAGCACAACAAATTCGTCGCCTCCCGGCCGGGCAAGGGTGTGGTCACCCGGAGGGCATGGCAGGTTGCTGTTCGGACCGCGTGACACCGTGTCGGCGCCGCGGAGGCAGGTCGTCAGGCGCCGAGCAATCTGGATGAGGAGCTCATCTCCGGCGGCGTGGCCGAGGCTGTCGTTGAACATCTTGAATTCATCAATATCGATCAGCAGGACCGCAAACTTGTAATCGTGGTGCCGCTGCGACACTGCGATCGCACGTTGCAGGCGATCCAGAAACAGAGCCCGATTAGGAAGGTTGGTCAGGCCATCGTGGAAAGCTCGATGCTCCAGCAGCGCTTCCGCCCGTTTGCGTTCGGTAATGTCCCGGTTGACGATCACCAGTCCTTCCGTCTCGCCACGCGAGCCGGGAATCGCGCTCGCGGTGGATTCAAGCACATGCCAGGTGCCGTCTTTGTGGCGGATGCGGTATTCCAGACGGTCACCATGACCCGTCAGATGTGCCCTCTGGGCTGCCTGCAGAACGCGCTCCCGGTCTTCCGGGTGGATCTGCTCCATGGAAGAGGTCGCGGCTAATTCTTCTGCGGTGTATCCAAGTACCTTTTCGTAGGCAGGACTGTTGTAAAGACGGCGTCCCTGCGTGTCGACCACAGCGATCATGTCGGCCGCGTTTTCAGTAATCAGATGGAACAGCCGTTCGCGCTCGGCGAGCCGACGGCGTATCCGCTGCAACTGCAAATGCTGATAGACAGTGTAAATGTCGAAGAGCAGGACAAGCGCCGCCAGGCCCCTCACCCACTCCTTAAGAGTCTGGGAATAGAAGTCGTCCCTGTGCAAATGAAAGCCAGGAAACGTCAAGGATAGGATTCCGAGGGTTAGAACCAGAGTTACCGCGACCGCGAATCCCCAGAGCCACCACTCGCGACCCTCTACTTGACGAATCGGAATTGCGGCTGGGTTTGTGTCACACCAGAGTTGAGACTCGTGAGTCACTCCGTCTCAGCCTGTACAACTCCGACTGTGAATACTCTGCCAAACATCAGATTCACGCCTCTCTGTGAGTCGCATTCGCTATGGCACAAACAGTTGGTTACCTTGTGTTACTAACGTCTATTACGTTCTTCCGATTGCGGAGGTACACGTACCAACGTAATCTCGCCTCATGACGGATCTCAGTAAACCGGTGGCCAGCACAAAGGACGCGGGTACTTCACAGTCGATGCCGACCAGAGGAGAAGCAATCATGAAATCGATCATCTGTTCGGCCCTGGCTCTATTCATCATGTCCGGCACCTCAATGGCGAAGGAACTGCCAGACGCTCCCAGCGCCGTGATGACGGCCGACGCGTACATTGTGGAAGCCCCCTCGACAGGGTCGACGCCGAAGATTCTTGAGCAGAAAAAGCCCATTGATGCCACGTTCCTAAGTCTCGCTGTGATTTCGACTGGCAGCACCTTTGCCGACTCCTACACCACGTTATTCGCCCGGCAGAACTGGCTGGCCGGCAAAACAGGCGTCTGCAACATGGAAGTGCAGTCCGCCTACTTGTACGGCACTCACCCGACGGTAGGCCGGGCCTATGCGGTGGCATCCGCCAAGAGCGCCGGCTCTATTCTCGCCGCCTATTACCTACGAAAGCACCACAACAGGTTCTGGAGCGCACCGTTGGTCGCGAACTCGATCCTCAGCCTGCAGGGCGTCACCCAGAACATGTCGGCGTGCAACTAGTGTCGGGTACCGCACATGCTCACTCCTGTTCGAGCATTCATTGCACCGTCAAAGTTACGGGAACGGAATGTTGCAAAGTGCCGGATGTTCCAGAAACCGTGAGTGTATATGTCCCCGGCGTCGTTCCAGTCTGATTTTGCGAGCCGATGCCGGTACCGCCGGCGCATGCGGACATGAAGAGCGTTGCGCTAACCAGAAGGGCCACAGCCATCAACGCTACACGTTTCTTGATTCGTCGCTTCGACCCCACCAGTATCAGTCCGAAGAGGCCGAGTCCCTGGAATTGCAACCAGAAGGCAAACACCGGCACATGCGGAGCTGAACGGATCGGCGCCAATCCAGCAGTCGTTCCCGTCGTGCTGATCGTCACGGTCGCCGTTGCCGTGCCAGAGCCTGGGATCACGGAACTGGGCGACAGGCCACAAGTCGTTTTCGCAGGCGCCCCACTACAAGTCAGCTTGACGGCGTTCGCAAACGTTCCACCTATGGAAGCTACCGTCAGCGTGTAGGATGCCGTCGCGCCGGCTTTGACGATGGCGCTGGCAGGCGAAGTGGCTAGGCTGAAATCGGATCCCGCACCGCTTAATCCCACACTCTGCGGGCTGCCCGCTACGTTGTCGCTAACCGTAACGGTTCCGCTGCGGATTCCAGATGTCGTCGGAGCGAATGCCACACTGATCGTGCACGTCGCTCCGGCCGCGACAGTAGAGGGGCAGTTATTCGTTTGGGCGTAATCTCCGGCGACTTGGATACCGCTGATATTCAGTGCTGCATTGCCGGTGTTGGTCAACGTTACCGTCTGAGACGTGCTGCTGGTTCTCAAAGGCACATTGGGGAAAACCAAGCTAGTGGGAGTCAAAACGACCACGGCAGCTAAGGCAACTCCAGTGCCGGTTAAGCCAACGATCTGGGGACTGCCCGCTACGCTGTCCCTAACCGTCACCGTTCCGGCGCGAATCCCCGATGCCGTCGGAGCAAAGGTTACATTGATCGCACAGCTGGATCCTGCAGACAGACTGGCGGGGCAGGTGTTGGTTTGCGCGTAGTCTCCGGCAACTTGGACCAGACTGATGCTCAATGCCGCATTGCCGGTGTTGGTCAAGGTTGCCGTCTGAGACGTGCTGGTGGTTCCCAAAGGCGTACTGGGGAAAACCAAGCTAGTGGGAGTCAAAACGACCACGGCAGCTGAAGCGACTCCAGTGCCGGTTAAGCCAACGATCTGAGGACTGCCCGCTACGCTGTCGCTAATCGTCACTGCTCCGCTGCGACTTCCTGATGCCGTCGGAGTAAAGGTTACGTTGATCGCACAGCTGGATCCAGCGGACAAACTGGTGGCGCAGGTGTTGGTTTGCGCATAGTCTCCGGCAACTTGGACCAGACTGATGCTCAATGCAGCATTGCCGGTGTTGGTCAACGTTACCGTCTGAGACGTGCTGGTGGTTCCCAAAGGCGTACTGGGGAAAACCAAGCTAGTGGGAGTCAAAACGACCACAGCAGTTAAGCCGACTCCCGTGCCGGTTAAGCCAACGATCTGGGGACTGCCCGCCACGCTGTCACTAACCGTCACCGTTCCGGTGCGAGTCCCCGATGTCGTCGGAGCAAAGGTTACGTTGATCGCACAACTGGATCCGGCGGACAGACTGGGGGGGCAGTTGTTGGTTTGTGCATAGTCTCCGGCGGCTTCGATGGCGCTGATACTCAACGCCGCATTGCCGGTGTTGGCCAGCGTTATCGTTTGGGGCGCGCTGGAGTTTCCAACCGGCACAGATGGGAAAGTCAGCATGGGGGGAATCAGGGTCACGACGGCGCCCTGGCCGCTGCCGTTCAGGCTGATGATGTGGGGCGATCCCGCCGCGTCGTCCTGAATCACGATGGTCCCATCGCGCGACCCCACTGCGGTAGGGGTAAAGATAATGGAAAACGCGCAACTGCCGGCGGCCTGCACGCTGTTTCCACAGTTGTCCGTCTCGGCAAAGTCGCCGGTCGTCGTGATCGACGAAATCGCGAGCGGCGCACTGCCCATGTTGCGCAGAAGAATAGTTTGCGGCTGGCTGCTTGAGCCGACCGTCTGGCTGGCATACTGCAAAGCAGCGGGACTCAAGGTGACTGCTGGCGCGGATGTGGCTGCAATCTTGAGAATGAAGGCGTCAGTATTTCCTCCCAATACACTCTGGAACGCAGACTGCGTAATTGGGAAATCGCTGGAATCAGTCGTGCCGGCTACATAAATATTGCCGGACGCATCGAGAACCATCCCTGCCGGTGCCGGCTGATCATCTCCGCTGCCGCCGAGATATGTGGCAAATAGCTGCGTGCTGGCTGCCGGGTCGATCTCCACCAGCAGAAGATCGTTCCCGTTGCTGTAGTTTTCGATCCCGTTTACTGTATTGAGCGAACCGCTTGGGGCGTAAGCCAGAACATAGGCATCGTTGTTCCCGTCGAGCACGATTGCCTGTGGCACGGCGCTGTTGTTCGGACCGAGGTACGTCGAGTACGCTAGTGTGGCAGCGGCGGCGTCGAACTTGGTCACGAAAGCGTAGTTGCATCCCCCGCCATACACACTGGGATCGCAGATGCTGGCGGAGGTGATGGGGAAGGTTCCATCCCAGCTGAAGGTGATTCCGGTTACATATGCCGAGCCGGCCCCATCTACCGCGATGTCCGTCGGATCGGTTAGCAGCCCGCTGGGATCATAGAGATAGGTTGAATACTGCAAGCTTCCACCGCCGCTGAACTTGCTGACGAACCCTACTGTGCCATTCTGCTGGGTTGAATCTGTGGTCTGATAAGCGCCCTCGGTGACCGGGAAGTTGTAGGTGTTCGTGGAGCCAGTAATGTAAGCATTACCGGCGGGGTCGAGCACCAGCGCTGCGACGGCGCTCGCGGGTCCAGGCCAGCAGAGAGTTTCCCCGCAGTTGAGTGGCACATTTGAATTGCCGCCGAAATAAGTGGAATAGACCAGAGACGATCCGTCGGGACTGAACTTCGTCAGGAACCCGTAGTCGCCATATATCCCTCCCAGATTGGCAGAGACGGTGGACTGATAAGCATTGGCGACCGGGAGGTTCGTCGAGGATGTGTACCCCGCGATCATCATCGCTCCCGCAGAGTCAACAGCAACGCTGGACGGGAGATCCGAACCATTCCCCCCGAAGTATGTGGAGTACGAGAGAGACGACCCATCGGGAGAAATCTTGGTGAGGAATGCGTTAAATGCTCCGGGATATGTTCCCTGAAACGGATTGACCATCGGAAAGTCGCTGGACGCTGTACTGCCAGTGACGTACACGTTATTGGCCGCGTCCAGTGCCAGTGCGTAGCCATAGTCCTGACTATTGCCGCCGATATAGTCGGCGTAGATGAGATTGGATCCTCTGGCATCGAGCTTGGCGACGAACACGTGGGTATTCCCGGCGGGGAGCGAACCCAGCGTGGTCAGCGGAAAGTCCGTTGAGTCCGTCGAGCCGGTTACGTAGACATTTCCAGTCGCGTCGACCGCGATCCCACCGGCCTGGTCATCACCGCTGCCACCGAGGTAGGTCGAATAAACTAATACCGGATCGATGACCAGCGGCTTTGTCGGATCGTATTGCGCCAGATGAAAGCTGATATGGGTTTGATCGTTCACAACGTATCCGCCGTCCACGGCGACACGCTGGCCATTTGATTCCTGGTACACCGCCGGAGTCTGGAAGTGAAGGTCGCCGTTGCTGGTTGTTAGTACCAGACTTCCATCTGCATCGATGTGCATCCCTCGGGCGCCCCGGATGTCGAATTGAATCTTCCCGGGATCGGCACCGGGAGCTATCACGAAGTCGTATTCGAGTTGCCGTTGGTTGCCGTAATAGAGCAGATCGATTCCTGGGTAGATACTCTTGTATCGAACTTGCGCGTAGGTGGGAACATTTCGTTGCCATTTCGCCGGGTTGTTGCCGACGAAGTAGTTGACACGCCCCGATTGCGGACGCTCTCCCACAACAGCCGGGTTCCTGGCCGCTCCCAGAAGGGAGAACTGCAACGTGGCTTTTTGCGACTTACTCGGGCGGACCGCATTCGCGGCCGTTTGGGTTCCCAGAACTTGGTTCGCTCGTAGCGAGAGCACCATGCCATCGCTGGTCAGAAATGCGCTGTATCCCGGACCGCGCGAAATGAAACTGACTTGAGGGTCGATCTGACCACGATTCGCTTCGAAGGTCAGCGGCAGTTTGCCGAACTTGGCATTGATGTCGGCGCGCGAAGGCAATTGCGCCGCGCCGGATTGCGCCCCAGCGCTCGCGGCGGCTGCGACGGTCACAAGCACGGTCCATGCTATTGTCTTGACTTGCATATGGGCTTTCTCCACACAAAGATTGGGACGCAGCCGATCATCAGGGTAGGAATCGACGCGCGGTCAGCAAGAAATAAGAATGCATGACCAAGGCCGAAGGACCCCGAATTCTGGATCTTTCTATAGTGATGAATATGTGGGAGTTAAATCGAGATCAACGGGGGATGACACAACGGCGGGGCGGGAATCCGTCTACGTTTCAGACTCTAGTCCGCCAACGGGACACCTGGTTTTTTCAGCCCAGCAACCGCGCAGGAGCCTCAGGCGGCTATGCGGTCCCTATCTTGGGCTCTTCAACCTTCATTCTCGACAAGAGCTGATAGATCGTCGCACGACCAATGCCCAGCACTTCTGCGGCGCGCCTTAGCCCTGTCCAGAATACAGTCCCCCGCCGAGGCCCACCGACTAGGCAGGAATAGCTCTGCTCGGGCACACTGGCTTTGAGGTTCGCGGGAGACTTACAGCTTAAATAGCGATCGCAAAGAGTCGTCATCAATATGGCTCTCAGGTGCTAGCCAATGAACAAACTCTCTGGCGCTGATGTGCGTCGGCCTTTGAACCTCTCTCTTCTCAAGGCCAGACTCAAGGTCTGCTTGTTTTCCCGTGTTGGTAATCACCGTCCATGTCTTCGTCTTCATTGTCTTTCCAGGCTTGATGGCGGCTAAGCCGCGACTGGTTTCAGCACAAAAGTAATAGTCATCATGTCGCGAACGGCTTCATCGTCATCCACAAGCAGCACCCTATGGGAGACGCTCGATTTGATCTGAGTCACGCAACACCGTCTTCCATAGCGACGTATGACTAGTATGACGGGGTTTCACTTCAGGAACTGTACCAAACTGACCAGTTCTTGAGGTTGTGGGGTTAGGCTCTGTGGGTCGCACATGCGCCTTCCTCTGAAGGGTGAACTGCGTGATGACACCATTGACGACTGGGCTCCGAGCTGACTTTGACCAAGAAACCAAACCCCTGCCGATGCGAGTTGCGGGTCGGCTCACGGATGGAAAGATGCTCCGTCATCCCGTTTCACGAAGGCGCGCGCGCGATGTTCAAGGAACTGTGCAGAGGCTCTGTGATGTTAAAGTTATCCCTGCCACACATGTTTACCGCACCCGCATGAAACGGTTTCGGAAGGTTGCTGCTTGGTTAATTGCTTCTTGCAAATGGGGCATGGTTTAGTCATCACGTACGTCATAAGCTTTACTCCTCCGTCGAGTGCCTGCCAGCCATAATCAGCCTGGCGACAACGTCTTATGTTGAGTTGTTTCATTCGTGATTTTGCTTCTTCATACTTTGCTCCGCGCTGAAGCGGGCACTCACTATCAAATCAGTTGGCCAGTTCTCGCCGCTTTGTTGCGCGGGTTGAGAGTGGCTTCCCATTTAACTCTCCCTGGATGGGACCAGCGAGTGTGTAATCGCGTGTACAGACAGCAGAACTCGATTCGGCACTCCAACCTTTCGCATGAGTTTGGCTATGTGCGCCTTTACCGTGCGCTGTTCGATCCCAAGAGGAGCAGCGATTTCCTTGTTAGAGCAGCCCGCCACCAGCATCCCGAGTACTTCCTTTTCGCGATCGGTGAACGGTCGTTGGTACACAGAAACAACCTGGCTCGAGTACTTGGATGCCTGCTCCACGAACATGGCGAGAACCCGCCTTGGAGCCCAAACCGATCCAGCCCACACGATTCGAATTGCCCGCGCCAGCTCGCCGACCGAGGCGGCCTCGTCGACGTACCCTTTTGCACCCGCTGTTATAGTCTTCAGGATGTCAGCATCATCTAGGTCGCATCCCGTCACGATCACGCTCAGGCCGTGACGGATCCTGTTCAAGTTAGTCAGCGCTTCAAAGACGTTCGTGCCACGATCACTGCCCAGCAGCACGACATCTATTTCGGGATGTGTTCCGATTTCAGTCAGCGACAGGGACTGTAGATCGAAATCGGGTTCTGAGCTCAGTAGACTGCGGAATCCCAAAAGCCGCAGCGGATTGCTGTCGATCACCGCGATGCGGACGGTCGTTCTTCTTGCCTGAGAGTCTTTCATGAAGTTCCTTAGATTTCTGGAATTTGCTGCGCGATCGCTCCCAGCAGGACATTGGATTGTCGGACGGACAAGTGACCGATTCAACTTCTTGCTGCGGGTGTTCACACCATTGCGACGCAATTGTGATGCCACAACCGGAGGCTGTAACAACCTTTTGGTTTGAGCACGATAACCCGCGCAGGCTTAGGCGCCTTGTCTGCAAGTCCATAGAGATGTCCTGAAGCCAGACATAACATCATGGAGCGATATTGCAAGTGCATCGCTGCCCTCGCGTGCGATCTCCTGCCAGTTTGTCTGAAATCCAGATAATCGAGAACAAAGAGTTGCAATATCGGGGAGAATGCTAGATGGCAAAGCACTGATCGGTTATGGATATCGCGTTCGGTGCACTAAGCTCCCGGATGTCACGCGCGACGTGCGGCAACGGACTGCCGGGTACTGCGAAGAACATAGCTATATCGTGAGCCGCATCGGCCCTGTAACTTTAGTTCGGAGTAATACCGGGATGAGCGAATATACTTGAAGCTATGAGACATTACACGACCACAATGATGAGCGGATTCACCACGTTCAAGTGTATACGTTGCAAACACTCCGTCACCACACGGGAGTTCAATAGTCAGAACGGCAACTGCCGCAGCCAGGCGGCTAGGGCAATGAACGAGCACGCCACGGCTGCACATGGCTGTGTCAACTCCATGTCACCTGTAAATACGCAGATGTGGCCTGCGCAAATGACACATTTCACCGAACGCAATGAAAGGCAGAGCGGCAAGGTAGCTGAACCTCATGCACACGCTGCACATCAGCGGAATGCCAGAAGTGCCGATGACGCTTTGGCGCTATCGAAAGGAATTTAACCATTGGAGCGCGAACAAGCCGCGTCATCCCACACGAGCATGCATGAGCCGAACAAGGAGATCCAGTGGGGAGTCTTTGTCCACATAGCGCCATGTTCGCGAACAGGAGAGCTTCTCTCCAACCACTGCCTCAGTATTGATTGCACATGCCATCCAGGGCGGGATGCGCAGGGGTCAGTAATACATAACCAATCAGATAGAAAGTAGAGCCACACATTAGTGATGTTCTACCGAGCCCTTCTCAGCACTAGAAATAAGCCAAGGTCAGGGATTGGTCAATAGCAAGATCGCGGCATGTGCGACGAAGTGATTCGTGCGCGGAGTCTGAGTCAACGAACTCGAAGCCGTAGCGGAATGCGTTTTTTGGGCGAACTATCGCATGAACTGTCACGGGGCCGCATGGAAGCTAGCTCTGACCTTCCCCGCTCGTTGATCTTGTGAGCCACGGTGCAGCTGGAACGACAGGTATTCCGCTTGGCTTCTCCATACCGCAACCTTCTTCTTGAGCGTCCGACAAAGAACGTGGTCTACGCCACACCCGAATTCTGCATTTCCGCGCACAATGTTATATGCCCTTTGTCGCACTTGCTACGATTTAATAAGCAATCGCGATGCAACGAGCAGGCCACTAACTGTTTCACTTGCAGCACAAAGAGATTCCTAGATACGTCAGCATCTTCAGAGTCCACGGTCCCTTCCTGTTCGGCGCAACGCACAAGCTCGATGTGATTGTTTCCCGTCTGTCCGATCTGCCCCCATCATTATTCTCAGGCTCCGAAACATGACTGGCATAGATTCCACGGGGCTTCAGGCATTGGAGAAGCTTGCCGCCGATGTGCATGCATCTGGAAGAAAACTCATTCTTTGCGGAGCACGAGAACAACCCGCCAAGCGACTGCGAGAGGCTGAAGTTCACGACTACCTCGGATCGGAGAATATTTGTGGCAGTGTGGCCGAAGCTCTAGATAGGGCCAAATTCATGAGCTTGGAGATTTCGAAGCAGCCTTCATAAGCGACCCCGACCGGTGTCGGGGGCTGCAAATCCTCGCTGCGGCAGGCTGTTCCCAGGATTGCTTCAACGATTTCAGAGCCTAAATCCTGAGCCACACGCAGACGGCAATGACTAAAGAACAGAATACCAGGGCGGCCACTTTCATCTTATAACGGCGTAACTTTTCCTTCGCCTCATCAATCAGCAATAGTGCTCGCCCTCGGGTTTTGTCGATGAGTTCGTCAGATGGATGTTCAACACCCGTATCGCGTAGCCACTGGGCATATCGTTCTCGTTTTTCCGGGGTCATCGCCATGCAAGTTTTCAAAAAGCTATCCTTCTTTCTTCAGTGTTGAGAAGTCGCCTCGACCTGTCAGGAGTGCGCATGAAATCAGATGCGACTGGTCTGTCGTAGCAACTTCACTTTCAGGGACTAGGCTTTCCACAGAACCGCCAACCTTCCAGTTCGTGGGCACCTCGCTCATTTTCTGAGCTGTCCTGGTGTATGTGGGCACGACAGTCCAAGGGCGCGGATCGTCTTTGCAGACGAGAACCCTGCCCGCCTTCGGCTTCAAGGCAGCGTCGAGCCATGCCACCGCGTGAGTGGTGTCAGTTCTTAGCTCGACTCGTATGACATGCTCCATTGTGCACTCGCCCATTTGTCGCCGAGACCACGGACGGCTTCCACCAGTTTCTGGGTTATGGGCACAACTGGCACAACTGGCACGAAGGCGCGAGAGGCCCTGTGCGCAGCCATGTGTTTCAACATGTCCGTAGCGGATTGAATGGGTGTCTTACAAATCTTGTTCATGCTGGTCGCGTGCCCGCAGTCACCACATGCCATAAGAGTGTCGCCTTCGATACTTCTAGTCGTGATGTACATGCCTTGAGCCTACGCTTCGCGGAGTTGAAGTGCTGAGGGCATTGGTCCAGCACCTATGGAGGCTCACTGCTAACCACAAAATGTGATCCCGCTCACATTGATAACGGATAATATTGTGTACGCTCCGGCTATGATGTACCGCATCAGTAGAGACCGTAAGAGCACGACCCTCGTCTGTCTCGCCTGCACTCACACCGAGCGCGTCCAAGACTCCAGCGGAAACACTGGAAACCCCCGAACGCTGGCCGCTCACGCAATGCTGGAGCACGTTCATGCTGATCACAGCTATGAAAGTCACGTACGTGCGATGGCGGTGGTCACGGAGCGACAGAACGCGCCGCGATGGCCCCACCGCTTTTAGCAGAGGAGAGAGGTCTCGAGAAGAAATTGAACTCGGGCTTTTCTTCAGATTCAGATAAGGATTGATCACATGCGCAACGTGTTTGTGGAGAAGTGGCCGTCACTGGTGAAAGTCGTGCTAGTAGCTGGTGCCGTGCTGTTCGCTATGATGTAAGCGTCCGAAGTGTACCGTCTTGCTAAGTGTCCACGAATAAGTTAAGTGGACACTTCCGCAGGTGTGGATTTGATGGCCCAAGGCAGAAGTTCGGCGATGCGGTGGATGGGATGGTCGGCGATGCGGGTGAGCACTTCGCGCAGATAAGCTTCGGGATCGAGGCCGTTGAGTTTCGCCGAACCGATCAGGCTGTAGATGGCGGCCGCGCGCTCGCCGCCTGTGTCCGATCCCGCAAACAAGTAGTTCTTGCGGCCCAGGGCCACGCCGCGCAACGAGCGTTCGGCGGCGTTGTTGTCGATCTCGATGTGTCCATCTTCTATATAGCGCGTCAGCGCGTCCCAGCGTACCAACGCATAGCGAATCGCCGCCGTCGTCTCCGACTTCCGCGAGAGCTTCGACAGGATCTCTTCGAACCACTGGCGCAGAGAGTCGAGCAGCGGTTTCGACTGCGCCTGGCGCACGGCACGGCGTTGGTCCGGCGGCTTACCGCGAATCGTTTCTTCGATCCCGTACAGCGCTCCGATCCGCACCAGCGCTTCCCGCGCCACCGGGGAGGCGTGCGCCTGTTCCAGATCGTAGAACTTGCGCCGCACGTGCGCCCAGCACGAGGCTTGCTGGATGCGTCCGTTTTCGTAGAGCTGATTGAATCCCGCGTAGGCATCGGCCTGCAGCGTGCCACGAAACTCGCGAAGATGCCGCTCGGGATGCTCCCCTTTGCGATCCGGCGAGTAGGCAAACCACACGGCGGGGGCGGCGGTGTCGCCAGCGGGACGGTCATCGCGAACATACGTCCATAGCCGCCCGGTCTTCGTCTTGCCATTCCCTGGAGCCAGCACCGGCACCGGCGTGTCGTCGGCGTGCAACTTACTCGCGGTCGTCACGTAGCGGCGCAGCGCTTCCACCAGCGGTTCCAGCAACTGTGCGCTTCCGCCCACCCAATCCGCCAGCGTCGAGCGCTCCAGTTCCACATCCTGACGCGCGTACATCTCCGATTGCCGATACAGCGGAAGATGGTCGCAGTACTTACTCACCAGAACGTGCGCCAGCAGCCCCGGCCCGGCCAGACCGCGCGCAATCGGTCGGCTCGGCGCTTCGGCCTGCACAATGCAGTCACACTTGGTGCAACTCAGCTTGGTGCGCACGTGACGTATCACCACGAAACTGGCGGGCACGTACTCCAGCATCTCGGAGACATCCTCGCCTAACTTGCGCAACTCGCTCTGACATTGCGGACACGCCGTTTCTTTCGGCTCGTGCTTGCGCGTTTGTCGCGGAAGATGACCGGGTAGTGCGCGGCGCGAGGGTTTCGCTGCCGCAGCAGTCGAAGAGGCGGTGACGGGAGCCGGTTCTGGCGAGTTTGCCTCTGGCTCGCTGCGCTTCGATTCCAGCTCCTCCAGCCGCAACTCCAACTGCTCGATCTGCCGCTCCAGCTTCTCCGACTTGCGCCCAAACTGCATGCGATGCAGCTTGGCCAGCAGCAGTTTCAGATGCTCGATCTCGCGCTCCCGCGATTGCAGCTGTTCGTCTTTGGCGAGGAGTTGCGTGTGCTGCGCCAGGATCAGCGCTCGCAGCGCATCTGCGGGAAGAGCGTTGAGATCGGGGAGCGCCACCGCTGACATGCGCGGAGTATCGCATGAACACGCGCGTTTTCATCCCGGTGCGCGCAAAAAAAGTTGTGCAAAGAATCTCGCAGGTTACACCGACAACTGCGGCTCCCACGTCCGCTCCGGCCGCCGCCAGTCGATGCCTTCCAGCAGCATCGATAACTGCGCCCGCGTCAACGAAACTGTGCCGCTTGCCGCCTGTGGCCATACGAAGCGCCCACGCTCCAGCCGCTTCGCGAACAGACACAACCCATCGCCGTCATACCACAGAACCTTGATGAGATCGCCTCTCCGCCCGCGAAACACGAAGACGTGCCCCGAGAACGGCTTTTGCTCCAGCTTGCTCTCCACCAGCGCGCTTAGCCCGGTGAAGCCGCGCCGCAAGTCCGTTACCCCGGCTGCGATCCAAACGCGCGTGTTCGTCGGCGGCCCAATCATCCCCGTAAGCACTCCAGCAACACGCGCACCAACGCCGGATCGACGCTGCCTTCGATTCGCACCTGCGCTTGCCGCAGTTCGATGTGAATCGTGCCCGGCTGTGGTTTCGCCAAGTCGGCGGACCGGCGCTCCACCGGCAGAGGCGCCGGTACACTCTCGCTCACCCGAACCGGCAGTAACTTCATGGCCGGCTTGCGCTCCCCAAGTCTTCCTGCCCGGTACAGCCGACGCCAGCCAAATACCTGATTGGCGTTGATGCCATGTGCCCGCGCCACTCGCGCAACCGACGCGCCCTCCACCGACGTTTCTTCGACAATCCGCCGCTTCTCCGCGATACTGCGCCGCTGCCGCGGGGCCGCACCCAACGACTCACTCTTATTCATGATCCCATCTGTAACTTGCCGGGAAGTGTCCATCTCCGCTCCAAGTGGACACCTATCCGAAGTGTCCACTTCGGGAGAATGACTTCCTACCAGCCAGATGTCCAGACGGTCATAACCGGACGCTTACGCTATGATTCGCTGGGCTTGAACAGAAAGCCACCCGATACCATGCGGAGAATGGGCGGCTCAGTGATGGAGAAAAGGATGACCCGGTCGTCCGAACCACCGAGTTCTTAGGCCACCCAATCTGGTGATTGACGACCGGTGGAACGTCATTCGGGTGGATCGACCCTTCTAGGTGGGCGACAATACTTCCACAAGCGGGATGGGCTCCTCTTCCGTTGCAGCACTACCCATGTCTGTCAGCACGAGCCGCAAGTTCCCAGGATTCGTAGCATAGGCTAGTCCAGTAGTGACGTCTATCAAGCCGACCCGGACGAGTCGTTCGATCTCGCCATCGAAGTGCTGCATTCCGTCTGTGTCTCCATCTATCATCGCTTCGAGAAGGGTCTTACCATCCTGCTCGCCCTTTTCTATATACTCGCGCGTCCGAAGCGTCGATTTCAGAATTTCCACGATCGCCACGCGTCCGCTTCCGTCTTTTCGCGGTATTAAACGTTGGGAAATGATTGCCCGGAAGCTCTTCGCCAATCGGTTGCGAATTGTGTGTTGTTCCCCCATAGGAAAAGCCCCAATCACTCGCTCCACGGTTTTCGAGGCGTCAATTGTATGGAGCGTCGAAAGAACCAGATGTCCCGTTTCCGCAGCCTCCAGGGCGATTTCGATGGTTTCTCTATCTCGCATTTCGCCCACGAGAATGACTTTGGGAGCTTGTCGCAATGCGGCCCGCAGAGCGAGGGCAAAGCTGGGCGTATCGCTGTGCAGTTCCCGCTGGTGAACGATCGAGCGCTTGTGCCGATGCATGAACTCGATGGGATCCTCAATGGTCAAAATGTGATAAGCGTGGCTCTCATTGATTCGGTCGAGTATCGCGGCTAGCGTGGAGGATTTGCCTGATCCGGTGGGGCCGGTTACCAGAACGATTCCATTCTGGAGGTCGGCGATTTCGGCGAGTTGTGGCGGAAGGTTCAGGTCGGCAAGAGTGGGAATGACCTGGGGTATCACGCGCATCACAATGGCATGACTGCCGCGCTGTTGAAATATATTTACCCTAAACCGACAATGCCCGGGCACACGATACGAAATGTCGCACGATCCCAGGGTCTGCAAAGAGTCTGTGGCTTGCTTGTTGCCTTCGATCAGTTCGTAAGCGATGCGACGAGTGTCCTCGGGAGTTAGCCGAGCCATTCCAGAGATTTTGACCGGAACCAATTTGCCGGAGAGTTCCACCACTGGAAAGCTGCCCGGCGACAGGATGAGGTCACTTACCTTGCTGGAGACGCCAAGCATGGCCAGCAACATAGCGGGGGTCGGCACGGGCTTGGGTGCAGATACGATCGGCGTCGGGGCCATTTTGGCGGCAGTTTCCACTCTGTTAATCCTTTCCGGTGGCTAGGGGAGACTTACCTGTCTCAGGCCGCTCCGGGGCGTCACTAGGACGATTGCTGGGTTTTGTGTGAAATCGGGGACAACTATAGCTACATCACCCTGCATGCAGGAAGCCGTTGTTGAGCCTCGATAGGCTAAGATAGAGCCTCTAACTCTTGTAGAACTAAGAGAGATTACCCTGGGCGGCTCCCAGGTTCTACTCCGCTTCCTCTGCGACTGTCGCTTTCATGGATTGCTGTCCAATTTGCGGACAGCTCGTTCGCTTTGGGATTGCCGCCTCCCCCTCTGGCTCAGTCTCCCGAATGAGTCCTTGCACAAGGCATCTTCCTCGCCGCCGGACAATGTATGGCGAATAAGTCCTGCACCAGGTAAGTCTCATCCGAGCAACCGACGGCGCTGGCTAGCGCTTACGCTCCAGTCCGATTCCGAGGCCTGGCTCTCAGTGCCAACTCCGACCACTCCTGCCATTCGCCGCCTTGCTGTCCCGGCCAGCTCCGATCTGCCACTATGCGCTGCCTACTTGGGCGTGAGGGTAAATGCCCTGGGTCAGTTACTACTTGGATTCTGAGGTCGAGCGGGGACCTCAGCGGCCACAGAAGCTGTGTTTCCGCCGACCAACGATGCGGTTGCCGTCACTTCGCCACCAATCAGATAGCATCAGTGTTCACTCTTGAACAGACATGACGATAGCATTCCGGCATACTTTCAACATAGATCTCGTATTTGCTGGGCGATTTGGTGCACAAGCAACATCGAATTTACACTTATACGCTAGATACGTCTCTCGCAAGCTGGGCCTGAAGTTGGCAGGAGGCAACGTGATCCCGATTGATCCCTCCGCAAAGAAGGTCATCCTTTGCATTGATGACGATCCCTCGATCTTAAGGTACGAGACGGCACTGTTCGAGAGGCACGGATACACCGTCATCACTGCTGCGTCGGGGCAAGAAGGACTCTGGCTGGTAGCGACGACCCATTGCGATGCCGTGGTCCTCGACTACGAGATGCCTTGGATGAACGGGCACGACGTAGCCTTCGAATTGAAACTCCGAAGACCTGACCTTGTGATCATCCTGCTTTCCGGGAGTGACGTGCCAACCCGGGCGCTAGCATTAGTGGATGCCTTTGTACTTAAGCTGGAAGCCAGCAAACAACTGCTGCCAATGATCGCTGAACTTTGCAACTGAAGTCTGGACACAAGACGCAGACAAGAAGGCGTTTAGCACAGAGATCGGCGTCAAAGGTCGACCGGCCCTCCCCCGCTGGTGCCGCTTTGGGCAAGGCCTGCGCTTGTCCGGGCGTCAAGAGAGGGAAGACGAGTCCTCGGCGAACCCTGTGACAGATGATCGCAAATTAAAGCGTAAAGAAGTGGAAGATGCCCTTCGGGCTTCTGAGGCTAGATACCGCCGACTGTTTGAAACAGCCCAAGACGGGATACTGATTCTCGATGCGCACACCGGTTTCATCACCGATGTTAACCCATTCTTGATTAGTCTTTTGGACTATTCCCGAGAAGACTTCATTGGCAAAACACTTTGGGACATCGGACCCTTCAGGCAAATTCAAGAATCGAAGGAAGCATTTCGAGAACTGCAGCAAAAGCAATATATCCGATACGAGAATCTGCCCCTTGAGACCAGGAGTGGGCGGCGCGTCAACGTCGAGTTCGTCAGCAACGTCTACGGAGTAAATGGCGAGAGAGTAATTCAGTGCAATATTCGTGATATTACCGCCCGCAAGCAATCGCAGGGGATCCTCGCCGCCCAAGTCAGCGAGTTGGCTCGACAAGCCAAGGCCCTCGAATACAAGACGCTCATGCTCCAGTCCGTGCTGGATAGTATGACCGAGGGATTGATTGTGGCCGATGCGCAGGGCAGTATCGTTATCTGGAATCCGGCAGCGAGCAAGATGCTTGGCCTAGGCGCGGCGAACGTAGGTATCCAGGAATGGAGCCCCCACTTTGGGTTTTACTTACCTGACAAGGTGACACCATTCCCGTCTGAACAACTCCCATTGGCCCGGGCTATTCGTGGGGAGACAAGCTCCGCTGTCATGTTTGTACACAATCCCGAGTTTATCGAGGATATTTTCGTAGAGGCCAATGCCAGCCCTTTGAAGGATGAGCGCGGCATCGTGAATGGCGGAGTGGTCGCTTTCCGGGACATCACTGCAAGCATGCAGGCGAGAGAAACTCTGCGGGAGTACCAGAGAGTTGTAGAAGGCCTGGAGGAGATGATCCTGGTGGTGGACCGGCAATACCGCTACGTGATTGCCAATCGCGCGTTTCTGAACTTTCGCGGTGTGTCTGCCGAACAGGTTGTAGGACATTTTGTGGACGACGTAGTGGGAAAAGACGTTTTTGGAGCTCTCATCAAGGAAAAGATGGACGAATGCTTCCTTGGCAAAGTGGTGCTTTACGAAATGGCTTACGATTTTCCGGGTTTGGGCAAGAAGGACTTGTCGGTATCGTACTTCCCCATCGAGGGACCGGCCGGTGTCGAACGAATCGCATGCGTGCTGCGGGACATCACGGCGCAAAAACTAGCGGACGAGGCCTTACGAACATCGGAAGAGAGGTTTAGCAAGGCATTTCGCAATAACCCGCTGGCCATCGCGATCTTGACGGAAGCGGAAGGTCGCTATCTGGAGGTAAATGACGCCTTCCTCGATCTGCTCGGGTATAAGCGCCAAGATGTGATTGGTCGCACCGCGGCCGACCTGCGCTTCTGGAGCGAACCTTTGGACCGCATGGAAATGCTGCGGCAGCTAAAAGATGAGCAACAAGTGGTGAAGCACCATATGCAATACCGGACCGCGAAGGGAGAAGTGCGGGAAGCCGAGGTGTGGGTGGAATCGATCGAATTGGCCGGGCAACCCTGCCTGCTGGGAATCACTCGCGACGTCACCGAGATCCGGCAACTGGAAGCTCAGTTCCGGCAAGCCCAGAAGATGGAAGCCGTCGGACGTTTAGCTGGCGGCATTGCGCATGATTTTAACAACATACTAAGTGTCATTCTGGGCTACAGCGACCTCTCGCTAGGTTTGATTGGACCGGAGAATCCGGTGAATCGGTACCTGTCGGAGACTAGGAAGGCCGCCAAGCGGGCGGCATTGCTCACGCAGCAACTCCTGGCATTCAGCCGCCAGCGGGTTGTCTTTCCCAAAAACTTAGATCTAAACGATGTGGTGCATACCGTTTCCGATATGTTCCTGCGACTAGTCAGCGAGGACGTAAAGATTGAGTTCCGACCGGCCACCTCGATCGGCACTATCAAGGCCGACCCGAGCCAGATTGAACAAGTCCTGATGAATCTTGTCGTGAATGCGCGAGACGCGATGCCGACCGGAGGAAAGATCATCATTGAGACTGGCGAAGCTGAACTGGACGAGGGCTACGTTTCCCGCCACCCGGGTTCCCATGTCGGAAGACATGTGGTCCTGATGGTAAGCGATACCGGTTGCGGGATGGATGAACAAACGAAATCTCAAATATTCGAACCCTTCTTTACCACCAAAGCGGTTGGGCAAGGAACGGGCCTCGGACTCTCGACCGTGTATGGCATCGTGAAGCAGAGCGAGGGCTACATTCTGGTGTACAGCGAACTCGGCCACGGCACTACGTTCAAGATTTATTTTCCCAGATTGGCCGAAAAAGCCGACGCACTCGTTTCGCTCCGTGAAGAAGACGAGCTGCCGCGAGGATCGGAAACGATATTAGTGGTCGAGGATGATGAGACCCTGCGCGAAATTACGGTGAAGCTTTTGCAAGATGCCGGCTACCGAGTCGCCAATGCCAAAGATGCGAAGGACGCGCTAACGATCGTAGCGGCTTCTCCAACCGAGATCGATTTGCTGTTGACAGATGTCATCATGCCCGGAACCAGCGGAACTGAGCTGATCAGGCAGGCCGAGGGCGGCCATCCCAAGCTTCGCTCGTTGCTTATGTCGGGATACGCTAGCGATCTGGTTGGACGACAAGGCGTCCTGATACATCAGGGCTTGTTTCTGGAGAAGCCTTTTACCAAGAAATCGTTGCTCGCGAAGGTTTACTCAGTCCTGCACAGTGAGTCTACGAGACCGCAAGCTGATTAGCCCCTGCCATCACGCTTCCCAATTCCTCCCATTCATTTGATCTACGCTTCCGCCAAATGGGATGCTTCTCAGCCTTCATGGGCAACTATGTGCCTGGGATATTCGGTTCTGAACGGTGCCGGCACGACTAAAGGTTTGAAGTGTGGGGGCGGAATGCCGAGTGCTGAAAATACCTCGTCCAGCGTGTGTACAACTTGCAATTGTGGGTGTGTAAACTCTCCCAGGAGTTGAAGCATGCGAAACAGACCAAATGCATATTCTTGCGGGGCAACTATGATGCGAGGGTCGTCCGTGGCTGGTTCCTCACGTGCCTGATACCGGATAAATTCAAGTGACACAGCAAACTCAGTAACAAGTGACAAGTCCGCAATACCCACCTTGGCGTTGGTGGTCGCCGAAAACTCCCGACTTGCCTCGTAAAGTTCCGCCAGCGATTCATCCGTGAGCCGACCCCCAACTCGGATCAGCAGGATTCTGGTTTCTGGGTCAAACTCGGCTCGGAACTCCGTGGTCAATTGTTTCATTTGGGCGTCTCCCTGCCGAGCAGTAAGGATATCGCTCCCCTTACCCCCATGCATGCAAGTGGCCCTCGGCATCAACCGCGCTATTTGTTGTTTCTAAAGCAGATCCGGTAGTGCGGCGTCCGGTTCCGTCGTGTACTTTTGGCGGAAAGAGAGCACACTCGGCCTCTCGAGACAGGCGTTAAGGAGGTTTATACAGCCTACCGTTCCATATCTTTCCGCCATCGTTTTTACTGCTTTGCCGCGCCACACTCAAACCAGGAAAGGCGGATCCCATTTTTGCTCGAGCACTCCCGGACCCTCCGCAGGGGCACAGTCACGGCAGGCGACTCGCCCGTCCTGGTAAGCGAGCATCTGCCCCAACCCCGATGCCTACCGAGCAAGCGGGCAGGCAAGTCACACATGGCGTGGCGAGATTTACGCCTTACCGATCGGTTCGGAGAACGTAACGACAAGCAAGGCAAACGGCTGACATAGATCCTTGTAGGAGCACTGTCTCACAAATGGACATCCATCCTTGAAGTAGACACCCCGCACCGCCTTGGCGGATGCGCGGATTTGCGACCGTCATCAGTTCTCCCGCAAGACACTGCAATAAGAACACTTACCAAATCTATCAAGTTTAGCGTCAACGATCATCGATGGCAGAGTTCGTGCACCACCCGTGTGCTAGTCGACTATGACCATGTCGAAGCTCACAATTAGCCAGTTAGATCTTCTCCTCTTGCCAGCTCCGTTTGCCGAAGCAGACGAGGTCGAGTCTTCTGGCTTCAGGGGGCCTCGATACAGGTTGAGATGCCGGGAGAAATCGCGAGCTAGAGACCAGGAGTAGAACATGAAGCTGCTGATCGCCGAAGACGATGTGTTTTTCCAAGAGCTGCTGAAGCAGATTCTGACGCCAGACCACGAGCTCGTTCTCGCCCACGACGGGAATGAGGCGTGGGCAGCGCTTCAGCTTCCGAACGCGCCACGGCTCGCGATTCTTGACTGGGTCATGCCCGCATTGAGCGGCCCGCAGGTCTGTCGGAAGGTGAGAGCGTGCGCGGCTCTTTCTTCCACGTATTTGATCATCTTGACCGCGAAAAACAACGAAGCGGACATCGTTTCTGGATTGCGGGCAGGGGCCGATGACTATCTCACTAAGCCCCCTATACCCGCGGAACTCCGAGCTCGAGTAAGAGTGGGCGAGCGGATCTTGGCTTTACACGACGCAGTCGAGGCGCAATCGTCCCTGGCCAATCAAGCATCGGGCCGAGAAAGGCTTCTTCGCGAGTCACTCGCGGATTGTGCAGCTCGACAGGGGATACCTAGTGAAGAACATTTGCGCGGAATTGACTCTAGCCCGCGTCAACACCGCGAACTCGGGTACTGTCGCTTGAACGCTTGCGGGGAGATCGATCGGTCTGTGGATCTTCAATTAACCGCGTCGGGGGAGAATCGCCATCCGCACCGCTGAACAGGCCGGGCCCTCTGTTGCGCACATCCAGGCGGACGGCTGCGCTCCCGAAACGATCCTCATTGCGGAAGACGACCCCATTTTCCGCAGGCTGCTGCAGAGCCGGTTGCAGAGCTGGGGCTATCGAGTGATCACTGCGGAGGACGGAACGCGCGCATGGGAATTGCTGCAACAACCGAACACACCCGATCTCCTACTTCTGGACTGGCTCATGCCTGGGGTCAACGGTATCGAACTCTGCCGTCGGATTCGAGCGAAACAGCGAGACCGGTATCAATACATCTTGCTGCTATCCGGCAAAGATGAAAAACAGGATGTCGTAGACGGGCTGGAGGCAGGGGCTGACGACTACCTGACCAAACCATTTGACGTCAGCGAACTGCGAGCGCGACTGCGGGCCGGCAACCGAGTTCTCACGCTGCAAAACGAATTGATCCAGGCCCGGGAGGCCCTTCGGTTCCAGGCAACACATGACGACCTGACGAGTCTTTGGAGCCACAGTGCGACGTTGCTCCTGCTGAATGGCGAACTTGAGCGAGGCCTCCGTTCCCGCACCCCAACCGGGGTTCTGATGATTGATCTCGATCACTTCAAGAGCGTTAACGACACTTTCGGTCATCTGACTGGTGACGCCGTCCTCAAGGAATGTGGACGCCGCATCAACCAGGCCGTGCGGAAGTACGATCTTGTTGGGCGCTACGGCGGCGAGGAATTTCTTGCCGTCCTCTCGAACTGCACGGTCGAGGATCTGGAGAAAATAGGAGAAAGGGCGCGCCATGCCATCTCCGAAAAACCGATTTCGACGGGCACTGCAGAAGTGAGTCTCACCGTCAGTATCGGCGGTGTAACGGCCTTGAGTGGCCCCTCGGATCTCGAACTGCTCTCGGCTGCTGACGCCGCTCTGTACGAAGCCAAGCGATCTGGCCGTAACCGGGTCGTGATCGGCTCGTGCGAAGCGAGCCAGACTCAGCCCATAAAGGCCACGGAGCGGAGCACGCTGCTCACTGCGCCAAGAGAATAGTCGAGTGAGACGCTCACATGCCTGACCAGCGCACAATCTTCCGCCACGCTCTTCTTTCCGTTGCGTTCGTGCTGGTGTTTCTTCTGCTCAACCGACCGGAAGTCATCGTAATCTCTCACCTGGGCGCTGTGGTCTGGTATCCGGCTGCGGGGTTGGTGCTGGCTCTCATGCTGGGAGTCAGCCCTGGCTATGCGTTCCTGGTCGGTTTCTCTGGTGCGCTTGCGGGAATACTGATCTACGACCAATCCATCATGACGTTCAGTGGAACGATCGGGGCTGTAGCGGTTGCCGGCTTTTATGGCGCCGCCGCATGGGTCTTGCGCGGGCCGCTGAAAATCGATCTGGGCTTACGCAGACGACGAGACGTCGTGCTCTACGTGGCGGTGACTACGACCGCTGCATTGGCATCAACGGGTGTTGGTGTTATGTGCCTGGCCGCCGATCACGCAATCCATTGGAGTTCATTCTGGCAGTCCGCTTCCGCGTGGTTTCTCGGAGACGAGATCGGATTGCTGGGAGTGGCGCCCTTCCTTCTTATCCACGCATTTCCCTGGGTGCGCAGACAACTGTCGCCCAGGTCGGCTGAAGCACCTCCACGGAACAAGCCACCTAGGATGACGTCGATCGCCAAGACGGTTGTGGAATTGGGTGGCCAAATCTGCGCGCTATTGCTTTCTTTGTGGATGGTGTTCGGGGCTTCTTTCCCGGTTCTCTTTATCACGTTCGTTCCGATCATCTGGATCGCCATGCGTCAAGGAATCCAGAGGGTTGTCTGTGGTTTGCTCGCGCTGAATTTTGGCATTGTAGTCGGTCTGCATTTCTTTCCACCGACCGCTGGCTTGCTCCCGGAATACGGCCTCCTCATGTTTGTCGTCTCGGCCACTGGACTCATCGTAGGATCAGCCGTTACGGAGCGGCACAGACTCGCGGTTGAGTTGCTCGAACGCACCGACGAATTGCTGGACGCCAATACACAAATGGTTGCCGCCAAGCACAAGGCAGAGGAAGCCAGCCGGATCAAGAGCGAGTTTCTGGCGAATATGAGCCACGAAATCCGCACCCCGGTCAACGGAATTGTCGGCATGACTGAATTGGTGCTCGACACGGAACTGACTCGTGAACAGCGCGAATATCTGACGATGCTGAAATGCTCAGGGGATTCCCTGGTCGTTGTGATCAATGACATACTCGATTTCTCCAAAGTGGAGTCTGGAAAACTGGAGCTCGACCCGGTTGAATTCAATCTGCTGGACACGATCGGCGACACTCTGCGGGGAATGGCCCTGAGAGCCCATGAGAAGGGCCTCGAACTCGCCTACCACGCCGATCCCCAGATACCAGAGTGCGTAGTCGGCGATTCGGGGCGACTGCGCCAGGTACTTGTGAACCTCGTGGGAAATGCCATCAAGTTCACGTCCGAAGGAGAAGTAGTCGTCCAGGTACAGATGGACTCCTACAGCGATCATGAACTCGGGCTGCATTTCAGCGTCGCCGACACTGGCATTGGCATCCCTGTGGAAAAACACGCTCTCGTCTTCGAAGCATTTGCGCAAGCCGACGGCACCACAACTCGCAACTTCGGCGGCACTGGTCTGGGACTAGCCATTTCCTCCCGACTGGCTGGGCTGATGGGCGGACGGGTCTGGCTGGAAAGCACCGTAGGAAAGGGCAGCACTTTTCATTTCACGGTCCGTCTCGGGATCGGTGAAACGCATTGCAGCTCTGAAGTACCGGCTCAACAAGCCGCACTCATACAGATTCCCGTGCTTGTAGTGGATGACAACGAGGCGAGCCGGCAGATTCTGTTGGAAATCACGAAAAGTTGGGGCATGACCCCGACCGCAGCCAAGAGTGGACGCACGGCATTAAAAGCTATTCACGAGGCAGGGGACGCTGGCTTTCGCTTGGCAATCATTGACAGTCACATGCCCGGAATGGATGGATTTCAGTTGGCGGAACGAGTCATGGAGAATCCGCGTTGCCGCCCTGCGATCGTGATGATGGTGACTTCCGGCCAACGCGCGAAGGTTGAGCGCTCCCGAGAGACGGGCATCGCAGCATGTCTCCTTAAGCCCATTCGAGAGTCGGAATTGAAGTCAACCGTTCTGACAATCCTCGGGCACTCGTCGTCTGGTGTTGCACCGGAACCAGCAACAAGCTACGGTCCGGGAAAGACCTCCAGACAACTTCGGATTCTGATAGCCGAGGACAACCCAGTGAACCAGAGGGTGGTCGTACGGATGTTGGAAAAGATGGGGCACCTGCCAGCAATCGCCCACAATGGCCGAGAAGCGTTGTCAATGTTGGGGGCAGCCGGGAGCTTTGATCTCGTGTTCATGGACGTGCAAATGCCTAAGGTCGACGGCCTGACGGCGACCAGAAATATCCGAAAGAGCGAGACTCAAACGGGAACTCACATCCCGATTATCGCCATGACGGCTCACGCTCTAAAGGGTGACAAGGAACTCTGTCTGACAGCGGGCATGGACGCATACATCAGCAAACCCGTGACCAGCAAGGCAATCGCAGACACGATCGCCGAATTCTTCCCCTTGGAACCCCTCATCCACGCGCACTCGGCAATTCCACTTCTTCCAGGCTCTTCGTCGCTGTGGGATCGCAGTACCGCCCTCGGACGTGTGGATGGCGACGAATCGCTCTTGCGCGAACTAGTGCAGATTTTCCTGGACGAGAGCCCCAAGCAACTCATCCGCCTGCAGCACGCGATCGAAACAGCCGATCCGGAGGAAATCGAGAGGACCGCCCACAGTCTCAAGGCAGAATTGGGCTATCTGGGGTTGCCCAGTGTTGCGCAGAAGGCCCGAGATCTCGAGCGAATGGGGCATGAACGCACCTTGCAGCCCGCGGCTGACGTGTTGGTATCATTCCAAGCCGAAGTATCTGCGGTTGCGGACGCGATGCGAGACATGCTGGAGGAGAGACATGAGTCGGTTGATCGTTAGTCCAACGATCGAAGATGGATTCCTTGCTAGATCGCTGCGGACGCCAAGAAATATGTGACCGACGTCCAGGAAGTGGACGAGATTCCAGCGCGTGGACATCTACTCCGTTTTGCTCTCGATCCCGTCCGACCCTTTCTACGCAAGGGACTCTCGACAAAAGGCTTACCGGCTGCGGTCGGTTTCATGTGCCCGAGCAGGATGGCACTCTTCGTGCACTTTCTTTGGCGTCTTCCCCCGAACATCACCGTATTGAAATTGGGCCATTCAACTGTTGTACAGGTCCATTGAAAGGAATCATGGGCTTCCCCTCTGTGGAATCAGCGCGGTCGATCGGTCCAGAGATGGAAACGATGGATCGTGGATCCAGCCTCGGCGATCGTATGAGTGTCGTTGAGCGCCGAGATTGGTGGCTGTGGATATGCGCCGTCCTAATCACCATGCTTCTGACTGGCGGTATTGTCTCATTCGGCTTTCCCGGGGTCCACTTCCGCCCTGCCGAACTGAACTCTACCCTGTTCAACGACACCATCCTTGGCCTAGTGGGAATGGTGCTGCTCTTCGACATTTATACGGTCTACCAACATTTCCAGATCCAGGGCGTTCGAAAGCAGTTGGTTGAACGCGAAGAACTTTTCCGGCTCATCACAGAAAACGCCGCTGACATGATCGCGGTGGTGGATACCAAAGGCCGTAGGCTTTACAACAGCCCCTCGTACGAAAAGATCCTGGGATACACACCCCAGGAACTCGGAGGGACAATGGCCTGGGATCAGATCCATTCGGAAGATAGGGAGAAAGTGCTGAAGGCAGCAGCGGATGCCCGTCGAACAGGCATGGGCACTAACTTGGAATACCGCATGCGACACAAGGATGGAAGTTGGCGCACGCTCGAGTCTAGAGCCAGCACGATCTTGAAAGGTGGACAGGTCGAGAAGCTCGTAATCGTAAATCGCGACGTGACCGAACGCAAGCACCTAGAAGAGCAATTCCGGCAGTCGCAGAAAATGGAAGCGGTCGGAAGGCTTTCCGGAGGCGTAGCCCACGATTTCAACAACCTGCTTGGCGTCATCATCGGTTACGGAGAGATTGTTCAGGAGGGTACACCGGAGGCTAGTCCGTTGCGCACCTGCATCGATGAGATCTTGAAGGCGGGTCATCGAGCTGGCGCCCTGACGCGGCAATTGCTGGCATTCAGCCGGCAGCAAGTGATGGATCCTCGAGTTCTGGACCTGAATGTTGTGGTCAAGGACATGGAAAAGATGCTGAAGCGACTGATCGGCGAAGACGTACAGCTTAAGACCGCGCTCGATCCGTCACTCATGCGGATCAAGGCAGACCAGGGACAGATCGAACAAGTCATTATGAACCTGGCAGTGAATGCGCGTGATGCGATGCTGAACGGTGGTGAGCTAAGACTCAATACGTCGAACTTTTACATGGATGAGGATTTTATTCGCCGTTATCCGTATCCAGTATTAGTTGGAGACTATGTCCGCCTCACCGTCAGTGACAACGGGGCAGGAATGGACGCAACCACGCGTGCCCGGGTCTTCGAGCCTTTCTTTACCACCAAGGAAAAGGGGAAAGGTACAGGACTTGGATTGTCCATGGTCTATGGCGTGGTCAAACAGAGTGGGGGCTACATCGAGGTTGTCAGCGAGCCGGGCGCGGGCGCAACGTTCACAATCTATCTTCCGAAGATAGAGGTTACTGCCGATCCGCAGAAACCGCCCGCAGAATTGCCAGCGTCTCCCCATGGAAATGAAACGCTGCTACTGGTGGAAGACGAGGTATCTCTCCGCAAGCTGAGCCGCCATCTACTGGAGCTTTTCGGATATGGCGTGCTTGAGGCTGGAAGCGGAGCTGAAGCTCTGAAGATAGCTCAGGAGCACACAGGAGTAATCCACCTCCTCCTGACCGACGTTGTGATGCCCGGAATGAGTGGACGAGTGTTGGCCGACCAGCTAGTGAAACATCGGCGAGAGACTCGAGTGGTCTATATGTCAGGATACACCGGCCAGACCGTTGGCGAACACGGCGTTCTGGCTGAAGGTAGCTTCTTTCTGCCGAAACCATTCACGCGGGAAGCATTGGCCCGCAAGGTTCGGGAGGCACTCGATGGAACCACCAGTTTGATCGGAGCCGACTAGCATACCGTGTTAAGCGACGATTTTGGAGTCCAGGAGAGGGTTATGGAAAAGATTTTAGTGGTTGACGATGACGACGCCATGCGCGGGATGCTCAAGATGCGATTGTCCGACACCTACGAGGTGATCGACACGGGCAATCCGGTACAGGCTCTGGCACTCGCTCTGGAACACAAGCCTCGCGCAATCCTGCTTGATCTAATGATGCCGGACTGCTCTGGCTTCGAACTGTGCCAGAGTCTTCACAACCTGAGCTATACGGCGCGAATCCCGATTTTCGTCATAAGCGGCGAGTCGGCGGCCAAGTACCGCGATTACATGAGCAACTTAGGTGCTGCTGGCTATTTCGAGAAGCCCATTGACTTTGCGAAACTGAAGAGTCGGCTCGAGTCAGAATTGCAAAGCAGGCCGTCGGAACGTCGCGCTCACGTGCGGGTCCGCATGAAGCTTATCTTGAAACTAAAGGGCACGGATGCCTCCGAGCGCTCATTCGACCAGCTCACCACGACGGAGAACGTGAGCGCAGGTGGATTCTTATGCGCTTTTCCGCTCGCCTTGCCGGTGGGTTCTCTCTTCCAGGTCTTTCTTTCGGGAACGAGTCACGAACACTACGTAGGCCGCGTGCGCGTCGTGCGCACGGAAGCTCCAGACACCCCGTGGCAACGCTATGCATTCCAATTCACCGAGCAAACGCCGCACTGGATCCTGCACGACTAGTCGATTAGATTGCTTGCTAGGCCTGTGGGCTGGCCCGCAGCACGGAGGTCTCCGAGTATCCCTGCTCCCTTCGACGGATCGACAATCCGCCCCTGACTCGCTTCCACGATTCGCGATCCGCATCCTATCAGAGCCTTCCCCTGCGGAGCAGAGGGATAGCTCAGCGGGCTCCTATGTACCTCTCGCCGCTCTTCGTCGTCCGCAAGAGCCTATACTGTTCTTTATAGGAGCGAGACTAGCATGCGGTCATATCGTGTTTCTCAACGTCGGCTGCCGATTCCCATAGCTCACGGCTCCATTCAGAGACACTCAATCTACGATCAGTGTCAGACCGGTAGTTCTGCAGGCCGGAGTGCCCAATGACTTCATCAAGTACGCTAAAGCTACTCGCGATTGACGATGACGCGCGGGGACTCGAGGTTATTGAGTTGGCGCTCAGGCGCCAGGGCCTGGATATTATGACGTCGCAAGATCCGGATGAGGGTTTCGAGATGTTCTTGCGAACGAGGCCGAAGATTGTCTTGCTGGATCTGGTGATGCCCAAAGTCAGTGGGATTGAGCTATTGGAGCGCATCGTGAGGGTTGATCCCGGTGTGGATGTCATTTTGATCACCGCACACTATACCGCCGAATCCGCCGTAGAAGCGATTCAAAAGGGTGCTTCTGACTATTTAACGAAGCCTCTTGAGATCGACAAACTTCGGTCCCGGATTGCCACTCTGCTAGAGGAAGCTGCGCTGCGGCAAAAGACTCTGCGCCTGGATCAAGAACTCATTGATGCATATCAATTCGAAGGCATGGTTGGGCGTAGCCCTTTTATGCTGGAGGTGTACGCTAAGATTCGAAGGATCGCTCCGCATTTTAGAACCGTGTTGGTGACAGGAGCTACCGGAACGGGCAAAGAACTCGTGGCCAAGGCTCTGCATCGGCTAAGTCCAGTCACACGAGGCCCGTTTGTCGTTTGTAACTGTTCCGCACTGGTGGAGAACCTCGTGGAGAGCGAACTCTTCGGTTACGTCCGGGGAGCATTCACAGGAGCCACTCAGGACAAAATCGGCATGTTCGAACACGCGAACGGGGGAACGATCTTCCTGGATGAGATTGGGGAACTTGCGCCTGCGGCGCAGGCCAAACTGTTGCGCGTCTTGCAAGACCGGCAGGTGCAGCGTGTAGGTTCCCTGACTCCCCGAAATATTGATGTGCGCGTGATCGCAGCTACACATCGCAACTTGGAGACCATGGTGCGCGAAGGTCAGTTCCGCGAAGACCTGTACTATCGCCTGGCAGTCGTCGATATCCCTCTGCCGCTCCTGGCAAGACGCCGCGAGGATCTGCCTTTGCTGGAACGATACTTTATTGAAAAGTTTTCGATCGAATACAACAAACCAATCTCCGGGCTCGTGCGAAGGGCACAAACTCGGTTGGCAACCTATGCCTGGCCTGGAAATGTCCGCGAACTGGAGAATGTGATCGGCAACGCCTGCATGATGACGGATGGAGAGACGATCGATATCCCCGACCTGCCGGAGAGGCTGCGGAGACTGCCTGATGAGTACCCGGGCGGAGACGAGACCTTTCTCTCTCTCGACGAACTGCAGCGCCGGCATATCCTGCGCGTGTTGGAGGGGGTCGGCGGCAATAAAGCACGTGCAGCAGAAGTGCTGGGAATCGGTCGCGCCACCATCTATCAGCTCCTGTCGAAAATGAAGATTGAAGAACCGACAAAGAAATCTGATAGCCGTTAGGCAGATTGGCCCACTAACCTGGTTCGCCTTCCTTCCACGCGCCTTTCAGGCCCAGCTGCAAGACGGAATGTCCAATCGCCGGACAGGAGTCTGAAACATAGATGAATCACGACTTCGTCGGCGCTTCCTCCCTTTAGTAGATTCGAGGTAACCCGCACGCCATCATAGCGTTAGAGCAGATTCCAGTAGGCAGAAGCGTTCGGCCCTCACCATGCGTTCTGAGTGCTTGCTGACCGTTTCCGACGGTTCTCCTCCATCCGATCGGCTGCCGTCCCCCATCACTAGCGGGAGACGTACTTATATGACATTAAAGACTCTGGCATGGACACTGATCACGGCAGTCGCAGCCGCATCTGCGGACGCACGTGGCTTGGAGAAAGTATTCCTTGTATGACGATACTTGTGATCGAAGACAGCCGGTTTCTGCGTTTGGCGCTCGAGAGGATGCTGGTGAAGGCCGGCTACGATGTGATTGCGGTTGGAGACGGCAAGGATGGCCTTCTGCGCGCCCAGGATGTGCCCCCTGACATAATCCTGCTGGACATGATGCTACCCACGATGGAAGGCACCGCAGTGCTCAGCCAGTTGAAACAGGACCCTCTTACGAAGTCTATTCCGGTGATTGTTCTGTCGGGCCTCTCGCAGAAGAACGAGAAGAAGCTGAGGACGGCGGGCGCTGCGGCTTACTTTGAGAAGTCACTGCTGAACTTGAACGATGATGGGAGCAGCCTGGTCAATGCCGTACAAAACGTTCTTGCTGAACTGACGGGTGCGGACGAAAACCTCTCTAAGCGCGTGAATGCTGGGGTTCCTATCTGAAGGCGTTCACGCGAGGAAGCGGCGTCGCGATCCCAGTATTTTGGGAAGCGACATACCCTGGTCGTATGATGTTGGAGCTTCTGGTGGAGGAAGGCGAGAAGAAGATCGCGGAGGTAAAGACCAAGCTGATGCAGTAAACGGCCTCCCCTGCCGTACGGTCAATCGTGCCACGCCCCGAAGCGTACAGTGGTCTTGTTCAAAGAGAGTTGAAATATCTTTTGCCCGCGTATCCGCGCAGTTGCCTCAACCCTAGAAGTGTGGCGCATGAAACGCTACATCGCAATTCGCTCCATGATTGTGCTAGCCCTTGGACCCGCACTTGGCATCCCGTGCCTCCTGTACTCTGCCGCGACGAAGTACATCCCCTGGACAGTCCCCGCAATCGTCGTCCCGATCTACGTCATCATTGTTTACGCGTGTTACAAGGCATTCTGGCCACACATCATGCGCAAGAACGGGGATGCCAAGACGACTGAACCGAAACCATACAAATGAGGTCGTCGGAGTCTTTTCATTGCACGGCCATTGGACAAACTGTGCCGAACAGGGTGAAATTATCCGCAAACCGATGCTCTCGTCCGAACATAAGTGATTGATCCAAACAAGCAGGCCAAAGGCGGGGGCTTTTAGGAAACCGCCGCTCAGGCCTCTGGACGCCATCCCTCGCGTGCAGGTGACACCTTTAACTCTGGCAACTGCGACAGACAAGGCGAACCCGGGCGCAGCCAGCTCTTAGATTTTTGGAACAAATTGGAACAACCTTTAGGTTAGGGACGGAGGCAAGTGATTGAAACGATGGTGGCCAGGGACGGAATTGAACCGCCGACGCCAGCCTTTTCAGAGTGGCGTTGACAAGTGTTTACAACAACTTAACAGGTCTTAGGTGGCTGCGTAAGTGCTCGAAAAGTCGTGGGTGACACGCTTAGGTTGGGCCGGGTTCTTGGGCCGGGGGACAGCGTTCCGGCGTGCCGCGGTCGAACAATAATAGATTATCCGGATCGGGTTGAATCCGACCTTTGGGTCAAGCCGATCAGATTTTCCAACCCGTTCTTTGGTCGCACTCGGCTTTCTCGCCTTCTGCTTCGAAATCGTAATCACTGAGGCCACTCCCTCAATTCGGAGACTCAGAGGAGGGAACAAGACTCTTCTCTGGACGTCATTAGTTCTGATGGTGGCTATTTTACCGATAGAAAGGCAGTGGGCAGCGACCTGCAGCGGACACTGACCACCGAGCTCCCACTATTGCGCAAGAGACCGATCTCAGCCCTGCCATTGTAGAGTTCTACGCAGCGGGATCCTGTGGAGGTGCCTAAGTTGTCGAGGAGTGTACCGTCGCCGGTGATCCCGAACCAGACGCGGTCGCGCGAGTTCAGACAGGGAGTGCCTTCGTTATCCACCAATCGAGCTTCAACTCTCACACTCTTTCCGTCACGCGCAATTTCTCTGATCTCAATCCGCGCAGCAAGACCCCATTTTTCGGTCTGGTATTGAACAAGCAATGCATCCTCAACGGTTGCGGTCTTTATGTGGCCAACTGCACTCAGACGGTTTTCACCAGGCTTGAATTTCACAAGCCAATGCAGTCCAGCAGCCGGAAACTCCTGAATGTTGCGCCTCTTGGTCCCTTGGGACATTCCGTTGAGTAGTAATTCCACGGTCTCGCAATTCGAATATATCTTCACCAGCTTCAATTCGCCCGGTTCTCCCCAGCGAGTGGGCCACGAATGACCATAGATGTGAATCATCGGTTTTTTGGCCCAGTACGATTGGAAAACGTAGTAGCCCTCCTTGAGCGTCATGTCTCGCTCAAGCAAGCCCTTCTGATTTACGTGCGGAATCGGATTCCCTGGCCGCACTGGCGTCGAGAAATCTTTAAAGATCCATTGTGCTGAACCTGTTAGCGAAGGCATCGTTTCCTGCTCCTTCAGATGCCAGTCGAAGAGGTTGCACGCGTACGTTTCAGACCAGTCCCCATCACGGGACGCAACTGTATGGCCGCCGGTGAGCAGGCGTGCGCGCTCGTGCTCATCGAGACTGCCTAGAGTGAGAAACTGAGTGAGAAACTTGTCGGGGTCCTCGGAATGGCGCCGCGCGTGGCTTTCTCCACCCCATTCAACATGAAGGAACCGCGGCACTGTCTCCCGCTCCTTCTGGATCGTGCTAGCGTAATCCGTGTACGGGCCGTGATACCAGCCGGCCCAGATTGAAGACGAGTAGACGTCGACGACATCCTTGGCGAAATCGCAACGGCGAAGAAATGTCGATCGGGTGCGATCGAGCCGATGAGCTTCGTCGTTCAGTTCCTTTATGAACCCGCGAATCTCGTCCTTGTTAAACTCCGGGAAATCGCCTGGCCAGTCATTCTCATTTCCGAGTCCCCAGAGGATCACCGATGGGTGATTGTAGTGTTGGTCAATCATGGCGCGCAGCATCTCTCGCGCCAGCTCCTTATAAGCGTCATCCCCCAGCCCTCCTCGCGACCAAGGGATCTGTTCCAGAACGAGCAGGCCCAGTTCGTCGCATTGATCCAGCACTGTTCGGGATTGCTGGTGGTGAGCCAGGCCCACGAAGTTCGCTCCCATTTCTTTGATCAACAGCATCTCTTGCCGGATAAGATCCTCCGGCATTGCGGCTCCAAAGCCCGCGTGGTCCTCCTCGCGTTGCGTGCCCTTGAGAAATAGCCGTTCGCCGTTGAGTTTGAACGGGCCATGCTCCACAAACTCGAGATATCGACAGCCGAAACGTTCTCTCAGGGTCATCGTTCCGTGCGCGCTGGTCAACTGGACCTCACAGCGATAGAGCGACGGATGCGATGGCGACCACAGCTCCGGACGGTCCAATTTGAAGGTCGAGATTTGCTGTTCTCCGTCCCAAGGCTGAAAGCGCCCCGTCGTCGATTGGACGAGAGAGCCCTTCCGATCGAAAACTCGGATTCGGATCTGAACTTCGTCGCCCAGTGCGGCGGGATTGCGCAGTCTTGCCTTGATAGTGATCTGGGCAGCCGCTGAGTCCGATATGGCGGTTGTAATGTGCACCCGTCTTAGCGAGATCAACGGCTCATAGATCAGCGTCACGTTCCGGTACAACCCGCCGAAACGATGAAAATCATTGAGAGAAGATGGAATCATTTCCAGGTCGCGCGAGTTGTCGCAGAGTACGGCCAATGGAAACTCTTCCGGAGGGCCGGCTTTGTCGATTCTTGTGATCGCCTCCGTGATATCGATGACGAATTCATCGTAACCGCCGACGTGCTCGCCAACCCGTTCAAGAGACAAAAAGACCTGACATTTCTGGCCCGCGCCCTCGAAGAGTAGCAAGGTACGTCCACGTTCAAATGGATTCTTGACGCTTAGCTTGCGGCGGTACCAGCCTGGCCCCTCGTAGAGTGGTTTTTCGGGATCGACGGCGTCATAGGCATTAAAGCAGTGCGGAACGTCAACTTTTTTCCACACTGTGTTCTCTGTCATGTCTTGACGCCAAACATCCCAGATACCACCCATCGACCCTTGGAAGTATTCCCAACCCGTCGTCAGTTTTTCCGACACTGAGCTGTTTGGCTGGGGCAAGCCCGCGTGAGCACTAGAAAGAGGTATGCATGCCGCGCCAGCGGCCAACGCGGTGGACTTTAGGAAATCGCGGCGAGTGACGGCATTCGAATTGCTTTTGGGAGGAGCCTGACTCAACTTTATTCCCCCGATGGGACTCGTTGGCTTCGAATTGGATCCTTATGTGGAAGGATATCTTCGGGCAAAGGCTCCATTATTTCAATGCGGGTACCATCGGGGTCGAAGAGATTGAAACGCGGAGGCAAACCGCCTCCGGTCTGAACTGTTACGGACGAAATAGGCGAACTCGGAGGCACGCGCTTTTGAAGAGTCACAAGTGTGTTGTGCACGCTTGCGCTAGCCAGGCCCAAGTGATTTGGTGTCTTTAGGTCCACGGACGACGGTTTTCCAGAAAGCAGAATCAACTCAATGTAGTCGCTGCCGTCGGGTGCCCGCAAATCGATCCAGCCTGGCTCGCCGTTTTTTCCGGAACCGCGACTAATTTCCCGAAAGCCCAGCGCGTCACGATAGAACTTCAAGGCTGGATCCACAGCACTCACGACGATCCCAACGTGCGTAATGTGATCCGATATCCGGCTGGCCGGTATGAACTTGCCTTGGGACTGCCCAGTCAAGCTGCTGGACGTGTACTGCAGGATCTCCACGAAGTGACCGTCGGGATCGCGGATGGTGAGAAATGGATTGCCGATACGGCCCTTGTGCGTATCTTTAACGATATACATTCCAAGGCCTTGGAGAAACGCCCGCATGGCAGTAAGGTCGTCAGTGTACAAAGCGAAATGATCTAACTGTGCCTGACTCTGCGCATCTTCCTGGAACAGTTCCAAATACTGCAGATCATTCACCTTCACGAAGGCAGTTGTGGTCTTGCCAGTACCATCCGTAAGCGCAAACGGCTCTTCATAACCCAGAAGGCTTCCATAGAATAGCTCGGTCTTGTCCAAGTCACTGACACGAAAAGCCGCATGAGCGAGGCCGAAAAGGTGAGGACGCTGGGTCCTAGGCTGACCGAAGAGGGACGAGACTCCGAGCATGACAGCCAAGAAAGCGGCGCAGTAAATACCTCCTCGATTCATGAAGTCAAGCACTGGCATGGGCCCTTTCCTGTGTTGGACAGTCCGCCTTGCTTGGGCGAGTTGCGGACGCTCACCAGGCCACAGCAGAATCGTTCGAACCCATAAGATGATTTGTGTTGTCCTTTCGCCCTCACCTACAAAAGCATCGAAAACAAACGAATTTCTTGCCGGCAGCCTCTAACCTCTAACGGTCAACTCCCTGGTCCACGACCGGTGGCTCGTGATTCGCAATTTTACGCAGGAGTTTCCTTGCATCCTGTCGCAACGGATAGAATTGCCCCCCGTCCCCGCCGTCGTCGGGTTTCCCAGGGAGCTTAACCGGATCAGACTGAGCCAACTTCTCCAGTACAGGCACAAATTCTTCCCTATCGTCAAGGTATTCGATAACAGCTATGGCACTCCCCCGTACAAGAAATTCGGGATCACCTAGCGAAGAGCGGATTGCGTCCCTGATGCGCGCACGCGAGGCTGGAGCTATGGCTATATGCATCTCGAGGAGATCCCGGACCGTAAACAGAGCCGAAGATCTAACCTCATCGTCCGGGCTTCTCAGTTGCTCCAATACTTGCCCTAGTGCCTTGTCGCCGAACCTCGCTAAGGCTCTTGTTGCCATACCTCCGCTAGTGATGGCACCCAGAAGGGACGGTATGGCGCGTTCGTCGTCCAAGTCCGCGACCGCGCCGACAACGGCGGCGTAATATTCGGAATGCTCTTCCGTCAAGCCCTTCCGTTTCTTAGCCTCTGCATTCTCGAAATTTAACAGGTGGATCAGGCCCACTTTGAGCTGATCCGCCTCATTCGGGTCTTGCTTGCCGATATCCGCAATGTTCGGCATTTCACTAAACGCCTTTTTTCGGTCTACCCACCTTTCGCTACTCATTCCCTGCAGCGTACGGGACACTGTGGAGTGAATCTCGCTCGCTTGCTGAGCAGCAAGCAACAAACAAGCATTAGCAAAAAGAAGAAAAGCTAACTGGTTCGCTTTCATTTCGCTGGTTTCTCCCCTGGGTCAGACTGTCATTCCTCTATAGTAATCGTGTTGTACATGTTTCTATCGGTCTTCCGCCAGTCGGCATGGAAGCAGGATAGGCCACAAGGCCCGTCCTGAGGCTCTGTCCAATCTGCGTGTGCCTCCTTAGCAGCTTTCTGCATAGCCTTCCACTCTGTTAATGCGCCAGACGTACCAGCCGATTGATTCCTAAGATCTACTGCATCCCCAAACGAATGGCGACTGTTGGGGTTGCCGCTCGGATTGGTCAGGGTTTGAGTACATTCGAGATTCTGGATCGGATCGCGGTATGCGCTGTTAATGATTCGGGAGCTACCATAATCGAGTCGCCACGCGTCGAGACCATACTGGGCGGTGGACGCGACTATCAAGGGATTCTTGATGAGTGCCCAGCTAAACTCGGGCTGATTATTCCGGCTCGGACAGGCATCATTTAATTCGGAGAAAGTGAAGTACTGTGAATGGGCAGAGTTTGTCGCGAGGTAACAAGACGGAGTGAAGCGAGGGTAAGGGGTTCTGCCATAGGATATGTCACCCACCACCTGATAGCCGTACTCCGTGACAAGCCTGTCGCGATCATCGTGGCACAGCGGGGATGCACTGTTCACTGATTGATTAGCTCCCGTAGAGCTCCAATACGGAGGAACTGTCCGGTCAGGTGGTACAGAGAATGTTTTGTCGACAGAGCCGAGCTGGTAACTGTTTCCTGTCCACGCATCGTTCGGATTCGCTGTCTGACCCGTGGCGCTTCCGCCGCTATCGTAAGTGGTGCCCGAGATCCCGATCACTCCATTGTCGGCGGTTGCAATTTTCGGCGAGTCGCCGACGTTCCACTTTATGTTGCCGCTCTGATCGAAACGCACCATACCCTGACTGCTCGTGCCGAAGAACGTGCCGTCTTGCGCTTGCAGCACGGGGGTCAGCAGGCTGGGGGTCGTATTTTGGGAAGCTAAACTCGTGCCGCTTGTGGTCGCGATGTAGTAGGTGGTCTGCTTGCTTTGTCCCGCCGAGCCTTGGGTGCCGGTATCGAGTTGCCAGGTGACCAGCGTACCCTGATCCGCGTTCGTGATGACATTGGCGTTGGTTGGGGCCGCGTAAGTACCCGCGTAACAGTCTCCAGATGTGCTCCAGCTTCCCAACGTGATAGAGGACGCGTTTCCCGACGTATCGATGCGCAGCAGATTCAGGTAATCCGTTCCAGTGAAGGCACTGTCGTACTGCGTTCCACTGACAGTGGTGCATGGCGGTTCCTGACGGCACGGCTGCGGGAACGTGCCATACGCGGTGACAACAGGAGGCTGGGGGACACAGACTGGCGGCCAGCTAACGCTCACGTAGGAATAAGGAACGTAGGCGTAACCATCGCCCGCCACGATGAGATTGCCAAATCCGCCAAAGGTAACGTACCCACCACCATTCGGGCAGTCACCGATCAGGCAAGAACCCGGTTGGGTAGGAGCCGGACCCGCTCCAATCGAGGCTTTCGACTGCCCAGTCAGCGGGTCGATCACATTCACAACTCCTCCCAAGGGAGAGAAGGTCGGATCAGTGGTGGTGCCACCAAGGGAGAAGATCGTGCCATCAGTATGCACGACGAAGGGAGGAACGAAGAAATCATACTGCCCAGGGCCAAACCCGGGCCCCGGAGAATTAAGGGTCGTCCACCACTTGGTTACCGGAGTGGAAGCAGGGTAGGCTTGACCGGTCATGCCATCGAATCTTTGTAGCTGATAGTGGAAAGTGGGATCTCCGAAGACATCGGTCGTACTGATTTCACTCTTGATGACCATCCCGCCCTGGAAATCAGGCACAAACGGATTGCAGGAGTTGGGGTTGCCGCTATATTGCGGCGGTTGACCAATGTTGGCAGTCCACCCTACCGTCCCATCACTCGTTATGGCCTGAGCGTTGCAATCGCCATTCTGCGCGAACACGTCGGCTACGCCGGTGGCGCTGGGAACAGCGGGCACGATGCTGGTAACTCCAGAACCATCGCCAGGGTTCGACCAGATCGTTGTACCGAGAGGGAGAGACGCCCCCGAATAGACTGTGACGTCAGCGGAACTGTTCCCGGCTGCGATGGTGGCTCGTCCCGCGCTGAGAGCGGTGAGAATCGGTGGGTCGTCGGTCGAAAGGCTGATCACTTGAGGATTGCTGGATGTCCAAGTGAGCCCCGTGACAGGCTGCCCGCTCGAATTCAAGGCTTGAATGGCCTGAGTCTGTCCGACAACCAAATTGAACAGGTTTGGAACGAGCGTGGCGGATTGGCCGCTACCGCCCCCGCCGCCAAATCCAACAGGAACAGTAAACGTCACCGCGTTGCTCCAAACCTCATTTTGCTGAACACGCGCAACTCCGGTCACCGCATTGGAAGCGACCGCGGCCAAGATTTTTGTGTTGCTCCAGCTAAGAACCTCCCCGCTCGTGCTCCCGAGCCAAACGATTCCGTTTTCTTGTGAAGTACCAAAGCCGTTGCCGTTGATGGTGACTACCGTTCCGGGCACCCCTGAGGACGGGTTCACGCTCGTGACTTGCAAAGTATTTATAGCGAACGGTACGGCATTGCTCATCACGCCATTTTGCAAGATCACTGCGTTTCCGGTGGTCGAGCCGTTCCCAACGACCGCAACGACTTGGCTATCGCTCCAGCTTTGTACTAAGGCGTTGGCCGTACCGAGCCACACTTGACCGCTGCCTTGTGTTGCGCCGAAGCCTGAGCCACTGATGCTCACCTGCGTTCCAGGCACACCGCTCGATGGGGAAACATTCGAAATGGTCGCCGTGTTGACGTTGAACGGCACAGCATTCGATGACAGTCCGTTTTGCTGCACTTGAACGATTCCCGATTTCGCAATGGAAGAGACGGTGGCAACGATCTGTGTGTCGCTCCAACTTACAACGACGCCTGGGGTGCTTCCGAGCCAAACGCTACCGTTGCCTTGCGTCGCCCCGAACCCTGAACCAGTGATGGTCACTTGCGTTCCCGCTACTCCAGTTGACGGTGATACGTTCGAAATTGTCGCGGTGTTTACGGTAAAGGGCACAACATTGGAGAACAATCCATTCTCTTCAACTTGGGCGTTTCCCGATGTCGAAATGGGAGCAACCGTGGCAACGATCTGCATATCGGTCCAGCTCACAACGGTGGCAGGAGCACTGCCGAGCCAAACGATTCCGCCTCCTTGCGGAGATCCGAAGCCGGCACCTGTAATGGTGACTTGTGTTCCGGACTGTCCCGAGGTCGGAGAAACAGCACCGATGCTGGGTGTTGCCGGTCCTCGCACAGTAACAGATGTAGAAGCCTGGGTACTTCCCAAGGTCGCGGTGATGGTCACAGTGCCGGCCGCAGTACCCACGGCATAGCCAGAAGGTCCTGTCAACCCCGTGCCGAGGAACAACGTTGAATTGTTCGACGCAGTCCAAGTGGCTGAGGTGGTCACGTTCTGTGTGCTGCCGTCCGAGTACGTGGCGGTTGCAGCGAACTGTTGAGCCCTCCCGGTGGTTAATGTTGGATTAGCGGGAGTGAGGCTTAGGGATGCTAGCGCCTGAACATTCACGGTTGCCGAGCTGCCTACATCCCCAGCGGTGGCAGTGATCGTGGTCGCGCCAGTAGCCTGAGCATTTGCGATTCCGGCGTTCCCAGGCGAATTGCTGACCAAGGCTGCCGACGGATTGGAAGATGTCCAGATGACCGATTGCAGGGTTTGCGTGCTGCCGTCGTTGAAGGTGCCGGTTGCTACCAACTGCTGAGTCAGTCCCGGCATCAGGAGCAAGCTGGCAGGTGTGACCGATATAGATACCAGACCGGGGGGAGTGTAGCTCGTTGGCTGATACCACTCATCGGCGGCGAGAGTGACTCCCGCGTTGATGCCACCAATCAACAAGGCATTACCGTTAGCAGTCAGTATCCCGGTTTGGCCTGCAAGGGCATTTGAAACCGATTGGCTGGAACTGAACTGACCAGCGACCGGATCAAAGAATTCTGTGCTTGCCTCGCTGGTGCAGGAGGAACTGCAGGAACTGAAGCCTCCGGCGATCACTACCTGACCATTTGTCAGAAGTGTGGCGCTGTGCTCAAAGCGAGGTACGTTCATTCCACCCGAGACGAGAGTGAAGGTGTTGGCAACTGGATCGTAGATCTCCGCGGCATTGGTCGGACAGCCTGGCAGCGCGCATGTCGATCCGCCGGCCACTAAAACCTGGCCGTTATTGAGAAGAGTCGCCGTTGCATTGAAACGAGGTGTGTTCAGTTGCGGGTGACCGCCAGTAAATCCGGGCTGAGTCGGATTGTAGATCTCAGCCGCGGCTGGCAGGTTGGTTCCATCGAAACCTCCGGCAATGAGCACCAGACCGGAGTTGAGCAGCACCGCGCTCGCGCCAAACCTCGCCGCGCTCATTCCGTTCGAGGTGGCGGTGAAGGTTCCAGCAACCGGATCGTAGATCTCAGCACTCGACAACGCACTGCAGGATGTCGCTGTGGTGCAGGTTTGACCACCCGCGATCAGGACGGTTCCGTTGCTAAGCAGCGTCATCGTTTGACCGCTACGTGCCACAGTCAGATTGCCAACGGTACTGAACGTTGCAGCACTGGGACTGTAAATCTCAGAACTGCTCAGAGACGAACAATTCCCAGAAGCATCGCAGGTATATCCCCCCGCGATCAGCACGTTACCGTTGTTCAACAAGACCGCCGGTGCCGAGCGAGTTTGCGACATCGCGCCGGTATTAGTAAAGGTACTGCCGGCAGGGTTATAGATCTCGGCATTGTTCAGGTAAGTGCACGAACCGGCCGAAGGACAGTTGACGCCACCGGCGACCAAGATTTGTCCCGTTTCCAGCATAGTAGCGCTGTGGAGATACCGGCTTGTATTGAGGTTTGCCTGTGTGGTTCCGGAAGTGACGATCAGAACCACCGTTCCGCTGATTGAGCCCGATGTCGCTGTGATCGTGGCTTCCCCGACCGAGCCAGCGGTTGCAAGGCCCGAAGTGCTCACACCCAGCACTCCCGAACTTGACGATGTCCACGAGCTGGAGGAAGTGAGGTTCTGCGTGCTGCCATCCGTGTAGTTCCCCGTTGCCACCAACTGCAGGGTCGCCCCTGTAGACAAGCTGCCCGCGTTCGGCGTGATCACCAGGGAGACCAGACTTGGTGCTCCGACGGTTAGCGGCACGGAAGCCGAAATCGACTCGAAACTCGCGCTGACGGTGGTATTTCCTTGGCTTGCGCCCAGAGCAACCCCCGTATTGCTGATGGTGGCAACAGCAGTGGTCGCCGACGACCAACTGACCAATCCGGTGACATTCTGTGTGCTACCGTCGCTGTACGTCCCCATCGCCTGATACGGCTGGGAACCGCCGATAGCAATGGTTGCCGACGCTGGATTTACGGTCATTGAAACCAACGCTGCTGAAGCGACGTTCAGATTAGTGGTTGCGTTCACGGAACCAAAGCTGACCTGAACTGTCGAGACTCCTTGGAACAAAGCCGCAGCCAGACCGCTACTGTTGATCGTCGCAACAACCGATGCCGACGAGCTCCAGGTCGCAGAACTCGTGAGGTCTTGTGTACTCCCATCGGTATAGACACCAGTCGCCGTGAACTGTTGAGTTGCTCCCAGAGGAATCGTCGGGCTCTGTGGGCTTAGCTGAACGGATACCAATGTTGGTGCCGTTATGGTCAGTGTGGCTGAACCGTTCATGCCGAGTGCGCTCGCTGTAAGGGTTGCGGTACCCTCTATCAAGCTTGCAGCAACCCCAGAATCGGTTGCATCGTTGCTGATTGTGGCGACGCTGGCATTTGAGGAGTTCCACAGCACTGATGCCAAGCTCTCGGTATTGCCATTGCTCAAGGTTCCAACCGCCGTAAAGAGCTGTTGCCCTCCCATGCCAATCGAGGGACTGGCTGGCGTAACTGCAATACTTGTGAGCCCAATCAGTTGGCTCGCCATATACAGTTCCGCGTTGTTGAAGATGTTCGTGCCGTCTGTGCCGCCGGCGATGAACACCGTGCCGTCATTTAGCAGCGTGTCCGTCTGGTACTCGCGGACACTCGCCATGCTTCCCGCAGCTGTAAATAGCTGACTGGTCGGATTGTAGGTTTCGGTCGAAGCCAGGGCCGTGCCGTTTGCGCCGGATGTTCCTCCCACGATGAGCACTTGGCCACCGTTCAACAGTGTCATCGCATGCGAAATCCTCGGAGTTGTCATGGTGCTTGTGACAGCAAGGAAGACGTCTGAGACGGGATCGTAAACTTCGGCGGTGTTCAGAGGTCCTGTTCCGGGATCATAACCCCCGGTGATGAGCACTTGGCCATTGTTCAGCAGAACGGCTGCGTGTCCTTCACGAGCCGTAGTCATGGGAACGGATACTAGCGTGAAAGATTGACTCACTGGATCGAAGAGTTCAGCCGTGTTGTATGCGCCGCTTGGGGACGAGTCCGTTTCGCCGCCGGCGATCAGCACTCGACCATTCTGCAGAATTGTCGCCGTGTGTTCGTAACGTGGCACCTGCGTGTCGCCCAGATCAATGAAGGTCTGCGTCGCAGGATCGTAAAGCTCAGCGTCTGCGATTAGGCCCGTCTCAGGGTCATACCCTCCGACGATTAGCACCTGTCCATTGTTCAGCAAAGTAGCCGAATGGCCGACTCGGGCAAAGTTCAGAGTGTTCGTCAGGAGCGTAAAAGTTCCGGTCGTGGGATTGTAGATTTCTGCTGAGTCCAAGGTTTCTTTGTTTGCTAAGTCAGAACCACCCGCGATCAGCACCGTACCGTCGTTTAGGAGCGTCGCAGTGTGCAACCACCGCGCAACATTCATCGAATTGCCCGCCGCGAACAGCTGACTGGACGGAGCGTACAACTGAGCTGTGTTCACGACACCGGAAGTGCTCATACCTCCAGTAATCAAAACCTGGCCTGTCGTCAACCGAGTGGCTGTCTGTCCGTAAAGGGAGGCTCCCATCTGTCCAGCGGTGGTGGTGAAACTACCCGATTGAACCGGCGGTTGAACTGTCAGCGTCCCTGACCCTGATATCGTTCCGACTGTTGCTGTAAGTGTCGTAGAACCAAGGCCAACTCCCAGAGCGAATCCCGAACTACCGGCCGCATTGTTGATGACGGCTACGGTAGGACTCGACGAAATCCAGGAAGCTGATTGTAGAGTTGAAGTGCTGCTGTCGCTGAATGTACCGGTAGCCACAAACTGCTGGATTCCTCCCACGATGATGGAAGTATTGGCCGGTGCGACGGTGATCGATACTAGCCCTGACGGAGTAAGACTGCCGGGCTGATAGAACTCGACGCTCGACAGTGTTATCCCGCTTGCGATGCCCCCGGCGAGCAATACACTGCCATTTGACAGTAGGGTGCTAGTGTGTCCCGAACGAGCCGTGCCCAACCCTTGCGAATTGGTGAAGGTTCCGGCGGTGGGGTCGTAAAGCTCAGTGGTCGCGTCTGATGTGCACGCGTTGCCTGAACACCCGTCGGCTCCTCCGGCTAGAAGCACTTGGCCATTTGTGAGAAGAACGGCCGTGTGGTTCACTCGTGAGGCGTTCATGTTCCCCGATGCGTACTGAAAAGAATTTGCGTTTGGGTCATACAACTCGGCGGTGTTGGTCGGGCAGGTCGGCGATTCACAGGTCGATCCACCGCTAATCAAAACAACGCCACTGTTCAAGAGCGTGGCAGCCGGGGAAGATCGTGCCGTCCCCAACCCATTGGCAGTTGGAGTGAAGGAAGCGGTTGACGGGTCGTAGAGTTCTGCCGAATTCAAAGGATTGTATTCAGTGGATCCCCCCACGACAAGGATCTGACCATTGGCCAACTGCGCGGCAGCGGCATCATAGCGTGCCGTGTTTAACGAGCCCGTCAGGCTAAAGGTACCGGCTTGTGGATCGTAAATCTCTGCGCTTGCTAAAGCAGTACATGTAATAGACCCGGTGGTCGGGGTAAAGTTTACGTCGACCAGGTGAGCCCCATCCCATCGAGGATCGCCGAAGTTTCTGCTGTTAGAACCTCCGCCTCCGCCCGAGCCAGGAACGCAGCTCTCCCCGCCTGCGATCAGGACTCTGCCGTCCGGCAGTAATGTCATCGTTTGGCCATCCCGCGTAGTTTGCATATTGCCCGCGCTGCTGAAGGTTCCTGAATTCGGGCTGTAGATTTCAGCGCTGCTCAACGAGAAACAGTTCCCATAGCCGTCACATGCAGATCCGCCAGCGATTAGTACATTCCCATTTGCCAGAAGAACGGCTGGGGCTGCCCGTGGTGTGGCCAAGCTGCCTGTAGTGGTGGATGTGCCGGAACCCGGATTGTAGACTTCAGCGCTGTTCAGATAAATGCAGGAACCAACTGTCGGACAGGTTGCCCCACCCGCAATCAGTACCGTGCCATTGTTCAGAAGCGTGGCGCTGTGCTGATAACGACTAATATTTAACGCATTTGAAAGACCCGTCGAGGTCACGGTGAAGTTGAATCCCGGGCTAGCAATACCATCAACAGTGATGACCACGTTGCCTGTGGTTGCCCCGCTCGGCACCATCGCCACAATCGATGTTGGACTCCAGTTCATGATCGTGGTTGCTATCATGCCGTTAAACGTCAGGGTGCTGCTGCCCTCGCCTGAGCCAAAGTTCGTTCCAGTGATCGTTACCGAAGCACCTACCGGCCCGGAGTTTGGGGAAAGTCCTGTGATGCTTGGCGGACCGAGGACCGTCATTGTGGTTGAGCCGCAGACCGAACCCGCGCACGCGCTCACTGTCGCTGAACCTGCACCTTCGGCAGCAGCATTTCCCCGATCGCCAGGATCCGTCGCGATTGTTACGATTGTGCTATCGGAGGACGTCCACGTGACGGAAGCAAGAATCTGTGTACTGTAGTCGCTGAAAGTGCCCGTTGCGGTGAATCGCTGGGTTGCACCAACCGGAACCGACGGATTGCTCGGGCTCAAAGCTATGGAAACAAGCCCCGCGGGCGCGAGGGTGCTGGGCTGGTACAATTCCGCACTATTCAGAACATTGGCATAGAAATCCATTCCAGCTGCAACCAATACCTGACCATTATTTAGGAGCGTCGTCGTGAGGCTCTGCCTCGTAACGTTCAAGTCGCCGGTGAGCGTAAAGCTCCCTGTGGTCGGATCATAAATTTCGGCACTGGCCAGCGTATTCCCATTGTTATCCTGGCCGCCAGCAAGCAGAATCGTCCCATTACTCAGGAGCGTACCCTGCGCCCCGTCGTAGCGCGGAGTGTTCATGCTGCCTGTCACTGTAAACGTCTGAGTGGCCGGGTTATAAAGCTCGGCGCTAGCCACCGCATTCCCATTGATATCGTAGCCTCCAGCAATCAGAACCATCCCGTTATTCAGCAGTGTTGCCGTATGCACAGCCCGGCCAATGTTCAAGCTACCGGTCAGAGTGAAGGTGCCGGCTACGGGATCATAGATTTCGGCGCTGGAAAGCGTATTGCCATTGTTGTCGAATCCGCCGGCAATAAGCACAGTACCGTCGTTGAGCAAGGTGGCGGTGTGCGTGTCGCGCGCCACGTTCAGGTTGCCAGTGGACATGAAGGTTCCGCTGGCTGGGTCGTAAAGCTCTGCGCCATCGGCGTCGCTGCTGATGTAATCGCCGTTGCTGTCCCAGCCACCGGCCATCAGAACTCTCCCATTGTTGAGAAGAGTGGCAGTTTGTGAAGTGCGGGGTGTGTTCAGGTTGCCTGTAAACGTAAACGTGCCGGAGGTTGGGTGGTAAAGCTCGGCAGTACCGATCTGGTTCCAGTTGCTGTCTGATCCACCCGCGACCAATACTTGGCCGTTAGCCAACAAAGTCGAGGTGTTGAAGATGCGTCCAGTGTTGAGGCTGCCTGTCGTCGTGAACGTGCCTATTCCGGGGTTATACAATTCGGCGCTGGTTATGGTGTCGTAAGCGAAACCGTCCACGCCACCTGCGACCAGCACCATGCCACTATTCAACAGCGTGGCAGTGTGGAACATCCGTGCGGTGGTGAGGTTCGCGGTGAGGGTAAAGCTGCCTGCCACAACGGTGAAGTTGACGCTGTTGCTTGCTACCCCGCCCACCGTTACCACCACGCTGCCGGTAGTCGCTCCTGCCGGCACGGTGGTCACTATCGACGTCGCACTCCAACTCGTGAACGCACTTGCTTGCGTTCCGTTGAACGTTACTGCGTTGGCGCCCTGCGTCGCTCCAAAATTTGCCCCCGTGATCGTCACCTGTGTCCCCACCACTCCTGAGGTTGGAGACAGACTCGTGATGCTCGGAGCCGCAAATAAAGCCTTAGACGAAACCACGGATAAGAGGATGAGGACTGCCAGACGACATTTATTCTTGAGTCTCATACTTCAAAACCCTTCTTTATGGCTGAAATAGGTCTGTCCGGCCAACAATCGAATTGGAGCAGTTAACTCGCAGGTAGTGGTGCGCCGCTCCGGAGCATGTGACGATGACTGTCCTCAACCAGCGGTTCGCAAGAAGCGGGCTTAAGTTTTTGTTATTTATACGTTGTTATGTTTACGTTGTCAACGAATGTAATTAACCTGCTTCTTACGCAAACTCCTACCCGCGATCCCGTTTGGTGAGTCAAAGCACACTTTACCCTCTGCATGCACATCGCTGTCGAAGTCGATGCACACAGCACAGCCTTAGCGCAATTCCGCAATTGCGCAGGCACAGCCCAACCATAGTGGGGAAAGACCTACCTGAGGACTTACTAGTCGCGGACCGTCCGTTTCCGAGACCAACTCCTGATCGTAGGTTGCTGATCAAGCTATGCTGCGAAACTGTGGAAGGTCAAGCCAATAATGGAACGCGTGACAGCGAACACAGATTAATGTGACCACAAGCACCTTCCAGAACAGGATTCACGGGTTAACGAAACTGCCTGCAGCTTTCATGACTCATTCCAGTCCGGATGAGGACACGTTGGAAAGGAGGCAGGCTTTGAAGTTGTGAAGAGAATAGGCCGGATTACACTCTCCGAGCGAGAGGGGACGTGGGCCGATCAGACTGAGGTTTGGGCATAGCCAACTGGCTCGCCGATCACGACGAATCTCGTAAAGTGCGATTTTATTGGTGCCGTGAGGGGGAGTCGAACCCCCAAGACCCGAAGGTCGGCGGATTTTGAGTCCCTATCTACAGAAGACCAGGTCTTGCATTTTCTTGTATCTACAATGACTTAGATGGTCTAACAGTGAGGTCTCATGCGGCCCTTTTTGGAGAGTTTGGGCATAGTTTTCGACTAAAAACCACAGTGGCGGCGAATTTCATCGTGTTGTAGCGTCAAGGAGGTCACTGGAATTCTGCCTATTCGCAAGCTGTACCCCAAATCTGATCCAAAATCAATGCTCTTCAACTCCCCTTCATTGTACAGCCGCAGGCAAGATGCAGCTCTTGCTTTTCAGCCTTTGTGCCAGCCGGGTCGTGGTTATGTATGACAGTCCGTCAGCCTCAATTGCATGATCTGCAAAAGAGGCGGCCATTGTTCTAATACGGCTCCAAGAGCCAAGCCTCGTCCAATCGCAGATCGGTTGCGCTCTTTTCCAACGCCGCAGTCTGATGTTCCTCAGGTGGCCCTCAGTGATTACTTCAAAAGCGGCCAACGATTATCACGTGAAAACCGTCCAACGGAAGTAGCCGTCCAAGACTGAGATTGTTCTATCCTGCCGCCTCCTTTACAGCCAAGTCAGTTTTCGTGCGCCAGTTCCGTGGACCGCTCTTGAGCACGTGTCCATCTGTGCGGATGATGCGGCGGCCGGCAGATTGTTCGCTTTTTGTAACAAATGTTAGTTGTTTTGGCGATTAAACTAGGTTGTGCTACATTTTTGCTAGCAGTCGATACGCTAGGGCGAACGGACCCGCAGACTAAGGTCCGCAAGTTGGGGTTCGTGCACCTCGGCATCAAGGAGGGAACAGCCATGTACTCTGCCCACGCCCCTAGTTGCCGCCTCTTCAGTCTCTTCACTTCAAAAGTCATGCTGGTCATTGCGTTCGGCCCTTTCTGTATGCATTCCAATGCGCAAGGCTGCGGCCAGCGTCCAAATTTTGACTTCGAGTGGCGGTGCGAAAGCACCGGCCACGAGTGTTATGACCAGGTGTGCGTCGACGGAGGAAAAGACTCGGATTATTGTTCGCAAGGGTACGGGACGTGTTGCGACACGGATATCAACACTGCAAACGTGACCTGCGATATTGAAGAATGCTGCGAAGGCGCAGGCGACTGTTCGGTGGGCTGCGCTCCTATAAGAGCGGGGGGGCCACGCCGCACAGTGCTCCTTCAAGAACGACTTACTGAGCGGTCCGCGCCCCAAATCGGTTGCGATCAACCCAGCAAATTCCAAAACGCCGTCGCTAAAGCCCCTGCTTTCGCACTGGTAAGTGATCGGTTTATCTCTCCGAAAGGGATGCTCCTCGCCCCGGTCGACGTGTCAGGCGGAAACAGCCTTGTACCATCAAGTAAGGCCGAAAGTATAAAGAACGTGCAAACGCAATTTCGTGGACCGGTGTTTAATCGAGTGACGTGTGATGCAGAGGGCAACGTTTATGCTCGGCAATTTCAAGCGCGCAGTAAAGGGAGGGAATCTGTACAAGAAATAACCAGGACCGGAGAGGTGGTCCGGTTGTTCAAAGTCGAGGATGCTGGGTTTGATTTATCGGTAGGAGATTTTGCGATAGGTCCAGATAACGATGTCTACATGCTTGGCTGGTCCATGGAGCATGCCCATCCTGGCAGTCGCGTTTACGTTGCGCAGTTCAGCGAAGAGGGATCGCTGAAGTCAACGACTCAGCTTACCTCTGAGGAGTTTTTCCCCTCCAGCATGGCAGTTTTTAAGACAGGAGAGTTCCTAGTTACGGGAAGGCAAGGAAAGGCCGATAACACTCCTTTTACTGGTGTTTTTGCCGCAACTGGCAAGTTGATCGCCAAAATATACGAACCCGAGGACGACGAACTGCGGAAGAGGGCGGAATCTGGTGATCTTCACGATGGGAACCTTTATGGAAACACTGCCGTCGGGCTGGGGCGAGCTGTCGCAGCGTCGGACGGAAACGTATATCTCATGCGGCGCGCTTCACCGCCCTTGATCTATGTCATCTCACCGAAAGGCAATGTCGTCCGGAAATTACGGGTTGATCTGGCGAGTTCCGCGATGCTCCCGGACGAACTGCAAGCTTCCAAGGACAGACTTGCGATATCGTTTGAAGCAGCAGACGGTTCCCGGCTCATAAAGGTGGTTGACCTGACGGGAAATGGACTCGCCGAGTACCCGATTGATGCCACAGTGGGTAGCGCAGCACTGGCGTGCTACGACCCGCCGGTTTTAACTTTCGTGAGAGCAGATGCAAACGACGTTCATGGAAACATGTTTATCCAAGATCTTCGTGAGAAATAATCTTTGCACCCCCCGGCCCGTACGGCGCCGGGACCATAGGACCAAGTGGAAGCGCTCTTAGCTGCCGTCTGTGCCGCAGACTCCTCTGTTGCCGAAGCAACCAGCAGGACGCCAGCGGCTAGCCAGTTTTCCATCATGGGCAAGAACCTGGAACATGCTGGGGGCCGCGAGGGGATTGAAACTGGAGGCCCCGGCCAGAATCGAACTGGCGACCCTTCGTTTAGGAAACGAATATTCTTTCTACCTGAGCTACGGCGCCGTTGTGTATACACATCCTGTACACATTTGGGCGGTTTGGATGGCCCAACTATCGCGAGCCTCAGTTATCACTTCAAACCGGAGAACGGAAGCAGCCGTCCAAGACTGAGACTGTTCTATCCTGCCGCCTCCTGTGGAGGCAAGTCAGTGTTTCTTGCGCCAGCTCCACGGACCGCACTCGACCACGTGGCCGTAGTGCAGCATGCGTTCGAGGATGGCGCTGACCGCGGCCGCATCGCCCAACAGTTTGCCCAGTCTTCCGCCGGACGATTCGAGGTCAGCATGGTGCTGGCCCGCTCGTGGCGGCGCATGATGATCTCCAGCAGCTCTTCGGCGGCGTTGAGATGTGTAAGAGGACACTTGCCATCACCAGGGGTTTAGCTTGGGGCAGAGCCGGTTTCGTAGAACTAGAAATTTCACATCCCCCGGATAGCTGAATAATAAGCCGAGGCGCAAAGGCCAGTGTCAAGGCTCTTCGACCGCGAAGGCGGCGCGCGAAGCGCGGCCTTGACACTGGCCGGGCCTCGGCTATCCTCTGGCTATCCGGGGCATGTCATTCTCGATTGCCGCATCACAGACCTAGACTGAAACCCTGACTGATCTGATTCGTGTGCGTGGTTTGTGGTTCCATCTTGTGCGCTCCTGGCTCTTGCTGAATCGAAGGAGAATGCGACGCGTCGCGGCTGAGTTCTTGCCCGAGCGTATGTGCATTATTCGTATAAACCTGCGCGTCATAGCGTCCACGGGAGACCGAGACATAGGCCATGCGGCTGTTGAGCAGAGCCTTAGCGCCCAACTCAGTGTCCACGTGAATAAGGACACGGTCGGCAGTCTGGCCCTGGCTGGAGTGGCTGGTCATTGCATAGCCATGATCGAGATGCGGATGCTTGCGCGGGTCGAGTTCGACCATACGGCCCCCGTCCATCTTCAAGCGCAGCCCGTCTTCCTCAATGCTCTCGATGGTTCCCAACTCTCGGTTGGCAACTTTTAGCTCGTTGGCGGGCGCGGTGAACTGAATGCGGTCGCCTACTGAAAAACTCCGTATCTCTTCACGGAAGACCGAAACCCCCTGCTGTCGGCGTGGATCGTAAGTGCGCTCCGTGCCGTCGTGCAGCTGGACTGTCAGCCGGTTTTTCGGAGCATCGATGCTCTTCACTTGTGCGTACTCGCCTTTCCCGATGCAGGTCTCCTTCGATGAGCGAGAGTAGCGCAACACGTCCTCCACCTGATAGCGCTCCGCCCATGTGCGGTCCGCGCCGGTGAGGTCCTGACGCTGCACCAGCGTCCTGATGCGGTGCTCCTCGTTGCCAACGAGGCCACTCCGCTGCAATTCCGCATGGATGCGCTCATTGATCTCCATGCGAGAGCGATTATCGGGAGAAATCACCAGCGTGTTCTCCGGCGATTGTGCATACTCCTTCGCAATCGCCGCGATGCGCTCGTCGTGGCCTTGAATCTCGTGGACGCGGCCCTGCCGGTCAAGATTCTGGATCGCCTCGCGCACTTCGCCCCGTGCAAGCTGCTCGACTACCTGTTTCAGTTCTGGGTCTTTCTGGCGCACGATCTCTTCGAGCTTCACCGTCTTCATGCCGGCGTCCTGGAGCTGTGCGAAGGGTCGTCCCGCCTCAACTGCCTCATGTTGCCGCCGATCGCCGACGAGCAACACACGGTCATTCGGATGGAGCCGGTTCACAAAATCATGCACCTGCCTGGTCGATGCCAGCGAGGATTCGTCGAGCACATAGAGCCGTCTCTCCCCGCTATCCGGCTGCTGTCCAAGTACCAGATGCTTCTGCAGTGTGGAGGTCTCCATACCGGCTTCGCTGAGTTTCTGCGCCGCGCGGGATGTCGGTGCTAGACCTTCCACTCGGTAGCCCTCGGCCTCCGCGCCTTCCCGGATGACGGAGAGAGTTGTCGTCTTGCCCGCGCCTGCGATGCCATCTAAACCGACAACCTTCTCACGGGAGAGGAAGATTTCGTCTACTGCTTGGCACTGTGAAGCGTTCAACTCGGGGTGTCGGTCTTCCGTGGCGATGCGCACTTGCGGCGACACCAGCATGGGATCGCTGTAGTCGCGCCGATTGCCTTCTTGCATCCGGGCAACGATCTCACGCTCCATGCGTACCATCGCGGCGGTTGTGTACTCTCTGCCAGCGCCAACGTGTGAGACTTCGCGGAACTCCCCGGCCTCGATCCGGCGCTCAAACTCCTGCCGGACTTGGGCATAGCTGGTTTCTCCCATGCCGCGTACAAGCGCTGTTTCAAGGATCGCGCGGCGGTCCTGTACCGCCGATCTCTCGAAGACATGCTCGCGCGCCCAGGTCACAGCTTGCTGCGCGTGCATCCCCGGGTCTTGCATCCGATATGGCTCGTGTTGGAGCGCTTGGGCGACGACGCGGTCCGCCTGATGCCCGTACTGTGCAGCCAGCTCGCGGTGCCGCTGTAGGACTTCTCCAGGCGACAGCAATTCCTTGCGGTCACGCGTATGGTGAGCGGCGATTTGTGCCGCCGCGGCTCCGTCGATTCCCTGTTCTCGGAGATGGTCTTTGATCTGTTCACGCCTCGGGCTTGAAGCATCCAGATATTCCTTCGTGTAGCCTTTTATTTCCGGTTGCCCATATTTACCGCGCTCCAGTTCGTAGCCCAGCTTTTCCAAACGTAAAGCCAACTCGGATCGGTAGACCGCCGTGGCGTAGCGCTGTGACACGAACATCTCGTGCGGCTGCAAAGCTCGCATCTGTTTCCCGTTTTCGAGATCGTTCTCACGCTCGGTCATGTTGAAGATCACAGCATGGGTATGTAGCTGGGGCGCAGCATAGCCATCGACTGGCCGCGCGGTGTCGTGCTCGAAGGTGGCGGCGATAAACTTTCCGGTCGTCTCCGGGGCATGGACATTGCCGATCCGCGCCTGCGTGTATCGTTCAAGCTCCTGAAGTGCCGCGCGTACACTCTCCCGATGGGCCTCCCGCACCCGATCATCACCGCCCACAAGCGCCGTGAGAGATACCGACTTCGGCGCGGAAAACGTGGCGTCCCACCCGGCGCGATGCTCAGCGCTGGTCACCTCTCTGCCAAATTTACCTTCATAGGTTCTCGAAACTTGATGTCGCACGAGCTCCTCTTCGGTGTGGGGATGTTGACCTTCACTCAGGCGTGCAAAGTGTTCAGAACCAACGCCACCTTGCAACCCCCACTGCTCGGCGAGTCTGCCTTGCCACTCACTGTGACCCTGCTGATCGCGGCTCCAGTAGTTCTGTTCCTGCGAGGCAAACTCCCGCGCATGGTAGGTCTGCGCCTGGCTGGCGGACAGCGGTTTCGAGATCGTGAGCATACCTAGCGTCCTCAAACGAGAAGTGGTGCTCTTGGCAATTTGTCTCTCATTCGATTGCCTTCGTTTTCTCCCAGGCGAACGCCTCTTTGGGTTTGGTCTCGGGCGCACCGATGGTCGAACCATTGATGGTCGAACCAAAGAGGGCGAGCATCGGCTGGGTAGGCTCCTTCAGCGGATCGGCGGGAGCATTTGCGGGGACTGAGGGCGCTGGTGTCGGCGCGATCTCTGGCATCTGGCGCTGCGAAAATCTCGGCAGTCTGAATCGGATTCTGCCCATCTTTATCCCCCATCTCTGGATCAAACTTGGCCGAGGTCGGTCCCATTTGATCGTCTCCCCATCCCGCCATTTACTTGGGGACTGGTGCTGCAACACACTCCGCACAGCCAGTAGGAAAAGGAACATCGCGGCTCCCGAAAGCAACGGCGTCAAGAGCGTAAGGCTTCTGGCAAAAGGCATAGCACTCATGGCATACGAGCTCTTTCCTTGCCCTAGCGGGTGAAGAAGTCACCAAGCAGTTTGCGCGCCTGCTGGAGCTTTCGTGCGTCTGCCTGGTCGCGAATTTTGAGGACGGAATCAGGCGACAATTGTCTGCCTTCCGATGCCGCCTGAGAGGCTGCATGGAAGAGATTCAAGAGCGCGTAACGCACGGCCCAGACTTCGGCCAACACCAGTTCGGCGGGATCAGCGGGCCGCTGTCGCGCAGCGCACAGAGCGGTCCCGCGCAGCCACTCGGAGAGAGCCTGCCCCGCGCTTTCGGCGGCAGCTTCGATCTCGGCCAGTTCGTCCGGAGTCAGCCGCGTGGCCGCAGTCTTGGTGCGGAAACCGGGCTTCGCCTCTTCTCCGAACGGCAAACTGGACTGGGGACTGGCTTGAACGCGGGGACTATTCATTGGACGAACCGCCTTGTTGCACTACTGTGCTTAATTCCACTGCGACTAAACTGTGCAATCGTTAGTTCACAGCAAGCTCTTGCGCTTCAATGCGTTTACCTGATCGACGATTGGCGGCGCTTTGTCGCAAACAAACGTGATCGTTCCCTACCGCGTTCATTCAGCCAATCGCCGAATTTGTTGACGCGCCGAAAGTTAACCTGCGTAAACATTGAAGTTCCGTCTGGCGCTCCGCAGTTCCCAATTTGGGGGTGACGTGTCCCCCCTTCTTCCGGTGCGAAGCACCGCCGCTCTTACAGTTCGCCATACTCTCTTGCCAACGCGTCCCACAGACGGCGCACTTCAGGGGCCTGCCATGCGCGCCGAAACAGATTCCGGATCGACTGCCAATGCTCCATCGGGAATCCGAACGTGATCCCATTCTCACGCGCAAAGAAAAACACTCCTCTTTCGTTGTTCTCCAGGATCTCCGTGTGAGCATAGAAGTAGTACCCTTGCCATTGGCAAAGGTCCCTCTCCAAATCGAGCTCTTCGAGCAGCCTTCGGAACTCCGCAATCCTCGGATATCCAACCACCGGATACCGCGGTGTAAGGGTTCCGGGAAACTGCAAACGAGGGGAGAATTCATTCCCCTCTTCCCGCACCAGATCGAGGCGGTATCCGCCTTCTTCCAAGGACGGCAATGCTGGCTGAATCGCAAGCTCAAAATCCTCGTCGTTTGTCTCCGCAGGCGCCTTTTCCCGCAGGGGCTTTCGGTGAAGCGAATAGTGGCCCCGCGCGCACACCCGCCACAGGGCTGACCAGTGGGGCCAGAGCACCTCGTTCAGCTTCTCAATATTTGTGAACTTCTCCTCATCGAGAAGCCGGTAGAGATTCCGCACGGCGAGGATCGGTTTGCGCCGCTTTTGAGCCGGGTTCCTTAGCATCTGAATGTTGCGCGTAACCACCCGGCGCACGTCATCAGTTCCAACATCTTCAGCCTTGGCCTCGACCTGTTTGTCCCCTGGGAGACTCATCAGATATACAAAGTCCACTGGCGACTTCTTCGGTCTCCGTGCGATGCCGTAAGCCGCAAGGAATGCCTCAAGGATTTCGGCCAGCGTCTCGTATGAAATCTGGCCTTGTGCCGTATTCATAAATGACTCTGCTCCCACCGCACAGTAATGGGCCACCACTGTCCATTCCGCCTGCGAAAGCGGGAGTCCTGAGTCTGCCTTCCCACGAATTCTCAGCAGGGAATCCGTCGGCTCACTGAGCAGGTTTACCAACTCAAGACGGTCGTCTCGGGCAGACTCCAGAAGCTGCTTTGCGGCCTCCGATGTCGAGACAGTTTGGCCGCTCTTGAGGGATATGATTTTCCTTAAGGTCTCAAGCCTTAAGCGCAGAGCATCGGAGATGCGAATGGAGATCACCGGCTGCTGCGGCGTCGCGGCGTTCTCTACCATGCGGTCCCTTTCTTGATGGCTACAATCGATAAAAACGTAACGTTACCTATTGACTTTATGTGTACACGTGCGATATTGTCAAGAAATTTTGGAGCAGTTATGCCAGCCGATCCAGTTCTTGTCTCAGCTCTACCAGCCGTCCGCCAACCCGAGCCGTTCGTTGATCCTGATACAGCCGCAGCCTTTATCGGCATCACACGTCGCGCTTTGCTTCAAAAAGTGAGGGCCGGGAAAATTCCTGGGTACCCTCTGGATCGTGGCGCGAAAAAAAAGGAATGGCGATTCAAACTCTCAGAGCTAGACCGCTATCTTTGCTCTGCTATAAACTCCGTTCTGCAGCCACCTGAGCCAGCAACTAGGAGGATTTGATGGCCAGGTATCAGAATGGCTCTGTTCGTATCGAACAGAGATCGGATGGCCCAACGTGGGTCTATCGCTTTCAGGTGACGCGATCCGACGGAAAGAGGGTCGAACACAAGACGGTGCTCAGTCTCGTGCGAGATATCGGCCCTAGCGAGAAGGACGCGTGGCAGGAAGTAGATCGGCAACGTCTCAGGGAAAACGCTAACCAATATCAGCCCTTCCGTGGGAACCCAACGACGTACGGGCAGCTCTGTCAGCATTACATCCAAAACGAGTTGCAGGAAGATCAGTCAGAGGCAACCATCGAGAAGGCATACACAACTGCAGAGACTTACAAGCGGATTCTAAACAAGAGAGTGATTCCTCGTTTCGGAAGGAAGTCACCGTTGGCAATTGAGCCGCTAGAAGTCGAGAAGTGGTTGAGGGAAGTGAAGAAGGCTCAGAGTCTGGAGAACCCAACTCTGGACAAAATCCGGCGGGTGATGAATTTGGTCTATAAACACGGGCAACGCTATGGGCTTATTCCTCGCGACGAGTCGGCTAATCCCATGAATTGGGTTCGTCAGAAGACGACAAGCGGCTACACGGCAGTGATCATGAATCCACGGCAAGCTTTCGAGATTTTGCTCAACATCCCAGAGCCACGACGCACTCTTGTTCTCACAGATGCGGCGACCGCTCTGCGAGTATCGGAGATTCTCGGGCTGATGTGGATGGATCTAGACTTCGCAGATCAGGTCATCGAAGTGAAGCGCGCATACGTCTGGGCCCAATTCAAAGTGCCCAAGTCAAAGGCCTCGAAGGCACCCGTACCGATGCACCCGGTGCTCGCCGGGTTTTTGATGGCGTGGAGGGAGAGAACTCCTTATGCGAAGGATGACGATTTCGTATTCCCAAGCTTTCGGCTTAAGGGCAAGAAGCCGCTATCGGCTTCAATCATGGTGCAGAAGTATCTGCGCCCTGCTGCCATTAAGGCTGGCGTCATCAAAGAAGACGAGCGAGTTCGCTTCGGGTTTCACAACTTCCGGCACTCGCTGGCTTCTTCGCTGGTGAAACTGAAGTGCGATCCGAAGACGGTACAGGGTATTCTGCGTCACGAGGACGTCAGGACCACGATGCAACTGTATGCGCAGTCCGACCAAGAATCGAGGCTCGAAGCACAGGGCAAGTTCTTGGAAGTTCTGCTCGGAGACAAGGCTCACCTTCTCTCGGAGACGATTCAGTGATTTATCTTGGGCTGAACCTTGGGCTGAAGAAAGGGAGCAAAAGCTCCCAAGTTCTTTGGAATGATGGTGGCCAGGGACGGAATTGAACCGCCGACGCCAGCCTTTTCAGGGCTGCGCTCTACCCCTGAGCTACCTGGCCACGTTTCGGAACCTGCTGTCCGCAGGCTGCGAGGACTGTTCGCTTCACGCTGATTGTGGCGGGATTCGCAACCGAACGAAACTGCTCCAATGCCGGAAGCGTGCGGAACGTTCTCGATTATAACAACCGCGCGGATTTCCCTCAATGTTCGCCGCGCGTTTTTCTTTCCGGGAAAGAATAACGGCCGCCACGGACTTCACGGATACTCACAGATCTACACCGAGGAAACATCCGTGACAATCCGTGCAAATCCGTGGCTGAGGTCTTATCCCGCAAAGCTCTTCACGAACTCCACCAGACTGCGCAGAGCAATGCCGGACGGGCCTTTCGCGATCCACGGCTTTTGATCTTCCATCCAGGCGGTGCCGGCGATGTCGAGGTGAATCCACGGCGTTTCTTCTGCGAATTCTTTCAGGAACATGGCAGCGGTGATGGCGCCGCCCCAGCGTCCGCCCGAGTTGACGATGTCCGCGATGCCCGACCGAATTTGCTCTTTGTATTCATCATCCAGCGGCATGCGCCACATCTTTTCGCCGGCTTTCGCGTTCGCGCTGTGGAAACGGTTGTACATATCGTCGTCGTTGGCGAAAATTCCAGCGTTGTTGTAGCCGAGTGCGACCACGACCGCGCCGGTCAGGGTGGCAGCATCGACCAGATGTGTGCAGCCGAGTTGGCGCGCGTAGAACAGGCCGTCAGCCAGGACAAGGCGGCCTTCAGCGTCAGTGTTGATGATCTCAATGGACTTGCCCGACATGGCAATCTGCACGTCCCCGGGCTTCTGGGCTTTGCCGGAGGGCATATTCTCCGTCGCACATACGATTCCGATGACTTTGACTTTCGGCTTCAGGAGCGCGATGGCGCGCATCGCGCCGATCATAGTTGCACCACCAGCCATGTCGTATTTCATCTTCTCCATGCCGTCGGCGGGCTTGATTGAGATGCCACCGGTGTCGAAGGTAATTCCCTTCCCCACCAGACCTAGCACCGGCTTCTCGGGTGCGCCCACGGGCTCGTAGCGCATGACAATCAGCGCGGGCGGTTCGTCGGAACCTTGCGCCACACTCCAGAATGCGCCCATCTTTAATTCTTTGATCTTATCGGTGCCGTAGACTTCGCACTTCAAACCGACTTCCTGCGACATCTTCTTGGCGCGATCGCCCAGGATCGTGGGTGTCATGCGATTGGAAGGTTCATTCACCAAATCGCGCGTGAAATTCTGCGATTCGCCGATCACCTGCGCCTCGTTCGCCGCCTTTTCGAGGGCAGATTTGTCTCCGCTGGTAACGATGGTGAGCGCGTCAATCTTCTGATCTTTGCGGTCGCTGCGGTAGTAGTCGGGGTCGAAGTTGCCCACGTGGGCACCTTCCACAATGGCGCGGACAGCCTCTTCCGCGGGAATACCGGGCGGAGCGATGAACGCAAAGCTGCGAATTCCACGCGACTTGAGCGCGCGGACCGACGCGCCTGCGATTCGGCGCAGATCATAACTCGATATCTTCTTCGCACTGCCGCCCGAAACCAGAAGCAGGCGCTTTGCCATCAGGGTGACTGGCCGGTGCATCAGGTTCGTCTCGAACGGCTTGCCCGTGACTTCGCCGCTTGCCAGCAGATCGGCAGCGACCGACTGCACCGCCGGATCGTTGGTGGCAACTTTGAGTTGCGGCTTCTTGTCTTTCTCTTTGACATTGGGCGCGGGCTCAGCGTGGTCGAGCACCACGGCGACCAGTGATTCGGTTTCCAGTTCAGCGGGCGTAGAGAGAGAAATGGTCGTTTTCATAGTTTGAATATTGGAAATTAGAGTTGTGGCCTGACCATCCAGTATCGTCGGCGGACGGGGAAAAGCGCAAGCCGACAACGTCCGGTATTGCATCCCCGGACACCGCGAAGTCGCGTAGGTATAGCCCGCCCTTACTTCCTAGGATGCGAAATAGCGAAGACCGAGGACGCGACGAGAAACTTGCCTTGATCGGTGTTCACCAGGTCCAGATCGAAAGAGTAATCGTCTTTCCCGGGAAAAACTCGCGCCCTGAAGTAGTAGATCTTGCCCTCTTCCGCGGTGAAGTTGGCCATCGCAAAGGCTCGGGACCGCACTTCCAGCGCTGATTGCCAGTTGATGCAGAGATGGTGTTCACCGGGATCTGCGGCGAAGAACAAATACGAGTTGCCGCGATTGGCGCCCATCCATGTGCCATCCATGCCCACTTTCGTCAAGGCCATACTCACGTTGGCAAGAAATGTATTCCCGTGGCCTGTGCACTCGGAGCACTGTCCTAGATCTTCGACCACGTAGACCAGCGCTTTGCCCGGCTCAGGTTGGGGCGCCGGGTGCTGGGTTGCGTCCGGTTTCACGCTGAACTTAACGTCTTTAGGGCCACAGGCAGATTCTGCCGCGGCGATGGCGGCTTGGTCCTGGGCAAAAGCGGAGGCAGCGAAGAGGATCAGAACGAGAGCGGCTTTCATGACGTTCCTCCATTGGCATGTGCGGCATAGCGGGCTACGCGAATGCGGCATGCTCAGCCGATTCCGATGATAAGTCAGCAGTCGATTTCGCAATCTATAAATATGGTCAAAGTTTGTAAAAAATGGCCTACCCGCGAGGGCTGCCGCGAAGAATCGTTGAACAAGTTTGCTACCTGAAACGTACTGTCAGACGTCATGAGGAAGGGCGCCCAAGATGGCGGCATTCGTGCGCCTGCGCTATGATTCAAAGCCGCAGTCCATACAGGTGAGGTTTTTCATGCAGATCCGCTGGAAGATTGTCGTTTTGATTGCCGCGTTGGCGCTAGGATTCACCGCACTCATGAGCCGGAAGACGGCGACCGCAGCCGCCCCGCAAGCAGCGGTTCCAACTGTCAAAGCTCCTCCCGCGGCCAAGAGCGCCAAGGATGCTCCATCCTCAGGAATCTCTATTCCCGACACCACGCTGGCCATCAACTCCGACAAACCCATGTCGGAGCGCGTCGTGCATTATGAGATCGACGCCAAGTACAACGCCGACAAATACATCGTCGACGCGACCGAGGTGCTTACTTACCACAACCTGACTGGGCAGGCGCTCGACCACTTCCCTTTCCACCTCTATCAAAATGCTTTCCAGCCCAAGGCAACGTTCGTGCGTGACTCCAAACTCATGGGCAGCCGCGACACTTCCTACGCGACTTGGGAAGACAAGTTTTACGGCTCGGAAGACATCAAGAGCCTCGAAGTGGTCGGCCAGGGCGATCTGACTTCGCAGTTGCAGTACATTGCTCCCGACGATGGCAACAAAGACGACAAGACAGTAGTTGACCTCAAGCTCGCCAAGCCCATCGCGCCGGGCGCCTTTGTCCAGTTCAAGATCGCGTTTCAAACCAAGTTTCCCGAAACCCAGGCACGCTCCGGGTGGAAGCGCGACTTCGTACTCGGCGGTCAATGGTTCCCCAAGGTCGGCGTGTTTTGGCACGGAGCCTGGAATTGCCACCAGTATCACAACACGACCGAGTTCTTCGCCGACTTCGGCGTGTATGACGTGAAGCTCACCGTGCCGGCCTATGAAGTCGTGGGCGCCAGCGGGCTGCAGGTCGACGAAAAGAGCAATTCCGACAACACCAAGACCGTGACCTACCACGGCGACGACATCCACGACTTCGCCTGGACGGCCAGCCCGCGCTACAAAGTACGGGAGAGCACGTATCCATCCCAGATGGGACCGATCAAGCTACGCTTCCTGATGCAGCCCGCGCACTGGAGCCAGGCAGAGCGGCACGAGAAGATCACGCGCGATACGCTCGACCGCTTCGAGAAGTGGTATGGGCCGTATCCTTATAAGACGCTGACCGTGGTCGATCCCGAACCCGACTCGGCGGCTGGAGGCATGGAATATCCAACCTTTATTACTGGCGACTCGAGCTGGTTTATGCCGGACGGCTTCCACCTAGTGGAGTTGGTGGTGGAGCACGAGTTTGGACACCAGTACTGGTACGGCATGGTGGCCACCAACGAATTTGAAGACGCCTGGATGGACGAAGGCATCAACAGCTACACCGAAGTCAAGGTTATGGATTCGATTCTGGGCAAGAACACATCAGTGGTCAATATGGTAGGCGCGACGGCTGGCGAGCGCGAAGTTCAGAGGCTCAGCTACATCGGCGTGGCCGATCGCGACCCTATGGCGCAAAAGGCTTATGACTACTCCACTTCTGGCTCGTACGCCGGCGTCACCTATGGCAAGACCGCCAGCGTGCTGCTCACCCTCGAAGGCATCGTCGGTGAAGAGACGATGGCGAAGGCGATGCATGCGTATTTCATGAGGTACCGCTTCACCCACCCCACGAAGGAAGACTTCCTCAAGACCATTGAGGAAGTGTCCGGCAAAGACCTGCGCTGGTACTTCGACCAGGCCGTATACGGGTCGCAGGTCATGGACTACGAAGTGCTCAACGTGAATTCTTTCCCCGTGAACTGGTACGAAGAAAAAAAAGATAAAAAGGACGCGAAGAAAGGCGCGAAGGACGACACGCTTTACCAGTCCTACGTCACGCTGCATCGCAAAGAAGACTTCGTCATGCCGGTCGAAGTCGAGATCACGTTTGATAACGGCGAGAAGGTTCGCGAACACTGGGATGGAAAGAGCCGCTGGACACGCTTCGGCTATCAGAAAAAGGCGAAGGCCGTGTCGGCGGAACTTGATCCCGACCATACCGTGCACATCGACCGCAATGATTTCAACAACAGCTTCGTAGTCGAACCCAACAGCAAACCGGCACACAAAATAGCGAACTATTGGCTGTTTATCGCCCAATTCCTGAGCCAGGCCCTGGGGTGGTGGGCGATATGAGAAGAGTCGCCTCCGCCGATTTTGATGCGTCTTCTTCGGACAATATCGATTCGCAGGTTGCATTGAGGATAATTACGCATGAGTGACAATAAAGGTCTCTTAAGCAGCGGCTTGGGCATGGTATTGCGCAACAAGCGTTATATCGTCTGGTTCTATGTGCTCAATCTCTTTCTCGGCTTGTTCGGTACGGTCGCGTTCGTCAACCAGGCCGGAACGATTTTGGACCACAGCCTGCATTCTGAGCGCCTGCTGCACGGCTTTTCGCTGACAGTGCTTATCGACATGTTTGCGCGGCCAGAGTTCGGGCCGACCATCGCTTCCCGCGGGCCAGCAATGTTCTTTGCGGTACTCTTCCTGGTCGCGAGCGCGTTGTTTCTGCCCGGCGTGTTTTTGGGATACGCCTCAACGTACCGCCTGCCGCGCGAGGATTTTTTTCGCGCCTGCGGGCGGAATCTGTGGCGGTACATCCGGCTGATGATTGTGGCCGGCATCGTGATGGGAATTGTGACAGGCTTGCTGTTCGCTCTGCACGGTTTTCTGGAGCGCAAAGCGGCGGAGAGCACCAACGAACTGCTTCTGCCCGAAGTTCAGTTCATCGGACTGTTCATCATTTTTCTGATCATGACCATCTTCCGCATCTGGTTCGATCTCGCCGAGGCTGACATCGTCCTGAGCGATCAGCGCGCGGTGCGCAAGTCCATTGCAACTGGGTTCCGGTATACGTTCCGCGGCCTGGGCCGTCTGCTTGGGAGTTACGTGCTGGCGACGATGGTTGCGGCGATTATCCTGCTGGGCGGCATCTGGATGTGGATGAAGATCGTGGCCCCCGAAAGTGTAGTCGGGGCATTCATCGTCGCCCAACTCATCTTGCTTCTGTTGTTGATCCCGCGCTTCTGGCAGCGGGGCGTCGTTGTGTCGTACTGGCAGCAGAAGATGATGGTTCCGGTCGCTCAGGTGTTTCCGCTTGAGCCTCAGCCGGTCTCGGTAGCCGTGGTTCCTGAGCCCGCTCCGGTGGCACCGAATGCTCCGCCGGCAACGCAGGGATACTGAGGTTCTCCGAAGGGTCACAGCAAGACGATGGTGATGCCCTGGTTGCGTCGGCCGAGGTCGGCATCGCTCTTCAATGCCGACTCCTTCTGCAATAAACGCCACGTCGCGTCGTCGGTCTTCGACCAGTCTTCTCCGAAAATGCACCCGCGAATCTGCCCGCCCTCACTCAGTTCGTGCAAACGCCTCTGCACTGCGATTCGGATGTCACCGCCGGCGCCGGTCGATCCGTACCCGTGGACTACCTTAAGAAGAGAATGCCGCTCTTGGCGCGCAAGCGCAATCGCCCGGTCCAGCCGTTGCAAGGCCTCTTGAACCGACGGCATATCGGACTTGAGGTTTACGGTCTTGATGGAATCCTCGGATTGGGGGTGGCTATTTTCTGTTGCTTCCCCGCGCCACCGCTTCCCGGGCTTCTTTATCTGCGGTGCGGCGGCGTTCGGTCTCGCGCTTGTCCCAAAGCTGCTTGCCCTTGGCCAAGGCCAACTCAACCTTTACCCTGCCGTTCTTGAAGTACATCCGGGTCGGGATCAAGGTTAAGCCCTTCTGTTGGGTCTTCCCGATCAGCTTGCGGATCTCCTCGCGATGCATCAGCAGCTTGCGGGTGCGCAAAGGAGCATGGTTAAAGATGTTGCCGTGCTCATAGGGGCCGATATGGGCGTTCAGGAGCCAGACTGCATCGTCCTTCACTAAGCCGTAGGAGTCCTTCAGGTTGGCGAGACCGCCCCGGACGGACTTGACCTCGGTCCCGGTAAGAACCACGCCAGCCTCAAATTTTTCCAGCAAGAAGTAGTTATGTGAAGCGATCCTATTAACGGCGGCGTCCCGGTCCCCGGAGGCGGTCGGGTCGCGGCGCGGGGCTTTCTCCGGGTTAGGCTTGGTCTGGTGGGTGGATTGGCGGGCCATGGGGTTATGGAATAGTTATCTTAGCGCATGATTCGGCTTCCGGCTTTCGGCTGCCGGAGTTCGGGCGTCCGAGGTCAAAAAGGCGGGCACCAAGGTCCGGAAGCCGGAGGGGCGGGAGGCGAAAGCCGGGAAGACCCGTTAGGCCTACGACCAAAGAGTGTAACTCCCGTGTGCACAAGCACTTCGGGAGCTGGAAACGGCGATGCTATAATCGCCTCACCGAAAGTTTTTTTCGTATATTTGGAGTGGATTTTCCGCGCAAGAATCCAAAGGGACTGCGCCGAAGCGTGGAAAAACTGCTTGCCCGGCGAACACTGTAATAAAGAGGATCATCTCGTGAGGAATATCGAATGAGACGCCTGATGCGCCCGGCACTACTGCTGTTGCTGGTCGCGATTGCCACGCTTCCCGCCATCGCCGACAAAGTCAAAGATCTCTACGCCAAAGGTCAGGACGCCGAGGCTCGCCAACACTACGAGGTGGCCTATGGTTTCTTCAAGCAGTGCTACGACCTCAAGCCGAAAGATCTGCGCTATCGGGCCGCTTTCGAACGCGTCCGTTTTGAAGCGGCGGCCTCGATTGTCCACAACGGGCAGAAGCTGCGCGAAGACGGCAAACTCGACGAGGCCGTCGCTGAGTTTCAAAAAGCGCTGGCTATCGATCCGTCGCTGTTCATCGCCAAGCAGGAACTGAACCGTACTTTGAAGATGATCAACGACCTGCGGAATCCTCAGCCGCAGGCCGCCGGGCCGCCGGCTGGCCTGGAGCGCAGGATTCACGATGCAGCCGGGCCGGTCGAACTTGCTCCTATCTCGAACATCCCCATCACGGTCAAGCTGACCGACAAATCCGACACCGTTTATCGAACGATCGGCCAACTGGCCGGAATCAACGTGCTGTTCGATCCCGATTACACTCCTAAACAGATCAAGGTCGAGCTGAACGGAGTCACGCTGGAAGAGGCGCTGGAGATCACGGCGCTGGAGTCGAAAACCTTCTGGCGGCCGGTCACCCTGAATACGATCTTCGTCGCGACCGACAATCCCGCCAAGCGCAAGGAACTGGAACAGAGCGTCCTCAAGACTTTTTATCTTACGAATCTCTCGGCTCCCACTGAACTGCAGGATGTGGTGAATGCAATTCGCGCCGTGCTGGATGTGCAGCGCGTGCAGCAGTTGCTCTCACAGAACGCCCTGGTTGTGCGCGGGACCCCTGATCAGATCGCGCTGGCGGAAAAACTCGTGGAAGATCTGGACAAGGCGCGTCCGGAAGTCATCGTCGACATCGCGGTCATGCAGGTCAGCAAAGACAGGTCGCGCACGCTGGGACTGAGTCCGCCGACCAGCGCCACCATCACCCTGCAGGACAACATCAACACGACCACGACCACCACCACCACCACGGGCACTACGACTCCGACGACCGGCACGGGAACGTCTGGGATCAACCTGAACACGCTGGGCAGCCTGAACGCCACGAACTTCCAGGTCGTCATTCCCTCCGCCAACCTGTCGGCGGTGATGAATAACAGCGACACCAAACTCCTTCAGAATCCGCAGATTCGCGCTCTGGATGGCCAGAAGGCTTCGCTCAAGATCGGCGACCGCGTGCCGGTTGCAACCGGATCGTTCCAGCCGGGCATCGGCGGCGTCGGTATCAACCCGCTCGTGAATACGCAGTTCCAGTATCTCGACGTCGGCGTGAATATCGAAATTACGCCCCACGTGCACTCCAATGGCGAAGTCACACTGAAGATCAGCATGGACGTTTCGGCCGTGACCGGCCAGTCCAACATCGGCGGCATCAGCCAACCCATCATCGGGCAGCGTAAGATCGAGCACGAAATTCGTCTCCGCGATGGCGAAGCCAATTTGCTGGGCGGGATCATGGAAGACCAGCAGACGAAATCACTGGCCGGGATTCCGGGATTGGCGCAGATCCCGATTCTGAGGTACCTGTTCGGTCAGACCACCCAGGATCATTCGGAAAACGAAATCATTTTTGCCATCGTGCCTCACATCATCCGTGGCACCGAAGTGAGCGAGATCAACCAGCGGGCCATCGATATCGGCACCTCGACCACGATCGAGTTGCGCCATTCGAGCAGGCCCCAGGCTGCTCCGGCTCAGGCGCCATCGCAACCCGCCACGCCGTCGATACAACCGGCGCCAACCACGCAGCCGCCAGCACCGAACGCTGCTCCGACCGGCACTGCCAGCTTCCTCTTTGATCCGCCCACTATTCAGGCGGCAAAGGGCGGAACGTTTATGGTGAACCTGCTGCTTTCCGGCGCTCAGAATGTGCACTCCGTGCCGGTGCAGTTGAACTACGATCCGAAAATGCTGCAACTGGTCAACGTGTCGAATGGCGGCTTTCTCTCGCAGGATGGCCAGATCGTAACCCTGGCTCATCGCGAAGACGAAATGGTCGGACAATCGCAGATTACGGCCTCGCGGCCACCCGGCGTGGGGGGAGTTTCCGGGCAGGGTGCTGTCGTAACGCTGACGTTCCAGGCAAAAACAGATGGGCAGACTCCCCTGACCATTACTCGAGGCGGAGCACGCGACCCCGGCTTGCAGGCCATCACGGTCAACGGGGCGCAGGCGTCAGTCACGATCCAGTAGAAGCCTTTGGGCGGCCTCATTTGGGTGGCCGCCGTTGCGTGGCTGCTTTGGGGTGGCGCAGCGCTTTCAGCGCTGCGATCAAGCGTTTTTTCTGTTAGGGCTTTAGAGAGCGCGTGAGAACCGGATTTCTGGGAGAAGGGTGGAACAAACACCACCAAAATCCAGCCGCGAAGCGGCGGCATGTGATAGCCCGGCACGTAAGTGCCGGGTAGGATGGGATGAGAGAGCGAGTCCCGGAGGGACGACACCAGTTCTCACGCATACTCTTTAGCCCCTGAGGAAAGTTTTCATCCACTCCGAAGACGTTAATGGGGTGTGAGAGCTGAGAGACAGAGCTTAGACAATGACAGTTCCTAGATTCCATCACGGGCCGAACGCGAAGCCTGAGCGGGGTTTCACGCTCATGGAGTTGATCATCGCGACGACCATCATGTCGATTCTCACGCTGATGGCTTTGCCCCTGGCGCGGGTCACGATTCAACGCGAGAAAGAAAAAGAACTCCGTCAGGCGTTGTGGGAAATGCGCGACGCCATCGACCGCTACAAAGATGCCGCCGACCTGAACATGTTTCAGACCAAGGTGGACGCCCAGCACTATCCCCCTACGCTTGAGGAACTGACCAAGGGAATTGAAGCGCAGGGTGGCAAGAAGATCCGCTTCCTGCGTTCTATTCCTGTAGACCCCATGACCAAGAGCAAAGAGTGGGGCATGCGCTCGATGCAGGACGATCCGGACTCCGATTCCTGGGGCGGACAAAGCGTGTTCGATGTCTACACCAAGTCGGAAGGTACCGCGCTCGACGGCACGAAGTACAAGGACTGGTAAATGCTGGGGAACGTGAACAATCTGGGGCACACCGCGAGCAGATTGAGAGATCATGCGTCCCTGCGCAAGTTTGCCCGCAGCCGAAAGCGGAACAATGCCAGCGGATTCACGCTGCTGGAGATGATGATTGTCATCAGCATCATCATCATTTTGATGGCGGTCGCGATTCCGAATTACAACCGCACCGTCATCCAATCGCGCGAGTCAGTTTTGCGATCCAATTTGAGCACTCTACGTAGCGTCATCTCGCAGTACACCCTCGACAAGCAGAAGGCCCCCCAGTCGCTCGACGATCTCGTCCAGGCCGGCTATCTGCGGCAGATTCCAGTAGATCCCATGACCAAGGAGACCAACTGGGAAGTGGTGCAGGAAGACGTGATGATGGCGGTTGACCAGCAGGAACCCGGAATCACCGACGTGCACTCGGCCTCGAGCGGCGTCGCAACCGACGGAACGGCCTACAGCACCTGGTGACCTGAGTTGGCGGACGGCCCAGCTTTGATTTTTCCGAAAGAGGCTCGGCAACGGAAACACTTACAGTCGTTACGCATAGCTGGTCGAAAACAAACATTCCCTCATCGACAAGCATTTTGAGTGCAAAGGCTGTTCTCGACAGTCACCTTGTGCTTTATGGTTCCGAGTGATATTCAATACCCGGGGAGTAAGAATGCTACCAAGTCGGGGCATCTCCGGGAGGACCGGAGGCTGCCCCTTCGCTGACAAACTGCTCGGGTTTGGCGGGGATTATTCCTTAACTAGTGGTCGCGGTGCTCGTCGTCGTTAAGCCTTTTTACTTTGTTCACTTCGAGCGAGCGATCGTCTTCGTGCAATCGCGCGTTGATCTGAACATGATGCCCCTCATGCTCTCGTATCGCTTCTGTGTTTTGCACCCGGTAGCGTGTTTTGTCCCGGTCATCTTCCACCACGTAATTGTCGCCATCTTTTCGAACGTAGCCTCTCACGGTCGTCTTTCTAACGCGGTGTGAGGTTGCCTGTTGATCATGCCGATCTTGGTTCTGATCCTGAGCGACAGCCCCGGCTGTGCAAATCATTGCAAGAGCGATGGTCGCGAAAATCGCATTCTTCATATTTCCTCCCTGTAAGCGCTGTGTCGTATGGGCAAACAATTCCCGCTTCTATGATGCATTGTGCGGTATCGGCGAACTGTCCAAAATTGCACAAAGTCAGAATCCCGGGTCATCTGGTGAAGACCGATCAGCACGGCGCGGCGAGTCCTGACAAGGAGGACACCAGCGGCTGTGACATGGGAGCGTATGAACGTCAGAGCGATTTAGCTGTAGCAATGTATTTTGACCTAATGGGTCGCGGTCACCGATAGCTAATGATCACGGTAGAGACAACCATTACTGGTTGCCCCCCGTACAGACCCGGACGGGCGCTGATTAGCGCATCCGGTTCTTATCTCGGATGAGTGGCGGC